>Ga0209715_1000002_pt1 | contig 592527 bp, 557 predicted proteins | sample COGITO_mtgs_1205_2_FD_184809 | JGI IMG/M metagenome (GOLD analysis project Ga0209715, IMG submission 184809) | Pelagic marine microbial communities from North Sea - COGITO_mtgs_120503 (SPAdes) (version 2) | ecosystem: Environmental > Aquatic > Marine > Epipelagic ... | reverse complement strand
TCTCTTTTAGAAAATACAGCAAACTGTGCTTTCAGCCCAGGTGTCTTAAACCAACAAAGCCCTTACAAATAAATTTGCATGGCTTTTTATGATTTTATTCACAGCTTTGCTATGCTTCAAAGTGGAGTCGGAGAGAATCGAACTCTCGTCCAAACAAGTAACCAAAGGGTTTTCTACACGTTTATTCTTTTCTTGGGTTTTCGATTATAAGCTGGTTAAAGACAACCCACTTATAACTTATCTTCTTTAGTTTCAAAAAGGTATCAAAGCGCTACCTAATCTATTTTGACATTTACGATGTCTTAAAATGGAACGCCGTCAATCAAGGCTTTCCGGAGACATAAAGCTTGTACACCTGGTGTACCTAGGCCAATCCTACTATAATTCGGATTATGCAGCTAAAGCGTAGTTATTCTCGCCGTTTAAAATTTGGTCTAGCCTTTTACGTGTTTCAATGCCATTACACGACGTGCTTACCGTTCAATTAATCTCGCTGTCAAAACCAGTCGACCCCATTATTAATGAAATAGTAAATTTTATTTGGGCGTTACCCATCCCGATTACTATCGGGATGCGTCAGGCTTTCCGCTATATCTTTTGCTAAAAAGCAAAAGGATGCCGCTTCAATCCTTAACGCGAGCTGCAAAGTTATCAAAAAAGTTTGTATACCCTTGCAAATCCAACTATTTTAGAGCAAAATTTATACCAAACCAATACCTGTCAGTAAACAATCAACATATGAGTATCAAATTCGCCATTATAAAAGAACGCAAAAACCCACCAGACCGTCGAGTAGTATTTTCACCATCAAAATTAGTAGAAGCTAAAAAACAATTTCCTGAAGCCATTTTTAAAGTAGAATCATCAGATATTAGAGTGTTTTCAGATCAAGAATACAAAAAGGCAGGGTTTGAAGTTGCAAATGATGTATCAGATTGCGATGTGATGGTAGGGGTTAAGGAAGTTCCTATTGACGCTTTAATTTCAAATAAAAAATATTTTTTCTTTTCACATACTATTAAAAAACAGCCATACAATAGAAAACTATTAAAAGCTGTTTTAGAAAAAAATATTGAGTTGTACGATCATGAAACTATAGTTAATGAAAAAGGGTTTCGATTAATAGGTTTTGGAAGATACGCAGGTATTGTAGGTGCTTATAATGGTTTTCGCGCTTGGGGATTAAAACACAATTCATGGAATTTACCAAAAGCAGGACCGTTACCAAATCAAGCCGCTCTAATTAAAGAATTAAACAGCCTTGAATTGCCCAATATAAAAATATTACTTACCGGTAGCGGAAAAGTGGCCAAGGGTGCTAAAGAAATGCTAGATGCTATGCGTATAAAATCAGTTTCAGTTGATGATTATTTAAATAATACGTTTAATGAACCTGTTTACTGTAAAATTGATGTGTTAGATTATAACAAACGCAAAGATGGTAGCGTGATTGATATTTTCGATTTCTTCAACAACCCACAAGATTACGACTCTAACTTTATGCGATTTGCCAAAGTAACCGATTATTATATTGCTGGGCATTTCTATGGTGATGGCGCTCCTTATTTATATACTAGAGATGATGTGAAGTCTAAAGACTTTAATATTAAAGTAGTGGCAGATATAAGTTGCGATGTTGATGGTCCTGTAGCTACAACACTTCGTGCATCAACTATTGCAGATCCTATTTATGGTTACGATCCAGAATCAGAAAAAGAAATAGATTTTAAAAATGAAAAAGCCATAACTGTTATGGCAGTAGATAATTTGCCGTGCGAACTTCCACAAGATGCTAGCGAGGGCTTTGGTGAACAGTTTTTGCAACATGTTATTCCAGCATTTTTTAATAATGATGCCAATGGAATTTTACAACGCGCCAAAATAACAGAAAACGGAAAACTCACTGAACGCTTTTCGTATTTGCAGGATTATTTGGATGGAATTGAATAAAGTAGATTTGTAATCACCTTATATGCAAATAAATACAATGTGCTCAAGTGCTATTCACAAAATAAAATCACAAAAAACCATCTAATATTTTTTATTAGGTGGTTTTTTAATGACTAATGCTCTTTTTTATCTTTAAAAACATTAAGCAAAGTGGTGTAAAATCTCAAATAAAAGTGAAACCTGTAGAAGCCTAATTTCTGAAGTAATAAAGCTTGGTTTATAACTAAATAATACTTCCAAACATTAACCTTTGTTTGACACCGTATATTTAACGGGCTCTAGATTTTGAGCAAGTAGATGAAATTTAAGCAACAGGAATGTTTCATCAAAAATAGACTTAAGAGGTGAGTATTTAATTTAAGTTAAAAAGATTAAAGAGTAGTTATCACTTTTCTGATGGCTACTAAGTTTGTTAGGAGCTTTTCTAAATTATCTAAATGAAGCATATTGGCGCCATCACTTTTTGCATTAGCAGGATTAAAATGAGTTTCAATAAATAAGCCATCAACATTATTAACTACACCAGCTCTGGCAATGGTTTCAATCATATCTGGCCGGCCTCCGGTAACTCCTGCCGACTGATTTGGCTGCTGTAAAGAATGTGTAACATCCAAAACAGTTGGTGCATATTGTCGCATGGTAGGAATACCACGAAAATCTACAATCATATCTTGATATCCAAACATGGTTCCTCTATCTGTAATCCACGCTTTATCATTTCCTGCATCCTTTACTTTTTGTACAGCGTGCTTCATAGCTTCAGGACTCATAAATTGTCCTTTTTTCAAATTAACCACTTTGCCTGTTTTAGCTGCTGCAACAACTAAATCGGTTTGACGTACTAAAAAAGCTGGAATTTGCAAAACATCAACATACTGAGCTGCTAAATGAGCATCTGAAATTTCATGAATATCTGTTACTGTTGGAACATCAAAAGTTTCAGATACTTTTTTAAGAATTTTCAAGGCTTTTTCGTCTCCTATTCCTGTGAAACTATCAATTCTACTGCGGTTTGCTTTTTTGAAACTTCCTTTAAAAATATAAGGTATTTCTAATTTATTAGTAATGGTTAACACTTTTTCTGCAATACGTAGGGCCATATCTTCACCTTCAATGGCACATGGTCCGCATAATAAAAAGAAATTATTAGAATTGGTATGTTTTAATTTAGGAATGTCGCTAAGATGCATTTGCTTAAAAATTTAAGCTGCAAAGTTACAAAAAGGAGTTTTAATGGCTTTGTAAATAAGGTTTATAATATTTACCATACCTTATTGTAATTGAATTACCGTTGGCCTATATGCTCGCGTTATGGATTGAGGTATTGTTGGAGCTCCTCGAAGAGAGCGACTGCCGAAAGCCAGACCCGAAGGGGAACGCCAAAATTGTGTTTTAAGAACTTTTATTTAAACTGTTTTTTTATAATCCATAAGGCCATTATAAAAGTACCAAAAACAAATAAGCCACCATGAACCATAAGTTGTTTGATAGGCTCTGAAAGTGATGCAATTTACAGTATATCAGATAAAAAAGCGAGTATCAAGAAAGATGAAATGCATACAAAGGTAATGCCTAAAGTGAAATTGAGTTTTGTATTGGGTTTAATAATTTGCCATAAAAAGGGGATGCCAAATAATAAAATAGGGTATGCGGAAACACCTTCACTTCGATTAAAAATAGTAAACCAATAGGCGGTAATAGTTATAAAATAAAGATAAGGTATAAGCTTTGTGAATCTAATAATTAGGGGCATAACATGATTTTTTGATAAATTTGAATTGGGTGGTTGTTTAAAATTAACGCGGACAATATCTAAAAAGTATAATACTAATTATTTATAACATGCTATTAATTAAATAACACGTACCTTTGCACGCTTAAAATAAGGCATCATTATGGCTAATATTAAAAACATTGCAATTATTGCACACGTAGATCACGGTAAAACAACGTTGGTTGATAAGATCATGTATCATTGTCAACTGTTTAGAGACAATCAGAATACTGGTGATTTGATTCTAGATAACAACGATTTAGAACGTGAAAGAGGAATTACAATTACATCTAAAAATGTTTCTGTAGTTTACAAAGACACAAAAATAAATATTATAGATACGCCTGGTCACGCCGATTTTGGTGGAGAAGTAGAGCGTGTTCTAAATATGGCTGATGGTGTGTTATTGTTAGTGGATGCTTTTGAAGGCCCAATGCCACAAACGCGTTTTGTATTGCAGAAAGCGATTGATTTAGGTTTAAAACCGTGTGTGGTAATAAACAAAGTGGATAAAGAAAACTGTACACCCGATGAAGTTCATGAGAAAGTCTTTGATTTGATGTTTGAACTAGGTGCAGAAGAGTGGCAATTAGATTTTCCAACGGTTTATGGTTCTGCAAAGAACAATTGGATGAGTGATGATTGGAAAGATGAAACTGAAAATATAGAGCCTTTATTAGATATGGTTATTGAGCATATTCCTGCTCCGAAAATTGAAGAAGGAACTACACAAATGTTAATTACTTCTTTAGATTTTTCATCATTTACGGGGAGAATTGCTATAGGACGTTTAATGAGAGGTGAGTTAAAAGTTGGTCAAAACATTTCTTTGGTAAAAAGAGATGGAAGTATACAAAAATCTAAAATTAAAGAACTTCACGTTTTTGAAGGTTTAGGTCGTTTAAAAGTTGATAGTGTACAAACAGGAGATATTTGTGCTATTGTTGGTCTTGAAGGTTTTGAAATTGGCGATACAGTGGCCGATTGGGAAAACCCTGAAGGTTTAAAAACAATTGCTATTGATGAACCTACTATGAGTATGTTATTTACAATTAATGATTCGCCTTTCTTTGGGAAAGATGGAAAATATGTAACATCTCGTCATATTAAAGATCGTTTAGCTAAAGAATTAGAAAAAAACTTAGCACTTAAAGTAGAACCTACTGATAGCGCCGATAAGTTTATTGTTTTTGGACGTGGAGTATTACACTTATCCGTTTTAATAGAAACAATGCGTCGTGAAGGCTACGAAATGCAAATAGGACAGCCACAAGTAATCATCAAAGAAATTGATGGTGTAAAATGTGAGCCAATTGAAGAGATGACTATAGATTTACCAGAAACAGTTTCTGGTAAAGCCATTGAAATGGTTACAATGCGTAAAGGTGAAATGTTAAGTATGGTAGCTAAAGGCGAACGCATGGTTTGTGAATTTATGGTGCCATCACGAGGTATTATTGGTTTACGTAACCAGTTATTAACTGCAACTGCTGGCGAGGCAATTATGGCCCATCGTTTTAAAGAATACCAGCCACTAAAAGGTGGGATTCCTGAACGTCAAAATGGTTCTTTAGTATCAATGGAAAAAGGTCAAGCTATTCCTTATTCTATTGATAAATTGCAAGATAGAGGTAAGTTTTTTGTTGATCCAGGAGAAGATATTTACGAAGGTCAAGTGATTGGAGAAAACTCGCGTGGTGATGACATGACTGTTAATATTACCAAAACTAAAAAGATGAGTAATGTTCGTTCTTCTGGAGCGGATGATAAAGCGAAGATTGTTCCAGCAATTAAATTTTCTCTAGAAGAAGCTTTAGAATATATTCAGAAAGATGAATATGTTGAGGTAACTCCAAATTTTTTACGTTTACGTAAAATCTATTTAACGGAAGTAGATCGTAAACGTTACAAATCAATATAATATGGAATTTTTAGGGATTTCATGGGTAGAGTGGATCGGGTATGCCGCTATGGCAACTGTTTTGATCTCGTTTTTAATGAAATCGGTTAATAAATTGCGCATAGTAAACTCCTTCGGGTGTTTACTATTTGTGTTTTATGGGATTGTACTTCAACCTATTTCTAAACCAATAATTATTACTAATATAGCTATATTCTGTATTAATATATATTACATTTTAAAGAAGGGAAATTAGTTTTATGCTTAAATTTCATGCTATAATTACTTGTGGTATTATAAATGAAAATACATAAAAGTAAAATGATTTTGTATATTTGATATCTACATGAAATTGTATAAAAATAATATGTTCTTTAATGTCTTTACAAGACATGAGCTTATTATAGAAAGTAAATAAGCAAGGAAATCATATATTAATTGAAAAAATTAATAGATTATATAAACAGTAAGGTTTTAGTAAAAATAACCTCTTTACAAACCGCTTCAGTACTAACCAGAATAATAGCCGGAATATTAGCATCAAAGGCAATTGCCGTGTTTATTGGGGCTGAAGGTTTGGCGTTGATAGGTAATTTAAGAAACTTTGTGAGTTCTTTTCAAACGGTTGCTACACTTGGTTTTTATAAAGGTACGGTTAAGTATGTATCTGATTTTAAGGATGATGCCGTAAAACTCAGTAGAACCCTTTCTACTGTTTACTACATGGGTTTTATTTCTACGATTATTGTTTCGTTCTTTTGTTATTTCAGGGCAGAGTGGATTAATGACATTATATTCCCAACCTACAACGATTACGCTTATGTCATTCGGATTTTTGCTTATGTACTCCCGTTTTATGCTTTAAATATGTTTTCATTTTCTATAATGAATGGGTTTTCAAAGTATAAAATTCTTATTATAATTAATATTATTGGTCAGGTACTAAGCGTTTCTATTGCATTACTTTTAATTTATCAAAACAAGATTGATGGGGCTTTAATATCCGTAGTTATTGCAGAATCATTAATATTTTTAATCACTCTGGTTGGAATCATTAATAGAAAAAGCTTAGTCTCACAGATAAAAGTTAGTCAGGTTAGTTATAGTATATTTAAAAAATTAAGTCCATATTCATTAATGGCACTTTTTTCCGCAGTTCTACTGCCGTGTGTTGCTATTCTTATTAGATCGTATATTATTGAAAATATAGGTTATAAAGATGCTGGCTTTTGGGAGGCTATGACAAGAATATCTAACTATTATTTAATGTTTGTTAGTTCTTTAATTGCCTTATATCTTTTACCTCGATTTGCAGAAATAAATGATACCAAAGAATTTAAAAAAGAAGTTATTAGTTTTTATAAAACGATAATGCCTTTTTTAGTTGGTGGCTTTTTATTCATTTATTTACTAAAACATTATATTGTAATTGGAATATTTTCTGAGGAATTTAAACCTGTTGAAGATTTGTTCTTATTTCAATTATTAGGTGATTTTATAAAGATATTGTCTATAGTAATTGCTTATCAGCTTTTGGCTAAGAAAATGTTTTGGCATTACATATTAACGGAAGCGTTCTTGATGATTGTTTTATACACGACGAGTGTTTATTTTATTGATTTGTTTGATGATATTGAAGGCGCCGTAATTGCTCATTTTGTTAGTTATATTATGTATTATGGTATTATTTTACTCATTTTTGGAAGTTCTCTTTTTAGTTTGGAAAGCGAAAATAAATAAATGCTTTTATTAATTTATCCAGCTTAACTATTGAAAACACCAAGTTTTATAAAAAACAATCTATTGTTAAAGGTAACTTCTACCAATACGTTATTAGTTTTAGTTAAGATGTTATTTTCCTTAGCCTCTCAGAAGGTTTTAGCTATTTTCATTGGAGCTGAAGGAATTGCCATAGTTGGTAACCTAAAAAATATAGTACTCTTTTTTGAACAGTTTTCAATATTAGGTACATCCAATGGATTGGTTAAGTATATTTCTGAGAATAAAGACGATAAAAAACAACTCAACAATTTATTTTCAACAGTTTTTGTCTTATCAGCTTTAGCTTCAGTTGTGTCTTTTATTATTTTATTTTTCTGGTCTAGTGCGCTTAGTGATGCTGTTTTTGGTGTTAATGAAAACTACAGCTACATCTTCAAGGTTTTGGCATTTCTAATACCTTTTATGGGAGTCAATGGTATTTTATATTCTTTATTAAATGGTTTGTCTGCTTATAAGTTATTTTCTAAAATAGGTTTAATTGTTGTCGTTACCAGTACTTTATTAATTGTTTTTCTTACTATTAAATTGGGTATTATTGGAAGTTTGATTGCCATTAGTACAATTCCTTTTGTGCAATTTTTGATATATATTATCTTTAGTGCTAAAACCTATAAAAAGTTTATTGATTTAAAAGATATATCATTTAAACTAAACTTTAAAAACAAATTGTTGTCATACAGCTTAATGACTTTGGTTGTCATTTTTCTTGTTAATTTTACCGATGTTGCGGTGAGACACTTAATAGAAGATAAAACAAGTAAAGCAGAAGCGGGATATTGGACCGCCATGAATTCTATTTCTAGAGTATATATGCAATTTTCTGCGGCAATTTTTCCGTTGTATATTTTACCGGTATATGCAAAAATCAACAATAGCTTCGATTTTAGAAAAGAAGTAGTAAAGATTTATAAAATGTTATTGCCTTTACTTATTACTGGAATGCTGGTAGTTTTTCTTTTGAGAGAATTCATCATTAAAACATTATATACAAGTGAGTTTTTAGATATGGCGAGTTTATTTAAATGGCAATTATTAGGAGATTTAATTAAGTTTGTTGCTATTGTCTTATCTTATCAATTTATAGCTAAAAAGCGAATCGGTTATTTTATTTTTACTGAAGTGTTATCCGTTTTAATGTTTTATGGATTTTCAGTTTATTTTATAGATATTTATGGAACAGATGGCGTTGTTATTGCTCATTTTGTTAGGTATATTTTGTTTTTGTTTGTTGTGATTTTCATTTTAAGGCGTAATTTTATTGGAGGAAAAAGAGTGTTTTAGCATCGTGAAAAATATGAAAGAGGCCACGTCAAATACTAATCTTGTTCTTGAAGTTTTAATCGCTACAATGAATAGAACATCATTGTCGTTCATAGAAAAGGTGTTTCCTCATAATAAATTAGAAAATTTAAGTCTCTTAATTATAAATCAAACTAAACTGGGACATGAATGTGTTTCTAATTTTGAAAATATACGAGTTATTAATACTTATGAAACGGGGCTTTCAAAAAGTAGAAATTTAGCAATTAAGAATGCTATTGGAGATATTTGTTTAATAGCTGATGATGATGTTGAGTATGTAAAAGATTTTGATGAGATTGTTAAAGAGGCATACCACCATTTTAAACATGCTTCAATAATTCTATTTAAGATTGATACATTTACAGGAGAAGATTATAAAACGTACCCAGAGACCTCTAAACGCTTATTAACCAGAAATAATATTAAGCCAACATCGTCAATAGAAATGACTTTTAAAAGGGAGGCCATAGTTAATAATAATATGAAGTTTAATACGCTTTTTGGGTTGGGAAGTTATTTTAACGCTGGTGAGGAATACTTGTTCTTAAAAGATGCCTTACAGAGAGGTTTAATTATTTGTTTTGAAAATCAAACTATAGTAAAACATGCTTTAGAACGATCAACAAGTGATATAGGTAGTGATAATTATGTAAAAACAATATCTGCGCTTAACTATCTTGATTTTAAAAGTTTTAGTTACTTACTTTTGGCAAAGTATTTATTCTATTTACTAATACATAAAGTTATTGGTTTTAAAGATATTATTAAAAAATTTCGAGTGGGTGTTATAGCTATTAATAATTGTAAAAGCCTTAGTAAAAAGTTATGAGAATTTTTATTAATTTTTTTTTAAAATACGTTTCTTTAATCGTATTTGCTTTTTTATTTGAAGTCTTTTTTAATAAAATAACTTTATTTGTTTTTTTTAATTTATTGGAGAATCTCTTTTTTGCTTTAGCATTAGTTTGTCCTCTTTATTTTTTTAATAGTCTTAAGATTAAAAGCTATTACTTTAGATTATCCTATATCTTTTTTTCCATATGCCTTTATCTCGAAACTATCTATTATTATTTGTTTCAAACATCTTTTAGTTCTTCGGCTATATTTGTTGCTTTAGATACTAATGCAGATGAAAGTAAAGAATTTTTGAGCTTTTATATTGATGCTTCTGTATTACTGTGTACTCTTGTTTTCTTAGTAATAATGCTTCTTATACTATTTAAAAGTAAAAAGGATTACGAAGCAATTTTACATTATTCAAAAGCAACTAAATTTAAAATGGCATTTTTATTTTTAGTTATTATTCTATTCGTAAGACAATCATCGCTTATTCGTTTTAATCTGCCTTATTTAATACTAAAATCTGGTATAGAATATTATAATGAGTCTAAAAGTTTGGGAGATTATAAAAACAATAAAATAGGTGATTTTAATAGTGTTTCAAGATTCTCAAATGATGATGAAGATGAAACATATGTTGTTATTATAGGTGAGTCTACATCTCGCTCTCATTTGGGAATATATGGTTATTACAGAGAAACCACACCCGGGCTGAGTGAAATTAAGGACCAATTATTAATTTATAAGGACGCAGTCAGTCCTCATGCTTATTCTGTAGCTGCTTTAACAAAGATTCTAACTTTAGGTAATTATGAAACTCCAGAACGAATATCCAAAGGGTCCATTATTCAGCTAATAAATAGTGTGGGTTTTGAAACTTATTGGCTATCAAACCAAAGACCAATTGGACCTTTTGAGAGCCTAATAACAAAAATTAGTTTGTCATCAAAAAAGCATAAATTTTTAACTACAACAGTAGCTGGAAACAGTACAGTTTTAGATGGAGAACTTTTGAATGAGTTTAATGAATTAATAAATAATGAGGCAAAAAAGAAGGTAGTTTTTATTCACATGATGGGGACACATCATCATTATGAAAACAGGTATCCAGAGTCTTTTAGTAAGTTCAATGATGAGCCTAAAACAAATTTCAAATCTGAAGAAAGTTTTTATAAAATAAATCATTATGATAATGCTATCTTGTATAACGATTTTATAATTTCTGAAGTAATTTCAAAATTGGATAGTTTGAATTCCAAAAGTTTTGCTTTGTATTTTTCAGACCATGCAGAAGAAATGTATAGTGATTTAGATATGGCAGGACATAATGAAGATATTTATTCTCAGGAAATGTTTGATATTCCTTTTTTTCTATGGCAATCACAAAAATTCAAAGAATCTAATAAATTATATTTTGTTGAGGATAGAAAATATATGATTGACGATTTATTTCATTCTATTGCAGACTTATTAGATATTTCGGCAAAAGAAGTTGAAAGGTCTCGTAGTATATTTAGTCATGATTTTATAGATCGCAAACGCATAATTAAGGATACGATTAATTATGATACTTTTTTTGATTAGATTATTTGAGATAATTAGATTTAAAATAAAAATAAGTATTGAAACCAATAAACAAACGATTTCTGTTCACTGACATGATTTATATAAGCATTTATGCTATTATAGGTGTTTTAGTAATTGCAAAGGGCCCCATTTATTTGCCAGATAGTTACACATTTGTAGATATGGCTTTTAATCATAGTCCTGCTTATTGTATTTTTCTGAAAATTTTTACTAGTACTTTTGGGGCCTATTTTGAATTACCAGTTGTTATAACGCAATATCTAATTATAGCATTTGGAATTCACTTTTTTGTAAAAACTCTAAAACGACTATTTCATATACATAAAGTGGGTATTTTAATTATCCAACTCATTTGTCTAGCGCCATGCGTATATGTGCATAATCTCGGTAGCGCCATATTAAGTGAAGCTTTAACGTACCCTATCTTCTTGGTGATATTTGCCTTAACTTTAAGAATGTTTGTTGAAGAGAACTTAAAGTATCTATATAAAATCAGTATTCTATTGTTTGTTTTAATTTTAACGAGAGGGCAATTTTTAGCTTTAATTGCGGCATTAATTTTAATAGTTAGTTATATAATTTTTAAGAAGAAATCTTTTGTTAATCAGTTTTATTTTTTGGCTATTTTAATAGTTATACCAATATTGACCAGTTTTACCGAAAGAGTATATAATAAAATAGTGTTTGGTCATTTTGAAAACAACGCTATGAACTATGTGCATTTTATAGCATCTCCATTTTATATAGCTAATGAAAGTGATATAAATCTTTTTACTAATAATGATGAAAAAGTTTATTTTAATTTGATTTATAGCAGTTTAAAAGAAGCAAAATTAACACGAAACCAAAACATAAGTATTGGCCAAGATGATTATTTATTTTATCAATACAACTTTCCTGAAATATGTAATAGAAGGATTTATGACTTAGGTTTGGATTATTACGAAGCGAAAGGGCTTAATTTTATTGAACAAAATATTGCTTTGAATACTTTGTGCTCTAAAATGATTGGACCATTAATAAAACAAAATTTTATGACTTGGTTAAAGGTTTTTTCGAAGAACCTTACTAATTCTTTTGGCTCTTCTAAGCAAATGCTTTTCTTTTTTGTATTATTATTTTATGGCTTGTTTAACTTAATAAAGTCCAATGAAAATATTTATAAATTTATTATTATTGCTACTTTGTTTATGCTTGCTAATAATACACTTATAGCTTTAGTTATTCATTCTATTAAACGCTATATTTTTTATTTTGATTGGGTTATTTTTGCAACGTTTATAATATTGTTAAACGAAATTTTTAAAAACCAAAAGCTAAGTGAATCCTGAATTATCTATAGTAATGCCATGCTTAAATGAAGCAGAAACTATTGCTGCGTGCATAAAAAAAGCTCAAACTTTTATGAAAGCTAATGGCATTGAAGGTGAAGTTGTAATAGGAGATAACGGAAGTACTGATGGTTCTCAAGCCATTGCTAAAAAATTAGGAGCTATTGTTGTAAATGTTGCTAAAAAAGGATATGGCAATGCATCTAGGGGAGCCATAGAAGCTTCTAAAGGAAAATACATTATTACGGCAGACACTGACGATAGTCATGATATTCTGAACCTAAATCTATTTATTGATAATTTACGAGCTAGTTCTGATTTAGTGATGGGAAATCGTTTTAGAGGTGAAAATAAAAAAGATTCTATGCCTTTTTTGCATCGATATGTTGGTAATCCAATATTAACTTTTATTGGTAATTTGTTTTTTAAAACTAATTTAGGAGATTTTCATTGCGGTTTGAGAGGGTTTACTAGGACAGCTTATAATAAAATGAATTTGTCTACAACGGGAATGGAATTCGCTTCAGAAATTATAGTTAAAGCGTCGTTGTTAAATCTTAATATAACTGAGGTGCCTACAACAGTTTTTCCTGCTGGAAGAAATAGAAAAGCACATTTAAGAACTTTCCCTGACGGTTGGAGGCATTTAAGATTTTTGTTATTATATAGCCCAAAATGGTTGTTCTTAATACCAGGTTTCTTGTGCATGCTAACGGGCATATTTGGTGCTTTATACATTTTGTTTGCTACAGATACTTTGAACCTTAAATGGATACCACTTTTTGCAGGCTTGTTTTTAATTAGTTTTCAATTTGTGATTTTTTATGCATTAACCAAAATTTATGCTACTAACCATGGACTTATACCAAGAAAAAAAAGTTACGATAACCTATTTGTTTATTTCACTTTAGAAAGAGGCGTTATTCTGGGTATTCTATTAACAGTAATTGGTGTTGTTCTTTATTATTTGGGCTTTAAAGATAGAATGGGTAGTATGGAGAGGACTTTAAAAGTAATAGTGCCAGCAACAGTAATTGTGGTATTAGGAATTCAAACGATATTATTTAGTTTCTTTTTTAGTATTTTAGGTTTAAAAGAAGAAAAGTAAAGAGCCTTGTAGTTTGTTTATGTTCAGTAACGACTAATTTCAATTTATCTATTCGCAGAAAAATAAATTCCGTTTTTAACCAAAATTTCATGTATCTTTTTAAAGGTCTTTAAAATAATTTCTGGACTATTTAAGAGTAGTTTTTGCTTAAAGTTTAAATTACTATAATCAATCTCAGATTTCAGCTTTTGGTAAAGCTCTTTTTCATTATTTAGCTTGCATCTTATTGCTACGGCATATCGGTTTATATCTAAATATAGTTTTAATGAAGGGTTTTCTTTTTCTTTTTTTGAGAAATTATTAATGAATTCATATCTAATGTCATTGTACTTGCTTTTTGATAAACTGTTATCTACATACGATTTGTAAGACATGGTTATTTTAGGGTTAAAAGCGACATCATATTTTAATGCCATTTTAATCCATAAATCTAAATCTTGTGCAGTTTTTAATGTTGTATTAAAACAGCCAACAGTATAAAATTTTTCTTTTGTGAATCCTACAGCCGAAGTCCATGCTAGGGAGTTCGTTAAACTGGCTTTAAAAAAGTCGTCTACTATTAAGCAATCTTTGTTAAAATTAAAATTAAAATTTGCGGGTCGTACTGCATCTTTGGTATAATAGATTTGGTAGTTATTACAATATAAACCTGCATTTGGAAAAGTTTCAATAAGTTTTTTTAATTCTACTAAATGATTTGTATTCCAATAATCGTCAGCATCTAATAGTGCTATATAATTCCCATTTGAGTTTTCAATGCCTATATTTCTAGCGAAAGAGGCCCCTTTGTTGTCTTGATTTATAATTTTGAATCTGTTATCAATTAGATGATTTATTTTTTCTAAGCTATTATCAGTAGATCCATCATTAACTATTATAACCTCAAAATCTGTAAAAGACTGATCTAACAAGCCAGAAATGGTCTGCTCAATTAAATTCTCTTTATTATATAATGGTATGACTACAGAGAAAAAAGGCATTTATTTTTTTAAATTAATATTGCAAAAGTAACTTAATCTAAATAATTCAAAAACATACAATGAAGGATACTTAGAGGTCAAATTAAAGGTGAAAAAAGGTGATAATATTTTATAAAAAAGTGCGAAAAGATAGTTTAATTTGAATTTTTCTAATTTCATAAAAACCTTTAAGAATGTTGTGAATTCTGGCTCTATCATTTTGGTTTTATAAATAGAATCTAAGTTTTTCAATGATTGGTGTGTTTTTTGGTAATAAACTTGGTTTAAATCCACATCCCCATGTAAAACAGGATTGTCAATATGTAAAATAGAAGCTTTGGTTTTACTTAATTTATAGGCGAAAACTGTGTCTTCGTGCCCATATTTAGAGATGCTTTTTTCAAAACCAATAGAATTAAATAATTTTTTTTTAATCAAAGTATTATTAAAAAGTACATTTTTATAAATATTTTTATTTCGTTGGTTAGCAGTGGAATCTTCTCTGAAAATCCCATATTTCCATCGGAGTTTTCTGTTGGCATCTACCTTTTTAGGGTGAATTCTGCCACCATAAACAATATCTGTATTTTCTTTTAACGCTTTTTTGTATCTGATAATAAATTGTTCATTTGGTAATAAAGAATCACCATCAATAAATAATAAGTTGCTATATTTTGAAGCTTCCGCCAAAGCGTTCCTGATATTACTTAAACCAATATTGTTTTTTCGAGCTATGAACTGGGAATTTATAAGTGAATTAATCTTCTTATTCTCCAAATTAATTATAGAGTTAGAACCATCATCAAAACAAATAATTTCAAAATCTATTTTAGATTTTATAGCCTGCTTTTCTATCTGACATGCAAAAGGATAAACATTATAATTATATGTAGGAATTAAAATTGAAAGCATTATTTTTTTGCAATTAAAATAGTTTCAGGCGATTTAAAACCGAAGTGATAATCGTCTTCTTTTAATTGATAATTTTTTTGTTTCACTTTAAACCCATTTTTATTTAACCTATTTTTTAGTCCATTTCTAGAATAAATTCGAACATGATCATCCTGACCAAAATGTTTTAATCGCTCTTTAGGTAATATTATCGAATCATCTTCATATATCTCACCTTCTTTAAACGGTGTTTGAATGTAAATATTACCATTTGGTTTCAAAATACGATATAATTCTGCGATTGCCTTTTGGTCATCCATAATATGTTCTAAGATGTGATAACAAATGATAGTGTCAAAAGTAGCATCGCTTTGCATAATACTTGTAATATCAAATTTATAATTTGCTAGAAACTCATCTTCAAAATCAGTACTATAATAATTTATGTTTTTGTCTTTTTTTAATCTTCTATAAAGGTTTCTTGAAGGTGAAAAGTGGAGTAAATTTCCTTTAAGAGCATGATCTTCATTAACTAATTTCCAGAGTCTTCGATTTCTCGATAAACTACCACAAAACGGACACAATAAATCTTCATTTTCCAATTTAACAAAAGCACGTAATTTCTTTTTGCAAATATTACATTGGTGTTTATTGCCTAAGTAGAAAACACCATAAAAATATCTAAAAAATAATTCATTTTTAATTAAGAATTGCTTCGGAATAATAGATTTTATACTCTTTTTTATAAAGCTATACATAATTATCCTTTGCGTTGTACAACCTCATAAACCGCATTCTCATCACATTTCAATGTCTTACTAGGATATTTTAGAAGCAAAGCATAGTCGTGAGTAGCCATGAGTATGGTATTGCCATTTTTATTTATTTCTTGAAGTACTTCCATAACTTCAACACTAGTTTGCGGATCTAAATTTCCAGTGGGTTCATCAGCTAGTATAAGTTCAGGATCATTTAGTAAAGCTCTTGCAATGGCTACACGTTGTTGTTCACCCCCAGAAAGTTCATGCGGAAATTTAAACCCTTTAGTTTTCATATCAACTTTGGTTAAAACCTCCTCAACTCGAATTTTCATCTTGTCTTTATCTTTCCAGCCTGTAGCTTTTAGAACAAAGAGTAAATTGTTGTTAATTGTTCTATCATTAAGTAATTTGAAATCTTGAAAAACCACGCCCAGTTTTCGTCTTAAAAAAGGAATTTCTTTTTCTTTAAGATTTTTTAAATCGAAATCAACAATATGTCCTTCACCTTCTGTTAATAGTAAATCACCATATAGCGTTTTCATAAAACTACTTTTTCCTGTGCCTGTTTTTCCAATTAAGTAAACAAAATCACCTTTGTTAATTTCCACATTTACATTAGAAAGCACTAAGCTTTCACCTTGAAAAATAGAAGCGTCTTTTAGTTGTAAAATGGGTTTTGACATAAATAAACAGGGTTCTTTTTGACTGTTGTAAATGTATTATTTAAAAATTGAAAGTAAAAGTTAAACGCAAAAAGTTTAAAATAGTTGCAACCAAAACTTCTATCTTCAATCTACTGTATCAATATTTTTCTCATATTTAATAACTAGATTTATAATTATGGCATGATTATTACGTTATAGCTTTTAGTTTGAATTATCTTTGATTTAAATTTATAAATTAATCCTAAATGACTAAGAAAAGTATCGTTTCATTAGTACTTGCTGTAAGTTTTAGTTTTCAAATTCTAGCGCAGCAATCTGCAACATATACAAGTGATTTAGTAGATTATCAAAAAGCATTGGCACTTTATAATAATCAACAATACCGAGCTGCTCAGTCCATGTTTAGTAGTGTTATAAAAACAGCAGAAGAAAATATTTTGCAATCTAATTGTGCCTACTATATTGCTAATTGTGCAGTACGATTAAATCAGCAAAATGCAGATCAGTTAGTTGAGAATTTTGTAAAAGAATATCCAACTAGCACAAAAAGGAATACCGCTTTTGTTAATGTTGCCGACTATTATTTTGAGAATTCAAAATATGCTTATGCTCGAAAATGGTATAATAAAGTAGATGAAGAGGCTCTTGGAAGAAAAGAGCGTGAAAAATTTAATTTTAATAATGGTTATACTGCCTTTTCAACAAAACAGTATAAAGAAGCTAAAAAGTATTTAAGTCGTGTTGAGAATTCGGCAGAATTTGGCTCACAAGCTAAATACTACATTGGCTTTATGGCTTATGAAGGCGACAATTATGATAGAGCAAATGAATATTTTGATCAAGTAAGCGATCAAGAGCGTTACAAAGAGAAACTATCCTATTATCAAGCTGATTTAAACTTCAAATTAGGGAAATTTGATAGGGCTATCGAACTAGCAAAAGAACGATTAAAGTCTAGCGATTTGGATGAAGTTTCAGAGCTATCTAAAATTATAGGTGAAAGCTACTTTAATTTGGAGAAATATGCTGAAGCCATTCTTTATTTAAAGGAATATAAAGGAAAAAGGGGGAAGTGGAATAATACCGATTTTTATCAATTAGGCTTTGCCTCTTATAAACAAAAGGATTATGAAAATGCCATTTCAGAATTTAATAAAATAGTGAGCGGGAATAATTCTATATCTCAAAACGCCTACTACCATTTAGGAGAAAGTTATATCAAATTAGATAAAAAGCAAGAAGCTTTAAATGCGTTTAGAAATGCGTCTCAAATGGATTACGATTTAAAAATTCAAGAAGATGCCTGGTTGAACTACGCGAAAATTAGTTATGAAATTGGGAATCCGTATCAATCGGCACCTCAGGTTTTAGCGGGTTATTTAGAAAAATATCCTGATACCAGTTATAAGGAAGAAATAGAAACGCTTTTGATTGATTCTTACATCACTTCAAAAAATTATAAGGAAGCTTTAAAATTACTGGAAAGTAAAAAGAGTTTTGAAAATAAAGTGGCTTATCAAAAAGTAACGTTTTATAGAGGCTTAGAACTTTATAATGAAGGCGATTATCAAGAGGCAGAATTACTTTTTAATGGATCTTTAAAAGAATCACAAGATACAAAATATACAGCTAGAGCAACTTTTTGGAAGGCGGAGACTGATTATAATTTAACCAATTATGATGATGCGCTCATTGGCTTCAAACAATTTCAACAGCAAACAGGAGCTTCGTCAACACCAGAAATTGAAAATATTAATTATAATCTAGCTTATACATATTTCAAACTGAAGAATTATGGAAAAGCTACAGAATACTTTAATCAATTTACTTCAAATAAAAGAGAAGATAAAGTAAGACTGAATGATGCTTATTTAAGATTAGGTGATGGTCATTTTGTGTCAAGCCAATACCAAAGAGCCATTTCTGCTTATGAAAAAGCGATACAATTAAATGAAATAGACTCTGATTATCCTGCGTTTCAAAAAACAATAAGTGTTGGATATACGGGGCAATCATCAAAAAAAATAAAAGGCTTAGAGCAGTTTATTTCAGATTATCCTAAATCAAAATTAAGAGACGATGCACTTTACGAACTTGGTAATTCTTATGTGAAAGCAAATGAAACGGATAAAGCTATGAAGGCCTACAATCAGCTAAGTAGTGAGTATAGAGTGAGTTCGTTTGTGCCTAAAGCATTACTGCGACAAGGATTAGTGTATTACAATGGAAGTGAAAATGAAAGCGCATTAATCAAATTCAAAAAAGTAGCTGGGGATTATCCAGGAACTCCAGAAGCGTTACAAGCCGTTTCAACAGCTAGATTAATTTACATTGATTTAGGGCGTGTTGATGATTATGCCAAATGGGTAAAGCAACTTGACTATGTTGAAGTAACCGATGTCGATTTGGATAACACCACCTACGAATCTGCTGAAAAGCAATATTTGGACAATAACACAGATAAAGCTATAAAACAGTTTAATGGATACCTTAATCAATTTCCAAATGGAATTCACACGTTACAATCGCATTTTTATGTTGCACAATTGTATTACAAAAAAGATTTGCTAGAAAATGCTGCACCACATTATAAATTTGTTGTAGATGCAAGTCAGAATGAATTCACAGAAGAAGCCTTATCACGTTTGTCTCAGTTTTACTTAGAAAGCAATAGTTGGAATAAAGCAATTCCTATTTTAGAAAGATTAGAGGAAGAAGCGAACTACTCGCAAAATATTGTATTTGCTCAATCTAATTTAATGAAAGCACATTATCAATTAGAAAATTATGATGCTGCGGTGTCTTATGCAGAAAAAGTATTAAGAAGTTCGAAAATTGATAATAAAATCAAAAGTGATGTACATATTATAATTGCGCGTTCTGCTGTAAAAACGGGTGATGAATCTAAAGCAAAATCTGCCTATGCTAATGTTGAAGGTGTTGCAACGGGCGAAACGGCGGCAGAGGCATTGTACTATAATGCTTATTTTAAAACTAAAGAAGGCAAGCATAAAGCTTCTAATGTATTAGTTCAAAAATTAGCAAAAGATTTTTCTGGATATAAATATTATAGCGCCAAAGGCTTGGTGTTAATGGCTAAAAATTATTATGTTTTAAATGATGCCTTTCAAGCGACATATATTTTAGAAAGTGTCATTCAGAATTTTCCAGAGTTTGATGATGTGATTTCAGAAGCAAAAGCAGAACTCAGTAAAATCAAAAGGGAAGAAGCCAAAACGAATTCATCTATTCAACCTGAAGATTAATAATCGTCAATCAATATTCAAAAATCGAAAATCAAAGCATATGCGTAAGCAATTAAAATATATTTTCACAGGAATTCTTTTATTAAGCATTACCATTGGGTTTGCACAAAGAACTCAAAAAGACACCATAAACACTGGGGTTATTGATGTAGTTAAACCTTATGCTCCAACGATTTCCGATGCCTTCAAAGTTAAGGAAATACCGTCTTTAGATGATGAAGCAACTGAAACAAAAAAAGAAATTAAGTATAATATTTTCTCATTCCCAGTGGCTTCAACCTTTACACCAGCAAAAGGAAAAGCGGCAGTTGTAGAAAAAAGAGCTCCAGTGAAATTGTTTGACAATTATGCCACTTTAGGTGTTGGGACCTACACCACAGTATTAGGCGAAGTGTATTATAATCATGCTATTAGCAGAAACGAAAGTGTTGGGGGTTATGTCAGTCATCATTCATCTGCTGGCGGTATTGAAGGGGTATCTTTTAATGACAATTTCTCGAACTCAAAAATCAATTTGAATTATTCAAGCCGATTAAGAGATTTAGCATGGAATGTTAAAGCCGGTTTTCAACACCAAATGTATAATTGGTATGGCGTACCAGAATCTCAAATAACACAAGCACAAGATAATAATATTGAAGTAGATCACTCATTTTTTGACGCCCATTTTGGTGGTGAAATTGAATTTGAAGATACTTATATAAATTCTGGAAGCTTCTTATTTAGACGTTTTGGAGATAATCAGGGGTCAGGAGAGAATAGATTTATAGCTAAAGCGAAAATAGATGTTCCAATTAATGATATCGAAATTTCAACTGATTTTAAAATTGATTATTTAGGAGGCACTTTTGATAGAAACTATGTGACTAATGATCAATTAAACTATGGAAACTTTCAAATAGGGTTGTCATCAACCTATCGGTTAAAACAAGATGATTTAACACTAGATTTAGGAGTTTCTTTATATTATTTAAACGATAAGGAATCAGGTGATAATAATTTTTATATATATCCAAACATAACCGCTACATATAGCTTAGTTAATGATGTGTTGATTGCTTATGGAGGACTTAAAGGGGGTTTAATTCAGAATTCTTATTACGGTTTTGCTAAAGAAAACCCTTTTGTGTCACCAACACTATCTATTACTCCAACAGATCAATTATACAATGCCTATGTTGGGTTAAAAGGAAAGTTGTCTAGTAATATGAGTTATAACGTTAGCGGTCATTATTTAGCAGATCGAAACAAAGCACTTTTTAGAAATAATTCGATTACACTAACAAATGAGGATTACACTTACGGCAACTCTTTCGGAATGGTTTACGATAATGTGGATACCTTTGGAGTGGCAGGAGAGATTAATGTTGATGTAAACAGAAATTTTAAATTAGGAATAAAAGCAGAGTATTTTAGTTATTCTACAGATGATGAAGTTGAAGCTTGGAATCTGCCGGACATTAAAGGCTCATTATTTTTAGATTACCAAATTAATGAATATTGGTTTGCGGGCGCAAATCTGTTTTATATCGGGGAACGTAAGGATCAATTCTTCTTAAATGACGGTATAACAATTACATCGCCATTTAAAGTGGTTTTAGATAGTTATTTTGATGCTAATGCTCATATAGGGTATCATATAAACGACCAACTTTCAGTATTTGCAAAAGCGAATAACATAGCTAATGATGCTTATCAGAAATGGCAAAATTTCCCTGTGCAGAGTATTCAGTTTTTAGCAGGAGCTACATATAAGTTTGATTTTTGACACTTGTGTCACCTTGAACTTGTTTAAGAATCTTATAATATAACTTTGGGAGTGTCCCTATCGGGAAGGCATGCAGTTTATCCTGAGCAGATTCGAAGAGTTTCAAGTCCGCGCTCGAGAATCACTGTGGGCTTTCCTCTATCCTTAACACAGTCTTGTATAAAAGGATATTATGTAATGTGTGAAATCGTGAAAATTCTCAGAGTGCGTTTAACAATAGGTTAGCTTAATTTTGCCAAATAATCAAAATGGGCACCTTCAAAAACCAATTCACATCGTAATCCAAGCGTTTCACAAGCCAACTTTAAAGTTTCAAAATCTAAATACAACCATTTCATTGGCGCTTCTTTTTCACCTTTATAAGACAAAAAGTAATCTAGTTCACCATAGTAGCTAGAGTTCATGTCCATCCAATAACCACCATCTTCATCTTCGTACATATACTTAATATCCGAAGAATCAATTAAAATTTGTCCATTTGGGTTTAATAAACTCTTTAGGTGCGATAAGTATTTAGAAACTTGCGTCAATTCTTGAAAAATTCCCGTTCCATTCATTAAGAGAAGAATAGTATCAAAAGTTTCAGCTTCATCTAATATATTTAAAATATCTGCTCGTAAAACACCACGTTGTTTACTTACTTCAATGGCGCCTTTTGATATGTCAATAGCTTTAACTTTAAAACCCTTTTTCTGTAAATAGATGCTATGACTTCCGGAGCCACATCCCACGTCTAAAACACTGCCTTTCGAAAGTTTCAAGGCTTTTTGTTCCAATTTGGGCATGTCTTTATAATCTCGAAACAAATAGGGAAGTGGTAACACATCTTCATCAGAAATATTGGTTGATGTTGTGATGTCTTCAGAATAGTTTCCGTTTTGAAAATCCAATAAAGCTTTTCCGAAAAGATCTTTCATTTAAAATGTTATTTTTACACCATGCAAGACATCATTAATAATCTTCCAAAGCTGGCCAAAGATAAACATAACGAGAATAAAAAATTCTTCGCGAAGCTAAAAAAGAAACCACCAAAAAATTTGGATTATATCATGCAAGAGCTGCATGAAGAAGAATTCGAACGTACTGATTGTTTGAAATGTGCTAACTGTTGTAAAACTACTGGTCCACTATTTACAGATAAAGATGTTGATAGAATTGCGAAACATTTCAGAATGAAAACACAGCAATTCATAAGTCAATACTTGCGTGTTGATGAAGATAATGATTTTGTATTACAAGGCGTACCATGTACATTTTTAGGAGCAGATAATTATTGTTCTATTTATGATGTGCGACCGAAAGCATGCAGAGAATTTCCGCATACCGATAGAAAAAAGTTTCAGCAAATATCTAACCTCACTTTAAAAAATGTTGCGATGTGTCCTGCGGCATTTAATATTGTAGAGGATATGAAGAAAAGAATAAAATAATTATCTTTATAACAAAAATTCACTCATTTGGAAACCATTTTAAGATATTTCGAAACGATTCCGCCACTTCATCGCGGTTTAATTATTGTTGGCGGTTTGACCTTCTTTTGGATTATAGAAGGTATTGTGCCTTTATTTGGAGTTAATTATAAAAAATGGAAACACGCCGTACCTAACATATTTTTCACATTAACAACAATATTGGTTAATCTTCCTCTAGCATTTTTGTTTTTAGGATCATCAGATTGGGTGGTTGCTAATAACTTTGGAGTTTTAAATTGGCTTCCAGAAATGCCAATATGGTTGTATGGTATTTTAGGAGTCTTTTTGATAGATTTCATCGGAGCCTACTTGCCACATTTAATAGAACATAAGGTTAAACCATTATGGATGGTACATTTAGTGCACCATTCAGATCATCATGTAGATACAACCACGGCGAATAGACATCACCCTTTAGAAAGTCTGATTCGTTATGTTTTTACGCTTTTAGGTATATTTATAATTGGGACACCTATAGCCCTTGTTTTTTTGTATCAATCGTTATCGGTTGTAGCAACACAGTTTAATCATGCCAATATAAAATTACCTAAAAAGATAGATAATTTATTAAGTTATATTATTGTTTCACCAGATATGCACAAGGTTCATCATCATTACAAAATGCCGTATACCGATTCTAATTATGGAAATATTTTTTCTGTTTGGGACAGATTATTCGGTACTTATATGGTGTTAGATACTGATAAAATAGTTTATGGTGTGGATGTTTTTCCAAATGAAGAAGAAAACAGCAATATAAAACACTTATTAAAGCAGCCTTTTCAAAAATATAAAAAAGCAACAGTGGTTGATTAAAGTTCAAATTTAACTATTCTCAATATCACTAATATGATGTTCTAGGGCTTCAACTGATATTTGAATTTCTTTGATCAAAAGAGCTAAAGAGACTATAAGTAATATAAGTGCTACTCCAAATACATAAACTGCAACAACATGCTGTTCGATAAAAATTAAAAACATAGTTAATACGCAAAGTAGTAAACTTGAAATCCCTGTAATTTGCATAGCGCGGGTTAAATAAAGGCGTTGTTTTAAGTTTTTTATTTGCTTTATTAGTCGTTCATCTTTTTTTAGTAAATACTTATCATGTAAGTTTCTAATAATAGCGGCATAAGCTATAAACCTATTAGTATAAGCCAGCATAATTAAAGAAATAGCCGAAAATAAAAGTGCTGGGGTAGTAAGAGTTAGTTCTTCCATGATTCAAATTTCTTTTAAATTTCTTCAACTTCAAATAAAAAAGAGTAATATTTTTATATTTTAGTTGCATGCAAGAAGACTTCTTACATTATATCTGGAAACATAAAAAGTTTCGATTTAATAATTTAGAAACAACAACTGGAGAATCTATCGTAGTAACTTCCGTTGGGCAACATAATTTTAATTCAGGTCCAGATTTTTTCAATGCAAAAATTAAAGTTGGAGATCAGCTCTGGGCAGGAAATGTAGAAATTCATATTAAATCTTCAGATTGGTTTTTGCATAGTCACGAACAAGACAAAGCTTATGATAATGTAATTCTGCATGTGGTTTGGGAAGACGACACGGAAGTGTTTAGAAAAGACAATACACCTATACCAACTTTACAGCTTAAAGATGTTGTAGATGTTACCATGTTGAATAATTATGAAAAACTATTTGCTAAACAAAACAAATGGATTAATTGTGAAAATGATTTTCCATCAACTGACGATTTTGTTTTAACTAATTGGCTAGAGCGATTGTATCTTGAACGTTTAGAACGAAAATCTGAAACAATAAACACACTTCTGGTAGCATCCAAAAACGATTGGGAATCCGTGTTTTTTAAAATGCTGACTAAAAACTTCGGGCTAAAAGTTAATGGTGAATCGTTTTTTAGTTTAGGGCAGTCCATAGATTTTTCGATAATCAGAAAAACACAATCAAACCCCCATGTTCTAGAAGCTTTTTTATTTGGTCAAGCGGGTTTGTTAAAGCAAGATATTGAAAATGCTTATTACTTAGATTTGAAGAATGAATATAAGTTTCTAAAGCAAAAATTTGGCCTCCAGAATAATCAAGTTTTACCATTGCAGTTTTTTAGATTACGACCGCTAAATTTTCCAACGATTAGATTATCACAATTAGCAAATTTGTATAATAAGCATCAAAACTTATTTTCTAAAGTTATAGAATTAAATGAAGTAGAAGACTTTTATGAACTTTTTAAAGTTTCAACTTCTGATTTTTGGAAAACGCATTACACGTTTCAAAAAACATCTAAAACTTCAATAAAAACATTATCAAAATCGTTTGTAGATTTATTGCTAATCAATACTATTCTGCCCATAAAGTTTTGTTATGCCAAACAAAAAGGAGTAGAAATAGATTCTGAAATCATAAAAATAGCTACGGCAATAACTTCAGAAAAAAACAATATCATTAGTGCATTTAATAATTTAAAAAAAGTATCAAAATCATCTTTAGATTCTCAGGCATTAATTCAACTCAAAACTGAATATTGCGATAAAAATAATTGTTTAAAATGTGCTGTTGGTAATCAATTTTTAAACAGATAAACTTTTGCACGAATAAACAAAACCTTAAATTGCAGCATGAACAATATTTACAAACTATTATTGTTTTTTCAGAAACACGGGTATTATGTATGCCAGCGTATTGCAGACCGTTTTGGTATTAGAACCAAAGTAGTTAGAACCTCTTTTATGTATTTAACTTTTGTAACCGTAGGTTTTGGTTTTGCGCTTTATTTGTTTTTAGCTTTTTGGATACGTATTAAAGATTTAGTTTACACAAAACGCTCATCGGTTTTTGATTTATGAACGAACTTATAAAGTTTTTTAGAACAAAAATCTACACAGCAGTTTTACTACTGGTTGTTATTATGCTTATTGGGGTTTTTGGATTTGTCCATATTTCTGGTTATTCTTGGATTGATGCCTTGTACATGACTGTGATAACAATGACCACGGTTGGTTTTGGTGAGGTTGTTCCATTAGACGATCAGTCTAAAATATTTACAATTTTCTTAATTTTAGCAAGTGTTGTAATTGTAGGTTATGCCTTATCTATAATTACGGAATACATTTTAAGTAAGAATTATTCTGAAGAATTAAAACACAAAAAGATGCAAAAAAAGATTGAAAGTTTTAAGAATCACATTGTTATTTGTGGTTACGGAAGAAACGGCAAGCAAGCAGCAACAAAACTTATGGCTTATAAAGAGGAGTTTGTAGTTGTTGAAAAGAATAAAGAAATGGAAGAGCGCATGCAACTTGATAAAGTGCCATATGTAATTGGAAACGCAAATGAAGATGAAATTTTAATAATTGCGGGTGTAGAAAGAGCTTCATGTTTTATTTCAGCATTACCAAACGATGCAGATAATTTGTTTGTAGTACTTTCTGCAAGACAACTAAATCCCAAAATGAATATAATTAGTCGCGCATCAAATGAATCTTCTTATGATAAACTAAAATTTGCAGGAGCAGATAATGTTATTTTACCAGATAAAATAGGAGGAGACCACATGGCGTCATTAGTTGTTGTGCCAGGTCTAATGGAGTTTATAGATAATTTATCTATTGTTGGAAAGTCTAATATCAATATAGAGGAAGTTGCAGTTGAAAAATTTTATGATTCTAAAAAACCTAAAACTATTAGGGATTTAGATCTTCGCAAAAAAACGGGATGCTCGGTTATTGGTTATAAAGATGAAAATGGTGAATATATGGTAAACCCTGAAGCAGACATGGAGCTTGCTAGACATTCAAAAATTATTGTTCTTGGAAGACCAGAACAAATTGAGGCATTAAATTCTGAGTACAACATCAATTAGTAAATTTGCTATTTTAACTACCATTGTTTTAAATAACCATTTTTTTTTAGCATCTTGCTAGCTTTTAGTAAGAATCTTTCAATAAAAACTAACAAACACAAAGCTTATGAAGAAGTATCTTCTTTCAATTTTTACATTTATAATTCCATTTTTAACATTTGCTCAAGAAACTACTGAACTGGGTTTAGACCAAAAAATAGACCAAGCATTCAAGCCATTCTCTGATGCTGTTTTTGGTGTTATCTTTTTTGAAGTTTTTGGTATTCCATTTGTTTTAATACTCTTAGTTTTTAGTGCGCTATTTTTTACTATTTATTTTGGGTTTCCAAATGTCAGGTATTTTGGAAAAGCAATTAATACTGTAAGAGGTAAGTATGATGAAATTGAAGGAGGACATCAAGCTTCTGAAACATCCATGACTGTGGACGGTGATATTCGTGATACTATTCGTGATGAAAGTCAGGAGGGAGAAGTATCGCATTTTCAAGCACTAGCGACTGCAGTTTCAGGAACGGTTGGTAATGGAAATATTGCCGGTGTAGCTTTAGCTATAGCGCTTGGTGGTCCTGGAGCAACATTTTGGATGATTGTTTGTGGTTTATTAGGAATGTCTTCTAAATTTGTTGAGTGTACACTTGGTGTTCAATATAGAGATGTAGGTGAAGATGGAACCGTTTATGGAGGTCCTATGTATTATATAAGCAAAGGATTAAAAGAAAGAGGTTTTAAAACACTTGGAAAGATTGCTGCAATATTTTTTGCTATTTTCTGTATTGGTGGTTCATTTGGTGGCGGAAATGCGGCTCAATCTAACCAAGCAACTATAGTTTTAAAAGATTTATTAGGATTAGATAATGCTGGAGCAGGATTTTGGATAGGCGTTGTTTTAGCCGTATTAGTTGGAATCATTATAATTGGTGGAATTAAAAGAATAGCATCTGTTACAGAAAAAGTAGTGCCTTTTATGGCAGTTTTTTATCTGTTAGCATGTTTATATATCATTGGGAGTAATTTCTCTTTAGTAGATGATGCTATAGGTTTAATCATAACTGAAGCTTTTAATCCTACAGCTATAGGTGTTGGTAGTTTAATAGGGGTGTTATTAGTTGGATTTAAGCGAGCAGCTTTTTCAAATGAAGCTGGTGCAGGTTCTGCATCAATTGCGCATTCAGCTGTAAAAACAAAATATTCTGCTTCTGAAGGTTTAGTAGCTTTATTAGAGCCTTTTATTGATACTGTTGTTATTTGTACAATGACAGCTTTAGTTATTATTATTTTTAACTTTGGTGGAGAATTTCAATATGGAGGTGATGGTTTAGGTGGTGTAATGATTGATGGTGTATCTTATGAAGGTGCAGGTATTACATCAAAAGCATTTGCTCAATATATACCTTATTCAAACGTATTTTTAACAATTGCAGTAGTTCTGTTTGCAGTTTCTACCATGATTTCTTGGTCGTATTATGGACTACAATCTTGGAAATTCTTATTCGGTAGAGGTAAAGCAGCAGATTTAGCATACAAAGTTTTATTCTTAATGTTTGTAATTATTGGAGCAGCTGCAAGTATGGGGTCAATCTGGCAATTTTCAGATGCTATGATTTTCGCTATGATATTTCCTAATATGATAGGTTTATTCTTTTTATTCCCAGTAGTGAAAAGGGAATTAAAGAGATTTTTAGATGCTATAAAAGAAGCAAAGGCATAAATATAATATGAAAAATTTTAAATCCCATTTCACGTTTTCTAAAGAACAACGGAATGGGATTTTTTTATTATTAGTCCTTATCGTTGTTTTTCAATGTTTTTATTTTTTTGTCGAATTCCCTGCGGAAGATACTTCAGGTAATAAAGAAGCGCTTTCAGAATTTATTAAAGAAATAGATTCCTTAAGGTTAGTTCAGTTAGAAAAAAACAAACCGAAAACATATCCATTCAATCCAAATTACATTACAGACTTTAAAGGCGCTACATTGGGAATGACTAATGAAGAAATTGATAGACTAATAGCCTTTAGAAAACAAAATAAATGGATTAATTCCTCTAAACAATTTCAGGAAGTTACCAAGGTATCCGATTCACTTTTAAATGCTATATCAACATATTTTAAATTTCCAGAATGGATAACCAATCCCAAGCCTAAAAACAATGCAATATATAGCGATAATAGTAAACCTAAAATCTTCGCTCAAAAACAAGATTTAAATACGGCTACGGCGCAACAACTTCAAAAAGTTAATGGTGTTGGTAAAGTGTTTTCAGATCGTATTATTAAATATAGAAATAAATTTAAAGGTGGTTTTATTGCCGATGTTCAACTTCTAGACGTCTATGGATTAACCTCAGAGGTTATAGAAAAAATTACAAACCAGTTTACGGTAAAAACACCAAAAACGATTCAGCAAATAAATATAAATGCTGCAACCATTGGTGATTTGGTTACCGTCCCTCACATAGATTATGATTTAGCACATAACATTATAGAACAACGTCAATTAAGAGAAGGTTATAATTCTATAGATGAATTAACAAAAGTTAAAGACTTCCCTGTAAATAAAATTAAGATAATTGAATTATATTTGCACTTCGAAAAAGAAAAATAAATGAATAGTATGTACTTCACTGAAGAGCATAATCTTTTTAGAAAAAGTCTTCAAGATTTTTTACAAAAGGAAGTTGTACCTCACATCGAAAAATGGGAAAAAACAGGTAATATCGATAGATTTATTTGGAAAAAATTTGGAGACATGGGATTCTTCGGAATCAATTATCCTGAAGCTTATGGTGGTATGGATTTAGATTTATTCTACACTGTTATTCTACTTGAAGAACTTCAAAAAATAAATTCTGGTGGTTTTGCTGCGGCCATCTGGGCACACGTGTATTTAGCTATGACGCATTTACAAGCAGAAGGTGATGAAGCAATCAAACAAAAATATTTAACCCCAAGTATATCTGGCGATAAAATAGGATGCTTATGTATCTCAGAGCCTTTTGGAGGTAGTGATGTGGCAGGCATGCGAACAACTGCGATTAAAAATGGAGACCATTACGTAATTAATGGTTCAAAAACGTTTATAACCAATGGGGTTTTAAGTGACTATTTAATTGTAACCGCAAAAACAACTCCAGAATTAGGGAATAAAGGCATTAGTATATTTGTCTTAGATAGAGATATGGCAGGAGTATCTGCAACCAAACTAAATAAATTGGGTTGGAATGCATCTGATACTGGAGAAATAGCATTCGCTAATGTTAAAGTACCTGTTGCAAACCTTTTGGGTGAAGAAAACAAAGGCTTTTCATATATAATGCAGCACTTTTCTTTAGAGCGTTTAATTATGGGTATTAATGCCCATGCACGAGCAGAGTTCGCGCTAGAGTACGCACTAAAATATATGAGCGAGCGTCAAGCTTTTGGCAAGACTATCGATAAATTTCAAGCTTTAAGACATAGCGTAGCAGATTTATATACCGATATGGAGATTTGTAAATCCTTTAACTATGCAGTAGCCTCCAGATTAGATAAAGGAGAGTACGTTGTTAAAGAAGCAACCATGTCGAAACTAAAGTCTACTAAAATGGCCGATGAGGTTATTTACCAATGCCTTCAATTTTTAGGTGGTTATGGTTATATGGAAGAGTATCCTATGGCCCGTTTATTGCGGGATAGTAGGCTAGGGCCTATAGGTGGTGGTACTTCAGAAATCTTAAGAGAGATTATTGCTAAAATAATAATTGACAAAAAAGACTACAAGCCAGCTACTTAAATAATTATAATTGTTAGTTACAAGTTGGTCTTTCTTTTGGGTGTTACCCAAGGGTCGGGCTTTTCGTTACAATCTTTTTTGTGCTGAACTTGTTTCAGTATCTCATCAAGTTTTTTACATATAAGAAATGAGTTTCAAATCAAAAACTTATAGTTAAGCACAAAAAAGGATTTTCTCTGCAATCCCTAACGCACTAATTTATGGGCTTATAGTATTAAATTTAAAGTTTTATATATCTTTTGAGGTTCGTTTTACACGTTTTTTGTCTGTATATTTTTTACTTTATCAATTTTGAAATCCATTTCAACACTACGTACCTTGTAAATTATAACACTTTATATGTTATTGATGATAAGCTGTGTTATGAGTCAAGGAACCAGCACAAGTGGCGCAAGCTCCAGCAGATCCAGATCCGCCAATACAACCTTTTCCGCAGGTATAATGCCATATTCCGGCTGAGTTTCGGCTAGGTTCGGCAGTAGGAGGGTTAGCAAAAGGAGCAGAAGAAGTTGGTGTACTATTAGCATTGTTATGATAAGCCGAGTTATGTGCTAAAAGACTTCCACAAGTATTGCAATTTATAGCCGACCCAGCACCTCCAGAGCAACCTTTACTGCAGATATAGTGCCAGACTCCTCTTGTATTTTGAGGGGTTTCAAGAGTAACTGGTTTTGGAGTTATAGCATTTGGTGGATTAGTGGGATCTAAAACTTCCAATGGTTTTAAGGTTTCTTGTTTTGCCGCTTTAGTATTTTCATTGCAGGCATAGAAAGAAATGACTGAACTGAATAATAATATTGTAAGTATCTTAAAGTATTTCATAATGATCTTTTTTAAATCTGTGTTAAACAAAGCAAGATAAATTAGATTTTTATGCCCTTTGATTTAAGAGCCTGTTCAAAAATTATAATTTATGATGTAAACTTACATTAAAATTTTTATTACTTCGTTCTAGTTGAATATCACCCATTAATAATTAAATGACAAACAATGAGTCACAGGTAAAAAACGTTTTAATGTTTTTTTTTACAAAGTCAAATACGGCTTTTCAAATAAAAAAAGCACTTAAAAGAATAGTAATCTGTTGCTGGTAAATTCTAATTTACTTTTTATATTTGCGCCTTGAAAATTCTAAAAGAGAGGAGGTTAAGACACGATGTTAAAAATACCAGTTAAAGAAGGAGAAAATATAGATAGAGCATTAAAACGTTTCAAACGTAAGTTTGTTAAAACAACGATTAAAAATCAGTTGCAAGCGCGTAAGCAGTTCACGAAACCTTCAGTTGCCCGTAGAGTACAAGTTCAAAAAGCGCAGTACATCCAAGGAATAAGAGATGCAGAAGAAGTTTAGTTATTTGCATACTATCAAATCCCGCTATATGCGGGATTTTTTTTGCATCACCATTAAATAAAAGGTTGTACATTTATCTATAACAATATAACCGTTTAACAGTCTAAAATTTGTCTTTTCAATCTTATACAGATTATTTACTTCTAGAAAAAAACTATTCTGTTTTAACAGTAAAGGCCTATCAAAATGATTTGGAAGATTTTTTAGAGTTTATTAAACATGAATATGAAAGTAATTCAATTAACAAGGTTAACTATTCGCAAATAAGAAGTTGGATTGTGTCACTTGTAGAAAATGGCATAGCAAACCGCAGTATAAACCGAAAAGTTTCAGCATTAAATACTTATTTTAAGTTTCTTTTAAAAACAGGCGATATTAATAGCAATCCGCTATCAAAACATCGGGCCCTAAAAACAAGTAAAAAAATTCAAATTCCGTTTTCAGAAGCAGAGATAAAAACCGTTTTAGACGATTTAAATTTTGCTGATGATTTTGACAGTGTACGAGATAAATTTATAATAGAATTATTTTATTCCACAGGTATTAGAAGAATAGAACTTGTGCAACTTAAACTTACTAGTATTGATTTAAATACTAAAACATTAAAAGTATTAGGTAAAAGAAATAAAGAGCGTATTGTTCCATTACTAAAATCTGTAGTGCTAACAGCAGTTAAGTATTTGGAATTGAGGAAGGAGCTAGAGCGTATTTCGGATGCTGATATTTTGTTTTTAACGAAAAAAGGTTATAAAATATATGAAACACTTGTATACAGAACAATAAATGGCTATTTTAGTTTGGCATCATCAAAAGTAAAGAGGAGTCCACATATACTTAGGCACTCTTTCGCTACACATTTGTTAAACCAAGGTGCCGATTTAAATGCTGTTAAAGAGCTTTTAGGACACTCCAGTTTAGCTGCTACACAAGTTTATACGCATAATAGTATAGCCGAATTAAAAAAAGTGCATATAAATGCACATCCAAGAAGTAAAAAATAGTAATAGTAAAATTATTGTCTAACCAAAAAGAAGATTATGAAGGTAAACACACAATCAGTAAATTTTAATGCAGATGAAAAGTTGATAAGTTTTATTCAACAACGAATGGATAAATTGGATATGTTTTATGATAAGGTAATTAAATCTGATGTTTTTTTAAAAGTTGAAAACATGAGTGGTAAAGAGAATAAAATATTTGAAGCTAAAGTAAGTGTTCCTGGTGATAGCTTTGTTGTTAAGAAACAATGTAAAACCTTTGAAGAAGGTGCAGATATGGCAGTTGCATCCCTAGAAAGACAATTAAAAAAGAGAAAAGAAAAATTAAGATCACATTTATAGTAAAATTTCTCAAAAAATGTTTTGAATAAAGTAAAAAATCTATACATTTGCAGTCCGTTAGAAATAACGGGCTTTTTTTATGCGTCAAAAGTGTAAAAAATGCCGATGTAGCTCAGCTGGCTAGAGCAGCTGATTTGTAATCAGCAGGTCGTGGGTTCGAGTCCCTCCATCGGCTCAAGTTCTTTAAAAAATTGAAATAAGTTAATTGGGGAGATACTCAAGCGGCCAACGAGGGCAGACTGTAAATCTGCTGACTACGTCTTCGCAGGTTCGAATCCTGCTCTCCCCACAACTTTTTTTTTGATTTTTTTGTTGAAATATTGAAAACCATACAAGTTAAGACTTGTTAAAATTGCGAGAGTAGCTCAGTTGGTAGAGCGTCAGCCTTCCAAGCTGAATGTCGCCAGTTCGAACCTGGTCTCTCGCTCTAAAACTCCTGCGAAGGCAGGAGTCTCTTCTTTCATACTAACAATTAATAATTGTTTTGAGAGAATAGGAAATAAAAACTTTACGCCGGTGTAGCTCAGGGGTAGAGCGTTTCCTTGGTAAGGAAGAGGTCACGAGTTCAATTCTCGTCATTGGCTCTATGTATTTAGAGATAGTATATTTAGAATACACTAATATTATTATATAACTAAGATTAAAATTTTTTAAAACATGGCAAAGGCAACTTTCGATCGTTCAAAACCACATTTAAATATTGGTACAATTGGACACGTAGATCACGGTAAAACAACTTTAACTGCTGCTATTACTAAAGTATTAGCTGATGCAGGAACTTCACAAGCAATGAGCTTTGATCAAATTGATAATGCTCCTGAAGAGAAAGAAAGGGGTATTACAATTAATACATCACACGTTGAGTATTCAACAGCAAATCGTCATTACGCACACGTTGACTGTCCAGGTCACGCCGATTACGTAAAGAACATGGTTACTGGTGCTGCACAAATGGATGGTGCTATTTTAGTAGTTGCTGCTACTGATGGTCCTATGCCACAAACTCGTGAGCATATCCTATTAGGACGCCAAGTAGGTATTCCTCGTATGGTTGTATTCATGAATAAAGTGGATATGGTTGATGATGAAGAATTAATCGAGCTAGTAGATATGGAGATTAGAGATTTATTATCTTTCTATGAGTATGATGGAGATAATGGGCCTGTAATACCTGGTTCGGCATTAGGAGCACTTAATGGTGAGAAAAAATGGGTTGATTCAGTGATGGAATTAATGGACGCTGTTGATGCCTGGATTGAAGAGCCAGTAAGAGAAGTTGATAAGCCTTTCTTAATGCCTATCGAAGATGTATTCTCTATTACTGGTCGTGGAACTGTTGCAACAGGACGTATCGAAACTGGTATTGCAAATACAGGAGATCCTGTAGAGATTATTGGTATGGGAGCTGAAAAGTTAACATCTACAATCACAGGAATTGAAATGTTTCGTCAAATATTAGATAGAGGTGAAGCTGGAGATAACGCTGGTATCCTATTAAGAGGTATTGAGAAATCAATGATTTCTAGAGGTATGGTAATCTGTAAGCCAGGTTCTGTAACTCCTCATGCTAAATTTAAGGCTGAGGTTTATGTACTTAAGAAAGAAGAAGGTGGACGTCACACTCCATTCCATAATAACTACCGTCCACAGTTTTACGTTCGTACAACTGATGTAACAGGTAACATTGCTTTGCCTGAAGGTGTTGAGATGGTTATGCCTGGTGACAACTTAACAATTCACGTTGAGTTAATTCAACCAATTGCAATGAACGTAGGTTTACGTTTCGCTATCCGTGAAGGAGGTAGAACAGTTGGAGCAGGTCAGGTAACTGAGATATTAGACTAATACAGTTTAAGTAAATATTGTAAGCTAAGGTATTCCGTTTTTCGGAATACCTTGACTTATGTTTACGGGTTTAGCTCAGTTGGTAGAGCACTGGTCTCCAAAACCAGGTGTCGGGAGTTCGAGTCTCTCAACCCGTGCAATACAAAATTGAGTATTATTTCAATTTAGATTAAAAAGAAAATATATCATGGCTGAAATTGTAAATTATATAAAAGAATCATTCGGAGAGCTAAAGAATAATGTGACATGGCCAACATGGGCAGAAGCACAGAGTTTAACAGTTTTAGTTGCTGTATTCTCTATTATATTTTCCCTCGCTATTTGGGGTGTAGATACAGTTTTCAGTAAAGTTATTGCGGCTTACTTTCAATGGATTAACGGTTAAAAACAAAATTTATGTCTGAAGTAAGCGAAAAAAAGTGGTATGTTGTTCGTGCTGTGAGTGGTCAAGAAAACAAAATTAAAGCCTATATTGAGAGAGAAATCGAACGTTTAGGTTTACAAGATTATGTGGACCAGGTACTTGTGCCGACAGAGAAAGTGATTCAAATCCGTAACGGAAAAAAAACACAAAAAGAAAAAACTTTTTTCCCAGGTTATATAATGGTGCAAGCTAATCTAACGGGAGAAGTTCCTCATATTATAAGATCGGTTACTAATGTCATCGGATTTTTAGGTGAAACAAAAGGTGGTGATCCTGTGCCGTTAAGACAGTCTGAAGTAAACAGAATGTTAGGTAAGGTTGATGAATTATCTGTAGAAGAGAGTGCTAATGTAGCAATTCCTTTTACTAAAGGAGAAACGGTTAAAGTTATTGATGGTCCATTTAATGGATTCGATGGAACGATTGAGAATATAAATGAAGAAAAACGTAAGCTTGAAGTTATGGTTAAGATTTTCGGAAGAAAAACACCATTGGAATTAAGTTATATGCAAGTTGAAAAAGTATAATAGTGTTACATTAGATAGATGAGTCTTTCGCTTCCAATTGAGAGATAACATCAAAAATTAAATTATTAAAAATGGCAAAAGAATTAGGTAAAGTAGTTAAGTTACAAGTTCGGGGAGGTGCTGCGAATCCATCGCCACCGGTTGGACCCGCTTTAGGAGCTGCAGGTGTTAACATCATGGAGTTCTGTAAGCAATTCAATGCCAGAACCCAAGATAAACCAGGTAAAGTATTACCAGTGGTTATATCTGTTTACAAAGACAAATCATTTGACTTTGTAATCAAAACTCCACCAGCAGCAGTTCAATTATTAGAATCTGCAAAAGTGAAGAAAGGGTCTGGAGAGCCAAACCGAAAAAAAGTAGCTAAAGTATCTTGGGATCAGGTTAAAACCATCGCAGAAGACAAAATGGTAGATTTAAATGCATTTACTATAGAATCTGCTATGAAAATGGTTGCTGGAACGGCAAGATCGATGGGAATAACTGTAACAGGAAAATTTCCTTCTTAATCTATTAAAGACATTAGAAAATGGCAAGATTAACAAAAAAGCAAAAAGAGGCTTTAGCAAAAATTGAAAAAGGTAAAATCTATTCTGTTGATGAAGCATCAGCTTTAATAAAAGATATTACCAATACTAAGTTCGACTCATCAATTGATTTAGCTATACGTTTAGGAGTTGATCCTCGTAAAGCAAATCAAATGGTAAGAGGTGTGGTTTCTTTACCACATGGTACTGGTAAAGACATGAAAGTATTAGCATTAGTAACACCAGATAAAGAAGCAGAAGCTAAAGAAGCTGGTGCAGATTATGTTGGTTTAGACGAGTACCTTGATAAAATCAAAGGTGGTTGGACAGACGTTGATGTTATTGTAACTATGCCAAGTGTTATGGGTAAATTAGGTCCTTTAGGACGTGTATTAGGTCCTCGTGGTTTAATGCCTAACCCAAAGACAGGGACAGTAACTATGGATGTCGCTAAGGCAGTAACTGAAGTTAAAGCTGGTAAAATTGACTTTAAAGTTGATAAAACGGGTATTGTACACGCTGCAATTGGAAAAGCATCATTTAGTGCTGATAAAATTGCGGGTAACGCAAATGAATTATTAACAACTATAATGAAACTAAAACCGACAACAGCTAAGGGAATTTATGTAAAAAGCATATTTATGTCTTCTACAATGAGCCCAAGTTTAGCTATTGATCCTAAAATTGGTTAATTAAGTTAAAACTTTAAATTATGACAAGAGAAGAAAAATCACAAGTAATTGAGGACTTAACTGCAGAATTAGCTAACAATTCAAATATCTATTTAACAGATATTTCAGGATTAAATGCAGGAGTTACCTCAAATTTGCGTCGTGCTGCCTTTAAAGCAAACGTGCAAATGGCAGTTGTTAAAAATACATTACTTGAAAAAGCAATGGAAGCTTCAGATAGAGATTTTGGAGACCTTGCATCTGTTTTAAAAGGAAATACATCAGTCATGTATTCTGAAACAGGTAATGCACCAGCTAAGTTAATTAAAACGTTTCGTAAAAAATCAGAAAAGCCTTTATTAAAAGGAGCTTTTATTGAGGAAGCGGTTTACATTGGCGATGACCAATTAGACATGTTAGTAGATATCAAGTCTAAAGAAGAATTGATTGGAGATATTATTGGATTATTACAATCTCCTGCTAAAAATGTTATTTCTGCACTTAAATCAGGTGGAGGAACCATAGCTGGAATTCTTAAAACGCTATCTGAAAAAGAAGGATAGTATTAAATAGTACGCACTTTATTACAAATATATTATTACAAAATTATTAAAACGATAGAAAAATGGCAGATTTAAAAGATTTCGCAGAACAATTAGTTAACCTTACTGTAAAAGAGGTAAATGAGTTAGCAACTATATTAAAAGATGAGTATGGCATTGAGCCTGCTGCTGCAGCTGTTGCTGTTGCTGCCGGTGGAGCTGCTGCTGGAGAAGCAGAAGAAGCTCAGACTGAATTTGATGTTATTTTAAAAGCAGCAGGGGGTTCTAAATTAGCTGTAGTAAAATTAGTTAAAGAATTAACTGGTTTAGGATTAAAAGAAGCTAAAGGTTTAGTTGATGATGCACCTAGTGCTATCAAAGAAGGTGTAACTAAAGATGAAGCTGAGGCTTTAAAAACATCTTTAGAAGAAGCTGGAGCTGAGGTTGAGCTTAAGTAAGCTTTAAAACTCAATAATACAAAGGTTTAGGTATATCCCGCTGTAAGCGGGATAACGCCTAGACCATTTTGCATATATAATGATATAGCAAAAAAATCGCAAAAGAGCATGTAAATATGGAAGCATATTTAACTGTTTTAACTAGTGTTTAAAAGCACTATCATTATTTTTTTAATCATAATTCCGTCCATTGATGTTATCAACACAAGCTGAAAGATTAAATTTCTCGTCTATTGTAAATAAGACAAAATATCCAGATTTCTTGGATATTCAGATCAAATCCTTCCAGGATTTTTTCCAATTAGAAACAAAATCTGAAGAAAGAGGTGATGAAGGTCTTTATAATACCTTCATGGAAAACTTTCCAATTACAGATTCACGTAATCAATTCGTTTTAGAATTTTTAGATTACTTCGTAGATCCGCCAAGATATGCTATTGAAGAGTGTATTGAAAGAGGTCTTACGTACAGCGTTCCGCTAAAAGCTAGGTTAAAGTTATATTGTACAGACCCTGAACATGAGGATTTCGAGACTATTGTTCAAGATGTGTACTTAGGAACTATACCTTACATGACGCCTTCTGGTACATTTTGTATTAATGGAGCAGAGCGTGTAGTAGTATCTCAATTACACCGTTCACCAGGAGTTTTCTTTGGACAATCTTTCCATGCAAATGGAACAAAGTTATATTCAGCAAGAGTTATTCCATTTAAGGGATCTTGGATTGAGTTTGCAACAGACATCAATCAGGTGATGTATGCTTACATTGATAGAAAGAAAAAATTACCAGTTACTACGCTTTTCCGTGCTATCGGTTTTGAGCGTGATAAAGACATTTTGGAGATTTTTGACTTAGCTGAAGAAGTTAAGGTTTCAAAATCTGGGTTAAAGAAATTTGTAGGAAGAAAATTAGCTGCACGTGTACTTAATACATGGCATGAGGATTTTGTTGATGAAGATACCGGTGAAGTTGTATCAATTGAGCGTAATGAAATTGTGCTTGATCGTGATACGGTTATAGACAAAGAGAATATTGAAGAAATTCTTGAAGCTGATGTTAAAACTATTCTTTTACATAAAGAAAGTGCTGAACAAGGCGATTACGCTATTATTCATAACACACTTCAAAAAGATCCAACAAACTCTGAAAAAGAAGCTGTTGAACATATTTATAGACAATTACGTAATGCTGAGCCGCCAGATGAGGAAACAGCACGTGGTATTATAGATAAATTATTCTTTAGTGATCAACGTTACTCTTTAGGGGAAGTTGGACGTTATAGAATGAACAAGAAATTAGGTTTAGATATTGGAATGGATAAGCAAGTGCTTACTAAAGAAGATATCATTACCATTATAAAATACTTAATCGAACTTATCAACTCTAAAGCAGAGATTGATGATATTGACCACTTATCAAACCGTCGTGTACGTACTGTAGGTGAGCAATTATCATCTCAATTTGGTGTTGGTTTAGCCCGTATGGCACGTACAATTCGTGAGCGTATGAACGTTCGTGATAATGAAGTATTTACACCAATTGATTTGATTAATGCTAAGACGTTATCGTCTGTAATTAATTCATTCTTTGGTACAAATCAGTTATCTCAATTTATGGATCAAACCAATCCATTAGCTGAAATCACGCACAAGCGTCGTTTATCAGCTCTAGGACCTGGAGGTTTATCAAGAGAAAGAGCAGGTTTTGAGGTACGTGATGTGCACTATACACACTATGGACGTTTATGTCCTATTGAAACACCAGAGGGACCAAATATTGGTTTGATTTCTTCACTTTCAGTATATGCTAAAGTGAATCCTATGGGATTCATCGAAACGCCTTATAGAAAAGTAACTGATGGTGTTGTAGATATTAAAAATGAACCTATTTATTTAAGTGCAGAAGAGGAAGAAGATAAATTAATTGCTCAGGCAACTGTTAAAGTTGATGACAATGGTAAAATTTTACATGAAAAGGTAATTGCAAGAATGGAAGGTGACTTCCCTGTAATTGATCCTAATGAGTTGCATTATACAGATGTAGCACCTAACCAGATTTCATCTATTTCAGCCTCTTTAATTCCGTTCTTAGAGCATGATGATGCGAATAGAGCATTGATGGGATCAAATATGATGCGTCAAGCGGTACCATTATTATTACCTCAATCTCCGATTGTAGGTACAGGTTTAGAACGTCAAGTAGCTTCAGATTCTAGAGTATTAATAAATGCTGAAGGAGCTGGAGAAGTACTTTATGTAGATGCTAATGAGATTAAAATTAGGTACGAACGTACTGCCGATGAGGCTAAAGTAAGTTTTGATAGCGATATTAAAACATATCAATTAGTTAAATTCAGAAAAACAAATCAAGGTACTTCTATCAATCTTAAGCCAATTGTGATTAAAGGTGATAAAGTAACCAAAGGACAGGTTTTATGTGAAGGATATGCTACTCAAAAAGGAGAGCTTGCTTTAGGTAGAAATATGAAAGTTGCATTTATGCCTTGGAAAGGGTATAACTTTGAGGATGCGATTGTGATTTCTGAAAAAGTAGTTCGTGAAGATATTTTCACATCTATTCATATCGATGAGTATTCATTGGATGTAAGAGATACTAAATTAGGGAATGAAGAATTAACAAATGATATTCCTAATGTTTCTGAAGAGGCTACTAAAGACTTAGATGAAAACGGAATGATTCGTGTTGGTGCCGAGGTTAAACCTGGTGATATCTTAATTGGTAAGATTACTCCTAAAGGGGAATCTGATCCAACTCCTGAAGAAAAATTATTACGTGCTATCTTTGGTGATAAAGCGGGTGATGTAAAAGATGCTTCTTTAAAAGCATCCCCATCATTACATGGTGTTGTAATTGAGAAGAAATTATTCGCTAGAGCTTTAAAAGATAAGCGCAAGAGAGCACAAGATAAAGATGATATTTTAGCATTAGAAGCTCAGTACGATAGAAAATTTGATGAGTTAAAAGATGCTTTAGTTGAAAAACTATTTGCTATTGTAAACGGTAAAACAGCTCAAGGTATTTTTAATGATTTAGGTGAAGAAGTATTACCAAAAGGTAAAAAATTCACACTTAAAATGTTAAATGCTGTTGATGATTATGCGCATTTAGTTTCTGGCAAATGGACTACTGATGATCATACTAATAAATTAGTAGCAGACTTAATTCATAACTACAAGATTAAAGAAAACGATTTACAAGGTTCTTTACGTCGTGAAAAGTTTACTATTTCTGTAGGTGATGAGTTACCAGCAGGGATTATTAAATTGGCTAAAGTTTACATCGCTAAGAAACGTAAGCTAAAAGTAGGAGATAAAATGGCAGGACGTCACGGTAACAAAGGTATTGTTGCACGTATCGTTCGTCAAGAAGACATGCCATTCTTAGAAGATGGAACTCCTGTAGATATTGTATTAAATCCGCTTGGTGTACCATCTCGTATGAACATCGGTCAGATTTATGAAACGGTATTAGGATGGGCCGGTCAAAAATTAGACCGTAAATATGCAACACCAATTTTTGATGGTGCTACTATAGATCAAATCAACGAATTTACAGATGAAGCTGGAATTCCAAGATACGGTCATACTTATTTATATGATGGTGGAACAGGAGCACGTTTCGATCAACCAGCAACTGTTGGTGTGATTTACATGCTGAAACTAGGACACATGGTTGATGATAAAATGCACGCGCGTTCTATTGGACCTTATTCATTAATTACGCAGCAACCTTTAGGTGGTAAAGCACAGTTTGGTGGTCAGCGTTTTGGTGAGATGGAAGTTTGGGCACTTGAGGCTTACGGCGCATCGGCTACATTAAGGGAGATTTTAACTGTAAAATCTGATGATGTTATTGGTAGAGCCAAAACTTACGAAGCTATCGTAAAAGGTGAGCCAATGCCAGATCCAGGATTGCCAGAATCTTTCAACGTATTAATGCACGAATTGAAAGGTCTAGGTTTAGACATCAGATTAGAGGAGTAGTTAATTAATTAAATTCATTTCAACCATTTATTATGGCAAGAAAACAAGATAAAAATACAGTTAAGAGATTTAATAAAATCTCAATTGGTTTAGCATCACCAGAATCTATTTTAGCAGAGTCTAGAGGTGAGGTTTTAAAACCAGAAACTATCAATTATCGAACTCACAAACCAGAACGTGATGGTTTGTTCTGTGAGCGTATTTTTGGTCCTGTAAAGGATTATGAGTGTGCTTGTGGCAAATATAAAAGAATTCGCTACAAAGGAATTGTTTGTGACCGTTGTGGTGTAGAAGTAACAGAAAAGAAAGTACGTCGTGATAGAGTAGGACACATCAACTTAGTGGTTCCTGTTGCTCACATTTGGTACTTCCGTTCGTTACCAAACAAAATTGGTTATTTACTTGGTTTACCATCTAAGAAATTGGATATGATAATTTACTACGAACGTTATGTAGTAATTCAACCTGGTAATGCTAAGAATGAAGAAGGTGAACCAATACAAAAAATGGATTTCCTTACTGAAGAAGAATACCTAAACATTTTAGAACAACTTCCTCAGGATAATCAGTATTTAGATGATACAGACCCAAACAAGTTTTTAGCTAAAATGGGTGCTGAATGTTTAATTGACTTATTATCAAGAATTGATTTAGAAGAATTATCATTCGAATTACGTCATAAAGCAAATACAGAAACGTCTAAGCAACGTAAAACTGAAGCTTTAAAGCGTTTACAAGTTGTTGAATCGTTAAGTAAATCAAATAAGAATAGAGAAAATAGACCAGAGTGGATGATTATGAAGGTGGTGCCAATTATACCACCAGAATTGCGTCCTTTAGTGCCGTTAGATGGTGGTCGTTTTGCTACTTCAGATTTAAATGATTTATACCGTCGTGTAATTATTCGTAACAACCGTCTTAAAAGATTGGTAGAGATAAAAGCACCAGAAGTTATTTTACGTAATGAAAAACGTATGTTACAAGAATCAGTAGATTCATTATTTGATAACACACGTAAATCATCTGCAGTAAAAACAGATTCTAACAGACCGTTAAAATCATTATCAGATTCACTTAAAGGTAAGCAAGGGCGTTTCCGTCAAAACTTACTTGGTAAGCGTGTTGATTATTCTGCACGTTCTGTCATTGTTGTTGGTCCAGAATTAAAGTTATTCGAATGTGGTATTCCAAAAAATATGGCAGCCGAATTATACAAACCTTTCGTAATTAGAAAATTAATTGAAAGAGGTATTGTAAAAACCGTAAAATCTGCAAAGAAAATTATAGATAAAAAAGAGCCTGTGGTTTGGGATATTCTGGAAAACGTCCTCAAAGGACATCCAGTATTACTAAATCGTGCGCCTACATTACACCGTTTGGGTATACAAGCATTTCAACCAAAATTAATTGAAGGGAAAGCAATACAGTTACACCCATTAGTTTGTACAGCATTTAATGCGGATTTTGATGGTGACCAGATGGCGGTTCACTTACCATTAGGACCAGAAGCTATTTTAGAATGTCAATTATTAATGTTGGCATCTCATAATATCTTAAATCCTGCGAATGGAGCACCAGTAACGGTACCGTCTCAAGATATGGTGCTTGGTTTGTATTATATGACCAAGTTACGTACGTCTACAGCCGATGTAAAGGTTAAAGGTGAAGGATTAACTTTTTATTCTCCAGAGGAAGTGCAAATTGCTTTCAACGAGAAGCAAGTTGATTTGAATGCAGGTATCAAAGTTAGAACTATCGACATTAATGAAGATGGGAAGCTTGACAGAATGATTGTTGAAACTACTGTTGGTCGTGTATTATTTAACCAATATGTTCCTGAAGCAGCTGGATATATCAATCAAGTATTGACTAAAAAGTCATTGAGAGATATTATTGGTGATATTCTTAAGGTAACATCAGTTCCTGAATGTGCTGATTTCCTTGATGCTATTAGAACTTTAGGTTTTAAATTTGCATTCCAAGGTGGATTATCATTTAGTTTAGGTGATATTATCATACCGCCAGAAAAGCAGAGTATGATTGATAAAGCTAATGGTTTAGTTGACGGTATTACTGGAAACTATAACATGGGACTTATTACTAATAACGAGCGTTACAACCAAGTAATTGATATCTGGACGTCTACAAATGCTGAATTGACAGAATTGTCAATGAAACGTATTAGAGAAGACCAACAAGGATTCAACTCGGTGTTTATGATGCTTGATTCTGGAGCTCGTGGATCTAAAGAACAGATTCGTCAGTTAACAGGTATGCGTGGATTAATGGCTAAGCCTAAAAAATCTACTGCAGGTGGAGGATCGATTATTGAAAATCCAATTCTTTCTAACTTTAAGGAAGGGCTTTCAATTTTAGAATACTTTATCTCAACTCACGGTGCACGTAAAGGTCTTGCCGATACAGCACTTAAAACTGCCGATGCAGGGTATTTAACACGTCGTTTAGTTGATGTATCTCAAGATGTTATTATTAACACAGAAGATTGTGGTACATTAAGAGGTGTAGAAGTTGAGCCATTGAAGAAAAATGATGAAGTTGTTGAAACTTTAGAAGAAAGAATCGTTGGTCGTGTATCTTTAAATGATGTATATAATCCATTAACAGATGAGTTGATGGTATCAGCTGGTCAGTTAATAGAAGATGATGTAGCAAAAGCTATTGAAGCATCACCTATAGATAGTTTAGAAGCTCGTTCTGCATTAACTTGTGAAGCCTTAAAAGGGATTTGTGCTAAATGTTACGGTAGAAATTTAGCTACTGGTAAAATGGTACAACGAGGTGAGGCTGTTGGTGTAGTTGCTGCACAATCTATTGGAGAACCTGGTACGCAGCTTACATTACGTACATTCCACGTAGGTGGTATTGCAGGTAACATATCAGAAGATAATAAATTAGTTGTTAAGTTTGATGGTCTTGCTGAAATCGAAGACTTAAAAACAGTGAAAGGTCAGGATAATGACGGAAATGATATTGATATCGTTATTTCTAGAACATCTGAACTTAAGCTTATAGATAAGAAAACAGGCATTATTTTAAGTACGAATAATATTCCTTATGGTTCTACGCTTCTTGTTCAGAGTGGAGATAAATTAACTAAGGGAGATGTAGTTTGTACTTGGGATCCGTATAACGGTGTTATTATTTCAGAATTTGCTGGTAAAGTGAAGTATGAAAACCTTGAACAAGGTGTAACATATCAAGTTGAAATTGATGAGCAAACAGGTTTCCAAGAAAAAGTTATTTCTGAATCTAGGAATAAAAAACTTATTCCAACGCTTCATATTACAGATGCTAAAGGAGAAATCATGCGTTCTTACAACTTACCAGTTGGAGCTCACTTGATGGTTGACGATGCTGATAAGGTTATTGTTGGTAAAGTGTTGGTTAAGATTCCTCGTAAATCTGCTAAAGCAGGTGATATTACAGGTGGTCTGCCTCGTGTAACAGAATTATTTGAAGCACGTAACCCATCTAACCCAGCAGTTGTTAGTGCTATTGATGGTGTTGTTTCTTTCGGAAAAATTAAAAGAGGTAATCGTGAGATTATTATAGAATCTAAAACAGGTGATATTAAGAAATACTTAGTGAAGTTATCAAGTCAAATTCTTGTACAAGAAAATGATTTCGTAAAAGCTGGTATGCCTTTATCTGATGGTTCTATTACACCAAACGATATCTTGAATATCAAAGGTCCTTCAGCTGTTCAACAATACTTAGTAAATGAAGTACAAGAAGTATATCGTTTGCAAGGTGTGAAGATTAATGATAAGCACTTTGAGGTTGTTGTTAGACAGATGATGCGTAAAGTTAGAATCATTGATTCTGGTGACACCATTTTCTTAGAAGACCAATTAGCTCATAAAGCGGATTTCATAAAAGAAAATGATGATATTTTCGGAATGAAAGTTATTGAAGACGCTGGTGATTCAACAAATCTAAAAGCGGGACAAATAATTTCGCCTCGTGATTTAAGAGATGAAAATTCTATTTTACGTAGAGAAGATAAGCAACTTGTAGTAGCTAGAGATGCACAGCCAGCAACGGCTACTCCAATACTTCAGGGTATTACAAGAGCATCGCTTCAAACGAAGTCGTTTATATCTGCAGCATCGTTCCAAGAAACTACTAAAGTACTTAATGAAGCTGCTGTAGCAGGTAAAGTGGATAGTTTAGAAGGCTTGAAAGAAAATGTAATTGTTGGTCATAGAATTCCAGCAGGAACAGGTATGAGAAATTATTCTGATATCATCGTTGGTTCTAAAGAAGAGTTTGACGAAATGATGCAAGTTAAACAAGAGTTAAATTATAATTAAATGAGACTCAAGTTTTAAAAGCCGAAAGGGTTTTAAAACTAGTAAGTCGAATTTAACTCAACGCAGGTTGAGATCTGTTTAAATAATACTAAAAAGTCCTGCTAATAATATAGTTAGGACTTTTTATTTTAAAAATGATTAATAAATAAAACTTCCACCTTTGTGGAAGTGAAAAATATAATTTTCAATGGCAGCAGACGAAAAAGACACCCAAAAGCAAGGACAGATTAATATTGAACTTGATGAGAAAGTAGCTGAAGGAACGTATTCCAATCTAGCTATTATAAACCATTCGGTTTCAGAATTTGTTGTGGATTTTGTAAATATTATGCCAGGTGTACCTAAGAATAAGGTAAAGTCTAGAATTATATTAACGCCTCAGCATGCTAAGCGTTTACAAAAAGCATTGGCTGAAAATATATCTAGATTTGAAAAGGCTCATGGAAAGATAAAAGATTATGATCAACCTCCAATCCCATTAAATTTTGGGCCAACTGGTCAAGCATAAATAAAAAAGCCTTTGAAATTTTTCAAAGGCTTTTTTATTTTAAGCGACTTCTTTTTTTATTATAATTAAACTTTAAAGCACCAGGCAGATACTTTTTAATTTAGTGAATAATTTTTCCTGCAGTTTCTCCTTTAATAGCTACCCAAGGAATAATGGAGTTTCTAATAGATATAATATATCTAGATTTAATCAAATTCTGAAGTAAAATGAAGTTTTATATTCGGATATTTCTGTTGTGTCATTTGTAAAGAAAAAGGCGAATCTGCTAAAAAAACGAGTTGGTTTTGTTTGTCTTTAGCTAAAAATCGTTGTTTAACTCTAACAAACTCTTTATACTCATCTGTTTTAGATTCTGTGGGATCTACCCAGCACGCTTTATGCACATTTAAGTTTTCATACGTACATTTCGCACCATATTCATGCTCTAATCTATATTGAATCACTTCATATTGTAACGCGCCAACAGTCCCAATTACTTTTCGCCCATTAAGTTCTAAAGTAAACAATTGCGCCACACCTTCATCCATGAGTTGGTCAATACCTTTATTAAGTTGCTTCGCTTTCATTGGATCGGAATTATTAATATATCTAAAGTGCTCTGGTGAAAAACTAGGTACGCCTTTATAATTTAGTATTTCACCTTCCGTTAACGTATCACCAATCTTAAAACTCCCAGTATCTTGTAAACCAACAATATCTCCTGGATAAGAAATATCTACAATCTCTTTTTTCTCAGCAAAAAAGGCATTTGGACTAGAGAATTTCACCTTTTTATTATGTCTAACATGTAAGTACGGCGTATTTCTTTTAAACACTCCAGAGACTATTTTTACAAAAGCCAAACGATTTCTGTGGTTTGGGTCCATGTTAGCGTGAATTTTAAAAACGAAACCACTAAATTTTTCTTCATCCGGCTGCACTAAACGTTCTTCACTTTGTTTAGGTCTTGGTTTTGGTGCTATTTCAACAAAACAATCTAATAATTCGCGTACTCCAAAGCTATTTAACGCAGAGCCGAAAAATACAGGTTGTAATGTGCCGTCTAAATAGTCTTGATTATCAAAAGGAGGATAAATACCCTCTACTAACTCTATTTCTTCTCTCAAAGTGTCGGCGGCAGTCTCACCAATTAATGTATTCAATTCTGGAGACGTTAAGTCACTAATTTCTATAGTTTCCTCAATATTTTTACGACTATCACCACTAAATAAGTTTATGTTTTTCTCCCAAATATTATATATCCCTTTAAAGTCATAGCCCATACCAATAGGGAAACTTAAAGGAGTAACTCTCAATCCTAATTTTTGTTCAATTTCATCAAGTAGTTCAAAGGCGTCTTTACCTTCACGATCCATTTTATTAATAAAAACGATCATGGGTATATTACGCATGCGGCATACTTCAACTAGCTTTTCTGTTTGCTCTTCAACACCTTTGGCCACATCAATAACGACAATAACACTATCAACAGCGGTTAATGTTCTAAACGTGTCTTCAGCAAAATCTTTATGACCCGGAGTATCAAGAATATTAATCTTAATACCATTGTATTCAAAAGCTAAAACAGAGGTCGCAACAGAGATACCACGTTGGCGTTCTATTTCCATAAAGTCACTGGTAGCACCCTTTTTTATTTTATTGCTTTTTACAGCACCCGCTTCTTGAATGGCGCCACCAAAAAGAAGTAGTTTCTCTGTTAAAGTTGTTTTACCTGCATCTGGATGCGAAATAATACCAAAAGTACGTCTGCGTTGTATTTCTTTTGAAAAACTCATATAAAATATAAATGGGTTGCAAATATAATATTTATAAGTTCAATAGAAATTTAAACCACTTTTTAAATTTAACTGAAGAATAATGATTTTTATAAATTTACTTATTATTTTTGTCCAACTATGAAAGAAGAACATGTAATCCTTGTTAATGAACAGGATGAACAAATTGGTTTAATGCCCAAGCTTGAAGCGCATCAAAAGGCATTGCTACACAGAGCCTTTTCCGTATTTATTTTTAATGATAAGAATGAATTGATGTTACAGCAACGCGCATTAGATAAATACCATTCACCTGGCCTTTGGACTAATACATGTTGCAGTCATCAAAGAGATGGTGAAACGAATATAGAAGCAGGAAAAAGACGTTTGCAAGAAGAAATGGGTTTTGTAGTTGATTTGCAAGAATCTATTTCATTTATGTATAAGGCACCATTTGATAATGGTTTAACCGAGCACGAGTATGATCATGTTTTATTAGGTAAATATAATAATAAACCAGTTATAAATACGAGTGAGGCAGCTAGTTGGAAATGGATGCTCATTGAAGAAGTAAAGGACGATATTGCTATTCATCCAGAATTATATACCGAGTGGTTTAAAGTTATTTTTGATAAATTTTACGAACATCTAAATATAAGTTCATAATGATAACAGTAAGTAGAAAAGCACATTTTAATGCTGCCCACAGGTTGTATCGAAAAGATTGGAGTTTTGAAAAGAACGATGAAATTTTCGGTAAATGCAACAACCCGAACTTTCATGGTCACAATTACGAACTTATAGTTAGCGTAACCGGTGAAATTGATACAGAAACTGGTTATGTTATTGATATGAAAGTATTAAAAGATATTATTAAAAGAGAAGTTGAAGATGCATTTGATCATAAAAACTTAAATTTAGAAGTTCCAGAATTTGCAGATTTAAATCCAACTGCTGAAAATATTGCTGTTGTGATTTATAATAAGATGAAATCGAAACTTGATTCAAAATTAGATTTAGAAATCACGCTTTACGAAACACCAAGAAATTTTGTAATCTATTCTGGGAAATAAATACTTTATGCTATATCCAATTAAATTTGCGCCTATTTTAAAAGAAAAAATTTGGGGCGGCCAAAAATTAAAAACCCTATTAAATAAAGCTAGTGACTTACCAAATATTGGTGAAAGTTGGGAAATTAGTGATGTAGAAGGAGATACGTCTATAGTTTCTAATGGAAGTTTAATAGGCAAATCTTTGAAAGATTTATTAGAAACATATAAATCAGATTTATTAGGAGAAAAAAATTATAAGGTATTCGGGAATAAATTTCCGCTTTTAATAAAATTCATAGATGCGAAAGAAGATTTGTCAATTCAATTGCACCCTAATGATCAACTTGCAGCAAAACGCCATAATTCATTTGGTAAAACAGAAATGTGGTATACATTGCAAGCAGATGAGGGATCCAATTTAATAGTTGGTTTTAATCAAGACATGACGCCCGAAAAGTATTTAAGTCATTTAGAAAATAAAACACTTACAGAAATATTAAATTTCGACAATGTAAAAGTAGGTGACACTTATTTTATTGAAGTTGGTCGTATTCATGCTATTGGTGCTGGCGTTATGGTTGCAGAAATACAACAAACTAGTGATATTACGTATCGTGTTTATGATTGGGATAGAGTTGATGATGATGGCAATGAAAGAGAATTACATAACGATTTAGCTATTGATGCTTTTGATTTTAATATGCCAGATGATTTTAGAGTGGCATACTCTAAAACAGAAAATCAATCTAATCAGATGGTAAGTTGTCCTTATTTTAAAACAAGTTATTTGGAAGTAACAACTACTATAAAAAAAGTAAATAATAAAGATTCTTTCTTTATTTATATATGTGTTGAAGGCAGCGCCACTATAACGTATAATGAACATTCTGAAAATATAAAAAAAGGAGAAACCATATTGGTGCCTGCTTCAATAAAGCACTATGAAATTAATTCTAAAAAGGCTACGCTATTAGAAGTTTATGTGTAATTTTGCAATCAAAATAAATTAAAAAATTATGGCAAACGTTAGAGATTTAAAAAAAGATATAAATTACGTTTTAGGTGATATTATAGAAGCAGTTTATGTTTGGGAATATTCAAATACAGATAAAGACACTAAGAAAAGTGAAGGGATTATTGATGAGGCCATTGAAACTTTTGACGAATTAATAGCTAAAGTAAATGCTAAAAATGTGGAAAATGCAAAAGCACATTTTAAAGCAATTAATGGTGAGCTAGAAACAAAAGGACGCGCTTTAATTGATAAGATTAATAAATTAGGATAAAATTTTTAATTGTGCTAGCAAATATTATATTTGCAGCCGTTAAAAACGCCGATGTAGCTCAGCTGGCTAGAGCAGCTGATTTGTAATCAGCAGGTCGTGGGTTCGAGTCCCTCCATCGGCTCTAAAGTAAAAAGCCTTTCCATGATGTGGAAAGGCTTTTTTTATGTAATTTTCTTATCGTAAGAGGTTTAGTTATCTGTTTCTGTACTTTTAATGGTATTGATAAAAGTGTTTAATTCTTTCCCATATTTAGAGGCTTTAACTTTAGGTGTTAAAGAATTATTTATGGTATCTAAATAATCGATTCTAGCGTTATAGATTTCTGTTAACGCTAAATAAGGAGCAACTTCGCTGTTCTTATTATTTAAGGCAAAATTTACAGTGTATAAATATTTGCGCTTAAGCGAATTATTACTTTCTTTTATTAATATATTGAGTTTAGCTGTATCTCCTGCTTTTCGGGCTTCAAATTGCTCTTTAAAATTATATAAGTATCTATTGTTAATTTTATCAACAACAGTTTGGTACTCTTCTAAAGTTTTTTGTTGCTCGGAACCTTTAATCTCAAATTCAAAGGCAAAGTTTTTTAGCGTGGTATTAATTTCTGTAATGCCTTTATCAGCAAAAAATGTAATTCTATCTTTTTCAGCACTATTTTTGTCGAGATATAAATAAAAAACTTCTGGACTATCTAAATCACTATGCAGTTCAATATTTGTATTACCATTAACAACTAATGAGTCTATGATTACTAATGTAGTGTCTTCAACCTTTTTAAGATAAAGCGTTCCTTTTTTTAAGCCTTCAATATTGGCTTTTACAGTTAAATCATGTTGCTCTTTACCACACGCCATTAAAAACAAGGCTAATAGTACAAGTGATATTTTTTTCATAGATTTTTAAAATTGTTTTAAAGAAGCACAAATATCATACAATTAAATGTGAATTACTAGTTGCACATTATTATTTTATAATTGAACAGGTTTGTTTAACAAATCAATTAAATATTCTGTATTCAAGTTTGGCACGAGAATTGTTATATAATATATAGGATTACATTCGTTATATATGTTTATTGAGTGGTTACTTTAAACTTAAGAATTGTAATTCATATTTTGGTTGGTTAGTTAGTAAAAAAGCATCCTATTTTAGGATGCTTTTTTTATGCTATTTAGTTTGGCTTTATTAATATTCATTTTTCATAATGATGTATTTCATCGATATTATTGTCTAATTCATCTATAAATGTTAAAATTTAATGTATTTCATCGATTTTAAATGTATTTAGTCGTTGTAATATGTTTCATAAGTATATATTTGGAGTGTACTAAATAACACACTTTTTAGTTCAATGGATTAATTAATTAATATTTGCATTGTGTTGTTGAAATGGAAACCCCAAATCTGACATCATAATATAAAAAGCAAATTGAAGAAAAACCGAGTTTGAGGGAACTCGGTTTTTTTATGCAATAATTCGAAATGTTAAATTAATTCGTTTTCCTATATTTCTTTTAGTTTTTGGTATGTGATGCAACCAATTAGTTTGAGTTTCTCCTTGCATTAATAAAAGGCTTCCATGTTGGAGTATGAGTTTTGTTTTAAGAGTTTTATCCGTTTTATGTTTCATATGAAAAACTCTTTCCACTCCTAACGAGACAGAAGCTATAATTGGATTTTCTCCTAGTTCTTTTTCATTGTCTGCATGCCAACCATTACTATCATTTCCGTCACGATATAGATTCGCTAAACAACTTGTGAATTTAATTTTCAGTTCTGTTTCAATTTTATTCTTAATGTCTAACAAAACACCTTCAAATATATTCGGTTGCATTACAATATTACTGTACTTATAGTTGTTTTTGTTAGTAGCATAAAAAGCGGTTAAGCGCGGTTGTAAATATGTTTTTCCATAAACAGTTATGGTATCTTGTTTCCAATCGATTTGATCTAATAGGCTACTGAAATGATTATCTGCTTCATTTATGTTAATGAAATTGGGATAGTAAGTTACTTCTGCATCTTTCAGATTTAAATTTATAGGACTTTCGAATAGCATATTATTTTATTTTCTAAATTAGCGTAATTCAAAATTAAAATGAAGTATACTTTAACTTTTTTAATCTGTTTTGTTTTTTCTAGTTTTTATGCCCAACTGCCAAATGGGTTTATTTATGCAGAAGACGTTATCCCTGATTTAGAAGTTGAGCTTCGCTATTTTACTTCAAACAACTTTGTTGGACAACCTATTGAAGGATATCATTCTAATAAGCTCATATTGACTTTAGAATCTGCCCAAGCTCTAAAATTGGTTCATGAAGCATTGCAAGAGCAAAATCTATGTTTGAAAGTGTATGACGGTTATAGACCACAAAGCGCTGTTAACCACTTTATAAAATGGGCGAGGAATTTGGATGACACGATTAATAAACATACGTTCTATCCAGATGTTAAAAAGAGAAACCTTTTTAAAGATGAGTATATAGCTTCTAAATCAGGACATAGTAGAGGAAGCACATTAGATTTAACGATTATTGATGGTAATACTGGTATTCCATTAGATATGGGAAGTGCCTATGATTTTTTCGGTCAAGAATCTTGGATTGATTATACGAACATCACAGAGAAGCAAAAAATAAATAGACAATTGCTTCAAAGATTTATGTTGAAATTTGGGTTTAGAAATTACCCTAAAGAATGGTGGCATTTCACACTTCGAGGTGAGCCATTTCGCGATACTTATTTTGATTTTACTGTAAAATAAAAAACTGCTTTCATTTAGAAAGCAGTTTTAATTAGTTTGATTGATTTGTAGTTTGTGTTTATTCTAAATCTTTACTTATACTTTTCTGTTTTTCGGATTGATGTTTTGCATACACATACCATTGCTTAAAAATCATTTCAACAAACAATTTGAAGCATAAAACAAATCAAATATTATAATCTAAACTAGTACCAACGTTTTTTTTTCTTTTTAGACGCTTCACTTTTTCGACCTTTTCTATGTTTGCTCCCTGTTTTTTTAGACTTGTGAATAATGGGTTCTGCTTTAGGGTCTAAAGGATATGGATGGTCTTCTATAACATCCAATTGTATTTGAATGAGTTGTTGGATGGTTTTTAAATAACTTCTTTCATCAGCAGAACAAAGTGAATATGCCATTCCCGTATTTCCAGCTCTGGCCGTTCTTCCAATTCTATGCACGTAGGTTTCCGGTACGTTAGGTAAATCAAAATTTACTACTGCATCCAAATCATTAATATCTATACCACGGGCAGCTACATCGGTAGCAATTAAAATATTTACTTCGCCCGTTTTAAACCTGTTTAAAGCATCTTGTCTGCTAGTCTGACTTTTATCACCATGAATACTGTCTACTTTATAATCATTATTTAAAAGTGTCTTTTCTAATTTATCAACACCATATTTTGTACGTCTGAAAATGATGATATTGCCTTTAATGGTGTTTCTAAGTAAGTGTAAACACAATTCAATTTTACTTTTTTTAGGAACAAAATATAACAATTGAGCAACATTTTTTGAAGTAGAAGAATTTTGAGCCACTTCAACACGTTCAGGTGTAGTTAAGATAGAATTAGCTAATTGCTCTACTTTATGAGGAATTGTTGCAGAAAACAAAAGGATTTGTTTTTCCTTAGTACATAAGCGTTCAATCTTTCTTACATCATCAATAAAACCCATATCTAGCATTAAATCGGCTTCATCTAAAACTAAAGTTTCTACATAATCTAGATTAACTAAATCTTGTTTATGTAAATCCAATAAGCGCCCTGGAGTTGCAATTAAAATATCAACGCCTTTTTTTAAAGTATCTTTTTGTGGCTCAAGAGATGCGCCACCAAAAACAACAGTAGTTCTTAGGTTGGTATGTTTGCAGTATGTTTTAAAATTATCTTCAATTTGGATGGCCAATTCTCTGGTAGGACTTACAATTAAAGCTTTAATGGTCTTTCCTTTTTTTGGAGCATCTTGTTTGTCTAATAACGATTGTAAAATAGGTAGAGCAAAAGCTGCCGTTTTACCTGTTCCTGTTTGTGCAGAAACAATCACATCTTTTTTATCTAAAATAAGAGGAATGGTTTTTTCTTGAACTAAGGTTGGATTGTCATATCCAGCTTCTGCAACGGCACGTAAAAGGGGTTTGCTTAATTTTAAATCTTTAAAAGACATCTATAATATATTTGTCGCAAAGATATGATAAACGAGTTCAATGCTACTTTAAAAAAAATTTCAGTTTATTTCTTTTTCGTTCCGGTAGCGCATTATTATCCATAATTAATTTAATATGGTCTCTGTTTTTTGATTTGTTATACAACAAATCAAAAAACTGCCATATACTAATGCTGTTTTTAGCTTTTTCAACTAACTTAAAAGTGTCACCAGTTTTAACAAAACCTGCTTCTAAAACGCGAACATAAGTTCCAGGATAACCATGCTCAATAAATTGCTTTAACACCTCTTGAGTGCCAAATTTTACTCCAAATTTAAAGCAAGGTTCTCTCGGTTGTGTAATTTGAACAAGTGCTGAACCTATTTCATAAATATCACCTATGTGAATGTCTTTTTCATTTAATCCAGAAACAGTAAGATTTTCACCAAACATGCCTAACTCCCAATTTAGATTAGGATATAAGTTTTTCCAATACTCATATTGATTTTTAGAAAATAAATAACAAGCTTTAAACTCACCACCATGATGCTTCCTGTCTGAAACTTCATCGCCTTTTACATCCTCTTTTCCTAAATAAATAGGTTTATTTATAGGTTTTTTGTAAATCCCCGTAAGGACTTCTTTCTCATTCCAAATAATGGTGGTTGGTTTAGATATGTTTGTAGATCTGATTTTCAAAAGGTTTGCTTAAAGTGCGTTTTAATGCTTTTTATATATGGTTGTACACTCATTTTTTTACATGTATAATGGTGTGTATTTCAGAGGTGTTGTCTGACTTTTTGTAATTTTTTTCTATAATGTCAACTACTGACATTCGATTCAATTCTAATTCCCTTCTTATTGTATTAATTTCGTGGTAATAAAAATAGGATCTGTAACCTGAGTTACCGGTTATAAATCCTGATTTTTCAGGGTTGCCAGAAACAAAACTTAAATATAAAATGCCGTCATTTGCTAATAATTTTCCACAATCATAAATAAGTTTCATGCAGTCGGGTTTTGATAGATAAGGAATCGTAAATCCGCAGATTATTCCGTCATATTTATTGTCGATTCTTTTAAGGTTTCTACAGTCTAAAACTGTAGTTTCTATATGCGGATTATTTTTTTTAGCCAAATCAATCATTTTCTTAGAAACATCTGTTGCCAAAACCTTTAGATTAGGATTTATTTCCAAAATATGCCGCGCAATGTTTCCTGGTCCACATCCAATTTCAAGTACAGCAGCATCTTGTTTAGATAATAAATCACAAAATTTATTATAGGTATCATCATATAGCCCAAAATCCATGAATTCATCTTCATAGAGTTGAGCAATATTATTCCAAGTTTTATGTGTTTCTATGTATCTATCTTCCTTTCGGGTAAATGACATACAATGCTATTTATGGATATAACTTGTATTGCTATAGTTTATATCCGATGTTAAACGAAGTTAGCTAATTTTTATGATAGAGTAAAGTTTCAATTCAAACAAAAAACCACCTTGTTTTCACAAAGTGGTTTGATTTTTTGTTTTATAAAATTGTACCTTTTAGTTGACAGAAATTAGTGCAATATCAAAAATAAGTACAGCACCTCCAGGAATAGAACTTCTACCTTTGTTACCATATCCTAAACTAGAAGGTATTAAAAGTATACCACTTCCGCCTTCTTTAAAATAAGTGATGCCCTCTGTCCATCCCGCTATAACTTGTTGTAAGCTAAATGAAATACCATTAGCATCGCTTTGATCAAAAACAGTCCCATCGGAGAAATAGCCTTTGTATGCAACCGTAACATTATCTGTAGTTGTTGGTTGTGTGCCAGTTCCAGGAGTATCAATTACATAATACAAACCCGAGCTGCTTTTCTGTGCAGTTAAATTGTTCTCTGCAATATAAGTTTGGATGTCTAGGTCGTTTTCTACTGTAAAGTCTTTGGATGCATCTTTTGAGCTACAAGCTGTAAATAAAACTAGAGTAAAAGCAATTAATATGTTTTTCATAATTTTAATTTTTTGGCAAATATAGTAGAATAAATTTGACACGATTATGTTTTTTTGAGATTAAAGTTTAGCTATTTAGTTTTCTTTCATTCATTAAAATATTGTTCACCGCTTGTTTGTATTTAAACGGATTGGTTGCTTTTTTTATAGCTTTATATGTTTTTTGAGGATTTGAACACGATTGAGAAAAGAATTCCCAAAACCCTAACATTTTCATTTTAATAGGCGTAGGCCCGGAAAGATAGTCGTCGTATTGTGTGTATATGGTATTATGGAATTCTTCAAAAATATCCCAACGGTTTTTAGGGTATTCTGCTGTGTTATTTTTTATCATTTGTGGTAGAAACGGGTCGGCAATTAAACCACGACCAATCATAAAATGATCTAAACTCGGGAAACGTGCTTGCATGGTTTTAAAAGTATGTACGCTTGTAATATCTCCATTATAATATAATTTGTGTTTGGTTTTGGTAATACAACGTTCAAAAGCATCTAGATTTACGGGCCCCTTATAAAGTTGTTTTCCTATTCTGGCATGAATAGCAATATTTTTTAGTGGGTATTGGTCTAAAATAGGGAAGACGTCCAAAATTTCTTTGGCATGATCGTAACCCATGCGCATTTTCATGGATACTAAAATATCGGTTTCGTTGTGTGCGCGTTCTAAAATATTATTGATTTTTGTAGGGTTACAAATTAAACCCGAGCCCATGCCAGATTTTGCAACCATGGGATATGGGCATCCTAAATTCCAGTTTAATTCTTTATAACCTAAGCTTTGTACATACTTAGCAACAAATAAGAATTCCTCGGCATCGTTGGTTATAATTTGTGGTATAACCTCTAAAGTGCTATTGTTTTCTTTTAGTAAATCGTTTTGATATGAGGCTTTAATTTTAAACTTACCATTAAGCCTAATGTACGGTGAATAAAAGGTGTCGATACCGCCAAAATAGTGATGGAATGCATTGCGAAATCTAAAATCTGTAAATCCTTGTAATGGTGACGAAAGTAATGTGAAAGCCATCTATAATTTATGTGGCGTAAAGATAGGGATATCTTTTTTTGAATGACAGAAAGTTTCGGGAGTATGAAGCGGTGTTTTTTAAATGTTTGTTTAAAACAAAGACAAAGTCAAAGTCAAGTTTCAATATAAGCAAAAAACCACTCTGCTGAAGCGAAGTGGTTTTGAGTTTATAATAGTTCCGCGGAAGCGAAAAAAATTAAAGTATTAATTTAAGAGATTGCAAAATCCTGCGTCCTCTCAATGATGTCAACTTATTTTATCATCTCGTAACTACGTTTGATAAAGTTCGTTAATTCTTCACCTTTAAGTAAACCTTGAGATAACCTAGCCAAATCTAAACTTTGCGTAATTAAACGCTCTTGTTTCTTTTTGGTTTTGGTACTAAGAATTTCACCAACCAATTCAGAATTTGTATTTACTACTAAGTTGTACATTTCGGGCATGCTTCCAAACATATTCATACCGCCACCGCCGCCATTGGCTTGCATTTCTTTCATTCTACGCATAAATTCTGGTTGCGTTATGGTAAATGGTGATTCGTTACTATCCATAGCTTCTAATTGTACCATGAATTTATCAGAAGGAATAACTTCTTTTAATAATTCATCTAAAGCTTTGGTTTGATCTTCATCTAATTTAGAAATTGTTGTTTCATCTTTCTTAATTAAATTATTGATGTGGTCGCCATCAACACGAGCAAACGTTACGTTTTCTTTTGTGCTTTCTAACTTTTGAATTAAATGTGATATAATTGGAGAGTCTAACAATAAAACCTCGTAATCTTTAGATTTAGCCGATTCAATATAACTATGTTGAGCATCCTTATCAGAAGTATAAAGAACTACTAATTTGCCATCTTTATCTGTTTGATTTGCTTTTATCTTGTTGAATAATTCTTCATACGTATAATATTTACCATCAACAGTTGGGTATAAGGCAAAGGCATCTGATTTTTCAAAGAATTTTTCTTCGGAAAGCATTCCGTACTCTATCACTATTTTAATATCGTTCCATTTGGCTTCAAAATCCTCACGGTTAGTATTGAATAACGATTTTAATTTATCGGCAACTTTTCTTGTGATGTAAGATGAAATCTTTTTAACAGCACCATCAGCTTGTAAATAAGAACGCGATACATTTAATGGAATATCTGGTGAGTCAATAACACCACGAAGCATCGTTAAAAATTCAGGAACAATACCTTCAACATTATCAGTTACATAAACTTGGTTTTGATACAGTTGAATTTTATCCTTTTGAATTTGCATATCGTTCGACATCTTTGGGAAATATAAAATTCCTGTCAAATTGAATGGATAATCTACGTTTAAGTGAATGTTGAATAATGGCTCTTCAAATTGCGATGGGTACAACTCTCTGTAAAAGCTACTGTAATCTTCATCTTTTAAATCTGCTGGTTGTTTTGTCCAAGCTGGATTTGGATTGTTGATTACGTTATCAACAGTTATTTGTTTGTGTGGTTCGGTAGTTTCTTTACCGTCTTTATCTTTTGTTGTTTTTGGCTCGTGCTCAGGATCGTTTATTTCCTTAGTTCCGAACTTAATAGAAACAGGCATAAACTTGTTATACTTTAAAAGTAACTCACTAATTCTACTTTCTTCTAAAAACTCAGTAGAGTCTTCAGCAATATGAAGAATAATTTCTGAGCCCCTGTCTGTTTTGTCAGAAGGTTCTAATGTAAATTCTGGTGACCCATCGCAAGTCCAATGAGCAGCGGGTTCGTCTTTGAAAGATTTAGTAATGATTTCAACTTTTTCAGCAACCATAAAGGCTGAATAGAAACCAAGACCAAAATGACCGATAATCCCTGAATCTTTAGCAGAATCTTTATATTTATCTAAAAACTCTTCAGCTCCAGAAAAAGCAATCTGGTTGATATATTTTTCAACTTCTTCAGCTGTCATACCTAAACCTTGATCTATGATATGAAGTTTTTTACCTTCCTTATCAATTTTAACTTCAATCTGTGGGTTACCATATTCAACTTTCGTATCACCAACATGAGTGAGGTGTTTTAGCTTTAATGTTGCATCTGTAGCGTTACTAATTAGCTCACGTAAAAATATTTCGTGATCGCTGTACAAGAATTTTTTAATGAGTGGGAAGATATTTTCTACCGATACATTAATGTTTCCTTTTGTCATGATATATAAGTTTTATTTAATTTATTATTATGCTTCAGTAATAGTCAACAAAAATGCCAATTGATAAAATATGACAAACTGACACAATTTTTTTTCTTAAAAAAAGAAAAATTCAAAAGATAAATTTCAAAACACAAAAATATGTTCGGATATAGATTTGGAATTTGGTTTTTTATAATTTTGGAATTTAATAGTATTATTTTGTACTTTGGTTATTCTAATTAATAGCAACATATGTATAATTCAAAAATAATAGGACTAGGTAAGTATCTACCGGATAATGTGGTGACTAATGATGATTTATCTAAAATGATGGATACCAATGATGAATGGATACAAGAACGTACTGGAATAAAAGAGCGTAGATGGATTCCAGAAGGGTCTGAAGATACATCGGCAGTAATGGGTGCCAAAGCTTCAAGAATGGCAATTGAACGATCTGGATTAACTAAGGATGATATCGATTTTATTGTATTTGCAACCATGACACCAGATTATTATTTCCCTGGTTGCGGTGTGCAAATTCAAGACATGCTTGAAATGAAAAACGTTGGAGCCATTGATATTAGAAATCAATGCTCAGGTTTTGTTTATGCCTTATCTGTTGCTGATCAGTTTATAAAAACAGGAATGTATAAGAATATTTTGGTTGTTGGAGCTGAATATCATTCCAATGGATTAGATAAAAGTACACGTGGACGAGGAGTAACTGTAATTTTTGGTGATGGAGCAGGAGCATGCGTGTTGACTAGAGAAGAGGATACTACAAAAGGAATTTTATCTAGTCATTTACATAGTGAAGGAAAATATGCAGATAAGCTAATTGTTGAATCACCTAGTATTAAGCATTGGGTTCCAGAAATTTTGGCATCAGAGGAAGATGATTTATCATATTTCCCTTATATGGATGGCACTTTTGTTTTCAAACATGCTGTAGTGCGTTTTAGCGAAGTGATTATGGAAGGTTTAACAAAAAACGGCTTGCAGAAAGACGATATAGATATACTAATACCACATCAAGCGAACCTTAGAATAGCACAATTTATTCAGAGAAAGTTTGGGTTAAAAGACGACCAAGTGTTTAATAATATCATGAAATATGGTAATACTACTGCAGCATCGATTATCATTGCACTTACAGAGGCTTGGGAAGAAGGTAAAATAAAGCCAGGAGATAACGTGGTATTGGCAGCTTTTGGTAGCGGCTTTACATGGGCGAGTGCTATTATTAAGTGGGCATAAAAATAAAAATGTGGGCGTTGGCAGGCAGGCAGTTTACCTAAAGGGTCGCACTTTTTGCTACAACCTTTTGCGAAAAGCAAAAGGATTTTCACTACATTCCCTAATGCGTCATCGTCGAACATGATAGACTTAAATTAAGTCAAAGCACAGTTATAAATTAATATTCAAACGAAAAACCCGAAGCTTAAAGTTTCGGGTTTTTCTTGCTATTAATCAACTTCAACTAACACTAATGTGAAGAATCTTAATCTATTAGTCGTATAAGTTTAAATAACATTTCATAGATAAATAACATTTAACGTTTGTTAACAGTAAAGAAAAAAACTCGAAACAGGTTTCGAGTTTTTTTAATACAAATCTTTATTACGAATCTGTTTTTGTAGACGACTAACTCTAAATAATTAAAATTTCGTTTTTGGTTAGATTGTATGTGTGCGTAACGTTATTTTATTATATGTTATTGTGTTGATTATCAAAATTTAACATATTTTTTAACATTTTAATGATAAAGGGGTAATAAAAAAACAAAACCCATAAGCATTAATGCTTATGGGTTTCTTATTTAATAATCTTACATAAACACTAACCATTAACTATTATGCAGGCTATTAAATTTTTATTTTTAGAATCCTCCGCCTCCAGATTTTTCATTATTATCCCTTTGTTTACGAGATTTAGCGCGATATTTCCCTCCTCCGAAACGGTATGCAAAACCAATTTGTACGGTATTGCTTTCCCAATTAAATTCTACGTCTTGCTCAAAAGGTTGGACACCAGTAGCTGAGAATCTTTGAGTGTTAAAAACATCGTTATAGCTTAGACTAAATGTTCCTTTACCTTCCATAGTTGTATAACGGGCACCTAAATTTACAAAGTACATGGGTTTTGTATTAAACTGTAGTCCTTTTTCTTTTCCTTTATAAAAAGCAAATGCTGTTAATGTAAGAGCCTTAGTAGCTTTAAAATTGTTAAACATTCTAAAATTCCAAGTTATATTATCAACTTCTTTAATATCTGTAGTGATATCCGAAACGGTAGCCGTCTCTATAGGTGCAGTTAGTCGTTCTGCAATTCCTTTTTGGGTTTGTAAAAATATATCGAAACTTCCATTTATACTCCACCATTTTGTTGGTCTGTAATTAGTAGATAATTCAAACCCATAGGCAGAGGTGTCATCAAAGTTATCACGAATCATAATTACTTTTCCAGAGTTTATATCGGTTCTGTCTATAAATAAAGCTCTATTTATTTCATCAGAAATGGCACGATAAAACACACCTCCAGTAATGCTACCTTTGTTATTATTTAAGTTTCTAGTGTAATTAGCTTCTAACGAATTGGTAAATTGTGGTCTTAAATCGATATTTCCGAATTGAGAAACTAATGGGGTACTCCATCTTTTTATTGGGTTAACCTGTTCTACACCTGGGCGATCTACACGACGACTATAACTTAATTGATATGAGTTTTTATCAGAAGGTGAATAAGTTAAGAATGCCGAGGGGTATATTTCGAAGTAGTTGTTTTTAAATGAAATCGGAGTGCTAATATTAGAGCTTATTTCAGTTTCAATAGCAAGAGCATCTACGGCTACATTTTCTATACGAGCTCCTATTTTATAGTTCCATTTTTCTATTTTTTTACTATAAGTCGCGTATGCAGAGTAAATATCTCTAGTATAATCAAAATCTGTATTTGGTGTTGGTCTATAAAGACCTTGTTCGTTTAAAGTTTCTCCTGTTGAAGCAAAGGATACATCCGAAATAAATAACCTAGCCTGTAAACCAAGCTCTAATTTGGCAGTTTCAGATAATGGATTTACATAGTCTAAATTTGCTGTTGTGCTCGTTCTGTCTGTAAAATTAAAATCGATATAGTTTTCCTGAGACCCTAGTATAAATGTATAATCAACAGGGCCTTCATCATTGAAATTATTATAATCTACTTCGAGTTCAATATTGTGTCCTTCTTTTTTGAAATCTAATTTATAATCAAAATTATACTGTTCCGAATTATTATCGCTCATGGTATTAAAAAGTTGGCTTTGATTAAAAGAAGGGTTATTATAAAAGAATGCATCCGTTTGTCCTTCAAAACCAGAATTGGATGTATTTCGATTTGTAAACATCGAAATTGTATTTTTGTCATTTAGATAGATATCTACTCCAACTTTATATAAATGATTTTTTCTATCATTTAAAAATTGAAAAAATTGTTCAGAGTTATTAGACGGTCTAAAGATATTTCCAACATTTACTCGTTTTGCTATATTATTACTGTAGCTACCGTATAAATTAAATTTACCATTTCTATAATTCATATTTAAAGAACTATTGAATTTGGCTTCTTTTTCATGACTTAAATTAACACTAGCACTACCATTAAAACCAATCATAGTGTTTTTGTGTAGCACGATATTAATAATGCCACTCATGCCTTCTGGATTGTATTTTGCCGATGGATTGGTGATTAACTCAATTGATTTAATTGCTGATGATGGAATTTGTTGAAGCAATTGATCTGTTGGTATGTTAGATATTTTACCATCTACCATGACACGCACATTAGAGTTACCACGTAAACTTATTTCTCCAGATTGTACATCGATATTTACTGATGGGATTCCTATCATTAATTCTGATGCAGTACCAGTGGCAGCTAAGTCTTTACCAATAGTTATAACTTTCCGGTCTACCTTTTGTTGAATAGTAGAAACTTCAGCAACTACAGTAACGGCATCTAAGCCTTCAACTTGTTCTTCTAGTAAAATATTTCCTAAGTTAACTTTGTAGTTTCCTTTACCAAAATGAACTTCTTTGTTATAGGTTTTATAGCCAATATACTGAACACTTACAATAATATTTCCTTCTATAATTTTTCTAATTTCAAAAGCACCATCCTCTAATGTAATACCTCCAGTTAGAATTTCACCAGAAATATTTTTAATAATGATGTTTACGTATGGTAAGGGTTCCCTTAAAGTTGCGTCTAAAACTTTACCTGAGATAGTGCTTATTTTGTCAGTTTCGGGGTCTGGGTCTGTTGCATGTACTGCTGTAATTGAAAATAAAACAGCACATAAAAAGAGTAGTCTTTTCATTTGATTTGATTCGTTTTTTGATTGATTAATTGATGTATATTGTAGACGCTTTACTTTAATTTATGTTACTGTGTTTTTTAATATTAACTTTTCTTTAACTTATGAATAAAAAAACATTGGTGTTTGGGGCATCTTTAAAACCGAATAGATATTCTAACTATGCTATTCAGAGATTAGTTGTAAATAATGTTGATGTGGTCGCTTTTGGTTTAAGAGAAGGAGAAGTTTCTGGTATTGAAATTGATACTAATTTATTACCTTATAAAGAGGTGCATACGGTTACATTATATTTAAATCCTGAACGGCAAAAAGATTATTATGATTATATCGTGTCTTTAAAACCAGAGCGCGTTATTTTTAATCCCGGCACAGAAAACCCAGAACTATATCAAATTCTAAGAGAAAACAATATTGATTTTGAATCGGCTTGTACTTTAGTGCTACTTTCTACGAATCAGTATTAAGCCTAAAAAAGTAAGGATGCCGTTTATTATAAGTATTTCAAAACCTATTTGATAACCACTTAATAAATCAACTGAATATTCATTAATAAAATATGAAACTATAGGGGCTATAATGGCCACTATCCAAACATATTTGTCTTTAAGTTGAACTTTAGTATAGATTCCAAAAGCAAATAAACCTAATAATGGACCATAAGTATATCCCGCTGCTTTAAATAATTCCCAAATTACAGATACATCTTTAAAAATAGAATCAAATAAAACGATAACAATAACTAACACGATGCTAATAAATACATGCGTTTGTTTTCTAATTCTTTTTTGAGATGCTTTTGGTTTTTTATCCAATTCAATAATATCAATACAAAAAGAAGTTGTTAGCGATGTTAATGCAGAGTCTGCACTTGAATAAGCTGCTGCAATGAGTCCTAATAAAAAGAAAGCTGAGGTTACCACCCCTATTTCTGGTAACATGGCTATGGTGGGGAATAGGTCATCTTTTTTCGCTGTTATACCATGTTGATTTGCATATTGAGTTAGCATTAATCCTAAAACCAAAAACAAAATATTTACAAAAACTAAAACGATACTAAAGGAAATCATGTTTTTCTGAGCTTCTTTTAAGTTTTTACATGTCAGGTTTTTTTGCATCATATCTTGGTCTAAACCAGTCATGGTAATAGTTATAAACATCCCAGCAAGAAAACTTTTTATGAAATATTGTGCATCATTCACATCACCAAAGAAAAATGTTTTGCTCATAGAGCTTTCTTTTACATTAGTATAAATTTCAGAAATACTATTTAAATCTAAAGCCGAAGCTAGAAAGCTAATAGTTACTATTACTGAAATTAGCATGAAAAGCGTTTGTAATGTATCTGTAAAAATGATGGTTTTTATACCACCTCTAAATGTGTAAAGCCAGATGAGAGCAATCGTAATTATTACAGTTATAGTAAAAGGAATATTGTATTGGTCAAATATTAACAACTGTAATACTTTAGCAACCAAAAACAACCTGAAAGAGGCGCCTACAACTCGTGATATTAGGAAAGCTACCGAACCCGTTTTGTAACTCACATTCCCAAACCGATCTCTTAAGTAAGTGTAAATTGAGGTTAAATTAAGCTTGTAGTAAATAGGTAATAATACATAAGCAATAACTAAATATCCAAAAAAGTACCCGAATACCACTTGCAAATAACCAAACTCTTTAGCTTCGACAGCGCCAGGAACCGAAATAAAAGTAACACCAGAAAGTGATGCGCCGATCATCCCAAAAGCCACTAAATACCATGGAGCAGATTTGTTTGCTTTAAAAAAAGCGTCGTTGCTATCTTCTTTTCCAGTGAAATAGGATATTAAAATTAAAACAATAAAATAAGTTGCTATAAGTAGCATAATTTGAGTAGTCGACATAAAAAACTAATTTTCAATTTTGGAAAGTACAAATATTAAAAGTCATATACCAAGGGATAGTGTCTATTTTAAAAGGGTGGCTTTAAATTAGTGAAATTCGTGTCTAAATAGTAAATTCGCCGATATGGAATTTTCTTCAAAATTATTGGAGCGTGCAGTTAATGAAATGTCTCAATTACCTGGCATTGGAAAACGTACAGCATTACGTTTAGTATTGCACATGTTAAGACAGCCAAAGGAACAAACTTTAGCCTTGTCTGATGCGTTACAAACCATGCGAAAAGATGTAAAATTCTGTAAGTCTTGCCATAATATAAGCGATATTGAACTATGTGAAATATGTTCAAATCCAAAACGTAAAGAGGATATAATTTGTGTTGTTGAGGATATTAGAGACGTTATGGCTATTGAGAACACGAGTTCTTTTAGAGGGTTATATCATGTTTTAGGAGGTAAAATATCACCCATGGATGGCATTGGTCCACACGATTTGAATATCGAATCTTTAGTAAGTAAAGTTAAGGAAGGTAGGGTTTCAGAGCTTATCCTAGCTTTAAGTTCTACAATGGAAGGTGATACTACAAACTTTTATATTTATAAGCAGATTAAAGATTATAAAGTAACAACTTCAACCATTGCTAGAGGGATTTCAGTTGGTGATGAGTTGGAATATGCGGATGAAATTACTTTAGGAAGAAGTATTGTGAATAGAATTCCCTTCGAATCTTCTATAAAACTTTAAAACAAGTAAAATTTGAAACTATCAGTTATCATATTAAATTATAATGTTAAATATTTTTTGGAGTTATGTCTAAGAAGTGTTGAGGCTGCCATTTCTAATATTGATGCTGAAATTATTGTTGTAGATAATAACTCTGAAGATTTTAGCGGTCATATGATTAAAGCCTTATTCCCTGAAGTTAGGCTCATTGAGAATAAGGAAAACTATGGATTTTCAAAAGGTAATAATATTGGTGTTTTGCAAGCCAAAGGGGATTATTTGTGTATTTTAAACCCAGATACAGTTGTTGCCGAAGATACATTTTTAAGGCTATTAGAATTTTCTGAAAGTAAAGAAAATCTAGGTATTGTTGGCTGTAAATTGATTGATGGGAAAGGTGATTTTTTACCAGAAAGCAAACGAAAAATCCCCTATGTTAAAGCTGCTTTTAAGAAGTTAGTTGGTAACTCAGAGGACTATTACGCTCACAACATAAATGATAAAGACGTTAATCAAGTTGAGATTTTAGTTGGCGCCTTTATGTTTTTAAAAAAAGCAGTTTACAATGAAATAGAAGGGTTTGATGAAGATTATTTTATGTATGGTGAAGATATTGATATGTCTTATAAAGCCTTAAAACAAGGTTATAATAATTTCTATTACGGTGCAACCACGGTAATACATTTTAAAGGGGAAAGCACGCTAAGAGATAAAAATTATGCACGTCGTTTTTATGGCGCCATGCGAATTTTTTACAAAAAACATTTTAATAAAAATATGTTGTTCGATTTGTTTGTAAGGAGTGGAATTAGATTAACTTATTTTTTTAGAAAACAGCACATTCATAAAATTAAAACAGTAAATAAATATATGTTTATTTCAGATAGTGTTAATAAGGATTTGGAGCAAGTTCTTTCTAAAGACGTTATTTTGAAGTCAGATTTAAAAAATATTGAAAAACAATCTGAAGTTATCTTTGATGCCAATGTGCTTAGTTTTAAAAGTATTATTAGCTTTATGGAAACTAATCTTTTAGATACTTCGATTACCTTTAAAATATTGCCTAAAAACTCTAACTTTGTAATTGGAAGTGATGATGCTGTTAGTCAGGGAGAGGTTATTAGTTTTAACTAGTATTTTTTACATATAATTAAATTTAATAGTAGTTTTTTTGCTAATTTTGCAAAATAAAATTAAAAAACAAGTATTACATTATTGATATGGCAAAATTTGAGCTCAAATTACCAAAAATGGGAGAAAGTGTTGCAGAAGCAACTATCACATCTTGGTTAAAAGATGTTGGTGATACAATAGATATGGACGATCCAGTATTGGAAATTGCTACAGACAAAGTTGATAGTGAGGTGCCTAGTGAGGTTGAAGGTGTTTTAGTAGACCGTTTGTTTAATGTAGATGATGTGGTGCAAGTAGGACAAGTTTTAGCTATTATTGAAACTAAAGGCGATGATGATTCTACTTCTGATTCAGGTAAGGAGTCTTCAGTTGAAGCAGAAGAGAATGAAAAGAAAGTTGTTCAACAATTAGAGCAAACTATTACTAAAGCTAAAGAAACTGTTACTGCTGTTGTTTCTAGTGGAGATCGTTTTTATTCTCCTTTAGTAAAAAATATAGCAAAGGCTGAAGGTATATCTAAGGCAGAGTTAGATGATATTACAGGAACAGGAAAGGATGGACGTGTAACTAAAAATGATATTTTAGATTATATTCAAAATAGAGGAAATACGCAACAATCAGTAACTCCAAAAGTAGAAACGTCAGTTGTTTCAGCAAAAATTATTGAAAAGCCTAAAGCAGAAAAACCCGTTGTAATTTCTAGTGGTGGGGATGAGATTATAGAAATGACTAGAATGGGTAAGCTCATTGCACATCATATGGTTGAGTCTGTTCAAACAGCAGCCCATGTGCAAAGTTTTATTGAGGCAGATGTTACTAATATTTGGAATTGGAGAAAGAAAGTAAAAGACGGATTTATGAAGCGTGAAGGCGAAAACCTAACATTCACTCCAATTTTTATGGAAGCAATTGCCAAGGCACTTCGCGATTTCCCGATGATGAATATTTCTTTACAAGGTGATACCGTCGTGAAAAAGAAAAACATCAATTTAGGTTTGGCTGCCGCTTTACCAGATGGTAATTTAATTGTGCCTGTCATAAAAAATGCAGATCAACTAAACTTAGTTGGTATGACTAAACAGGTAAACGATTTGGCTAATCGTGCCAGAATGGGTAAATTAAAACCAGATGATACTCAAGGTGGTACATACACTGTTACTAACGTTGGGACTTTTGGAAGTATTATGGGAACACCAATAATCAACCAACCACAAGTTGGTATTTTGGCTCTTGGTGCCATTAGAAAAGTGCCTGCAGTCATAGAAACTCCTGAGGGTGATTTTATTGGTATTCGTTACAAAATGTTCTTATCGCATTCTTACGATCATCGCGTAGTTAATGGTGCATTAGGTGGTAAATTTGTAAAAGCTGTTACAGACTATCTGGAAGCTTGGGACACAAATAGAGAAATATAAAATTAATATATAAACAATAGTTAAACCTGACCTTAAAACGGTTGGGTTTTTTTATTTTTGTAATATGTCATTTTTAATAAAACGATTAAAGTAATGCAATTAAACCTAACAAAACCCATTTGTTTTTTCGATTTAGAAACTACAGGGATTAATATAACTCACGACCGGATTGTAGAAATTTCAATATTAAAAGTATTTCCAAACGGAACGGAAGAGAGCAAAACATGGTTAGTAAACCCTGAAATGACAATTCCTAATGAGGTTATTGAAATTCATGGGATAACCAATGAAAAGGTTGCGAACGAACCTGCGTTTAAAGAATTGGCTAAAGATATTTATAATATGATAAAGGATTCAGATCTGGGAGGATTTAACTCGAACCGATTTGATATTCCATTATTGGCTGAAGAAATGTTACGCGCTGAAGTAGATTTTGATATGAAAAATACTTTAGCAGTCGATGTACAAACTATTTTTCATAAAATGGAACAGCGCACATTGAGTGCAGCTTATAAATTTTATTGTGATGAAAGTTTAGATAATGCGCATAGTGCTGAGGCTGATACAAAAGCTACTTTTGAGGTATTAAAATCGCAATTAGATAAATACGAAGAGTTAGAAAATGACACGAAGTTTCTAGCAGAATTTAGCTCTCGTAAGAAAATTGCCGACTTTGCAGGTTTCATAACGTTTAATAAAGAAGGCTTAGAGTGTTTTTCTTTTGGAAAACACAAAGGAAAGTTAGTAACTGATGTTTTAGAAAAGGAACCTGGGTATTTTGGATGGTTGTTGAATGCAGATTTTCCATTGTACACTAAAAAGGTGTTAACCGCTATTAAACTGAGAAGTTTTAATAACAAGTTAGGTTAAAAAGAAGTCGCCGTTAGTCGTAGTCAATGACTTTGGCTGAGGTTGCGTTAGAGTTTGCAGAGGAAAGCCCGCAGCGATTTGCGAGCGAGGACTTGTAACGTAAAGCCTGACCCTTGTGGTAACGCCCAAAATAAAATTGAAAAGACATGAAACTGATTTGCATAGGGAGAAATTACACTGAACATATTAAAGAATTACAAAACGAAAAGCCGACCGACCCTGTTGTTTTTTTAAAACCAGACACGGCTATTCTTTTGAAAAAACAACCGTTTTTTATTCCGGATTTTTCTGATGATGTGCATTATGAAGTTGAGGTTCTAGTAAAAATAAACAGAGTAGGGAAACACATTGATAAAAAGTTCGCTAATAAATATTACAATGAAATTGGCTTGGGTATTGACTTTACGGCACGCGATGTGCAAAGTGCTTTAAAGGTTAAAGGCTTGCCATGGGAAAAATCAAAATCTTTTGATGGGGCTGCGGTAATTGGTAAGTGGATAGATAAAAATGAGGTCGAAAATGTTGACCATTTTGAATTTTCTTTAAAAAAGAATGATGAAATTGTTCAAAATGGAAATACAAGCCATATGCTATGGAAAATTGATGAATTAATAGAATATGTGTCAAAATATTTTACTTTAAAGATTGGAGATATTATATTTACAGGCACACCCGCAGGAGTTGGCAAAGTTATTGCTGACGATAAGTTAAAAGGATTTATAGAAAGCAAAGAAATGTTTTCAATAACAGTAAAATAAATGGAATTACATTACAAATTATTTAGAGTAAGAGAATTGGCAGATAATGATGAGGATTTTATCGCAGCATTAGCAGAAGCTTTTTTAGAAGAAGTTCCTGAAGATGCAGAGCGCTTAAAAAAAGGAGTTGCGGAAAAAGATTATAATGAGACTTATCAGGCAGCTCATAAAATGAAGCCTACTATTGATTTATTTGAGTTAGGAGTTTTAGATAAACTAATCGAGGTACAAGATTGGGGTAAGTTTACGCAAACTGATGTAGATATTACTGAGCAATTAGATAGTGTTATTTCTGCTGTAGAGAGAGCTTGTGCTGAAATGAAGTCAGATTTTAAATTGTAATGCAAGCAGAAATAATAACTATAGGTGACGAACTTCTTATTGGTCAAGTTGTAGACACCAATTCAGCTTTTATAGCAAAACAACTTAACAAAATTGGTGTTTCTGTATATCAAATCACTTCTATTCAAGACGATAAGAAACACATTTTACAAGCTTTAGCAGATGCTGAAAATCGTGTAGATATTATTATTTGTACAGGAGGTTTAGGCCCCACAAAAGACGATATTACTAAAAAAACACTTGCCGAATATTTTAATGATACACTCGTAAAAAACGAGTCTGTTCTCCAAAATATAGAATCGATTTGGAAACAGCATGTTAGAACAGAGTTGCTTCAAGTTAATAGAGATCAAGCTTTAATTCCTTCAAAGTCTAAACCTTTAATGAACAAGCTGGGAACTGCCCCAGGTATGTGGATTGAAAAAGAGAATAAAGTATTTATTTCACTTCCCGGAGTTCCATATGAGATGAAGGCGTTAATAGAGCATCAAGTTATTCCACAATTAAAAGACAAATATAATTGCCCATTTATTCTTCATAAAACCATGTTAGTTTATGGTTTAGGCGAAAGTGCTTTAGCGGCTAGAATTGAAGACTGGGAAGATGCTTTGCCAAAACATATAAAATTGGCCTATTTACCAAATTTAGGAAAAATGCGTCTGCGTTTATCTACCAAAGGTTTTGATGAAGCACAATTAAAAAAGGACGTACAAGATCAAATAGATAAAGTTATCCCTTTAATACAGGAGGAGTATGCAGGACTAGAAGATGAAGATGGTTCTGTTGAAATTATAATAGCAAAACAACTTACTAAATTAGGAAATACTTTAGCTATTGCCGAAAGTTGCACAGGCGGAGCCGTCGCAGAGCGTTTTACAGCGCATTCTGGTGCTTCAGCATTTTTCAAAGGCGGTTTAGTAACCTATTCTACGCAGTCAAAAATTAATGTTTTAAAAGTTTCAAAAGCAGATATTGATACCTATTCTGTTGTGAGTTCTCATGTAGCTGAGGCTATGGCTAGAAACGTTCAACAATTATTTCAGTCTGATTATGCTATCGCTACAACTGGAAATGCGGGACCAACAAAAGGTGATTCTGATGCTGAGGTCGGAACGGTTTTTATTGCTATTGCTACAAAATCAGGTGTTTATTCACAGGAATTTAACTTCGGAAATTCACGATTAAAAGTTATAAATAAAGCAGTAAATAAAGCCTTAGAAATGCTTCTAAAAGAAATTTTTAAAAATTGATATAAATTAGGTTGGCTTAGTATAAAGAATTTGTATATTTGCACCTCGATTTTAAGAAACAAAAGAATTTAAAGTTATATAGAATGTCAAGAGTTTGTGAACTTACAGGAAAGAAGGCCATGGTTGGAAACAATGTGTCTCATGCAATGAACAGAACTAAACGCAAATTTCATGCGAATTTAGTTAAGAAACGTTTTTACATTCCAGAAGAAGACAGCTGGGTAACTTTAAAAGTTTCTACATCTGCTTTAAAAACTATCAACAAAATAGGTATATCTGCAGCAATTAAGGACGCAAAGTCTAAAGGATTTTTAAAATAATAGCTGTATTTAATAAGTAAATAAGACATGGCAAAGAGAGGTAACAGAATACAAGTAATCTTAGAGTGCACAGAGCACAAAGGAACTGGTGAACCAGGAACTTCAAGATACATTACAACAAAAAACAAAAAGAATACGCCTGATAGAATGGAGATTAAGAAATTTAATCCGATCCTAAAGCGTATGACACTTCATAAAGAAATTAAATAATTAGAGATTTTTAAAAATCTCAAATAACACCGTTATAAGGTCATGGCAAAGAAATCAGTAGCATCATTACAAACAGGATCTAAAAGATTAACAAAAGCAATAAAAATGGTAAAGTCTCCAAAAACTGGAGCTTACATGTTTGTTGAATCCATAATGAATCCAGAACAGGTTAGCGACTTTTTAGCTAAAAAGTAAAAAACATTGTTTCAAGATATTATAAGCTGCTTTCTACCGAAAGCGGCTTTTTTATTTTTATATTTGGTTGAATTTCTGCCATAATAGCAGTAAAACAAAAATGGTAAGGAAATTGACAAGAGTATTTTCTGCGTTACCAAAAGGGTCGAGTTTTCGGCAGTCGCTTTCGGAGAAGAGCTCCAACGAATGTTTCAGTCCCTAGCGCAAATTAGATTTTATATTAAACAACCAACTTAGAATTAAAATGAGTTTTTTTAAAAAAATATTTTCTTCAAAAAAAAAGGAAACCCTAGACAAAGGATTAGAGAAATCTAAATCTAGTTTTATGGGTAAGCTAAGTAAAGCTGTAGCGGGGAAATCTAAAGTAGATGATGACGTTCTAGATAACCTTGAGGAAGTTTTAGTGTCTAGTGATGTTGGCGTTAATACAACACTTAAGGTGATTACTCGTATTGAGGAGCGCGTATCAAAAGATAAATATTTAGGAACCGACGAACTAAACAAAATCCTTCGTGAAGAAATTGCAGCACTTTTAAGTGAAACCAATTCTGGAGAAGATACAGAGTTTACTATTCCAGAATTACCAAAACAAGAAAGCGGAACAAAAACGCCTTATGTGTTAATGGTGGTTGGTGTAAATGGCGTTGGAAAAACGACGACTATTGGAAAGCTAGCGTATCAATTTAAAAAGCAAGGTTTAAAAGTAGTTCTGGGGGCAGCTGATACATTTAGGGCGGCAGCTATAGACCAACTTCAAGTTTGGGCAGATCGAGTAGATGTGCCAATGGTAAGACAAGATATGGGAAGTGATCCTGCATCAGTTGCGTTTGATGCCTTAGAATCTGGAGTGAATCAAGAAGCTGATGTTATTATTATAGATACTGCTGGTCGTTTACATAATAAAGTAAACTTAATGAACGAGCTTACCAAAGTAAAACGTGTCATGCAAAAGGTAGTTGGCGATGCGCCACACGATGTATTATTAGTTTTAGATGGTTCTACAGGTCAAAATGCATTTGAGCAAGCAAAACAGTTTACAGCGGCAACAGAAGTGACCTCGTTAGCAGTAACTAAATTAGATGGAACAGCTAAAGGCGGTGTAGTTATTGGTATTTCTGATCAATTTCAAATTCCTGTAAAATATATTGGAGTAGGAGAAGGTATCGAAGATTTACAAGTCTTCAATAAATTTGAGTTTGTAGATTCGTTTTTTAAATAAAAAAGCCAATTTCCATAACACTCGAGTCTTTATCATAATAATCAAAATAATAGTATTTATGCATAGAGAGTTCCTGCTAAAGTAGGAACTCTCTATTTTAATAAGGACGACTTTAATCCACAATCATTCCGTACCTTTGCACCCAGATTTATAAAACGTATGCGCACAAAAACTCTAAAGAAAAACAAGATAAACGTAGTAACCCTTGGTTGTAGTAAAAATGTTTACGACAGCGAAGTGTTAATGGGGCAATTGAAGGCCAATGGAAAAGATGTGGTACATGAGGAAGAAGGTAATATAGTTGTTATTAACACTTGCGGATTTATTAAAAATGCAAAAGAAGAAAGTGTTAATACGATTTTAGAATACGTTCAGAAAAAGCAAGATGGTGATGTAGATAAAGTATTTGTTACGGGTTGTTTAAGTGAGCGTTATAAGCCAGATTTATTAAAAGAAATCCCGAATGTTGATGAGTATTTTGGGACGACTGAATTACCTGGATTATTGAAGGCTTTAGGTGCAGATTATAAACATGAACTTATTGGAGAACGTTTAACAACCACACCAAAAAATTATGCCTATTTAAAAATTGCGGAGGGTTGCGATAGACCATGTTCTTTTTGCGCGATTCCAATCATGCGAGGGAAACATAGAAGTACACCCATTGAAGAGATTGTTATTGAGGCTGAAAAATTAGCTGCTAATGGTGTTAAAGAATTGATTCTTATTGCGCAAGATTTAACGTATTATGGACTCGATTTATACAAGAAACGAAACTTAGCAGAATTACTTGAAGCGTTAGTAAAAGTGGATGGTGTAGACTGGATTCGTTTGCATTATGCTTTTCCAACTGGGTTTCCTTTAGACGTGTTAGATGTCATGAATCGCGAACCTAAAGTTTGCAACTATTTAGATATTCCATTACAGCATATTTCAGACTCTATTTTAAAAAGTATGCGTCGTGGAACAACAAAAGAAAAGACTACGAGGTTATTACAAGAGTTTCGCACCAAAGTGCCTAATATGACTATTAGAACAACTCTTATTGTTGGCTATCCAGGAGAAACAGAAGAAAATTTTCAAGAATTAAAACAATGGGTTTCTGATATGCGTTTTGAACGTTTAGGTTGTTTTACTTATAGCCATGAAGAAAACACGCATGCATATAATCTAGAAGATGATGTTCCTGAAGACGTTAAAATTGACAGAGCAAACCAAATTATGGAAATTCAATCTCAGATTTCTTGGGAATTGAATCAATTTAAAATAGGGCAGGAGTTTAAAGTTATAGTAGATAGAAAAGAAGGTAATTATTTTGTTGGACGTACAGAATTTGATTCTCCCGATGTGGATAATGAAGTATTAATAGATGCGACAAAAATCTACCTAAAAACAGGTGAATTCACTACCGTTAAAATTATTGAAGCAGAAGATTTTGACCTTTATGGTGAAGTCATTGCTTAGTACTAAAACTGTTGAAATTTATTTAAAAACAATTATAATCACGTTGAGCCTGTAGATGCGTGTTTTTAAATATTTATAATTTAAAAACATATCGATTAGTTTTATATTTTTGAAACTATGGAGTCAGAGGGTTTTACAAAGTTTCTTAATAGTATCAGTTCAGATGGATTGTCTGTATTAAATGCATCCATTCCAAAATCCAAATATATTCCCATAGATTTATCTGAATCTAACAAAACACTCAATACGGTCGATGTGTCTTCGTCTCCAAAATTGGGAGTGTTTGTAAGTAATCATATAAAAAAGCATGATGCTTTAGTAGCTTATGGTGGATATTTAGAAGTTCGAAACATATACAAACGCAGTCACCATTTTAATAGTCGAGCTATACAAGAACGCAACATCCATTTAGGAATCGATTTGTGGTGTGACGCTAAAACGCCTATTTACGCGCCGTTGGATGGCGTAGTTCACAGTTTTAAGAATAACACTAACCATGGTGATTATGGACCAACTATAATTTTAAAGCATCATATTTCTGGGGTTGAATTTTATACACTTTATGGACATTTAAGTTTAGTATCTTTTGAGAAGCTAAAAGTGGGACAGGGATTTAAGCAAGGTGACAAAATCTCGACTTTAGGAGGTGCCAATATTAATGGTGATTATCCACCGCATTTACACTTTCAGATAATAAAGGATATACAAGGTTATAAAGGTGATTACCCCGGCGTTTGTAGTGAAAGTGATTTGGATTTTTATAAAGGGAATTGCCCTAATCCTGATTTGTTATTGAAGTTGTAAATTTTGGATTCTATTTTATTTTTAGATAAAACAAATCTGTTATTTAATAATGGAGTATAAAAAATCCTGATAGTTTCTATCAGGATTTTAATGTTTTTAGATTCTTTTTTTTTTCAAAGGAATTTAATTACTCCTCAACCAAAACCCACTCGCCTTTAGCAATTAAAGGTTCAGCTTGTTTGTATTTTAAAGTTTTGTTTTCACCTTTTATAACGTGCTTTATAGTCACACGATCATTTCGTCCAATTTTTGGTTTATCACGCACAATAGTTTCAACAACTTCTTGATTCCGTTGCGTATTTCCCGCAGCTCTGTTTTGTGCAGAGCGCTCATCTAAATTAGGGATTTCGTCTTTTTGAGTTTTTAGATTTTCCTTTTTACGGGTTTGTCTAGCCTCTTGAATTGTGTTTTGTGTTTCTTGAGGCAACTCACCTTTAAATAAGAATGAAATAACATCTTTATTCACTTCGTCAATCATCGCTTTAAATAATTCAAAAGACTCAAACTTATAAATCAATAAAGGGTCTTTTTGCTCATGCACCGCTAATTGAACCGATTGCTTTAACTCATCCATTTTACGTAAATGTGTTTTCCAAGCATCATCGATTATAGCCAATGTAATGTTCTTTTCAAAATCGTTAATTAATTGTTTACCTTGAGTTTCATAAGCTTTTTCAAGATCTGTAACAACATTTAAACTCTTAACACCATCTGTAAACGGTACAACTATACGTTTGAATTTATCGCGTTGTGTTTCATATACATTTTTAATAACAGGAAAAGCAATATCTGCGTTTCTAGCCATTTTATCTTTATAATGCGTAAAAGCAGCTTTGTATATTTTTGAGGTAATCTCTTGAGCCGATAGCTTACCAAATTCGTCTTCGGTAATTGGCGAACTCATAGAGAAATATCGAATCAATTCAAACTCAAAGTTTTTATAATCATTAGCCCCTTTATTTGTTTCTGATATACCTTCCGTAGTATCAAAAATCATATTAGCTAAATCAACACGCAAACGTTCCCCATTTAAAGCATTGTAACGACGTTTGTAAACGACTTCACGCTGTGCGTTCATAACATCATCATATTCTAACAAACGTTTACGAACACCAAACTGGTTTTCTTCAACCTTTTTCTGTGCACGCTCAATAGATTTTGAAATCATAGAATGCTGAATCACTTCGCCTTCTTTCAAGCCCATTTTATCCATCATTTTCGCAATACGCTCACTACCAAATAAACGCATCAAGTTATCTTCAAGAGATACATAAAACTGTGAGCTTCCTGGATCTCCTTGACGACCAGCACGACCACGTAGTTGTCTATCCACACGACGCGAATCATGACGCTCTGTGCCAACAATAGCTAAACCGCCAGCGGCTTTAACTTCGTCTGATAATTTAATATCCGTACCACGACCAGCCATATTGGTTGCTATAGTTATTTGTCCCGCATTTCCAGCTTCTGCAACAATATCAGCCTCTTTTTTATGCTGTTTCGCGTTTAATACATTATGCGACAATTTACGAATGCTTAACATTTTCCCTAATAACTCACTAATTTCAACAGAAGTTGTACCAATAAGTACCGGACGACCTGCTTCAGATAGTTTAGTTACATCGTCAATAACTGCATTGTATTTTTCGCGTTTTGTTTTATAAACTAAATCTTCTTTATCATCTCTAGCAATAGGGCGGTTGGTTGGCGTTTCAAGAACATCTAATTTGTAGATTTCCCAAAACTCGCCAGCTTCAGTTAAAGCAGTACCCGTCATCCCTGAAAGTTTACGATACATTCTAAAGTAATTCTGTAATGTTACTGTAGCAAACGTTTGGGTAGCATCTTCAATTTTTACATTTTCTTTGGCTTCAATCGCTTGGTGTAATCCATCAGAATAACGACGGCCATCCATAATACGACCGGTTTGTTCATCAACAATCATAACCTTATTTTCCATCACCACATATTGGGTGTCTTTTTCAAATAAAGCATACGCCTTGAGTAACTGACTTAACGTATGAATACGCTCAGATTTCAAACCAAATTCTTTGAATAATTCTTCTTTAAGCGTTGCTTCTTCTTCAACATCAAGGTTTTGATCTTCGATTTTTGCAACTTCAATACCTATTTCTGGTAAGATGAAAAAGTCTGGGTTATCTTTTCCAGAAATGTATTCAATACCTTTATCGGTTAATTCAACTTGGTTGTTTTTTTCTTCAATAACATAGTATAATTCTTCATCAACCTTAGGCATTTCCCGGTTGTTATCTTGCATATAGAAATTTTCAGTTTTTTGAAGCAATTGCTTAACACCTTCTTCAGATAAAAACTTTATGAGCGCTTTATTTTTAGGAATACCTCTATAAACACGTAGCAGTTTTAAACCACCTTCTTGAGTATCTCCATCCTTAATTAACTTTTTAGCTTCCGCTAAAACACCCGTTAAATATTTACGTTGTACCGAAACAATATCATCAACCTTAGGCTTTAATTCTGTAAACTCGTGGCGGTCACCTTTTGGGATAGGACCCGAAATAATTAATGGTGTACGAGCATCATCTACTAAAACAGAATCTACTTCATCTACAATAGCGAAGTGGTGCGGACGTTGAACTAAATCATCAGGCGAATGTGCCATATTATCACGGAGGTAATCAAAACCAAATTCGTTATTAGTACCGTATGTAATATCAGAATTATACGCTTTTTTACGCGCTGCCGAGTTTGGTTGGTGGTAATCAATACAATCAACACTCATCCCATGAAACTGAAAAATAGGAGCCATCCAAGCGCTATCACGTTTTGCTAAGTAGTCATTAACTGTTACTAAATGAACCCCTTTTCCAGCTAAGGCATTTAAATACATCGGTAAAGTCGCTACCAAAGTTTTTCCTTCTCCCGTTTGCATTTCGGCAATTTTACCTTGGTGCATCGAAATCCCACCAATTAACTGAACATCATAATGTATCATGTCCCAAGTAATAGGTTTCCCCGCAGCATCCCAAGAATTTGACCAAATCGCTTTATCGTCTTCTAAAGCAACATATTCTTTTTCACCAGATAAACTTCTATCAAACTCATTAGCACTAACCATAATAGAGGTGTTATGCACAAAACGTTTAGCCGTTTCTTTAACCACAGCAAAAGCTTCGGGTAAAATAGCGTTCAAAACATCTTCAGTAATAAGGTAAGCCTCATCTTTAAGTTTATCAATGTCCTGATAGATATCTTCACGTCTATCAATATCTTCAGTAGTTTCAGCTTCTTGAGTAAGATTAGTAATTTGCTCGTTTATACTTGCAATGGATTCAGCAATTTTTGCTTTAAATTCATCAGTTTTTGCTCTTAATTCATCATGACTCAAGGCTTCTAAAGCAGATTCAAAGGTTTTAATTTTATCAACAAGCGGGGAGAGCGCTTTTACGTCTTGTTTAGCCTTGTCTCCAACAAATACTTTTAATACAGAATTTAAAAAACTCATGAGTATAATTTTATATATTTTATCTAGGATTGCCCTAGGGTTTTATCATTACTATTTTTGCGCTATCAAAAGGCATTCAAAGATACATTTTGTTGCGCTTTTTTTAGGGTTAAGAACAAAAAAAAAGCCTCTAATCGAGACTTTTTAACTATTCTTTATGCTTTATTAATATTCATCTTCGTTCCAGAGGTAATCCTCGTCGGTAGGATAGTCAGACCAAATTTCTTCAATTGAGTCATAAGAGTCTCCCTCATCTTCAATAGATTGTAAATTTTCAACAACCTCTAAAGGTGCTCCCGTTCTAATAGCGTAATCTATCAATTCGTCCTTTGTTGCTGGCCAAGGCGCATCACTTAAATACGATGCTAATTCTAATGTCCAATACATTTCTTTGCGTTTATTTTTTTGCAAAAATAATTTTTTAGTTTAAACACACAAGAAAAAAATGAATTATTTAATCATTAATTATAAGAACGTATCTTTTTGTTATCTAAACCCTTGCAAATTATTCCTGCGGGATTAATATAATGTAGCTAAAAAATAAAACTAATTTTTTCTATTGAAAATATCAATTTGAGCGTTACCACAAGGGTCGGGCTTTCCGCTATATCTTTTTAAAACACCATGGTAAGTGCGGAGAATGTCGCAATTTGCCAAATTTTAGTTCTCAACAATCTTTTATTTCATTCAAGTTTTAAAAAGGATGTCACTCCAATCCCTAACGCAAACCGTATGTCCAATTCAAAAGTTAACTTATTTATGAATTCTTTTCAGTCATGAAAATCATTTCTTCGTAAAATTACTTTTTCTCAGGAATCCACTTAATTTCATTCGCTTGTAAGTCATGAGACAACTTTCGTGCCAATACAAAGAGATAGTCAGAAAGACGGTTTAAATAAAGTAGCGCATTCGCCTCAAAAGGTTCCAAATCATTAAGTGCTGAGGCTAAACGTTCCGCTCTTCGGCATACACAACGTGCTATGTGACAGAATGACACCGTTTGATGCCCTCCGGGGAGCACAAAATGCGTCATAGGAGCTAAAACGTTGTTCATGGTATCCATTTCCTTTTCTAAACGTTCAATATCTTCAGTAGAAATTTTATCAATGTTTAATCGTGCCTTACCGTTTTTTAAAATGGCTTTTTCTGGGTCGGTTGCTAAAATAGCACCAAGAGTAAATAATCGATCTTGAATTTTAATCAATAAATCTTTATAATCTTGATGGATATCTTGGTCCCGTATTAAACCCAAATGTGAGTTTAATTCATCAACAGTTCCATAACTTTCAATTCTAATATGATGCTTGGGTACTCGAGTTCCTCCAAATAATGCGGTGGTGCCTTTGTCTCCAGTTTTCGTGTAAATTTTCATATTTTAAACTTTTTTATTTTTTTTTATTGAAATCCCTTGTTTTGTTTCTAGTCTTAACAATAGAATAAGTTGTTTCAACAGTCATAGTTATTAGCAGAATCAAAACAGGTGTTAGTATAAAAATTGCAATTTACTTAAAAAATAATTCTCAGAGATTTTGTTTTAGTGTTTCCTTTGAAATTGCCCTCGAGGAATAATTAATTATCTCGAAAGTAATTCGTTTGTAATATTCTTAATTTTTTTAATGATATTTTGAAGCGTGTCTAATACATTGTATTACACAAATTAAAAGGATGGTATTTAAATAAATTTTAACGAAAATTGACTATTTTTGAGACGAAAAATCAAATCAGAATCATGAAAAAAACCATCTTTTCAATTGTATTGCTTTTCCTTTCTTTTTGTTTAAAAGCGCAATCTTACATTGGATTTCTTACAGATAATTATAGTGGCGTACATGGTGTTATTTCTAACCCAGCCAATATTACCGATTCTCGTTTTAAAGCCGACATAAACCTAGCAGGACTGAGTGTGTTTGGAAGCAATGATTATTATGGTATTAACGTTTGGGATGCAACAAGAGATGGTTACAGCTTTGATTTGGAATCAAAAACAGATCCTAAAGATGCAAATAGTGCAGCATTAAATGTTGATGTTTTAGGGCCATCATTTATGATTAATCTTAACAAAAATAGTTCCATAGCGATCTTTACAAGAGCAAGATCTTTTTTGAATGCTAATGAAATTAATGGAGCGTCCTTGGCTTCTATAGATGATGATACAACCGAAGATTTTAATTTTAACGAAGGAAATATTAATATTTTAGCCCATGCCTGGGCTGAAGTAGGTATGACGTATGCCAGAACGCTATTTAGCAATGAGCAACACTTTTTAAAAGGAGGGGTTTCTTTAAAATATTTACAAGGTCTCGGAAGTGCTTATGGCACGGGAACTGATATATCTATTGATTATGATGCCGACGGTACAGATTATGGTGGTGGTCAAACTACAGGGAGTATAACCACTAGTGGAAATTTAACTTACGCGCGTTTTACTGCTGTTGATTATGATAATTATGATTATAAAATACCTGATAATGCAAACGGTTTTGGTGCAGATTTAGGAGTTGTCTATGAGTGGAGACCAAATCATGCTGATTATAAAATTAACGATTCTATCTCAAATGATTTTAGACATAAAAATAAGTACAAATTAAAAATAGGATTATCTATTACAGATATTGGCTCTATCGATTATAAAGATGGTATCAGAGAAGCGTATAATATTGCCAATACAGATGTTGATGAAAACGATTTTCAAGATGCAGATAATTTTGGAGACTTTTTAAACACCTTTTATTCGCGAACTAATACTGCTACAGGGTATGGCATTGATTTACCAACTGCATTGCACCTTAATGTAGATTGGGGTCTTTCTAGCAAAGTGTATTTAAATCTAAATACCGATTTTTCGTTGATGTCTAAAGATAGAATAACAGCGAATCGTGTATCAAATTTAGTCTCGTTAACACCGCGTTTTGAAACTAAATGGTTTAGTTTTTATGTGCCTTTAAGTGTTATTGAAAACAATGGGTTTAGGCTAGGTTGTGGCTTTAGGGCTGGACCATTGTATGCAGGTTCTGGTTCATTAGTTTCTGCTTTTGGAAGTGATAATAATAGAGAGGCAGATGTGTATGCAGGGTTAAAAGTGCCATTGTATCATAGTGCTCCAAAGAATAGAGATGCTGATGCTGATGGTATTTTGGATGAATTAGACGATTGCCCTAAAGTACCAGGACCAGTTGAGAATAATGGTTGTCCATGGGGAGATGCCGATGATGATGGTTTATTAGATAATGTTGATGGATGTCCTCAACTAGCTGGTCCTTTAGAAAATAATGGATGCCCCTGGGGCGATAAGGATGAGGATGGTATTATAGATAAGCTTGATGCTTGTCCAGAGGAAGCTGGTCCTATGGATAACAAAGGTTGCCCTTGGACAGATAAAGATGGTGATGGTGTTTTAGATAAAGATGATGATTGTATAGATGCTGTTGGTAGTGTTGCGAATAATGGTTGCCCAGAAGTAGTGATGCAAAAGCTTCAAACAAAATTAAACGAGTATGCTAAAGTTATTTTGTTTAATTCCGGGACATCTTCTATTAAACCAGAGTCCAATAAGGTGTTGTATGACATTATTAAGGTTTTAAAATTTTATCCTAATGCGAGTTTTAGCATTGAAGGACATACGGATAGTATCGGTAGTTATGAGTTAAATAAAAGATTATCTGATGCGAGAGCCAATGCTGTAAAAACCTATTTGGTTAAAAACGGAATAGATTCAACTAGATTATTTGCAATTGGATATGGTGAAAGAAAACCACTTGCAACTAATATGTATAAAGCTGGTAGGAAGCAAAATAGACGAGTTGAAATTAATTTAGTAAAGTAGAAAAACGTTTTTAATAAATAATATTTAAAAACTCAGTTTAGATAACACTGAGTTTTTTCGTTTATCATTACAGCTTTATTATAAATGAGGATTAAGCTCTTATTTTGAAGTGTTCTTTTTCTTGTTCCTTTCTAAAGAAAACGAATCCCCAAAAAAAGGTATCAATAGTAATCGTTACTTTAGGGTGTTCTTTGATGATTTCCCAAGCTCTAGTCATACCTTCAGACCAGTAAATATCATCAAAAATAAAAACAGAATCGTTATTAGCTGTATTTAATAAGGTTTCAAAATATTTCAAAGTTGCTTCTTTTTGATGGTTTCCGTCAAAGAAAATTAAATCATAACTATTTGAACTTAGCTTTTCAATTTCATTATTAAAATCCCCAGTAATAATATTTATATGTTCTGCACCTTGAATCTTGAATTGCTTTTTTGAAAACGCTGAGGTGTTAGGGCATCCTTCAATGGATGTAATATGTGATTTGGGAGTTCCTGAATGCATAGCATATGTTGCAATACCTAAAGACGTTCCCAACTCTAAAATATTATCAGGTTTAAAATAATTTGTTAGTCTGTATAAAAGCCTTGCTCTTGTGTGAGTTGTGCCAGCTTTTTTAGCGATATCAGAAACTTTGCGTTCTTGATGTTTCATGACGCGTGAACCAGCCCCTAAATCTTCGACTTTAATTTTAGTGTTAGGCTCTAGTAACGCTTTTCTATAATTAAAAATAGCATTATAGGCTTCGTAATTGGTTTTATCATAAAAGCATTGAGTTACTAAATCAAAAACAAACGGGGAGTGCACGCCGTGTTGGTTGGTACTCTTTAATAAAAATTTTATGTATTGAGTGATTTGATAGATCATTTTAGTATTCAATTACGAAAACACTAATTCTCAAGCATAGAAGACAGTTCTAACCAGCGTTCTTCTTTAGTTTCAATAGTGTCTATAATTTTTTGTAGCTCAGCAGATAATTTATTGATGTCATCTTGGGATAACTCAGGATTATGAAACTTATTTTCCAGTTCCTTTTTATCAAATGCCAATGATTTTAATTTGCTCTCTATGTTTTTTAGTTCTTTTTCTTCATTATAAGAAAGCTTAGAAACTTCATTCTTTTTCCAAGATTGTTTATCTTTTTTCCCTTCAGATGTTTTAGTAATCACAGGTTGGCTGTCTTCATAAACTCGATAATCTGTATAATTTCCTGGAAAATCTTCAATAACACCATCACCCTTGAAAATTAGTAAATGATCTATTACTTTGTCCATAAAATAACGATCGTGCGTTACAACAATAACACATCCTGGAAAATCTAGAAGGAAACTTTCTAAAACATTAAGTGTTACTATATCCAAATCGTTTGTAGGCTCATCAAGAATTAAAAAGTTGGGATTCTGAATTAGAACTGTACATAAATACAATCGTTTACGCTCGCCACCACTTAGTTTTTCAACAAAATCATATTGCTTTTTTCTACTGAATAAAAAACGTTCTAAAAGTTGTTGTGCACTTATTTGCTTGCCTTTCTTTAATGGAATATAATCACCAAATTCACGAATAACATCAATAACTTTTTGCTCGGGTTTAATGGTAATACCGTTTTGTGTGTAATAGCCAAATTTAATAGTGTCTCCAGTGATAACTTTTCCCGAATCTGGTTTAGCCGTTTCGGTAAGTATATTCAGAAACGTCGTTTTTCCTGTTCCGTTTTTTCCAATAATACCAACGCGTTCCCCTTTTTGAAACATATAATTAAATCCATCTAAAATAGTTTTATCTTTATATGCTTTTGATACTTTATGGAATTCTAAAATTTTACTTCCTAAACGTTCCATGTTAAGTTCTAACTGAACCTCATGGTCATTTCTACGTTGATGCGCACGATGTTTTATATCTGCAAAATCATCAATTCTAGATTTAGATTTGGTGGTTCGGGCTTTAGGTTGGCGTCGCATCCAATCCAATTCCTTTTTAAAGAGTTGTTTCGCTTTTCCTGTTTCTACAGCTTGTTGCTCAATTCTGGCATCCCGCTTTTCTAGGTAGTATGAGTAATTACCTTTATAGCTGTGCAGTTCACCTTCGTCTAATTCAATAATCTCATTACACACTCGCTCAAGGAAGTATCTATCGTGAGTTACCATAAAAAGTGTGATGTTTTCTTTTGCGAAAAAAGATTCTAACCACTCTATCATTTCTAAGTCTAAATGATTTGTAGGCTCATCTAAAACTAATAAATCTGGTTTATTGATTAACGCATTTGCGAGTGCGAGACGTTTTTTTTGCCCACCAGAAAGCGTACTTACCTTATGATCTAAATTTTCAAGTTTTAATTTGAAAAGTACTTGTTTATAAAGAGTTTCGAAATCCCAAGCTTGATGATGTTCCATAGCATCAAAAGCAGCTTGATATGTGTCTGTATCTTCTGGATTTAAAAGTGCTTTTTCATAATTTGAAATCACTTTTAAAATAGGGTTGTCACTTGCTAGAATAGTATCTTCAATAGTGCGTTTTTCGTCAAATTTAGGATCTTGTGACAAAAACGAAACATTAATATCTTTTCTAAATATAACGTCACCAGAATCGGCAGTATCATCACCAGATAAAATATTTAAAATGGAAGTTTTTCCTGTTCCATTCTTGGCAACAAAAGCTATTTTTTGATCTTTATGGACACTAAATGAAATATTTTCAAATAGTGTAAGTTCTCCATAAGATTTGGATATGTTTTCAACAGTCAGATAATTCAAAGGAAAGTTTTTTGCAAATAACGGATAAAAACCAAAAATCACCTAATAAGTTTTATTGTTGTCTTCTAAAAGTTTGATTTTGGTAAATTAATTAGCTCTATATTGAAATAATCATAATTACTTATTCATGTAACAATTAGTGTTTTAATGTACCCCGGATAAAGATGTTTTAATTTTTTAGGTAAATCAATTTCAACAAAATTAAAATAATCACCTTTTCACAGATATAATTTCAACAACATTTTTTTTTAAATAATTGACTATTCCCAAATTTAAGACGGTACTATTCAACAACTAGTTATAAATTATTAGCATAATACAAGATAAACCATTCGTCTATACTAAAAGTATATTTCATCTACAGTAATTTGTCATTCATCTAATATAAAAAAAATGGTTTAGTAATATTTTATCTTTGTTATACGTCTGTAAATCAGGTAGTTGAAATACTTATAACATCGATTAATAGATTAAATAAGAAAAAATAAGACAAAATACACTTTAAAATTATCCCTCTACAGTTTTAGGGTGTATCTCCAAATTTAAACCTACAATTATGAAAAAATTATTTTTCACATTCTGCTTTTTTTTTCTGTCATTCTTTAATGGAGCTTCCTTAAGTATTCAGAAAAATAGTTATGAAGGGTTAATAGAAGAAAGCATTCTAAATCAGTCGATTACTCCAATTCCAACTGGAGAATCGATACAAAGTTTTTGTGATAGTGCTACAGTGAACGATCTAATCGTTAATGAGGATCCTGGTGGGATAATTACATGGTTCGATTCTGCTACTGGTGGTATTCCACTTGATAGCACTGATCCTTTAGTAAATGGAGAACTAGTTTATGCTGAGCAGACCTTAGGAGGTGTAACAAGTGTTGGTAGGTTTCAGGTAATAGTACATTTTATTTCACCTAATATTACTGCCAATAAAACTGCAATTTGTTCAGGTGAAAGTGTTGAGCTAACCGCTAAATTTGATGCGCCAAGAATTCTAGGGACTTCATATATAGGAATTTTTAGTTCAAAATGGATTTATCTTAATAATACTGCTGATACTTGGCTTTATGGTGAGAATTTTGCTAATAATTATGGAGGGAATTTAATCTCATTACATTCATTATCCGAGGTGTATTTTATTCGTGATATGACTCCTGGTTTAGGATTCTTTATAGGTCTCAACGATTCTATAACAGAAGGTGTATTTGAGTGGTCAGACGGTTCTGTTTTAGACTTTACTAATTTTTCTAGTGGAGAGCCTAATAATCAGGGTAATGAAGATTATATTTTTCAAAGAGCCAACGGTCAATGGAATGATTACCCATCAACATTGTCTGCAATTAGTGTATTCCAAATAAATTCAGGAGTAACTTATTCATGGTCTACTGGCGAAGTTTCTGAGTCCATAATTGTTTCACCTACAGCTACATCAGATTTTTGGGTCGATATTACTATTAATGGAGTTACTTGCAGAAAAACTATAGAAATACCACTAGCTAATCCAGATTCCCCTATTAGTGGAGGAGATGAAACTTCTTGTGAGATTACTAGTTTACGCACATCAGCAACAGTTGGAGATGAAGAGACGCTAACTTGGTATGATGCCCCTGTTGGAGGAAATATTATTACTAATCCAATTTTGGATACAGTCGGAACAATAACTTATTATGCAGAGAGTAATAATGATGTTTCAGGTTGTATAAGTTTAGAAAGAACACCAGTTACTTTAACAATGAATACGTTACCGTTAGCACCTTTTAATACATTTGATATTATTGTTCAGGAGCAATTAACAGCACAAACTATAACAGCTAATGCAGAAGTAAATATTGGAGAAACTTTAATTTGGTATGATGCCTCTATTGGGGGAGATGTAGTTACTGATCCATCTCTAAGTAGTGTGGGAGTTATTACCTATTACGCGGAAAGTGTCGTGGATGCCACTGGGTGTATAAGCCAAAGCAGGACTCCAGTAACACTAACTATTTTGGACGCCCCTGATCCGCCAACGGCTGCTCCCATTCAGAGTTTTTGTGATATTCCTGGCTCAAAAATAGCAGATCTTAGTCCGAATGGGCCTAGTGTTCAATGGTACGATGCTCCTTTTAATGGTAATGTACTCGACCCCGCGAGCTTTCTTGTTAATAGTCAGCTCGTTTATGCATCGCAAACAGTCAATGGAATTGAGAGTTTAACACGTACTCAGGTTATGGCGCATCTCACGGCGACATATCTAGCCACCGCCGATACTGATCTTTGTTTGGGAGATAGCGTCGAATTGCAAGCAGGCTGGGGTTACATTGAAATTCCAAACACTTTGCGTGTAGGTCGATTTGACGATGCCTTTGCGTTTAGAAGCACAATGGCTATGAATTACACCGATGCCCAAAATTTTGCACAAAGTTTTGGTGGTAATTTGGCGTCTGTGCGATCCCAGCCCCTTTATGAGGACTATTTTAGCCCACATGTAGAAATTGCTGAAGAGATTCATTGGTTTGGACTAAATGATCTTTCTACAGAAGGTACGTTCAGTTTTTCTGACGGCACGCCAGTAACATACACCAATTGGAGTCCAGGCCAAGGTGGGCTTTCGCCAGATGAAGACGGCGTTTATTTTGGGCTAGATGGCACATGGTCTGATGCGGATATTACCGAAACCCATAAGTTTCTTTTTCAGCTCAGAAATATAGGGCCTAGTTTTCTATGGTCAACAGGCGAAACAACAGAATATATTACTGTAACACCAACGGTAACTGCCGCCTATTGGCTGGATGTTACACTTAATGGGAACACTTGTCGTTTCGATTTTTCGGTTACGGTTAATGACCCTCCTACTCCCGGGATTACTAACAACACAGGAGCAACGGAGCTGACTTGTGATGAAACAAGCATTAGCCTTACCGCTACGGGAGGTGTTACATATAGTTGGTCAGATGGAATAACAACAGTCAGTTCAATAGCAGATCTAAACATTACCACACCAGGAACATATGCTGTTACTGTAACCGGCGCGAATGGATGTAGTGATACCACTGATATTGTCATAACTCAGAATACTACCCTGCCAACTCCAGGGATTACTAATAATACAGGAGCAACTGAGCTGACTTGTGATGAAACAAGCATTAGTCTTTCCGCTGCAGGAGGTGTTACATATAGTTGGTCAGATGGAATAACAACAGTCAGTTCAATAGCAGATCTAAACGTTACCACACCAGGAACATATACTGTTACTGTAACCGGCGCGAATGGATGTAGTGATACCACTGATATTGTCATATCTCAGAATACCACCCTGCCAACTCCCGGGATTACTAACAACACAGGAGCAACTGAGCTGACTTGTGATGAAACAAGCATTAGTCTTATCGCTACGGGAGGTGTTACATATAGTTGGTCAGATGGAATAACAACAGTCAGTTCAATAGCAGAATTAAATATTACCACAACAGGAACATATACTCTTACTGTAACCGGCGCGAATGGATGTAGTGATACCACTGATGTTGTCATAACTCAGAATACCACCCTGCCAACTCCCGGGATTACTAACAACACAGGAGCAACGGAGCTGACTTGTGATGAGACAAGCATTAGCCTTACCGCTACGGGAGGTGTTACATATAGTTGGTCAGATGGAATAACAACAGTCAGTTCAATAGCAGATCTAAACGTTACCACACCAGGAACATATACCGTTACTGTAACCGGCGCGAATGGATGTAGTGATACCAATGATATTGTCCTAACTCAGGATACCATCCTGCCAACTCCCGGGATTACAAATAACACAGGAGCAATTGAGCTGACTTGTGCTTTAACAAGCATTGGTCTTACTGCTACAGGAGGCGTCTCCTACAGCTGGTCAGATGGAATAACAACAGTCAGTTCAATAGCAGATCTAAATATTACCACACCAGGAACATATACCGTTACTGTAACCGGTGCGAATGGCTGTAGTGATACCAATGGTATTGTCATAACTCAGGATATCACCCTAATTCCAGGGATTACTAATAATACAGGAGCAACGGAGCTGACTTGTGATGAAACAAGCATTAGCCTTACCGCTACGGGAGGTGTTACATATAGTTGGTCAGATGGAATAACAACAGTCAGTTCAATAGCAGATCTAAATATTACCACACCAGGAACATACACTGTTACTGTAACCGGCGCGAATGGATGTAGTGATACCACTGATATTGTCATAACTCAGAATACCATCCTGCCAACTCCCGGGATTACTAACAACACAGGAGCAACTGAGCTGACTTGTGATGAGACAAGCATTAGCCTTTCCGCTACGGGAGGTGTTACATATAGTTGGTCGGATGGAATAACAACAGTTAGTTCAATAGCAGATCTAAACGTTACCACACCAGGAACATATACTGTTACTGTAACCGGCGCGAATGGATGTAGTGATATCACTGATGTTGTCATAACTCAGAATACCACCCTGCCAACTCCCGGGATTACTAATAACACAGGAGCAACGGAGCTGACTTGTGATGAGACAAGCATTAGCCTTACCGCTACGGGAGGTGTTACATATGGTTGGTCAGATGGAATAACAACAGTCAGTTCAATAGCAGATCTAAATATTACCACACCAGGAACATATACTGTTAATGTAACCGGCGCGAATGGATGTAGTGCTGCCACTGATATTGTCATAACTCAGAATACCACCCTGCCAACTCCCAGGATTACTAACAACACAGGAGCAACTGAGCTGACTTGTGCTTTAATAAGCATTGGTCTTACTGCTACAGGAGGCGTCTCCTACAGCTGGTCAGATGGAATAACAACAGTCAGTTCAATAGCAGATCTAAACGTTACCACACCAGGAACATATAGCGTTACTGTAACCGGTCCGAATGGATGTAGTGATACAACTGATATTGTCATAACTCAGGATATCACCCTAATTCCAGGGATTACTAACAATACAGGGGCAACTGAGCTGACTTGTGATGAAACAAGCATTAGCCTTTCCGCTACGGGAGGTGTTACATATAAATGGTCAGATGGAATAACAACAGTCAGTTCAATAGCAGATCTAAATATTACCACACCAGGAACATATACTGTTACTGTAACCGGCGCGAATGGATGTAGTGATACCACTGATATTGTCATAACTCAGAATACTACCCTGCCAACTCCCGGGATTACTAACAACACAGGAGCAACTGAGCTGACTTGTGATGAAACAAGCATTAGCCTTACCGCTACGGGAGGTGTTACATATAGTTGGTCGGATGGAATAATAACAGTTAGTTCAATAGCAACTCTAAACGTTACCACACCAGGAACATATACTGTTACTGTAACCGGTGCGAATGGATGTAGTGATACAGAAAGCAGAACGATTACAGATGATATCGCGTTACCTACAGCTGGGATTATGAACAACACATTGTCTACAGAATTAACTTGTTCTTTAACCTCTATAAATATTACAGCAACAGGAGGAGGAACTTATGTTTGGAATACTGGAGATACGACACCGGATTTGAATATCATAGTACCAGGGATCTACACAGTTAAGGTTACATCTTCCAATGGGTGTACCGATACAGAAAGTATTATTATTACTGAAGATATAGGTCCTAATTCACCGATTAGTGAGGGCGATCAAATAGGTTGTGAATTCACAATACTTACAGCAAGTGCTAAGTTTTTTCCTGGAGAGATAATAACTTGGTATGATGCTGCTATAGGTGGCAATATTGTTGCTGACCCATTTCTAAATAGCGTTGGTTCTGTAACTTATTATGCAGAAGCTATCAATGTTAGTACAAACTGTTCAAGTTTAATTAGAACTGCAGTTACCTTAAGTATTGTTTCAGAACCTGATGCTCCCATGGGAGACGTAATACAAGTCTTCTGTGATATTCCAACTATCGGCGATTTATTAGTAGTTGGAGAGGATATCAGGTGGTATGATTCAGCAATAGATGGAAATCAATTGAACGCCACATTACAACTAACAAATGGTCAAACCGTTTATGCTTCGCAGACTATTAGTGGTTGTGAAAGTAATGACAGAATATCTGTAAATGTAGTGTTTGATTTAAAGATTACACCAATGTTCACTCAAGTTGACCCAATTTGTTTTGGGGATACCTTGTTAACTTTACCTACAATCTCTATTAATGGTTACAAAGGTGTATGGTCTCCAATTTTAGATAATACAGTTACAACTACGTATACATTTACTCCGGATATTGGACAATGTGCAACAAATTCAACTATGACTATTGAAGTATATCCAAGGCCGCAAACTCCAAATGGTATCGCTGAGCAATACTTTTGTGCTATAAATAGCCCGATGATCTCAGATTTGATATTAAATACTTCTTTTTTAAATTGGTACTTAACTCCAAATGGAGGTCAATCACTAAGTCAAAATTATTTACTTACTGATGGTTTAAATTTATTTGCTTCTTCTTATGACGCTTTAAATTTTTGTGAAAGTTCATCTAGATTTAAAGTAGAAATAAGTGTAGAAAATCCACTCTTACCAGATTTAGAAACTGAAATTAGTTTTTGTAAAGAATTGAATCCAATAATTGATTTTGTAAATACTAATGGTGTTACAATGAATTGGTATGATAGTTCGGTTGGAGGGGAGTTACTAACATCAGAATATATTTTAGAAAATGGAGAAACTCTTTATGCTGCAACATTCAATACAGCATCCGGTTGTGAAAGTATAGATCGATTAGAATTTAATATCGAAATTATAGATTCCGATCTGGAGTATTATAATGCAATAACAATAGACAGTAACAATATTAATGATGCTTTAAGAATTATTGGAATAGAAAATTTTCCTCTGAATACTATTGAGATCTACAATAGATATGGAACATTAGTATGGAAAAATAGTAATTATAATAATAAAACAGTGGTTTTTAATGGTAAAGCCAATGTTTCTGGCGTTGTATCGAAAGATAATTTTTTGCCATCTGGGACTTATTTTTTTGTATTAAAATATCCAAACTATTGTAAGCAGACACAACTAAAAGGTTTTATTAATATTGACAACAAGAATTAATGATGTTAAATAAATATATATTAATTAAAATTATTGTTTTGTTCTTGATGCCAAACTTCATTTTGGGTCAAACAGACATTAAGTTATCAAGTTTATATTTAAATCCACTTACATATAACCCAGCTTATGCCGGCAGTTTCGAAGGAATGTCATTTTCCTCTTTTTATTCTTCTCAATGGCTAGGTTTTGATGGTGCTGCTAAAACAATTTTTGTTAACGGGCATGGTACTGTTCTCGGTTCAAATACTGGTTTGGGTTTAGAACTTATTCGAGATGAAATAGGTGGGTCCTCCGAGACAAAAATATTAGGAAATTATGCTTATCACATAAAACTTAATGGCAATTGGAGATTATCTATGGGGCTTAAAGCTGGTGTTTCGTATAGTTCTGTAGATTATAGCAAGTTAAATATAGAAAATTTAAATGAGTTTAACTCATTGAACAATAGAGTAACTAGTATGAATGTGAATATAGGATCTGGATTTTATTTGTATAACAATAACTTTTTTTTAGGATTAGGTATTCCAAATTTGTTCAAAACAAAAACGATAGATGGTTATAAAAACACCTTAGCAAATACAACACAAAATTATTACTTCACACTAGGTTATAATATCCAATTAGATGAGGGAATTAATTTCAAACCTAGCATATTAAGTAGGGTTGTTGCGGGGGCTCCAATAAACACTTTGTTATCTGCTTCTTTAGATTGGCATGAAAAATTTTATTTAAGTTTAAATCTTGATTTAAATTCTACTATTGGAGCATTTACAGGGTTTAGATTTTTAGAACAATATATGATAGGTTATTCTTATGATACTTCAATTAATAATTTTTCGAGAGAGAATTATGGTATTCATAGTTTGTTTTTAAATATTCGATTTAAAGATTTTTGGGGGAGAGAGCGTTGTGGATGTTATACTTTTTAGACTACATCTACAAACATTTTTATTTATATAGCTACTAATTGTTTGTGTTTTTTATAAAGAAAATAATCAATTTAATAATTCAGTTTCTACGAAGGTGTTTTTTCCAACTATTATGATAGATAACCTTGTAGAATGTTAATTTAGAATCAGTATTAAATTGCTTTATCTTTCCTAAATAGCATATTTAGTATAAAGGTTTTACCGTTCGGTTTTAAGTAATAAAATCTATTTTTTAATCTTTATGGACATTAAATGAAATATTTCAAATAGTCTAAGTTCTCCATAAGATTTAGATATATTTTTAACTGTTAGATAGTTCAAAGAAATGTTATTTGTAAATTGAAGGAGAAAGAACCAAAAAATCCCGCATTAGTTTTATTGTTCACCACGAAAACTTATATTTGTGATAAATCAATTTGCCTCAATATGAAGCCCTATTTTCTTGTTATTTTGTTGGTTATTAGTGTCGTGCTTACTTCTTGTATAACCAATAAAGATGTTGTTTACTTGCAAGATAAAGGTGATGGAGCAGACACTACTCTGGCCTTAAATGAATTACCAAAACCCTACAGGGTTCAGATAAGTGATATATTAAGTATAAATGTTAAAGCATTAGATCCAGAGCTTGTTAGTATATTTAATCCACTTGAAAGTGCAAATAGCTCTTCGGGAGGAGGCCTTTACTTTAGTGGATTTTCGGTTGATTTACATGGTAACATTGAGTTTCCTATTTTAGGAAAAATTAATGTTTTGGGATTTACTATAGATGAAATAAAAGATAAAGTTAAGAGTGAGCTTTTAAAACAATATTTTAAAGAAACTGCAGAACTTTTTGTAACTGTAAAATTAGCAGGGTTAAAATATACAGTTACTGGAGAAGCAAGTGCAGGTGTTTATACATTGTTTCAAGACCGCGTAAATATTATTGAAGCATTAGCAAATGCAGGAGATATTCCTCTAACAGGAGATAGAAAAGATGTATTGATTATCAGGCAATATCCTGATGGACAAAAAATTCATCATATAGATGTAACAGATATTAAAGCTATGCAATCGCCATATTATTTTATACAACCGAACGATATCATATTAGTTAAGCCGCTAAAACGTAAGGCTATTGGAGCAGGACAAACTGCCATACAGAATATATCAACTATTTCCTCTATTTTGGCCGTATTGGTATCGACTTATTTTTTAACAAAGAATCTTTAAAGCTCGTATTATGGAAGAAGAATTCGATGTTACAGAATCACAAACGGCACTATCATTTGATTTTAAAGCATTTTTATTTAAAGTTTTTAGCTATTGGAAACTATTCATTTTATTTATAGGTATTGGTGTTTTTATAGTCTATCAACAAAATATTAGAACACAACAATCATACAGATTAGGGACACAAATTTCAATTGAAGAAGAATCTAACCCATTATTTACATCAACAACGAGCCTAACTTTTAATTATGGAGGGGTTTCTGGTAAAGTACAAACTTTGCTTACTTCATTAAAGTCTCGCTCTATTCATGAAAAAGTGGTTGATAATTTACAGTTTTATATCACCTATTTAAAGCAATCCAGATTTAGAAAAAATGATGTTTATACTGATGCGCCTGTTAGAATCAGTTTGACTCCAAATACGAACCAATTATTAGATGTTCCCATTAAATTAACCTTTCTTGAAAATGGAAATTATCAGCTTTCTATTAATTTTGAATCTAATTTGGCGAGAGTCCAAAATTTTACGACAAAGAAAATATCTAATATAGATGTTCCAATAGGAGCGTTTGAGAAACAGTTTAGATTAGGCGATAATGTAAGTATTTCTTTTTTGAATGGATCGGTGTATCTAGAAGAAGGTAGAACTCTTGCGCCAAACGAAGAGTACTTTCTTAAATTTAGTAATTTTGATGGAGTTGTAGCCAAATACAGAAATAAACTAGCGTTAAATAACCCCAGAAATTCATCTATTATTAATTTGAGTATGGTAGATGTTAACAAAGCCAAAATTGTTGACTATTTAAACGAAATAGCCCAGGTTTTGAGTGAAGAGCAGTTGAATAGAAAAAACCAATTTGTTACCAATACCATTAATTTTATTGATGAGCAATTAAGTCGTGTAAAGTCGCAACTTACCATTAATGCCGATTCATTAAACAATTACAAACAAAGGAATAAGATATATAACTTGAATGACGAGGGTATCGTTATAAACAGTAAACTAACTTCTTTAGAGTTACAGAAAGAGAATATAAACAGCAACATTGCTTATTACGTAAGTTTAAAAACATATTTAATAACTAGTAATGAATTTACAAATGTGCCAGCGCCTTCTGTAGGAGGAATTGAAGATGGGAACATACTTGGAAACATAGGCAGAATCAATAGCTTGTCGGTGCAAAAATCTAAATACGAATCTACGGTTAGAAAAAATGCTACTATTTTTGCAGATCTTGACAGACAAATTGAAGGCTTAAAAACTGTTATTTTAGAAAATATAAGTTCTGTAAATAAGGAATTGAAAAGAGAATTAGAAATTTTAAATATTAAAATTTCTAAGCAGGAGGCTGAGATGCGCAAGTTGCCAAAAGCACAACAGCAATTATTTGATATTAAAAGGCAGTATTCGCTTAGCGAAAAAACTTATAATGTCTTTTTAGCAAAAAAAGGAGAAGCCGATATTATAAAATCTGCTAGTGTCTCAGATATTTTAATAATCGATCCAGCAAAAGATACCGGAGCAACGCCAATTGACTTAAAATTAAGTTCACGCTACATGTTTGCAATACTAGGAGGCATATTACCTGTTTTATTGTTAGCGTTTCTAATAACTTTTTTCGATGATAAAATTCATAATCCACAAGTATTAGAGACATTATCTAGTATTCCGTTGGTTGGAGTTATAGGTAAGAATACCCTAGAAAATAATCTGGTGGTGCATTTAAAACCAAAATCTACGATTGCAGAGGGCTTTAGGTCTGTGAGGTCTAGTCTGCAGTATTTTTATAAAAAACAAAATTTAGAGGGGGTAAAAACAGTTATGGTTACCTCTTCGGTAAGTGGCGAGGGGAAAACATTTTGCTGTATTAATATTGCGACGGTGTTTGCCCTAAGTAATAAAAAGACAATCTTAGTTGGCTTAGACTTAAGAAAGCCAAAGATATTCGGGGATTTTGATATTAAAAATGATATCGGTGTTGTTAATTATTTAATAGGACAAAAAGAGGTTAGTGACATTATACAACACACTAAAGTTGATAATTTAGATGTGATTACTTCTGGACCTGTGCCTCCAAACCCATCGGAATTATTAATAGGAGATAACTTGACCACTTTAATAAAAGAGTTAAAAAAATCATATGATTTTATTGTTTTAGATACACCGCCAATAGGATTGGTGGCTGATGCCTTAGAACTTGCGTCTTATGCGGATGCTACCGTTTATGTAGTCAGGCAAGATTACACTAAAAGGGGGATGCTAAACCTTATTAACACAAAATATAGTAATGGAGAAGTCCAAAATTTAAGTTTTATATATAATGGTTATAATCAAAAAGGAAAATATGGCTACGGCTATGGCTATGGCTATGGCTATGGTTATGGCTATGGTTATGGCAAATATGGTAATGGATATCATGAGGATGAAAAGTATAAATCAACCTGGTTAGATAAATTAAAAAAATATCTACAAGGTTAATTAATAATATTATAAAGCAAAAATTGGAAACAAGAATCTATCAAAAAGATAACAATCACAATATTGCTAAGCTGTTAAGCGCTAGTATTAGCGATATGTTTAGGTCGCATTTTTTAGCCAAACAATTAGCTGTTCGCGATATTAAGGGGCAGTACCGCGAATCGTTTTTGGGTATGCTTTGGCTTTTTGTTATGCCTGTTGCTACAGCTTTAACATGGGTGTTTCTTAGCTATTCAGATACTGTAAAACTTACAGAAACAGATGTGGCTTACCCAGTATATGTTTTTACTGGAACTTTTATATGGTCTATTATTAAAGAGGCGATTAGTTCGCCTACACAAAGTACGAATGCTTCAAAAGGCATTATCTCTAAAATAAATTTCCCTAAAGAGGCTTTAATTCTTACGGGGATATATAAATTACTCTTTAATAGTAGTGTTAAAATCCTAGTGTTATTTTTATTTGTTATTATTTATGGTGTAGGCTTTCATTGGAGTCAGTTGTTTTTTCCTTTGGTTATTTTAGCAGCAGTCCTGTTTGGTACCACATTGGGTTTGTTTATAACACCTATAAGTATGTTGTATAACGATGTGTCTAAGTTAATAAATATGGGGCTTGGCTTTTTAATGTACATTACTCCAGTAGTGTATGCCATACCCAAAACAGGGTTCATGAAAACATTAATGACTTACAACCCCTTTACGTCTTTTATTTTAACCGCCAGAGATACTGTTACGGGGTTAGAGCCAAGCTTTTTGCCTTATTTATTTGGTGTTTTGCTAGTTTGTGTACCTATATTTTTAATAGCATTGGTGGTGTATCGCATTTCTATACCCATTATAATAGAACGCAATGGCGCTTAATATGGACAATAACGAGGTATTAGTAAAAGTAGAAGGGCTCTCTAAAAAGTTCTGTAAAGAATTAAAAACCAGTTTGTGGTATGGGGTTAAAGATCTTTTTGCAGGGGTAACAGGTAGGCACAACGATGGGGCGTTGCGACCTAAAGAGTTTTGGGCGGTAAAGGATATTAATTTTGAGTTACGCCGTGGGGAATGTTTAGGCTTAATAGGCCATAATGGTGCTGGTAAATCGACCTTATTAAAAATATTAAACGGCCTTATAAACCCAGACGAAGGCAAGGTTACCATTAAAGGTAAAGTAGGCGCTTTAATAGAATTAGGTGCCGGTTTTAATGCCATTTTAAGTGGTAGAGAAAATATTTATAACAATGGCGCGGTTTTAGGATTTACAAGAGCTGAGATTGATGCAAAATTAGAAGCTATTATAGATTTTGCAGAACTGCGTGAGTTTATCGATATGCCAGTACGTAATTATAGTTCTGGTATGAAAGTGCGCTTAGGTTTTGCCGTAGCTGCACAAATGGAGCCTGATGTGCTTATTATTGATGAGGTTTTGGCAGTTGGGGATTTAGGCTTTATGCTTAAATGCTTTAAAACGATTGACCAAATATTGCCTAATACAGCTATTATTTTTGTGTCCCATTCCATGCCAATGATTTCGCGTATTTGTACCCATGTCATTCTGATGAGTTCAGGCGCTTCTCAATTTCAAGGAGAAAATGTGTCTAAAGCTATAGATTTATATTATCAGTCATTTTTGGTAAATGAAGATTCTAATGTCGTATTTACAGATAATTCTGTTGAATTTAAAAAAGCTTCTATTGAAAATATTAAAATTGAAAATAATAGATATAAAATAAATTGGAGAGATACTATTAATTTAAAATTTACAATTAAGAATTATACATTAAAAAAAACACCTTATATAAGTTTTGCAATATATGATAAAGAACAAAGAGGTGTAGCTGAGGTTTTTCCTGAAAACCAAATATCAAACAATCTTGAACCAAATACCGAAATTGATTTTTATTTTATTTTTAGAAATTTAAATTTATCAAAGGGTATTTACAATATTACATTGACTGCTTCAGAATTTCCTGAGAAAAATTTTTATTATAAAATACACAAAGCACTTACAATTCAAGTAGAACACGATATACAGATATGGACACCGTTTTTGATTGATTCAGAATTAAAAAAAATTTCTAAATGAATAAGTATTTAAAAAAACTAGTGAAAAAAATATTACGCAAACTTGGTTTTGAGCTTAGAAAACTTAGTAATTCTAATTCTACCAATTCTAATTTAGGGCTATATGCTAAAGAAAATTTGCTTGATAGTTTTTATAACTTGTTAAAAACTCAAAATTTCAAACCTTCAGTGATTTATGATATAGGAGCAAATAAAGGTACTTGGACTAAAGAATGTTTAAAAGTTTTTCCAGACGCCCACTATCATTTATTTGAACCACAAGAAAATCTGTCGAAAAATATTTATAATTTGTTAAGTGATTACAGTAATTTTAATTTGTATTCTGTTGGATTAGGAGATGAAAATACTTCAGCATATTTTACAATGCATGATAGAGATGATAGCTGTTCATTTTCTTACTCAAAAGAAGAGGCTTTAGAAAGAGGGTTTAAACAAGTTGAATTACCTATTTATAGGCTAGATTCTTTTATTGAAGAAAATAATTTATTAACGCCAGATATTTTAAAAATTGATGCAGAGGGTTTAGATTTAAACGTTTTAGAAGGTGCTAAAGGAATTATTCAAAACGTTGAAGTAATAATGGTTGAGGTAGTTGTGCTTAATTATAGAATGGAAAATACAGTTAAAAACGTTGTGAACTATCTTGATACAATTGGGTTTAAGTTTTTTGATATTACAGATTTAAATAGGCCTTTTCCTAATAAGGTTTTGTGGTTATCGGAATTTGTTTTTGTAAGAAAAGGAGGTTTTTTAGATAAAAATTATAGATGATAAACGTTACCAAAACATTTTTACCACAACAGGAAGAATATCAAGCCATTTTAAAAGAAGCTTGGGATACTGGGTGGATTACAAATCGAGGTGTTTTGGTTAAGCGCTTAGAGGAACAATTAAAACAGGTTTTAGGTGTGCCTCATATCATAGCCATGACTAATGGTACTTTGCCTTTGCAAATTGCCATAAAAGCCTTGGGTCTTAAAGGTGATATTATAACGACTCCGTTTAGTTATGTGGCTAGCACGAGTAGCATTGTTTGGGAGGGGTGTAATCCAGTTTTTGTAGATATTAATCCAGATTATTTAACTATTGATGAAACTAAAATTGAAGCCGCCATTACCTCTAAAACATCTGCAATATTAGCAACTCATGTTTTTGGAAACCCATGTAATGTAGAGGTTATTGAAAATATAGCTAAAAAACATAATCTTAAAGTTATTTATGATGCCGCTCATTGTTTTGGTGTAACATATAAAGGTAAGTCTATTTTTAAATATGGCGATGTAAGTAGCTGTAGTTTTCATGCAACTAAATTGTTTCATACCGGAGAGGGTGGAGCTATTTTTGCCAACTCAGTAGAATTATACGAAAAGCTGTTTTACTATCATAATTTTGGGCATGATGGCACATTAAAGTTTCATGGCTTAGGTATAAATGCGAAAATGAGTGAACCTCAAGCCGCTATGGGATTGGCTGTTTTACCTTATATGAAAGCCATACTAGCTGAAAGAAAAAGAATAGTTGATTATTATAATCAGCATCTGAACTTATCAATGTTAAAAAGATTAAAGTTAAGAGAGCAGACTAACTGGAATTTTAGTTATTATCCTGTTGTTTTTGAAAGCGAGGAAAAACTATTGGAAGTAGAGAAAGCCTTGAACGACCAACAAATACTTCCTAGACGTTATTTTTATCCAAGCCTAGAGACTTTACCTTATATAAATGAAAAAAAGTGTATGATTTCTTCAGATATATCTAAGCGTATTTTGTGCTTACCTTTGAGTCATAATTTAGAAAAAAATGAATTAATAAAAATATCTAATTTAATTAATGCCATATTATAAAAATATTTTAATTATTACCGATAACGCTTGTATAGCGGAAAGATTTGAAAAAGAAGTTTTATCAATAGTAAAATATAATGATATTGAAATAAGATTTTGTTGTAGTCCATTTTCTAACAAAAAAGATTTTAAAAATTTAAACTGTGATGTTCGAGTTGCTGATCTTAGAGATAAAAACACTATTGAGAGTTTAATTTTAAGCAAAGATTTAATATTATCAATTCATTGTAAGCAAATATTTCCAAAGCTATTGGTCAATTCCGTTAAGTGTATAAATGTACATCCAGGTTATAATCCAATAAATAGAGGTTGGTATCCACAAGTATTTGCTATAATTAAGGATTTGGATATAGGAGCAACAATTCATGAGATAGACGAATATTTAGATCATGGAGCCATAATAGCACGAGCAAAAGTAGAGAAGTTTGAATATGATACATCTTTAAGTTTATATAATAGGGTTGTTGAAAAAGAGTTAGAATTACTTATGGATAATATAGATTCTATTTTTAATAACACTTATGATTTGTTTTCTCCGGAGGAAGAAGGTGAATTAAATTTAAAAAAAGATTTTAGTTCTATGTGTGAATTAGATCTTGATGAACAATTAAGTATGAGAGATGCTTTAAAGAGGTTAAGAGGGCTATCTCATGGAGATTATATGAACGCTTATTACATTGATAATGTTGGTAATAAGATATATGTGGTTTTAAAAACAATTTATGAAACAAAAGGTTAAAATCTCTGCTTGTTTGATTACTTATAATCAAGAAGATTATATAAAACAATGTATAGAAGGTGCATTGAGCCAGAAACTTGATTTTTGTTATGAAATTGTTATTGGAGATGATTGTTCGACAGATGGAACATCAGAAATATGTCAGTCTTATCAGCGAAGATTTCCAGATTTGATAAAATATAGAAAACGAGATAAAAATATAGGAATGATTAGGAATTGGATTAAAACAATTTCGGATTGTTCTGGAGATTACCTCGCCATATGCGAAGGCGACGATTATTGGACAGACCCTTTAAAACTGCAAAAGCAGGTAGATTTTTTGGAGGCTAATCCAGATTATAATATTTGTTTTCATGAGGTAGCTGTTTTTAATCAAAGTAAAAATGCTAGAGTACCTAATACTATAACACGAAGGGTACCTGAAACTACAGATGTTAATGATTTAGCTAAAGGTAATTTTATACATACGCCATCCGTTTTGATTAGAAATAATTTTAATATACCAAAGTGGTTTAAAAAATCGCCCATTGGTGATTGGAGTTTATATATGCTAGCTGTTAAGGATAAAAAAATAAAAAAAATTGAAGAAGTTATGGCTGTTTATAGGGTTCACGGTAGTAGTATATGGTCTTCAAAACCACAAGAAACGCGCATTTTAGATACTATTTTGAGTTTTGAATTATTAGCTCAATCCGATCAAGTTAATTCAAAGGTAAGAGCTATTTTAGAGATAAAAATTTTAGATTATAAGCAAATTTTACAAAAAAAAGATAGCGTTTTAACACATTTATTTAAAAGAATTAAATTGCTTTTTTAATGCTTAATCCATACGTTTCTATATGTATACCAACTTTTAATGGCGAGCAGTTTATTGTAGAAGCTATGCAATCTGCTATAGCACAAACCTATTCAAATTTAGAGATTATAGTTTCAGATGATGCGTCAAATGATGATACTTTAAAATTAATAGAGCAGTTTAAAGAAAAAACGAATATACCTATTTATATATACCATCACAAACCAAATGGGATAGGTGCTAATTGGAATCATTGTATTAAAAAAGCCAATGGGAAATACATTAAATTTTTGTTTCAGGATGATGTTTTAAAATCTAATTGCATTGAAAAGATGATACAAGTACTAGAAACAAATAAATCAATAGCATTAGTGGCAAGTAAAAGAGAGTTTATTATAGAAGTATCTTATTTAAATGAAGAAACGTCTTCATGGATTAAACGGTATAGCAATTTACAGGCGACCTTAAATTTGCCTTTAATTGATGGAATACGATATTTGGATAAAAACCTTTTTAAATCGATTTTATTTTTAGATGATCCTAAAAACAAAGTCGGAGAGCCGTCAGCTGTTTTATTTAATAAAAAGTTGATTCAAAAAATAGGCTATTTTAGAGAAGATTTAAAACAAATATTAGATTATGAGTTTTATTATCGTGTTTTAAAAAAGCATAAAATTGCTGTTTTAGAAACGGAATTAGTTAAGTTTAGATTGCACCAACATCAAGCTACTAATGTAAATAAAGGAAAAGACGCTTCAGATTATTATATATATGATCAGCTAATTTATAAAGAGTATTTTTGGTATCTCAACTACAAAAAAAAGGTTGAATTTTTAAAAAAATATCATCCTATGTTTAAATTGTTTCTAAGAATTAAAAGAAAATTACGTTTATAATAATGAAGAACATTTCAGTAATTATTGTTACCTATAATGGAATGAAATGGATTCAAAAATGCTTAGAAAGCGTTTTGAATAGTTCTGTTATTTGTGAAATAACTGTTATTGATAATAACTCTACTGATGAAACAGTTAGTTATATAAAATCAAAACATCCAGGTATTATACTATTAGAACAAACTCAAAACTTAGGTTTTGGTGCAGCAAATAATATAGGAATGTCTTACGCTTTAAGAAATAAGTCTGACTTTGTTTTTTTATTAAATCAAGATGCTTACTTGCAACCTCAAACCTTATCAATACTAATAAAAGCACACGCCCAAAACGAAGGTTATGGAGTTATTAGTCCTATTCATTTGAATGGAGATGGTAGTAAATTAGATAAAAATTTTGCTGGTTACTTAAAGGAGAATGATACATTGATTTTTGATTCTTTGCATGAAAATTATAGTAAAAGTATCTATGATATGTCTTTTGTAAATGCAGCTGCTTGGTTGATACCAAGAAAAACGTTAGAAATTATTGGTGGTTTCGATCCTGTTTTTTATCATTATGCTGAAGATGATAATTATTGTCAGCGTTTACTTTTTCACGGATTTAAAATAGGTGTAGTTCCTAAATGCTATATCTATCATGATAGAGAATCTAGATTAATGAATTCAAAACCTAGTAATCAATATGACTTAATTTTAAAAGAACGCCAGCTAAAGCATAGGTGGGCGAACATAAATATTTATATTAACGATGAAGTTGAAGAACGAAAAAGGTATTTATCAAAATTAATAGCAAAGCTTTTTATTAAACTTAAATTTAAAAAGGCTAATTATTATAAAAGAGAATTAGCTTTAATAGAACGGATTATTCCGAAAATTTATACTAGTAGAGTCATAAATAAACAAAAAGGGACTCACTATTTATAAGCATAAAAAAAAACGGAAGCACACGCTTCCGTTTTTTCCTTCAAAGAAAGAATTAAATAATCTCAATAAGCTGCAAGGCATTGTATGCTCCATTATTAAGGGTATATTGTATCTCATTAAAATCTTGAAAAAAGGCTATTTTTAAAAAATAAAAGTTAATACCAGTGCCAGTGCCGGTTGCTGTCGCTGGAGGCGTTAGCGTTACGTTTGTAGCTAAACTATTTAGTGGCAGGTTTGTAACAGGGCTTATTTGTAGCGCTTTAACATCCGTTTCTAAATCTAAATTTAAAAATTCACAGCTTAAACTAACATGTGTTGCACCTGTAGGGGCAGATATTTGTTGTACGGGTATTAAATCTGTAAAGAGAACTTCACCTGTTGTTACATTTAAGTGGTATTGCGCCTTTAAAACACTGTTTAGTGCAGCATTTTTAATAAAATCGAACCCTTTTAGAAATTTTTTTCCCCTGTTGCTGTTGCTAAACCAATAGCCACTTCACGCTGTTCGCGAGCCGAAGTAACATCTTGATTTCTTACCAAGCTAAGAGCCTTAGTTAGGCGCGAGGTTACTTTGCTATCTTTGGCATCAAACGTGAGGCTGTTAATAGCTTGCCTTAATTGTTTACCGCTTGTTGCAGTGCTACCAAATTCTGATTGGTTTTCGCGGGTTCTTGCAAACGCTGGGTCCTTTAAAATGCGGTTTTTGCTAACGCCGCCTTTACTACGGATATAATATGCGCCGTTTTCGCCTTTGTAGAAGTTTACTTCTCCCAGTGTTCCTTCTAAGTTAAATAATGACTTGTATTTTGCCATTTCAAAAATGTATTATGTATGGTATTATATTTTTATAGACATACTGGTTAAACAAATTGTAAATCATTAGTAGATATATTTTAAGATTTTAACCTGTGCACCGGTTTTGCTTTAAAACTATTTTACTCCTATTTGATGGTACAATGATAGGTATGATTTTAAGTTGTTTTTTTGTAAGCTTTTGTATTGCGCTGTTGTTACGTTGTTAACTCTTTTTTTTTTTTTTTTTTACTATTTTTTACCCCTATTTTGTTACTGTTTGTTCTGTGAATTAATTTTAACTAATTGATTTTGATATAATTATAAGGATGCTTTGTTATATGGTGTTTGGTTTTTATAAGTTTACCATTGGGTATGTATTGGCTATCTGTAGACCTTCAATAGCTATGTTGCTTTTGTGTCCTGATCAAAAAATATTGCGTCTTTTTCTTGTCCTTTTTTTTAAAATAAGTATTGTTTATGTTTGATTTTAAACTAAAATATCTCAAAAGCTATTGTTTAAAGCTATTTTTTAAATGTTAATAACTCGATTTTCTAACAGTTAAATTTAGAGTTACCTTTTAAGTCACAGATATTAAGCTATGCGTTTATATTTAAATAGAGAAAATATCGAACATTTAAACGAGGCAAGTGATAAAGTTGCCCTTAAAATCATGAAAGAGATTAGGGATAAATACCGCTTACCTGTCACACGCTATATTAGTGTTAAAGATTATTGTGATTATTTTAGATTGGATCGAGAAGATGTTTGGAGTTATTTAAATAGTAAAAAGGCGAGTTAACTAATCGATTTTTTTGCTGGTGGTAGTGGGTTTGGAAAAAATAAAAATTATTAAATTTAGTCTTACAAATACACAATCATTAATTTTTCAATTAATTATATTAGCACAAAAATTTGTCTTATGCTTAATTCTCCACTTGTTTCTATTATAATCCCTACTTTTAATCGAGCTAATTTAATTGGAGAAACGCTTGACTCGGTAATAGGACAGACTTACACAAATTGGGAATGTATTGTTATTGACGACGGTTCAACGGATGGTACAGATAAGCTGTTAAATATTTATTTGCAAAAAGACACAAGGATTCAATACCTGCAACGCCCCAGTGAAAGACCAAAAGGCGCTAATTCTTGTAGAAATTATGGTTTTGAGTTTAGTAGAGGTGAGTATGTGAATTGGTTTGATAGTGATGATATAATGCATCCTGAAAAGTTGGAGATTCAAATTAATCAATTAGAGAATAGCCGTCTAAATTATTCTGTATGTCAAAGCTTAGTATTTGAAAATATAATTGATAATATAATTGGGTTAAGGTCTCCAAAGATATGTTCTGATAATAATTTTAGAGACTATCTTGGAAGAGAGGTTGTTTGGCTGACAGATAGTCCAATTTGGAAAAGACATTTTTTATCTCAATTCGAATATTTATTTGATGAGAAACTTCAAGCAGCTCAAGAATATGAATTTTATTGTAGAGTTTTATATGAATCTCCTAGATATGAGATAACTGAAAAGCCCCTAGTTTATATCAGAAAACATACAGATAGTATTTCCTATAACAGTATAAAAAAAAAAAGAATGTTTCATTATTTTTTAGCACGTTATAAAATATTGAATAACGATAAAATAATTCTAGATAATGAGTCAACTAAAGTTTTAAAGTGTTTTTTAATTACAAACTTCAAAGGCTTGGTAGTAGAGCGTGCTTTAAATTTTGGCTTAGTGGCTTTTAAATTATTTGTATCAAAAGAAAAGAACTTTAGTATAAGAACCAAGGTAAAACTTTTTTTGTCAATCTTTAGTTTTTATCTATTTAGAAAAGGAGAGGTGCTTTTGAAGACTGAATCATTTTAATACAATTTATTTAGTATAAAATTTAAGGTATTTGTAATTATATAAGGTTTGAATTGCGTGAATTATTTTAAGAACACTTTTAGGTTGTTCTTAAAACTTACCGATTTTTATTTTTTAAATTTATTAAATGGAGGGGGTAAGAAATTTTTTAGAGTGTATAGATAAAATCAGTTATTGCAAAAGCGAACCAGATACGGGCATTTATAACGCCATGAATAAGGGAGTTAAAGTACCTAAAGGTGAGTATTTATTTTTTTAAATAGTGTTGATGATTTTGTTAATAATTATGCTTTAGAAAAAATAGTGACACATTTAACTCGGGAAGATATTGTGTATTTTAACATCAATCAACATTAATAAGAAAAATTATTTGATAAATTATGTTATTATGATGAACATTTAAAAATAGTATCCGATTGGAAATTTATTATTCTAGCGTTATTAAAATATAATGCCTCATATAAGCAAGTTGATGAAGTTTTTACAAATTTTTATTATGGTGGGATTAGTTCAATTCTAGATAATAAAATGCTTATAGATAATGAACAAGCATCTTTATTAAACAAAGAGTTTCCAATTTTAATGAATGACCTAAAATATAAGTATAAACTTGAAAGAATAATTAGGGGTTTAAGAAAATCTAGAAAAATACAATTATTAATAAAATTAGGGTTAATTCATAAATTTTAGTTAGATCCTTTAAAAGCTATGAAATTTTTAGTTTCGGTTATTATTCCAGTTTTTAACGTTGAGCAATTTGTAGAAAAAGCAATAATATCAGCATTACAGCAACCAGAAGTATTTGAGGTTGTTGTGGTAAACGATGGGAGTACTGATGATTCTCTTAGTTTAATAGAGGCATTGCAAAAAGAGGATGATAGAATTAAAATATATCATCATAAAAATGCTGAAAATAAAGGACGCTCTGCGACCAGAAATTTAGGAATACAAAAGGCAACAGGAAATTTTATTGCTTTTTTAGATGCCGATGATTTTTACTTAGAAAACAGGTTTAACGCTGATAAAGTACATTTTGAAAATAACCCATTTTCTGATGGCGTTTATAATGCTATAGGTGTGCACTTTTATCGTGAATCAAATCCTTTAGAGGAAGAAAAGTTAAGATTAACAACTGTAACAGAGTTTATAGAGCCATGTGAGCTTTTTGATGCTTTACTTTATTACAAAAAGGGACATTTTTCTATAGATGGTTTAACTGTAAAAAGATCAATTTTTGAAAAGATTGGTTATTTTAATGAAGCCTTAAAAGTAGCTGAAGATACTGAGTTGTTTTTCAGAATGGCTTTAAAATGTCAATTAAAAACTGGAGTTATTGATAAGGCTGTTGCCATGAGAGGAGTTCATGATTTTAATGTTTTCAATAATGAAGACTTATATAATGTGTCCAAACTTAATGTTTATGAATCTCTTATTTTTTGGTCTATCAGAAATCAAATTCATTTAGATAAAATAGATCATGTACTTAATGTTTTATGGATGTTTGAATACAAACAAAACACTAGTTTATTTAAAAATATATGGTACTGGTTTTATTTGTTTTTTAAGAACTCAAGTTTATTGTTTACAAAACTGAGTATAAAATACTTTCCTGTGGTTAGGCTTAGACAGAAACTTTTCCCATTTTTGTATAAACAATAATAAATTATGAGTTTTTCTCCTATTGTTCTCTTTGCTTACAATCGGCCAACGCATACTCAAAGAACCTTGGACGCTTTGTCATCAAATCCAGAAGCTAAAGAAAGTGATTTATATATTTATTGCGATGGACCTAAATCTAAAATAACTGATAATGATTTTAAGAAAATCAAACAAGTTGTAGATATAGCAAAGAATGAAAATAGGTTTAAAACAGTAGAGGTAAGAATTGGTGAAAAGAATAATGGATTAGCTAATTCTATTGTTAGTGGAGTTACTGAAATAGTTGAAAAATACGGAAGTATAATTGTTCTGGAAGATGATATAGAAACTTCCTCTGGTTTTTTAGGTTATATGAATAATGCTTTAGCACTTTATGAAGGTAGTGATGATATTATGCATATTTCAGGTTATATGTATCCTAATAAAGAGGACTTGCCAGAAACTTTTTTCTTTAAAGTACCACTTTGTTGGGGTTGGGCAACTTGGAGTAAATCATGGGAGCATTTTAATAACGATTCTATTAATTTATGGAATCAATTAAAAAGCAAAAACCTATTAAATAGTCTAGATAAATTTGGAAGCGACTATTTAAGTAGTCAATTAGCAGATAATATATCAGGAAAACTTAACACTTGGTTTATTAAGTGGCATGCTTCGGTTTTATTGCAAAATGGCTATACTTTATATCCCAAAAAATCTTTAGTTGAAAATTTTGGATTTGATAATACAGGGGTTCACAATGGGGTTCATACTGAATTTACACATGACCAATTGGCCCATCATATAAAAGTGGAACCCATAGAATTAGTTGAGAGTAAAAATGCAGAACTAATTATTAAAAATTTTTATAAGACCGTTAAAGAAAAACCAGTTAATAAAAGTTTAAAAAGTATAATTAAAAATAAACTTCGAAATACAGCTTTTCTATTTTTCCCTGATTTAAAAAAAGTTTTAAAATACAGTCAGAAAATAGTTCAATCTAAAACCTATTTAGGGAAAAACACTAAAGTTTACCCTTCTTCAAGACTATCTAATACTATAATTGGGAATTACACTTATATTTCGGAAAACTCGGTTATTAATAATACTGTGATAGGTAAATTTTGTTCAATAGGCGCTAATTTTATGGCTGGTCGAGGTATTCACCCAACAAATGGAGTTTCAACGCATCCCATGTTTTACTCAACAGCAAAACAAAATGGCATGTCATTAAGTTCGAAAAATAAAATAGATGAGTTTAAGTCAATAACCATTGGTAATGATGTTTTCATTGGAATGAATGTAACGATTTTAGATGGTGTTACTATTGGTGACGGTGCTATAATAGGAGCAGGAGCTTTAGTTTCAAAAGATATTCCATCTTATGCTATAGCTGTCGGTAATCCTATTGAAATCAAGAAATATAGATTTACTGAAGATGTAATTGATAAACTTTTAAATATAAAGTGGTGGAATTTTAATGATGAAGATTTAGCTTTAGTTGAAAAGCATTTTTTCAAAATGGAAGACTTTATAAAAACTGTCGAAGAAGTAGTTAAAGTATAATAAAAATTTTCAACATATTTTTTGAAACCAAAATTCTCCATAATAACTGTTAATTATAATAACCTTGAAGGTCTTAAAAAAACTGTTGAGAGTGTTAAGAATCAAACCTACCAAAAATTTGAATATATAGTAATTGATGGCGGATCATATGATGGAAGTCTTGAGTTTATAAAAGATAATGAGTCTCTTCTTGATTATTGGGTAAGTGAACCAGATAGCGGTGTATACCAAGCTATGAATAAAGGTATAAAAAAAGCTTCAGGAGAATATTTGCTGTTCTTAAATAGTGGCGACCACTTTTATAATGATGAGGTTTTAGAAAAGAATCATAAAGCAATAAAGGATTCTGATATTATATATTTTGATTTGCAAGTTGTTGAAGGAGATAAAAAGTTTATTAAAACCTATCCCAATACGTTATCGTTCTCCTATTTTGTTGAAGACACCCTGCCGCATCCAGCAACATTCATTAAAAAAGAAGCTTTTGTAAAAACGAATTTGTATAAAGAAGATTTTAAAATAGTATCTGATTGGAAATTTTTTATCGATGCTATTTGTAAATATAATTTAAGTTATAAGAGAATATCTAAACCATTATCAACTTTTTATATTGGGGGGTTAAGTTCTAACCCAGAAAATCAAATTATAAAATTTAAGGAAAAAGAAGATGTTATTAAAGGTGATTATTTACTTTATACAAAAGATATTAATGATATTTTAGAATATCGAAAGACGTTAAACAATTTGAGGTCTTCTAGAATTATTAACTTATTAGTAAAACTAGGGTTCTTAAATAAATTTTAAAGATGAATAAACTCGTTTCCATAATAGTTCCTTGTTATAATCAAGCTCATTTTATGGGAGATGCTTTGCAGTCTGTTTTAAATCAAACCTATTCAACTTGGGAATGTATTATTGTAAATGATGGAAGTCCAGATGACACAAAAGGTGAGGCATCAAAATGGTGCGATAAGGACAATAGATTTATATATTTAGATAAATCAAACGGCGGATTAAGTAGTGCTAGAAATGCAGGAATAGCTATTTGTAAAGGCGAATATATTTTACCTTTAGATGCGGATGATATGATTCATGAGTCATTTTTATCAACACTAGTCCCAGAGTTAAATAATGATGACTCACTTGCCATAGCCTCTTGTTACAGTAAGTTCTTTTTTGGAACTATAGAAAATATTGTACATGAATTAAAACCAGTCGGCACAACATATCATGCACTTCTTTTTGAGAATAGTTTAATAGCTACTTCATTATACAGAAAGAAATGTTGGGAAGAAGTTGGCGGTTATGATGAAAACATGAAAAATGGTTTTGAGGATTGGGAGTTTTGGTTAGCGATTACAAAACTAGGCTGGACGTACAAAGTTGTAGAAAATTTTTTATTCTTTTACCGAAAACAAAAGCAATCGATGTTAATTGATACACTACAAAATCATAGGATTTCAAATATGAAATATGTGTTTAAAAAACATAAAGATGTGTATCTAAAACATCATGATAACACTATTGATTATCTTATGTATCTATTAAAAAAGAATGAAGAAGGAGCTTTAAAGTTAAAAAAATCAATCCCATACAAAATTGCAAAAATTTTAGCAAAACCTTTAAACCTATTTAAGAAATAGTAGCAATATATTATGATTTCAGTTGTAATAAGAAATAAAAACCAAGATAAAGCACTCGCTTTTTTGCTTAAAAATTTGACTGAACGCTATTTGGATGATATTGGTGAAATTTTAGTTATTGATAACTTATCTACAGATAGTAGTGAAGCGGTTTCAAAAGAGCATAATGCAAGATTCGTTACCATAAAAGAGTTTAGTTATGGAGGTAGTGCTAATTTTGCTGCTGAACAAACTAAGTTTCCAATTGTGGTTATGTTTAGTGCGCATTCTTACCCAGTAAGTCATGATTTCTTTAAATTGATAAAACAAAAATTTGATGAGAATTCTAATTTGGCAGGGTTGAGGTGTTTGCATAATATTAATGATTATCAAAATTATATCAATAAAATTACAGCTAAATTTGACCCTAATAAATCAGGTTTAATTTTTTCTGGTTCTGCATTCAGTAGAACGATTTGGGAAAAATATCCATTTCGGGAAGATGTAGCTACCTTTGAAGATAAGGAATGGACTAAACGAGTTCTAGAAGCTGGATATGAAATTGATTTTGTTGCTTCTATATTTTGTTATCAAATAAGTAGAACAAAAAAGCAAGTTTATTTTCGTTTCAAAAATGATTTAATTGGTAATTATCAACTTTGGCATAACGACGTTAGTTTTAATAGTGCTTCAAAAGGGCTTGTAATGTCGATCTTCAGATTGTTTAAAGCTTTTTTTGTTGATTTTTGGTATATCATTAAGCGATACGGCCATTCCATAAAATTTATCTTAAATAAGCCAGATAAGTTTTAATGTTGCGAACGAAAAAGGTTTTAAAAAGAATAAGTCTTAAAAAATGAAAAAAAATAATAATTTTGATTTTTTAAGATTTTTGTTTGCCGTTTTTGTGGTTATTTATCTTGGCATTTAATTGAGAAGAAAGCATTGAGGTTTAAATAAATATTTAAAAAAAAGAATAATCATTCTTAAAAAAAAATAAAAATTTATTCCATTTTAGTTTAATTATTGAGGATACATTTAAAATCATGAATAATTTTTTAGTTTCAGTTATCATTCCATGTTTTAATCAAGCTCAATATATAGAAGAGGCGTTAGTCTCTGTCCAGAATCAAACACATACCAATTGGGAGTGTATAATTGTTGATGATGGCAGTACAGATAATTCTAAAGATATTGCGAAAAAATGGTGTGATGAGGATCAACGTTTTCTTTATGTTTACAAAGAGAATGGTGGACTAAGCAGTGCAAGAAACTTTGGGCTAAATAAAGCGAGTGGAAAATATGTTCAGTTTTTAGATTCGGATGATTTAATTAAACCAGAAAAATTTTCTGAACAACTTAAAGATCTTCAAGAAAGCGAAATAAGTGTTTGCAATTACTTTTCATTTGTTGATGGTACAAATGATGCTGCAGTTCACAGGTATTTATCTCCTTTTTTATCTGAGTTGCACTATAAAAAAGAAATAATTTTAGATTGGGAATATAGAAAATCAATACCTTGTCATTCGATATTATTTGAAAGAAGACTCATTGTTGAAAATAAATTAAGTTTTAATGAAAACTTACCTAATCATGAAGATTGGGTGTTTTGGGTTCAATTGTTTTATTTTTCAAAATCTATAAAGAACAATAAAAATGAGTTCGCATTATATAGAATTCATAATCATTCTATGAGTGTAGATTTTAAATTAATGAAACAGGGGTTTTTAGAGGCTTCTAAAATAGTACAAACCTTTTTTAAAGAGAAAAACAATGAAACGTTATATAAGCTTTCAAAAGAAAAATATAAAGAAATATATCAAAAGAATAGAGTATCTTTTTTTAAACGAATAAAGTCTAAAGTCTATTTTAAATTAGCTTTTTGTTATCGATATGTCAGAAAAAATTAAACCTATAGCAATATATCTACCTCAATTTCATCCCATCCCAGAAAATAATGAGTGGTGGGGAAATGGCTTTACAGAATGGACAAACGTAACAAAAGCTAAACCACTTTTTGAAGGACATTACCAACCCCATTTGCCAGCTGATTTAGGATTTTATGATTTACGATTGGAAGAAGCTAGGGTGGCCCAAGAAACTTTGGCAAAAAGTAAAGGTATACATGGTTTTTGCTATTACCATTATTGGTTCAATGGGAAACGCGTTTTGGAAGATCCTTTAAAAAGAAAGTTGAATAATATTAAAGAGGATTTGCCTTTTATGATGTGTTGGGCAAACGAAAATTGGACACGTGTTTGGAATGGGGGAGAATCAGATGTATTGCTAAAACAAGAATATTCTGATGAAGACGATTTTAACCACATACAAGAACTCATAACTTATTTTAATGATGAACGATATATCAAAGTCAATGGTAAACCCATGTTTATAATATATCGTCCTAATTTGTTTCCTGATATTAGAAGAACAATTGCCTTGTGGAGAGCCGAAGTTAAAAAAGCTGGCTTCCCAGATTTGTATATTGGTTGTACAAAAGCCGTGGATTATGAAAATCTATTAAATGAAAATGGGTTCGATTTTGCATTCGAATTTCAGCCAAGTTTTAGTAATAGACCGCAACCTTTTAAAAACAGCTTTCTACGACGTTATTTTATTGAATTTTTAAGAAGAATTAAAGCACCCATAAAAAATAAATATGAATTGGTTTATGATTATGAAGCATTTGCTAAGTTGCAAATTGATAGAGGGTTTAAACCTAATTGCTACCCCACTATAACACCTATGTGGGACAATTCGGCTAGACGAAAAGTAAATTATTTTATTCTTCATAATTCAACACCAGATAAGTATAAATATTGGCTAAAGCACATAAAAGACAACTATCCTTGGGAAAAAATGCCCGAACCATTTTTGTTTATAAATGCTTGGAACGAATGGGCAGAAGGCAACCATATCGAGCCTTGCCAAAAATGGGGTACAGCCTATTTAGATGCTACAAAAGAAATACTTTCTAAATAGTATATTTGTTGTAAATGGATCAAATTACTGTTAGTATTTTTTTACTCACTTACAATCAAGAGCAATTTATAGCCCAGACTATAAATAGTATTTTAATGCAAAAAACTAACTTCAATTTCCAAATAGTAATTGGCGAAGATTGCAGTGCTGACGCCACCAGATCCATTTGTAAAACCTTTGCTGAGAAGTATTCAAACAAAATAAAACTATTACCAGCTTTAGAGAAGAACATTGGGTTAATTGCTAATTATATGCGAACCATCAAAGCATGTGAAGGTAAATATATTGCCATATGTGATGGTGATGATTATTGGATTGATGAAAATAAACTTCAAAAGCAAGTCAGTTTTTTGGAAGACAACCCTAATTATTCTATTGTCTATTCAAAATTAAAAAAGCTATTTCCTGATGGTACATTTAAAGAATCTATTCAACGAAAACTTAAACAAGCTGGCGATTTTGATGATTTAGTTTTTGAAAATGTTATTCCATCAGTAACAGTTTTGTTCAGAAATAGACAAAATATAAGTGCTGTACCAACTTGGATTACAAATTTTCCTTACGGTGATTGGCCAACTTATTTATGGATTCTAAAAGATGGTGGAAAAATTTATTTTATGGATGAAATAACAGCGGTGTATAGAATGCATATTGGTGTTTCAGCCCAAGTGAGAAAATCAAGTAGTAATACTTTATTGGTGAATTTGGGAATATTAAAATGTATATGGAACGATTCAGGTTTTCATCATAAAAAAAGTATTGTGTTAAGAGCCATTCAAAAACTTGAAGTAGGTTTAATGACTAGTTATAATAGAGAAAAGCAATATTTAAAAGCACTGAAGCAATATATATTCAATCTTAGGCAGGAGACCCTCAACTTTAAATTAACAAGGTTATATTTGTATTCAATCTATAAAAGTGTTGCATGATAACCATCGTTTTAACATATAGAAATAGAGATTTAAAAAGTGTTGAAAACTGTTTAAATTCTTTAAAAGCGCAAACCAATGACAGGTTTGAGGTGGTATTAGTGGATTATGGAAGTCGACATTCATATAAAGAGCAACTTAAAATATTGACGCAATCATATAAGTTTGTTGAGTTATTAAGATGTGAAACAAATCAGCAACTTTGGAGTAAGTCGAAGGCCATAAATATGGTTTTAAAAAAAACAAATGCACCTTACCTTTTTGTGGGTGATGTAGATATGATTTATCATCCCAGTTTTACTGAAACACTCCATGATTTAAAGAATTATAAACAAGTTGTTTATTTTCAAGTCGGTTTTTTAAAAGAAGCTGAATCAAAAATCAGTAAAGAATTTGATGCCTATAACATTAACTTTAAGTCGAATGAGGAAGCAACAGGTATGACTTTGTTTCCATCAGAAGTTATAAAATCTATAAATGGATATGATGAATTTTACCATGGCTGGGGAGGTGAAGATACCGATGTCCATGAAAGACTCAAAAATGCAGGCTGTAAAGTTACTTTTCACAATGAATCTGTACTAATGCTACACCAATGGCATCCAAAGGATTATAGAGAACCAAATGATTTAACACCATTCCACTCATCATTAGAGCAAATAAATCATCAATATTTAGAATTTTCTAAGCAAACCAAAAAAGTAAAAGCTAATAAGAATTTTAAGTGGGGAAAATATAATGAATTAAATTATAAAGCGTTAAAAACGATAGATTTAAGTTTTAAGCTAACAAATAGGGAGTCTGAAATAAAAGCGTTTATAAGTAATGTTTTATTGTCTGAATCGGGTAAAGTGATAACCATTTTCATATCTCAAGATAAAGACTATAATACCTTCAAACAAAAAGCAAAGAAAGTTTTAGGAAAAAAAACGGTATTGTTTTTAGAAATTGAAATTATAAATAATATGCTTTTAGAGTGTATTGTGAATAATTTGAGGACTAATGCTTATCAATTTCAGTATAATGCCACCAAGCAAACCATTCATTTTACCATTAAGTTATGAGGATATTAATGGTTTCTATGAATTCTATCCATTTTGTAAGGTGGACTCAGCAACTAAAAGATTCTGGTCATGACGTATATTGGTTTGATATTTTAGATGGTAGCACAACAGAAAGAATTCCTTGGGTTAAAAAAATCAATGGTTGGAGGATTAAATACCCAAATTTAAAAGGACGCTATTTTATAAAAGAAAAACTTCCATTCTTGTATAAGTTTTTAAAGCCTTTGATAGAAAATAGTACAGCGAAAGCATTTGAAAAAACACTTTTAGATGTAAAACCCGATTTAGTGCATAGTTTTGTTCTATATATTTCTTGTACACCAATTTTGAAAGTTATGCTGAAACATAAAAGCATACCTTGGGTATATTCTTCTTGGGGAAGTGATTTGTTTTATTTTCAAAATGAAGCTAAGTATTTATATGATATAAAAAAGGTTTTACCTAGAGTTGATTATTTATTTACAGATTGCCATCGGGATATTAACATAGCAAAAAAGTATGGTTTTAAAGATCATGTTTTAGGTGTTTTTCCAGGAGGAGGAGGTTTTGATTTCAAGGAGGCGAATGCGTTTATAAATCCTGTTACTGAAAGACAAGTTTTATTAGTAAAAGGGTATCAAGGTAGATCGGGAAAAGCTATTCAAGTTATAAAAGCATTAGAATTAATCTCTGAAGAAATAAAAAACTATTCAATAGTTGTTTTTGGGACAGATCCAGACGTGGAAAATTATATTACGAAACAGGGACTAAAGCGGGCGTTATCAATTAAAACCTTATCAAGAAAAGACTTTTTACCGCATAATGAAATCTTAAAACTTATGGGAGAAGCTTTAATTTATATTGGTAATAGTAATTCTGATGGCATGCCAAATACACTTTTAGAAGCTATGATACAAGGTGCTTTTCCTATTCAATCTAATCCTGGAGGTGCAACCGCTGAGGTTATTGAGCATGGCGAAAATGGATTACTAATTGAAGATTGCGAAGACTCAAATAAGATCGCTCAATTAATTAGAGAAGCTATTAATAATCCAAATTTAACTAATAAAGCCTTTGTAATTAATCAAGAGAAAATTAAGCCTAATTATAACAGAGACTTTATTAAAGAACAGGTTATTTCGAGATATGAATCAATTTGTTAACTGCAGACTTTAATTCTTTGAAAAACAAACTGTATTTTAGCAAAACTAGAGAAATAATTCTTAAATGAAACAGATAGGGTTTATTCCATTACGAAAAGGATCAAAAGGTATTCCTAATAAAAATAAACGAAAAATGGTTGGTAGACCATTGTTTACATGGGTTTTAGGAGAAGCTGTTTTTTCAAACCTTGATGAAATAGTCGTTTATACTGATGATGAAAGTGTTATTGAATTTATCGAGAAAGAGTATCATTGGACGAATAAAATCAAAGCCATATTGCGAAGTGAAGAAAGTGCAAATGATACGGCTTCAACAGAATTTGCTATGATAGAATTCTGTGAGTCTATAAATTATGATTTTGACGTGTTTTGTTTGTTACAAGCTACTTCACCTTTCACAAGAAAAGAAGATATAAATACCTGCTTAACTAAATTAGATGATGGTTTTGATTCCGCTCTAACTGTAGTTAATACGCATCGTTTTTTATGGGATAAAGATGGGAATGCATTAAATTATAAGCCAGAAGCAAGACCACGTAGGCAAGATTTTGAAGGATTATTAATTGAAAACGGAGCTGTTTATGCTGTTACTAAGCAGGCATTAAAAAAGCACAAAAATAGAATTGGAGAAAAAACAGCGGTTGTTAAAATGCCAGAAGACTCGTTGTTAGAAATTGATAGTGAATCTGATTGGATTGCCATTGAAAGTTTATTAATCGAAAGACAAAAACGAGAAAAGAAATCGGAAAAAATTACGCATGTGGTGTTAGATGTTGATGGCGTATTTACAGACGGAACCATAACCTATACAAAGGATGGTGAGCACACAAAAAGTTTTGATATGCGCGATGGGATGGGGCTAGAAATTTTAAGACAGTTTGATGTTGAGGTTTTAATTATGACTTCAGAAAACTCTCAATTGGTAGCTAAACGCATGGAGAAATTGAAAATAGAACAGGTGTTTCTTGGCGTAAAAGATAAATATACTTTACTGAAAAATATCGTTACTAAAGCTGATGTTTCTTTAAGCAATGTGGCTTATATTGGTGATGATGTTAACGATTTAACTAATATTTGTAGTGTAGGCTGGTCCTTTGCTCCAAATAATGCCACAGATATAGTAAAGATTAATGCCGATGTCGTGCTGGCTAAAAACTCTGGAGCAGGAGCTATACGGGAAGCATGTCAGTTTATTATGAATTATAATAAAAGATTTTAATAAGTCCCTAGATCTTATGAATACTTATAAAAAACCATATATAATTGCTGAAATAGGTTGTAACCATAAAGGCGATATGGAGATAGCTAAAGAACTTATTAAAGTTGCGAAAATATTCTGTAATGTTGATGCAATAAAGTTTCAAAAGCGAAATAACAGAGAATTATTAACCGAAGATCAATATAATCAACCGCATCCTAACCCAGTGAACGCTTATGGAGATACTTATGGTGCTCACAGAGAATATCTGGAATTTGATGTTAATCAACATGCAGTATTAAAATCATATTGTGAAGATATAGGAATTACATATTCTACTTCCGTATGGGATTTAACTTCTGCTAAAGAAATAGCATCGCTTAAGCCAGAGTTTATAAAAATTCCATCTGCTTGTAATAATAATTTTCCAATGTTGGAATGGCTATGTGACAACTATAAGGGCGAATTACATATTTCAACAGGGATGACTACCAAATCTGAAATTGAAGATTTGGTTAACCTTTTTAAAAGAAAAAATAGAAATCAAGATTTAGTGCTATACAACTGTACGTCTGGTTATCCCGTTCCGTTTGATGATGTTTGCCTTTTAGATATCAATAAACTTAATGAAGCATATAGTAGCGATGTGAAACATATAGGTTTTTCTGGCCATCATTTAGGTATCGCTGTTGATGTGGCAGCGTTTACTTTAGGTGCAAATATTATAGAAAGACATTATACAATTGATAGAACATGGAAAGGAACAGATCATGCAGCATCACTAGAGCCTATGGGTTTGCGTAAATTAAGTCGAGATGTTAATGCCGTTTATAAAGCGTTACAGTTTAAAAACAAAGATATTTTGCCTATCGAGCAAGTACAGCGTGATAAATTAAAAAACCAAAAAGGATAACAATGTTTTCATCGAATAAGATTAGATTATTTTGGTGGAATGAAATCAAGATGCAAGGGAAGTCTAAAGAAAATTATGGTGACTTACTTGGTAAATATCTTGTTGAAAAAATATCACAAAAAGAAGCTGTTTGGAGTAAACCTTCAAAATTTTCAATTCATGATTTTTTTAGTCCAATTTATGTTACTATAGGTAGTATCCTAACACATGTAAATAAAAAATGTATAGTCTGGGGAAGTGGTATAGTTTCAAAAGAATATCCAATAAAAAAAGGTGAATTTTTAGCGGTTAGAGGACCACAAACTAGAAACCATCTTATAAAACAAGGTTATGAAGTTCCTGAAGTTTTTGGAGATCCGGCATTATTACTACCAAAATATTACAATCCTAAGATAGAAAAAGAGTATAAGGTTGGAGTGATTCCCCATTACCGAGATTTTAAAAAGGTTAACGCGTTTTATAAAGACCAAGAATCTATTTTATTGATTGATTTAATGACCAATGATGTCGAAAAAATTACAGAATCATTTTTAAAATGTGAGAACATAGTGTCATCTTCATTACATGGTGTTATTGTAGCTCATGCATACGGCATACCTGCAGTATGGCAAAAATTTTCTGGAAATATTTTTGGAGATGATATAAAATATCAAGATTATTTTGAGTCGGTTAAAATATCGAGTTATAAATCTGATATTATTGATGTGAAAATGAATATGGAGGAGTTAGTAAATCTTTTTAAAGGAAAGGATACATTACCTAAGAAAGAAGTTCTTAATGAGTTGTGTGATGGTTTAATGACTGTTTGTCCATTTAAGGTTAATTGAAAAGATGAAGAAAAAAGTATTCGTTTTTTTTCCTGATGGTGTCGGATTAAGGAATTTTGCATTTACAGATTTTAAGACTGTTGGCGAGAATATGGGTTTTGATATTACTTATTGGAATAATACGATATTCTCTCTTAAAGAGAATTTAGGTTTCGATGAAGTTAAGATAGAAGATCATTCTGTACACCCATTGTTGCCTCTTTATTCTAGAGCCCGAAAACGTGTAGAATTAAATATTTCTAGAGATAAATTTAATGATAAGGTCTATCCAACTTACAAATTTCCTTTCAACTATAAAGGATTAAAAAACACTCTTAAAAGTTTATTTACCAAATTGTTAATAGGTTTTTATGATTCTGAAAAAGGAGTAGTTAAGTTAAGAGAGAAAATAAATAAATTAGAACATTCAACATCCAAATACAAGTATTGTAAAGCGCAATTAGAAAAGCATAAACCGGACTTAGTGTTTTGTACAACGCAACGTGCTACACAATCTATAAGCGCCTTATTGGCAGCGAAAGATTTAGGGATACCTACCGTTGCTTTCGTATATTCTTGGGATAATGTACCTAAAGCGATGCAAGTGGTGGAAACTGATTACTATTTTGTTTGGAGCGATTTAATGAAACAGCAAGTATTACAATACTATCCGTTTGTAAAAGAGCATCAAGTATTTGTAACAGGGACGCCGCAGTTTGAGCCTCACTATAATGAATCATTCAAACAAAACAGAGAAGCTTTCTTCAAAGAAAACAATTTGGATTTGGCTAAGAGGTATATTTGTTATTCTGGTGATGATGAAACGACCTCGCCTTTAGATCAATATTACTTAGAAGATTTAGCAAATGCTGTTAGGGGTTTAAATGAAAAAGGTGAAAATTTAGGCATTATATACAGAAAATGCCCTGTAGACTTTACATCAAGATACGATGAAGTTATTGACGCTAATAAGGATATTATAGAGGTTCTAGATCCTATCTGGAAACAAGTAGGGAACCAATGGAACCAAGTACTGCCGACACCCGAAGATTTTAAAATGCTATATAATGTATGTGAACATAGTGAGTTTGTAACTAATGTCTGTTCTTCAACAGTATTTGATTTTGTGGCGCATAATAAACCCTGTATTTACTATAACTATGAACAACCACAATTAAAAAAAGGCATTCGTGATATTGGTCAGAATTACAAATATGTACATTTTAGATCTATGCCAAGTCAAGAAGCAGCCGTTTTTTGTGCAGATAAAAATGATTTAGAAGGTTTAGTAAAACAGATATTAGTTGGGAAATTATCTAACGTTCAAGAGTGCAAAACGTGGTATAAAAACGTGGTTGGAAAAACACCAACTATAGCTTCTCAAACCATTTGGAATACCATTGATTCAATATTGAAATGAAACATCCGTGATTAAAAATTTATTTAGACCTAGGAATGATTTTTGGATGTTACATGTGACCATTGAAAAACAATAAAAATAAACAAGTGAAAATAGGTTTTATAACACCAGAGTATCCACATCCAAAGGTTAAATTCGCTGCGGGTATAGCTACTAGTATTAGAAACTTAGCCTTAGCATTGGTTAAAAAAGGAGTAGATGTTACTGTTTTTGTATATCATCAAAGAGAGTCAGAAATCGTTTATGATGAAGGTGTTGAAATTCATCTTATAAAAAAACAAACTTATAAATTTTTTACATGGTATTTTTATAGAAAACATGTTCAGAAATATGTAAGTTATGTGGTTCAGGAAAAAGCTATTGATATATTAGAGGCGCCCGATTGGACCGGAATTACAGCTTTTATGAAGTTTAAAGTACCATTAGTTATTAGATTTCATGGTAGTGATGCTTATTTCTGTAAATTAGATGGACGGAAACAAAAGTTTAAAAATTTTATGTTTGAAAAGTTAGCCATAAAAAAGGCTTCAGCTTACATTGCTCCAACAACTTATGCAGGTTTAGAAACGCAAAAGATATTTGGATTAAATAAAAAGAAAATTAAAACTATACATTATGGCTTGCAGTTAGAGCATTTTGTAAATGAAAACCCAAATGTATACAACAGAAATACCATTTTATATATTGGTACTATTATTAGAAAAAAAGGCGTTTTAGAATTAGCTCAAATCTTTAATAAAGTTCTTGTAAAAAAACCTAATACACAATTAATTTTAATAGGAGGAGACTCTTCTGATATTAAAACAGGCGAAAGTTCTACTTACAAGTTGATGGAGCAAATTTTTTCAACGAAAGCAAAAAAACAAGTAAACTATTTAGGGAAAATCCCTTATGAAGCAATAAAAGAACACATCAAGAAGGCCCATGTTTGTACATATCCATCTTTTGCTGAAACTTTAGGTATGGTAACCATTGAGTCTATGGCGATGCAAAAACCAGTTGTTAATACCAGTATTGGTTGGGCGCAAGAATTAATAGATGACGGCGTTAATGGGTTTTTAGTACATCCATCAAAAATTGATGATTATGCAGATCAAATAATTAAGTTACTAAATAATGATACGTTATGCAATCAAATAGGTAAGGCTGCCAGATTAAAGGTGGAAACGCTTTTTGATATTGAAAAAAATGTAGATATTAACTTTGATTTTTATAAATCTATTATAAACAGATGATTCTGCTGGTACATAAAGATGAGAAGGTTACAAAAATCACTGATTTAGAATCAAACGAGTTATTGGAAATTAGCGATGAAAACCCAATTAATGCTTTATTTAATATAGCAAGTGAATACCAAAACCGTATATTGATTTGGTGCCATGAAACCCTTCAACCAAATTTAAATTTCGAAGAAATTAAGAGCGCTTTTTATCTGAATAACTTGATGCTTTCATATTCAGTTTATCAGTATTTGCCAGAACAAATTGGTTATGTTGAAGACTCTCTATTTCTTAAAATAAATAAAAAAGTAAAATACCCTACATGGCTAGTTAGTAGTTTTGTAGGTGCTATTTACGCGTCTCAATTATTAAAATTTAATATTAAAATATATAAGAATGATACTTTTAATTTTGCATTAAACTCAATTGCTAAATTGGGTATATCAAAAGGTTTATTATGTTATTCTGAACCTAGATTATTACGCACTTTTAATTCTATCAAAAAAGAAAGTGCCTCAACACTTGAACTCTTCAAATTTGTAAAACTCCATTACAGAAGTGTTTGGAGTTTATTGTTGCTTATTAATTTTATAATCAATGAACATAAATTTCCTTTTACATCTTTTTTAAGAACTATTTTTTTAAGAAAAACAAACCCCGCATTAGAGTTTGATTTTGAACTCCTATCAACGGAATCCACTTATAGAAATTCAACCATCGATATTATAGTGCCAACTTTGGGCAGGAAAAAACATATTTATAATTTTATGAAGGATTTAGCGAATCAAAAGCATTTGCCTAATCAAGTTATCATTGTTGAACAAAATGAAAATAAAAACAGTATTTCTGATTTAGATTTTATTTCAAAAGAAACATGGCCATTTAAAATCATTCATAAATTTATATATAAAACTGGTGCTTGCAATGCCAGAAATATTGGGCTAAGTTTGATAGCTTCAGATTACGTTTTTTTTGCTGACGATGATATTAATGTATCATCAGACTTTATTGCTTCGACATTACAAACGATGAAAAGTTATAAATTACAAGCGGTAACTTTGAGTTGTTTGGGAAAAAACGATATTAAAAAATTTGATAAACCTATACAATGGACTGCTTTTGGTTCAGGTTGTAGTGTTGTTGAAACTAAAAAACTTAAGGACATAAAGTTTGATATGAGGTATGAATTTGGTTATGGAGAAGATGTTGATTTTGGTATGCAATTAAGAAATAACGGAACAGATATTATTTATCTGCCCTATCCAGAAATAATACATTTAAAAGCACCAATTGGGGGATTTAGAACCAAGTTTGTGCATCCATGGGAAAAAGACAATTTACAACCAAAACCTTTTCCAACTATTATGCTGAATAGAAAGTTAAATTCTACAAATTGCCAATTATTAGGGTATAGAACGACTTTGTTTTTAAAGTTTTACAAGCAGCAAAAAATAAAAAATCCATTTAAATATTTTTCAAGATTTAAAAAACAATGGCTAGTGAGTGAAACATGGGCTAATCGTTTAAATAAACCTTTATAGTTATGAATTTTTCCTTAATTATATGTACTTATATGAGAGATAAGCCTTTGCTGAAATTATTGAATTCGGTAAAAAGGCAAACTAGGTATCCGAATGAAATATTAATTATTGATGGGTCAACTGATAACAAGACACAATTGTTATTAAAAAAAAATAAGTTTGATAAATTAAAATATTTTAAAGTTAAAGAAAATCAAAGAGGGCTTACGAAGCAGCGTAATTATGGAATTAGTTTAGTCTCAAAGGAATCAGAAATTATTTGTTTTTTAGATGATGATATTATTTTAACCCCGTATTATTTTAAAAATTTAATACAGAGCTATAGCATACATACAGATGCTTTATCCGTTGGAGGGTATATTACAAATGAAGTAGAATGGAAAAAGATTTCAGATATAAAAACTGGTGATAAATTTTATTTTGATGGATGGGAGCGTAAAGAACCATCTAGATTTAAACTTAGACGAAAATTCGGCTTACAGCCTGATACGCCACCAGGTTTTTTGCCAACCTTTGCCCATGGCAGGTCAATTGGGTTTTTACCACCTTCTGGTAAAATTTATAAAGTAGAACAAATTATGGGAGGTGTTTCCAGCTACAAAAAAGAAGTATTTAAAAAAATAGTGTTTTCAACTTATTTTGAAGGTTACGGACTTTATGAAGATGCAGATTTTTCACTTAGAATAGCAAAATTAGGTGCCTTATATGTTAATACTAGCGCACAGTTATCTCATCATCATGATGCTTCTGGGCGGCCAAATAAATTTAAGTACGGTAAAATGGTAGTTAGAAATGGCTGGTATGTATGGCGCGTTAAATATCCTAAACCAATATTTAAAACAAAACTTAAATGGCACGCCACAGCTTTTTTGCTAACCATAATTCGTTTTAGTAACATCTTTAATAGTAAACAAAAAAAAGAAATATTAAGTGAAAGCTTAGGTCGAATATTTGGTTGGTTTTCTATTATATTTAACAGCCCAAAAATTAATTAATGGATACCATTTACATATTAAACATACCTAATTTTTATTCTTCATATTATTTGTACGGACTCAATGAGGAGTTTAATGTTAAATTTAAAATGGATAAAGCATTTTTACAATATAATAACAAACCAACATTAATTTTCAGACTAAAAGATAAATTAGGTGTTATTAATAATGATGATCCAGTGTATTTTGATCAAAATTTGTATGATCTTTCAGATTCATATTTTGTCACAAATAAACTTATTGATAACCCATCTTTTAACCAAGAAAATGTAAAACCACTATTTCCACATTATCCAATCAATATATTACCGTTGTATTTAAGGTTATTCAATTTTAGATTAATTAAATATTTTAAAATTAAGTCATTAGCTAGAGAGATTTATATTTTATTAAGAAGGCCATTGTACAAGAACTATAATTTGAAAACTGAGAAACAGAACTATATTTTTTTCTCCTCGAGTATTTGGAAAGATGAAGTTGAAACAAATAATATACGTGCAGAATTTATACGCTATTGCAAGACAGATGATCGCTTAGTTTTTGAAGGCGGTTTTATACCAAGAGCTGATGGTAATAATTTTGATTTTCAAGCAGAGTTAAATCAAACAAAATATCCGCCAAAAGTTTTTTCTAAACTAAGTAAAGAATCAAAAATAGCTTTAAATAATGCTGCTGTTTGGGGTGCGGTAAGTTGGAGACTTGCAGAATATCTAAATCAAAGTTTATTTGTGTTATCTTTTCCATTTAAAATAGAACTACCTGTTCCTTTAAAGCATGAAGAAGAAGTTTATGCAATAGAGCATATAAGCGACTATAAAAAGGTATTTGATAAAGTTCTGGGTAACCCAAATTATCATAGAAATATGGCCACAAACGGAAAGACATATTTTTCAAAATATTGTACGCCTCAGGCACAAGCAAAATATATTGTAAAAACTCTATTAAATTAGGGTTATTTGTATAAGACTAAATGAAATTTTTAATACTAACACATGTTCAACATAAATTAACAGACGGAATTATATCTGCCTATGCACCCTATGTTAAAGAAATGAATATTTGGTTAAAACATGTTGATGAGGTTAGTATTGTAGCTCCAAAAACATCAGAAATTAAAAATGATATAGACTTAGATTATAAACATAAGACTTTAAATTTTAATGAAATCCCTTCAATAGAATTTACCAGCACAAAAAAAATATTATCATCCCTTTTTAAACTACCTTTTATATGTAGTGTAATTTTTAAAGCTTGCAAAAAAGCAGATCATATACATTTACGTTGTCCAGGAAACATTGGTCTAATAGGATGCTTGGTACAAATATGTTTTCCAAAAAAAATAAAAACAGCTAAATATGCAGGTAATTGGGATCCAAGAGCAAAACAACCGTTAACTTATAAATTTCAAAAATGGTTATTATCAAATACTTTTTTTACTAAAAATATAACAGTTTTAGTTTATGGTAATTGGAAAAATCAAACTAAAAATATAAAATCTTTTTTTACTGCTACTTATAACCATGAAGATCGTCAAATCCCAAAAACCAGAAATTATTCCGCTAGCCTAAAGTTTGTTTTTGTTGGAAGCTTAGTTGAAGGAAAACGTCCTTTGTTTGCTATTCAAATTATTGAGAAGTTGAATACGCTGGGTTATGATGTTGTAATAGATTTATATGGAGATGGCGTTTTGAAGACAGATTTAGAAACTTACGTAAAGAAAAATAATTTAGGATCTAAAGTGAAACTATTTGGAAATCAGAAAAATGAGGTAATTAAAGATGTTTTGAAAGAAGCTCATTTTTTAATTCTAGCATCAAAATCTGAAGGTTGGCCAAAAGCAATAGCAGAAGCTATGTTTTTTGGGGTTATTCCAATTGCAACGAGTGTATCATGCGTGGCTTTTATGTTAGATTATGGAAAACGTGGCATTATAATTAAGTCAAATTTGGAAGATGCTTTACATGTAATTAATATACAATTAGTAGCTCAAGAGAATTTAAAAATGATGAGTAAGAAGGCCGCTGATTGGTCTCAAAATTATACTTTAGACTTTTTTGAATCCAAAATAACTAAATTAATAAAACTCTAAATGAAAGTTCTTCAACTTATTGATTCTTTAGAAGGAGGTGGCACCGAGCGTGTTGCAGTGAATTTAGCGAATGCTTTATCATTAAATAAAGAAAGAACGTTTTTATGTACAACAAGAAAAGAAGGCCCTCTAAAAGAAAGTTTATTTAATGATGTAGAATATTTGTTTTTAGATAAACGTAATGTTTTTGACGTAGGAGCTATAAAGCGGCTTAATCATTTTGTAAAAGCAAATGATATACAAATTATTCATGCCCATTCGTCTTCCTTTTTTTTGGCAACTATTGTGAAATTTTTAAACTATAATATCTCTATTATTTGGCATGATCATTATGGCAACAGTGCATTTTTGGAAAAAAGAAAGTTTAGAATTTTAAAGTTTTGTTCAAGGTATTTTTCGCATATTTTTAGCGTAAATAAATCTTTAGAGGTTTGGGCACATGAAAACCTGAAAATCAAGAATATTACATATTTACCAAATGTTGCTGTTTTAAACGAAGACACTAAAATAACGTCTTTGGAAGGTATTTTAGGAAAACGAATAATATGCTTAGCAAATTTAAGATCACAAAAAGATCATTTTACATTAATTAATGCCTTTAAAAGTACTGTTGACTTATTTCCAGAATGGACATTGCATTGTGTTGGAAAGGATTTTAATGATAAATATTCTAAAGAAGTTAAATCTAAAATAGAAGAATTACATTTGGAGAAATCTGTTTTTTTATATGATAGTAAACCGGATGTTGCTTATTTTTTAAAGCAATGTGAAATCGGTGTGTTGTCCTCAAAGTCAGAAGGATTACCTATCGCTTTATTAGAATATGGATTATCCAATTTAGCGGTTATAGCAACAAAAGTGGGAGAATGTGAAACCGTTATTTCAAACGAAAACAATGGTTTATTAATTGAACCTTGTAATGCCAATCAATTAGGTCGAGCTTTAAGAATCTATCTAGAAAATAGGGAATTAAGAATAACACATGCAAGTAGATTTAATAAACATATTCTAGAGAATTATTCAATGAACGCCCAATTACAAACTATTAATAAAATCTATACCAACAGTATTAATTAGCATTGAAAAATATAAAATATATAAAGATAATTGGGTTACATGTTTTAATTGGTTTTGCAATTTTTGTCTTACCAGTTTTATCTAAAGTTTACTTTATAGGAATATTTGTTTTTTATACACATGCGATTTTTGAAGCAAAGCCATCCCAACGCGCATTAAAAGTTTTAATAGGGTGTAGTTACGTTGTAGGGGCAGAGGTTTTTTTAAGAATGACAAATGGAAACTTTTTATATGAAGCTTCTAAATATCTAGTTATTGTTTTTTGTTTAATAGGTATTTTTAAAGTGCCACATAATAAACAACCAATTTCTTACATCTTCTATATCTTTTTACTTATTCCAGGTATATTAATAGCAGGGTTTAATATGTATGAGCAAACTAATATTAGAACAGCCATAGCTTTTAATTTAAGTGGCCCAGTGTGTTTAGGAATAGTTGCCGTTTTCTGTTATAAGCGTAAAATTAGTTATCAAAATATTCATAAAATTTTGTTTTCAATGGCCTTACCATTGGTGTCTACAGTTACTTATTTATTTTTCTTTACTCCTGTCATTAGGGATACAATAACAGGTACTGGATCAAATTTTGCGGCTTCAGGCGGTTTTGGTCCAAATCAAGTGTCTACAGTATTAGGGATAGGCATGTTTGTGTTTAGTGTTAGATTTTTTATGATGTCGTCGTCATTAATGCTTAAATTATTAAATGCTTTTCTAATTGCTGTAATGAGTTTTAGAGGTATTGTAACATTTAGTCGTGGCGGTATGATAACAGCTTTAATTATGATAGTAGCTTTCCTTTATTTTTATTTTAATAAAGTGAATACCAAAACTAAATTTAGAATTAGTAGAATGTTTTTTCTCTTCGCAGGTATGGGGTTATTGATTTGGTTGTTTTCATCTATTCAAACAACTGGCTTAATTGATAAAAGATATGCCAATCAAGATGCCTTAGGAAGAGAGAAAGCTGATTTATCTACAGGAAGATCAGATTTAGTTTCTTTTGAAATAGGTGAATTTTTAAAAAACCCAGTTTTAGGTGTTGGAGTTGGGAAAATAAAAGAACTTAGGCTAGCTAGTGAAGGTATTTACGCTGCTTCACATAATGAAGTCAGTCGAATTTTGTCTGAACATGGTTTATTTGGAGTTTTAGCCATGTTAATTCTATTAATTACTCCATTAGTTTATCGGATGAAAAACAGATCAAATATTTTCTTTTTTTCTTGCTATATTTTCTGGTTCTTAACCATAAATCATTCCTCAATGCGTATAGCAGCTCCTGCATTTATATATGGTTTATGCATGTTGGATGTTCAATATAGAAATAAAAGAAAACCGATCATGAAAAAAGCTAAACTTGTTAAACAAATATAGTTTGGTGATGTTTTAAATATATTCAGTGAAAAAAATAATCTACATAGGAAACCAATTATCACAAAACGGTAGAACAGTAACAACTATAGATTCTTTAAGTCAATTATTAAGACAGGAAGGGTTTAACGTTTTTACAGCCTCAAAAAAGAACAACAAGTTTTTACGTTTGTTTGATATGTTGTTTCATGTGATTAATTACAGAAAGCAAGCGGACTATGTTTTGATTGACACATACAGCACATTTAATTTCTATTTCGCTTATTTTGTAAGTCAGTTGTGTAGATTACTTAAATTAAAATATATTCCAATTTTACACGGAGGAGACTTGCCTAACAGACTAAAGCAATCTCCGAAATTAACAAAAGCGATATTTAAAAATGCTTTAGTAAATGTCGCTCCTTCGAAATATACTCAAGCTAGTTTTGAAAGGTTCGGATTTAGTAATATAACCTGTATTCCTAATTCCATAAAACTTAAAAATTATGCTTTCAAGAAAAGAACTTTTGATAATATAAGATTACTTTGGGTACGTTCATTTTCGAAAATTTATAACCCATTATTAGCTATTGATGTCCTGCACGCATTGAAGAATAAAAATATGGATGCCGAGCTTTGTATGGCAGGTCCAGATAGTGACGGTAGTTTACTCGAAGCTAAAAAATACGCATATCAATTAGGTCTTGAGGTTACTTTTACAGGGAAATTATCAAAACCGGAGTGGATTAAGCTTTCAGAAGACTATAATATTTTTATAAATACTACAAATATTGATAATATGCCCGTTAGTGTCATTGAAGCTATGGCATTAGGGTTGCCAGTAGTGTCAACCAATGTTGGTGGGTTGCCTTTTTTAATAGAGCAAGATAAAACCGGATTCTTAGTGGAGCCTCATTCGGTAGTTTCATTTGTTGAATCTATAGAGGGCATTATTGATTCGCCAATTAAAACCCATAAAATAATGGCAGAGGCCCGGGATTATGTAGAAAACTTGGATTGGGAAGTTGTTAAAAAACAGTGGATTAATGTCTTAAAATAATTCACGCTTAATAGATTTTACTTCCTATATTTATACTCTCTCAATTTATCCCCTGAAAATGTCTAATAGCGGTATTCATTTCAATATTTCTGAGCGTAAAGTACTCTTGCGTATTTTTGATGTACTTTCTATACTCTTAGTGCTTTATATTGTTAGCAATTGGTTTGATTTTGATTATTTCACCATAACAAAAGTAAAATGGACTTGGGTATTAGTTCTCATTTTATACGTTTCCATTTTTGGAACCGTTTTTGAATTATATGATTTACAAAAGTCCAGTAAAATTGAAAAGATTGCAACAGGTATCGTTTTTACAGGTTCTACTACAGTTTTATTTTACCTTCTAACACCATTTTTTACACCGGCTTTACCAGATAATAGATTCCAAATACTATTTTTTTATTTTGCAATTCTAATTGCTTTGTTTTTATGGCGTACAGCGTATATAATTTTTATTGTATCTCCAAGATTTTATAAAAAAGTTTTAATTATTGGCGAAACATCTAATATAGAAGTCATTTTTGAGGCTTTTAAAGATTCAGATCCTAATTATAAAATAGTTGGTTTTATCAATTGCGAAGTAGATAAAACGGCTTCGGTAAAGTTTAATACTATAAAGGAATACGGTCCTAAGGAGATTAGAGAAGTTATTAAAAAAGAAAATTTATCTGAAATTGTTGTGGCTAGTTATAGCTCTGAAAATATTACTTCAGAAATTTATTTCACACTCATAAAATTATTAGAAGAAGGCTTTCCAATTAACGAATACACTCAGGTTTATGAAGATTTAATGCAACGTATTCCTGTACAGTTTGTTGGTAAAGATTTCTATAAATACTTTCCATTTAGTAGAAATAATCAAAATAAACTATACTTATTTTTTAACGGCCTTTTTGATGTTTTACTTTCACTAATAGGTATTTTAATAGGTTTAGTATTCCTGCCAATTATCTTATTAGGTAATTCTATCGCTAACCGTGGACCTCTTTTTTACACTCAAGATAGAATAGGGAAAAACGGAAAAATTTTTAAAATCATTAAATTCCGTACCATGAAAGAAAATGCGGAAAGATCAGGGGAGATGTGGGCGAAAAAGGGAGATGTTAGAGTAACGCCTTTCGGTAAATTTTTAAGACATTCAAGGTTAGACGAAATACCTCAATTTATAAATATCTTAAAAAGCGACATGAGCTTTATCGGTCCAAGACCGGAGCGCCCTTTTTTTGTTAAAGAATTATCGCAGATGTTGCCTTTTTACGAAACTAGACATATTGTAAAACCAGGTCTTACAGGGTGGGCACAGGTAAAAACAAGATATGCTTCTTCCGTTGATGATAGTTTGCTTAAACTGCAATATGATTTATATTATATTAAGCACAGAGGCTTCTTTCTGGACATTAATATTTTGATAAAAACGATGAGTACCGTTATTTTCTTCAGAGGTCAGTAATTGATGTAGCCTAAAGCTTATTGTAATGTTTTATTAAGAAAACATATCTAATAAATAAAGCGATTAGCAAGGGTATTAATCCAATGGCAAAAACTTGAACACCAATACTCCAGTGTAAAGTTAAAAGACAAAGTAGAATAATTAAAAATTTAATATACTTTATAAACCAACCACTTGCTTTTTTTCTTAGAAGTTGACCAATAAAAAGTATGTTGAGTGCAAAAGCCCATAGCAGATTGTAATTTTGGTGTGTGCCTTTATGATCGGTAGCAAACCATAACAATAATATCATGATACCTAGTAATCCTGTTACTATAAAAAGTGCAACATCTAGCCATTTAGTTCTTTTTTCTTTATTATAATCGTTAGAAGTAATATAAATGATTAATAAACCAATAATTCCTAAAATAAAAAGTGGGCTTGTTAAAAATTGACTAGCTCGATGAGAGGGCTTTTTAGAATATAAAATACGGCTTTCTTTAACCAATGGCTCATTGGTATTTTTAATGGTAGCATTTTCAAAGAAGCTGTAAATGTTTTCTGGTAAAAACATATGGTCTTCTGGAGTTGCTTTTTTATCAATGACAGAACCAAGAGCTAAATCGATACCCAAACTTCCCCAAGAATTTTTATTTAAGTTGTTATGAATTAATGTTCTAAACGTGGCGACTTCAAAATCTTTCGGATTGTGAAATGTAATCGTATTGTTTGAAGCTATATTTATTACATCTTTGATTTTTGTTGCACAATTATCATAAAAAAACTCATATAAATAAGGCCTATTTTCTGGTTTATAATTATTGATTAAGTATTCATAAAGCTTTTGTTTTTCCGTTTGAGAAAGATTTAAAACTTGCTCTTTTATTGTTCTGTTAAAACGTTGGGAATAAGCATAATAAAAAATTTTAAAATCAATTTTACTTATTAAATAATTAAGTTTTCCTTGTGCAAATTTTAAATAGAAATTAGGAGCATCAAAATCGTATTCACCATAACCATAAGTAACATCAATACGAATTGAAGGGTCTTTAATTCTAAATGCACTATGCCCAAAAGCATCATTTAAAGTGGTTCCAGGCCCTACAGTGAGTACACTAATTTCGGCTTGTTCAGACAACCTGATTTGCTGAGCATTAGATACTTTAATAAATAAAAAGAGACCTAAGAGGAGTAATGTTTTTTGCATGTAATTAAGATTACCTAAAGATACTAAAATCAAGTTTTAGAGAAAATACGTTGGAATAAAGTGCTACACTTTGGTCTCCAATATCAGTAAAGGCGTAATCGATTTGAATACCGTTATATTTAAACCCTAAACCAAAACTTGGTTGAAAACTAAGTTGTTCACTATTGTCAAATTGTGTTTCATTTTGAAAATTACCCATGCCAGCACGTAAATAAACCATATCGATATAACCAAATTCAAAACCTAAAGCAGGATTTATACTAGCAAAAGATGTTGAAATGACATCGTTATTTTCTTCAAAACGAACATTTAAGTTAACCGATGTCAAAAGTGTATAATCAAAGTTAAAATCAACTAATTTAGAAATCCCAATTTGTAATTTTGGGATGGTAATTTCAGTACTTTCAGGCAGTTCTTGATTTTGACCTTCAACAGCATCACTAATGGTAGCAAATTCATCTTCATCAATAGCCCATGCGTTAAAAGTGGTTGTAATGTCTCTGGCCATGATTCCAAACTTCCAATTGTTGTTAGTTTCAAACTGAACGCCAACATCTAAACCAAAACCCCATGAGGAAGCAAAATCACCAATTATTCTTCTAACAACTTTAGCATTCACACCATAGTTTAAACCTTGAACAGGTAATTGCCGTGCATAAGAAAAGGTTAATCCATAATCGGCAGTAGAAAACAAGCTGATTCTATCGTAATTTATGTTGCCTTCAGCATCAATAAGTTGTGTGGTGTTTAAAATATCATCAACAGCAAAACGAATTAAAGATATTCCAACGGCACTTTTATCATCTAGAGGCATTCCAAAAGCAGCATAATCGTAGTTTGCAATGTTTGCAAAATAACTAGAGTGCATTAAAGCAAGTTGATTGTCTTCAAGCTTTAATAGTCCAGCAGGATTCCAATATCCAGAGTTCACATCGGAAGAGTGAGATGTTACGGCACTACTCATGCCCAATGCAGCAGCGTCCACACCAATATTCATAAACTCATTAGAATATTTCCTAACAGTTTGACTAAATAAAGAAGCAGATACGACACAAAATAATGTGGTGATGTAAACTCTCAATCGCAATTTTTTTACAAAGATGCACATAATTTATATTCTTTAAAACTTCAAAATATAATAGATATTGCTTTAGACTGAAATTGTTTGTTATTTTTACAAAATCAAAACAAATCGATATGAAAAAATACGTACCCAATGCACTGACACTTTTAAATCTATTGTGCGGAAGTATTGCTGTGATTCTTGCTGTTAATAGCAATTTTGTTACGGCAGCTTTATTTGTGTTTTTAGGCATATTTTTTGATTTCTTTGATGGTTTTGCAGCTAGAAAACTAAAGGTCCAAAGTGAATTAGGATTGCAATTAGATTCGTTGGCAGATGTGGTTACTAGCGGGTTAGTCCCAGGAATTATCATGTATAAGTTATTGGCATTAACCCTTGAGTCAGAAATGGTATCAGTGACTAGTTGGGCGTCAAACTCAAGCGGAATAGAATTTAATTTGCCAACACTACCGCTTTTAGGATTGTTAATTACTTTAGCCTCAGCTTACAGGTTAGCAAAGTTCAATTTAGACGAAGACCAACAAACCTATTTTAAAGGGTTGCCAACACCAGCAAATACGTTGCTAATTATATCATTACCCTTAATTATCGAATTTCAGAATAACGATGCTATAAACACCATCATTCTTAATAAATGGTTTTTAATTGGGTTGACGTTTTTAAGTTGTTATCTGCTGAATTCAGGGATTAAATTATTCGCATTAAAATTTAAAAATTATAGTTTTAAAGGGAATGCAACCCGTTACATTTTTATCATTTTATGTTTGGTGTTACTTATCGTATTAAAGTTCGCTGCCATTCCAATTATCATATTACTTTATATTAGCATGTCTGTTTTAGATAATTTAACTTCAAAATAAATATAATGGCTTCAGGTTTTTTTGCGCTTTTAGACGATATAGCCAGCTTAATGGACGACGTGGTCGTGATGAGTAAAATTTCCACCAAAAAAACAGCAGGTATTTTAGGTGATGATTTAGCTGTAAATGCAGAAAAAGCTACGGGTTTTTTAGCCTCAAGGGAACTTCCAGTTTTATGGGCAATAAGCAAAGGATCTGCGCTTAATAAATTAATTATTTTACCAGTTGCTTTTTTGCTCAGCGCTTTTGCGCCATGGGGAGTTACTTTAGCTTTAATTTTAGGAGGTGTTTATTTAGCCTTTGAAGGATTTGAAAAAGTGTATCATTTTTTCTTTCCACATAAAGATGAAGGCTTTGAAATAGACCATTCTGAGGAGGATGTTATTTTATCTGATGAAGATATGCGTTTAGCGGAAAAAATGAAGGTTAAATCAGCAATTTTTACTGATTTTATACTGTCTGTAGAAATAGTAATCATTGCGCTTGGAACAGTGATTGGTAAACCCATTTTGTTTCAAATTTTAGTTGTTTCTGTGGTGGCCGTTATAGCTACAATTGGAGTCTACGGTATTGTAGCTCTTATTGTTAGAATGGATGATTTTGGTTTGAAATTAGTTGGTTTAAGTGATAATAAAAAAAGCATATCGAATATCGTTGGAAATCTCTTGATAAAAACCTTACCATGGGTTATAAAAAGTTTGTCTGTTATTGGTACGATAGCATTATTGATGGTTGCAGGAGGCATTTTTGTTCATAACATAGATTGTTTGCATCATTTTTTAGAAATACTCCCAAGTTTTATTAAAGATTTTGTTGTAGGTTTAATTGTTGGGTCTCTGGCATTTTTTCTAGTAAAAGCCTTTATTTTTATTAAGACTAAGTTATTGAAGAAGAAACAGTAGGAAAAGAAGTGAAACCTGTTTTTAAAAGTGGATCCTTACTTTTTAGGAATGACAAACCAAAAACAATAATAAAATAATCAAATGACGCTTAGCGTCTAATCGCGAATCTTCTTTTTACGAAGTTCAAAGTTTTGTCCTAAATACACTTTACGTACCATTTCATCATTAGCTAATTCTTCAGGAGTACCATGTTTTAAAATACCTCCTTCGAACATTAAGTAAGTTCTGTCAGTAATAGCTAGTGTTTCTTGTACATTATGATCAGTAATAAGAATACCAATATTCTTTTTGGTAAGTTGCGCTACAATACGCTGAATATCTTCAACAGCAACTGGATCTACACCTGCAAAAGGTTCATCTAAAAGTATAAAACTAGGGTCGGTAGCTAAAGCACGAGCAATTTCAGTACGACGACGTTCACCACCAGATAATAAATCCCCACGGCTTTTTCGAATATGACCTAAACCAAATTCTTCAATTAAGGATTCCATTTTGTCTATCTGCTCCTTCTTACTCAATTTAGTAAGTTGAAGTACACTCAAAATATTATCTTCTATACTTAATTTTCTAAATACCGAAGCTTCTTGAGCTAAATATCCAATACCATTTTGCGCACGTTTGTACATCGGGTATTTTGTGATTTCGGTATTATCTAAATAAATATGACCGCCGTTAGGCTTAATTAAACCTACAATCATATAGAAAGACGTTGTTTTTCCGGCACCATTAGGTCCCAAAAGTCCAACAATTTCACCCTGATTTACTTCAAGAGAAACATCCTTTACTACTTTTCGTCCGCTATAGGACTTCATTAAATTTTCGGCTCTTAAAATCATAATTTTATATACTGAACGCTAAAAATAGTAAAATTATATACACTATTATAGCAGAATTTTTAATTTATGTTTACTCTTGAGATTCTAAAGCATCCCAAAATTCGTAGGCACGACGTAAATGCGGAATAACAATAGTGCCGCCAACTAAAGTAGCAATGCTTAAAGCTTCAACAACTTCTTCTTTTTTTAATCCAACCTTATAACTCGCCTCTAAATGATATTTAACACAATCATCACATCTTAAAACGGTTGATGCGACTAATCCTAAAAGTTCTTTTGTTTTAACATCTAAGGCGCCTTCCGAAAAAGCGTTAGTATCTAAATTAAAAATACGTTTAATCACCTTATTGTTATCAGCTAAAATGTTATTATTCATTTTAGCACGATAGTCGTTGAATTCTTTAACAATATCAGACATGTTGTTCTTTTTCTTTTCTTTTTTGGTTTTTAATGACAACTTTAGAAATATAGATACTTACTTGGTATAATATTAAAATTGGGATGGCTACTATGACTTGACTTGCAATATCTGGTGGTGTAATAATGGCTGATAGAATAAGCACAACTACCAAAGCATATTTTCTATATTTTCTTAATATTTGTGGCGTTACCAATCCTATTTTAGTTAAAAAATAAATAATAATTGGTAACTCAAAAATTAACCCTGAAGCCAAAGCAGAAGATCTTACCAACGCTATATAAGAACTTATATCTATTTGATTGTCCACTTTTGTAGAAATGCTATAATTAGCTAAAAAGTTTAAAGACAGGGGCGTTACTATATAATATCCGAATAGTACACCTATGAAAAATAAAAGCGATGAAATAATAATAAAACCACGCGAATGTTTACGCTCATTACCATGTAAACCAGGACTAATAAACTTCCATAGTTGATAGATGACGTATGGAAAGGAAATAATAAATCCACCTAAAATGGCTGTCCAAATATCAGCAGAAAACTGTCCTGCCATAGTTCTGTTTTGTAATATCATTGGCATTTCTTCAGCACAGAATGTCGTGTTTAAGCCAATAAAATTTGCGGTTCGACATAACATATCATAAGTTGGAAAACCCATGTCTAGTGGTGCGAAAATTATTTCGTCAAAAACAAATCGGCTAAAAATAAAGGCAAATGTGCCTACGATAACAACAGCCGTTATGATTCTAATCAAATGCCAGCGTAAATCTTCAAGATGATCTAAAAAAGACATCTCATTAATTTCTTTTTTTGCCATTATATAATGCCTTCTTTTATTAAATCGTGTAAATGTACCACGCCTGCATATGTACCATTTTCTTCAACTAGTAGTTGAGATATCTCATTAGTTTCCATAACCTCCAAAGCATCAATAGCCATAGCTTCAGTTTCAATACGTTTTGGGTTGGCACTCATTATATCTTTTGCGGTTAATCCAGAAAAATCATCAACTTGACTTAACATTCTACGTAAATCACCATCTGTAATAATACCAATAATTTTATCCTGTTCAATAACCGCAGTAACACCTAACATTTTCTCAGTAATTTCGATAATCACATCTTTAATACTGGTGTTTGCCAACACTTTTGGTTTTTCGTTTACCGAGGAAATATCTAGAACACGCAAATATAATTTCTTCCCTAAAGCTCCACCTGGATGGTATTTAGCAAAATCGTTGCTAGAAAAACCACGTAATTCTAACAAACATACAGCAAGTGCATCACCAATAACAAGTTGGGCAGTGGTGCTTGTAGTAGGCGCTAGGTTATTTGGACAAGCTTCTTTTTCAACATAGGCATTTAAAACAAAATCGGCATGCAGTCCTAAAAAAGATTCTGTATTACCAGTAATGGCAATCATTTTATTTTTTGCACTTTTTATAAGAGGAACAAGTACCTTAATTTCTGGTGTGTTTCCACTTTTAGAAATACAAATGACCACATCATCGTCAAGAATTAAACCTAAATCACCATGAATAGCATCTGCCGCGTGCATAAAAATAGCAGGTGTTCCAGTAGAATTTAGTGTTGCTACAATTTTGTTAGCAATAATGGCGCTTTTTCCAATACCTGTTATAATAACTCGTCCTTTAGAGTTGTAAATGAGTTGTGTAGCATCTGCAAAATCATCTGTTATCAAGCTAGACAAGTTTAAAATGGCTTGACCTTCCATTTCGATAGTATGCTTCGCAATGTCAATAATGGATTTTTTGTCTTTCAAAGTTTGTTTTTTTGAGTTGATATTTAAAGATTTTGTTATCTTTAGTGTTAATCAAATTGAATTTTGTTGTAATTTGAAAATTCGTTACAAAACTAACGAAAAAAAATATGAGGGTTCTCTAAATGCTAAACGAAATTAATCAAACAAAATTTTTGCATGTCTAGAGATTTAATCAAACAATAATTTTATACAATTCATGTCAATAACAAAAAGCGACTTGCATGCTTCGCTAAAAAAATATTTTGGATTTGGTAAATTCAAAGGACTTCAAGAAAGTGTCGTAGAAAGTTTATTATTAGGAAGACACACGTTCGTAATAATGCCAACAGGCGGAGGTAAATCGTTATGTTATCAATTACCTGCACTTATGCAAGAAGGAACAGCTATTGTAGTTTCTCCTTTAATTGCTTTGATGAAAAATCAAGTAGATGCCATAAGAGGTATTTCTAAGGAGCATGGTGTTGCGCATGTCTTAAACTCTTCATTAAACAAAACAGAAATAAAACAGGTTAAAGAGGATATTGTTAACGGCATTACAAAATTACTTTATGTAGCTCCAGAATCATTAACTAAAGAAGAGAATGTTGAATTCTTAAGGTCTGTAAAGGTATCCTTTATGGCCATTGATGAGGCGCATTGTATAAGCGAATGGGGACATGATTTTAGACCAGAATACAGAAACTTACGTCATATTATAAAACGTATAGGTGATAACATTCCAATTATTGGTTTAACTGCTACAGCAACACCTAAAGTTCAAGAAGATATTATTAAGAATTTGGGTATTGGAGATGCTAAAACATTTAAAGCATCTTTTAACAGACCTAATTTATATTATGAAGTACGTCCAAAAACTACAAATGTAGATGTTGATATCATTCGTTTTATAAAGCAGAATGATGGGAAATCTGGTATTGTTTATTGTTTGAGTAGAAAACGAGTTACAGAGTTAGCACAAGTACTTCAGGTAAACGGCATAAATGCAGTGCCTTATCATGCTGGGTTAGATGCCAAAACACGCTCAAGTCATCAAGATAAATTCTTGATGGAAGATGTAGATGTGGTAGTAGCTACTATAGCATTTGGTATGGGAATTGATAAACCCGATGTACGTTTTGTAATTCATCATGATATTCCTAAAAGTATAGAAAGTTATTACCAAGAAACCGGCAGAGCAGGGCGTGATGGAGGCGAAGGCCATTGTTTGGCGTATTATGCCTATAAAGACATTGAGAAATTAGAAAAGTTTATGTCTGGTAAACCTGTTGCAGAACAGGAAATAGGGCAGGCCTTATTGCAAGAGGTTGTTGCTTTCGCAGAAACGTCTATCTCTAGAAGAAAATTTATTCTTCATTATTTTGGTGAAGAGTTCGATACTGAAACTGGCGAAGGTGGCGATATGGATGATAATATTAGGTGTCCAAAAAAGAAAGTTGAAGCCAAAAGCGATGTTAAAATACTTCTTGAAACGATAGATAAAACCAACGAAAAATACAAGTCTAAGGATTTGGTAAATGTCATAATTGGTAAAGAGAATGCCTTGATTAATTCTCATAAAACGAACGAACAACCCTTTTTTGGGGATGGAAAACACAAAGACAATAAATATTGGATGGCTCTGTTAAGGCAAGTATTGGTTTCTGGTTTTCTTAAAAAAGACATTGAAACTTACGGCGTTATCAAGTTACAAGATGAGGGTAGCGCCTTTATAAAAAAACCAGTTTCTTTTATGATGACCGAAGATCACATATTTGAAGGCGAGCAAGAAGATGGTAGCATAATTACTGCTGAAAAAGGAAGGGGCGCAGTTGCCGACACTGTATTAATGAGTATGCTGAAAGATCTACGTAAAAGCAGTGCTAAAAAACTAGGTGTACCACCTTTTGTTATTTTTCAAGACCCATCTTTGGAGGATATGGCATTAAAATATCCTATTAACATAACCGAATTAAGTAATGTTCATGGCGTAGGAGAAGGGAAAGCTAAGAAATATGGAAAAAATTTCGTGGCACTAATAGAAAAGTATGTTGAGGAAAATGATATTGTTCGTCCAGACGATTTAGTTGTAAAATCAACTGGCATTAATTCTGCTAATAAATTATACATTATTCAAAATGTAGACAGAAAATTACCACTTGATGATATTGCTTCCTCGAAGGGGATGTCTATGGGAGATTTTATAAAAGAAATCGAAGCTATTGTGTATTCAGGCACTAAATTGAATATAGACTATTGGCTGCATGATATTTTAGATGAAGACCAACAAGAGGAAATTCATGAATACTTTATGGAATCTGAATCTGATGATATTGACGCAGCAATTGACGAGTTTGATGGCGATTATGATGACGAAGAACTTCGCTTATACCGAATAAAATTTATTAGTGAAGTAGCTAACTAATTATGCTGTAATTTGGGCGCTAGCCAGCTGGTATCATGGTTACCGGAGTGTTGCGTTTTTCGTTACAATTTTACTTGTGCTGAATTTGTTTCAGTATCCCATTAAGTTTTTCAAACGTAATTACGAGGATTTCAAACAGACTGCGATTTAGTAAAAACTTCTCGCAATGACGTTAACTAAGCACAGATCGCCACGCCGTAAAAACCCATTAACTTATAGTGTAGTAAAGATAACTTCTTGTTTTTTGGCAGATAACTTTAAAGATGTAATACTCTTTTTGTCAAATTTAGAAACGTCTTCCTTTTCAATTTGAAAATCTATTCTTGTAATAAAACTATTTGATACATTTGAATGGTTGGATTCAAATTCATCCATATCAGAATTTAGTATTAAATTAAATTTTTTGCCTTCAATACTAAGATTGCCACCATTTTTAGTTTTAATTTTAAACCGGCCTACAACTATAGTGATTACATAATAATAACCTCCCAATTCTGAAACTTTTGCAAATAGAACATTTTGTTCTGAAACAGCAAAGGCCTCTTCATCAATAGATTTAATAATATCTTTAATATAATTATCATCATGAGTTGGCTCTAAGGAAGGCGTATTCCCAAAAGCGTTTAAGATTTTATTTAACTTAAATTTCATAAAGAAATGATTTTTGTAAAACTAGAATTATAATTAGAATGCACAAAATTATAATCGTAAATCATTTCATGTGATTGTATTTATTATTGTACAATGACACATGCGGCATACATTTTATGATTTTGTTTAAGTATTAAGTTTTAGTTATGTATGTTTCATATATTTGCATCTTCAAATAAAATTAGAAAAATGCAAGACGGATTATACGCAAAATTTAATACAACAAAAGGAGAAATTCTCGTTGCTTTAGAATTCAAAAAAACACCTGGAACAGTAGGTAACTTTGTAGCTTTAGCAGAAGGAAACCTAGAAAATTCAGTAAAACCTCAAGGAACACCATATTATGATGGTTTAAAATTCCATAGAGTTATTCCAGATTTTATGGTTCAAGGGGGTTGCCCACAAGGTTCAGGTTCTGGAAATCCAGGATACAAATTTGATGATGAGTTTCATCCAGATTTAAAACACGACGGACCAGGAGTATTAGCTATGGCAAATGCAGGACCAGGAACAAATGGAAGTCAGTTTTATATAACACATATTGCAACTGATTGGTTAGATAATAAACATACCGTTTTTGGAAAAGTAGAATACGGTCAAGAGGTTGTTGATGCCATTGCACAAGGCGATAAAATTGAAAGTTTAGAAATTGTTCGTGCAGGGGCTGATGCTGAAGCATACAATGCTGTTGAGGCTTTCAGAACTTTTGAAGGTTCAAGAGAAAAAAGAGAAGCAGAAGTTAAAGCCGCAGCAAACGCAGAATTAGATAAATTAGCTACAGGTTTTGATAAAACTGAAAGTGGATTGCGTTATCAAATCATTCAAAAAGGAAATGGTGTAAAAGCAGAAAAAGGACAAACGGTTTCTGTGCATTACAAAGGTCAATTATCAGACGGAACTGTTTTTGATTCTTCATACAAACGTAACGCGCCTATTGATTTTCCTTTAGGTGTTGGTCAGGTTATTGCAGGATGGGACGAAGGTATTCAATTATTAAAAGTTGGAGATAAAGCAAGACTCGTTATACCAAGTCATTTAGGATATGGCAGTGCTGGTGCTGGAGGTGTTATACCACCAGATGCTACGCTTGTATTTGACGTAGAGTTGATGGATGTGAAATAAAGTTAGTTACTATAATAAAGTAATAAATATTAGAAATAGTCGTCTCATTTATAATGAGGCGATTTTTTTTGTGTTTTATTCAAATGATGTAACTCAATCCAAATGAATACAAAGACATTATTTCTTACGATTATATTAAAGTTGTAGATTCTTTTAAAATCCCTAGTGCTTATATAAAGCTTATAGATTATGATAAAGCACTTTTGGGGTATTTAAACATAAAAAACAAGATTCTACAAGTACTATTTTGGAAGAAGGGTATTTTAATAGTTTAGGATATAATTTCAATAGAGGTAAGAAATATACTGATGCTGTGGGAATATTTAAAATCAATGTCGCATTGTACCTTTAAAGCTCAAATGTTTATGATAATTTAGCTGAAGCATATTTGTTGTCCGGCGATAGTTTACAAGCGTATAATAATTATAAAATGGCTTTCAATTATGATAATAGAAATAATCGAGCGAAAGAATTTGTAAACAAATATGATAGTAAGCTTAAGAAATAATTTTACTAGTTCTTAGTGATTTACATGAATTTAGCATCTTAATTAAGGTGCTTTTTTTATATTTACTTATGACAGAGCAAGAGTTAGAAAAATTAAAATACCCTATCGGCCAATTTGAGTGTCCCAATAATATTTCTAAACAACATATTGAAAGCTGGATTTCTATTTTGGAGCACTTCCCTAACCGTTTAGAGAATCTGGTTAAAGATTTATCAAATCAGCAATTAGATACTCAATACCGACCAGATGGTTGGACTATTAGGCAAGTTGTTCATCATGTTTCAGATAGCCATCACCATAGTTATACGCGTTTTAAATGGGCGTTAACAGAAGTCAAACCCCTTATTAAAGCTTATTATGAAGATCGTTGGGCAGAACTAATGGATTCTAAGTTAGCACCTATAGACATGTCTTTAAATCACTTAAGATTTATTCATATTAAGTTGGTGTATCTATTAAAAACACTATCAGAAGATAATTTAAACAAATGTTTTATTCATCCAGAAACCAATAGTGAGTTTTCGCTGAGTTATAGTGTTGGTAATTATGCGTGGCACAGTAACCATCACTACGCGCATATTGAAAGTTTGATGAAACGTAAAGGTTGGCATTAAATGATAAGACCAGTGCATATACATGATGCTCAAGAATTACTTGAGATGTATAATTATTATGTTGTAAATACGACGGTCAATTTTGATATTGAGCCTTTGTTACTTAAAACATTTTTAGATAAATTAAATATTATTACTGCAGATTACCCTTTTATTGTCTTTGAGGAAAACAATGAAATATTAGGCTATGCTTACGGAAGTAGGTTTAGACCAAGAGCAGCTTATAATTACGTTGCAGAGTCTACAGTCTATGTTAAGCATACAGCACATGGGAAACAAATAGGCTCAAAATTATATGCTGAATTGATAAAATTACTCAAAGAAACGGACTTACATACTGTACTTGGTGTTTTAACAATCCCTAATGAGGCGAGTATTAAACTGCATGAGAAATTTGGATTCGAGCAAGTTGCTAACTTAAAAGAAGTAGGGTTGAAATTTGGTGAATGGCAGAATGTTGGTATTTGGCAATTAAAACTAGACTAAGTTTTCCATTTAATATTACAACCAATACTCGGTTTTTGGGTTTTGGTGTTTTCTTCACCTACAATCAGACAATCTAATGCCTGTCTTAAATCTTTGCCTGTAAGAGGCTGGCAGTTATCTGGTCTGGAATTATCCAATTGCCCTCTGTAAACAAGTTTTAGATTATCATCAAAAATATAAAAATCAGGAGTACAGGCTGCATCATAAGCTTTAGCTACCTCTTGTGTTTCATCATATAAGTAAGGAAAAGGATAATTTTCAGTATGCGCATGAATTTTCATTTTCTCAGGGGAGTCTTGCGGGTAATTAATAGCATCATTACTTGAAATAGCAATAAAACCAATCCCTTTTTCCGCGTAAGCGTTTGCCATATCTACTAACTCAGAATTTACATGAATTACAAAAGGGCAGTGGTTACATATAAACATGATAACCGTACCTTTGTCACCTTTAAGCTTGTTAAGACTTAAAACAGTATCTGATATGGTGTCAGTAAGAGAAAAATCGGGTGCTTTTGTTCCTAATAAAAGCATGTTTGAGGGCGTCATGGCCATAATCAAAAGTTTTATTCAAAGTTCGTAATTATTTGTATTTTTAAAAAATGAGTAATACAATATCTTTTGAGGATTTTAATAAAGTGGATTTACGCATAGGAACTATTATTGAAGTTCATGATTTTCCTGAAGCTCGACAGCCAGCTTATAAATTAACTATTGATTTCGGAGAATTAGGAATTAAAAAATCGTCTGCTCAAATTACAACGCTTTATAAAAAACAAGACTTACTACAACGACAGATAGTTGCAGTAGTTAATTTTCCTAAAAAACAAATTGCCAAATTCATGAGTGAATGCTTAGTTTTAGGTGCTGTAAAGGAAAACGATGTTATACTTTTAAATCCAGAGAATAAAGTTAAAAATGGCACGCCTGTAAATTGATTTATGCAAGAATTAGATAAGGTTCAAATAAATTTTGATTACAATAGCTTATGGGTTTTAAATCTAGCACTTGCTGTTGTTATGTTTGGAGTTGCACTAGGAATTACTTTTGATGATTTTAAACAATTATTAAAACAACCTAAATTGGTTTTAATTGGTGTTTTGTTACAGTTTGTGCTTTTGCCTCTAGTGACTTTTCTTTTAGTAATTTTAATAAAACCACAACCCAGTATAGCTTTGGGTATGTTTATGGTGGCTGCTTGCCCTGGAGGGAATATTTCAAATTTCATGACTCATTTAGCTAAAGGAAATACAGCTTTATCTGTTAGTCTCACTGCTTTTGCTACTTTTTTGGCTATGTTTATGATGCCTTTTAACTTTAGTTTTTATAGTGAATTATACCATCCAACAGCTCAAATTATAAAAACGGTAGAACTTGATTCTTTTGGGTTAGTAAAACTTGTTCTTTTAATATTGGGTGTGCCTTTACTATTTGGCATGTTATTAAGGCATAAGAATGCTGCTTTAGCTTTGAAACTTTCTAAGTTATTAAAACCTTTGTCAATCGTAGTTTTTGTTGTTATAATAGTGATTGCTTTTTCAAATAACATTGATGTTTTTAATAATTATATACACTATGTTTTTGCTATAGGAGTGACTCATAATTTAATAGCGTTAACGCTGGGCTTTCTTGTTGCAAAAATGTTTAGGCTATCATTTAAAAATCAAAAAACTTTAGCAATTGAAACTGGAATACAAAATTCAGGATTAGGATTGTTGTTGATTTTTTCTTTTTTTAATGGGTTAGGAGGGATGGCAATTTTAGCCGCCTTTTGGGGAATATGGCATATCGTATCTGGTTTGTTATTAGCTTTCTTTTGGTCAAGAAAAAAAACGATAATAATTTGAAACTAATTTGGCTACTCTTTGTAAGAACGTATATAAGCGTTGGGATGTTTTTCTATTTTAGAAGAATAAAAATTTATAATGCTAAAAATGTTCCAAAAAATAACCCTGTTTTATTATTAAGTAATCATCAAAATGCTCTTTTAGATGCGTTGTTGATTGCAACAAAGTGTGGAAGACTTTCTTACTTTTTAACTAGAGCGGCTGTTTTTAAAAAGCCGTTTATTTCTAAAATTTTGAAAAGTTTACAGATGCTTCCTATTTACAGAATACGAGATGGTTGGGGGAATCTAGCGAATAACAATGCTATTTTTGAGAATTGCTCAAAACTTCTAAACAACAAGGAATGTATTGTCATATTTCCAGAGGGCAATCATAACCTTAAACGTATGGTTAGGCCTTTAAGTAAGGGGTTTACAAGAATAATACTAGAATCAGTAGAAAACTATCCAGAAATGGATTTACAGCTACTATCAGTTGGAGTGAATTATACAAATGCTGAAAAGTTTCCAGACAGTACGTCAATTTATTTTGGAACACCATTAGTAGCAAAAGACTATATTTCTGGAAATAAAAATGAGGATGTAGTTAGGCTTAAAGCTAAAATTCAATCTGACATATCTAAATTGACTACGGATATACCTGAAGAGCATTATCACGAAACTTTATACGAATTAGAACGATTAAATGTCGATTTTTTAAATCCTAATGTGGCGAACACATGCGTGAAATCAAAATTTCAAGACTGTAAATTTCAAGAAGTACAAAGCAATAATTTTATTAAGGAAATTTTTAAAGCATTGTTAATTTGTGCTTTTATTGTTCCTTTTTTAATTTGGAAATTTGTAGCAAAACCAAAAATAAAAGAAATAGAATTTCTATCAACCTTTAGGTTTGCCATGGCAATTACTCTGGGTCCATTATGGTTAATTAGTTTATTTATAGCATTTGTGATTACGCTAGGTTGGGCAGTGGCGACAGGCTATTTAATAACCAGTATTTGCTTAGTGCTATTAGCCGTTAAGCTATAAACAAAAACCGTAACGGTTAGCTGCGGTTTTTGTTTATTGTTTTGAAGATTAATTAGATGTCATCAAAATCTATATCGGTAAAGCTTTCCGGAGTTTGAGTTTTTAAGTCTGCTTCAGTAACTTTAGATCCATCATCTTCATATTCCTTTTTGAAATCTTTTTGATGACGCTCACTTATAACTTCATCTCCTTTTTCAGTGATGATGTAATCGGTCATTTCAGCTAAAATCTCCTTAAATTCGGTAAAGTCTTCTTTGTAGATGTATATTTTGTGTTTCTTATAATGAAAAGACCCGTCATCATTAGTGAATTTTTTACTCTCTGTAATCGTTAAGTAATAATCTTCAGCTTTAGTCGCTCTTACATCAAAAAAATAGGTTCTTCTACCTGCTCTTAATACTTTTGAGAAAATTTCCTCTTTCTCCATCTTATCATTATACATAATTATACTGAAATTTAATTGTCTTATTGTATTATCAAAAATCTAAAAAAAAACGATACTAACCAATAAATCCTGAATTTTCTTTTCAAAACATTAGACTTCTCTACATTTATTTGCATGAAAAATCGCTCTATGCACTGATGTTTTTAGATTTATAAATTATTGGATGTTGTTTCACTCAGTTGTTTTAAGTATAAGTGTTTATAATATCCATCTATACCAATTAGCGTATCATGAGTTCCTTGTTGTACAATTTCTCCATCATCTAATACTATAATTTTATTAGCATTTTTAGCGGAAGACACTCTATGACTCACAATAATTGATGTTTTGCCTTTTGAGATTTTACTAAGATTTTTTAAAATTTTCTCTTCGGTTTCAGTATCAACTGCCGATAAGCAATCATCAAGCAATAAAATTTTCGGTGATTTGATAATAGCCCGAGCTATGGAGACACGTTGTTTTTGTCCACCAGACAATGTAATTCCACGTTCTCCTAAAACTGTTTCATAGCTTTTGTTAAACTTGATTATGTTTTTGTGTACTTGGGCATTTTTTGCTGCATCAATAACATCATCATCGGTAGCATCTTGCTTCCCGAATTTAATATTGGTTTTTATAGTGTCAGAAAACAAAAAGGCATCCTGCGGAACGTATCCTATACTATCACGTAAGTCGTTTAAATTTAGGTTATTAATTTCTGTGCTATTAATTGTAATAGAGCCTTTGTCAATATCGTAAAGCCTTCCAATTAAATCTAATATCGTAGATTTTCCAGACCCAGTTTTTCCTAAAATAGCTAAAGTTTCACCTTCTTTAATTTGGAAACTTATATTTTTAAGCGCTTGAATATTTGTGTCATCGTAGGTAAAAGAAACATCTTTAAAAACAATATCTCCTGTGATTTCTGTATGATTATTTACATTATTTTTAATTTCAGGCTCAATTTTTAAAAACTCGTTGATTCGCTTTTGCGAAGCCTCAGCTTGTTGCACAATAGAAGTCACCCAGCCAATAGTTGCCACTGGCCATGTGAGCATATTTACATAAATAATAAACTCTGCAATAGTGCCAATACTTTCAATTTCTCCATTAATATATTGCATGCCACCAAAGTAAATAACTAATAAATTACTTGTACCAATAAGTAATATCATCATGGGAAAAAACCAAGCTTGTACTTTGGTTAAGTTTATTTGTTTTTCTTTACTTTCAGCTGCAAGCGATTTAAAATTCACTGAAGTTTGTGGCTCAATACCATATGCTTTGATTACAGAAATACCACTAAAAGATTCTTGAGTAAATGTTGAAAGTTTTGATAGGTATTCTTGTACAATAGTGCTTCGTTTATGTATTTCTTTACTTAATTTATAAATAATGATTGATAAAATAGGAAGCGGTACAATGGTATATAAGGTTAGTTTTGGTGAAGCATTAATCATGTAAATAACAACGATCACAATTAAAGCAACAGTGTTAATACTATACATAAGTGCAGGACCACCATACATGCGAACCCTTGAAACATCCTCAGTAATTCGGTTCATTAAATCACCAGTTCTATTCTTTTTGTAAAAATTCAATGAAAGTTTTTGGTACTGAGCGTAAATTTCATTTTTCAAATCAAACTCTATATAGCGCGATACATTTATAATAGTTTGCCTCATAAAAAACGTAAGAACCGAGGCTATAAGAGCAGCACCAATAATATATAAGATAGCTTCTAATAAATCGGCTCTAAAAACATCTTCGGTGATAGATTTATCATAATATTGTTCAATAGCAACGAATATTTTTTTTACATAACGGGGGGTGTAAAGCAAAAACAAACGAGCTATAATAGTAATGATAGAACCAATTATAAGATTCCTTCTGTATTTAAAAAAGTATTTATTTAAATGCCTTAATTCTTTCATTTAATCTCTAAGAAATTGGATAGCAAATATAGCGCATTAATGCTAATTAAGATGATTTATACGGTAAGCTAATTGTTAAATATAGCTTAAAGATTCATCTGATAATTAAATGAGGAATAACTCTTGTTTTTTTAAATATAGTGTTATTTTTGCCCCACTAAAAATAATGAAAATAGTTCATCTTTTTAATTAAAGTTCTTTGTAATGATGCTAAATAGAAGACATATACGTGTGAAAGTAATGCAAACCATGTATGCCTTTAAAGGTAGTGAAAGTGATGATTTTAGTAAAGATCAAAAATTTTTACTTTTCAGTATTGATAATATGTACAATTTGTATTTGTTATTATTATCTCTACTAATAGAAGTTCAAAAAAGAGCTGAAAGCGATTTACAAAAGAAACAAAAAAAGCATCTTGCCACTAAAGAGGATAAAGATCCTAACCGAAAGTTTGTAAATAATCAGTTATTAAATTTTTTAAAGGATAACGATCAATTAAAAGGAAAACTCGAAGCCCATAATATTACCAATTGGGATTTGGATAGTGAATACGTTGATATTATTTTTAAGAATATTATTGCTAGTGACTTGTATAAAAATTATATGAATACTAGGGTGTCGGATTTTAAAGAAGACAAAGATTTTATAGTTGATGTTTTTAAAGAGATTATTGCTCCAAATGATAAGCTTTATGATTATATGGAAGATAAAAATCTAACTTGGTTAGATGATCTTCCAACGGTTAATACCACAATTTTAAAGCTGCTTAGAAAAGTAAAGGAAAATGCATCTGAAGGTTATTTTTCTCCTAAATTATATAAGGATATTGACGATAAGCAGTTTGCTATAGATTTATTTAGGAAAACACTTTTAAATCAAACTGCTATTAAAACAGAGATTACTCAGAAAACAAAAAATTGGGATTCAGAGCGTATAGCGAAAGTGGATTATGTATTGTTGCAAATGGCTATTTGTGAGTTGTCAAACTTCCCGTCAATACCAGTAAAAGTTACTATCAACGAGTATTTAGAGATTTCAAAAGAATATTCAACTCCAAAAAGCAGCATCTTTATTAACGGTATTTTAGATAAGCTCGTTAAAGAATATGAAGCTTCTGGGGAATTAAATAAAGTAGGTAGAGGATTGATGTAAATAGTAATGAAAATTACAAATTACTGTTAAGAAAGAAGTAAAAAATTTTTAATCGTTTAAATAATTACTATTTTTGTTCATCAAAAAAAATTAAATACATTTATTATGAAGAAAATAATGTTAGGACTTGGTGCCATGTGCTTAATTGCATTTGTATCTTGTAAAGAAAACGCTGCCAAAAAAATTGAAGAAAGTAATGTTGTTGCTGCGGCAGAAAGAGATGCTGTTGCATCTAATTTCCCTGTGCTTGAGTTTGATAAAAAAGAACACGATTTTGGAGAAATTGAAGCTAAAACAGCAGTAGAAACTGTATTTAATTATAAAAATACTGGTGATGCGCCTCTAGTAATTACAGATATTAAAAGTTCTTGTGGCTGTACAGTACCTCAAGATTGGAGTAGGTTACCACTAGCACCTGGAGAATCTGGAAAATTTTCAGTTAAATTTAACGGTAGTGGAGCTAACAAAATCACTAAAACTATAACGGTTACTGCTAATACTGAAAAAGGTTCTGAAGTTGTTAAAATAACAGCATTTGTAAAACCAGATCCTAATAAAGTAAACAAAGTGTTACCAGCTAAAAGCTAAATATATTTATAATGGGAGAAGGAATAGGTAGTTTATTACCATTTGTATTAATGTTTGTTGTTGTGTATTTCTTTATGATTGCACCACAAATGAAACGTGCAAAAAAGGAAAAGAAATTTGCAGCCGAAATAAAACGTGGTGATAAAGTAATTACTAAAAGTGGTTTACACGGTAAAATTGCAGAGTTAAATGATAAGGACAACAGTTGTGTTATAGAAACTATGGCTGGGAAACTAAAGTTTGATAGATCAGCTCTTTCTTTGGAAATGAGCTCTAAACTTAACGCACCTGCTGCAGTTAAGAAATAAAAATTTTAATTAGAATACAATAAAAAAAGCTTTCATTAGGAAGCTTTTTTTATGGCTTTAAGTTGAAAATTCACACTCAATAAAACTTGTGTTCGATAAATCTGAATTTGTAAAATTACAGCTTTTAAAAGTGCACAACTCATATTCACCTTTTACAAATTCGTGTTTAGAGAACGTCTTATTTTCGAATGTTTCTTCTACGGTAAAGTTTTATGCCATTAAGTTTTCACTTCACTTTATATATAATTAAAACAATCCAGTAATTTCTCCATTTTTATCAATGTCAATATTCTCAGATGATGGATGAGCAGGTAACCCTGGCATACGCATAATTTCGCCAGTAATAGGAATTAAAAAACCTGCTCCCGATGCAATTTCTATTTCTCTAACAGTTATGATAAAATCTTTAGGACGCCCTAATAACTTTGGGTTGTCTGATAACGACTTTTGAGTTTTTGCAATACAGACTGGAAGATGATCCAAACCAAGCTTGGTTATTTTGTTCAATTGGGCTTTTGCTTTAGCAGTGTAATCGACATGTTCAGCGCCATAAATTTCAGTCGCTATCTTAGCAATCTTGTCTTTCACACTAGATTCCCATTTGTATAGTGGTTTGAAGTTTGATTTGTTTTCTTCCACAACTTCTATGACCTGCTTTGCTAATTCTAAAGCACCTCCACCACCTTGTCCCCAAACATTAGCTAGGGCAACTCTAATACCTTTAGATTTTGCGAATTCTATAATCAAGTCAATTTCTCCATCACTATCAGAAGCGAATTTATTTATGGCTATTATAGGCGCGACATTAAATTTATCAATATTTTCAAGATGCTTTTCTAAATTTGGTAGTCCTTTCTCTAAAGCCTCCAAATTTGGTTCAGTAAGCAATTTTAAGTCAGCACCTCCATGATATTTTAATGCTCTTATGGTAGTGGTTAAAACTACAGCTTTAGGTTTTAATCCTGCACTTTGACATTTAATATCAAAGAACTTTTCAGCACCCAAATCGAAACCGAAACCCGCTTCTGTTATGGTATATTCAGAATGCGTCATACCCATTAAAGTGGCAATTACGGAATTAGTTCCCTGAGCGATATTAGCAAAAGGGCCACCATGTATTATGGCTGGATTTCCTTCTATAGTTTGAACCAAATTGGGTTTTATAGCATCTTTCATAAGTGCAGTCATAGCACCTTGAGCTTTCAAATCTCTGGCATAAATGGGAATTTTGTCAAAAGTATAGCCAACAAAAATATTTCCTAGTCGTTCTTTTAAATCCATTAAATTTTCTGCTAAACAAAGAATAGCCATTATTTCAGAAGCCGCCGTAATATCAAATCCAGTTTCTCTAGGAACGCCAGATGTTGTTCCACCTAAACCTACAATAACTCGTCTTAGTGCTCTGTCATTTAAATCTACCACACGTTTCCAGCTAATGGTTCTCGGGTCAATATGTAAAGAATTTGTTTTGCTTTGAATATTATTATCAATTATTGCAGCCAATAAATTATGAGCCTTTTCGATAGCCGAAAAATCACCTGTAAAATGAAGATTTATGTCTTCCATAGGAAGTACTTGAGAATAACCTCCACCCGTTGCACCACCTTTAATACCAAAAACTGGGCCTAATGAAGGTTCTCTTAATACCACGGTAGTCTTTTTATTTAAACGATTTAAACCTTCAGATAATCCAATCGACATGGTTGTTTTTCCTTCACCCGCGGGTGTGGGTGAGATGGCAGAAACAAGTATGAGGTTACTCTTGTTGGCCTTATCTTTATCAATGTAGGTCAGTGGTAATTTTGCTTTATACTTTCCATACATTTCAATGTTATTACTATCAACACCAAATTTTTTCCCAATTTCAGTTATTGGTTTAAGTGTTACAGTTTTAGCAATTTGTAAATCAGTCATAAAGCATTAATTTTAATTATTGGATTATTAACGATTTTTAAAAGTATGAAATTTAGATTTCAGAATTTGTGATTTTTATCATACACTTAGGTTTCATTTTATTAAAGCAAAAACCTCAATCGAAACTGAGGTTTAATAGAAAACAAATCTTAATTAGCGTTTATAATTTTTAAAGAATAAAATTAGGCCGTTTTAACACGCTTTTCGCTGTATCTTTTTTGCTTTTAATGGCAAAAAGGGATGCCGCTACAATCGTTAACGCACGAGTTAGCACTCCAAGGAAAGCATGGCTTTTTAACTATTTAAAGCAGTTTTGTAAGTTTCTAAACAACGTTCTCTTGCGAACTTGTGGTCTACAATAGGCATCGGATAAGTAAGTTCTTGAAAATCTGGAACCCAATGTTTGATGTAGTTTAAATCCTTATCAAATTTTTGAATTTGTGTTGTAGGATTAAAAATCCTAAAATAGGGAGCTGCATCTACACCACACCCGGCAACCCATTGCCAATTACCAACATTGCTCGCCATGTCGTAATCATGCAACTTTTCGCCAAAATAGGCTTCACCCCATCTCCAGTCTATCAATAAATGTTTGCATAAAAAACTCCCAACAAGCATGCGTACACGATTATGCATAAACCCAGTTTCGTTTAGTTGGCGCATGCCTGCATCAACTAGAGGGTAACCCGTTTTTCCTTCGCACCACGCTTTAAACTCTATTTCATTATTACGCCACTCAATTCTATCGTATTTAGCTTTAAAACTGTCATTTTTAGTATACGGAAAGTGCCAAAGTATTTGTGTAAAAAACTCGCGCCAAATCAATTCTTGCCAAAATATTTCATTTTTTTCAGTAATAGCCTTTTTAACCATTTTTCTAATACTAACAGTTCCAAAACGTAAATGCGGACCTAATTTGGATGTACTATCTTGCGAAGGGAAGTTTCTAGTAGCTTCATAATTCTGAATTAAACTAGACGTCACTAAATATGGTTTTATCTCTTGTTGTGATTTTATAAAACCAATATCTGATAAGCTTAAATTAGGTAGATTAGTAGTCGGGATTAAATTTTTTAATACCATTTCCGATGGAAAATCTTTAAGATCAAGGGTTCTAAATGTAGCCTTCCAAAGTTTCATATATGGCGTATAAACCATATAAGGTTTGCCATCTTTTTTTACTATTTCACTTTTCTCAAAAACAACTTGGTCTTTAAAAGTTTTGAATTCAATATGGTTCTCATTCAAAAAAGAGGCAACCTTTTCATCACGCGCTTTAGCATAAGGTTCATAATCATGATTTGTATATACAGCACCAATATCATATGAATCAACTAAATGTTTAAAGATGTCTATTGGTTTTCCATGAAACATAGCAATACTACTATTATGCTCCTCTTTTAACGTTGATTGGATATTTTGGAGTGTATCGTGAATAAAAGTTACACGGGCATCATCTTCAGGAAGTTTCTCTAGAATATCAGAATCAAAAATAAAAATAGGCAATACGGTATGATCACCTCTTAAGGCTTCATATAAACCAACATTGTCGTTTAATCTTAAATCGCGGCGAAACCAAAAAATAGTTACTGGTTGTTTCATCTAATATTTGCCATATAATTCTTCTAACTTTTTAGTTCTGTAATTGAAAATTTCTTCCAATTTAGGTTTGACTAAAATAGGATGAACTAATTGCCCAAGCCAACCAAAAGGAACCTTATAATCAATAATATCTTCCATTTCAACACCGCCATCAATTTCTTTTATAAAATGTTTATGGTGCCATAGTGCATAAGGACCAAATCGTTGTTCGTCAACAAAATAATGCTTGTCTACCTTATGGGTTATTTCTGTTACCCATTTGGTTTTTATACCTAAAATAGGCGTTACTATATATTGAATTATTTGACCAGTAAACATAGGTCTATCTGCTCCAGATAAAATATTAAACCCCATATATTCAGGAGTAATAGTTTTTAAGTTTCTTGGATCCGACAGAAAATCCCAAGCCTCATCAAGGGTAATTGGTAAATTCTGTTTTTTGTGATATGTATAAATTTTCATTCTAGTTGTTTAGTAAAATATAACCGTTTAAGGAAGTTGCAATACAAAGCCATATTAAATAGGGCAGTATCAAAATTGTTTTTAAGCCCATTTCTTTTTTAAAAAGAAAGGTAAAAGTAGCCACGATACAGGTGAGTAATAAAATTATTAGAAATCCGGTGCCAATAAAATGTTGATTAAAAAAAGCATAGTTCCATATCACATTAAATACGAATTGAATAGTAAATAATGCGATAACTATATTAGTGGGTTTTAGTTTGTATAAATACGCCATATAAACTGCAAAGCAGAACATTATTGTTGTCCATGCAACACCAAAAACCCAACCAGCCGGTGTCCAAGGTGCTTGGTTTAAATTGATGTACCAATTGGTTTGTGGGCCATTATCCATAAGAAAACTACCTATAGCTAATGCACCAAAATTTATAATTAAGAATATACTGATATGCTTAAGCAGCTTCATGTCTTAATGCATTTATTTGCTCTCCAACTAATTGAGCTTCAACGTATTTTTGATCGCTAGCGGATCTGTTAATCGTTGATAATTTATGCCACTCTTGCATGAGCTTTTTAAACTTTTCTTCTAATTTTTCTATTTTTGATTTCTTTTTAAATAATCCGAACATAGCTTTTATTTTAAATGTTTCGTAATTTTTGAACTTAAAGGATTAGTTGTAGATAAGTAATAATCTAAAAAGTGACCATTTGGGTTAATTAAGTACTTTTGAAAATTCCACTTTACAGTTGAATCTTTTTTTTCGTTATTTACTTTTTGAGTTAACCAGGTATATAGTGGATGTTGGTTTTTGCCTTTCACATCAATTTTCTCTGTAATAAGAAATGTAACGCCGTAATTAACTTCACAAAATGATGCTATGGTTTCTGAATTACCAGGTTCTTGACCTCCGAATTGATTACTCGGCACCCCAATGATTTGAAGTTTATCTTGATACGTATTGTATAATTCTTGTAGCCCTTTATATTGAGGTGTAAACCCGCATTTAGAGGCCACATTTACAAATAATATGTACTTTCCTTGAAATTGAGATAGTTCTATAGGCTTTCCATTTATAGCATTAATTTTTATGTCATAAATAGAAACTACATTCATTTTTTTAGCCGAATTACTTTTTGAACTTAAAGTAGCCAGAAACGCTTTTAGTGGATTCATAACTTAAATTTTAAAACTGACAATACCACAATCCATTGGAAATATCTGTCCAGAAATTGATGCAGCTTTATCTGATAGTAAAAATTCAGCCATGTCTGCAACTTCTTCTGGAGATAGAAATTTTTTCAAAGGATGCCTTTCGGTGATATTTTCAATCATCTTTTCGTTTCTAAGTAGTTTAGAAGCTAATTCTGTATCTGTAACTGTAGGAGCAATGGCATTAATGCGAAGCGTAGGCGCCAATTCTGCACCCAAAGATTTTACCAAACCTTCAACTCCAGATTTTGCCACTGCAATACTTGCATGAAACGGCATACCTAATTTTGCAGCTACAGTACTAAATAGCACTATGGCGGGTTTATCACTTTTTTTAAGAATTGGAAGGTATTTTTGAATCACTTTTACAGCACCTAGGACGTTGATTTCAAAATCATTTTTAAAATCATCAATACTTAATCTAGAAATAGGTTTTAAATTGATACTTCCTGGACAGTAAACTAAACCATCTGCCGTTTCAATTTCTGGTAATTCATCTTGAGTAACATCGCAATTATGGTGAGTGAAGTTGCTATGCGATATCTCTGGAATAGTTCTGCTAATGTTTATAACATTGCAATTCGTTAATAGTTTTTCAACTAATGCTTTTCCAATACCCTTACTTCCACCAACTATTATTATTGTCTTCATAGGTTTCAGGGCATTTTATTTTTATGGCCTGCCCTTTAGCCTTTTTTCTATTTTTTGTTTAATGACGGTCAAACGTTTCATAAGGTCCATTATTTCAGGATTCTTTTCTATTTTATAAACGTCATTTAATCCTAATATTAAACTTTTTACTTCTCTAGACGATTCGATACGCTCACTTGTTGTTTTAAAAGTGTGTCTGCGCTGCTCAAATGCTAAAGCTTTATCAATAATTTCCATAATTCTTTTTTAATCTTTAATCTAACTTACTTAGTACAAATAGCGTACCAATTTGGCAATATAATAAATTATGCTAGATTAACTATTTTTATATAGAATTATTAGGTAATATTTAATATCTGTTTATTTTAATTTTACTATTAGGGTCTACCTTTTAGACGCTTTTCGACTTTTCTTTTTATAACTGTTAAGCGCTTCATAATATCCATGATTTCCTCATCTTTTTCGACTTTATAGACTTCATTTAACTCTAAGATTAACGCTTTGGCTTCTCTCACAATTTTAACACGATCACTAGTTGATAATGATCTCATTTTTGTTTGCTCAAATTCTAATGCCCTGTTAATTACATCCATAATATTAACTATTTATATAATTTTGTAATTCTGATATTTTTTCTAAAGAATTAAATCTTCCACCGTAGTAAACAGTCGTCGTCGATGAGGTATCGTCTTTTATACCTCTGGATGAAACACATAGATGTTTTGCATCAATAATAACGGCTACATCTTCAGTATCTAAAATCAATTTTAATTCGTTTGCGATTTGGTTTGTTAACCGTTCTTGTACTTGCGGACGTTTGGCGTAATACTGCACAATTCTGTTTAGTTTTGAAAGCCCAATTACCTTTCCTGATGATATATAAGCAACATGAGCTTTTCCTATGATAGGTACAAAATGGTGCTCGCAGTTTGAATAAAATGTAATATTCTTTTCTACCAACATTTGATTGTACTGGTATTTGTTATCAAATAAAGCGACTTTAGGTTTGTTCTCTGGATTTAAGCCAGAAAATATTTCGTCTATATACATTTTAGCAACACGCTTAGGTGTGCCTTGTAAAGAGTCATCGGTTAAGTCTAAACCCATGACATCCATAATTTCTTCAAACAAAATAGCAATACGCTCCTTTTTTTCTGAATCACTTAATTTGAAAGCATCAGCTTTCATAGGAGTTTCTAGTCCTGTATGAAGATGATCGTCACCAATGTCTTCAATAGAAAATCCATTTAATTTATTATCTTTTTTATTCGTCTTTAATTTTTCTGTTTGCATGTATTCTTTTTTATGTGCTGTCTCGATTCTTAAAAATCAATCAAAGCACGTTAGCGTTTTGAGATTTATTATGTGTTATTTGTATCTGTATAATACTTTTAGAACGGTCTTTTTCAAAACCTCTTAATTTTTTTTGTCTCGTTTTTTTACCTTGAACACATTTTCTCCTTAGTTCGATCTTCCCAAGACCTTTCAATTACTCTATCTCTATCTTCAAATAATAATATCAAAAGGGCTGGAAATTATATTCGGCGTCGTATTTGATTTTCTGATCTAACATTTTTTTAAAAAAAAGTTTATTTTCTTTAAATGTTATGTTGTTTTTAAAATGAACAAACTTACCTTGAGCATGAATGCTTGCACCATTGGTTTTATATATAACCAACTGATAATACGGAATAGCCCATGTATAATTTTGTAACCCTTTATTTATAAAAATGAGTATACCGCTCTTACGTAGTTCTATATTGGCATAGTTGATATCTGAAACCGTATTCAAGTACGTGTTTAGATTAGGGCTTACATCGTTTATAATCATGCGTTTAGAACCTATGCCTTTCATTTTTAAAGATTCTAAAAACGTAAATGGCTCGCCAACAACATCTAATAGAAGTTGCTTGTGATCTTTATTCTTGTATGTTGAATCGAGTATCATAACGAATTTTGATAATTCAAAGATACAAAATGTTTACCATATTTAAGAATAAGTTAAACAAAATATTTTATAGAACCACAAGAAGAATTTATGAGGCGTCCGAAAGTTTGTTTATCATACCTCTAAAAATAAACCCATGAAATGGCAGTACACTATACCAATAGAGCCTTCCCCAAAGACCACGAGGTCTAAACGTTGCCGTTTGTTTGAGTAAATTATCTTCAATTTTAAACTCTAGCCAAGCTTCACCAGGTAAACGCATTTCTGCATATAACAAAAGTTTTTTTTGTGTTTTATCTGCAAAAATTACGCGCCAAAAATCTAAAGCATCACCAGCATCTAATTCAGTTGGACTTGTTCGTCCCCTTCTTAAGCCAATACCTCCAAACAATTTATCAACATTGCCTCTAATACGCCATAAAATTGTTCCATAATACCAACCTGTATGACCACCAATAGACCAAATTTTATTAATAGTACTTTCGGTATCTATTACAGGGCGTTCTTTATAATCTTTAAAGCAACCATATTTTGGAACATTTATATATTTATGCAATCGATTTCCGAGTCTGCCACTACTCACCATAGAGTCTTTCCAGCTAGACACAATACTATTTTGTTCTATTTTTTCAAAGGCTAATGATACGGCTTCTTTGTAAGTCAGTGGATTTACTTTTAGAACCTCATTGACATCACTTGGTTTACCAACAATTTGAATACCCATACTATCCACCAAAGATGTGGCTAATTTATAAGAAGTGGAGGTTACAAAATACAACCAGTATGATGATAGTTTTGGAGTCATTATTGGTACCGTTAAAATATAACGTTTCAGTCCTCTAACTTCCGCAAATTGTAAAAGCATCTCTTTATAAGTTAGAATTTCGGGCCCAAAAACATCATAACTTTTATTAAAAACAGTTTCATTCCCTGCAGCCCCCAATAAAAAGGCAAGAACATCTCTTACGGCGAGTGGTTGTGTTTTTGTATTCAACCATTTTGGAGCTATCATAAAAGGTAGCTTTTCTACTAGATCTCTGATAATTTCGAAAGAAGAACTACCCGAACCTACTATTATCCCTGCTTTGAAAACAGTAAGCGCATAATTTTTTGACGCAAGAATTTCTTCTACATTTTTTCTAGATTGTAAATGTTTGGAAAGTTTATCTTCATTGGTAATACCGCTCAAATAAATAACTTGATTGGCATCTGTGTTTTCAATAGTACCTTTAAAATTAATAGCACAGCGTTCTTCTAGAGACGTAAAGTCTTTGGAAGAGTTGGACATTGAGTGTATTAAGTAATACGCAACATCAATATCTTTTGGTATGTTTTTTAGTGTTTCTGGATTTAAAAAGTCGACTTCAATAACATGAACATTTTCATCTTCAGAGTAACTTTTATCTGCTCTAAGTCTATCTCGTACAACACAAACAACAGTATGCCCTTCATTGAGTAAAAAGGGTATAAGGCGTTTACCTATATATCCGGTTGCACCTGTAACAAGAATTTTCATAGCTCTTTTATCTTTCAGAATTTTTCCAAAAGAAAGTTTTAATACTAATTAGTTTATTCGCTTTTAGTTTCTAACACTTTTGGTCTTTGGTAACCAAACCGTGTTTTGTTCTCAGGAATAGCATAGCCATCTAATCCATTAATGGCAGCGACCTCCGCTTTTGACAAGTTGATGAAACCATCTTTTTCAATGAGATTATCGTTTACATACAAGCCAACTATTTTACCAATTACTAATATAGTGTTATTTGCTTTGATTTCATATTCTTCTACAAATTCCATTGCCAATTGAATAGGGGCATCTTTTACAAATGGAGCATGAAAATCTGTTTTAAATTCAGATTCTAAATCTGTTGCATCGAATTCTGAAATAGAATCGTCATACTTTGCTGATGTATGATGTGCATCTTTAATGATGCTTTTATGGATATGATTTATAGTGTAATATCCTGTGTTTTTTAGGTTTTCATAGGTATTTCTAAGAACTGTAGTTGGCCTTAGAAAAAAACCCAACATGGCAGGGCTTGAACCAATATGTGTTACCGAACTAAATACGGCAACGTTTTCAAAACCGTCTTTTGATTTCGAACCTATTAAATTAGCTGATTTGTATCCAGAGCAGCTGTTTATTAAATTTATTTTATAAATGAGTTGGAGGTTATCAATATCTGACTCGTTAAAGTATGTCATTACAATTTTAAATAATTATTAATTTTTATGTTTTGCGCTTTTAAATCGAACATTAAATTATAGAGTCCAAAAAACGTTCTATTTATGTAAATAAAGTGTTTAGAACCCCGACTTCCATTCATCTTTTTTAAATCTGCATTTTTAGCATAGCGCTCTCCTAATTCTGCTATTTTCCCAAAGAATTTAGCATCAGAAAAGTCGAAATATTCTTGGTGAAATGGTTGTGTAAATAAGCTTAACATTTCATGAAACATCGCTGTAAAAAAGGCTAACTCTTCTTTAGAATCATCTTCCCTGAGTATTTCAAGTTCGTAAAGTTTTTTGACGAAATAATTTTTATTGCTGATGTTTTCTGGTTTGGCTAATTCGAAATAGGGCTTATAAAATTCCATAGGAATGGTTTTCATACACCCGAAATCTAAGGCTATTAATGCTCCTTTTTTATTTACCAAAAAATTTCCTGGGTGCGGGTCTGCATGTACTTTTTTCAAATCATGAATTTGGAACATGAAGAAGTCCCAAAGGGCTTGCCCTAAGGTATTAGATTTTTCTTGGTTTGTGTTGTAAGCGGTGAATTCAGAAAGGTGTTCGCCTTCCATATAATCCATTGTAATGATCCGCTCTGAAGAGTATTCTTCATAATATTTAGGAAAGATTAAATTGGGAATGTGTGCACACTCCTTAGCAATTTGTTTACTTTGTTCAATTTCTAAAACATAATTAGTTTCCTCAACTAATTTGTTTTCTACTTCCATGAAGTATTTATTAGAATCTTTTCCTTTTATGTTAAACATACTCATAGCTATATGTTTTACCATAGCTAAATCTGATGCAATACTTTCCGCAACTCCTGGATATTGGATTTTCACAGCAAGTTTTTTCCCATTCTTTTCTGCAATGTGCACCTGACCGATGCTAGCAGCGTTTACAGAAGTTGCGTTAAAAGTATCAAATATGTCGTTTGGATGTTCTCCAAAATATTTTTTAAATGTTTTTATAACTAAAGGTGGTGACAATGGTGGTACAGAAAATTGTGCTAGTGAGAATTTCTCAACATAGGCCTGCGGTAAAATACTCTTTTCCATACTTAGCATTTGCGCCACTTTTAATGCACTACCTTTTAATTGTTTTAGTCCGTCGTAAATATCTGTTGCATTGTTCTTATTAAGACGCTCTTTTGCTTCCGGCTCAGTGTTTACAATTTTATCTCCGAAATATTTTAAATAATTCACACCAACTTTGGCTCCGGTAGAAACCAATTTGGTAGCCCGTTGTATTTTTGATGTTGGTATTTTATCAATCGTTTTCATAAACCTTTAGTTCATTTGAAATTTTTCCTTGAATAAAAATTTACCCAAATCTAAAACACTCTTTAAAGGTGCAATGTCTATTACATCAAAGGTTGTATTGACTGATTTTTCTATAAATATGTCCGTCTTTTCAAAAGAAGAAGACGTATCATCTAACCAAAATTTCATGGTCAATAACAATTGGAACCATGCAGATTCTTTAAGAGCTCTTTCTTGAATCTTCTCAAGTTGTTCTTGTTTAATATCTAACATTTGAATTTCAAGCGTATTGATGTATGCGGTAAAGTGTTGTTTTAAACCAGACAATACTTTTAAGCCTTTAAGGTCTCCCTGGTATTTGTCTAAAACATGCTTCACATAGCTTCTATTGGCGGTAAGATTTTCAAAATAGGTATAATAGAAACTTAATAATTTGTTTCTAGCATCAAATATTTTATAATCCTCACTTTCGTTTAAGGCGTTAATGGAATTCTCAAAAAAGGCTTCGAAGATGCCTTTTTCAATAGCTTGAAAAGAAGAAAAGTGCATGTAAAATAGAGCTTCTTCAAAGTTATTCATTTTGGAGAATGCAAAAACTGTTTTAGGATTATGGTCATGCTCAAGCACATAATCCATGTAATAAGTGATAATGTCGTTTTTGGATACTGACTTTTTCTTTGCCATAATAAATACATTTAAAGCAAATATACAAAATGTTTAACGATAATTAAAAAAAGTTAAACAAAATTTTAGACAATATCATAGAATGGTCTTATAGTGTTAACAACACGGCTCATTTTTAACAAATTTACAACGAGATACAGCTGCAATAGCACCTAAAATAGGGGCGCTAATTTAGAGCCATAGATATTGAAAATTCCCTGTAAATAGCACAGGAGCAATGGAACGACTAGGGTTCATAGATGCCTTAGTCATGTGGCCAGCGAACATAGCATCTAGTAAAATGACACCACCAAATGCAATAACTGGCATAGTACCAATTTCTTTACTTCCTTTGGAAACGTCTACAATAACCATCATTTAAAAGAAGGTGAGTAAAAATTCTAAAATAGCTAGCCGCAAAATACCAAGGCAAATGTTCCTATGATTTCGGATATGTATGGTTTCATTGTAGTTTGTTTTTTGCGTTAGGGATAGCATCGGCATCCTTTTGCTATTTAGCAAAAGATATAGCGGAAAGCCCGACCCTTTCGGGTAACGCCGAAATTTTATGTGAAGTAAATACACATGGTCTTATTTTAAGGTTTTGTTAACATTAAAAGGAATTGTGATGCTTAAATTTATACCAATATAAACGCATTTTTAAAACTAAATTACAATGAAAAAACTAGTATTGATTTTATTAGCATTTACAACTGCTTACTCAGTGAATGCTCAAATTGAAACACCACAGCCAAGTCCGTCATCTAAATTAGAACAACGGGTTGGGTTAACAGATATTACGATCGAATATTCAAGACCTGGAGTTAAAGGGAGAAAAATATTTGGTGGCTTAGAGGCGTTTGATAAGATATGGCGAACAGGTGCAAATGCTAGAACATCAATTACGTTTAGTACTGATGCTACTGTAGATGGACAAACTTTAGAAGCTGGTACTTATGCTCTATTTACAAAACCAGGGGTTGAAACTTGGGAGGTCTATTTTTACACAGATTACAAAGGCGGCGGCGTACCGCAGGATTGGGATGATAGTAAAGTAGTTGCTAAAACTACTATTACACCTATGGAGCTTCCATTTAGTGTTGAGACCTTAACTTTTGATATTCATAATATTAAAAAGAGTAGCGCGACGCTTAACTTAATTTGGGACAAAACAGTCATAGAGGTTCCTTTTGAAGTGCCCACTGATAAAGTGGTTACAGCTGGTATTGATAAAATAATGAGTGGTCCTGGTGCTAGAGATTATTATGCTGCGGCTGTTTATTATTTGGAAGCTGGAAAAGATATTACTAAAGCTAAAGAATGGATGGATACTGCGATGTCTAAGATAGAAAAACCTGGGTTCTGGCAATTAAGACAGCAGTCTTTAATTTATGCTAAAGCTGGAGATAAAAAGGCGGCTATTGAAATCGCTAAAGAATCTTTAGCTGGTGCTGAAAAAGCTGGAAATTCTGCTTACATTAATATGAATAAAGCGTCTCTTAAAGAATGGGGAGCGATGTAATTTGGACGTCTTAGAACATAAGATTTTAAGATATTATATATATGAAAAGCGTAATCATTTTGGTTGCGCTTTTTTGATTTTGGGCGTTACCACGAGGGTCATGCTTTACGTTTATAGTTTTGGCTCGATGCTCGCCTCGCCAAAAGCTAGCCACTACAATCGTTAATGCAAGTATCCGCAAAAGTAAGTTCTTTTCTATTAGTCGTTGGCCTCCAGAAAGAAAATATCTTCAACAGGTTTTTTAAAAAGTTTTGCTATTTTAAGAGAAAGAACCGTTGACGGTACATACTTATTCTTTTCCATAGCGTTTATGGTTTGCCTACTTACACCTACTTTTTGTGCTAAATCGGCTTGGGTCATGTCGTGGATAGCACGTTGTACTTTTATACTATTCTTCATGACTCTTAGATTTTAGTTTTAAAAAATTAAAACGAATAATAAAGAATAATAGAGGTGTAAACATATTGTAAATTAACACATGGAAGAATGAAAGATCGTATATAAATATGATCGTTAATGTTAGAATAAAGTAGTTGAAAATTATGGCCCAAACCAAAGAATCTTTTCTAAGCTTATAGATAAACTCGTCTTCAATTTTTTCTTTTGAAAACCCAACAATGAGTCCACCAACTATAATGGCTATTGAAGCTAATTCGCTAGATATGCCCGTTTCGATAATTTCAAATAATCGTAAATCATTCCCATGCAAAAGTCCTTCATTAAAAATTGAGAGTACTTTTATTTGAATAGGTTCGTAGTCATAGCCTGAACAAGCGAAGACTAACCCGTAGATGATTCCGATAATAAACAAAATCCATCCTAAGATTTTGTACTTGTGAGGTAATAAATAATTTGTTTTCATCTGTTTAATTTATAACATTGATGAATTAAAGGTAAAACAAACTTTACATTTAGTCAAATAAAATATACATAAAGTAATGATAACTAGTCTTTTTTAGTGTTTAGTAGTGTAGATTGATAAGGTTTCTAACGTCGTCTAAAGTCTTGATTAGCGACTGGCTAAACTCAAAAGACATCACATTGCTTTCTGTTTTTCCTTGTCGAAGTAATTCATTAAAATGAATAGCTTCGTAATTGTAACCAATCGTTTTGTTATTGAAATCTATAGTTTCGGCTTCACCCTCATTAGGAATTAAGCTAATCGTTGAAGGGTTGTGAAATTGATGATTTATTTTTATGATGCCCTTTTTGCAATAAAAAATGGCTTCTGTTGGTGTATCTTCAATTAAGGTGCTTTTTAAAATAGCCTTTACATTTTTTTCATATTCAAATACCATGTCGCAAGATGAATCTGCACCATTTTCAAAATAAGTAGCATTGGCTTTAATATGTTTTGGAATTCCTAATGCAGATAACGAAGCGAAAATAGGGTAGATGCCAATATCTAATAAACTCCCACCACCTAAAGATTTATTGAATAATCTTGATGAATTATCAAAGGCACGGTAAAAACCAAAGTCAGCCTCCAATTTTAAAACATCACCATAAATTCTATCTTCCAAGGCTTTTAAAACGTATCGGTAATGCGGGAGAAAGTATGTCCAAAGCGCTTCCATGAGTAGCACGTTTTTGTCTTTGGCCTTTGCAATCATTTCATTTACTTCATCGCTATCCATAGCAAACGGTTTCTCACAAAGTACAGCAATACCATGATCTAAACATAATATGGTATTTTCTTTATGAAGGGTATGTGGTGTAGCAATATAAACGGCATCAATATGTGGGTCTTTCGCCAATGCTTCGTAACTACTATATGCTTTTGTAGCGTTGTACTTTGAAGCAAATTCATTAGCCTTTTCTTGATTTCGTGAAGCAACGGCATATATCTTTGCATCTTTAATGGTGAGTAAATCTGTTGCAAATTTATGTGCGATATTGCCCAAGCCAATAATGCCCCAATTGATGGTTTTATGCATGTATTGTTTTGTTAATTGGAGTTATAAATTGCAGTAAACAGGCTATTGCAATAACAATGGCACAACCCACAAAATTCAACCATAAAAACGGTAGGTTGATGTACTCATATTCATCTAATAAATATAGTGCTATAACAGCTACTTGTGTTATTAAAGCCGCAACAAAAACAGCATTGCCTTTTATAAACTTAAAGAAGAATGCCAATAGAAAGATTCCTAAAACATTACCATAAAATATGGAACCAATAATATTAACTAGCTGAATTAAATTTTCCGCAAGATTTGCAACACAAGCAACACCTATAGCTATAAGTCCCCACAAAAACGTGAACCATCTAGAGGCTTTTACCATCTGTTCTTCTGTTTTTTCACTTGTATTTCGTTTATATAAATCCATCGTTGTTGTAGATCCCAAAGCGTTTAATTCACTAGCTGTACTAGACATTGCTGCGCTTAAAATAACTGCCAAAAGTAGTCCAATCAATCCACGTGGAAGATTATTCAAAATAAAGTGAATAAACACATAATCCTTATCGTTACTTTCAACTTTAATATTTTCACTTTTGGAAGCTTTATCTATCAAATTCCTGGCTTCTTGCCTAAGTTCATCGTTTGCAGCATTGGCGGCTGAAATGTATTTGGTTGCTTCAGGATTATTAGAATTAGTAAACGAATTAATAATATTCTGTTTATCTCTAAAAATTTGCTTTTGCTCTTCTTGAAGGGCTTTGTATTCATCAGCATATTCAGAATTTAAAACAACTTCTGTTGCCGTTGGATTAAAGTTTACTGGCGCTTCATTGAATTGATAAAACACAAAAACCATAACACCTACAAGTAAAATAAAGAATTGCATTGGCACTTTTAAGAGGCCATTAAAAATTAGACCAAGCTGCATTTCTTTAACTGACTTTCCAGAAAGATAACGTTGCACTTGACTTTGGTCTGTTCCAAAATAAGACAACATTAAAAAGGTACCGCCAATAATACCGCTCCAAAACGTATATCTATTATTTAAATTGAATGAAAAATCGAGGACTTCCATTTTGCCACTCGCACCAGCAATATCTAAAGCTTTAGAAAACGTAATATCTTGAGGTAGTTTGTCTACAATTAAAAAAAAAGCGATAAACATACCAATAAATATCACCACCATTTGATGTTTTTGAGTTACGTTTACAGCTCTTGTACCACCTGAAACGGTGTAAATAATAACTAGAAATCCAATAATAATATTAAGGGTTAATAAATCCCAACCTAAAACTACCGATAAAATAATGGCAGGTGCAAAAATGGTGATACCAGCAGCCAAACCACGCTGAATTAAAAATAGAATAGCAGCAAGTGTTCTTGTTTTTAAATCGAATCTGTTTTCTAAAAATTCGTAGGCGGTATATACTTTAAGACGATGGTATAATGGAATAAAAACCATACATATCACGATCATAGCAATTGGAAGGCCAAAGTAAAACTGCACAAATCCCATACCGTCATTATACGCTTGTCCAGGCGTAGATAAAAACGTTATGGCACTAGCTTGAGTAGCCATTACGGACAAACCAATGGTCCACCATTTTGAGGTGTTACCTCCTCTTAAATAATCTTTTACATTTTTACTGCCTCGTGTTTGCCAAGTGCCATAAGCTACTATGGCTATTAGAGTTGCGCAAAGTACAGACCAATCAATCCAACTTAATGTTTGCATAATTTAAAAGGATTTTGTGATCAAGTAAAACGCGATAATGTAAAGGGCGTTAGCTATTAAAACAATAGAGTATAGCTTAAGCCAAGGTTGTTTTGGTGGTTTGTCTTCTGTCATAACTAATCGGTTAGTTTTGAATTTTGATTTAGGTCGTCTTTGCCTAAAGATAGTATGTTCGCGAATAGGCGATAAGCACCAGAAACACCAGCTGGAAATTCTCTAAAAAAGCTTAAACCTGTATATGTGTAATACCCTTTGCCATGCTTTGCAACTAGTAAACTTCCGTCTTTCGCTGATTCACCCTTATCATTCATAGAAAGAATAGGCGTAAACTCTGGTCCCCAACTATTTGGGAAGTATAATCCTCGTTCTTGAGTCCAACCTTCAAAATCTTTTTGAGTGATTTTATTGGGGAAATTTAAAACTTCATGATTCGGATTTAAGAAACGAACTTCGGCATTTTCATCAGTGACTCTATCACGAGAAAGTTTTAGCTCATAAGGAGCTAGAGTGTCTACTTTTAATCTTCTGCTTGTGTTGTATTGCACTATCATATTGCCCCCTTCTGCAACAAAATCAAACAATTGCTGTTGTTTGAAATTTAGATCTTCAATGATGTTGTAAGCTCTAACGCCTAAAACTACCGCATCAAATCTGCTAAGGGTTTCAGGATTAATATCAGCTGGTTTCAATACACGAACATTATAACCAATCTGTTCTAAACTTTCTGGAACAACATCACCGGCACCTTGAATATAGGCAATATTTTCACCTCGTTTTTTAATATCTAAACGAACAATTTTACTCTCACTTGGCAGCGATACTATTTGAAAAGGAATATGCTCATAGTCTATTTCAATTAATTCCTTAGTATAGTCTTTATCACCGATGTGAATAATTGGACTTATATAACCTTCACTTTGATTCTTTGGAGGAATAACTGTGTAAATAAGTATTTGTTCTTCACCTTTATGGGTAATAGATACTTTCTGACTTTTAGGAAAAACACTCCAATCCTTAGGATGGCGAAATTCTACATCGCCTTCCAAATTATCTCTACCTGCTTTTACTACCACAGTGATATCTCGTTGTTGATCGCTATCTAAAATGATAACATTTTCTGTGATTTTTGCTGAAGCTTCAGGTATGATTTCAAACGGACGGTATAATTCGCCTTTGTCTGGTTTTGAAAACCTTTGAACAACAGACTTGGTAAAAGTAAATGGCACATTATTAATTAAAACATTGAAATCAACATTTTGTGTTCTTGGTGTCTCAGGTAATCCAATAAGGTTTGAATCGTTTACCTTATACATGCCTAATGTCCCTTTTTCATTCAACCAATAAGGCGTCGTTGGTGGCTCATTAGCGCTAATTTTTAATACCTCTTTGAATATGAATCTTGTATTGTTTTCTAAATCAATATTTTTTGAAACCCCCAAAGCACCAGCATTCTTTATGCTTAACAGCGTCATTGGAAGCGAGCTTCTATTTAACACCTCAATATCCAAATTTATAGGTTCCCCTTGAGTTCCCCAATTAGATTCAGCAGAAGCCTCTAAATATAAACCAGCACACATTTGGATGATGCTTTTTAGTTCTTTTGATTTTTGATTTTTCCAGTGTTTATCTTCAATATTTTGAAGTAATTGATAGGCTTTAATTAATTGAGTGACGTGAGAAGAAGGATTACTAAAATTGAAGTTCTCTTCAACGGCTTTTAATAGGACTCCGATAGTTTTTCCTCCTTTTACTCGGTTCCAAGATGTATCTACACCCGCAAAAATAGTTGCGTTTTCAGAAAGTGGTTCGCCTTTTAAAAACTCAATATATTCTTGTTGTGTTCCTCTTTGGGAAAGGCGTCCAAAACCTTGACTTAAATGTTGGCTACTAGCTAAAGACGCTAACTCGTTATTGCTGATACCTTTTTGCTGATAATACGTGCCAATATCAAAACTAAGCATATTGCTTTTGTCAACTTTATCAAATTTTTCTCGACTACCATATCGCCACCAACTTGTGTTATAAAACAAACGATGGGGTTGCCACAAAGCAGTCTGTTTTAGTTGCCCAGGATACGCTAATTTATTGTTAGCAAGTTCAAAAGCTTCCATACTCAACATAGCAGAACTTGTATGGTGGCCGTGCGTTCTTCCTGGTGTTCTGTGGTCAAACCTGTTAATTATAACGTCTGGTTTAAATGTTCTAATAGCTAAAACCACGTCACTTAGCACTTGGTCTTTGTCCCAAATCTCTAAAGTTTCGTCTGGGTGTTTAGAATAGCCAAAATCGTTTGCTCTAGTGAATAATTGTTCACCACCATCCACACGTCTTGCGGCTAATAATTCTTGTGTTCTAATCACTCCTAAAAGTTCTCTGATTTCTGGTCCGATTAGATTTTGCCCACCATCACCTCTTGTTAAAGACAAATATGCAGTTCTTGCTTTAAGGTGATTAGACATGTATGATATTAAACGTGTATTTTCATCATCTGGATGTGCTGCAACATACAGTACAGAGCCTAGGAAATTAAGTTTTTGAATAGATTGGTAAATCTCTGATGATGAGGGTGTTTTTGGTTTTTGGGCTTGTGAAATAGATACTGTTAAAAGCCCTATAAATAAGTAAAATAAATGTTTCTGCATGTTTTTTATTTAGCTAAAATCAAATATAAAAAACAAACCAGCGATTACGCTGGTTTTAGTTTTTATTTAACGCTTAGTTATAATGTGAATTGAATTTTATTTTTATTTCGTTTAACGGTCTTGTATAAGATTAGTTGCGTGTTTTAATCACTAAATTTAGCAAATAAATCACAGATAGAAAGTCCGCTAGGACTTTCGTAAATAGGCTAAAACCAGCAATTAATTTTTTACGTTGTTAGGCAAAGTATTTTTTTCATATTTATTATGGATTATTATTATTGCTAATCCAAACAGGATAGCTGCTACAATTAAAATTGTACTTATTAACCCGCTTACTCCGAATGACATACGGATTAAAATTGTTGAAACTATAAAACCAGAATTTCTTATTATTTTGTGAAATTTATCTGTGTAAAAAAAGGAAATTAACAGAAGAACGACATCCACTAATATCAGAACGGTAAAAAATTCGTCAAAGAATAAATTATTAACCGTTTCAAAACTCGGCAACTCGTTTGAAGTAAAGGAAATATCTGATGTCCAATTAAAAAGTGTAACCAAAGCCATCGTGAAAAATATTGGAACTAAAACAACGGCAATTATTTTCTTTCTATTTATGAATCTTTCAATTTTTAATTTATTATCCTTTTGTTGCGTTGATTTTTGCATTCCTTGTTTTTGAAACTGAAAAATCAGATAGAAAAGAATAACTGAAGCCAAGATATCATAGGTAAATTGCAAATCTCCTTTTATTTCAAACCAATCTGATGACAGTTCAAGAGCAGATAAATCTTTAAATAATTTTCGGATAATTATAAGTGTTATAATTTCATACTGTTTAGTTATGTAGGTGGTAAATGATTTTGGTAAGTAATAGATTAATAAGTAAACTTCATAAACAAGTATAAATGAGAATGGGGTGTAAATTGCCGATATCGGATTTTTAAATAATTCCGATTCTAAAGACAAATTTACTATACCAAATTTTGATAAGTAAATTAAAATTAAGTGAATAAAAAAGCCAAATAACGCAACATATAGTATTGTTTTTTCAATCCGCTGTTTGGCGTATTCAGATAGAAAAATTCGGTAAAGTTTATTTAATAAATTCATATTCTATTAAGTCTGATATATTTCGCCTAACGTATTTGTATATGGTTAGTTGCGTAGTTTAGCATCTAATTTAGTAAACAAAAACGAACCAGAGAAGATTCCGAAGGAATTTTTCAAATAGGCAACTACCAAAGCAATGAATTATACACGGTCTTGTGCTTTCGTTATTTATTTTATAATTCTGTATCTATCTTTTCAATTACTTTAGTTGTAAGCTCGTTTTGAACCAATAGTCTGTCTAGGAGAGCTTCTTTTCTATTATAATTAGACCAGATACTATTCCTAAATTGCGAAGAATTAATAAATTCTCTTAAGGTTAAAACAGACATTTTTTATTTACGAGTATTTGATAAACGTTTATTATCTAGAAACTGTTAATCGTAATAAATTATTTAGAATTCGAAGATAGTTTGCTTATTAACAAATATTTGTTTGACAGAATTATCATTAAATGTGGTTTTTTCAAAACTCCCAAAACTTGTTTGTAATACTAAAACCAATAGATTTTATATAGGTATCTAATTCTTGAGGAAAAACAATCTCATGTCCAAATTCTGAATAGAAGTAAATTCTACAATTTTATAAATATAATGTATGTTTTTTAATTCTAATGTGCTACAAAAAGTAAATATGGTATTTTAAAACACGTCAAATTCAACTCACTTAAAATGGTATTTGCTGCCGCAATATTTGGTTCTGGTATTAATTTTAGAATACACAATGTCTATTGTTACCCCACGGTTTTTATTCAGCTAGCAAAAAGGATAATTTAACATGGCTTCCTTTGGATTTGTTATTGGTTATATTCAACTCTCCTTCATAGAAGTTTATTAGTTTTTTACTGATGATTAATCCAAGTCCTAAACCTTGTTGCTCCATCTTTTCTCGGTTAAATTGAGTGAAGGCATCAATTTCGTTTAGTTTGAATTCACCAAATCCTAAACCTTCATCAATTCGAGCTAGTCCACCTCCACATCCTGGATCTAAATTGCCATAAATATCTAACGAGGGTATATCATATCCGTTATCTATTACATACTCAATTCCTGGGAATCTATCAGGGTCAGCTGCCCATCCAACTTTTTTAGAAAATTCTTCAGCGATAAAATCTGCTCCAAATGGGAATCCACTAACACCGGCTAACAACGGATTTAAAATATTAGTTCTAGTTGAAGCCAAATGAGAATCCATAATAATACCATTAAGTTTAATCCCTTCTAAATTGTATGCATAAGCCAAAATAAAAGCACCTATAGATCCAGCGCTGGTGCCATGAGCAAATACGTGAGTTGTAGGGTAATTTGAAACAGTATAATCAATAGCAGCCATATTGGCCTGCAAACCATTTACTTCCCCTCCATTCGGATTGTTTGGGTAAGGGGTTCCCATACCTGAATGAAGGTCATGATCACTCATAGAAACAATTAATACGCGATAACCTTCCTCAATTCTTCTTGTGAGCGTACTACTTTCAATTTGTCCACTGTTAGTATGAGTATTGTGAATGAGTTGACCGTCTCTTAGGTCTTCTATTGTCTTTTCTGTATTGTGATTGTTCGGATTGTGAGGTGAACCATTAACTGGACTTACTCCAATGATATACTGTTCATTTTCATTAAAATAACCAGCACCACCCCCATGAAGATATACCCATAGCGGAGCTTCGGCTCCAGGGTTATTGACAGGTTCAACTACGAGGAAGGTATAGTTACCTGAAAAACCACAGGTATAAGCAGTGTTTCGATAAAAATCTAACTCCACAGAATTTGATTGGAAACTTAGATTGTCCTCCTCAGCTAAAGTAATGTTACTTGTTGTTCGGGTCAAAGGTGCCCAACTGTGGTCAACAGTATTTTTAGGTAGCTCAATTTCAACTGATTCATCTTTTGAACAAGAACCGAAGATGGTAAGAAGTATTACAAGTATGCATATATATCTATTCATGGCACTTGCCTTTAAAGTAATAATTAGGCTTAAGTAATATGCTTACGAAGTTAATTACCAAAAAACTGTATTTCATTCACCTATGTTAATAGGAATGATTTATTTAAGATTTTTTCGAATTCGACTTAAAGATTGGGGTTTGATGTTTAGGTAAGAAGCAATAAGGTAATGAGGAATTTTATCTAATAAATCAGGTATGTTTTTGATTAATTCAAGATACCTTTCTTCTGCAGTTGCACTATGTAGATTATAAATTCTATTTAGAGTTTGGACATATGCTTCCTGAATGTTCAAGCGAAAGAACTTTTCATAAACAGGATGATTTTTGGTTATTTAATCAAATGTTTCATGATTTATCATCAGCAATTCAGTAGGTTGGCAAGTTTGAATATTGAATCTTGTTCTTACATCTGAAAAAAAACTGTATAAATCACCAAGCCATAAACCAGTCCCCCGAATTTGGATTACATGTTCTTCTCCATCCTCTTCGACTATGTAATTTATCATTAGTCCATCGTTAATAAATGGTAAGTATTTAACCACTTCGCCTTCTCTAAATAAAAACTCTTTTTTGCCTAATTTTTTGTGGATTAGCCGGCCTTCTAAATCTAGATATACATCCATAGGTAAGTCTATATGTCTATTAAATGCTTTATAGAGATTTGGATATTTCATTTCTTAAAAGTTCAAGTATTATACATTTATCAGATTTGAATCGTTGTTGTAATTACCGCTAACGGTTAGTATAAAATGCGTTTTAATGCAATTTATATATTGTTGGCAATAGTATTTCAGATCTCTATTATTATTGGAAAATGGTCAGACAGGTTTAGATTGTTCTTTCTTCTGTCATCAATGCATCGATAACTTTTTACATCTATATTCTTTGTAAATATGTAATCTATTTTTTTTGTAGCAGCTTTCATTGTGTTGAACCTATTGAACGTACCAATGGGACCATATACAGAAGCACTTTTTATTTTGTAACTATTCTTAAACTCCTGCTCGAGCAACTTAATAGGTGATTCCGAAGGGAGACAATTGAGATCACCCATTAATACAATTTTCTTATCTGCCAACTGATTCTTATTTATATAATCTACTATTAATTCTGCTGACTTCAAACGTGCATTTTCACCCTTATGATCAAAGTGGGTGTTAAAAACATGAACAATTTGATTTGATTTTTTGGTTTTGAATTTTCCATACACAACAATTCTTTTAAAATCAGCATCCCAACCTTTAGAGATTTTTTGAGGAGTCTCAGACAGCCAAAACACCTCTTGTCCTAATAGTTGATACTTGTCACTGTTGTAGAAAAGAGGAACACCTTCACTATTAGTACCCAAACCATCTCTTCCGTATCCAATATAATTGTATTTGTCTAGATTATTAGCAACGAATTTTAACTGATTGGGCATAGCTTCTTGTATCCCTATAAAATCTGGACTGTAGTATTTTAGTAATTCCACGACTTCATCCTTTCTTAGTTCCCACCAATTATCACCATCATTTGGAGTGTCATACCTGATATTGTACGACATAATTTTAGTTTGAGAAAAGCTGCTCGAGAAACCTAAAAATAAGCTTATAAAGACTAATATGAGTTTAAAATATTTCATTTTATTAAATTACTTGTAAAGCACCTTTATACATTCGTTTTATTCATTTCTTGTCACTCTGAGGGATATTCCAAATGTTTTTTTCTATATCAATTGTTCCGCCTAACTCTTCTTTAACTAATCTATCTATTATAATCAATCCTTTTTTAGCCATATTTTCAAATGAATCTATGCCATCATTAGGGAAATTTTGTCTAGTTCTGTGTATATTAAATTGATTGGAGAATTTTCTACCGAAAATTTCTTCTACACCATTTTTTCCAATCATAAAACCAATCAATCCTCCCCAAGTTGCAGTTGGGTTATCCGAATCCCATCCTGCAAGTGATCCAATTTTTATAGTTTCCTTTAAATTTCCTTCTCCATAGAATAAGCTTATCAAACTTGATGCAAAGTTTATTCCTGCTGCAAAGCAGCCATTGCAGTATAATTTTTTTGAGGTGATATCATATCCTGCTTCCTGATTCACTTGATATTTATAGTAAATAGAATCTCTCGTTTTCTCCCAAGTGATACCCGATTCATACAATTTCTGAGTGTAGTTAAACATATCGGCGGCATATGAACTATCAGGGAGAATGTTACTTGCCTTATTTGCCATCCAAAATATTTGCTGACTTAAGTTTCTGTTAACATCTGTTTTTGAAGCCAAAGCATGCATTGTTACATAAAACTTTGAAATATATTCAGCTTCATCTCGAGCAGTGGTTTGAATGGGTAAATGGGCAATCTTTAATGCTACATCTGGTCTGGTAGGCGAGAATAATCCAAATATCTCTGTAGTTAATTGGGCATCGATCATTTCATAATGCTCGTTGTTATTGGGATTTCCAGTTTCAGGAGGAAGCATGCCTTGATTCATTAAATCAAATGCTTTTTGATTGGAGACCCATAAAAAATTTTCCTCCTCATGTTTCATGTGATTTAACCAGCCATTACGTATTTGTTGCGGAGATAAAATACTAGTCTCGTTTGTGTAAAGAAGATGCTGGTACATATATTCTATATCCGTATCATCATCTGAGCCCCAAATTTCATTTGTGTCTTTAAAAACAAAATCTATGGTAGAGGATAAGTTACTCGGGATACCTTCTCCCCATATACTGGGTTGATCAGGTTTTCCCCAGTCCTCTCTTGTATAAAAATCTCCCGTTTTAATTTCTCCGATATTGCCGATTTTATCCATCTCTGTAACCAGTCCAGTCCAATTAGCAATAGATTGTCCCAGCCAAAAACCATATAATTGATCTTTATACTTATCACGTGAGATACTAATAGATGCTTTCCTTTCTTGGATAGAGCTGATTTTCTTTGATTTAGTATCCTTCTTTTTGGTTTCTGTGTTGCAAGAGGACAACACAATCAAGGAAAATATTATTAAAATATTGAATTTCATAATTACTACCAACGTTTTTGTATATGGTTTGTTGCATGTTTTAAGCACCTAATTTAGCAAATACAAACCAAATAGAAAATCCGCGAGGGCTTTCGGAAGTAGGCTAGAACTGGCAATAAATTATATACTTTGTTGTGTACAGTATTTTTCCTTCAAATTATTATTTATATTTTCTAAATCAAAATCTTCATCTAAATACTTATTTAACGAGACTTTCCTATCCTCAAATAAATATTGTGTTATTTTTCTAAACTTAAAATATTTAAAAGAGGCAGATTCTGAGTTAACTTCATCATTACAAATGTCTGTCAATCCTTTTTTTTCGTCAAAAGAACTTTCATTTGCAATAAAATCGCAATATCCTTCATTTTTCCATAAAGGAAGTAATTTATATTTTAATAATCCCAGTTCATTCCTTAGAAGAGAATGAACAGTTTCATGCGCAATAACTCCACTTAATGAATACTTGTTGTTTTCGTCTCCATTTCTTAAGATATAGTTTCCTGAAATAGATGACTTTGTCAAGAAAATATTTTGAGAGATAGGGTTGTTTATGCCATATGCTTTTCTTGATATCGGTGCAAAAAAAGTAAACTCATTATAACTACTACAAATAAAAATATCTTGGGTTATTCCAATTTTAAATAGTTCGGTACCTTTTAGTAATTTTTCCGATTTGTCTAGAACTAACTTTAATTCGTTTATATTGATATCATTGGAATGATAATACACAGAAAAGTTCTTGTATTCTAATTTATTTGCGAAGAGAAATACAGGAAAAAATGTTATTATAAGATATGAACAACCTATACCTGTTAAAATCCAGTTAAATATTTTCTTTGTTTTTTTTATAGTGATTGGATCATATTGCACACGGAACGTCCCGTGTATGGTGTCGCAGCATCCCGCAGGGTGCTACGCACTATACACATTGTTATGTGCTGTTTTTTCTTTTTGTATTAAATCACTAATTGCATCCCATAGCGAAATTCTTTTCTCTAAAGATTTCTTTGCAACTGCCAAGCTTTCACTCCACTTATGATCATCATTTCCACATAACTCAGAAATCATTTTAAGAGATAACGGACCGTGCTCATCCCCATCTAATTCTATATGTCTTTCAAGATAATATGTCAACTTGCTATTTTCAGAATCAGCATTTTTGAGTATTTCAATAAACATATCAGGAATTACATCTTCTCGTCCAAATGTAAATGCAGAAGCAACGAGATGTGCCTTATTCGTCTCAATGATTGAAAATGAAAATGTAACAAAATCAGCAACTCTTTTGTCAATATTAACTTCGTTCAATGAATATTCAACGGTATTGTCAGATTCAAGAAGATTAATAAATTTATTAATCTCAGTTGTATTTGCTTTTGCTTGTCTCATTGCATCTAAATACATTTCAAAATGACTTTTAGGTTCTCCTAATTCATTAATATCACTTTCTTCCCCGTGAACTATTTCATTTATGAATCTCGAAAGTGTTGCGTTTTTAGATGGTATCCAAGGTGTTTGAACATTTGTGAGTTTTATTTGAAGAGATTTCAAAAGTGACATAAAGTCCCAAACAGCAAATACGTGATTCTCCATAAAAACTTTAATGTCATCTACATTCTTTAGGTTTTCATAAAGTTTATGATTTTGCAATTGATTTCTTAACTCGGAAATCTCGTTTTCTATATTTTGTATTCTATTCATACAGCTTTTAATGCTTGCATATAACGGTTGGTGTATGGAAAGTTGCGTAGTTTGAGTGCGAGGATTTTCCGAAGGAAAATCAGAAGCTAGCAAACAAAGCAACTCCCAAAATTATTGGTATAAAAGTAGCGATTTTTTATACACATTGTTAGGGCACTTTTAATATTTTCATACTTTTTTTAAATACAAGAATATGAAATATAATTTTGCGCAAACATTGCGTTTAGATTGGAGAGCGTTAGCTTTTCTATTTTTTTATATAAGTTTAGATATGCCTTTTGGAAGGTCAGTCGTATGCAACAGTTGCGCTTTGCTATGGTCAGAAATCAGTTGAGTGAGCGATTAATTTTTCCCTTTTATAGACCGCTTTTAAGCAATGTTTGATTTTTTTTTGAGCCGAGTGAGCAATGTGCGCTAACGTATCCGTATATGAAACGAAACGTGTATAAAAGTACTTGTATTCTGGATTATACACGGCCAAATTTTTATGTTTTGTTTCTATTTTTCAATTCTATAAGCCAAATTTAAAAATTTGGAGGTCTACTCAAATACTTGCAAACCTTCCGATTTAGCTTTTATTAGCTATGTTTTATATACCGTGTTGTGTTTGCTTTCTCATTTGCTTTCATCACAAAATTTAGTCAATTCAAAAATTGTCATTGCTCCTGCATGCCTTTTTATTTCTTCTCCATTTTTCATTAGAATAAATTGTGGTAAGCCTTTTATTTTGAATTTATTTATTAATTTCCAATTTAAATCAGCGTTAACCTTAGTAATTCTTAAACCATTTGATTCAGTCGCAAATTTTTCCATTGTAGAATTCATCATTAAGCATGGCCCGCACCATTCAGCCCAAAAGTCTATTAAAACTAATTTTTCTTTTTTCAAAACTGAATCTATATTTCTAGCATTAAGGTGTATGATTTTTGAATCAGAATTTCTTCGAATTGTTTTGTTAAATATAAACCTTAATGGAAATGTAAATGCTGAAATAATTGTTGATAACAAGAAGAGAATGAAAGCGATAATATAATTTATAATTGTTTTTATATTTTTCTTCTGTTCAAAGTTTTTTTCAGAATCATTTTGGTATTTAATAATCTTATCAATCATAATTTTATAATTACATACAACGTATGTATATAGTTACTGGTAACTATATATCTATTATTTGTGCACCAAGATAAATAAAAACCTTTATTGTTTAACATTACTTGTGTTTATAGGTGTTTTAGTTAGAGAAACGAATTATTATTCGGAGACAAACGTATATTAAACACATAGTGTTCGTTTAATTTAATAAAAATAATAGATTGGAACACTTACTACTACCAACATCCATTTTGCGTCAATACCATACATTTTAGAAGTTTATATAATATGTTTAGGGCTTATAATGAAGGAAGTTAGCTCATTTTTTTACAAAGTCAAGTTTGCAGTTAGGACTTGTCAGTTTCATTTTTTTAGTGGGAAAATAGTTGCCATGTACGTTAGGGATCGCAGTGGAAATTCTTTTTTGGGCTTAACTATAAATTTTTTGTTTAAAATTCATCTTATATTTTTAAAAAACTTAATGAGATACTGAAACAAGTTCAGCACAAGAAAGATTATAACGTAAAGCCCGACCCTGGTGGTAACCTGCCTGCCGGCAGGCGGGCGCCCAAATAATCACTTTTTTTAAAGCCACTTTCTTCGCTTAAAGTAGATAAGCATGCCAATAAATAACACAATCATAACGCCCCAAAGTATGAAGTAAGAGTATTTATATTGAAGTTCTGGGATGTACTCGAAATTCATGCCGTAAATGCCCGCAATGAAGGTTAGTGGGATAAAAATGGATGCCATTATGGTAAGAACTTTCATGACTTCATTCATTTTATTACTAATGGTAGTCATGTACATATCCATTAAACTCCAAATCATTTCTCGGTAAATATCAATATTTTCTGAAACTTGGATTAGATGATCGTAAACATCTCTGTAATACGTGATTGTTTTTTTGTGAATGAGTTTGTTTTCGTTTTTTTCAATACGATTTATAACTTCACGAAGTGGAAATATACCGCGACGTACTCTTAGGATTTCACGTTTTAAATTTTGAATCTTTTGGCTAATATCGTCATCTACTTCACCTGAAAAAATAGCAGTTTCAAAATCTTCAATTTTATCTCCTAAAGTTTCTATAACACTAAAATAATGATCTACAACAGCATCGATTAATACATAAAGTAAATAGTCAGCTTGCATCGAGCGAACGCGCCCTTTCGCATGCCGTATACGGTTTCTAACAGAATTGAAAACATCACCTTCTGATTCTTGAAAGGATAGTACATAGTTTTTACCCAAAACAAAGCTAACTTGTTCTGAAACTATCTTTTCATTGGCATCATAATACAACATCTTTAGAACTACGAATAGGTAATTATCGTATTCATCAATTTTAGGACGTTGTGAGATGTTAACAATATCCTCTAAAACCAGTGGATGTAAATCGTAATGTTCGCCAAGTTTTTCAATTTCCCCAACATGATTTAATCCATTTAGATTAATCCATGTAATAGAATCTGTAAGTTTATACTCGAAGCTTTCTTGAACAGTATTTAGTGTTTTTTCGGTACACTGTTCTTTATTATAATCAAAAGATTCAATAAAGAGTTTTTGCTTATCTTTTTTACCAGTATATATAACACTGCCTGGTATTTGTCCTAATACATTTTTAGAGATATGTGTTGTGTTTTTTGCCATTTTAAATAGTATACCTTAAATATATGGAATATTTAAACAGCTTCACTGTCATCGTCAATAACATCATCAATAGCATCTTTTTCAACAAGGGTTACAGCCTTTTGGAGCATAAGGTTATTGGGATAGGTTACTAAATCACCGTTTTCAATACGCAAGTGTAATTGGAACGCACGTATATCTTCAATAATTGCGGTAATTGGAAAGTCTTTATCGTGTATAGCAATTTTGTCTCCAACCTTATAAGGGAAATTAAAAAACATAATTATTCCAGAGGTTATATTGCTTAAAATAGACCAAATAGCAAATAAACCAATGCCGATTACAGCGAAAATAGATGAAAAAACAACAGCTATTTCTTTGAATTCTGTCCCGAAAATAAAGGATTCGATAAGCACTGCAAACAGAAATATAGTAACTGTTATGTATCTTCTAATAAGTCTAATTCTAGCTTCATTAATACCTGTATTTCGTGCTACCTTGGTTATTGTAAAATGGATAATAAATCTAATAATAAGCAACGAAATAAGTAGAATCGCAGATATAATTAACTCACTTTGATAATCTTTAAAGAAATTAAATAACATAATATTAGTGATGATAATTTTTAGAAATACACATGTAAACAAAGCACAAATTTAATCTAATTTAAGTGTTTGTCTAAGCATTTCATCTTTATTGCTATTCTTTTGCCAATAAGGAGATTTAATGGTTTTCAGTTTGATTGCTTTGGTTGTTAAAACTTTAGCATTTGGTCCGAAACCACTTTCAAAGGATTCTTCCCAACTTAAAATATCAAAAGGAAATTCGGGGTTAAATGTTATTGATAATGTTCTCTTTAATTCTGAATAACTGATGGAGTAGGTGTTTCCTGTTAAAGATGCAGAAGCTTCGTAAGTTTTTATAGTTTTATGTTTAAGTCTTAAATATTCAAATGACGGAATCATTTTTAAATCTCCCGTTGGTAATGATTTTGGGTCGATGCGAAGTTTTACCCATAATTCATTTTCTAAAATGGCTTTGTCTAGTTTGAAAGTTTTATCAGCTTCGCCTTCAAAATAAGAGTGAGAATTGATTTCAAATTGTTTTCTGTTATTGAGTTGCGCATACACATGGCCGCACCATTCTTGCATAGAACTTGAAACTTTTAAAGCATGTTTATTGTTTGAAACCGGGTAGAAGGTACTCTGCATTATGGAATATGGGTACACACCAGTATTGAGTTTTTTAATAGCATTCAATTTTAAAACAGGGATGTTATTAGCATTTTGATAATTTGCTTTTACTTGAACATCGGGTAGAAAATCTTCAGTCACATATACTAAAACAGCAGTTCCTTCTCGCATTTCTCCATAACGCCATTGCTCTAATTTATAAGATGAAATTTCAGCTTCTCCTGCATACCAATATGTTTTAAACTCTGAAGATGCTTCATGTTTCTCTATGACTTCTTGTTCAATCGTTGTTGTATCAGAATTAATAGCCAAATCTATAGATACTGATTTGTTTTGGCATGAAGCAAGTGAAAGCACCAAACCAACTATTAGCCAAATAAGAATGTCAATTTTTAAGACCGTCTTTAATTTATTAATTATTTCCATTGTATAAATTTACAATCCTAAGTTGTTTCTGCAATAGTATTTAACGTTTTATAAACAAGATGAACAGGTAAACCCATAACGTTAAAATAGGAGCCTTCAATTTTTGTAACACCTATTTGTCCAATCCATTCTTGAATCCCGTAAGCTCCAGCTTTGTCAAAAGGCTTGTAGGTTTTTATGTAGAATAAAATTTCTTCATCTGAAAGTTCTTTAAAAGTCACTTTGGTTATATCATAAAGTGTTTTTTCAAAGTTAGTAGTGGTAAAACAAACAGAAGTAATGACCTCATGAGTTTGATTACTTAATAATTTTAAAATACGGAATGCTTCATCTGCATCGCAAGGTTTTCCCAAAGCAGTGTCATCGTTCCAAACAATGGTGTCGCTAGTAATCAAAATATCATTTGGTAACAATTGTTTTTTAAAGGGTAAAGCTTTTAATTGTGCGAGATAATTACTGATTTCAAAATGAGTTAATCGTGGCGGATATTCTTCCTTAACTGGCTTTAGTTGAATTTCAAAGTCCAGTCCTAAGTTTTTAAAAAACTCTTGTCTTCTAGGTGACCCTGAAGCTAAAATAATTCGATGTTTTTTAAGTTTTTCGTTCAGCATTAATTGAGAATAACATACTTGTATAAAAGTAACGAAAGCATCCCGAAAAACATGATTAATTTATACATATTACTAATGTGATGCATCTCTTTTTTTGTTGAAGCGCCAAAGGTTTTAATACTTACATAAGTAAGCGGACCAATAATAAATAGCAAAAAATAGCCAACTGAAATGGGTTGTTTGTATAAATCTGAAACGACATAAACGATGATGCCTGCTAATGGAAAGAAATTTAAAACAGTCAATACATGCTTAGCGCGCTCCCTTCCAATTGCGATAGGTAAAGTATTCATTCCGGCTTTATAATCGCCATCAATATCTTCAATGTCTTTGGCTATTTCTCTTAATAAGTTTATGCAGAATGCAAATAATGTATAATCTAAAATTACTTTAAAAAACAGGACTTGAGTGTGTTGGTTAGAAAGTGTCATAGCTGGAATTAATTCAAATATTCCAACAATAATTAAGCTGAGACCAACAAGTATAGAAACAACAATATTACCAACTAAAAGCGTGCGTTTTAAATATGATGCATACACATAAAGTAAAATAGAAATTATAACGAATATTGAAAAAAAAGCTGCTCTACCAACTAAATGTGATAAATAAAAACCAACACCAACACCAATCAAATTAAGTATTATGAATAGATTATATGCTGTTTTTTCTGAAATGGATTTATCAATAATAATGGTATTGGGTTTATTAACTATATCGGTTTCAATATCATATATGTCATTAATAATATTTCCTGCAGCTGCTATACAAATGGTTGCTAAAATTAAAAGGGTAATACCAAAAGCATTTAAAGTAGTTTGTACTCCAAATGGTTCTAAAAGAGCATACTTAATGAGTAATTGCACTAATACAATCATCAACAAATTTTTCCAACGGATAAGATTTAAGAAACTCAAAGTTTAAAATTTAAGGGTGCTACGAATTCACGAATATTTTACTATTTTTAGTGAAACGAAGACTAAAGACTGGTTTAATCATATTTAGCCCCAAAATTACCATTCCATTTTCCTTGAACTTTCAAAACTTGCTCAATCACATCTCGTGCAGCACCTTTACCACCTTTTTTATGCGAAATGTATTTTGAAATACCTTTAATTTCAGGCACAGCATCTTGTGGGCAACATGGCAGTCCAATACCTTTCATAACAGGGTAATCAGGAATATCATCACCCATATACAGTACATTTTCAGATTTAATATGCTTTTTACTAAAGTAATCATCGAGTTGCTCAATTTTATTATGAGCGCCTAGATAGATATCTGTGATACCTAGACCTTGCAATCTTAAGCGTACCCCTTCGTTCGATCCGCCAGAAATGACACAGACATTAAATCCTTTATCAACAGCCGTTTTCAAAGCGTAGCCATCTTTTATACTCATGGTTCTTAGCATTTCTCCAGTTGTGGTAACTGTAATAGAACCATCGGTTAAAACACCATCAACATCAAAAATAAATGTTGTAATATGCTCTAAATATTCCTTATAACTTTTTTCTTCCATGTGTATGTATAATCGATTTAGTAAGCAATTCATAAATATCCTTATGATGCTGGCTCTCTAAAGTTTTTAAATGTTTTTTAATGGTTTTTTTATCGTTACGTTTGGCAGGTCCGGTTTGGGCCTTGAAAGGCGACATCTCCTGAACTTTCTTTGCAGTTTCTAAAATTAACGGTTTTAATAAATCAAATTCGGCGCCTTCACTTTCTGTGATTTCATGCCCAATTCTGTATAATTGATTCGTAAAATTATTAACAAAAACCGCTGCCAAATGCAGTACACGCCTTTGGTCGCTATTTATGCGCTTTATTGGACTCCCTAAACTTAATGATAGTTCCTTTAAAATAGGGAAACACGCTTTGTCGATGGTTTCAATACAAATTGGCACATTCGCGAAATCCATTTCGGCATTTTTGCTAAAGCTTTGCAGTGGATAGAGTACCCCACGTTTGTGTTTTTTATCAATATCATAAACGCTAACACTGCCCGAGGTATGCACAACTAGTTTATTTTTAAAAGGAAGTTTACTCGATAATTCACAAATCACATCGTCACTAACCGCCAAAATATAAACATCGGCCTCTTTTAATGTGTTTAGATCATCGGTAATGTCAACTATACTTTCATAAGATTGTATCGCCGATAAACTTCTGTTGTACCATTGAACAACAGAAACTTCACTTGTTTTACTAAACCCTTTAAATAAATGTGTAGCAACATTGCCAGCACCTAAAATTACTACTGAAATCATATTGCTAAAATACTAATGAATTATGAATTAAGGAGACAGAATTATTAATATTTGGGCGCATCCCTATCGGGTCGGGCTATCCGTTGCAAGTCCTCACGATCTTGTCCCGATAGCTATCGGGATCGCTGTGGGCTTTCCACTTCTATCCCTTGCGCATTTGTTTATGGAACATGACATACATTGGTTTTCAATCTCAGTGTTCCGTTTATGCCAATACGAGAAAAATAGTCTAATTTTGTAATCCATGAAAAATGATATCAAAACTAGAGAAGATGTATTTTTATTGGTCTCTTCATTCTATAAAAAAGTGAGAGCAGATGATGTTCTTGGACCTTTTTTTAATGATGCCATTAAAGACTGGGATGCGCATTTAGATAAATTGACTACCTTCTGGGAAACCAGTTTGTTTATGACCCGGAGGTTGGAGCATAAGTATCAGGGCGACCCTCTAGAAACTCATGTCGAGGTTGATAAACAAAATAATAATAGCATCACAGAATTACACTTTGGCTTGTGGCTAAACCTCTGGTTTGAAACTATAGAAGAACTTTTTGAAGGGGATTATGCTGAACAGGCTAAACGTCGTGCCCGAAAAATGGGAACGTTCTTATATTTGAAGATTTTTGAATCAAGAACTCGATAAGCATACTTGTTTCTTCAATTTTTTGTCAACTTTTTCATGACTTTAATACTTCAAAATAAACATTAATCCTTAAATTTGCGTAACCCTAAAAAAGGGGTTTTATTATGCAAAAACAACTCGCCAACATTTTCTTTTCTACGAAGTTAACCGCTGTTTTATTTATTGCTTTTGCAGCTGCTATGGCAACCGGAACCTTCTTAGATGCAGGACAAGAAACTTCACCAACACCGTACACCAGAAACTTAATTTATAATGCATGGTGGTTTGAAGCAATCATGGTGTTTTTCATTATTAATTTCACTGGAAATGTTTTTAGATTTAGGCTATATAAAAAAGAAAAATGGGCAACATTTATCTTGCATTTATCATTCATTTTTATTCTGTTGGGTGCTTTTATTACACGTTATGCCAGTTTTGAAGGTATGATGGCCATTCGAGAAGGAGCGATTGAAAACAACTTTCTTTCGCAAAAAACATACATTACAACGCTAATTGATGGAGATTATGAAATTGATGGAGTACCGCAACGCTTGCCAGTAGAACGTGAGGTTGATTTTTCAGGTCGTTTAGAAAATGATCTAAAAATAGAGACCAAATACAATCAACAACCAATAACTATTAAATTAGAAAAGTTCATTGTTGGTGCTGAAGAAGATATTGTTCCAGATGAGAATGGAGAATCTTATTTAAAACTAGTTGAAGCTGGAGAAGGAGGGAGACATAACCACTTCTTAAAAGTTGGAGAAATAGCAAACATTCACAATGTATTAATCGCTCTTAATAAACCTACTGATGGTGCTATTAATATTACGCATCAAGGCGATTCACTAACTATTAATTCGCCTTTTGATGGCGAGTACATGACCATGGCCACGAGATCACAAGGAAAGTTAGTTAAAGATAGCTTGCAGCCTTTAGTATTGCGTTCTCTCTATAAGATTGGCAAGATGCAAATGGTATTCCCTAACCCCGTTATAAAGGGTGTTTTTGATATTGTACAAAAAGGACAACCATTAAAGAATGATGAAGATGGAGTATTGTTAAAAGTGACCACAAATGGTGAAACGAAACGTATTGGTTTGTTAGGAGGAAAGGGAACAAACAGTAGTTTTAAACAAATAAAATTAGGTGGTTTAGATTTCGCGTTTAAATATGGCTCTAAGGTCTTAGAGTTGCCATTTGCGTTAAAGTTGAACGACTTCGAAGCAGAACGTTATCCTGGGACAGAACGAGGTTATTCTGCATATTCAAGTGAAGTAACTGTTTTAGACGACAGATCAGAAAGTTATGATTATAAAATTTTTATGAATAATATTTTAGACCATGATGGTTACAGGTTTTTTCAATCGGGTTTTGATCCGGATGAAAAAGGTACTATTCTCTCAGTAAACCATGATTTTTGGGGTTCTTTGATAACTTATATTGGTTATTTTATGTTGTATTTTGGGATGATGGCTATTCTGTTTTCTAAACATTCTCGTTTTGGCGATCTAAAACGATTTTTAGAAAAAACAAAAGCTAAAAAAGCAAAACTGCTTACTATTTTGGTGTTATGTTTTGGATTAAATGTGTTTTCTCAAGAGCACCATGAGAATGATGGACATGACCATTCTATACCTACAAAAACACAAATAGATTCCATTTTAAAATCAAACATGTCTCCTAAAGCACATGCAGATAAATTTGGGCATTTAGTGATTCAAGATTTAAGCGGACGAATGATGCCTGTTAATACTTATGCTTCAGAAATGCTTCGTAAGTTAAGTAAGCAGGATACTTATGAAGGCTTTGATGCAAATCAGGTGTTCTTGTCCATTCAAGAAAGCCCTATGCTTTGGTATAATGTGCCTATTATTTACTTGAAACTTAAAAAAGGAGATTCTATTAGAAAACTTATTGGGGTCGATATAGATGCTAAATACGTTCCGCTTGCAGATTTCTTTTCAGAAAGAGGCGAATACAAATTAGCACCATATCTTGATGAGGCTTACAAAGCTCAAATACCAAATGGATTTCAAAAGGAATTTAAAGAAACCGATCAGCGTGTTAATTTATTATACAACACAATTGAAGGTATGTCTTTGAAGATATTCCCAATTCCTAATGATGAAAATAACAAGTGGATTTCTAATTTTGATTACAAAAAAGACACGTCGAAAATAAAAGACTCCTTGTATTCTAACTTTATAAAAAATGGATTTAGAGCTTATTTATTCACATTAAACCAAGCTAAAGAATCGGGTGATTTTGAAGAAACTGAAAAACTTTTAGAAGCATTTAAAAAAACCCAGCATCGTTATGGTGGAGACGTTATGCTAAGTGATGATAAAGTAAAAACCGAAGTGCTTTATAACAAGTATGATATTTTTAAGAAGCTTTTTAGTTGGTATTTATATGCAGGTAGTTTGTTATTTATTTTATTGATTGCTCAAATATTTAATGACAAACGCAAGGTTGTAAATGTGTCAGTAACCGTCTTTAAGTTTATTATTCTTGGATTATTCATATTGCACACAGCAGGTTTAATTGTGCGTTGGTACATATCTGGACATGCGCCTTGGAGTGATGCTTATGAGTCTATGATATACGTGGCTTGGGCAACGATGTTTTTTGGTTTAGCCTTCGGAAGAAAAAGTGATTTAACAATAGCATCAACGGCATTTGTCACTGCTATGATTTTAATGATTGCACACTGGAATTGGATGGATCCTGCTATTGCAAACTTACAACCTGTTTTAAATAGTTATTGGCTCATGATACATGTGGCGGTTATCGTTGCGAGTTATGGCCCGTTTACGCTAGGAATGATTTTAGGAGTTGTAGCATTAATACTCATGATTTTTACCACTAAATCCAATAAAGTTAAAATGGATTTAAATATTAAGGAGTTAACTGTTATTAACGAAATGGCTTTAACTGTTGGTTTAGTGATGCTAACTATTGGTAACTTTTTGGGAGGTATGTGGGCTAATGAAAGTTGGGGACGTTATTGGGGCTGGGACCCGAAAGAAACTTGGGCCCTTATCAGTATTATGATTTATGCTTTTGTGATTCACATGCGATTGATTCCTGGACTTCGTGGGAGTTGGTTTTTCAACTTAATGTCTATTGTTGCGTTTTCAAGTATTTTAATGACTTATTTTGGAGTGAATTTCTATTTAGCAGGTTTGCATAGTTATGCGAGTGGCGACCAAATTGTGAGTGTAAAGTTTATTGGTATTGCTTTTGGTATAGTGGCTGTTTTAGGTTTGTTTGCTTATCGAGGATATGCTAAGTTTTATAAAAAATAAAGGCTATTAAAGTTCTAAGTGTAAGATTAGCTTGAGATTTATTTAATGAACAGAATATCTAGGCAGATTCTCGCGTTAGCTCTTTAATGGCACGTTTGAGTTTATCGACAGTAAGAGGAAGCAAGTTATGAAAGACTACCCTCTTTTCCGACATTGGTTTTGGAAGATACCTGAACCGAAATACGGATTTTGCAGATATTAAAAAACCAACATTATTCCAAATGGCGATTTTATAGCTAATGTTTTTTTAGGTTTTCAAAAGCACTCCCGCTAGGTTCTGTTATATTTTCAGATTGATATGATTTTTCTTCTATACACTAGCTACCCGTGTAACACTATTATTAAATTGTTTATTGTCACTTTAATAAGAATACGGGATTCTAAGACTTGTTTTGGATGAATTTATAGCTGGAAAATGTTTACTCTATATATCTCCCATATTTTTTATGTTGAATAGATTAATAATTAAATTAACATTCTAATATATTTGCAAAGTTAAATAGGATTAAAAAGTGGAATATGATTATAAAGAGGAATACGAAATTATTTAAAGAATTTAAAGAGTTTGCCGTAAAAGGTAATATGATGGATATGGCCATTGGTATTATCATTGGTGCGTCTTTCAATAAAGTGATTGATGTATTGGTTAAGAAAGTGTTTTTGCCTCCATTGTCTTTATTAACAGGTGGTGTTAATATGCAAAATAAACGTATCATCCTCAGAGAAGCGGTAACTGGTGCTGGTGGAACTAATATTACAGATGAGGTAGCTATAGGTTATGGTGCACTAGGCGAAGCATTTTTAGATTTTATGATTATAGGATTTACAGTTTTTATTGTGGTAAAGTTTATGAATAAGCTTCGTAATAAGGCTCAAGACACCAAAGATAAAACAGTGGTTACTCCAAAGGATATAGAATTATTATCGCATCTTACTGAATTGATGGAAGAACAGAATGCCTTGTTAAAAGCAAAACAATAATTATGGGAAAAACAGGTAGAGAAAAGAATACCAAAAATAAAGCGAAGCATTCCAAGTTGATGGCTAAGAAGAAAAATAAAAAGAAAGCTGGAGAAACGTTAAGAAAGGAACGTTTAAAAGCCATTATTTTGAAAGCTAAAGAAGAAAAAGATAATTAAAAAAGAGTTTTAATTTCACTAAAAGAAACTTCCTTAAAATCTTTAATGACCATATCGGCTTTAGAATAGTCTTGATTTTTAGAGTGAAAACTATCAAAACCAACACAGAAAATACCTGCTGCTTTTGCTGCTTCAACGCCATTGGTGGAATCTTCAATTACAAAGCATTCATTTTTGCTAAAACCAGTAGCTTCCGCAGCTTTAATAAAAATTTCAGGATGAGGTTTGGATTGTTTTAAGTCGCCACCACTAAGTTTCGCAACAAAATATTGGCTTAAATCAAAACGGTCAAAAATTTGATTGATGCTAGTCATAGCGGCCGAAGACGCCAAAACCAAAGTGAGTCCGTTATTATGGTAGTCTTTAATTAAATTTAATACACCATCTATAAGGCCTAAGTCAGAATTACTATAAAAAAAATGTTTGTAGTGTTTACGTTTTATGGCCACTAAAGCTTCAGGAGATTGATCCAAACTAAAATGGTCGCATAAGCGTTTACAGATGTTGATTGTGGATTGCCCTGTGAATGACTCATAAAATTCGGTTGAAACTTCAATACCAACTTCATTAAACATATCATGATAGGCTTTATTATGCATAGGCTCGCTATCAATAATAACACCGTCCATATCAAAAATAACTGCTTTTAACATCTTTAAATTTTTTTTACGAATATATAAGAATTGAAAAGAACTCCCTAGAAATCTATTTTGTAGTTTTGAATAATTATTAAAATGAATCTAAAAATCAAAACGAACCCGAACTTTCACCCAAAAAACAAGCATAAATCTGGATATGATTTAGAAGCTTTATGCGAAGCATATCCAGATTTATTATCTTTTGTGTTTGAAAATAATTATCAGACAAAAACTATTGATTTTGCTAATCCAAATGCTGTAAAAGCATTGAATCGAGCTTTATTGTTTAAGCATTATGGCATTAATTTTTGGGAATTTCCTGATTCTAATTTATGTCCGCCAATTCCTGGGCGTGTAGATTATATTCATCACATAGCCGATTTGTTAAAATCATCTAAAATCTCAGGTAACATCAATGTTTTAGATATAGGAACAGGTGCCAGTTGTATTTATCCTATTTTAGGAAATGCTGAATATAATTGGAAATTTGTAGGAACGGATATTGATAGAAATTCATTAGAGTATGCACAAAAAATCGTCAATGAAAACAAATTAAATGATGTCATTCAATTAAGATTTCAAAAAGATGTTTCTCAAATATTTAATGGTGTTTTAAATGAAGAAGATAGCTTTTCAGTGTCTATTTGTAACCCTCCATTTTATAAATCGGAAACTGAAGCTTTAGAGGCAACGACTAGAAAACTAAAAGGATTAAATAGAGAAGGAGATAAGGTTGTTAGAAACTTTTCTGGTACAAAAAATGAACTATGGTATAAAGGCGGTGAAAAAGCATTTATTCATAATTATCTCTATGAAAGCTCTTTGTTTAAGAAACAGTGCGTTTGGTTTACAACTCTAATATCTAAAAAGGATTTGGTAAAAGGTATGTACACGTCCTTAAAGAAATTAGGTGCTACTGATATCAAAACAATTAATATGGGGCAAGGCAATAAGGTATCAAGAATTGTAGCTTGGACTTTTAAATAAAAAAGTATCGAAAATCATACTTTTTGATCTTCGATACTTTTTCAGTTGAATAGTTACTCTAAACTATAATATTTATAATTCTTTCTTTTTTCTTAAGTCTGCTTTATAAAAGAGCCCCAGTTGTAGCCGGTGTAAGCTTAATTTTTTAATTTTTCGGTTTAAATAACCAACTTGAATATTTGCTGATTTAGAAACGTGAATTCCTAAAGCGCCATATAAGCGGTTTTCTGAAAAAGCATCTACTTTCTTAGATCCAATAGTTGTAAGATATTCATTGTGAATACGAAAGAATAAGGTTTTATTAAGCGTTATTTTCATACCAAGTCTGTAACGGAGTCTATTATGAATAACGTTTGGACCAGATTTATTAAGGAATCGTTGTTCAACTCTAAATCTATGGTCTATTGGTAGTTTAAATAGTTTATGTTTATAACCAACCTGCTCGGATAAACGATTTTCAAAAGTATGTGGGGCATTTGTTTCAAAGCCACTATCAATATCTGAAAACCCATAAGCTAACGAAGCAGTTGTTTTAGGTGAAACAGCATAGTTTAGCGAAAGGTTGTATAAAATAAAGTTGAAGTTATCTGCTAATTCGTAGTCCCAAGCCTGAATTAAGGTACTAAAACTAACCTTATCAGAAATTTCATGGTTTCCTGAAAAAGTAAACCATGAACCTAATTCATTCTCAACAGGAGATTGAGCAAAAGTAATGTTCAGGCTAAGTACAAGTAATAAAAGGGCAATATGACGTTTCATATAAAATGAAGTTAAGTAAATAAATAGTAAAAGGAGCTCAAATTGAGCTCCTTTTAAGTTTAATAAGAACCTATTAAAAGTGTTCGTGTAAGTGATGATGTTCATCAATTAGTGGTCCACCTTCAATAATTTGTTCGGATGCTTGTTGAGCAAATTTCTCAAAGTTTAAGTGGAATGAGTGTGCTAAGTGAATAGCTTTACCAACGTAAGCTCCTTTTTGTAACCAAGTGTTCATAGGGTCTAAAATCTCTGATGGTACACCTGGACAGTATTTAGGCATGAATAATCCGAAAATAAAGTTTTGTTCGTAATCTACATTATCTAAGTCACCATTAAGGATTGCAGTAATCATTGCTCTTGTATATTTTAGTTTTATACGAGATCCTACACCGTAAGGTCCTGCGCTCCATCCTGTATTAATTAACCAAACGTTTACACCGGCCTCAGTCATTTTTTTACTTAGCATTTCGCCATAAACTGTTGGGTGTAATGGCATAAATGGTTCGCCAAAACAAGCAGAGAATGATGGTACAGGTTCTGTAATTCCTGCTTCAGTTCCTGCAACTTTAGCTGTATAACCAGAAATAAAGTGATATGCAGCTTGACCTGGCGTTAATTTAGATACTGGAGGTAATACACCAAAAGCATCACAAGTTAAGAAGAAGATGTTCTTAGGGTTGTTAGCATAAAGCGTTTCTTGAATATTATCAATGTGATGAATTGGGTAACTTACACGGGTATTTTGTGTGATGCTACTATCCATATAGTCGGGTTCTCCATTATCTTTAAACACTATATTTTCAAGAATCGCACCAGGCTTAACTGCTCTAAAAATGTCCGGTTCTTTTTCTTCTGTCAAGTCAATTACTTTAGCGTAACACCCACCTTCAAAGTTAAAGATTGTATTATCAGCTGTCCAACCATGCTCATCATCGCCAATTAATTTTCTGTCTGGATCTGCAGATAAAGTTGTTTTTCCTGTCCCAGATAATCCAAAGAAAATAGCAGTATCTCCTTTTTTACCAACATTAGCAGAACAGTGCATTGGTAATACATCTTTTTCTACTGGTAAAATCATATTTAGGGCAGAGAAAATACCTTTTTTCATTTCTCCTGTGTAAGCAGATCCGCCAACTAATGCTATTTTTTTCGTAAAGTCTAATATTGAAAAATTACCTTGACGGATGCCATAAGCTTTTGGATCTGGACAAACATACCCCGGTGCACATAGGATTAACCAATCTTCATTGAAGTTTTCTAATTCCTTTTCACTAGGTCTTAAAAACATATTATATACAAACATGTTAGACCAAGGTAATTCAGTTACTGTTCTAATATTTGTTCTAAATTCTGGTTCTGCACATACGTAACCATCTCTAGCATAAATTTCTTTTCCAGAAAGGTATTTAGTGATTTCGTTTTTTAGCTTATCAAAATTTTCTGGAGATACTGGTTTGTTAGTTTTTCCCCACCAAACTTTATCAGCTGTATAATCATCTTTTACAAGAAAACGGTCTTGAGGAGAACGTCCTGTAAATTTTCCTGTGTTTATAGCTAGGGTTCCGTTTGCTGTCTCTTTCCCCATGCCTTTATCAACCGTTATTTTTTGAAGTTCCTCAGGTGATAAATTCCAGTTAACCGTCACATCTTTTAATCCGTATTGTTCTAAACTTGGATGTTTTGTTGCTGTTGCTTTCATTTTAGTTTAATTTAAAGGTTCCTATTTAATAATTTTTATTTCAAAATGGCCATATCATTGGCACTAGTATCATTGATATAATGAAGAACATAAGTAGTAATGGAGCACCCACTTTTAAGTAGTTCATAAACTTATAACCTCCTGCTGTCATAACCATCGCATTTGTGGTTGTGCCTATTGGTGTTAAAAAGGCTGTTGATGCGCTAATGGCAACTACAATCATAAATGGTTCAGGAGATAGGTTTAGTGAGCTAGCAGCAAGTATTGCTATAGGTGCCATTAATACTGCTGTTGCTGAGTTATTGATTACTTGACTGAATGTTGTGGTTAATAAAAACACACCACCTAGTAATAAGATCGGATGTATAGCACCTAAATAATCAACAAGAGCGTTGGCAATTAATTGTGCAGTTCCTGTTTTTTGGAGTGCTATGCCCATTGGTATCATTGCTGCAATCATAACAACACTTGTCCAACTTATACCTTTATATGCTTTTGAAATTGGTACACATCCCGTAAGTAAAACCACACCTGCTGAAATTAATGCAGCCATAGATCCTGGTACAATTTTGAAAACCATAAAAATAATCATGAGTATTAGTGCTCCTAAGGCAATAAATGATTTAGAATTAAGACTTTCTACATTTTTAGCCATTCCCTCTGGACTACCAATAATCACCAGATTTTCGTGTTGTTGTTTTAAATCGTCTATATGTTCCCAAGTACCTCGTATTAAGAACGCATCGCCTGCTTTAACAGTGATTTCTTTTTCTAATAGAGGTTTCTTGTTTCTAGATACTGCTAAAAGTTGAAGATTATAGCGTTTGAAGTAATTGTTTAATTTGTATTTTCTTCCTACTAAAATAGAATTTGGGTTTACAATAACTTCAGTCATACCAACCTCTTGATTAATAAGGTTGTGTTTCAATTCATCAGTGATAGGTTCAAGAGGTAAAAGCCCTAATCTGAACGTAATCATTATTTTGTTGATAGCTTCCGTTTCCCCTTTTACAGTAATAATATCATGATAAAGAAATTCTGTACTGTGGTCTGGGAATTCTATAAATCGAGGTGTCTTTTTTAATAAATTTGGATGTCTTCTTCTAATACGAATAATAGTGACGTTATATTCTTTTTCAAACTGCCATGCTTCAATTTTAGTGTTTAGTAATGGTGATATAGATCTTACACGCAAACGATAGTACCCATTGTCAACTTTATAAGCTTCAATCCAATTATGAAGTGTAGATTCAATATTTACTGGTTTATTATTTGTATTATTTTTTGGTAAAAGTTTATAGCCTATATATCTAAAATATAATAGGGCTACAACAAGTAGTGGCAAACCTATTAACGCAAACTCAAAGAATGAGAATCCTTCAAAACCAGCCTCCATTAAAGCATTACTAGCTATAATGTTTGGAGGTGTACCTGTTAAAGTTAATAATCCACCTGTGTTAGATCCAAACGCAACAGGCATCAACATTTTAGAAGGTAATGTACCAATGCTCCAAGCAGATGAAATGGTAAGTGGCATTAAGGTTGCCACTGTTCCTGTATTACTAACAAATCCAGATAATACGCCAGCACCAAGCGTTATAATAACCAATAATTTTGGCACACTTTTCCCTGCCCATTCTACAAATTTCTTACCAGCTAAAGCTGTCCAACCTGTTTGGGCAATACCTTCGCCTATAATAAAGAGAGCAGCAATCATAATAACCGTAGGATTACTAAAGCCACTTAAAGTTTCTTTAGAATCTAAAATACCTGTCAAAAACAAACTCAGCATAGAAATTAGTGCTACAATGTCTGGTGTAAACTTTCCCCAAACAAAGAGACCAATGGTAATAACTAAAATGGTGAGCATTAAATAGATCATATATTGTAATTCTTTATTAGCTTTAGCAATTAATTAGAAGCGTTGAATAGATATAGTGTAAAATTACTTTGGAAGCCCTCTAATTATTATGACGAATGTCATGCTTTGAGTAAAGCTGTGATTTTTCAATAATTGCTAAATTTAGTAACTAAAAAATGAGGAAAACGTTAACGAATACGTTTTCGTTATACGGAGTTTTTCGATATTCTTTATTTTAGATGAATAATATGATTTTGTTAAATAACAAATACACAAAAAAACACAAATTAATATATGAAATTAGATGTTTTAGCCTTCGGAGCACATCCAGATGACGTTGAATTAAGTTGCGGTGGAACCATTGCAAAAGAAGTTACCAATGGCAAAAAAGTTGGTATTATTGATTTAACTAGAGGCGAGTTAGGAACTAGAGGTACGGCGAAAACTAGAGATCAAGAAGCATTTAACGCAGCACAAATCTTGGGCGTGAGTATTAGAACCAATATGGAGTTTTCTGATGGTTTTTTTGTGAATGATAAATCGCATCAACTAGCCATTATTAAAATGATACGGAAATATCAACCAGAAATTGTGATTTGTAATGCTATTGATGATAGACATATTGACCATGAGAAAGGAAGCAAACTAGTAAGTGATGCTTGCTTTTTGAGTGGCTTGATTAAAATTGATACCGAAGATGAAGGTGAAATACAAAAACCTTGGCGACCAAAACAAGTATACCATTATATACAATGGAAAAATTTAGAACCGGATTTAGCAGTTGATGTAACTGGTTTTATGGATAAAAAGATGGAATCTGTATTAGCCTATAAAACACAATTTTTTGATGCTAATAGTAAAGAGCCAGAAACACCTATATCTAGCAAGAGCTTTACGGATAGTATTGCTAACAGAGCTAGAGACTTAGGTAGGTTAATAGGAGTAGAGTATGCAGAGGGTTTTACTGTAGAACGTTATGTAGCTGTTGATAGTTTGTTCGATTTGAAGTAGTTATAAAAACAATAAGAAAATATTCAAAAAGTCTTTGTAGAAAAGATTGAAATAAATTACATTTGCACACGCATTACAAAATGCAGTTACATGGTGGTTGTAGCTCAGTTGGTTAGAGCATTGGTTTGTGGTACCAAGGGTCGCCGGTTCGAATCCGGTCTTCCACCCAAAAAGCAAAAGCCTTTCAATTTATTGAAAGGCTTTTTTTGTATTTATAATTAATCTAGCTTAACCCGCTCATCTCTATTAGCCAACTCCCAAGCTGTGTGAAAAATAAGCTTAGTACGCGTTTCTAGAAAGGCATAATTTATTTTATCTGGTGTGTCCGATGGTCTGTGATAATCGGCATGTGTCCCATTAAAATAGAAGATTACAGGAATATTATTTTTCGCAAAATTATAATGGTCCGAGCGGTAATAAAAACGATTCGGGTCATCGTCTTCATTATAGGTGTAATCAAACTCTAAATTGAAGTATTTTTTATTGATATTTTCTGAAAGGTTATGTAATTCTTTACTTAATTTATCAGAACCAATTAAGTATAAATAATTTTTACCACTTTCTTCATGTTTTGGATCAACACGACCAATCATATCAATATTTAAATTAGCCACTGTATTTATTAAAGGAAAAATGGGGTCTTCATCTGCGTAATAACGTGAACCGTAAAGTCCTATTTCTTCTCCAGTAACATGTAAAAATACGATAGTACGCTTAGGTCCATTTCCACTCTTTTCTGCTGCTCTAAAAGCTTCAGCTATTTCTAAAATGGCTACTGTTCCGGATCCATCATCATCAGCACCATTGTTAATATCGCCATTCCTGCTAATCCCTATATGGTCAAGGTGTGCAGAAATGATAATTACTTCATCTGGCTTTTCACTTCCTTTAATATAAGCAATAACATTCTCTGAATCTTTTATACCATTCCCAAAATAACTGGCTGGAATGTCTTGAAAATAGTCGTCTTCAGCAATAGGAGAGGGAATGTTATTAGTGCGATAATTATTCTTTATAAATTCAATAGCCTTTTTTTGACCAGGTTCTCCAGTTTTTCTTCCCTCATACTCATCTGAAGCATAGGTGTAAAGCATGTCTTTAAGCTCATTTGAAGTTATTGTAGCAGCAAAAGTTTCAGGATTAACGACTTTCTCAGTTTTATTTTGTGAACTACTGCAGGATGTGAAAAATGTTGTAGCACAGATAAGAATTACTAGTTTTTTCATGTGTTTATACTATTTTAGATATGCTATATTACAAAAAGGAACGAATCAGCTAGCTAATTTTCAGTCTATTTTAACAATTCATTATTTGTATCTACCGCTAATCGATGATCTTGATTAACAATTTGCCACGCTGTAGCAAAAATGAGTTTGGTACGCTTTTCTAATAACGGATAATCTATTTTATCTGGAGTATCTGTTACTTTATGATAATCGTCGTGCTCACCATTAAAGTAAAATATTACTGGAATACCATGAAAAGCAAAATTATAATGATCAGACCGATCATAGTAATCATTTGTATCACCTTCTGCATTAAACCTATAATCTAGATTGATGTTAAAAAAACGATTATTTACTTTTTCAGAAACATAATGGAGCTCTTTGCTTAATCTATCTGAACCTATTAAGTACATATAGTCTTTATCATATTTATGATAATTGTCTATTCTTCCAATCATATCTATATTAAGATTGGCAATGGTTTTTTCAAGCGGGAATACGGGATATTTGGTGTAGAATTCAGAGCCTTTTTTGCCTATTTCTTCTGCAGTTAGGTGTAAAAATAAAATACTCCGTTTCGGGGCATGACCTTCATCTTTTGCTAATTTAAATGCTTGCGCCATTTCCATTAGGGCTACTGTTCCAGAACCATCATCATCTGCACCATTATTTATAAGCCCATTCTCAGAAACACCTAAGTGATCTAAATGAGATGAAATCACTATCACTTCTTCTGGATGCTCAGAACCTTCAATGTAGGCTAACACATTTTCCGAACTTCCATATTTATCATTAAAAAAGCTAGAAGGAATAGTTTGATAATAGTTTGATCCGCCAAAAGGAGAATCGATGTTCTCGCTTTCATAATAAGATTTCAAGAACTCAGCGGCTAGTTTTTGCCCAGGTTCTCCAACTCTTCTACCCATAAAATCATTAGATGAAAATTTGTATAAGTGAGTCTTTAGCTCTTCTGCATTTATAGTATTTGCATATTTGATAACTTGAGTGCTATCCATCAACACTATATTATCTTTAACATCTTGTATTTTGGAGGTGTATTTTTTGGTAGCACAAGTACCTAGCAATGTAAATAGAGAGAGAATATAAAATACCTTCATGTATATTAAGTAATTATTAACCGCATGCAACTTATAATCAGATTATTATCTTGTAGCGATAAAATTATAAGTTTGATAGTTTCATTATTTTATTCAAGAACAAATATACATATTTACAGCAAAAATTACTTACTCATCAAATGGAATATCTTCTAATTCAGATTCATCAATTTCAATATCAAGATCTTCTAATTCTTGCATAGATTCTGCTTCTAGTTTGTCTTCTATAGCTTCAATAGCATCTGTATTGGTAACTTCTGTTTTGGTAAAAATTGATTTATATGTTGTAATAGCCAAAGCTATAAAAGTTAATATAAATGTAAACTGTATGATTTTTTTAACGTTCCCCTCTTTTTTCGAAAGATAAAATGCGATAATACCAAAAGCTAATGCTCCGATGGCAGGAATAATTGCTAAGTTTGATAAGGGTAAAACAGAAAAAATAATCGCGAATATGGATGCTATTAAAGCTAGAATAGTAAACAATTTTTTCATCTTAAATGTATTTAGTTTTTTAAGCCTGAAGCTGATTTTATTTTTAACTCTCCGGTACCTACGGGTATTTTAAATTTACCATAAACAGGGATTTTATTTTCGTCTGCGGTAAGCCATAAAGTACCATTTACAGTATTTGAATTTGTAGATCCTAATGAGATTTTATAGCATGTTTTAGTTCCTAAAGCTGTAGAAATAGTCTCCTTTCCTAAGTAAGTTACTTTGGCTTTAATTTCTTCCCTGTCAAACAAAATAGTAAAATCTTTACTAGTACCAGAGCTTAAGTTCGTTAAATCAAAAGTTCTTATGGTGTATAATGTTGAAATAATATCTTTAGTATCAGCACCTATAGGTACTGTTTTCTTTTGAACCCAATTACTCTTTTTTCTTTGTACCGTTTTTACCGTTTTAGTTTTATGACTAAAGGTATACTTCATGTTTTTATAATAACCACCTTCATTAATATCTCTATTATATAAATAGGGTTTTAATGTTTTTGGATTAACATAACTCTCATACAAATCTCTAATTTTAAAAAAATTATCCCATTTGCTATATGTAGTGGCTTTACATTTTAATCGTAATAGTGTTGTTTTTGATGTTTTAACGGCACTGGTTTCCATTGTGACCTCAGCCAAATCCGTTAAAATACCAGACATATTATAAGAAGCGGTGTAGGTAAGTTTTTCTCCAAATCCAATAGCATTGTTTTGTGCGTTTAGAGATATAGAAACTAAAAACAATAGCAAAAAAGAAATACGTATCATAAAAGTAATTTAGGTTATAACGTACTATTAGTCATTTATTGTGCCGAAAATACAATGCTTAAAATTATTATACTAATTTATTAATGTACAGTATTTGTTTTACTGATTTATATCATAGTTTTTAAAATGGATTAAGTATAAGTTTACTTGGTAATAAATTTTATGGTCATGAAAAACATCCTATTGCCTACAGACTTTTCTAAAAATTCAATAAATGCTATTGGTTATGCTTTAGAGTTTTTAAAAGATCAAAAATGCCAGTTTTATATCTTAAATGTACAAAAAGCGTCTTCTTTTATAACAGATGATATGATGGTTGTAAATTCATCTACAACCATTTATAAAACATTAATTAATGCGGCTAAAAAATCTATCAATAATATAGTCTCAACAATTAATGAAGAGTTTAACAATAAAAACCATCAATTTCATTCTATTGTAGATTATGATAATTTTATAGACTCCATAAATCAAGTTTGTAAAAATCGTGATATAGATTTGATAATTATGGGTACCAAAGGCGCTTCAGGTTTAGATAAAGTACTCTTTGGAAGTAATACCGTAAGGGTAATGCAACGCTGCAAAGCACCAGTTTTAGCTATTCCTAACGGATGTGAATTTAAGAACTTGGATAATATTGCTTTAGCAACTACAAACTCAAAAAGCTTTAAAATAGAAGATTTGGAGGTTTTAAGAGAAATTATGACTATGAATAAATCTTCGTTACAAATATTCCATCTTGCCGATCAAAATCATTTAGTATATGATACGGATGATAATATCACTTTTTTTAACAATAATTTTAGCCAGCTGAGACATGAATTTGTAGAAACAGCAAAAGATGATATGTTTAATGTAGTTCATGATTATATTGAAAAAAACAATATAGATATGTTAGTCATTATGAATAAAAAGCATTCATTTTTAGAGCGTTTGTTCACAACACATACAGTGGAAAAATTTGCGTTTAAAATTGATATTCCGCTCTTGGTTATACAGCGAAGCTCATAAGGTTTTTAGATATTGAAATCTTATTAAATTAAAACCATCCTTTTTATAATAGAACTTAAGGTTTATGCTTCAATCATTTTGGTAATACCATAACGCAGCTTGAACGTGTAATTGCGATGTTAAAAATCAGACTGGTTTTAGCACATTATAATAAAATCATGAAGTGAGAGCTAATTTTATAACTTCCTGAAATAATATGTTTTCTTATTGTCTCACATTTTTTAATTTCGTGCTTCAAATAAGTATCAATCACTATCACAATAATCGTGAGACTAGACAGATTACTTGTGCTCACCACACATTTGAGTTTTCAATAAATTTAGCAAAATCTATAATTATAGACAAAAAAAAGACTTACTTTTAGAAACAAGTCTTTTTTTTAAAGTTCTATAATTAATTTAATGTTAAATGTATTTTCCTATTTTTTAGTATCACGTAATTTTTTAACACCAAAAGCTGCAGCTCCTAATAACAAAATACTAAGGCCTCCATCTAATGGAATTGAATCCCCACCACCATTATTTCCACCACCATTATTTCCACCACCATTATTTCCACCACCTTTGCAGCTTCCTCTATGTTTTCTCCTACCGCATTTTCGACATTTCTTTTTTTTCTTTTTTTGAAAATCTCCAGTAACTGTAGCAATATTGGCAGAAGTTATAACCAAACTAATAGAATTAGCTATATTTTGGCCACTCGCAATTGCATTTGCATTAGTAGAAAAGGTTAAGGCAAAAATTATAATGAGAGCCCCTAATAATTTAGAAATATTGTTTTTTAATTTCATTTTTTGTGATTTCATTTTTTGTGATTTCATTTTTTGTGATTTCATTTTTTGTGATTTCATTTTTTGTTAAATAATAGCGCAACAAATATAATTGTAATTGTAGGATTTTACTATTTTTTTCGTTGAATTGCCATAATAAAACCTCGAAATGAGTTTAAGTATTGACAAAAGGTGCAGCATTGTCAAATAACAAGTCCTAAAACAACAAGAATAGTTTCCATTAAACCAAATACTATCATAGCCTCTTTTGAATTTTTTTTAAGATTACATTTATTAATGAATATTTATGAAGTATAATGGCAAAACAGGTTTTATATATCGGTTTCTATGATAATTAAATAAAAGGTATTAATTATACTATGGAACGAATAAAGAGTTAAGTGTTCTTTACTTAATTATTGGTGATTCTATACTACAACTAGGTGAAACTGTAACATTTTAGTAAAAACTACGTCATATAAGCATCAATCAATAATTAATCATCATGAGACAAGACAGACAACTTTTGGTCCTTACACATTTAAGTCAGTTAATCACTTTGGTAACTGGTTTCGGTAGTTTATTATTACCATTGGTGTTATGGCTTACGCAAAAAGAAAAGGTGTACCAAATGGATACACACGGTAAAAACATCATAAACTTTCAATTAAGTTTAATCGTGTATTGCATCATTTGTTTACCGTTAATTTTATTATTCGGCTTAGGGCTATTAGGCTTTTTGGTTTTAGGAATTATCTCAGTGGTATTTCCTATTATAAATGCTGTAAAAGCAAGTAGAGGCGAATCTCCAACATATCCTTTATCTCTTAATTTTATTAGTTAGTTTAGTTAGACGAGATAAATTTAGCGCTCACTTTTTAGTGGGCGTTTTTTTTGTTTAAATATTTTGGCGCCTGCCTGCCCGCAGGCAGGTTACCCCGAGAAAGGGGTCAGGCTTTCCCTTGCAAGTCCTCGCTTATCCGATAACTATCGGAACTCACTGTGGGCTTTTTACTGCAATCCTTAACGCAGGCTTGCCGTTAGGTTAATGTGTTAGCGCGGAGATTTAAAATTCGAAACAAAAAAAGTGGTTATCTAAATTAAGATAACCACTTTTATAGTATAAGATTCCTGCCTCCGCAGGAATTTAATTATTCAACATAACAGGCATTACAAGCATTGTAATATGCTCGCCTTCATCAAGTCCATCAACAGGTGTTAAAATACCTGCGCGATTAGGCATACTCATTTCCAACTGTACTTCATCAGAAGTTAAGTTATTCAACATCTCAGTTAAAAAACGAGAGTTAAAACCAATTTGCATATCGTCTCCTTGATAATCACAAGTTAAACGCTCTTCAGCTTTATTACTGTAATCAATATCTTCAGCAGAGATATTCAATTCAGCACCAGCAATTTTTAATCGAATTTGATGTGTCGTTTTGTTAGAGAAAATACTAACACGACGCACAGAATTCAAAAACTGATTTCTATCAATCACTAATTTATTCGGGTTCTCTTTCGGTATAACCGCTTCGTAATTAGGATACTTTCCATCAATTAACCTACAAATTAATTCAGAGTTTTCAAAAGTAAATTTAGCGTTGCTTTCGTTGTATTCAATCGTAATATCATTATCACTAGCTGCCAAAATACCTTTTAAAAGATTCAATGGTTTTTTAGGCATAATAAATTCAGCAACCTGATTTGCTTTTACATCTTCACGAGTATATTTTACTAATTTATGAGCATCAGTAGCAACAAACGTTAATCCTTCTGTAGAAAACTGAAAAAACACACCACTCATAACAGGGCGCAAATCGTCATTTCCCGCAGCAAAAATTGTTTTGCTAATTGCAGTTGCTAAAACAGCGCCAGTTATAACAGTTTTACTTGGGTCTTCTAGAGCTACAGCTTTTGGGAATTCGTTTCCATCAGCGTAAGCCAAAGCGTATTTACCATGATTAGAGCTGATTTCGACCGTGTTATTATCTTCAACAACAAAAGTTAAAGGTTGCTCAGGAAAGGTCTTTAAAGTATCTAATAACAAGCGTGCAGGAATAGCAACACTACCTTTGCTATCACTTTCAACATCTAAGGTTGACGCCATAGTCGTTTCTAAATCACTAGCAGAAACGGTAAGTTGGCTATTATCTAGTTCAAATAAAAAATTATCTAAAATAGGTAAAGTGTTCGAGCTATTAATAACGCCACCTAAGACCTGTAACTGTTTTAATAAATAAGTACTTGATACTATAAATTTCATGTGCTGGATTATATTTTTTTAAAAGGCCACATGTAACATTTACGTTGTAATTCTAATCACAAAAAATTGCGCTTAGTAATAAATGTTTCATCTAAAGCTTAGTTTTAATTGTATTTCTACTACTTACAAATATATTCCAAACTCTCTATATTTGGAAACAAACTTATTAACATTTAAGAAGCGTATTTTTTCTTTCTTAGGTAGTTGAAAACTAATCCAAAAGCAGCTAGTAATATTAGTGGTAATAAGATGTTTATAAGTTGCCACTTGGTTTTCTCTGAAGTTATTTTCTCTTGATTTAAGAATGCGACAGCAATTTCTTTAGATCGAATGTTTATAAGTCCGTTATCATCCAATAAGTAATTAACCGCATTCAGTAAAAATTCTTTGTTGCCATAAGTTTGTCCCGTCCATCTATCAAATCCTAATTCTTGTGGTACGTTTCTAGTCACATCATTTTTTATAACATCGCCATCGGCAATCACAATCATTTTAGAAGGGATGCTTTTATTTAGGTTTTTTTCAAGTTTAAATGGCTTTACGCGATTGCTATAAACCGAATTAAATTCGCCTTCTAATAACACGGCCAGGGTTTGATTGCCTTTATCAAAAGTTTGTGGGTCTTGGTCTTGGGTTACCAACTCTAAACTCACTTCTTTAGGTGTGCCTTCTAATTTTGTTAACGGTGCTGTTTCAAGAAGAATGGTTTTATCAAGATTATTTTTTAAAGTATCAATCTGGTTAGCAAAGTCAAATTTCACTAAATTCAAATTATTAACAATAGGATGATTACTACTCGATCTCGCTAAAGGTGAATATGGCCATTTTAAATGTTGAAATTGAGACTGGCTGCCTTCTCCCATAGCCAAAGTAATGGGAGCAGAGTATAGCGTACTTACCATATAAGGATTAATACGAATACCATATTTAAAAAAGAAATCAGTTAAATTTAAGTCTCTACTAACAGCGTAATTTGTTCCTGTAGCGTTGTACAAGCTATCTTTTTCCATAGCCACGGCATCAATTAACCACAGGCTTTTTCCGCCATTCATGGTATATTGATCTAGAACCAGTTTTTCTTCCTCAGTAAAAGCTTCGGTAGGTTTTGCAGAAATAATTAAATCAAAACCTTTTATATCTTTAAGTGTGCTTTGTGGATTTGATGCCACACTATCTAACGTGAATGGTGCAATATAATAATACTCGCCTAGTTTTTTGACAAAATTAGCAATGTACTTATCTTCTAATTGTTTGTTCCCTTTTAAAATTGCAATCTTACGTCGCTTTGGGTTTGTTAGTTTGCTAAAACCATCTGCAAAAGTATACTCTAAATTCTGAACAGAATTATTAACTAATTCCTGTTGAGAGGCTCCAATTTTATTTTTTACTAACGGAATAACAACGGTTTGTTCATTATAACTTGCCAGAGCATAAGGGAAGATCACTGCTTGAGTAGATTTTCCGCTTTCTTGAACACTCAATTGCATAGGTTTTAATCCCCGCTGTGTGAGTTGCTGTATATTACGTTCTCGTGTAGATTCGTCTTCTAATGGATTAATAAAGTTAAAGACTATGTTGTTGTTTAAAGCTGCAAACTCTTCCAATAATTGTTTGGTTTCGTTTTGAAGTCGCCTAAATTCCGAAGGGAAATCTTCGCCTTTTAAAAATACATCAATACGTATAGGAGATTCTATAGCCTCAATAATTTGTGTGGCAGATTCGCTTAATGTGTAGCGGTTATCAGTAGTTAAATCAAAACGTTTGTAAAACGCACCGCTTACAACGTTAATCGCAATTAAAGCGATGACGAGGATCAATATGTGTTTTATAGTCTTATTCAAAAGTTTTTTCTAATTGATACGGTCTTACCGATTTAACACTATTGTTTTTAAATTGAAGTTCCAAACATTCTTGCAAATTATTAAATGCTCCAGGAACAGATCCCATATTATAATTCCATTTTTCTTCCGAATTAGCTTTCAAATTTTCATCCCATCCAAACCATTCAGATTCCCCTAAAAGGGCCTCAATATCATTTCTATTTTTCCCTATTAATAAGCTATCCGTTATTATTTGATTAGCCATTTCGTAGCGCAAAGCAGGTTGTTCTTCCCAAGCATTAGCATCAAAGTGTTTTTCATGATGATAACTACTAAAAATATTTAGCATCGGGTAAAATAAATAGAAATAAGCGATAGGCGTTAATACTAAACTGACTATTAACGTCAGCCATTTACGTTTATCAATAGTATTTATAAATAGCCAAACAACTACAAATACAAGAACTAGAAAAAAAACAACTAAAGGCGTTATAATCATTTACTTCGTTTTGTTAATATTTAGTTTGGTTAGCATTAAAAAGAACACAGTAATACTTGAAAAATAAATAATATCTCGAGTATCTAAAACACCTCGACTCATACTTTTATAATGCGTGCTCATGCCTAATTGTTCTATAAAATCACTTGACATAAATTCCGCAATACCTTCAAAACCAATATAAAAGATGAAACATATAAAGACAGAACTTATGAATGCAACAATTTGATTATCTGATAGAGTAGAAGCAAATACGCCAATAGCTGCATAAGCTGCTACTAAAAAAAATAAGCCAAAATACGACCCTAAAGTGCTACCCATATCTATATTACCGACAGGGTTTCCTAATTGATAGACCGTGTAAACATAAAGTAAAGTTGGTGTAAGCGCAATTAAAATTAAAATGAGTGCTCCAAAATATTTACCTAAAACAATGTTGAAATGCGAAATAGGTTTCGTTAATAACAACTCCAAAGTACCTTGTTTTTTTTCATCTGAAAAACTACGCATGGTTACTGCAGGAATCAAGAAAATTAAAATCCAAGGTGCCAATAAAAAGAACGATGATAAATCAGCGAATCCATAATCTAGGATATTAAACTCACCTTTAAATAACCAAAGAAATAGCCCGTTTAAAACTAAAAATATAGCAACGACCAAATACCCAATTGGGGAGGCGAAAAATGAGTTTATTTCTTTTTGAAGTATGGCTAACATTTTATTTTTTAATTTGAACGTCATTATTAGTAGGTAACGACGCGGTAATCTGTTTAATCGTTTTATTATTTAAAAGAATGCCACAACAAATTTATTAATTTATCTCGCAATGACGTTTTATTTGTTATTCTAAAGTTTCCATTTTATCAACACTCCAAGCTTCCGGTCTAATACTAAAAAGCGGTTTTACCTTACTCCAAACAGTATTGAATAATTCAGATTGTCTATAAGTTTTTAAAGCCTCTTCAGAATCCCAAAAACTATAAGTAAAGAAAATACTAGGGTCTTTTTTATCTCTATATAATTCTAAAAAATCACAACCTTCAAAAGCTCTAATCCTAGTTTTAGTAGCCTCAAAATTTTGAAGAAACACTTCAATATTCTGTTTGTAAAACCCCATTTTAACTATTCTAACGAGCATAAATTTTCTTTAAATTAATAATCCGCAGCTTTGGTTGCATTTTGCTGAATTTCTAATCGTTTAGGAACAATTGGTTTTGGTATAAAGTTAATACTTACCGCATCCATTAGTCCTAAGCCTAAAAGTGTTGATGCGCTGCCAATAGTTGCACTATTACTTTTATAAACAGCAATTTCTAAAAAATTACCAGAATTAAAAACCACAAGTTTTCTACCTTCATCTTGTCGTTTGTTTTCGGGAATTTCAAAATTTACAATATCACTGTATTTATCATGAATTTTTTTGAATGTGTAATTACGAGCCGAAATTTCAAAATCACGTCCTTTTTGTATCGTTTCAAAAAATTGTCGCTTAATATTAGTAACTACATTGCCGTAATTGTCAATGTAAACAATGCTGCCAACAATTTGGGTTTTGTCATCATTAACATAAGGTACAATGTTTTTAATTGGTTTTATCTCAGAAATAGATTTACCAATAACTTCTAAAGTGCCACCACGAGCAATATGGCAAGCCACTTTTACAAACACATCTAAAACAGGAAAGCTAGTCTGAATTTTATCATGAATATTAATTTCAACAATTTTTTCAGGAGCAATTTCAGAACAAATCATACTCATTATACCATTGTTGGCACAAATAAAATAATGATCGTCTAACTTGATTCCAATATGTTTGTTTTCAGGATTTATCTCAGAATCAATCCCAATGATATGTATTGTTCCTTTCGGAAAACTATTATATGCATTTTGAATTATATAAGCCGCTTCAGGAATATTAAATGGCGAAACAGAATGTGAGATATCAACAATTTTAACATCGGGTAGCTCACTGTAAATAGCGCCTTTTGTAGCGCCAGCAAAGTAATCTTTTTCACCAAAGTCCGTTGTTAATGTTATGATTGCCATTGGCAAAATTGTTGATATGTTTTTAATGTTAACTCAATCAAAATTATTAATTTTGAATTTCACATGTATGTGATACAAACCTACATAAATTTTCGTTTTAGTTTTTATATTTTAAATGAAAAATGTAGGCTATTGATGTCTTATTTAGTGAAAATAAGAAATACTGAATAAAACTAATAAATCATTTTATATAAGTAAACATTATTTCAACATATTATACGGGATAATAACTAAACTAATAACACGCTTTTGAACGAAATTATTATTGAACTTGAAGAAATCACTCCAAAAGAATTTTTTGGAGCTCAAAATGCCAACATAGAACTTCTTAAAAAGTACTTCCCTAAATTAAAAATTGTAGCACGCGGTAATAAAATTAAAGCCTTTGGCGATGAAGAATTGCTAGAGGAATTCGACCGTCGTATCACTATGCTTCTAAAGCATTATGCGAAGTATAATAAATTAGATGAAAACGCTATAGAGCGCGTGCTGACAAGCCAAAGTAGTGATGATTATACCACATCAAAGGCTAGTGGCGAAACCATTGTGCATGGTGTTGGGGGAAAAATGATTAAAGCCATAACCGCAAACCAACGTAAAATGGTAGAGCTTATGCGTAAAAACGATATGGTTTTTGCTATTGGGCCTGCAGGAACGGGTAAAACCTATACGGGTGTTGCATTGGCGGTTCAAGCCTTAAAAAACAAAGAAGTAAAACGTATTATTTTAACACGACCAGCGGTTGAGGCAGGGGAGAACCTTGGGTTTTTGCCAGGAGATTTAAAAGAAAAGTTAGATCCCTACATGCAACCACTTTATGATGCGTTGCGAGATATGATTGCGCCTGAGAAATTAGCAAGTTATATCGAAAAGGGCACCATACAAATTGCGCCATTGGCATTTATGCGCGGGCGTACTTTAGATAATGCCTTTGTAATTCTTGATGAAGGACAAAACACAACACACGCCCAAATGAAAATGTTTTTAACACGTATGGGCAAGCATGCTAAGTTTTTATTAACCGGCGATCCTGGGCAAATAGATTTGCCGCGCCGTACCATTTCTGGATTAAAAGAAGCCTTGTTAATTTTAAAGAATGTAGAAGGCGTTGGCATGATCTTTTTAGACGATAAAGACGTTATCCGTCACAAACTCGTTAAAAAAGTAATAGCAGCATATAAAAGTATAGAAAACGTAGACTAATTTTTTTTAGAAGCAATTTCCAGCTTTCCGCTATATCTTTTTTGAGAAAAACAAAAAAGTATGCCGCATCAATCTGGGCTAGGGCTTTTAGATAAAACAATAAATGTCACACTGAGCCTAGTCGAAGTGTCGCATAAACAAATAAATAATTACCAAAAGCCAACAGCCAGGGGCTAAAAGCGAGAAAAAATGAGTAACACCATTATCGATACCAATTTCAATTTTCCAGGTCAAAAAAGTCTTTACAAAGGTAAAGTAAGAGCCGTATATAACATTAACAATGAAGAGTTGGTTATGGTAGCCACCGATAGGCTTTCAGCCTTCGATGTTGTGATGCCAAAAGGCATTCCATACAAAGGGCAAATACTAAACCAAATTGCTACTAAAATGATGGCTGCAACTGAGGATTTAGTTCCTAATTGGTTAACCGGAACACCAGACCCAAATGTGGCTGTAGGGTATTTATGTGAGCCTTTTAAAGTAGAAATGGTTATTCGTGGCTACATGTCTGGGCATGCCGCACGCGAGTACAAATTAGGCAAGCGCATGCTTTGTGGCGTGGCTATGCCAGAAGGCATGAAAGAGAACGATAAGTTCCCAGAACCTATCATTACACCAGCAACCAAAGCAGAAATGGGCGACCATGATGAGGATATTTCTCGAGAGGATATCCTAAAACGTGGTATCGTATCAGGAGAAGATTATGTGGTTCTAGAAGATTATACGCGTAAATTATTCCAGCGTGGTTCTGAAATTGCTGCCTCAAGAGGCTTAATTTTAGTAGATACCAAATACGAATTTGGAAAAACAAAAGAAGGACAAATCGTTTTAATTGACGAAATACACACACCAGATTCCTCCCGCTATTTTTATGCCGAAGGCTACCAAGAGCGTCAAGATAAAGGCGAAACCCAAAAACAACTCTCTAAGGAGTTTGTGCGCCAATGGTTAATAGCCAATAACTTTCAAGGACTAGAAGGGCAAACGGTGCCTTATATGAGCGACGCTTATATTGAAACGGTTTCTGAGCGTTATATAGAGCTTTACGAAAATATTACAGGCGAAACTTTTATAAAGGCAGACGTAAGTAATATACTAGAACGTATTGAAGCAAATGTTTTAGAGTATTTAAAATAGGAGCTATTTAATAAAACAAAAAAGACCTTGTTTTATTCAAGGTCTTTTTTTGTTTAAATTTTAAATAGAATATTGTTACTCTGTGGCTTCAGCTTTATCTTCAGCTTCATTTCCTATATCTAACACCTGTTGCTTTTTTGCTTTATTTGCACAACGGTCACAAATATCTGTTATGTTTTTTAATTCTCTAGCACTTGCAACTTTACCTTGAAATATTTCAGTGGTTCGTTTAGAGTTTATATAACCACAATCTTGATAAAGATGGTAACTTTTACCAGATTTTGTCCAATACACATTATTAACGCCACCCATGAAACCTTCAACTTGTGCTGTTTGTTCAGCATATTGCTCTTGTGATACTGGATTAAATTCTGTACCCGTTAAACCAGCAATTAAAAGCGCGGCACCAGCAATAGAGCCAAGGATACCTTTTTGTTTGCCACTTAAATTTTTATTAGTTAAAATAAGCACTACCAATGGTAAAAATGCAATAACGCTAATAATTAGCCCTAATTGATTTTGAATAAAAAATTTGGTTTTATTTTTTTCTGAAGCTGGATCTAATCGGTTAGCCTTTTTCCAGAGTATATTGGCAATAACAACCAAGATTAGCATGCCTACAATAAAACCAATAATCCAATTCATGTTTATGGGTACTTCGCGTAGCATTAAAATAACTTTAATCTCTATACCAATGGCTATAAGCCAGCCAATTATTGCTATTACACGATACATTTTTGATTTGGAAGCATTTGCTGCGCTAGGAGAAAAAACGCTACCATCATTTGATGGTGTTGAAGTTTCATCGGCATCAACGTTTGTAATTTTTTTTGCCATGTCTATTAATTATATAGTTAGTGTGACGCTCAAGATAACAATTAGATTGTTGATGCTTAATATGTTGAACGAATAGTTGTTAACTCTTTTTTTAACATTTATGGAGTCAAATTTTTTGGGAGCTTCGATATTAAACATAGAGTTTCTTATCTATTACTATTTGAAGTCTACTTTTTTAATTTTCTTTATTCTGAAGATGTTTTCGAGTATTTAAAATAGGAAATAATTAAATTATAATAAAAAGACCGTACTGCAATTAAGGTCTTTTTTTATGAACTATTTTATGGGTTACGCTTATCTTTAATGATATGACATCGTTTTAATGACTTATATCAGTCGATACTGAAACCAGTTCAGCAAAAGTAAGCGAAGTTAGAATTTTAAATTTAAAAAGTAGTTTTACTACAATTATTGAACGAAAAGTTATCAATTTTTAAGTGTTAATAATTGAGTGTTACCATTCTATCATTTAAAGGTTGCTCGTTTCTATAATTATTAATCGGCATGTTGTTTCGAAGTTTTAGAACCTCCTCAACCGATAAAATAATAGGTTCTTTAAATAGAATCCAATTAACACCTTCGCTACAAGGTGGCGTGGTTAATGAGCCGTCATAAGAGTAATAATGTTTGTCTTCTAAAAACAAGCTAGATAAATCTATTTTTTGATGAATCTCCTTATTAGCCCCATTTTTAAGAGGTAAAAAGCTTTCAAAAAACTCAAAGAGTTGGCTTTCTTCGCCCTCTTCACCCAATAATCCTAAAACAGTAATACTTCCCGTTTTGCTAACATGTACTAAGTGCATTTCAATAGGGTAAATAACACCGTTTATTTTATGTTCTGCAGGTTCGTGGAAATGGATTTGCTTTAAATGATACGTTTCGTTTTTGTAATTAATAGAATCGCCTGCTTCAAAATCAAACTGAACGGAGTGTCCGTTATTTTCTACTTCGCTTAAAAGTGTTGTTGGTGCATATTGAATTTTTAAATCGCCCTTAGTTTTTACAGAATCTGCATCTTTATTTATAATATTTATCGGCGATTGGTTTTTTCCATCGCAATCGGAATTCTTTTCAACTTCGACCCAGTGTTCTGGAGAGGTTTCACCAGAATAACTCCAGTGATGTGCATTTTCGGTTTCGGCAGTATGCGCTGTTTTTGGTGCTTGTTTGCAAGCCACTACAGCTAGTAAAATAGTTAAGGAAAGTAAACAAAGTTTCGCATTCATAATATGATAATTTGAAAAATTTTAATCCTACAAAATTACTATTATCACAGAGTCAAAAGCTTACTTTTATCATGTTTTGAAGATTTTTACTAAGTTTTTTTATAAACTTGAAAAATGGCTAGCGCCTGCGTTGACCTGAAAACTCCATGGCCTCACCTTTACTAAAACCATAACTAACACCAAAGGTTACAAAGCGACCGTGTTGTCTGCTATTAAACAAATAAAAGTCGTGGGTCGTGGTGGTTTGGTCTATTCTTGACGCAAAAACATCGCGAATGCTTAAATTTAAAATCACTTTTCCTTTTTACTTGATTTTGCCAAAGGATTAAAAGTTAAACATAAATTTAATTAATAAGATAATTGATCTTCGAATTCTAACTGCTAAGTATTCATCGTATACTATATTATCTGTTTTTAAATGTATCTATTATTTTTCGTGTCAAATTATAAACAAACGCATTAGTTTTAGCATAATGGAACGATATAAAACAAACCACAACCATAAATAGAACAGCTCCTAAAATTGCAGTAGTCGGTTCTAATGAATTACTTAAAAACTTTTTCAATCCATAGCCCGTAAAACTTCCGTAGAGTAAAATAAAATGTATTACATAAATGGATAATGTTTTTTCACCTATCCTTGCAATTATAGATTGTTTTAAAAATTGCTCTAAAGTATAAAAAACACCAAATAACATTAATACATCACCAAGTCTTGAAAATAGATAATTGTAGTTGGCGCTCATTTTAAACAATTCTATATCCGTTACATCATAAAGCTTTAATAAAAACCATGATGAATAATAAATAAGAAATCCACCCACAATAAAAAAGATGATAATTGTAGAGAGCTTAAAGCGATCACGATGCACATGTCTAAAAAATACCGTAGAAATAAAGGCACCAAAAGCCGAATATCCAAACCATGGTAAAATAGTAAATACCGAGCCATTTGATTTTATTAGATAGTTGCCAATGATTTGTGGAACATGATCTAAAGTTAAGTTTCTGTACAGCGGTTCAGTAACGAAACAAACACATCCTATGGTAAATAGAACAATAGAAAAAATATAACTATGTTTTTTAAAAAGAATATGTAAACCCATCAAAAAAATTAATGATACACCAATACACTGTAACACATCAACGACAAGAAAATAAGAACTAAAAGATCCAGAGAGCCAACTAAAAACATTAATACGTAAGCTATAGCCAATGGCAAGAAGTAGTAAGCCTCTAAATAACCCTTTTTTTATTCTGGGTTTATCATTGCCTTTAGCATAAGCACGCAATAGTAAATAGGCAAAAACTAAACCTGAAATTGTAAAAAAAGTAGGAGCTGTAATTCCTCTAAAATAAGACCAAATGGTATACGCTGTATTTGATTTGTCTTTATAGACTGGTGCTAATAACGTATCAATAAAATGACCTTGAAGCATCATTAATATAGCAAATGCTCTAACGGCATCTATAAAATATAAGCGATTAGATTGCGCCATAAGTTAATTTAACAAGGATAAATATACTTTTAAATTATCGATTCAGAATGTTTGTAAAGTGATATATTTATAAAATAATGTTAAATATGGAGCAACTCATTAAAACCTTTTCAGATTACGCATGGGGAATACCTTTGGTAGTTTTGCTTATTGGTGGCGGATTGTATCTTTTAATTTTATCAAGGTTTTTACCATTTCGTTATATTGGTCATGCTATTCAAGTACTACGAGGGAAGTATGACGACCCAAATGACCCAGGGCAAATTTCACATTTTAAAGCCTTAACAACAGCTTTATCTTCTACCATTGGTATGGGGAATATTGCAGGAGTAGCCGTCGCTATTTCGGTTGGTGGTCCGGGAGCCATGTTTTGGATGTGGGTAAGTGCACTAGTCGGGATGTCTACTAAGTTTTTTACTTCAACTTTAGCTATTATGTATCGCGGGAAAGATAGTGCGGGAGAGTTACAAGGAGGACCCATGTATTTTATTATGGAAGGGTTGGGTAAATCATGGAAGCCTCTAGCGGTTATGTTTAGTTTAGCAGGGATGTTTGGTGCTTTACCAGTTGTAAATGCCAATCAGTTAACGCAGGCTATAAATGATATTGTTCTTATACCTAATGGTGTTGAAGTTGGCTTTACCTCTAATGCGATAATTGCTATGGTATTAGTTTCGCTAACATCTGTTATTATTCTTGGTGGCTTAAAACGAATTAGCAATGCAGCTTCTAAAATGGTGCCTTCAATGGTGATCTTGTATTTTGTTTTGGTGCTGTTTATTCTGATGTCTAATTATGAGGTTGTTCCAAAATATTTCGTGATGATTTTTACAGATGCATTTGCTGCAGAAAATTTTAAAGGCGAGCCGTTTTTTGGTGGTGTTCTTGGTGCTTTGATTCTTTTAGGAATTCGTAGAGGTGCCTTTTCTAATGAAGCGGGTATTGGTACAGCACCCATGGCCCATGGTGCAGCAAAAACCGATGAGCCTGTTCGTGAAGGTTTAGTAGCTATGTTAGGGCCTGCGATAGATACTTTAGTAGTGTGTACGCTCACAGCTTTGGCTATTTTGGTCACTGGTGTTTGGGAAACTACTTCAGATAATGGTGTTAGTTTAACGGCTTCTGCATTTAACCATGCCATGCCAGGTTATGGTGCTTATTTACTAATGATTTGTGTTTTAATTTTCAGTGTATCTTCATTGTTCTCTTATGCCTATTACGGTAGTAAATGTTTGTCGTTTTTAATTGGTGCAGACAAGAAACATTATTATAATTATATATACATTATTAGTATCATATTAGCCGTAACCACACCTTTTAGTATGATGCTAAACCTAATTGATGGTGTGTTTGCACTTATGGCAATTCCAACGATGATTTCTACAATAATAATGGCGCCGAGAGTGGTGAAAGAAATTAAAGGATATATAGAACGAATTAAAGAAGATTGATTTTTGAAATTTATACATACACACCCTGTTTTGAACGATTTGTACCCCACTAATTACCTCAATAGCATTAAATTTAGTTTTTTATAAAATAGTATAACCAAACTTAAATTATGACAGATAAAGAAAAAGCAAAAGCCTATTGGAAAGAGAATATAAGGTATGTTCTTATTTTAATGTTTATATGGTTTATAGTGTCATTTGGCGCTGGAATTCTACTTAAAGATGCTCTCAATTCTTTTAAAATTGGAGGTTTTAAATTGGGCTTCTGGTTTGCACAACAAGGCTCCATGTATGTGTTTGTTGTTTTGATATTTGTATATGTACGTTTAATGAATAAACTCGATAAGAAATATGGTTATGATGCATAGTTTATTAGCAGAAGGTATCGGGGTTCAAAATTGGACATACATTTTAGTAGGCATAACATTTACATTATATATAGGAATCGCCATTTGGTCTAGAGCAGGGTCTACCAAGGAGTTTTATGTCGCCGGAGGTGGCGTTTCACCTTTAGCAAACGGGATGGCTACCGCTGCCGATTGGATGAGTGCTGCGTCATTTATATCTATGGCAGGTATTATTTCGTTTGCAGGTTATGATGGTGCCGTATATTTAATGGGCTGGACCGGTGGTTATGTGCTTTTAGCATTATTATTGGCACCTTACTTGCGTAAGTTCGGAAAGTTTACGGTTCCCGATTTTATCGGTGACCGCTATTATTCTAATACAGCACGTTTTGTAGGTGTTATTTGTGCGCTTTTAGTGTCTTTTACCTATGTAGCAGGACAAATGCGAGGTGTGGGATTAGTGTTTTCTCGTTTTTTAGAAGTTGATATAAATACAGGTGTGATAGTAGGGATGCTTATCGTATTATTTTATGCAGTACTTGGGGGTATGAAAGGTATCACATATACCCAAGTGGCACAATATTGTGTGTTGATTTTTGCATTTATGGTGCCTGCTATTTTTATTTCTATTCAAATGACAGGAAATCCCATTCCTCAATTAGGTTTTGGTAGTACATTGGCAGATAGTTCAGGAACTTATTTATTGGATAAATTAGATGGTTTAAGTACCGATCTTGGTTTTGCTGAATATACTGAGGGCTCAAAATCAATGGTAGATGTTTTTGCTATTACATTAGCATTAATGGTTGGTACAGCAGGTTTACCTCATGTTATTGTTCGGTTTTTTACAGTAAAACGCGTAAAAGATGCTCGTAAATCTGCGGGTATAGCTTTATTGCTTATTGTCATTTTATATACTACGGCTCCAGCAGTAGCTGTTTTTGCTAGAACAAATATGATAGAGACCGTTTCAAATAAATCTTATGCTGAGGTCCCTGTGTGGTTTAAAAAATGGGAAACTACAGGTTTAATTACGTTTACGGATAAAAATAATGATGGACACATCCAATATGTGGCTGATAAATCTAAAAACGAATTAGTAGTAGATAATGACATTATGGTTTTAGCAAATCCAGAAATAGCAAACTTACCAGATTGGGTTATTGCCTTAGTTGCAGCGGGAGCATTAGCAGCAGCATTATCCACCGCAGCAGGATTATTATTAGTTATTTCTGCATCTGTTTCACATGATTTAATTAAGAAAATAATAAACCCAAATATTTCCGAAAAAAATGAATTAGCTGCTGCACGTTTGTCGGCAGTAGTAGCTGTATGTGTTGCTGGATATTTTGGAATTAATCCTCCTGGATTTGTTGCCGCAACCGTAGCCTTGGCCTTTGGTTTAGCAGCAGCTTCATTTTTTCCAGCTATTATTTTAGGTATTTTTTATAAAAAAATGAATAAAGAAGGTGCTATCGCAGGTATGGTTGTGGGTATAACTGCCATGCTATTGTATATGGTGAAATATAGGCTGGGTTGGTTTGATGATGTGTTGCCAGATAAAAGTGAATGGTGGTTTGGAATTTCACCTGAAGGTTTTGGTACAATTGCAATGCTTTTAAATTTTATAGTTTCTATTGTTATTATGAGATTTACACCAGACCCTCCTCAAGAGGTGCAAGATATCGTTGAAAATATAAGAATCCCAAGTGGCGCAGGAGATGCTACGCATTAATGTATAAAAGTCTTTTTCTGTAGATAAATTTATGTTGTTCGTAGAAAAAGTTTAATGTATTACCTTATATTTTATTAAGTTAGAACGCACATCATAGGATTTAAGAATTCAAAAGAAAACCAATGAGTAATTACCACATAAAACATTTAGAAGAATACTATCAAGTTTATAGAAAATCCGTTAGAGAACCCGAAAATTTTTGGGAAGAAATAGCTGAAGAACATTTTATGTGGCAACGTAAATGGAATAAGGTATTAAGTTGGGATTTTTCAAAACCCGAAGTAAAATGGTTTGAAGGCGCTCAATTAAATATTACTGAGAATTGTATTGACAGGCATTTAGCAACACGAGGTGAAAAAACGGCCATTCTTTTTGAACCTAATGACCCATCAGAAGAATCAGAACATATTACTTATAATCAATTGCACGCAAGAGTAAATCAGTTTGCTAATGTTTTAAAAGAGCAAGGTATTAAAAAAGGCGATCGTGTTTGTATATACCTTCCTATGATTCCCGAATTAGCTATTTCTGTTTTGGCTTGCGCCCGAATAGGAGCTATACATTCAGTGGTATTTGCAGGATTTTCCGCAACAGCATTATCAACTAGAATTAACGATTCCGATTGTAAGATGGTTATAACGAGTGATGGATCTTATAGAGGTGCCAAAACCATCGATTTAAAAGGCATTGTAGACGAAGCTTTAGAAGATTGCTCATGTATCGAAACAGTTTTAGTTGCAAAGCGTATTCAGACAAATATTAATATGAAATCGGGACGTGATAAATGGTTACAACCACTTTTAGATAACGCTTCCGCAATATGTGAAGCAGAAATAATGAATGCTGAAGATCCATTATTTATTCTTTATACATCAGGCTCTACGGGCTTGCCAAAAGGGATGGTTCATTCTACTGCTGGTTATATGGTACATACCGCCTATACGTTTAAGAATGTTTTCCAATATAAAGAAGATGATGTGTATTGGTGTACGGCCGATATAGGTTGGATTACTGGACATAGTTATATTGTTTATGGACCACTAGCAAACGGAGCAACAACGGTTATGTTTGAAGGTGTGCCAAGTTATCCTGATTTTGGTCGTTTTTGGGAGATTGTAGAAAAACATAGAGTAAATCAATTTTATACAGCACCAACTGCTATTAGAGCATTAGCAAAAGAAGGTTTAGAGTTGGTTGAAAAATATGATTTATCATCATTAAAAGTTTTAGGTTCTGTTGGCGAACCTATCAACGAAGAAGCGTGGCATTGGTACAATGATAATATTGGCAAAAAGAAAAGCCCAATTGTAGATACATGGTGGCAAACTGAAACGGGTGGTATTATGATTACTCCAATTCCGTTTGTAACACCAACAAAACCGACCTATGCAACATTGCCGTTTATTGGTATTCAACCCGCATTGATGGATGAAAATGGAAAAGAATTAAAAGGTAATCAGGTGGAAGGTAGGCTATGTATAAAGTTCCCATGGCCAAGTATAGCGCGAACCATTTGGGGAAACCATCAACGTTATAAAGACACCTACTTCTCAGCATATAAAAATAAATACTTTACAGGAGATGGTGCTTTACGCGATGAAGTTGGTTATTATAGGATAACAGGAAGGGTAGATGATGTTATTATAGTTTCGGGGCATAATTTAGGTACAGCACCTATAGAAGATGCTATTAATGAACATCCAGCAGTGTCAGAATCTGCCATTGTCGGCTTTCCACATGATGTAAAAGGAAATGCGCTTTATGGTTATGTGATTTTAAAAGATACAGGAGAATCTAGAGACCAAAATAACCTAAGAAAAGAAATTAATCAGATTATTACCGAACATATAGGCCCAATTGCTAAGTTGGATAAAATCCAATTTACAAATGGCTTACCCAAAACTCGTTCAGGTAAAATTATGCGTCGAATTTTACGTAAAATTGCGCATAAAGACACTAGTAATTTGGGAGACATAAGTACGTTGTTGAACCCTGAGGTTGTTCAGGATATTATGGATAATGTGTGGTAAATATTATAAACAAAAAGGCTTAAGCTAAAACTTATTTTTCAAAAAAAAGTCTACCTCATAAATCTATTCACATGAAATTTTGGGGATAGGAATATTTTTATTGTTACTAATTAAAGTACTTTCTGCCTTTAAGAAAATTAGTTGTTCAACCGTTTTAATCGCAATAATTTCACTTTCTAAGTTTAGGTAGTTTTTACCAAAGCCCATTTATTATTAAATTACATTTAACTTAAAAGTTATTTGAAAAATAATAATTAACTAATATTAATTTTCTTAAAAGTTAAATTAAGGATAAAAATAGTATTAACTTTAGATAATATTTGTTAATACCCTAAAATAAAATTCATAACAAAAGTTAAGCCGTATGCTACTCATATAGCATGTAAAGTTCAGATTGGTACTTAAGGCGTATTTAATAATATAAACACTAAACAGATAATCATGGCAAAATCAAAAGATGCAAAGAAAAATGTAAAAAAGGAGGCTATTTTAACACCTAAAGAAAAGAAAGCTGCAAAACTCGCTAAAAAGGCAAAGCGTACTTAGTGTGTTATGAGTTAGTTTCAGAAATTTTAAAGCCACTCTATATGAGTGGTTTTTAATTTTAATATTTATATCCTAGCTATATTAAGTATTTTTACATTCAATTTACCGATAAAGAACCATTTAGATGCGTCACCTCAAAGAAGATAACCCGAAATCCAAAATCAAAAATAAAGTAACCATGGTACAAGCCTTTAAAACCATTATATGGCCTAGGCGTAAATTAGTGTTTATTGGGTTGGTTTTAATAATCATCCGGAGTTTGTCTGGGTTAATCTTACCATGGCAAAGTAAAATTTTACTTGATGAAGTCGTGCCAAGTAAGGATACAAGTCTTTTATATAATTTAATAACCATTGTGTTATTGGCTATTTTTGTTCAAGCTATTACATCATTTTTACTAACGCGTATTTTAAGTGTACAAGCACAATATTTAATAAGCGAATTACGTGCTCAGGTTCAGAAAAAGGTATTATCATTACCTATTAGCTTTTTTGATAATACAAAATCGGGAGCATTAGTATCTCGTATCATGAGTGATGTTGAAGGGGTTAGAAACCTTATAGGTACAGGATTGGTGCAATTAGTTGGGGGTTCTTTTACAGCCATAGTATCCTTAATTATTTTAATAAAACTAAATGCGTGGATGACACTTTTCGTGTTTGTGCCACTTTCTATATTCGGATATATTGCACTTAGGGCTTTTAAATACATTCGCCCTATTTTTAGAAAACGAGGTAAAATAAATGCAGAAGTTAAGGGGCGTTTAACTGAAACTTTAGCTGGAGTAAGAGTTATAAAAGCATTTAATGCAGAAGCTCAAGAAAATATCGTGTTTGAAAAAGGTGTGGATAAACTATTTCAGAATGTAAAAAAGAGTCTGACAGCAACTGCTTTAATGACGAGTTCTTCAACATTTTTAATTGGTGTTGCAACCACAGGCATTATGGCTATTGGAGGGTATTATATGATGCAAAGTGCAATGACTACAGGAGAGTTTTTATTCTTCACTTTAATACTTGGTTTTATGATTGCACCCATAGTACAAATGAGTAATATAGGTAGCCAATTAACTGAAGCATTAGCAGGTTTAGATAGAACGGAAGAGCTGATGAATATGACTGCAGAGGAAGATGACCAAGAACGAAGCGTACAATTAGAAACTTTAAAAGGCGATATTGCGTTTGATGATGTATCGTTTTCATATGAAGAAGGGAAAGAAGTGCTTCATAATATTAACTTTAAAGCATCAGCAGGTTCTGTAACTGCTTTAGTTGGGAGTTCAGGTTCTGGTAAATCCACTATTGCAGGATTGTCGGCTACATTTTTAAACCCAAAATCAGGTAAAGTTACTATTGATAATCAAGATTTATCAAAAGTTAAATTGAATAGTTACCGCCAATATTTAGGTGTGGTATTACAAGATGAATTTTTATTTGAAGGCACTATCAAGGAAAATATTATGTTCCCAAGACCAAATGCCACAGAAACTGAATTACAAAATGCTGTGAAAGCAGCTTATGTAAATGAATTTACTGACAGGTTTGAAGATGGTTTAGAGACATTAATAGGAGAAAGAGGTGTAAAGCTTTCAGGAGGACAACGGCAGCGATTAGCCATTGCACGTGCTATTTTAGCAAACCCTAAAATTATTATTTTAGATGAAGCCACATCAAATTTAGATACAGAAAGTGAAACACTTATTCAAAAAAGTTTAAACGAGTTAGTAAAGGACAGAACAACTATTGTTATTGCTCACCGATTAAGCACTATCAGAAAAGCGGACCAGATTTTAGTTATAGAAGCTGGTCGTATTGTAGAACGCGGCACGCATGATGATTTGATTAGTTTAGAAGGTAGATATTATGACTTATACACTTATCAAGCTAAAATTTAGATTTTTGTTTAACGTTAAGGTACTTCCTATATTTAGCTAGTTCTTCTTTAAACTAAGAATTTAAAAATTTATATATTTAAGAAAACTATTGACTTATGAAAAAATTATTATTATTTGGATATATAATTATTGCAATATCAGCGTGCAGTAAAAATGATAAAATTATAGAACAAGAAGAAGTATTTACAGATAAAGGAACAAGTGTTTTTGCAGATAACAATCCTTATAACGATGTCATGATGCAAGCGTTTTGGTGGGATAGTTATTCAGATTCAAAAACTAGTAATTATAATTCTTTTTACGATTTTTTTGAAGATAAAATTGTTGGACTTTCCAATGCACATATTGATGCCATTTGGCTTCCACCACCAAGTGAAGGTGAAGGAATGGGATATCACCCACGTAAGTTATTTGATTTTAATTCAGAACATGGAACAAAGGAGGAGTTAGAATCCTTAATTACATCTATGAAATCAAGAAAAATGCATCCCATGGCAGACATCGTTATTAATCATCGGATTGGCACATCTAATTGGACGGATTTTACTGAACCAGCATGGTCTTGTGAATCTATTTGTATAGATGATGAAGGTTTCACTGACCCTAATGCATTTGGCACTAAACCTTGTGGGGATCTTGACGAAGGTGAAAGTTGGGGAGGCGCAAGAGATTTAAACCACAAAAGTTTGGAAGTTCAAAATGGTATTAAAGATTACTTCATCAGATTAAAAGCGCTTGGTTTTGATTCTTGGCGTTACGATTTTGTTAAAGGTTTACCAGCCAAATACATCGGAGAATATAATAAATCTACTCCCTATTATTTATCTGTAGGCGAATACTGGGATGGTGATATAAATGCTTTAAAAGGATGGATAGATAATACCAAATTTACAACTTCAAATATTTTAACAGAAGAATCAGCTGCTTTTGATTTTGCCTTAAAGTATAAATTAGGTGATGCTATAGTAAATAAAGATTATTCCTTATTAGAAAGTAATAATTCCTTAGCTAGAGAGAATGGGTATGGAAACAAGTCTATTACTTTTTTAGATAACCATGATACAGGTTGTATCAATAGGACGGATTGTGATAATTTATTTTCAAAAAACGTAAATGAATTAACAAAAGGATATGCCTATTTATTAACCCACCCTGGAATTCCTATGATTTGGGGGTATCATTATTTTTTCACAGATACTACTGGTTCACTTAGAAAAGATATAGATGAATTTATTTTAATAAGAAAAGAAATGGGGATTAATGCTACTAGTTCTGTGCGGGTCATTGAAGCTATAAATGGCTCCTCTGGATACTATGTAGCTGATATTGATAGTAAACTATTAATTAAAATTGGTGATGCCCCTTATATACCGTCAGGAACTTGGATAGAATTAAAAAGTGGTTCAGGATACAGTATTTGGTCTAAATAATTTAAATATGATGTGCGATAAGCTGAGTTTATAATTATTGGTTAATTAAATAAATATAATTTAATGAATCCGAAAATCAACCAGTTATAACTTTAGTTTTCCGCTTTAAAATAACAAAAACCAATAAGGACATAATACCAAATAGAGAAAACCCAATGAATAGAGGTAACACAGAGTCTGTAACAAAACCACCTATGTAGTTTGCAATAGGAACCGCCATAACTGTAGAAATAAATCCATTTATCGCAGCACCAATTCCTGCAATATGACCTAAAGGTTGCATGGCTATGGCCCTTAAGTTTCCGAAGAGAAAACCAACAGCAAAAAACTGTAAAGCAAAGAACCCAATTAGTATACCAACGCTAGGATTATTTCCAGACCAAAATAAAATAACATACAAAACTGAAATTGCTGCATAAGCGATACAAGCTGCATATGATATTCGCATCATGCCATATTTAACAACTAAACGACTATTCAAATACGTAGCGAGTCCTATCGATATAGCTAAACTTGCAAAAATATAAGGAAATAGGTCTCCTAAATTATATTGGACTTGAAAAATTTGTTGAGAAGTACTTAAATACACCATAAAAGATCCAGTAATAAAACCCGATACAAATGTAAATGCCACCGCTTCTTTATGTTTAAAGAATTCTTTTGTGCCATCAATAAAAAGATGAGATGAAAACTTTATTCGTTTTTCTTTAATTAAGGTTTCAGGTTGCCGTTTCCAGAACCAAATCATTATGAAGACACCAAATAATAAATTGAAATAGAAAATAGATTCCCAATTAAAAAAGGTCATTAAAAGTTGACCAAGAGTTGGAGCAACCACCGGAATTAAAATGAAAAACATAACTACAATTGAAATTATTTTAGCCATATAATCACCACTGTATGAATCTCGTATCATGGATAGTGCCAAACTTCTGGGAGATGATAAACCGATACCTTGAAGTACTCTTCCAATAATCATTACCTCAAAATTGTTGGTAGTCACACAAATAATGCTAGCAATAATAAACACTATAAAACCAATAAAAACAATAGACTTTCTTCCAAAGCTATCTGAAAGTGGTCCAAATAAAAGTTGTCCAAAACCAAGTCCCAAAAAAATCATGGTTATTAATAGCTGATTATCATTAGGATTTGTAACACCTAAGGCATTACTAATTTCTGGTAAAGCAGGCAATAAAGCATCAATCGACAAGGCTACAATGGACATTAAAGAAGCCATTAAGGCTACAAATTCATACTTAAACTCTTGGGGTTTTTGCATGGTGCAAAAGTAGGCGAATTAAATTCTATAATAACTCAATAATCATCTATTAACACAATGTTATTATTGTTAAATTTGATACTTTACAATTTCATATAAATGAAACATCAGGCCCTTTTAGATTACATAAATAAACATGTTAATTTAACAGCTGACGAGGAAGCCTTTCTTACCTCTAAAGTGTCCTATAGAAAGTATTTAAAAGGACAATACATTGTCCAGCAAGGTGATGTTTGTAAATATGAATGTTTTGTGATTTCCGGATGTACCAAAACATTTTTTGTTGATGAAGAAGGGCAGGAGCATATAATCATGTTTGCAATTGAAGATTGGTGGGCCTCAGATTTGGGGAGTTTTATTACTCAAACCCCGGCAGATTTTAGCGTACAATGTATAGAAAACACAGAATTTATCATGTTTTCTAATGATGATATTGAAGACTTATACAGTGAAATCCCAAAACTAGAACGTTTTTTTAGACTCATAATAGAGCGGGCGTTTGTAGCTTCACAAAAACGATTGATTAGAAACTTTAGTCTTTCAGCTAAAGACAGATACCTTTATTTTAAAAAGCAATACCCCAAAATAGATCAACGTATTCCGCAGTATATGATAGCTTCATACCTAGGTGTCACGAAAGAATTTTTGAGTAAAATTAAAGGACAACTTCTTTTGGAATAAAATAATGTTAAACTAGTTTAACATTATTTTATAATCTATCTTATTATATTTATCACTAATTCGTCAGATATTTGCCATATAATAATAACTTAATTAAAAATGAAAAACACAATTAAAAATTTTGCTATTGTAGCATTGGTAACATTTACTGCATTTTCTTTTACTACTATTGAAGAAAATAAAAAAGAAATAAAAACGGATAAAAGTGAAGTCGTTTGGAAAGGCTACAAAGTAACTGGTTCTCATGAAGGTACTATAGCTATTCAATCAGGTTCATTAACTTTTGAAGATGAAAAATTAACTGGTGGTGAAATCGTTATAAATATGACCACAATAAATACAACTGATTTAGAGGGAGAGTCTAAAGGAAATCTTGATGGTCATTTAAAATCTGATGATTTTTTTGGTGTTGCAAACTATCCAACAGCTACTTTAGTTTTTAAGGATGTAACTGCTTCAGGTAAAAATGCTTATGCGGTTTCAGGTGAGTTAACTATTAAAGGCAAAACAAATCCCGTAACGTTTACTATTTCAATTTACGGAAGCAAAGCAACGGCATCTTTAAAGGTAGACAGAACGGAGTATGATGTGCGTTATGGCTCTGCAAGTTTTTTTGATGGTTTAAAAGATAAAGCTATTTATGATGAATTCGATTTGGTAGCAGATTTAGAGTTCTAGTTTATAGAATGAATTATATGTATCACAAAGGCACTCAGAAATGGGTGCCTTATTATTTTAAACAGTTTTAGATAGAAGTATTAATACTATATTTGCACGGTATTAAGACATTCCATTTATGCCATTTAAAAAACTCATTCAACCTTTAAAGGACACGCTTGAAAACAAAGGTTTTGACGAACCCTTAGTCCTCCAAAAATCAATTTTATCAAAAATAAAAGGAGGTGCAAGTTTGTTTTGTATCGCACCTAAAGGAGCTGGTAAAACTACGAGTATAATACTTAGCGTAATTCAAAAACTAAAAGGAGAAGCTTTTGAAGATGCTCCTAGAGCTTTAATTTTTGTAAAAGATAAACAAGCTGCTTTAGATTTAGAATTAGAATTTAAAGCGTTTCTAAGAGGTACAGATTTACGAGTGTATTGTGCCTATGATGAAAAAAGTATGGATACGCAACGTGAAGAAATTTACGCAGGTGTAGATATTGTTATTGCAACACCTAAGCGTTTAAATAAAATATTTTTTCTTAACGGAATAAATTTGAATAGGTTGCAAATGTTTATTATTGAAGATGCAGAATTTTTGTTTAGAAATAATAACCTTGGAGAAATAACTCGAACTCCTGAAAGTATAGGCAAGTGTCAATATTTAGTGTTTTCAGAAACGTTTGATAACCGCTTTGAGCGTTGGCGAGAATCATTTATGTACAATGCACAGGTTGTTAGATCTAAATAATTTTTAATGAGGCAAAAATTTAAGATTTCTTTTTTTATGGTCTTAGTTTTTATAGCTAATTCTTATTGTGGGCATGCTCAAATTAAAAAAGAAAATTTAAAGCTAGGTTTTACTTACGGTACGGGTTCTCAAAATAAATTTCCATTTAATGACAGCGATTACACCCACGAGGTCACGTTCTACAAAACTCAAATAAATTATAGAATTAAAAACAAACAAAATTGGGCATTCGAAGTTAATTTAGAGCCTAGTTACAATGTCATCGAGCATCAACTATTAAATAAATATTATGTTAAGCCTAGTGATGCAAAAAACTATCAAGAACTCACAGAGCTATACATGCAAAAGCGCACTTTAAAAGAATACGTTTTAAACTGCGGCTTCATTGTAAGATATAAAATATATAATGGCATTAGTACTTATGCTATTGGTAGCGCAGGGCCTATGGTTTCTGATAAAGCTACAGAACGAATTGCTAAAGGTTTTGCGTTTTCAGATGTTTTTGGTTTTGGGTTATCTTATGAGATCAATAAACTACAATTTGATTTTAGACATTCTTTCAGGCATACTTCAAATCTTGAATTGAAACAGCCTAACGGTGGGCATAACACTGTAAATGCTGAGTTTTCTGTGTTGTTTAAACTATGATATTTCAAATTTAAAAATGCATTCTATTATTTAATTAGTCATATTACTTGTAATACTTTACGTATTCTATTTTAATTTGTTATACTTTAGCGTTGTTATTACTCCAACAATTTAGGAATCATAATTAATACTAAAAATCAATTTAACTATTAAAATAACAAGTCTCTGTTTGTGTTTTTTTATTTATGGTTTTACTGCTTTTGGTCAAGTAGATAACGATTACTTTCAATTTGTTGATTCTGCTGATGTTCATATAGATGCTGATTCTAAAAAGGCATTATCCTTTCTTGACGCTATTCCTGAACCTATTGAAAAAAATATACCTGGCAGAGTTGCAGATTATTATTCAATAAAATCGCTTATTTACGATGATTTAAATGAATACACAATGCAACACCAGTGCATTATTTTGACACTTAAGTACGCTAAAAAAGAAAATAATTTTTGTGTTGCTGGAAAAGCAAGTATTGATATTTTTTTAAATTTATATTTCATAAAAAAAGATCGTTCAGCTTTTAGATACTTAGATGAGGCAATAACCTATTACAAAAAATGCGATTATGAATACGGTGCTATTGAAGTTTTACAGGTTAGAGCCTATGCAAAGTATCTTGATGGTGAATATAAAGCATCTAATATATTACTCTTAAGTGAACTTGATACGTACAAAAGCATAAATGAAGATGCTTACTACTATATGTTTGCACTTTATATGCTTACTTCGAATTATATTTATCTGAACGATTTGGAAAATGCACGTAAGTATTTCAAGGAATTTAAAAGATTAAAAAATAACTCTACTATTGTAAAATACAATTACTTCAATTTTGAGGCAGGTATAAATAAATCTTTTGGTGATTTCTTTTTTAATAAAAAACAAATAGATTCAACGCTTTTTTATTTAGAAAAATCAACCAAATTGACGGATTATATGTCTGAAGATGTTTTGAAAAATTATTATAGATTATATGCTGATACCAATAAGTATCTTGGCGATATAGATAAATCGAAGACCTACATTGATTCATTAATATTTGTTCAAAATAGGCTGTTTAATAGAACTGTGAAAGCAAGTTTTAAAGTAAATGATTCATTAATTACAGCTGAATCTGAGTTAATAGTGCAAAACGATAAAAAAGCTTTCAATCGTATTGTAGCTGGATTTTCCGTTCTAGCTTTGCTATTATTAAGTTTATTAATTTTTGTTTACTATTGGAAACAAAAAAAGAAACTAGAAGAGCATAATCTCGATATAAAGAATAGTTTATTATTCTTAAAAACTAATAATGAACAACTTGGCGTAAAGGTTTATGGTTTAGAAGAATATATTCAAAACCTTAAGAAAGAAGTTAAACAAATATCAAGAACAGGAAGTGTTGATCATCAAAAAGAAAAAATAAAAAATTTATATAAAAATTTACATCTGAATTCCTCAACGCTATTAGACAAAAGTGAAAACCATTTAGACCTGGTTAATAATCTTAATATTGCGTTTTTTAGAAAAATTGAAGAAAATTACCCAAAACTAAACAAACCTGAAATTATTATTTGCTATTATTTGTTTATGGGATTTACAAATAAAGAAATTGCTGTATTTCTAAACACCACTATTAGATCTGTTGAAAGCAGGCGTTACAGGATATCTAAAAAAATGAATCTTTCTAAAAAAGACATGACTCTTCTTGAATTTTTGCAGAGTACTTTTTCCGATACTTTGAAGAATAATGAATTAAGTTGATACTTTTTTATGCGTTTTATAAATTTGAGTAATGAATGCGTAACCAGTAGTAGCTTAAAATACATCTAAATATATGATCTTTATAAAAGCTATTATTAATGAATTAATCAACAAAAAAAATCTGCTTGTTTTTTGTATTTAAGGTTTGATTAAAATTATTATTTGATATACTGGGTTGGTTGTGTTTCAAATTGATTTTAGTTGATGAAACAAGTTTATTTGTGGTTAATTAAGAACTTTTTTAAAAGTTCACAAATTGAAGTAAAATCAGGAGTCTAATTTATTAGGCTCCTTTTTTATAGCGGTATATTTCCGTGCTTTCTTTTTGGTGTATCTACTTTTTTATCTTCAAGCATAGCAAAGGCCTTTAATAATTTGCGTCGTGTATTTTTTGGTAGAATGACTTCATCTATAAACCCGCGTCTAGCAGCTCTATATGGATTTGCAAATTTTTCAGCATATTCGGCTTCTTTTTCAGCTAATTTTTCTTCAGGATTTTCGGCTGCAGCAATTTCTTTTCTAAAAATAATTTCACTTGCTCCTTTTGCACCCATAACTGCAATCTCTGCGCCTGGCCATGCGTAATTTAAATCAGCACCAATATGTTTAGAGTTCATGACGTCATAAGCCCCTCCATATGCTTTCCGTGTAATAACGGTCACTCTGGGCACTGTGGCTTCACTGAGTGCGTATAATAGTTTAGCACCATGCACTATGATACCGTTCCATTCTTGATCGGTACCTGGTAAAAAGCCTGGAACATCAACTAAAACCAGTAATGAAATATTAAAACAATCACAAAAACGTGTAAAACGAGCTGCTTTTTTAGAGCTATTTACATCCAAAACTCCAGCTAAAAACATGGGTTGGTTTGCTATAATTCCAATACTTCGTCCACCTAATCTAGCAAAACCTACAATAATATTTTCTGCATAATCTTTATGGATTTCATAAAACGAATCAGAATCAATAATCCCAGATATTACAGCATGCATATCATAAGGTTTGTTTGGATTATCTGGAACAATATCAGATAAAACGTCTCTTAATTCTTCTTCAGGTTTAAAAGGAATATTTTCTGGTAATTCCGTATTGTTTTGGGGCAGATAACTCAATAGCTTTTTTACGTCTTCTAAACATTCAATATCATGCGCAGACGTTTTATGTGCTACTCCAGATTTTGAAGCGTGTGTTAAGGCACCACCTAAATCTTCACTACTTACTTCTTCGTTAGTTACTGTTTTTACAACATTAGGTCCAGTCACAAACATGTAACTTGTGTTTTCTACCATCAAAGTGAAATCGGTCATAGCAGGAGAGTATACGGCGCCACCAGCACAAGGTCCCATAATAGCTGAAATTTGAGGAATTACGCCAGATGCTTGTACGTTTCTATAAAATATATCAGCATACCCACCAAGTGATCTAACCCCTTCTTGAATACGAGCGCCACCAGAGTCATTTAAGCCGATAATAGGAGCACCAACCTTGACTGCCATATCCATAATTTTACAAATTTTTTCGGCATGAGTTTCAGATAAAGCACCTCCAAAAACAGTAAAATCTTGCGCGTAAATATAAACCAACCTGTCATTTATAGTACCGTATCCTGTAATAACACCATCACCAAAATACATTTCATTTTCCATGCCGAAATCGGTGGTTCTATGGGTTACCAAAATTCCAATTTCTTCAAAAGAACCTTCGTCCATTAAATAATTAACACGTTCTCTTGCAGTTAATTTTTTCTTAGAATGCTGTTTGTCTATGCGTTCTTGTCCGCCTCCTAAATGTGCTAGTGCAATGCGTTCGTTTAGTTTGTTTATTTTAGAGCCCATTTTTCTTGTTGAGTTGTTTGTTGTAAAGTTACATGATGCCTTAATTGCCTATTCAATTATACTTACTTAATTGGTAACCTTAGTAATTTCTGATTTTTTATATAGTGTTTAACAGCTATTAAAGCTGCTATTTTGGCTTCGTTTTCAGTTTCTGCTTTCAAAGCTTCAGGAGAATAATAGTTTTTAACGAAATGTGTATCAAAATTCCCTGACCGAAATGCCTTGTTTTCACAAACGTATTTCCCAAAGGGAAGTGTTGTTTTTACTCCTTCAACATGATAGTTGTCAATGGCTTTAATCATAAGCTGAATCGCTTCCAGACGGGTACTTCCGTAAGTGATTAATTTAGAAAGCATGGGGTCATAATAAATAGGAATATCCATACCTTCTTCAAATCCGTTATCAACACGTATACCTTCTCCTTTGGGGATTTTATAAACCTCTAAATGCCCTACACTTGGAAGAAAATCGTTTAGTGGATCTTCAGCGTAAACACGCAATTCTAATGCATGACCGTTAATTTTTAAATCGGCTTGTTTTATTTGAAGTGCTTCACCGCGAGCTACTTTTATTTGTAGTTCGACTAAGTCAACACCAGAGATTAATTCTGTAACAGGATGTTCTACTTGCAAACGTGTATTCATTTCTAAGAAATAAAAATTATGTTTGGCGTCTAATAAAAACTCAACCGTTCCTGCACCTAAATAATCACAAGATTTAGCAACTTTAATAGCTGCTTCTCCCATTTTGTTTCGCAATTCTGGAGTTAAAATACATGAAGGTGCTTCTTCAACGACCTTTTGATGACGACGTTGAATACTACATTCACGCTCAAAAAAATGTAAAATATTACCATGGCAGTCTGCCATTATTTGGATTTCAATATGACGTGGTGAGGTTACATATTTTTCTATAAAAACAGAACCATCACCAAATGCAGAAGTGGCTTCACTAATGGCACGATTCATTTGTGATTCCAAATCACTTTCTTTTTCAACAACACGCATCCCTTTTCCGCCGCCTCCTGCTGAAGCTTTTATTAAAATAGGGAACCCAATGTTTTTGGCAATAGTTTTTGCTTTGTTAAAATCCGTTATAGCTTCATCAATCCCCGGAACCATGGGAATGTTATAGTGTTTTACAGCTTCTTTTGCTGCCAATTTGCTCCCCATTATTTTAATGGCTTTAGAGCGTGGGCCAATAAAAATGATATTGTTTTCTTCACATAACTCAGCGAAGGAAGCATTTTCACTTAAAAAACCATAGCCAGGATGTATAGCATCTGCATGAAGTTGTTTTGCGACTTTAATAATTTTGTCTCCTCTTAAATAGGATTGGTTTGAAGGAGGCTCACCGATACAAACCGCTTCATCTGCAAACTTAACATGTGGTGCATTTCTATCTGCTGTAGAATAAACCGCCACTGTTTTTATACCCATTTTTTGAGCTGTTTTCATGACTCTTATGGCTATTTCTCCTCGGTTGGCAATAAGTATTTTTTTCATAGTTATTCAAATTCTATTAGCAATTGATTTTTTTCAACAGCATCTGTTTTATTTACGGAAATGGATTTTATAATTCCGTCTCTTGGAGAGGTAATACTATTTTCCATTTTCATAGCTTCAAGAATTAGTAGAGGCTCATCTTCTTTTACTTTTTGACCAACGCTTACACTTATTTCTAGTATGAGACCAGGCATTGGGGCTTTAATAGAATTTACATGTTTTGTTGATCCAATGGCGAATCCCATTGCTTTAATAAGAATATCTAAGTCATTAAAAATATTAATACTATATAGATTATTATTGACTTTTACTTGATATGATTTTGTATTGAAATTTGCTTTGTTAATTTCAACTTTAAATGATTTATTATCTTGAAGAATGTGATACTGTGAGTCTGAAGTTTTTACTGTATCAAGATTTAAAATTTCATCATTTTTAATTTCAAAATCAAAAGTATCATTTACGTTGGCTTTGAAAATTTTACCCATAAGTCCTTAGAATTAATTAATAGTAAATATATGAATTTTCTATACTCTGTTTTATTTAAAAAAATTTGAATTACATGTTAAGTTGGATAAAATTATTAAAAAAGTAAATTTTAATTGATCAGATTAATCATATTTGGACATAACTATTTAGACCTTAAAATTAGAATATTCTTAATGCTTTTTAATAGCTTTTCTAGATAAAACAAGGCCTATGAATAGCGAAGACATGGCACCTAAAATAAAACTATAGAGGAGTAGTCGTTTCGATTCCTTTTCATACTTATCTCAAACTTTATTTATAAAATGATTACGAAAAGAGGGCAATGGCTAAAAGTATTAAAGTCAATTGTTGAAATTTTTCTTTATGCTTCGTATTACAAATTCATAATAAGATTTATTTGAAGGCACAAAATGATTATTGTTAGTATCAATTTTTTGAATTAGTGCTTCAAACGCATCAAAAGATACTAATTTGATAGATTCAACTTCTTCCTCTTGAAGAACTAGTTTCGATAGTGGATTATTCAATTCAGCTATAAACGTATTATGAAATTCGTGATCTATAATCCCACTGTCATAAGTTTGAAAACATTCAAAAACACCAATCTTATGTAAATCAAACTCAGAAATAGTTAACCCAATTTCCTCTTCAGTTTCTCTAATTGCGGCTTGTTTAGGAGTTTCACCAGCATCAATATGTCCAGCAACTGAAACGTCCCACATTAATGGATAAATTGTTTTTTTTGCTGAACGCTGCGATAATAGTATATCACCATTGGTAGTATAAAACCAAATATGAGCGGTGTGATGATAATAGCCTTTTTTGTGAATCACTGATTTTAATTCAGACTTTCCTGTTGGATTTCCGTGTTCATCTACAATGTCTATATATTCGTCCATAAAAGATTAGTAAAAAAAGATATTGTTTTAAAGTTTTAAATTCTATTGTTTAAAACGTATGATGGAGTTGATTTAAAGTTCTCATTTGCGTTAGGGTTTGCAGTAGAAATCCTTTTGCTTTTCGCAAAATATTGTAACATAAAGCCCAACCTTTAGGTAACCTGCCGGCAGGCAGGCGCCTAAATTGTTTATATTAATAATTAAACGTCATTACGAGGTACGAAGCCATTTGTTGATTTTTAGTTCAAATAAAAAGAGTGCTTCAGTCATGCTTCCTTCGCAATGACGTTTTAATTTAAATATTACTTAAAATAGCTAAAAGATTCTCCATCTTTTATATTAAGCAATGTCTCATATATTAATTTAATTACGTTTTCAACATCTTCTTTATGAACCATTTCCACAGTAGTATGCATATAACGTAACGGTAATGAAATTAAAGCAGAAGCAACACCGCCATTACTGTAAGCAAAAGCATCCGTATCGGTTCCAGTAGCTCGTGATAAGGCAGAACGCTGAAAAGGAATTTTTTTAGCCTCAGCAGTTTCCGTAATTAAATCACGTAGTTTTTGTTGTACAGCAGGAGCATAAGCAACTACGGGACCTAGTCCCATTTCTAAGTGTCCTTCTTTTTTCTTCTCAATCATTGGTGTTGTCGTATCATGAGTTACATCGGTAACTATAGCTACATTAGGTTTTATGGTGTGTGAAATCATTTCAGCACCACGTAGTCCTATTTCTTCTTGCACCGAATTGGTAATATATAAACCAAAAGGGAGCTCTTTTTTATTTTCTTTTAATAAACGCGCCACTTCGGCAATCATAAAACCACCCATTCGATTATCTAAAGCACGACACACAAATTTATCGCCATTTAAAATATGGAACTCGTCTGGATAGGTGATTACACAGCCTACGTGAACCCCCATTTTTTCAACTTCATCTTTATCTTTTGCACCAACATCAATAGTAATATTATCTGGTTTAGGTGCTTCTTCTTTCGCTTTATTTCTAGTATGAATTGCTGGCCAACCAAAAACACCTTTCACAATACCCTTTTTTGTATGGATGTTTACAATTTTACTTGGTGCTATTTGATGATCACTACCACCATTTCTAATCACATAAATTAATCCGTTATCTGAAATATAATTCACATACCATGAAATTTCATCAGCATGCCCTTCAATAACTACTTTGTATTGTGCATTTGGGTTTATAACACCAACTGCTGTTCCGTAAGTATCTGTAATAAATTCATCTACATAAGGTTTTAAATAATCCATCCACAGCTTTTGTCCGTCCCACTCATATCCAGTTGGAGCTGCATTATTTAAATATTTTTCTAAAAAGTCCATTGACTTTTTATTAAGTATGCTCTTTTTTGCCATAAGATTGTTTATTATTTTTTTTAGTCATTAAAATTATGACTTCATTTTTTTACTGTATTTTGTAAAAATAATAGGAATTATTTAGTTATTACTAATCTCGTAAGAATAAATTGTAACAAAACATATAGTTTTGATACTTATTAGAAACAAAATAGAACTTAAATATCGAGCCACATGAAGCTAACCATTAACGATTTAACGAAAACTTACAAAAATGGTGTTAAAGCCATTGATAATTTGAATTTAGAAATAGGAACAGGAATGTTTGGATTATTAGGTCCTAATGGTGCGGGAAAATCTTCTTTAATGCGTACAATAGCAACCTTGCAAAGCCCAGATTCTGGTTCTATTCAGTTTGGCGATATTAATGTACTTGAAGATAAAATGGCTCTTCGGAAAGTTCTGGGTTATTTGCCACAATCGTTTGGCGTGTATCCAAAAATGTCGGCTGAGAAATTGCTTGATTATTTTGCGACTTTAAAAGGTGTGAGTTCAAAATCTGATAGAGAAGCTTTAGTAAAGGAAGTTTTAGAAATTACTAATTTGTACGAAGTTCGTAAAAAGGATGTTGCAGGCTATTCTGGCGGAATGAAACAGCGTTTTGGGATTGCTCAATTGTTATTAAATAACCCAAAGTTAATTATTGTTGATGAACCTACCGCAGGTTTAGATCCTGCTGAACGTCATCGGTTTTTAAATGTTTTACGAGAGGTCGGTACTAATTGTACGGTCATTTTTTCCACCCATATTGTAGATGATGTTAAGGAGCTTTGTAATGAAATGGCTATTTTAAATGGTGGACGCATTTTACAACATACAACTCCAATGGAAGCTACGGATGAAATTAAAGGACAAATTTGGACTAAAATTATAGAGCGTGACGATTTAGAAAGTATGGAAGCGGCTTACAATGTATTATCGTCAAATTACAACCAAGATAATACGTTAAATATCAGAGTACATGCTATTGAAAAACCAGCCGATGATTTTCTATTAGCCAATCCACAACTAGACGATGTGTATTTTATTGCTTTAAAACGAGATGAACCAATTCTTGCATAAAAGCTATTAACAAACTAATATAATACATATGTTTTCTACAATATTATTTTACGAGTTAAAGTACTGGTTTAAAAAACCAGCATTTTATATATATGCTGCTATTTTCTTTATAATAGCTTTGCTTTTTTCAGCGAGTTCCGCTGGTATTTTTGATAGTGTTACAGTTACTACTGGTTCTTCTAACGTAGTTAATTCACCATCAGGAATAACGAGCCTTTTTAATGCGATGTCTATTTTGATTTTCTTTTTGTTTCCATCAATTATAGGTGTTTCAATTTATAGAGATTTTAAAAGTGAAATGCATTCAATTCTATATTCATATCCTTTTACAAAAGCGAACTACTTGTTCGCCAAATTTTTTAGTGCGATTTTAATAGTTACTATTATAGTATTGACAATTGGAATAGCCTTATTTATTGGTTTTAGATTGCCTGGAACAAATTCTGATATTATTACTTCTTTTAGTTTAAGATCGTATTTAAGTGCCTACACAATATATATATTACCTAATGTTTTATTATTTGGAGCTATTGTTTTTGGTGTAGTTACGTTTACTAGAAATATTGCAGCTGGATTTATAACCGTTATATTACTCCTATTCGTTCAAGGACTCATGGAGAGTTTATTATCTGACCCAGATAACAGGCTTTTAGCTGCTATGTTAGATCCTTTTGGAGCTTCTGCTACTGATTATTACACGCGTTACTGGACGGTTTCAGAAAAAAACGAATTACACCTTCCTATAGAAGGAGTGATACTTTATAATAGGTTGCTTTGGTTAGGTATAGCAGCCTTAGTATTTGGTTTAGTTTATAAGTATTTTTCATTTAGCCAAAATGCAATGACATTAAACTTTAAGAAAAATAAAGGAGAACGAACTACTAAAAGTAATTTTGGAGGTATTATTAGAATCAATTTACCTAAGGTGAATTTTGATTATTCTCTTATGCAAAATATAAAAACAACATGGAAGTTATCCAATATTGATTTTAAATATATTATAAGAAGTTGGCCATTTTTAAGCATTGTCTTGGTTGGATTAATCATTATTTTAATTGCATTATCCGAGGTAGGGAATCTATTTGGTACATCAACGCTTCCTTTAACTTGGAAGATGTTAAATGGAGGTGCCTCATTCACAATAGCTATAAATATTTGTACATTTTTATATGCTGGTATGTTAGTTCATAGAGGCAAAATAGCTAACATGAATCATTTAGTAGACGTTACACCAGCACCTAACTGGGTATTGTTTATATCAAAGTTCATTGCACTTATAAAAATGCAAATGGTTTTACTGGGAGTCATTATGCTTTCTGGGATAGTGTTTCAAATTTATAACGGTTATTTCGATTTTGAAATTGGGCATTATATAAAGGAGCTTTATGGGTTGAGGTTAATAAATTATGCCATTTGGGCATTTTTAGCAATTTTTATTCAAACTATGTTTAGAAACCCTTATTTAGGATTGTTTGTTTTAATTGTGCTTTCAATTGGTATGCCGTTGTTAAATTTAGCAGGAGTTGAACAAGCTATTTTTAAGTATAATGAAGGGCCAGGTTTCCAATATTCTGATATGAATGGTTATGGAAACTCATTTACAAGATATTTTGCTTTTAAAGTATACTGGTTATTTGCAGGTTTAATATTATTAGTCTTTACGGCTTCGTTTTGGGTAAGAGGTTTGCCGCATTCATTTAAAGAACGCCTATCTATTGCTAAGGCTCGTTTTAAGGGGTTAGCAGTTGTTGGCTTTGTTGTTTTTTTAGTTTGTTTTTTATCATTAGGTTTTAAAATTTATCATGAAAATAATATCGTTAATGAAAGAGTGTCATCTAAGGAAAGAGAACTCTTAAGGGTAGAAGCTGAGAAAACTTATAAAAAATACCAAAATAAACCGCAACCTCGTATTGTAGCAGTAAAAGCTAATATGAATATTTACCCAAAGGCTTTAAATTTTGAAGCTGATGGTAAATACCTGATGGTAAATAAAACGCGTGTTGTTATTGATAGTATTTTGTTGAATCATAACGATTATCCAAGTACGTTTAAATTTAATAAAGACATTGATTTAGTTTCTGAGGACACCATTTATAACCTAGATATTTATAAGCTAAAACAAGCTTTGCAACCTGGTGATAGTTTAGAACTGGAGTTTACGGTTAAAAATAAGCCGAATACATGGCTAAAAACGAATTCACCTGTATTAGCTAATGGAACATATATTAGAAACTCGTCTATTTTTCCTTCTTTAGGGTATAGTGGTGGTGAATTAACAGATAATAAAACTCGTGAAAAGTATGGATTGCCACCCAACGATTTAAAACCGCATCCATCAGATTCTACAGCATTAGGAAACACTTATATTAGGATAGATTCTGATTGGATAGATTTTGAAGCTACGGTAAGTACTTCTGAAGATCAAATTGCTATCGCGCCGGGTTATTTACAAAAGGAATGGAATAAAAACGGACGTCGTTATTTCCATTATAAAATGGACAGTAAAATATTAAATTATTACGCCTTTAATTCAGCTAAATATGAAGTAAAAAAAGATAAATGGAACGACGTTAATTTAGAAATTTATTATCATAAAGGGCATGAATATAATTTAGATAGAATGATGGCTGGTATGAAAGCTTCTTTAGATTATAACTCTAAAAATTTTAGTCCCTACCAACACAAACAAGCACGAATTATCGAGTTCCCAAGAACACAAGGGAGTTTTGCAGAAGCATTTGCTAACACCATTCCGTTTTCCGAAGGTCTTGGTTTCATAGCCGATGTAGATGATACTGATGAAGGCGGTGTAGATTATCCGTTTGCAATTACAGTACATGAAATTGCACATCAGTGGTGGGCGCATCAAGTTATGGGTGCAGATGTATTAGGTGCTACGATGTTGTCGGAAAGTCTTTCAGAGTATGTATCCCTTAAAGTCATCGAACATCAGCAAGGAAAAGGTAAAATGCGTAAGTTTTTAAAGAAAGCCTTGGATGATTATTTAACACAAAGAACTTTAGAACGTAAACGAGAAAAACCATTGATGTATAATGATGGGCAAGGCTATATTCGTTATCAAAAAGGCTCTATGGTTTTTTATGCCTTAAGTGATTATATTGGCGAGGATGTCTTAAATGGAGCATTAAAGAAATACGTTGAAAAAGTAAAGTTTCAATATCCACCTTATACCACATCAATCGATATGGTTAATCATATTAGGGAGGTAACACCAGATTCATTACAGTATGCTATTAACGATATGTTCGAAACCATTACACTTTATGAAAATAGAATTAAAGAGGTAACGTCTACCGAGTTGGATACTGGTGAATATCAATTAGATATTGCATTTGAAGTAAGCAAATACAGAAATGACGAAAAAGGGAAAAAGTTTTATGAAGATAGTATATCCTATAAAACAGAAGATATGAGAAAGCCTATTTTATCTGTGCCATTAGCAGATTATATTGATATTGGTGTTTTTGCTGAAAAAGAAGATGAAAAAGGGAAAATGAAAGAAGTTGAACTCTATTTGAAGAAACATAAAATTACAGAAATCAATAATACAATAACAATTATAGTCGATGAAGAGCCTATTGAAGTTGGTGTCGATCCATATAATAAGCTTATTGATACAAATTCTAACGATAATAGAAGACGATTGTAAAACGATCTAAATAATAGCCAAAACTCACTTACATTTTTTGTTTGTGGGTTTTTTTATGGGTAACGAAAATTTGTTTTCTAATAATACCGAAGAAACCCCAAGATAACCGATTAAATTAGTTTCTATTCCCTGTATATTTTAATATAATATACAACCGTAAGGAGCGCTATGCTTATGTTTTCTGTTTCATTTAATAAAAATACAACTTAAATTTATTTTCAATCATTTTAAAATATATTTGGTATGATATAATATTGCTAAGAATTTAAGGTTTATCAGTGTAAATTAGTAATTTTGGCATGTTAAATGCTCCAGTGTTTTATTGATGAACTACTTAAAATACATATTTATAGTTTTTCCTTTGATTTTATTTGCTCAGGTGAAAGTCATTGAACAAGATTCTATACCTAATAAATATCTTATTATTAAAGGCGATTCAGTCCCTCGAACGTATATAGATTTAGATGAGGTCATGCTTTTGCATAAGTTGAAGTTTGATAGTAAAAAGGATAGAATTCGTTATCTGATTTTAAGACGAAAAACCATTAAAGTGTATCCGTATGCAAAAATGGCAGCAGAACGATTAGATTCTATGAATACGCGGTTAGCAACACTTACAAGAAACCGCGAAAGAAAACGCTATACAAAGCGCATTCAAAAATATATTGAAGGTGAGTTTTCTGAAGAACTAAAAAAAATGAGCCGTACAGAAGGTCAGATTCTTGTTAAATTAATTCATAGACAAACCGGAAAAACAGCATTTAATTTAATAAAAGAATTACGCAGTGGTTGGCGAGCTTTCTGGTATAATACAACCGCTAGTATGTTCGATATTTCCTTAAAACGTGAGTTTGACCCACTAAACGAAAAAGAAGATTATTTAATTGAAGATGTCTTGCAGCGTAATTTTCAAAGTGGGCGATTAGAACGACAAGATCCTGCTATAGAATTTGATTTTTACGATTTAACCAACAAGTGGATTCATCAAAAAACACCTGAATAAATGAGTATCCAATCACCATTTGAAGAAAAACTTAACAGTATAACTCACGCTATTGGCGCTTTATTTGGTATTGCAGCACTCGTGTTACTCATCGTTTACGATACCAATAAAACCGATTGGAGTTTATTTAGTGTTATCGTTTATGGCAGCTCTATAATCATTTTGTTTACTGCCTCAACTGTGTTTCACGCTGCCAAAAAAGAGAAGCGAAAACATTATTTTAGGATCATAGATCACATTAGTATTTACTTTTTAATTGCAGGAACATATACACCAGTGTGTTTAATTTCTTTAGAACAAACTTTAGGGTGGACACTCTTTTTTTTGGTATGGGGAATTGCGGCTTTTGGTGTAATTTTGAAATTGTTTTTTACTGGAAAATTTGAAATATTTTCAACGCTACTTTATTTGATAATGGGTTGGTTGATTGTTTTTGACTTTTCTAAGTTATCTGAAGCCATGGGAGATAACGGGATTTTGTTTTTATTTGCAGGAGGTTTGTCTTATACTGTTGGTATTGTTTTTTATGCGATTCATAAAATACCACTAAATCATGTTATTTGGCACTTGTTCGTTTTGGCGGGCGCTATTTTTCACTTCTTTATGATTTTTGGTTATGTTATTTAATAGGATAGAAATTAAATTAGCACATACAACTCCTGATTATCAGCAAATAGAAAGCTTAGCAGATACCATTTGGAGAGAACACTATATTCCAATTACAGGCATTGGTCAAGTTGAGCATATGCTTAAAAAATATCAATCTACTCAAGCCATTTCAACACAAGTTGAAGCAGAAGGTTTCGAATATTTTGTTTTAGCATATGATGGAATACCTATTGGTTATATTTCGATTAGAAAAGAAAAAGAGTGGTTGTTTTTAAGCAAAATTTATGTTCTAAGTGATTACAGAGGAAATAAGATTGGTAAAACAGCAATGCAATTTATTGAAGAAAAAGCGAAGTTATATCATTTAAAAATCATCATGCTTACCGTAAATAAAAATAACACGAATGCTATTAGAACCTATGAAAAACTAGGTTTTATTAATGTTGGGCCTGTAGTTAAAGATATTGGAAACGGATTTATTATGGACGATTACCAAATGACGAAACAAATTTCTGCATAGGCACTAATTCTACCCTTCAATAACCTCTTTATATTCTTCAAAAAAAGCTTCAAATAAGCTCATGTTTTCATTCAAGAACTCCATAACATCTCGCCAAGAGTTTTTGTTATGAATAGATACTTTTTGTTCTAAAGGCAAGTATATTCTAGAAATTTCTTTTTCATTATCAAGAAAATATTCCTCTTCGTAAATAGCTTCAGGTAAATAATTATCTAGAAGAATTGATTTTAAGGCAAGTAGCTTTTCCCAATAATTAATACGGTTTTCTAAATCATCTTCTAAGTCTAAAGCGATTAGAGCCGTTTTATTATCAAAGTGAAATTTAAAACTAAGACCTTTCAATTTGGTGTCATACAAAATCCATTTCCGTGGAAACGATTTCCCGAAGCTTGTCCAAAAGTCTTGTCTTAATATGCGAGATTCTTCTTTGCTAAACATTGAAAGAGAAATTAGAAAACAGAGAAAGGATAAAAGACTTATTACAAATGGGGTCTATTCTTTTTTCCTTTCGCTTTGTTGTCATTTTAAATTAAATAAGCCACCCCAACTCCAAGTATAATAGAAACAAACTTAGATAAGTTGAATTTATGACCTTCGCCACTTTCAAATAGAATGGTGGTAGAAATATGAAAAAATATCCCAATTACTATCGCATTTATACTATGAGCTAATTGGATGCTTAAGTTTGATGTGTTCGAAATATAAGTTCCCAAAGGTGTCATGGCTGTAAAAACTAGTAAAAAGGCAATAATTTGCATTTTACTAAATTTTGACTGAAATAAAAACATGCTTATCAAAGCGGCAATAGGCACTTTATGCACTAAAACGCCATATACCATATCGTTATGTTGATGTATTGGGAAACCTTCTAAAAAACTATGAATACACAAACTAATAAACAGCAGCCACGGAAAAGTAGTTTCGTGCTTGTGGATGTGCACATGCCCATGCTCCGCACCTTTAGAGAATAACTCCAAAATAATTTGCAACAAAATACCACACATAATAAACAATCCGGTAAGTTTGGTGTCTAAGTGGCTGTAAACCTCTGGCAACAATTCAAAAAGGGTCAATGCTAATAAAAAAGCACCACTAAAAGAGAGTAGGAGTTTAGTATTCCAGTTTTTTTTATTTTTAGATAGTTTTGCAATAACAACACCTAAAATAACAGCGTATATGGGAAAAAGATATGTATTCATTCAAAAAAATAATGCCCCACCATAGTGAGTATAATTAGATGCCGATTATCGACAAAAATTTGCAACAGTAATATTAATTAAAAGTCAATTAATAATTACCCACAAGAGTAAGTATAATTAATTGTCGATTATCGACTTATTTAAAAATTAGGACTAAACGTTCCGATGTTTTGGCATTGAACTTATTCAATTTATAATCACCAAAAACATCTAACAAGTAAACACCGGCCTGTTCAAAAAACAACTCAAAATCGGCTAAAGTAAACCCGCGCACGCGCTCCTGGAAATTGTATAACCTATCATCAGCTGTAAAAGTAATATCTTTTATAATATAACCATCTTCCACGTAACGTTTTAAATGGAAATCAATACCATCAACCGTTTTAACCTCTTCAGGCACCAAGTTATCAATCACAAAATCACTATTCATAAAATCTATAACCCCAAAACCAAATTCGTTTAGTTCTGCTTTTATCGCCTTGATGGTGTTCAAATTATCGGCATCATCATCAAAATACCCAAAGCTAGTGAACAAATTAAAAACTGCATCAAACTGGTTTTGGTAAGGCTTACACATGTTATGCACATCAAAATGCAAGCGGTGGTTTTCAAACTGTTTTGCATACTCAATGCTATTTTCGCTCAAATCCACACCCGTAACATCATACCCAATTTTATTCAAGTATCGGGCATGTCGTCCCTTGCCGCAAGCCAGATCTAGTATGGTTCCATGCTCCGGAATATTCAAATAACCAGAAAGTGTATCCATAAACGCATGTGCTTCGGTATCGTCCCTGTCTTTATATAAAATGTGGTAAAATGGCGTATCAAACCAAGAAGTAAACCAAGTTGTAGTGTTTTCAGTCATAAATTTTGTTTGGGGTTACCCCCGAGAAATGTTCGGGGGTCAGGCTTTCCGTTATATCTTTCTGCGAAGCAGTCCCGGACTTGTTTCGGGATCTAACCATCAATTAACTCTCAGTATTAATGAAAGTAAATCGTTTCAAATCCTCGCAAAAAGTATGCCGCTGCAATCCTTAACCCGAATTATCAATAAACTTTACGTTTGCCGCAAAATTACGTTATTTTTGTAACCTATTAGATTTAAAATAGTCTATTAGACGTAAAAAAATGGAAGAAAATTTCAACATGGTTGCCAAAACCCTTTTTGGCTTTGAAGATTTATTAGAAAAGGAACTCACACAGCTCGGTGCACAACATGTAAAAAAGGGCATTCGTAACGTGTCTTTTTCGGGCGACAAAGGTTTTATGTACAAATGTAATTTAGCATTGCGTACCGCCGTTAAAATCTTAAAACCCATCCATTCTTTTAACGTCAATAGCGAGCAAGATTTATACGATAAAGTCTATGCTATGGATTGGTCACAATACCTAAAGCCGACAGGGACTTTAGCCATAGATGCTACCATTCATTCAGATTTGTTTACGCACTCGCTTTACATCGCACAAAAAACAAAAGATGCTATAGTCGATAAATTTAGAGAAACCGATGGGCAAAGACCAAACGTAGACCTAAAGTTTCCAGACCTAAAAATAAACGTGCATATAGACCGACGAAAATGTACCATATCTCTAGATTCTTCAGGAGATTCACTGCATAAACGGGGCTATAAAACAGCAACCAACATTGCACCTATAAACGAAGTATTGGCAGCCGGAATAATTATGCTATCGGGTTGGGATGGGCAAACCGATTTTATGGATCCCATGTGTGGTTCGGGCACTATGCTTGTTGAAGCAGCAATGATAGCCTGTAACATACCACCAAACCTGATGCGAAAAGAATTTGCTTTCGAGCGTTGGAGCGATTGGGATGTTGAATTGTTTGAAAAAATTGAAGCCTCTTTACTCGGTAAAACTCGAGATTTCCATCATAAAATAATAGGTTACGATAAAGCACCAAGTGCCGTAGCTAAAGCCATAGAAAATGTAAAAAACGCCCAATTAGAAGATTTTATAGAGGTAAAACATGAAGATTTCTTTAAAACCCAAAAAGGAGGCGACGAAAAACTGCATATGGTATTTAACCCACCTTACGGTGAGCGTTTAAATATCGATATGGAAGAGTTTTATGCCAACATAGGCGATACACTAAAACAGAACTACCCAGGTACCGATGCTTGGTTTATTACTTCAAATCTAGATGCTTTAAAGCATGTTGGATTGCGCCCTTCAAGAAAAATCCACCTATTTAATGCCAAACTAGAAGCCCGTTTGGTAAAATATGTCATGTATGAAGGGAGTAAAAAGGGTAAGTATATGAATAAGGACTAAACGACTTCGAAAGCAGGAATAAAGATGTCTCCTTGAGCGCAGTCGAAAGGTCTTAAAAATCGAAAAACTTTATAGGTTTCGACTGCGCTCAACCTGACATTACACTTAAAACAAAGGCAACCGCTCATACTGAGCTATTAAAAACAACTTACCACAAGCACGCGCATCAGACAACGCATCATGATGTTTTAAAGCAATATTATGCACTTTACAACAAGTATCAAGCTTTGCAGGTTTATAACCTTTTTTGCGGTAAATTTTAAGCGTACATTCCCAACGTTCTTGCATGGTTAAGTCTGACTGCGGAATGTTATAATCTTTCATCGTTTTTTGTAAAACGGTTCTGTCAAAAGATTCATTGTGTGCTACAATAACAATACCAGAAATACGTTTTTTAATCTCAGGATACACCCCTCTAAAATCGGGAGCAAATCGAGTATCATCTTCAGTAATACCATGCACTTGTTGGTTGTGCCAATTATAATCATTGTTTGGTGGTTTTATTAACGCATGGAATTCGTCGATAATCACACCATCCTTAAACGTCACAATTCCAACAGAGCAAATGTGATGTCCTTTTGCGGTTTCGAAGTCTATTGCAGCGAAAATAGTTGCCATGTTGTTGGTTTTGTTTGTTAATGTACAGCTTTAGTTATAAAATGGCCAAATAATTATTTATCCTTTTTATAAAGTGGAATCCGGTAAGCTAAGAAGTAGCTATAACCAGTACCAATACCACTACTATCATAAGTTTTACCAAATCCTGGTATATAAACGTTATCAAAATTATCAGGTATGGTTTGGCTTGCAGATATTTTTAACTGCAAATTTAAACCTAAATAGAGGTTATTGAGGATTTCGGCTTTCATGCCTAATATAATTTCTCCCCAAAATGCTGTGAGTCCAGTAAGTTCTTGTTTGGTGTTCGATGTAAGTTGTGGCACCCAATATTGGTCTATGCTATATACTTGAAAACTATTTAAATCATGACTAAAAGTACTTGCGCCGACTCGGAAGCCAACATAAATCATATTATCCATATTCAACCAGTTTTCGTACATATTGAAATCAACACCGCCTTTTATATAACTTCCTTTGGTGGTGATGTTTAAATAATCATTAATGGTGTTTTTTTCTTCAAAACCAATTTCACCAGCAACATACATTTTTTCTTTTATGCGATAATCGGCCATAATTTCAAAACCTGAATAGTCATCATCTAAAGAGGTTCTAATAAGTTTTCCAATATCGCCACCTACGCGAAGCCCATACTTGAGTTTAATTTTGGTAGAATCGTTGGCCGTACTTAAAATGCTATCATTTTGTGCGTTAACAAAAACACAGAAAAATAGCATACAAGCTATGCAACTAATGCGATATATTAAAGTGTGTTGTTGTCTCATCTTCTACAGATTGATTATCGGTTAAAGGTTCTCTTGATAGCATCCAGTTATCTCCATCTTGCACAATGGTTAGAGTTACATTTTTAAAAATAGTTTTAAAGCCACATGCGCGAGACACAAAAACTTCCTCGCGGCTATAATTTAAAGTAATACGGTCTTGATTTCCATCAACAAAATCATCGGTATTATCGTTAGGAGTGCCATTATCGTTAACGCTAGCTTCTTTAATAAGAATATATTCTGTGGTGTTATCATCCGTTCTTAAAGGTAAAATAAGGTCGTCTGTATCTTGAAAAATATAATCTGGTAAAAAATCGTCATTATCAACACCTATAACCACTAAATCGAACACGTTTTTTTTGGTGTCCGGGTTTATAGCATCCAGTAAATCAATAATTAATCTAGGTGTTGTTGGCGTTGCATCGGGACAAATATCGTCGCGTTCGCAGCTTATTGATAGCATAGCTATTAATAAGATTGGAATTATTAAAACTTTATAATACTTCATTTTTTATTTTCTAAACGAATAAACTTTTAACGTTTTTCAAGTAATACTACATTTTCTACATGAAATGTTTGCGGAAACATATCTACAGCTTGGGTTTTTATCACTTTATAAGTGGCATCCATTAAAGCTAAATCTCTGGCTTGGGTAGCACTATTACAACTCACATAAACCACGCGTTTAGGAGCTATGTTTAATATTTGTTGTACCACATCTTTATGCATACCATCTCTTGGCGGATCGGTAATTATAACATCTGGTTGCCCATGTGTTTTAATAAATTGATCATTAAAAACATGTTTCATATCACCAACAAAGAATTCAACGTTATTAATGTCATTTAATTGTGCGTTTTCTTTAGCCGCAATAATCGCATCTGGCACAGACTCTACACCAATAACCTTACTCGCTTGTTTTGCAACAAACTGTGCTATGGTTCCAGTTCCTGTATATAAATCATAAACCAATTCGCTACCTGTTAAGCCAGCAAAATTCCGTGTTATTTTATAAAGTTCAAAAGCTTGGTCTGAGTTGGTTTGATAAAAGGATTTAGCGTTTATTTTAAATTTTAAACCTTCCATTTCTTCAAATATATGGTCGGCACCTTTGTAACAAATGACCTCTTGATCGTAAATGGTATCGTTTGCTTTTCCGTTAATAACGTATTGTAAAGAGGTGATCTGCGGAAAGGTTTCAGTAATAAAATCGAGTATTAATTCGCGTTTAGCTTTATCTTCTTTAAAAAACTGAATCATTACCATGATATCGCCTGTGCTAGACGTGCGTATCATCATGGTTCGCAACAATCCGGTTTGGTTTCTTGTATTAAAGAATTCTAAATCGTTTTTAACAGCAAACTGCTTCACAGCATTTCTAATAGCATTTGAAGGATCTGCTTGTAGATGACATTTGTTGAGGTCTAATATTTTGTCCCACATGCCAGGGATATGAAATCCTAAAGCATTTCGATCTCCTAAATCTTCATCAGATTGAATTTCCTCAAGTGTTAACCAGCGGCTATCACTAAAAGAAAACTCCATTTTATTTCTGTAAAAATATTGTTCTTCAGCTGCTAAAATAGGGGTGACCTCAGGAAGTTCAATATGTCCAATACGTGTTAAGTTGTTGGTGACCTCTTTTTGCTTGTAAAATAATTGATGTTCATAGCCCATATCTTGCCACTTACAACCTCCACAGGTTCCAAAATGTTCGCAAGCAGGTTCTGTTCTTTTGTCTGAAAGCTTATGAAAAACAGTGGCTTTCCCTTCATAAAAGGCTTTACGCTTTTTAAAAGTTTGTACATCAACTACATCACCAGGTACGGCATTGGGTAGAAAAATCACTTTTCCATCGGGTGCTTTAGCTATGGTTTTACCTTTTGCACCAGCATCAATAACTTCTACATTCTCAAAAACTTGTTTTCTTGCTTTTTTTCTAGACATGATGCAAAAATACTGAACTCATTTATACTTTTTTGATTGAAGCGAAAAATAGTTATTTTCTTTTTAAATTTTGTGTTTTTTGCTTTGCATAGCATTGTTACGGAGAAATAAAAAGATGAAATTTGGGAAGAAAAGTAATTTTATTTGGGGGTTTTATGTATTGTTTAGATCCGTTTTTTAGTATTGAAGCAATCAAAGATTTACTAAAAGTGGTTTGCAGGCATAATCTTTTTACTTGGCGTTAGTATGTTCAAGGTTTTTGCATGGATGCAAATGGATAAAAGGCAGTAATGTAAGAGATTAAAGGGTTGGAACTGCAAGTGTCTTCACCGTCTGAAAGGATCTCAGAATTAGATTTTTACAAGCAATTAATATTTACTAGCTTTGCACTTCCTAGGGATGATTTCTCTCCCACGCTGAATTTTCGATACTTTTCGAAAGGATAAAGGTACAGAAGGAATGGTTATTTTTTAAATATCCATTTGTTTGGGTATAAACTTTTAAATTTTTTTAAAATGGCTGTTTTAGACCAATTAACTTCGCAACAAGCGATCGATTTAGAAAACAAGTATGGTGCACACAATTACCATCCGTTACCCGTAGTGTTAAACAAGGGAGAAGGCGTGTTTGTATGGGACGTAGAAGGTAAAAAGTATTATGATTTTTTATCGGCTTATTCTGCGGTAAACCAAGGGCATTCTCATCCAAAAATAGTTAATGCCATGGTGCAACAAGCGCAAACATTAGCATTAACGTCCAGAGCATTTCATAACGATATGCTAGGTAACTATGAGAAATTTGCTTGCGAGTTTTTCGGATTTGATAAAATTTTACCAATGAATACAGGTGCAGAAGCTGTAGAAACGGCTTTGAAACTATGCAGAAAGTGGGCTTATGAAGTAAAAGGTATTGATAATAATAAAGCAGAAATTATTGTTTGTGAAAACAACTTCCACGGAAGAACAACAACAATTATATCGTTTTCAAATGATCCTGTAGCTCGTGAAAACTTTGGACCGTATACAAACGGATTCATAAAAATTGAATATAACAATCTTGATGCTTTAGAAGATGTATTAAAAACCAATCCTAATGTAGCCGGTTTTCTTGTTGAGCCTATTCAAGGTGAAGCGGGAGTCTATGTGCCAAGTGATGATTATTTGGCGAAAGCAAAAGCCCTGTGCGAGCACTATAACGTCTTGTTTATTGCTGATGAAGTACAAACTGGTATTGCTAGAACAGGACGATTATTAGCAACTTGTGGAAACTGTTCTTGTGAAAATAAAAATTGTTCTAATACACCAGATGTAAAACCAGATGTTTTAATTCTTGGGAAAGCTATTAGTGGTGGTGTTTATCCTGTTTCTGCAGTTTTAGCAGATGATAGCATTATGAACGTTATTAAACCGGGTAACCACGGTAGTACCTTTGGAGGAAACCCTATTGCTGCTGCTGTTGCTATGGCAGCTCTCGAAGTTGTAAGAGATGAAAAATTAGCTGAAAATGCTTTTGTACTTGGTAATTTATTCCGAAGTGAATTAAATAAATTTATAGAAACGAGTAGTATTGTTAATTTAGTTAGAGGAAAAGGCTTGCTTAACGCCATTCTTATAAATGATTCGGAGGATAGTGATACCGCTTGGAATATTTGTTTAGCCCTAAGAGACAACGGCTTACTTGCAAAACCAACACACGGTAATATTATTCGTTTTGCACCACCTTTGGTAATGACTGAAGCGCAATTGTTAGACTGTGTAAGTATTATAATAAAAACGCTCAAACAATTTGAGAATTAAATAGATGAAGTAATACAAATAAAAAAAGCGACCGAATGGTCGCTTTTTTTATTATAACATGAGTATCAATATTATTGATTTTGCTGCATTTCTTCAATCATCTCCATATACTGATCTCTCATTTCGTCTAATTGACCAGTAGACATCAAGTAGAGATATATAGCTACAATTATTAAACTTATTACCAGACCTATAATTGCTATAATTTTAGCAGTCTTTACTTGACCATAATTACTATACGATTCAGGACTTTCTATATATTTTTTTTCATCCTTTTTTGCGAGAAAAAGGGCTATTCCAGATAATACAACTCCTCCAAATCCACTTGTGCAGCAGCATCCGATAAAAGATATTATACCTAAAACAATACTAATTGTGGCGTTTGGTAATTTTTGTTGTTCCATGTGTTAATTTTAATTGATTAGTTTAATAATATAACTTATAATAATTGTAGATACTGTAAGTATGGCAAGTACTCCAATTATCTTATTTGAATTTTTAAATTTAAATAAAATATTCAAGCCAACATATAAAAAAAGAGCAATTAAGCTATAAACGGCCGGATACATATTAAAAGCAGCTGTAAATTCACCTTGAAAAATTAGAGCTAAGGCACGCTGTAAGCCACAACCCATACATTCAACTCCAAAGAGTCTTTTGTTTAAACAAGGTAACATGTAGTCTTCCATATTTGAATAAGCCAAATTGTAATAAGCTAAAATACTAAAAGCTACTTAGGAAGTAAATAGAAGAATTATTAATTTTTGTTACTAACCACAATTTTTTTACTAAAAACAGTACGGTCTAGCAATTCAATTTTCACAATATATATACCCGAACTTAATGATTTAGTAGAAAAGGTATATTTTCTTTTCGATGAAGAAATACGTCCATTCATTACTTGTTTTCCTGAAACATCAAATAAACTAAATGATTCAATTTCAAGACTGTTTTTGTTTACTAACTTGAGTTGAGATATACGATTATTCTGAAATATCTTAAGACTACTTATTGTTTCTTCAGAATTACTTAAAACAGCATTATTAAAAGTAATTTCAAACCGATCCGAGTATAGAACGCTTTCCAGATTAATTTCAAAATCTTGATTTTTTAAATTAATAAAAATGTCAGTTTCTAAATCGTGAATATAAATAGGTTGGTTTTCATTAAAATTTTGAATATCTGCTATTCTAACCTTTAGACGCATATCTGTAACCAGATTAATGGTTAAAGGAATTTTTAGTGTTTCATCAAAAGGAAGTGCTTCGGCCAAATACCTGTTGTTATTATTACTTAAATACGCATCAGAAGTTAATATATTACCTTCACTTATTTTTGAATCTAAACCATAATCAAAATCTAAAGAAGCAGTAGGATGAAAGGTTTCAACCAATTGTCTTGTATAAACATTGTTGAAATCAACATTCAACCTAAAACGTTTATAATCTTCAGGAACTACTGAAAATCTATTATTTGCTTCTGTTGTTTTATTTTTTTTATTGGAAGATTTAAAAAATTCGCTATCAGCTGCGGTTTCTTTGGTGTAAGAACGGTGAGCATTTTTTGCTATAACCACACCATTTGCTGTGCCTTCTACCATAAAACCTTGACCTATTGGTATATATCGTCTAGCGGTTTTACTTCTAGCGCCGGTATTACTAATATTAATTGAACCATCCCCGTTGTAAGTATTAAAAACAGCAGAAATAAATGTTTCAACAGTTCCTGAGGCATTTATAGTGTAAGTTGCATAACCGCCATTATATTCATTTAAATAGTGTGAATTTGTGCTAGGATCTTGTTCCCAATAATGTAGCGTACCAGTTATCGTAGTTCGGTTATTAGTATCCCAAATATACGCGCGTGCATCCAGTGCAGATGGGTAGGGGTTTCCTGTTAATGTAAATTGATTATTCAAAACACTTACTGAGATTGCGCCGTTGTTTGGCTTTCCCCTAAAATCATACCGCTGTGCATCTCCAGATCCTATGGTTCCTTTCATTGTGAAACCTTCTCCAGGATTGACGTTTGTATTACCTTGAACATGAACCCAATCAGCATAGTTATCAGAAGCAATAAATTTCCAAACCCAATATGGTTCGATATTCAAAGGACTTGAAGTTCCATTATATGAGGATGTGCTAGCAAATGTGGCTGGTGTTGAATTAATTAAACCCTTAGCATCATTTAAAAACGAAATACCAAAGGGATTGTTTATAGAGTTGTTCGTTTTGCTTCCAATAGGCGAGCACCAGTAATTATATTCATGTTCACCAATATTAGCTTCTTGGTAAACACTTAATTCTCCAAGACCAGAGTTCCCTTTAGTTCCTGAACCTTGAATGATTTGAGCTTCATCTCTTAAATAGATTCTACTATTGGCTTCATTTAGATTGATGTCATCTTCAATAAATACGATTTCATCGTTTACAAAAACTTAGGCACTATTACGAACCGAAAGTTGAGAAAAACTTAGGTTACACAGAAACAGAGCTAAAACGATTAATTTGTTATGCATGCAATTTTGGGAATTAATGCGCAAAGATATTAAAAATTGTAGCAAACAGCGTATTTTGTCGATATTAAATGGTTTTTATCGATATTTTTTCGAGCATATTAATAAATATTTAGGACTATAAAATCTAATTTTTAGCGTAATTTGCTTGCTTAATTAGTGTTACTTTTTAATATGAAACATTCATAGCTAAAAGTTCAAAACCAAAGGTAATGATTACATGGATGCTATATGTAACGAATAAAAAACATTAAGTAGAATTCACATGAAATATTTAAATTATATTTTAATTATTGTTGGAGCTTTTGTCGCTATGTATGCTAAAGTGGGTGCTGACCAAAACCAATATATCTTAATAGGAGGTATCGTTTTATTAATGATAGGTATTTATAGAGTATCGAAAACGATAGCAAGTAGAAACAATGACGATTTCAATAACCCTGAACAGGAATAGCTATGAATTATAAATTGGGGGATCATGTATTGGTATTAGATGAAGATTTGTCTGGCGTTATAAAACAAATAACTGACGATACGATTTCAATTGAAACTGAAGATGGGTTTTTAATTGATTTTAAAAGCGACGAGTTGGTTAAGAAACAAAAAAAGCAGGATTTAAATTCTGAACTGTTTTTACATTCTGATATAAGTGCTGTTGTTTCAGAAAAGGAAGCTCCTAAAAGAAAGCAACAAACTAAAAAGAGAGCCAAAGATAGATATGAACCTACCATGGAAGTAGATTTGCATATCAATCAATTGGTGAATTATTCAAAAGGGATGTCAAATCATGATATGCTTACACTCCAATTAGATACTGCTAAGCGAAAATTAGATTTTGCCATTATCAAGCGTATTCAAAAAATAGTGTTTATACACGGTGTAGGAGAGGGCGTTTTAAAAATGGAGCTAGAATATTTATTTGGGCGCTATGATAATGTAAAGTTCTACGACGCTAATTACCAAAAATATGGTTTAGGAGCTACCGAGGTTTATATTTACCAAAGTGTTTCTTAAAATTAAGGGAAATCTGGCGTAATTGTTCTTGTTTCGGATGTTGAGCTATCTTCTAAAACACCAAAATCAAAAATATCAATAGAAATTAATTCTAAATCAAAATCAGAAATTGTTAGTGTAACCACATAATTTTGAGTTATACTATGCTGCCTATAGGATGTAGCAACTGGAGTTTCTAAATTAGCAACATCTTTATTCAAATAATCTGGTCCGAACTCGCTAACTGTAATATCATTTGCTGGATTTTGGTCTTGACTGTCATTTTCTTCATCCCTTGTGTCAATACCGTCTCCATCGTCATCAGTATCTAAATAATCTGGAGTACCATCAGCATCAGTGTCTTGTGCGTCACTTAAATCACCATCACCATTTGGATCTGGGTTTTCATCTTTAGTTAAAATATTATCACCATCATCGTCAGCATCAATATAATTAGGTAACCCATCATTGTCTGTATCATCGTCATCCAAGTCACCATTACCATTTCTATCTTCTAAATCGGCAGGAACATTATCATTATCATCTTCAGTTAAAATCGTTTTTAAATATGCAATACCGCTCGTGCTGATATCATCTTTTGTGATATTAACTTCGGAGTTTGGTATAGCGTTACAAAATAAATCACTAGGTAAAGTAGTGTTGCTGTATGTACGGTAATTAAAAGGGTTTGAAGTACTTAAAGTATATGTGTTTTCAAAAATGCCTAAATCATCAACATTAAGTATATCATCTAACGTAACGTTATTTAAAATTAAGGATAATGATTCAGAGGGGTCGTTTTTAGTTTTGTAAAAAACTAAATAGGTATCGCCACAAACATCAAAAGTGTTTTCAAAATCTAATTTAAAATCAATAATATCACCATCATCACAAGAATTTAAAGACAGGCAGCTTAATGCTAAAAAAACAAAAAATAATTGACGCATTGTAATTTGGGTTTTAAGCAAAAATAATGGAATTGATAATTATAACGTAGCTTATTGATAATAATTTTATTTCGAGTATTTTTGAAGCTTGGTGGCTTTTAAATTATTGATTGGCTTTTATCCACAAAAAGAATAAACATTATGAACTCAGTATATTTTGATAATGCAGCTACTACGCCTATTAGCGCAGAAGTTATTGATGTTATTTCCGAAATCATGAAAAACAACTTCGGTAATCCTTCATCTTCACATAGTTTTGGACGGTCTTCAAAGGTCTTGTTAGAAAAATCTAGAAAAACTATTGCCAGTTATTTAAACGTGTCTGCAAGTGAAATCATCTTTACTTCTGGAGGTACCGAGGCTGATAATTTGGTATTGAATAGTGCGGTTAAAGATTTAGATGTAACTCATATTATTATTTCTAAAATAGAGCACCATGCTGTTTTGCATACTGTTGAAAAGTTACAGCGTGATTTCAATATCAAAGTAAGCTATGTAAAATTAGATGAATTCGGTAACATAGATTTTAAGCATTTAGAAAATTTACTTCAAATAAAAGCCAAAACTCTTGTAAGCTTGATGCATGTAAATAATGAAATAGGGAATATTCTGGATATTAAACGAGTTGCAGATTTATGTAAGTTAAACAATGCGCTTTTTCATAGTGATGCCGTTCAGTCTGTTGGACATTACAAAATGGATTTACAGGATATTCCGGTAGATTTTTTAGCAGCATCTGCCCATAAATTTTATGGACCAAAAGGGGTAGGTTTCGCTTTTGTTAGAAAGAACTCTGGATTAAGACCATTAATTACAGGAGGTGAGCAGGAGCGAGGTTTGCGTGCAGGAACAGAAAGTATTCATAACATTGTAGGTATGGAGGTTGCTTTAAAAAACGCTTATGATAATTTAGATAAAGAGACCGGTTACGTCAAAGAATTGAAGCAATATTTTATTGATGTAATAAAAAAAGCTATTCCAGAAGTAAAGTTTAATGGTGGCTCTTATAGTCTAGTTAAGAGTACATATACACTTGTTAATATTCGCTTGCCAATAGCTCTAGAAAAGTCAGCAATGTTATTGTTTCAATTAGATTTAAAGGGTATAGCTTGTTCTAAAGGGAGTGCATGCCAAAGTGGTAGCTCTCAAAATTCGCATGTATTAACCGAAATTTTAAATGATGATGATTTACAAAAACCATCGATTAGGTTTTCTTTCAGTATATATAACACAAAGGAAGAAATTGATTATGTTATTGGTGTTTTAAAAGAATTTATTGAGTAATTTAAAACTTCATTGTCGTTCTAACATTAAAAACACGAGGTGTTAAATAATTAGGAATAGCAATTTGTCTTTTACTGCTAACATCTCTTACCCAAGTATTTGTAATGGAGTTTTGAACGTCAAAAATATTGAATATTTCGAAACCGAACGAAAGGGCTTTAAAAGGTTTTTTCCAACCGGTATTAAACGTTTTTTCTGAATCCACTAAAACATATTGTAAACCTAAATCGGCACGTTTGTATGACGGGAGCCTGTTCTGAAATTCATAAGGGTCAGCGTAACTGGGAGATCCTCCAGGTAAACCTGTATTAAAAACCAAGTTTAAGTACATTTTTAAATTTGGCATATTTGGCACATAGTCTTGAAACAACGCTGCGAACTTTAAACGTTGGTCTGTAGGACGAGAAATATAGCCTCGGTTATTAATGTTTTCTTCGGTTTTTAAATATCCAAAACTAAACCAAGATTCTGTCCCCGGAACAAATTCACCATTTAATCGCATATCCAAGCCATAAGCATAAGCTTTAGAGCTATTATTAGCTCTATAACGAATACGAACATTTTCAAGCGTGTACGGATTAACATCTGATAAGTTTTTATAATATACTTCTGATGTTAACTTAAAAGGTCTGTCCCACATTTTGAAACTATAATCGTTTCCTAAAACTAGGTGAAATGATTTTTGAGCTTTTACATTGGGTTGAATTGCGCCATTAGCATCACGGAGTTCCCTGTAAAAAGGAGGTTGGTAATACATACCTGCAGCAAGTCTAAAAAGCATATCTTTTTCCCAATATGGTTTTATAGCAAATTGCGCACGTGGACTAAATACAGTTTGATTGGATGATGAAATACCATCGCCACTAACAGACCAACTATGAGCACGAACTCCCGCATTATACCAAACATCGCTTGTTCCTAATGTGCTTCGTTTGCTCCATTGACCATAAGCTTGTAATCTGTTTATTTGTGTATTGTTAGTAGATCTAACGTTTTGAAAAGGTTCTAAAGGACCAGAGAAAGATTCATAAGGTTGATCATTTGGAAATGTTCTTGGAGGTCTTACTGAAAAACCTGCTGAATCAATAACTTCCCATTCAATCAAACGGTCTCTAATATCTTCATTTGTATATTTTACAGACCATTCAAATCTATTGTCATTAACTTTAAAATCACCTTTATGCTCGATGTTGGTGATAAGTGCGTCTAAATCATTTCTTCCATGGTTAAGTTGACTGCCAATCCCTTGGCTAAATTCAACTTCACCTAAATTTTCATCTCCTATATTGCTATTAACTTCACCTAATCGATACTGAGCTAAAATATCAAAGTATTCTTCTTCTGTGGTGTGATATGTTGATGCAATTAAATGAAGCGTTAAATCATCATTTACAAAATAAGAGCCTTTAAATGCACCGAAAAGTGTTTGGTACCTGTCTTTTTCTTGCCCATCATAAAACACGAGTAAGGCCACAGGATCGCTTAATGTTCCAAAATTAGTTTGACGTGTTTGTGGCTCAAAATTGTATTTGTTTATAGAAGCACCCCCTAAAAAACTCAAATAAAATTTATTAGAAAACTTATAGGTGAAATATGCTTGTGCATCCGCAAATGTTGGTTTAAAATTAGTCTCAGTTTCCTTAGCATTCACTAGAAGACTATTGTCACGATAACGAAGCCCAACGATACTAGAAAATTTCGAGTCTTTACTTAGGTTTTCAACAGAAAGACTTCCACCCAGTAAACTTAGGTCAGCATTAACTTCAAATTGATACGGGTTTTTATAAGTGATATCTAAAACTGAAGACAATTTATCGCCATACTTAGCTTGAAAACCACCGGATGAAAAATCTACATTTTGAACCAAATTGGTGTTTACAAAACTTAAGCCTTCTTGTTGTCCAGAGCGCACTAAAAACGGACGATAAACTTCAATGCCATTTACGTAAACTAAATTTTCATCATAATTTCCACCACGAACAGAATACTGTGTACTTAACTCATTATTATTGCTAACTCCTGGTAAGGTTAAAAGTAAATTTTCAACACCAGCATTAGCTCCGGGTATTTTTCTAATAACCTCTGATTTTAGGGTTAAAATACCTTCAACTTCTTTTCGTCTATCACCACTAACAATAACCGTTGCTATTTGTTCAATAGAAGTACTCATTACTGGGTTGAATTCAAACTGCTCACCATTCTTTAAATTAAAAGTACTCACCACCTTTTTATGAGAAAGGTGTGTGAATTCTATAGTAATTTCTTTGTTGGCAGGGATTGTAATGATATAAAAACCGTTAGTATTGGTCGCGGTTCCGTTATTATCAGTTTTTACGTTTACCTTTTCAATAGGTTGATTATTTTCATCTAGAATAATCCCTTTTATAGTAGCATTTTGAGCAAAACTTAGCGTTAATACTGAAAAAAATACTATAGTGGTTAGTAGTTGTTTTGCCTTCAAAAGTGTAAAAAGTTTATTTTCTGTAAAATAACGTTTCAAAAGTAGAATTATTTCCAACATTATCGGTAACAATTACCTTTAAATTGTTTTTAGTGTCTGTTATGACGCTATCATTAAAATCGTGAGTAAGTGTTTTTGTTTTGTAATCGTACTCCATTAAAATCCATTTTCCATTTATGGTAGCTCGATAATTTGATATTCCTGAGTCTTCATCATCAATTTTAACTTTTAAAAATCGGTACTTACTTAGCCATTGCTTACTCTTAAAGTTTACAGAAGAAATAGTTGGTTTTAAATTATCCATAGCAAGTGCGTAGGTACCTAATTTTTTTGTCTTTGCTATTAATAAATGGTCTTTCCTTTTAGTGTATGTGTAAGACGCGTAATTTTTATAACCTACTAATCTTGCAATGTAGAGTTTGTTTTTGTCTTCATTTGAATATTTGCTTATATCATAAGTTATGGTGAAATTCTTTTTAGCAGCCTTAACATCTTTGTGAAGTTTGAGTGTGTCATTTTTTACTTCAAAATCTAAATAAAAATCGTCATAAAACGTGTCTTTGTAAAAATCTACAGAAACAATACCTTCTTTTAAATCCGTAGTTTGATTGGCTCTAATGAAATATGGCGTAACTTTTTCTTCCTTAAGTTTTACGGTATTGTTTTTTGCTCCTTTTATATGCACAGTAACCCAAGATTCATTATTTTTATAATCAGCCACTCTTATTTTGTAGATTGAATAGGTGCTATCTTCAACTTTAATAACACCATCATTAAGTGTTGATTTAAAAAGACTTAAGGGGTTGTTTTTTCTGAATAATTTTTGAATACGTTGTTTTTTTGCAGAAAAGTGTTCGTAATCAATGAGCTGATTAATGTGTTTTGTTTCATCAAACGAAAATCGTTTAAAATCTATTTCAAAATTTCTACTACCATTAATAATTGTTCGTATGTTATAAACACCGTTTGAGTTTGCTGCTAAGTCTTGTCTATCGTAAGTACCAATGCCAAAACCTATATTTCCTATGGCTTCAATACTTTCAGCAGTATAATCGCCGTTTTTCAAAGGCGTTAATCTTAGTTTCTGTTTTACATTTGATGCATTTATAATTGAATTTTTATCTAAAGGATAGACGTAAACAGATTTTATTACAGGAGTGCTCGTGTCTTTTATATCAAACCCAAAAAGCATTGGATTTATAGGGCGTTCTTGCTTATCTCTAATTTCAAAATGCAAATGTGGGCCACCAGAACCACCAGAATTTCCACTGTAAGCAACAAGAGCGCCTTTAAGAATTGACAAATCTTCCGCTTTAGGAAATAACTCAATTTCATAAGTTTCTTTTCGATACTGATGCTTCTTTACATAAGCTTCAATGTTTGGTGAAAATTTTTGGAGATGGGCGTAAACTGTAGTATATCCGTTGGGGTGAGTAATATACAGTGCTTTCCCATAACCGTAATGCGATACTTTTATTCTACTTACAAAACCTCTCGCCGAAGCGTTTACTTTTAAACCTGTACGTTGTTGGGTTTTTATGTCTAAACCTGAGTGAAAATGATTAGAGCGTAACTCAGCAAAAGTACCCGATAACACCAAGGGAATGTCAAGTGGCTCGCTAAAATAATCTTGAGGATAATTGTTTTGAGCATCTAAAAAACAGGAAAAAACTAGAAAAAGGGACAGTATATATCGCATAAATATGTATTGTGGCTAAATTATTAATTTGATGTGAAAACACAAAGAATAAAACAAAAATCAAGCCATCTTGTTGTGAAAGAGGGGTAACCAAAGAAAATAAAATTTTATGATAAAACAATTGTAATTAATAGCTAGGTATGTTAACTTTGTGAGATAAGTATTGAATTTTGTAAATGAGTAATATTGAAGATATTGTAGATTCATTAGAAAACAAGATTAGTAAAGTATTACACAAACTAGAGCTTTTAAAACTTGCTAATTTGAAATTAAATGAAGAATTAGAGGCTTCAAAGCAAGAAAATTTAACCCAACAAAAGCACATTGCAAATTGGGAAGAAAAGTATGAAGCTCTTAAAATGGCAAATACAATACTTGGTAGTGACGATAATAAAAGAGAAACTAAGCTTAAAATAAACGCATTAATCAGAGATATTGATCATTGTATTGCTCAACTCGCTGATTAAAGTTAATTAAATTCAATGTCAGAAAAGCTTAAAATAAAGCTGTCTATAGCTAATCGGGTATATCCTTTAACAATTGAGTCAAGTCAAGAAGAAGGATTGCGTAAAGCAGCTAAAAACATTGAGGCAATGATCAAGCAGTTTGAGCAAAGTTATTCTGTTCGAGATAAACAAGATGTATTGGCCATGTGCGCTTTACAATTTGCATCTCAAGTTGAACAGAAGTCTATTGATAAAGCAAATGTAAGTGAGCATGTAGAAGAAAAGCTAAATGCTTTAAACGAATTGTTACATTCACATTTAGTCTCTTAACGTTCTTTAAAATAAATAAAAGTTACTGCCTACATTGGTTATTTTTTTTGATAAACTCAACGTTAATTCTTTAAAAAGGGTGAGTTTAAGTTGTAAAAGCATGCTGCTAGTGCTGAATTAATTTTCAGTATCTCGAGCAGACACTTGATCAGCTTGTTAGCCCTAAACTTGTTTTTAAGGAGTTTATACAAAACTTTATACTGGTGTAGGCTTTTTTATATACATAAATCAACTAAATTAAAGATGGATAAATCAATTATATTTGCAGTAGGCGGTGTTGTATTAGGGCTAATAATAGGCTTTGTAATATCTAAAATACTAGAAAAAAATAATGCTTCTAAGCTCGTAAAAGAAGCAAAGAAAAATGCGACTTTAATCCTTAAAGAAGCAAAAATTGAAGGTGAGACTCTTAAAAAAGATAAGATGCTTCAAGCTAAAGAAAAGTTTCTTGAACTTAAGTCGGAGCATGAAAAAGTGATTTTATCTCGTGACAAAAAAATGGCTGAGGCCGAAAAGCGCACCCGAGATAAAGAATCTCAAATTTCTAGTGAAGTATCTCGAACTAAAAAAATCAATGAAAGTCTTGAAAGTAAAATAAAAAACTACGATCACAAACTAGATGTACTTGAAAACAAACAAGAAGATGTTGATAAGATGCATAAAAGGCAAGTACAACAATTAGAAGTTATATCTAGTCTTTCAGCAGAAGAAGCTAAAGAGCAATTGGTTGAATCACTAAAAGGTGAAGCAAAGAATGATGCCATGGCTTATGTTCAAAGTGCTGCAGAAGAAGCCAAATTAACTGCTGAACAAGACGCTAAGAAAATCATCATAAACACAATACAGCGCATTGGAACGGAAGAAGCTGTAGATAATTGTGTATCTGTCTTTAATATTGAATCGGATGATGTTAAGGGACGTATTATCGGTCGTGAAGGACGAAATATTAGAGCTATTGAAGCTGCAACAGGTGTTGAAATTATTGTAGACGATACGCCAGAAGCGATTATCCTATCATGCTTTGATTCTGTGCGTAGAGAAGTAGCGCGTTTATCGTTACATAAATTGGTTACTGATGGTAGAATTCATCCTGCTCGTATCGAAGAGATTGTTAAGAAAACTCAAAAACAAATTGAGCAAGAAATTATAGAAGTTGGTAAGCGTACAGTTATAGATTTAGGAATTCATAATTTAAATCCTGAACTTATTAAAATGGTAGGTAGAATGAAATACCGTTCGTCTTACGGGCAAAACTTGTTACAACACTCGCGTGAAGTAGCGAAACTTTGTGGTGTTATGGCAGCAGAATTAGGATTAAACCCTAAGATTGCTAAACGTGCAGGTTTATTGCATGATATTGGAAAAGTGCCAGATGCTGAAGCAGATATGGAAACTCCACACGCTATTTTAGGTATGCAATGGGCAGAGAAGTATGGTGAAAATGCTGAGGTTTGTAATGCTATTGGAGCGCATCACGATGAAATAGAAATGACAACCTTATTAGCCCCGGTTATTCAGGTTTGTGATGCTATTTCTGGAGCAAGACCAGGTGCAAGACGTCAGGTTTTAGATAGTTATATACAACGATTAAAAGATTTAGAAGATATTGCTTTCGGTTTTAATGGTGTTAAAAAGGCATATGCTATTCAAGCAGGTAGAGAATTGCGTGTTATTGTTGAAAGTGAAAGGGTAGATGATCAAAAAGCAGCGGATTTATCATTCAGTATCTCTCAAAAAGTACAGACAGATATGACTTATCCAGGACAGGTTAAAGTGACTGTTATTAGAGAAACTAGAGCGGTTAATATTGCTAAGTAAAATAGTTCAGAGAGGTTAGCAATCTCATAAATAGAATAAAAAAATCCAGCATTAGCTGGATTTTTTTTTTATTTTCTGGGATGGTATTTTTCCACAACCTTAGTTAAATGACTTTTATCCAGATGAACATAAATTTCCGTGGTAGTAATGCTTTCATGTCCTAACATTAATTGTATAGAGCGTAAATCTGCATCATTTTGTAATAAGTGTGTTGCAAATGAGTGTCTAAAAGTATGAGGTGATATGTTTTTTTTGAGCCCTATTTTTTCAGTAAGTTGTTTTATAATAGTAAAAATCATGGCTCGGGTTAATTGTTTTCCTCGTCTGTTTAAAAATAACGTGTCTTCGTGCCCCGATTGAATGTTTAAATGGATGCGGATTTCATTTCTGTATATATTAATGTATTTCTGTGTAATGTCAATAATAGGAACAAAACGTTGTTTGTCTCCTTTACCAGTTACCTTAATAAAACCCTCATCAAAAAACAAATCTGATAGTTTTAGATTTATGAGTTCGCTTACTCGCAATCCACAACCATATAGCGTTTCTAACATAGCTCTATTGCGTTCTCCTTGTGGTTTACTTAAATCAATGGCTTTTATAATATGATCTATTTCTTCTTCTGATAAAGTGTCAGGAAGTTTTCTGCCTATTTTAGGAGATTCGATAAGCTCTAAAGGGTTGTCTTTTCTATAGTCTTCAAATACTAAATAATTGAAAAAACTTCGTAACCCAGATATTAATCTCGATTGAGATCTTGCGTTTACCTGTTTTGCAGCATCATAAATAAATTGCTGTATAATCTCAGAGGTTATATTTATAGGAGAATTGTTTATGTTGTTAGAATCAATAAAACCTATAAGTTTTTTTATATCAAGCGCATAATTATCTATAGAGTTTTTAGATAATCCACGTTCTATCTTTAAGTATAGTTGATAGTCTTTTAATGCATTTAACCATTTCATGTTTGTAAAATTAAGCATAAAAAAAACTACCATATGGTAGTTTTTTTTATTTTAATTGAGAAATTAGAAATTACAAATTAGTCCCATTTATCAGTTAACATATTTATTAAATCAATAATAGCCCAAATACCAAGACCTCCAATTGTTAGTATAAATAGAATGTTTGCCCAAATAGGTTTGTTGTAATACCATCTGTGAGCTGCAAATGGCCATCCTAAAAATACCCAAAGAGCTACACCTACCCATTTGTCTTTTGACTTAACCGCAGCAATAGGCGTGTAAACATCTTCTGATATTTCACTTGCTATTTCAGCATTAACAGTTGTAGTAGATGTTCTTTTCACAGGAAAAGAAGCATAACAAGTAGAATAACCTAGTAAAACGACTAAGAAAGACAATAATAATTTAATTTTCATATTTAATTGGTTTATGTTTGTTCATGCAATTTATAAAAAAAAACAGAAATTTCATGTACAGAATATACTTATCTTTTTTTCTGAGTTTTTTTTTCTTTTCAATTTCTTTTTCTCAAAATGAATATGAATATGTAGGAGGTGTTAAGTTAAGTGACTCTATTATAATTTCTTATAAAATTAAATTTAAAGAAACTAGGGGAGAAGTAAAAGGATACTCAATTACTGATATAGGTGGGGAGCATGAAACAAGATCTAATGTTTTTGGTGAATATGATGTGGATAATAAAATATTAAGTTTTAGAGAAACAGGTATTGTCTATACAAAATCGCCTATTTCCCAGATCGATTTTTGCTTTTTAAATACAACAATAGAAAATTTTGTATTTGGTAAAACAAAAAAAGTAAAAGCTGATTTTATTGGTTTGTTTTCAGATAATACAGAATGTATTAATGGTGAAATTTTATTAAATACATTGGAAAAAGCAGAGGAAAGAGCGAAAAAAATAGTCGATAAAATTAACAAATCTAAAAGAGTACCTGACAGTTTAAAACAAAAGCTTAATGAAGTAAACTTGATGGATAATTTTAAGATGAATATATTAAAAAAAGATCAAACACTAAGTGTTTTTACCAATTCAAATACCATTAAAATCAATATTTATGACGGAGGAAAAGAAGATGGAGATAAAATCACGATTTTAGTAAATAATAAAATTGTGTTAAATACCTATGAGGCCAATAAACTAAAAAAGTTTATTGATATAAATTTAGAAAATAGAAAAACGTCTATAGTAATAAAAGCTAATAATGAGGGAGATATTTCTCCTAACACAGTTGTCGTTGAAATTGATGATGGTATGAATCTAATAAAGGCACTATCCAACTTAAAGAAAAACGAGACTACACAAATAGATTTTCTTAAGCACTAAATTAATCTTCTTTTTGTATTTTTAAGACATGAAAAAACTAATCATCATCAACGGTCCTAATTTGAATTTACTGGGTAAACGTGAGCCTAATATTTACGGTAGTTTATCTTTTACAGAGTTTTTGGAAGAAGTAAAAGAAAAATATCCTCAAGTTCATATAGATTATTTTCAATCGAATATAGAAGGTGAGTTGATTGATAAACTGCAAGAAGTGGGGTTTAGTTGTGATGGTATCATTTTAAACGCTGCAGCTTACACACATACGTCTGTAGGTATTGGCGATGCTGTAAAAGCAATAGAAACACCCGTTGTAGAAGTTCATATTTCTAACACGTTTAATAGAGAAGAGTTTAGGCATCAATCGTTTATATCACCAAACGCTAGGGGCGTAATTCTTGGTTTTGGTTTGCAGAGTTATGAGTTGGCAATTCAAAGTTTTTTGAATTAGAATTTTAGAGATTTACAAACGTAAGTGTTAGACATAAAAAAAGTTCCAGAAATTTATTTCTGGAACTTTTTTTATGTCTAACAATTTTTATAGTCTATAAGTGAATTACCTCATCATAAGCATCAGCTACAGCTTCCATCACCGCTTCACTCATGGTAGGGTGAGGGTGAATTGTTTTTAACACTTCATGACCAGTAGTTTCAAGTTTTCTACCTAAAACAGCTTCAGCAATCATATCAGTAACACCAGCACCAATCATATGACATCCTAACCATTCGCCATATTTGGCATCAAAGATAACTTTTACAAAACCTTCTTTAGTTCCACTAGCACTGGCTTTACCAGATGCTGAAAATGGGAATTTACCGACTTTAATATCTAAACCTTTATCTTTCGCTTGCTTTTCAGTTAAACCAACAGATGCTATTTCTGGAGAACAATATGTACACCCAGGAATATTTCCATAGTCAATAGCTTCAACATGCAGTCCTGCAAGTTTTTCAACACAAAGAATCCCTTCCGCGGAAGCGACATGAGCTAAAGCTTGCCCTGGCGTTACATCTCCAATAGCATAATAACCAGGTATGTTGGTTTGGTAAAAATCATTTACAATAATTTTATCTCTATCAACTACAATACCTACGTCTTCAAGTCCTATGTTTTCAATGTTAGTTTTAATACCAACAGCACTTAAAATAATATCAGCTTCAAGAACTTCTTCGCCTTTTTTAGTTTTTACTGTAGCTTTTACGCTTTTTCCAGAAGTATCAACAGAGGTTACTTCAGCAGAAGTCATAATTTTAATGCCACTCTTTTTAAAAGAGCGTTCTAATTGTTTAGAAATATCTTCATCTTCAACAGGAACAATACCAGGTAAATATTCAACAATAGTGACATCGGTTCCCATAGAATTATAGAAATAAGCAAACTCAACTCCAATAGCACCAGAACCAACCACAATCATTTTCTTAGGTTGTTTCTTTAAGGTCATGGCTTGTCTGTATCCAATTACTTTTTCTCCATCTTGCGGTAAACTTGGTAACTCGCGAGTGCGGGCTCCTGTAGCAATAATAATATTGTCGGCACTATATTCTGTTCCATCAACATCAACTTTTTTTCCTGGTTTAATCTTTCCGTAACCATTAATAACGTCAATTTTGTTCTTCTTCATTAAAAACTGAACACCTTTGCTCATACCATCTGCAACACCACGACTACGGTTAACTACAGCATCAAAATCATGAGCAGCATCTTTAACAGTTAAACCATAATCTTCTGCATGTTTAAGATATTCAAATACTTGCGCAGATTTCAATAAAGCTTTTGTTGGAATACAACCCCAGTTTAAGCATACGCCACCAAGATTTTCTTTTTCAATAATAGCGGTTTTAAAACCTAATTGTGATGCTCTAATAGCTGTTACATAACCACCAGGACCACTTCCAAGAACAATAATATCGTATTTACTCATCTGTTAAAGTTTAAGCTGCGAATTTACAAAATCGAATTTGAATAATAAATTTTAGAAACCTATAAATTTATATCTTTTGCTACCTTTGCCATCATGGATAAAAATCTGAACATCACTAAAACCAGTTACCCTCGAATTGTAATTATTGGTGGCGGTTTTGCTGGGGTTGCCCTTGCAAAAAAATTATCGAAGCAAGAAGTGCAAGTTGTGCTTTTAGATAAGAATAATTATCATACATTTCAGCCTTTATTGTATCAAGTGTCTACTGGAGGTTTAGAACCAGATTCTATTGCTTACCCAATAAGAAAAATTTTAAAAGACTTTCCTAATTTCTATTTTAGGATGGCGGTTGTTGAAGAAATAGATACAGATAAGAACAAAGTAAAAACAAATATTGGTAATTTAAAATTTGATTATTTAGTTGTGGCTTCAGGTTCTACAACAAACTTTTTTGGAAATTCTGAAATAGAAAAGCATAGTATGGCAATGAAAACCATACCACAGTCCTTAAATTTAAGAAGTTTAATTCTTGAAAATTTTGAGGAAGCTTTATTGACTTCAGATTTAAACGAACGAAATGCTTTAATGAACTTTGTTATTGTTGGAGGTGGGCCAACGGGAGTAGAGCTTGCTGGTGCTTTAGCAGAAATAAAGAAAGGGATTCTCCCTAAAGATTACCCGGATTTAGATACACGCTCGGCACAAATACATATTGTTCAATCTGGTGATTGTATATTAAAAGGGATGAGTGGAAAGGCTTCGGCAAAGGCAGAAGATTTTCTTGAAAAGTTAGGTGTAAATATTTGGAAAAACGTTCGGGTCACAAGCTATGATGGAAAAACGGTAACCACAAATACCGATTTAACTTTTGAAACAGCAACCTTAGTTTGGGCTGCAGGTGTTAAAGGCGCTACTATAAAAGGTTTAGATGCAGAGGAGTTCGTAACCAGAGGGAATAGATTATTAGTAAACCAATTCAATCAAGTAAAAGGGTTCAGACATATTTTTGCTATTGGTGATATTGCATGTATGGTTTCAGATGCGTTTCCACATGGCTTTCCTATGATGGCTCAACCTGCCATACAACAAGGCGACCAACTTGGAGAAAATATTTTAAAATTTATTGAACAAAAACCAATGAAAGCCTTCGTTTATAAAGATAAAGGTGCTATGGCTACCATAGGAAGAAACAAAGCGGTTGTAGATTTGCAACATTATAAATTTCAAGGTGTTTTCGCATGGTATGTTTGGATGTTTGTACATCTTTTCTTTTTAATAGGTTTTAGAAATAGAATGGTGGTATTTGTAAATTGGGTATATAATTATGTCCGCTTTGATCGAGAAGCTCGATTAATAATTAGACCTTTTAAAAAGAGACTTAAAAAGTAATTAGTAGAATGATTAATACAACATCTATATAAAATATCTGACTGTAAACGTCGTTTTTTCAGCTATTTTGATTAAATTGAGCGATATTAATCAACAAAAACCTTTTTAAAAATGAAAAAACATGTCATTATTATCATGATGCTTTTCACGTGCATCATGTTTTCGCAAACAAAAAAAAACGGAACCGTTTACAATGAGCATCCTGCAATAAATGCAGTGGAAACCATGATGCAAGCCTATTTTGACGGAGATGCAGATAAAGTAGCAAGTTATTTAACCGATGATTTTAAGGCTTGGGATGGCGTAAGTACAAATAAAGACGCTAAAGGAAATCCCAAGGATAATTTTTTAAATGGTGTAAAATGGGTTAAAGAAAATTTACTATACTCGAGTTATAAAAGAACATCTGGGGCTTATCCTGATGCAATAAAATATAAAGGCGACACAGGGTTGTGGGTGCAAACATGGGATCACTTAAAAGCAATTGACGCTAAAACTGGCGTAAGAATTGATATGCCAATACATCGTCTTTATCAAATGACAGATGATAATAAAGTTAAAAGCATGATTACCTATGATAATGATTTACCTTGGGCAGAAAGAAGAAGTAGTTTTGCGTCGAGAACAAACGGTACAATTTATAACAACCATGATAATATTAATACCGTTAGATTAATGATGGGTGCTTTGGAAAATGGTGATGCTGACAAAGGGTTTAGCTATTTTACTGAAGATGCAACTTTTAGTAATTTAGACATGGCTGAGGGTGTAAGGGCTACTTTAGCTGAAGAAAAAGAAGGGTTTTTAGGAATGCTCGAAAATTGGACTATTACTAGCATTGATGTTCAGGGATATCCCGATTATTTAGAATATGAGTTAGGGAATGCTAAAGTTGTACAGTCTTGGTGGATTGCGAGAATGACAAGAAAGTCTGATGGAAAAAAAGTAAAATTACCATTAATGATGACTCATGATTTTAATGATGAAGGTGAAATAACAGGGGAGAATGGTTATTATTCATTACAAGTGTTGTCAGCAAAATAAATTTTAAGTGTAATAAAAAGAATCCTTCAAATTAAATTTTGGAGGTTTTTTTTTGAGTAAATTCTTTATCTCTTCGTCGCCATTCTTTTTCTCCATCTTCCGTTAAAAAGTTTGTTCAGCTACTAATTATATTGCCAACTATATATATTTATTTATTTTCAATAAACTTAAGTGAAACTCCATTTATACAATGACGCTTACCAGTAGTGTTTTTTGGGCCATCATTAAAAACATGACCTAAGTGTCCACCGCAAGTGGCACAATGTTCTTCTGTTCTAGCATAACCTAAATCGTAATCTGTTGAAAATGCAACATTGTCTTCAACCTCTCTATCAAAACTTGGCCATCCTGATCTAGAATCATATTTATGTTCACTTTTAAATAAGGGTGTGTCACAACCTTTACATATATAAATACCTGCTTCATTATTTTTGTTAAACGGGCTAGTAAATGCACGTTCGGTACCCGCCTTTCTTAATACATTAAACTCTATTGCCGTTAACTGAGTTTTCCATTCAGCTTCAGTTTTCATGACTTTATAAATTTCTGTTTTCTCGTTTGATTTTTTTTGTGCTGAAGAGTTGCAGTTGAAAAATAGAGTTAAGGCAAAAACCATTAATATTTTATTCATAAGTATTAGTTTTAAATATTTAAGTCGGTATATAACATAAAACATAACAATAATAAAATACTGATTAAGTTCTGTTTAATGTTCAATGTTTTTTATTTTTGATATCGGGTGACAAATAAACAACTTTAGTGTCTAAAGATTAAAGATACAATTTTTGTATTTTTAAGAATCAGATAAAACCTTTGAAAGATGAAGATAAAAAATACATTTTTTTTAATAGCCATTGTGACTTTAGTTTTTGCATGTGCTACTAATCCTTTTACAGGAAAGAAAACCATGGCATTAGTTCCGAATTCCCAATTATTTCCTACGGCCTTTGCTCAATATAGTCAGTTTCTGAATGAAAATAAAATAGTTACAGGAACTAAAGATTCTGAGATGATAACTAGGGTGGGGCAGCGTATTGCTGTTGCTGCTGAAAGGTGGTTAAATGCTAATGGGCATCAAGCTTATTTAAAAGATTATAAATGGGAGTACAACTTGGTTGATGATAAGACAGTTAATGCTTGGTGTATGCCAGGTGGTAAAATTGTGTTTTATACAGGTATTTTACCAATAGCTGAAAATGAAGCAGGTGTTGCAGCTATTATGGGACATGAGGTGGCACATGCCTTAGCGAATCACGGACAGCAGCGTATGAGCGCAGGAATGTTGCAGCAATTTGGAGCTGTAGCAGGTAATATTGCTATTAAAGACGAAAAATCAAGAAACGCGTTTAATCAGTATTATGGTGTAGGATCACAAGTTGGTGTTATGTTACCTTTTAGTAGAGGTCATGAAACAGAGTCTGATCAAATTGGGATTTATTTAATGGCTATTGCGGGTTATAATCCAGAAGAAGCTTCTAAACTATGGAAACGAATGAAGGCCAATAGTGGCGGACAAGCACCGCCTGAGTTTTTAAGTACACACCCATCAAACGATACTAGAATTGCTAACCTAAAAGCATGGGCGCCAAAAGCCAAAGTAGAAGCTGAAAAATTTGGTGTGACGACATTTAGACAAAAATAAATGACTTTATAAATAAAAATATTGATTATTTTAGACGCTGCTCATAAAAGGGCAGCTTTTTTATTATGGCAATATTAGAAAAAGGAAGTAAAAAGCTTCTTAATGCTTGGGCTTTTTACGATTGGGCCAATTCAGTTTATACGCTTACTATAGCGTCATCTATATTTCCAATATTTTATTCAGCTTTATTTATTAAGAGTACCTCGCAAATCAAAACAGTTTGGGCCTTTGGGTTTGAGTTTAAAAGTACCGCACTAATTACTTTTGTAACCGCATTTACATTTTTAGTAGTCGCATTTACATCGCCAATCATTTCTGGTGTTGCCGATTATGTTGGAAATAAAAAAAGTTTTTTAAAATTTTTCTGTTATGTCGGAAGTGCTGGTTGTATCGGTTTATATTGGTTCGATATCGCGCCAGAAAAAATACATTTAAGTTTGCTGTTTTACTTTATGGGTTTGATAGGATATTGGGGGAGTTTGGTATTTTACAATTCTTATCTGCCAGACATCGCTTTTCCTGAACAACAAGATTTTGTTAGTGCTAAAGGCTTTTCATTAGGTTATTTAGGGAGTGTGCTTCTACTCATTTTTAATTTACTGATGGTTATGTTTCCACAGTTATTTGGGTTTGATATTAGTATATCGAATTCTATAATGGAAAATGGATCAGAAACTGAAATTAATGAGGCTATGAATGCAGCGAAAGATATTGCGTCTTTTCAGGCTATGAAAACATCATTTATAACAGTTGGTATTTGGTGGGCTTTGTTTAGTCAATATTCATTTTATTATTTACCTAAAGGTGTGTCCTCTGGTCATAAAGTAACAAAAGCTGTAATTTTTAATGGATTAAGAGAATTGCGTCAGGTTTGGAATCAATTAAAATTGAACTTAAGACTAAAACGATATTTGTATGCTTTTTTTGTGTTTAGTATGTCGGTACAAACCATTATGCTTGTAGCAGTGTATTTTGGCGAAGAAGAAATTTCATGGGGAGGAGAAAGTGATAAAACAATGGGATTAATAATAAGTATTTTGGTTATTCAATTGGTAGCAATATTAGGCGCGTTCTTAACATCTAGAGCATCTTCAAAATTCGGGAATATTAAAACACTAATTGTTGTTAATTTTATATGGATGGCATTATGTTTTTATGCTTATTTAATGAAAACCCCAATGCAGTTTTATATAGCAGCGAGCTTTGTTGGTTTGGTAATGGGAGGAGTGCAGTCTCTAGCGCGTTCTACATATTCAAAATTTTTACCAGAGACAGAAGACACTACTTCTTATTTTAGTTTTTATGATGTTGCAGAAAAAATAGGGATTGTTATTGGCATGGTTATATTCGCATTTATAGATCAAATAACGGGGAGTATGCGTAATGGTATTTTGTTCTTGGTTCTTTTCTTTCTGGGTGGAATTATATTATTGTTTAGAGTGCCAAAAGAAAATAAGATACATTAGAAAACGCCACTCATTGCGTGGCGTTTTTATACAAAACTGTTTGTTTTTTGATAAATTAGTTTTTAAAAAGTGTTACGCTTCCGTAATCAGAATCAATAGATATATTATTGGTCGATGATGAACTGCCATAATACCCTTGATAGAATTTATCTGATGAATCTTTTATTTCTTTTGTAATTGTTAAGTTGTCGCTATCTCTTAATGAGCCATAGTCTAAATCAATAGTAAAGTTGAAATTGTAAGTAGAAGCATATCCTATTTTAATACCTGTGTAATCAGATTTAATAGTTGCGTTACGTGCATTTTCGTTCATACGGTTTATTTTAATGGATCCATAATCAGCTTTAAGTGTCAAACTCTTATAAATATCTCCAATTACAGTAGTTAAATAATCGCCATTTCCAATAATATTATTTGCTTTGTCTATTTTTATACTTCCGTAATCACAGTTGTAATTTACATCTTCAGCAATTTCAATTTTTGAATTTGTGTAATCCGCATTTATATCTATATTTTTTGTTTTAGAAATGGTGAAATCGCTATAATCAGCATTTATTTTTCCGCTTTTTATATATTCAAAATAGCTTCCTTTTGTGTAATCGAAATTAAAAACATTCCCTTCTGCCATTAACTCTTTAGTGGTAATTTTGCCATAATCACAATTAATTTCTGCTTTACCTTTGAGCTTATCGAGATTAATATTTCCATAATCGTTGTTTAGGTTTACCTTTCCCGAAATAGGCATTTTAACAACATAATTTATTTTTATATTCACATCATTTTTACTGCCCCAATTCCACCAAGAATTTGAACTCTTTTTTCCGAATAATGTTTCTGCCGCTACCCAATCTTTGGATGCCGAAAATTTTACATCAATTTCATTTAATCGCTTTTCTGTTTTTTCTTCATTATTGCCAGAAGCTGTTATTTTAATTTCAAATACGATTCTATTTTCGTTCCAAGTAATAACATCTATATTTCCATAACTATTATTTATTTTTAAAGTAGCGTTAGAATTTACTGCAAATTCTTTATTGATAGTTTTTGTTTTTTCATGTTTGTCCTTTATTTCTGGTGTAGCCGAAATAACTAGGGGCAGCATTAAAAATGCCAGAATAGTTTTAAATTGTCGTGCTCGTGTCATGTGATGAATTTTTTAATTGTTTTACGATTTCTATTTGATTTAATGTGTTTTTTAAGATGTCTATTCTATTTTGAAAATTGGAAATCATGGCATATATAACGCGACTATCATCACCGCTATTTGTTAAATCTACTTTTAACTTTGTATAGTCGTTTTCCAGTATTTTTATTTGCTTTAAAGCATCATTTATAAGATTTTGAGCTATGGGTGAAGCCTCTTCTTTTAGTTTATTTAATTCTTCATTAATAGCTGAAGTAAAAAAGTTTTGTGTTTCTTCCATTTTTGGAGACACACTGGCTAAATCTCTTGATTCGTTTTGTTGCAGGCTTCCAATAAACAAGGTAATTATAAGAGTGACAGAAGCCGCGATACCTATAAAAGGCTTCCATAAATTCTTTTTCTTCTTATTTAAACTTGAATCTTGAGTTTTTAATTTTTGAAAGAATCGTTCTTGATGTCCTAAACCTGGGTTTTCTGTATCAAATTTATTTTCAAGACTTTTAAATAAGTTGTCTATTTTGTTTTTACTCATTATGTTTTCTTTAAGCGTTTACTACTTGTAATTTTTTCCTTAAACTTTCTTTCGCTCTAGAAATTGTAGTTCTACAATTCGCATTAGATATGTTCATTATTTTACTAATTTCTTCAATGTCATAACCTTCAATAAGGTTTAAGGTTAAGGCTAATCTGTAATTGTCTTTCAGTGTTTTCATAGAATTTAAAACTTGCTGCGCTTTTAAGTTTGTAAATTCATAATCACTACTAATTCCATCTTCTTCATTTTCAACTTTGTATAATATATCATCAATAGGAACTTCATTATTTTTAATGGTTTTCTTATAATGATAAATACTGTTATTGATAACAATCCGTTTTAGCCATGGTCCGAAAGTTGCTATGTTTTTTAGGCTTTCTAATTTTGTAAATGCCGTTAAAAACGAATCTTGCATAATGTCTTCAGCTTCAAAATTGTTTTTTACAATCCGTAATGAAACATTATACATAGCTTTGTAATACCTATTATAAATCTCTAATTGCGCAGATTGATTTCCAGATTTACAAAGGGTAACGAGCTGCTCGGTATTTAGTTTGGTTAGCGTCACAAAAAAATGGTTGTTATAGTATAGATACTTATCGTTTTAATTTGTTACAGTTTTTCAAAAAAAAAATCCTACTTTAAGGTTAAAGTAGGATTTTAATTAGTGTTAAATTTATTAGATTTAAGACTCTGTCGGCTTTTCAGCTTTCTCAATACTAATGCTTAATTCATCAGTTTTGGTGTCTAAATCTATTTTAATATGATCACCTTCTTGCAGATGTGATGCCACAATCTCTTCAGCTAGAGCATCTTCAACATATTTTTGAATAGCTCTTTTAAGAGGTCTTGCTCCATATTGTTTATCAAAACCTTTTTCAGCTATATAATTTTTGGCACTTTCAGTGAGTGTTAAAATGTAGCCTAAGCCTTTAATCCTCGTTAAAAGTTTCTCTAGTTCAATATCAATAATTTTATTAATATCCTCTTTCTCTAGGGCATTAAATATAACAACATCATCAATTCTATTTAAGAACTCAGGAGCAAATGATTTTTTCAAAGCATTTTCTATAACACTTCTTGCATTGTCATCTTCTTGAGCCTTTTGTGATGCTGTGCCGAAACCTATACCTGTTCCAAAGTCTTTAAGCTTACGAGCACCAATATTAGACGTCATAATAATAATCGTATTTCTAAAATCAATCTTTCTTCCTAGGCTATCTGTTAAATAACCATCATCAAGCACTTGAAGCAACATATTAAATACATCTGGATGTGCTTTTTCAATTTCATCTAATAGAAGAACAGCATAAGGTTTTCTTCTGATTTTTTCAGTAAGTTGCCCGCCTTCTTCATAACCTACATATCCTGGAGGTGCACCAATTAATCTAGAAATAGCAAATTTCTCCATGTATTCACTCATGTCAATTCTAACAAGTGAATCTTCACTATCGAATAATTCGCTAGATAAAACTTTGGCTAACTGTGTTTTACCAACCCCGGTTTGACCTAAAAATATAAATGAACCAATGGGTTTGTTTGGGTCTTTAAGACCTGCTCTATTACGCTGGATAGCCTTAACTACTTTAGCAACTGCCTCATCTTGACCAATTACTTTTCCTTTTATGAGGTTTGGTAAATCGGCAAGCTTATTAATCTCAGTTTGAGCGATTCTATTCACAGGAACTCCGGTCATCATAGAAACCACATCTGCGACATTATCTTCAGTTACAATTTCACGATGCTGTTTCGTTTCTTCTTCCCATTTTTCTTGCGCAATAGTTAGTTCTTTTTCAATACGCTTTTCGTCATCTCTAAGTTTTGCAGCTTCTTCATATTTTTGTTTTCTAACAACTGCATTTTTAGTTTCTTTAATGCTTTCTAGTTGTTTTTCAAGTTCTGTAATTTGCTTTGGCACTTCTATATTTGTAATATGCACACGAGATCCAGCCTCGTCTAGAGCATCAATAGCTTTGTCTGGTAAAAATCGTTCGGTCATATATCTATTTGTTAATTTTACACAAGCTTCAATAGCTTCCGGAGTATAATCAACATTATGATGCTCTTCGTATTTTTCTTTTATATTATTTAGAATTTCAATAGTTTCTTCAACTGTAGTTGGCTCAACAATAACTTTTTGGAAACGACGCTCTAAAGCACCATCTTTTTCTATGTACTGTCTGTATTCATCTAAAGTTGTAGCACCAATACATTGAATTTCACCTCTTGCTAAAGCAGGTTTAAACATGTTTGAAGCATCTAAACTTCCTGTTGCACCACCAGCTCCAACAATAGTATGTATTTCATCAATAAATAAAATAACATCATCATTTTTTTCAAGCTCATTCATTACAGCTTTCATGCGTTCTTCAAACTGACCACGGTATTTTGTACCAGCTACCAGGCTTGCTAAATCTAAAGTAACCACACGCTTGTTAAATAAAATACGTGACACTTTTCGTTTAACAATTCTAAGCGCTAAACCTTCAGCAATGGCAGATTTACCAACACCAGGCTCTCCAATTAAAAGTGGATTATTTTTCTTTCTTCTACTTAAAACTTGAGAAACGCGCTGAATTTCCTTTTCTCTACCCACTACAGGGTCTAACTTACCTTCTTCAGCCATCGCTGTTAAATCACGCCCAAAATTATCTAAAACAGGGGTTTTAGACTTCTTGTTAGACTTTCCAGCAGGAGCATTAAAAATATTATCTTTTGTTGAATCCTCTTCAGGAGAATTGTCGTCGTCTTGAAATTCTGACTTAGGTTCCGTAAAATTATTATCGTTTGTAATCATAAGTTTAAATTGTTCTTTAACATTATCGTAGTCAACTTTAAGCTTATTTAATAGCTTTGTAGTGGGGTCGTTTTCGTTTCTTAAAATGCAAAGCAATAAATGTGCTGTGTTAATTGACGTGCTTTGAAATAATTTTGCTTCTAAGAATGTGGTTTTCAGAGCGCGTTCTGCTTGCCTTGTAAGGTGTAGATTTGTTTTTTGATTAGAAGCTATAGTCGTATTAGGGTTCGCCGGACTTAATATTTCAACTTTGCGCCTTAAATGATTTAAGTCAATATTTAAGGTATTAAGTATATTTATTGCTTTTCCATCACCATCACGTAAAAGCCCTAACATTAAATGTTCAGTGCCAATAAAATCGTGACCTAAACGCAAAGCTTCTTCTTTGCTATAAGCAATAACATCTTTTACTCTTGGGGAAAAATTATCATCCATAATCGTTTGTGCTTTCTGCATTAAAAATAGTAAAACATTTTACTAAAGTCAAAAACTATACCTAAAATTGTATGTAAATTGCTAATTGACGAAAAAATCTTTATAAAATCAAAATTTTAGCACTCATACTTATCAACCAAATAAGCCGATTAAATTGTTAATAAATCACATTAAAAAGGAAGCTTGATAGTCTCGCTATGACTGACGAAATTCTTATATTAGCATGTTTTGAAAATCACATAAAATTAAATTCAAATATTTATGGCAGAAGGAGAAAAATTAATCCCGATTAATATTGAGGATGAGATGAAATCGGCATACATTGATTATTCAATGTCGGTCATTGTGTCACGTGCTTTACCAGATGTAAGAGATGGTTTAAAACCAGTTCATAGACGTGTGCTTTATGGTATGCACGAACTTGGTATTAGAGCAAATACGGCGCATAAAAAATCTGCAAGAATAGTTGGGGAAGTTTTAGGTAAGTATCACCCACATGGTGACACCTCGGTTTACGACGCTATGGTGCGTATGGCTCAAGAATGGAGTTTACGTTACATGCTTGTTGATGGACAAGGAAACTTTGGTTCTATTGATGGAGATAGTCCTGCAGCAATGCGTTATACAGAAGCGCGTATGCAAAAAATATCTGAGGATATGTTGGCAGATATTGATAAAGAAACAGTAGACCACAAGTTGAATTTTGATGATACCCTGCAAGAGCCGACGGTTTTGCCAACGCGTATTCCAGGACTTTTAGTTAATGGTGCATCTGGTATTGCAGTAGGTATGGCAACGAATATGCCTCCTCACAATTTAACTGAAGTTGTGAACGGAACCATTGCGTACATAGAGAATAACGATATTGAAATTGACGAGTTAATTACTCACATTAAAGCACCAGACTTTCCAACTGGCGGAACTATTTATGGTTACGATGGGGTAAAGGAGGCTTTTCATACAGGGCGTGGACGTGTAATGATGCGTGCCAAAACCAATATTGAGGAGGTGAATGGTCGTGAATGTATTATAGTTGACGAGATTCCTTACCAAGTGAATAAGGCAGATATGATCAAGAAAACTGCTGATTTGGTAAACGATAAAAAGTTAGAAGGTATTTCGCTTATTCGTGATGAATCTGATAGAAATGGGATGCGCATTGTTTACGTTTTAAAACGTGATGCTATTCCAAATATCGTATTAAATAAATTATTTAAGTACACAGCGTTACAATCCTCATTTAGTGTAAATAACATTGCATTAGTTAATGGGCGTCCACAGATGTTAAACTTAAAAGAGTTAATTCATTATTTCGTTGAACACAGACATGAAGTTGTTGTAAGACGAACTACTTATGAATTGCGTAAAGCGGAAGAAAGAGCACATATTTTAGAGGGATTAATTATTGCTTCTGATAATATTGATGAAGTTATAAAAATTATTAGAGCGTCATCAAATGCTGATGAGGCTAGAAATAATTTAATTGAACGTTTTAAACTTTCTGAGATTCAAGCTAAAGCTATTGTTGAGATGAGACTGCGTCAGTTGACTGGCTTAGAACAAGATAAGCTTCGTAAAGAATATGAGGAAATAATGAAGACTATTATCGATCTTAAAGATATTTTAGATAAGAAAGATCGTAGAATGGATATCATTAAAGGTGAATTAGAAGTTGTTAGGGATAAGTATGGCGATGAGCGTCGTTCGGTTATTGAATATGCTGGAGGGGATTTAAGTATAGAAGATATGATTCCTAACGAAAAAGTAGTCATTACAATTTCGCATGCTGGTTATATTAAGCGTACATCTTTAACAGAATACAAAACACAAAATAGAGGTGGAGTTGGTCAAAAAGCATCAACGACGCGAAACGAAGACTTCTTAGAGCATTTATTTGTTGGTACAAACCATCAATATATGTTATTCTTCACCCAAAAGGGAAAATGTTTTTGGATGCGTGTTTACGAAATACCAGAAGGTAGTAAAACATCGAAAGGAAGGGCGATACAAAACCTTATAAATATTGAGCAAGACGACAAAGTAATGGCGTTTATTTGTACTCAAGATTTAAAGGACGAAGCTTACATTAATAGTCATTATGTAATAATGGCCACTAAAAAAGGACAAGTTAAAAAGACATCATTAGAGCAATATTCTAGACCGAGAACAAATGGTATCAATGCGATTACTATTAAAGATGGTGATGTGTTACTGGAAGCTAAGTTAACAACAGGTGAAAGCCAAGTCATGTTAGCATTAAAATCCGGTAAAGCTATTCGTTTTGAAGAAGCAAAAACAAGGCCAATGGGACGTGGTGCTTCTGGTGTAAGAGGAATTAGATTACAAAATGAAAAAACGGATGAAGTCATTGGTATGATTGCAGTAGATGACATGGATAGTAACATCTTAGTAGTTTCCGAAAATGGTTATGGTAAGCGTTCTAGTTTAGAAGATTACCGAATAACTAATCGTGGAGGGAAAGGTGTGAAAACCATTTCTATTACCGAAAAAACAGGTGACTTAGTATCTATAAAGAATGTAACCGATGATGATGATTTAATGATTATCAACAAATCTGGAATTGCTATTCGTATGGCGGTAAAAGATTTAAGAGTTATGGGAAGAGCTACTCAAGGGGTTAAATTAATTAACTTAAAAGGAAACGATTCTATAGCTGCTGTTGCAAAAGTAATGCATGATGAAGATGAGGTAGAAGATGTTGAGGGTGTTGAAGGTATTGAAAATACTGATGTTTCGGAAGATGGCACAACTCTTGATATTAATACTGACAATAATAACACTGAAAATTAAACTTAATATTATTTAAAATGAAGAAACAATTAATCATAGCTTTAGCGTTTTCAATAAGTGCACTCTCATTTGCGCAAAAGAAAGAATTGAAGACTGCTGAGAAAGCTATTAAAAACAACAATTATGCAGAGGCCAAAGCAGCTATTAGTCAGGCTGAGGGCTTAATGTCTGCCATGGATACAAAATCCAAGGCTAAATTTTATTATGTAAAAGGTCAAGTATTGTATGCTAATGGTAAAGGATCAATGGCGGATATTGATGCAGCTATTGAAAGTTTAGGGAAAGTTGAAGGTGCGTATGTTGCAGAAATTAAGCAGTTAAAACAAAGGATGTTTAGCGGAGTATTAACAACAGGTAACGAAGCTTACGAAAGTAAAGATTATTCAAAAGCTTCAAAGTATTTTGAAAAGGCATACAGAATTACTGAAGTAGATACTTTATTTCTTTACTATGCGGCATCTACAGCCGTTAGTGAAAAAGAGTATGACAGAGCTTTAGTATTATACGAAGAACTTAAAGACTTAAATTATACAGGTATTGAAAAACAATATTTTGCTACGGATAAGGAATCTGGTAAAGAAGTTGTTTTTGATAAAGCGACTCGTGATCTTTATGTTAAGGCTAAAAGTCATATTAAACCGGGAGAACGTTTATCAGAATCTAAGAAGCCAGAAATTGTTAAAAATGTAGCATTAATATATGTTAATAAAGGCGATAATGAAAAAGCTATTGCTGCGATGAAAGAAGCACGAGCAGAAAGTCCGGATGATATTGGTCTGATTTTAAATGAAGCTAACGTTCATTACAAAATGGGAAATACAGAGGAGTTTAAAAACCTTCTGAAGAGAGCAACAGAGCTAGATCCGGAGAATGCTGAATTACAATATAATTTAGGTGTTATTGCATCAGAGTCTAAGGATATAGAAGGAGCAAAAAAGTATTATACTAAAGCGATGGAGCTAGACCCTAACTACATTAATGCTTATATAAACATGTCTGCTTTAGTTTTAGGAGAAGAAGCAGCTTTGATTGAAGAAATGAATGGATTAGGGACTTCAAAGGCTGATGATAAGCGCTATGACGAGTTAAGAGCTGAACGTCAAAATATTTATAAAAATGCTATTCCATATCTAACCAAAGCTCTTGAAATAGATTCTGAAAGTATTAATGCTGCTCAAACATTAATGAATATTTATAGTGTTTTAGGTGAAACAGAGAAGTTTAAAGTTTTAAAAGAAAAAGTGGATGCGTTAATTGCTGACGAGTAACTATTCTTTTAAAAAAGTAATATAAAAAAAGCTGCATTTACAGCTTTTTTTATATTACTTTTTTAATAACTCGTAGTTTATGTGTGTGTGTATTTTTGTCAACATTATAGATGCCAGAGTGGTCTAAACGATCTATTCTAACTTTGCCATGAGCATGTATAACATAGTTGTCTTTCATTATGATACCAACATGAATAATTTCACCTTCACTGTTATCAAAAAAAGCTAAATCACCTGGCTCACTTTCTTCTATAAAGCTCAATGCTTCGCCTTGTGTGGCTTGTTGTGATGCATCACGTAATAACTTGTAACCGTTAAGTTTGTATACCATTTGTGTAAAACCAGAACAGTCAATACCAAAAGGTGTTTTTCCTCCCCATAAGTATGGCGCGTTTAGAAAAGTAAAAGCGGTTTGAATTATATTAGATTTTGTATTTTTTTCATTAATTGAAGCACCATCATATTTATGGTTTAGAAGTGATAGTCCGTTCAAGCTCGATCCAATAGTAATTGGAAATAATTGATTGTTGTCATCTTCAATAAACTCTACTAAATCAGTAGATAATTTCGGTTTCTCTTTACAGAGAGCATTATATTGGTCTTCAGATATTTCAACATATTGTTTGTTGTCAACCCAACCTTCATATTTGTCAAAAGCCAACCTAATTTTACTCCATTGCTTACGTTGCTCTAAGACTTTAAAAAAATCACCGTAAATCACTTGCGAAACTAATTCGCTAGTGTCTGCAGGGTCGTCTCGAAGCGGAACAAGGCTTAAATTACAAATACCGTATTGCATTAAATACTTTTAGTTACGTTCTATAATCATTGCTGAAGCTCCACCACCACCATTACAAATTGCAGCAGCACCAATTTTAGCATTATTTTGTTCTAAAACATTTAATAAAGTAATCAGAATTCTTACTCCAGAGCACCCGAGAGGATGTCCTAGGGAAACAGCGCCACCATTAACGTTAACGTTTTTATCAGTAAGCCCTAAAATTTTCATGTTTGCTAAACCAACTATAGAAAATGCTTCATTAAATTCAAAAAAATCAATATCATCTATGGAAACACCAGCTTTATCAAGTGCCTTTGGTAGGGCTTTTGCTGGAGCAGTTGTAAACCATTCAGGCTCCTGCGCTGCATCTGCATAACTTTTTATAGTTGCTAAGGGTTTTAATCCCAATTCATCTGCCTTTTCTTTACTCATTAAAACCATCGCACCCCCGCCATCGTTAATAGTAGATGCATTGGCCGCAGTTACGGTGCCATCTTTTGTAAAAGCTGGACGTAATTGCGGAATTTTATCCATTCTAACATTGGTGTATTCTTCATCTTTAACAACAATTATAGGTTCTCCACGGCGCTGAGGAACTTCAACAGGAACTACTTCATTGTTAAATTTACCCGTTTCCCAAGCTTCAGCAGAACGCTCATACGATTGAATGGCATAAGCATCTTGTTCTTCCCTAGAAAACTCATATTTAGTAGCGCAGGCATCAGCACAAACACCCATGGCGTTTTGATCATAAGCATCAACTAAGCCATCCTTCTGCATGCCATCAACTAATGTCGCTGGTCCAAATTTAGTGCCATTTCTGGCGTATAAATAGTGTGGAATAAGACTCATATTTTCCATACCGCCGGCCACAACAATATCAGCGTCGCCTAATGCTATAGATTGAGCAGCCTGCATAACAGTTTTCATACCAGAAGCGCATACTTTATTTATAGTTGTACAAGGCACAGTATTCGGTATGCCGGCATAAATAGCAGCTTGTCTTGCAGGAGCTTGTCCAGTGCCAGCCTGTACAACATTACCCATTAACACTTCTTCAACAAGCTCGGGTTTTAAATTTATTTTTTCTAAAGCGCCTTTTATCGCAATAGCTCCTAATTTAGGAGCAGGAATAGTTGATAAAGCACCTAAAAAACTTCCTATTGGAGTTCTTGCAGCAGAAACAATAACGACTTCTCTGTTCATCAGTCTAACAATTTAGTTTAATACGCGCTAAAATAACGATTTTTTAGTAGAAATTTGAAAGATTAGATGTTTATAAAAAATGGTAAAAGCTTATAAATTTATTACATTTGATTTCTAGATGAAAGACTTCATAAATAAATTATATAGAAACCATTCCTTAATTTATAAAGGGCTACTATTTATATGTACAACTTTCTTAATTGTATATCTATTTCCCAAAAGCGGAAAGTTTAAATATAATTTTGAAAAAGGTAAACCATGGCAGTCTGAAAGTTTACAGGCACCTTTTGGTTTTGCCATTAAAAAGACTGATGAAGAAATAGCGATAGAAGAAAAGGGTGTTATTGATAATGCCATGCTGTATTTTGATTTAGATAATTCCATACTGAAAAAGGTTAATGATGCTTACGAAGAACAGTTTAAAGCTATTTTTCCGGATACTATACCAAATAGCATTTCTAATAAATTATATAAAACGGGGGAAGGTATTTTTTCTGAGTTATATAAATATGGTGTTTTAAGTGATAATTACGATTTTTCTAAAGACAGATCCATCGTTGTTCTTGATGGAAGAGAAAAAAAGCTAGATGGTTTTTATTCAAACTTGATTGAACAGAGCGATGTAACAGCTGTAATAGAAAGCGTATTAGATAAAAACAATTTATCGAATTTCAAAGCCGACTTTGTTGCCTTGTGTTTCGATTTGGTCGAGCCCAACATAACGTTTAATAAAATATTTACAGATAAGGCGATTCAAGATGAATTAAGCAGAATTTCTTATACTAGGGGAAGCATTGCAAAAGAAACTTTGATAGTCTCTAAAGGTGAAGTTGTTGAAGGCGATAAATATCAAATTTTAAAATCTTTACAGTCTGAATACGAATCTCAAGTTTGGAATGAAGCCAACTATAATTGGGTGCTATTTGCATATACCTTGCTAGTTGCTTTAGCATTATTGATGTTACTCTTGTTTCTAAGAAAGTATAGGGTAGAGGTTTTTGAGAATAATACAAAAGTAACCTTCATATTTTTTAATATTTCATTGATGATATTCATTACAACACTCGTAGTGAATTATGACGCAAAATATATATATATTGTTCCAATTTGTATATTACCGTTGGTTTTTAAGGCGTTTTTTGATGCGCGATTAGGTTTATTTGCTCATGTTCTTACCGTGCTTTTACTGGGCTTTATAGTACCTAATAGTTATGAATATATGTTTCTACAAATAATAGCTGGTATAGTAACTATACTTACCGTTTCAGAGTTATACAAGCGGGCTAATTTATTTATTTCAGTAGGGCAGATAACGCTTATTTACATTATTGCCTATTTTGCATTTTTTGTAATTCATGAAGGCAGTATTGAAACACTTAAGTGGGAAACATTTATATGGTTTATTTTATGTGGATTAGCTACCTTGTTTGTTCAACCTTTAATTTATGCTTATGAAAAGCTTTTTGGATTGGTTTCCGATGTTTCGCTTTTAGAGCTTTCTGACACGAATACCAAGTTGCTTAAGGAGTTATCAAATAAAGCACCAGGAACATTTCATCATTCATTAAACGTCGCAAATTTAGCTGAAGCTTCAGCAAATGAAATAGGAGCTAACGCTATGCTGGTTAGGGTAGGAGCTTTATATCATGATATTGGTAAAATGAAGAACCCTACTTATTACACCGAAAATCAATCAACAGGTATCAATCCTCATGATGAGTTATCTTCAAAAGAAAGTGCTAGAATAATTACAGATCATGTAATAAACGGTATTGAGATAGCTAGAAAAAATAATTTACCAGATAGAGTCATAGATTTTATCAGGACACATCATGGCACGAGTGTTGTGTATTATTTTTACATGCAACAGAAAAAGGATTATCCAGATATTGAAATAGATAAAGCTAATTTTAGTTACCCAGGACCTAAGCCCTTTAGTAAAGAAACTGCTATTTTAATGATGTGCGATAGTGTTGAGGCGGCATCTAAAAGTTTAAAAGATCCAACATCCGCCAAGATCGAGGCTTTTGTTGAAAATATTATAAATAAGCAAATTGAACAAGGACAATTTTTAAATGCAGATATTACGTTTAAAGAAATTGAATCTATAAAAAAAGTGCTAAAGCACAAGCTTGCAAATATTTATCATTTAAGGATAGAATATCCTGAATAAAATTAAAAAAAATTAAATAAAATAGTTGTTTGCTTTAAGATGAAAACTTACATTTGCATCCGCATTTAAATGCGATGTTCTTATAACAGTATTGGAGAGGTGCCTGAGTGGCCGAAAGGAACGGTTTGCTAAATCGTCGTACCCCAAAAGGGTACCCGGGGTTCGAATCCCCGTCTCTCCGCAAATTATTTTAATATAATTGATAATCACTTCGGGGTGTAGCGTAGCCCGGTTATCGCGCCACGTTTGGGACGTGGAGGCCGCAGGTTCGAATCCTGCCACCCCGACTAACCTAGTAATAGGTAGTATCAAAACACTGTTAATCGTATGATTATCAGTGTTTTTTTGTTTTATATGATGTTGTTTGATATCATATAAAATCAAATGAAAGGTGTGCAATTAGGTGTACACTTTCTTTACAGAATTGTCGTAATTTTAAAGAGCTTTTATCAGCAATTTGACTTTTGTTTTTACAACACATTTTCAATCATTTTATTTACTAGAAAATCGCGAAGAATGACTTTAGAAGATAAGGTATATCAAATGAATCAGTTTGCTGGGGTGGAGCATATGACAAAAGGAAATCCTGATGACGACAAAGAAAAATAACAACATTAGCAGACTGAATGCATTAATCTTTTAATTAAACACATTCAGTCTGCACGTTAACTACTAAAAAATTTGACATGACATAAATTAAGAGGTCACTTTATCTTTAGTTCTTGCATCAACAATCTTTTCAATCAAGTCTGGCACTTTTTCAAAAGCGGCCGCTAAACCATGAATTTTTCCTGCTTCAATAAAAGATATTTCGTCTTCTTTTGTTACTAAAAAGCCTATAGGTTCTATACCAACACCAGCTCCTCCGCCTGCTCCTTGTCCTTTTAGGACTTTTGTTTTGGTTTCAACGCCTTCGCCTCCGCCTGAACCAAATCCCATCCCTACTTTAATTACGGGAACACATTTAAATTGTCCTAATTCAAATTGTTCGCCAACAACAGTTTCTGTTTTGGCCTCTGTTTTAATAAAGTCAGTAATCTGACCTAATAATTCTTCAAAATGTAAATCCATAATACAATAATTTAAAGGTTAATAAGTGATTTTAAAATATCTATTGGTCTATTTTTCACAAGTAAAACCAATTTATTTCGTCCATGAAAATTTATATAAAAATTCCCTGTGTAATAATTTAGTAATGCGAATAATGGATATAGTTTGGCATTCAGAATGCAATTTCCTGTATCGATATTTATAAAAAATCGTTTTATTTTAAATGTTTTTAATATTTTAAAAAACCTATTAAAAGTGATATGGGTTTTAGGTTTGGTTACATGCTTCTTATTCTCTTTTTTTTGTTTGTTTAGTTTCTTTTTTTTTAAGGGATACATATAAAATGTCATGAATAAAACATGTAATCGAATTCTAAAAATTTCTGTCTCATGTTTTTCTATATTGACTTTAATTAAACCTTGTAATTCAAAATAATATTCGTCAGATGCTGTATCAATACATATAATTATTGGCACGAGTAGCAAGGAAACTAAAAGCAATAGAAATAGTGTTATGACTATGAAAAGTGTCATGATTAAATTTTGTCTTAAAGTAAATAGTATCAAGTTTATAAAACAATGATATTGCTCAGCATGAATCAATAGATTTGATATATATCATTGTTTTTGTTACTAAAGGAGATGATTTTTTTGATAATAAGATGATTCAACCATCAGAAAACACGGGTAGCTTAAAGGAAATCATTTAAGTAAGAATAAATTATAATATAATTACTAATCAAGATGAAAGTAATTTTTTTAACTCATGAAGTTTTAATGAATATTTTGGATACTACTGTTTTTAATTTATCTTGTTGAGATAAGAATAAGACAGCGGAATATCATATAATAAGTTCTATTCATATGAGCAATCATTTATTGAAACCATAGATATCTTTTAATACTCCTTCTTCGCCTTTCTCATCCATAACATTTAAATCATATCTTATTTTAATTTTTGTACCAATAGGAGCATAATAGTAAATAACCCAAGCATCGGCTTCGTTAGTGCCAATACAGCCATTTGAATACGCTTTCCCTAAAGTTTTCGGGTTAGTGGTTGGATGAATTAATTGTCCATTCCTAAGGCCGTTTATTTCGGTTTCTATAAAAGGGATTTGGGGGAGTTTAGTAACTTTTTTATCATCTCTTTTTGTAACAAAATAACGATGGCCGTTAACTGGATTATAGTAACTTGGGTTTCGAACATGATTTACTATGGTGCCATCACCGATTTTAGTTTTTAAATCTACCACTCTTCCCGCCATTTTAAGGAATTTCTTTTCGTTTCTTCCAACGCGCACAGGGAATTCATACTGTTTAGTTGAAGCTTCTAAAATGGACAATTTTAATTCTGGGATATTAATATCTATAAGGGTGTTTTTAAATGAATTTAAAAGTTTTATAGCATTTATAGAATCAGGAATAGTTATAATGGATCCTTTGGGTAAAACAATCATTTTTTTTTGATTATATATAAAAGAATCTCGTGTTTTCATTCTATAATAATCTGTATTTTGAAGTGTGTCTATGATCCATTTATTTGTTCTAACCAAAAGATGTTCGCTTAATTTATAAGAGGTTATTGAGTCATATTTGTGAACAATAGAATCTATATATTCAAAGTATTTTTCAACAATGATATTTTTGTTAACTTTAAATGTAATAGGAGTTGTGGAATGAACTAAAGCTTTGCTATTCAATATATTTGAATACATGTTTATGTTGTCATCTTTTGGGCAACAAAACTTTAATATTATTAATAAAGAAATTAAAGCAAATACGGCTACTTTTAGTTGTGATAATAGTTTCATATCATTCAATTTGCAATTAATAATTCCTTTATATGCTTAACCGCATTATTATATTAAAAAATGTTTAATCTTTTTTTCTTGCAAGAATTGAAGTGATTAACAAACCAATTCCCAGTCCAAAAATTATAGATCCTACAAACATTAGAGCAGACTCCGCTAGAAAAAAGAAACCAATTCCAAGACCTGCGAGAACACCGCCACCAATAGCCCAATTACTCTTATCTTCTTTGTTATTCATTGTTATGATAAATATTAATTTTGTTAAACTTCATTTAAAATAGTGTCTTTTTCTATCTTTTTAATTTTACCTGTGGTACAACTTATATAAGATTTAACTTTTTTGCCTAAATCATTTTTTTCGCCGAAAGGAGGATAACCAATTTTTGATAATAGTCGTTTTACCTCTTCGATATCTTCATTTGTCTCATGCTCAAGTGTCATTGTGCCATATTGAAGTTTAATAGATATATTAGAGATGCCTTGTAGTGCAGAAATCTTATGTATTATAGTGGCTTCGCCTCCACGACATTTTAAGTTTTGTATGTACAGCGTAGTTTTCATGATATAACCATTATTTAATACCCATGAAGATACATTTAAGGCAGCAAAACAGAAATGACAACCATCAGTCTTTGTAGAATATTATTAAAAATTCAAAAAGAGAGTGCTTATTGTAACTCCGGATATTATAAGGCTTCATTTAAGAGAAATTTAATAATATCAGCAGTAGACACAATACCTACTATTTTATTATTTTCAAGAATAGGAATGGCATGATAATATCCCTCAGCTAAAACTTTAGCAACATCTTCTATAGTTGCAGTAGTTGTTAAATAAAATGGTTTTTGAGTCATTATGTCTTTAACTCTTAACTCTTTATAAATTTTATGGTCATCACTAATTCCAGCTCCAGAAATATGATACATAAAGTCTATTAAACTCACCATACCTACTAATTCTTCATTTTCTATAACAGGAATGTGATGATGCCATTTTTTCTTCTCATAAATATGTTTAACATCTAAAAGATATTGCTCTGGAGAAATGCAAATCACATTTTTGGTCATTATTGTTGTAATCGAATTGGTTTTCATTGGAATAAAATTAATGTTTTAGTCTACTTTAAAATTAAACCATTAGCTCATGACGCAAAATGATTAATATCATATTAAATGATATTATTTGTCTTTATATTTAGTATTAGTTTAAGTCAAACGCCAAAAGTTATGAAAACAAAAACAATTTTAGAGCTACTCACACTAAGTTCTAGTATTTATTATTTAGCAAAAGACACGAAATTTCTAGATAAAATAAGTGAGTTTTCAGAAAAAGGGAAAGAAAATCTCAATAATATCATGTCCGAATCTCATTTAGATGAAAATGGAAATGAATTAGAATTTGCAGATAAAATAATTTTAAAAACCCATGAGTTAAAGGAAGAGTTAAATGATGAAATAGAAGAATTAATTGTCAAGTTTTATAAAAAAATAAATGTTGCACATTTAGATGAAATAAAAGCTTTAAACGAAAAACTTGAGAAAATGGACGCTACTGTTGCGCTATTAGAAGCCAGATTAAATAGAATAGAAGCATAATACAATGGGAATTATAGCAGGTATTGGAAAGAATTTTAGATCTATCTCCAGATACAATCAAATAGTTAAAGTTTTAATAAAATATGGCTTTGAAGATTTGGTAGAATATTTAGAGGAGAATAATCAATATTCTTTTATGCGAAAATTAATACCTAAAGCTTCAAGAAAGCATGCAATGGCCTATAGTAAATGGGCCAAAATGAGACTGGTATGCGAAGAGCTAGGGCCTACATTTGTAAAGTTTGGACAAATTTTAAGTAACAGACCAGATTTAGTTCCTTTGGAATTAACTTTTGAGTTAGAAAAACTTCATGACAATGTACCACCAATGCTAGAAAGTGTTGCTAAACAAGTTGTAGAAACAGAATTAAAAGATAAAGTAGAAAACCTATTTGCTTGGTTTGAGCCCAAACCATTTGCTTCAGCATCCATAGCACAAGTTCATAAAGTAACTCTGCACTCTGGTAAGCGTGTTGCTTTAAAAGTTCAACGATTGGGCATTCATGACATTATTTTAGAAGATATTAAGGCCATGTATAAAATTGCAGAAGTTTTAGAAAGAAGAATCCCTTCTTTAAAAAACTTTGATCCTATTGGAATTGTTAAAAACTTTGAAGAATCGATACTAAAAGAAATTGATTTTATTAATGAATCTATTAATATTCAAAGGTTTTATAATAATCTAAAAAACGATAAGACTTTAGATCAATTTGCCGAGGCTCCTAAAGTGTATTCAGCTTTTACAACATCAAAAGTATTAGCTATGGAGTTTATTTCAGGAATTAAAATTAATCAAATTGACAAGTTAAAAGCTAAAAACATTGATACTAAAGTTATTGCCAGAAGACTTACAGTTAGCTATTTTAAACAGATTTTTGAATATGGTTTCTTCCATGCTGATCCACATCCAGGGAATTTATTGGTACTTCCTAATAGTCATATTTGTTATTTAGATTTTGGCATGATGGGAAGTATGCTCCCAAGAGATGTTTCAATTTTTAGTAAATTATTTGTAGCTATTACAAACAAGGACGTAAAGATTATAATTAAAACTTTACAACAGCTATCAAATAATGTTCCTATTTCGAATATGAGAGATTTGGAGTTTGATATAAATGAATTTGTAGAAAAATATTATGTGAGAGATATCCATGAAAATGAAATGAGTACGGTTTTATTAGAACTAAAAGATATTATCATTGCTCATGGATTAAAAGTTCCTACTTATTTTTTCCTTTTTGCTAGATCTTTAGTTACTATTGAGGGTGTTATTAACAAACTAGATGCTGACTTGGAACAATTCGAAATTGCAAAACCATATCTTAGAACTAGTATCACTAAAAAATATAACCCTATAAAAATGGGTAAGAAAGTTGCTAATTCTATTGTGGAACTTGCAGATTATATGGAAGAATTTCCGTCCGATTTAAAGAATGCAATACGCAAAATAAATTCCGGTCAAATAAAAGTAGACTTAACCCATAAGGGTATAGATCCTATGGTACATACACTCCAAAGAATAACAAAACAACTCATTACAACTTTTATTATGGTAGCCTTAATAATTGGGGCTTCATTATTGATAGTTTTTGAAATCCACCCGCTCTGGAAGAGTATATCTGTATTGGGGATTTTAAGTTTTATTATAGCAGTAATCTTGGGGTTTGGTGTTCTGAAGAATATAAATAAAGGGGACTATGATTATTAATATGCTCAAGTCAATAGATGAGTTTTAAATTAAAAAAAACACAATTTGCATTGTGTTTTTTTTACATTACTAAAAAGGTTAGGCTTTGGAAAATGCTTTTTTAAAATGATCAAAAGCTTCGGAAATTTCATTTTGAAAATGCTCTAGTTTTGTTTCTTCTTTTTTCTTTCCATACTTGCCTTTAAACCTATCAATAAAAGAATTAAAGTCTTTTTTTCCTTTTTCAAAAGTGTCTTTAGCTTCTCTTTTATCTTTGCTATACTTCTGTTCTAAAATCTCTAACTGAATTTTAAATTGTTCTATTTCAATTAGTGTTAAAGCATACATTCTATTTAAATTTTCATTCGTTTTTATTTTAACTTCAATATCATGCAGTATTAAAAGTATTTGCTTTTTTTGTTTTTTAAAAATTTCTTTGGTCTCAGCTTTTCCTAAAGCCAATTGTACGCGCAGCTCATCAAACTTTGTATTAAGTTCTTCTATTTTTTCTTTAATACCTTTTATTTTAAACTCGCTGTCATGTATAAACAGGTTAAAGTTCTTTTTAACCTCTTCATATTTAACTTGTGCATCTGCTTTTCCTAAAGCAGCTTTAACTTGAAACTCTTCTAACTCTACTGCAGATTTTCTCAGTGCTCCTATTACTTTATCAACAAATTGAATGTCCCGTGTATTTTTCATGATTATTAAGTTTTATGATTACTTTCAATATATGATTAAAACATAAGACAATAAATGATGACCGTCAGTTTTCAGATTTTTTTATCAAAAATTTGTTCTTATTATTTTCTAATGCTTCTATGGTAGCATCATACCCAATTTTAAATATATCTTCAAGGTGCTTTTTATCAAAAATGCCATATTTACTTAATTCTTTTGGAGATATAACTAAATCACATTCATTAAATTTTTCTTGATCGTCTTTTACTGATTTTAATTTAAACGCCCGTTCTATAACGTTATGCGAATGTTTTAAATCATTTATGCTTATGGTGTCAAAACCATTAACATAAACCCCAATAATTTTATCGCATCTTGATTTTAATAATTCTACTGGAAAGTTATTAAGCGAACCACCATCAATATAATACGAATTCTTTATTTTTACTGGGGCAAATATGCCAGGAATAGCGGCTGAAGCTAAAATGGGTTTAATCAATTCTCCTTTATCAAAAATTTCTGATTGTCCATTTAAAATATTAGTAGCCGTTAAACTGAAGGTTTTTTCAAGAAAAGAGAAATCATCGTTTTTTATATACTTCTTAAATTCTGGATAAAACTTCTCAGCATCTATAAAACCTGGTTTATTTAAAGCGTATTTTTTAATATCTAATATTTGAATTCCTTTAAAAAAAGTCAAAATATCTTTCCATTTATAGCCATAGGCATAAAGCGCTCCAACTATAGCACCCGCGCTTGTACCAGCAATATGGTTTGGGTATAAGTTATGTTCTTCTAAAGCTTTTATAGCTCCAATATGAGCAGCACCTCGCATGCCACCACCAGATAATACTAAGCCTAAATTCATTTGTTAAATAATAATATTGAAAAAGTAGATGTAATTAAATGATTTTCAAATGATATGCATCAGTCGGTAAATGATTTTAATCATTTTATATGTAGTAATGATGTTATAAATTTAAATACTTTAATAGTTACTTTATGCTAAAATCAATTATAATAAAGACATTTCTTATCGAAATAGGTGAACTCGCTTACTTTGCACGTCGATTTTTTAAAGAATTATTTAAGAAACCTTTCGAGTTTAAAGAGTTACTAAGGCAATGTTATAGTATAGGGAATAAGTCCTTGTTGTTAGTGGGAGTTACAGGTTTTATTATTGGATTAGTAATAACCCTGCAAACGCGCCCTACATTAGAAGAGTTTGGTGCAGAATCTTGGATGCCTTCTATGGTAAGTATATCTATTATTAGAGAAATTGGACCCGTAATAATAGCATTAACATTTGCTGGCCGAATAGCCTCTGGCATAGGTGCCGAATTAGGTTCCATGCGTGTAACAGAGCAAATTGATGCCATGGAGGTTTCAGGTACAAATCCCTTTAAATATTTAGTGGTTACAAGAATTTTAGCGGCAACACTGATGCTGCCTATACTAGTAATTTTAGGCGATGCGATTGCCCTCTATGGTTCTTTTATAATTGAAAACACAAAAGGAGAAGTATCGTTTCAATTATTTTTTAATAAAGTATTTAATGCGCTAGAGTTTGGAGATCTTATTCCCGCAACAATTAAAACTTATTTCTTCGGATTTGCTATTGGACTAGTTGGATGTTTTAAGGGTTATTACTGTGAAAAAGGAACAGTAGGGGTGGGGTTGGCAGCAAATTCCGCAGTGGTATTTTCATCCATGCTCCTCTTTATAATTGACTTTATTGCTGTATTTGTAACTGATATATTTTTTGAAATATAAAAGATGAATCCAAATCAAAACATACAAGAAAAAAAAGAACCCATAATCTCTAAAAAGTTTATACTTGAAATTAAAGATTTAAAAAAAACGTTTGGGAATAATCATGTTTTAAACGGATTTAATTTAGAGCTTTTTGAAGGCGAAAACTTGGTAATAATGGGTAAATCGGGTTCAGGAAAATCCGTTATGATAAAATGTTTAGTCGGTTTAATGCAGCCAGATTCTGGAAGTATTAAAGTTATGGGTAAAGATATTACGACTCTAAATCGCATAGATTTAGATGAATTGCGAACGGATATAGGTTTTTTATTTCAAGGAAGTGCATTGTACGATTCTATGACGGTAAGAGAGAACTTAGAATTTCCATTGAGACGCCACAAACACAAGTTTGGCAATATTTCAGATACAGCTCCATTAGTTATTGAAGCCCTGGAAAGTGTTGGATTGGTTGATTTCATAGACTTAATGCCCGCAGAACTATCTGGTGGGATGCAAAGGCGCGTGGCATTGGCTAGAACATTAATACTTAAGCCTAAGATAATTTTATATGACGAACCTACAAGTGGATTAGACCCCATAACGGCTAAGGAAATTATTGAACTTATGAAACGTATACGTCGTCAGTATAAAACATCATCACTAATTATAACTCACGATGTAGATTGTGCTCGCGTAGTCTCTGAACGGATGATATTATTAGTTGATGGTATAAATTATGCTGAGGGTACGTTTTCTGAATTAAAAGCGTCCAAAGATGAAAAAGTGAAAGCGTTTTTTAAGTAAATAAAATTTAATAATCATGAAAAAAACAGCCAAAGAGAAACTAGAATTAGGTGTTTTTGTAATCATAGGGTTACTTATTTTTATAGTATCCATTTACTTTATTGGTCAACGTCAAAATATATTTGCTAAAACCTTTTCAATAAGCACCAATTTTAATAATGTTAATGGATTAATAAATGGTAATAATGTGCGGTATTCTGGTATTAATGTTGGTACCGTAAAGGCCATAACTATGATTAATGATTCTACAATAAATGTAGTTATGGTAATAGAAGAAAAAATGATAAATCATATTAAAAAGGATGCCATTGCTACTATAGGGACGGATGGACTGGTAGGAAATATGATTGTAAATATTATTCCTGGAGATGGAATTAATGGGCTTATTTCATCTGGTGATGTTATCAAATCATATACTAAAATAGGAACTTCAGACATGTTAAACACCTTAAGTGTTACCAATGAAAATGCAGCTTTATTAACCGCTAAATTATTAAAAATAGCTGATGCTATGGCAGATAGTAAAGGCACATTTGGAATGCTTATAAACGATACCATTGTGTCTGCCAATCTTAAACAAACTGTAAAACAATTGCGAATTATGAGTATTGAAGCATCAAGATCGATGAAAGAATTAAACAGCATTATTTCTTCGATTAACTTTAATCAAAGTATTGCTGGCACTTTGCTGAATGATTCTTTGCAATCTGTAAAAATGAAAAATATCATTGCAAATTTGGAAGATTCCAGTACAGAAATAAAAGGTGTTATTACTAATATGGACGCAACTATTACTAATGTAAAAGAAGGCGAGGGCGCCTTAAATTACCTTTCCAATGATGCAGAATTTGTTAAAAGTCTTAAAGAAACTATTAAAAACATTAATGAAGGAACAGATAAGTTCAACCAAAACATGGAAGCTTTAAAGCATAATTTTTTAACACGGAGTTATTTTAGAAAATTAGAACGAGAGCAAAAAAAGTCAAAGAAAAACAATGAGTAAAGAACTTTGTTCTTTGCCTGTATTTCTTGGTATAATTATCAGTAAGGTTTTAAGATTCTACTAATATTTTTCCTTTATTATCCGTGTTAACCTTCTTTAAATTTATTTTTTTTTTGCTAAAAACTAATAATGGTATGGAAACTGTAGCTTCCATATCTTTCACTAAACCTTTGTGGAACAAGTTGTTAAGCTCCCAATCATGTTGGCGTTCTAACATAGCCAACATACTCGCTTTTTCATTATTCAAAACGCTTAATAAGCCCGTTTTTATTTTACTAGAAAGAATACTTCTAAACGTTATTTCTGGATAGGAAATCTGATTTAAAAGTATGTTTTTAAATTTATCCATGTTTTCTTGCGCAGTGTATGTATCCATTTCGTAAACATGTATGATTTCTACAAGTGCCTCAAATGGGCTTGCTATTTCTATAATTTTTTTAATTGATGAAATGTCTTCTTGTTCAAAATCAGTAGCATATACTATTGTTGAAGGAACATTATAGGTCATATCATTTGGTGCAATTAATAAGGGCACTTCAATTTTATCTAGTAATGAATCAGCAATATTACTAGAAAAATAACCTCTAGTACTATGGTTATCTTTCATACCTATAATAATTAAATCCGGGCCTAATATTTTAGAAAGACGCGAAATACTCTCAGAGATAGAATTGTTTTCAATAACATGAGTGGTAATAGGTTTATGATAAAATTCATTTTTGAGATGTTTTTCACAGTATTTTTTTACGAGTTCTATGCGCTCTTTATGCATTCTTTTTTTCAATGACTCTAAAGGCTGAATAGTTGCAAGGTTCATTGGAGGAAAATCGTAAACATGTAAAACATGTAAATCTGCTTTCATAATAGAACTAAACCGATAAGCGTACTTTAATGAGTAAGCATCGTTTTTGGTACAATCTGTGGCATATAATATAGTTTTCATAATGGCGTTTTTTAACCTTATAAAGGTATGCTGACACATTATTTTATGAAATGATATTTGTCATAATAACACGACTAATTCGTTGGTTTTTATTTACTTTCAAAAAATAGTTTAGATAGATCGTCCTTTTATGAATGGCACACCTTAGTTATTATGCCATAAATATATATGACAAACAATTGGTATGGCTTTAGACGTAGTTTTCTCAGAAAATTTAGGAACAAAATAAAACTATTATTTCCTTTCTCTCCCTGTTAGTTCTTCAATATCAATTTTAAAAACTATAGGTGGTCCTTCTTTATAAATTTTACTCGAAAATTCACTTAAATATTTTAAATCCCTTCCTTCTTTTATTCTGACAACACGTTTTACACCTTCAGAAAATTTGTGTAAGTTAATTTTAGCTGTACTTCCTTCAAGTTCGTAAAAAGCACCTTGTACTGATACAGATTTCCAAGTGTTTACAGACTCAATATTAGCGACTTCTAGTGAAACAGCATTGTTAATTCGTAAAGCATTTATTTTATGTCCGTTACCCGAATAACCGAATAAGGAATTAGTACTATCATCATAATAATAAGTAACTGGTATTACAAAAGGTCTATTCTTATAAATATATGCCAAATGGCCTATGTAATTATTACTTAGTAGTGTTCTGCATTTAGATTTTCCGAGTTTAAGAATCATGACTACCTGATATTAAAGTTAGATGTTGATATTTAAAAGTGATGTACAAAAACCAAATATTTGATTTAAGCTCTAATTTATTTTATCGTCATGATATATTCAATGATATTAGTCAGTTTAAATTAATTTGCAACAGAACTACTAGATTTAAGTTGCATAAATGTAATTTCTGGGCGCATACCTAACCTGCCAGGAAACCCCAACCATCCGAGTCCTCGATTAACATATAGGTATTGTTGTTCTAATTTATATAGTCCAGCCCAATGCTTAAACTTATATTTTATAGGACTCCATTGTTTTTTTCCTAAATTTATACCAGCTTGCATACCATGTGTATGACCAGAAAATGTAAGCGTAATATCTGTCTTTTTTACTACTTCTTCCTGCCAATGGCTTGGATCATGACTTAACAAAATCTTAAAAGCAACATGTTGTGACGATATTAAAGCTTTTTGTAAGTCGCCATATTGCTTAAAAGGTGGTTTTCCCCAGTTTTCGACACCAAGAATAGAGATGTTTTCACCGTTTATTTTAATAGTGTCAGAGGTGTTTCGTAGAAGTTTAAAGCCCGTAGATTTATAAAATTTTTCTATAGCATTAAAATTTTTTTGCTTGTCAGATTTATTTTCCCATTCACTATAATCACCATAATCATGATTTCCTAAAACTGCATATTTATTAATTTTAGCATGTAACTTTAAAAAGACTTTGTCCCAACCCCGCAATTCCCAAGCATAGTTGTTTACCAAATCACCAGTAAAAAAAATCAGATCGGGCTTTAAATTGTTAATCAGCTTTACAGCGTTCTCCAAAGTTTTATATCGGTAATTAAAACTTCCTAAATGCAAATCAGATATTTGCACAATTTTTAATCCATGAAACGATTTAGGTAAATGCTGAAAACTTATTTTATGACGATGAATTTTAAAGTGATATACGGCTTTTAAAATGGCATATAAAATAATTAAAAAAGGTAGAAACCCAGAAAACAATCCCACTAATGGAATTATTAAAATAGATTCTTTTTCTGAAAAAGCATAGTTGGTATAGAACAATATAGATATAATTATTACAAATAATATTTTAGGAATAAAAGACGAAACGGTAAGCCCATATAGCGATGAGATTAACTTGTGCTTACGTCTTGGGTTTATATCATCTAGTTTGATTTTAAGTACGATTATAGCCGTTATTAGACCTGTAGTAAATATCCAAAACAATATGTTTATTAGTAACTTAAAAAAACTTGAGGTTAACAATATGGTTATAGATTGCAACCAATAAAATGCAACCATATCTACCAATAATATCAGTAAGCATAAAACTAAAATAGTAAATATAGAATAGCTGCGCATAATGGAACTCGTGTATTAATGACTCTTGTTTTTTAAACGGCGTTTGTCTCGCATCGCCCAATAAATGCCTTTTACATCGGAAGCCCAATTATCGTACATGAAAATAAGGGTGATTTCTTCAAAAGTTTCTAATAATCCAATGATAATCATAATATAAAATAGGACATATTCTGGATTAAAGAATAGCGACCATAATATAAATAGACTTTGAAGCATTGCTGAAAGCTTAGCTAAATAGGTGTGAAATGCTGTTGCTTTACCATATTTAAAATAAGCTATCCCCATTTGTAAAATATACGGAATGAATGCTATCAGTATTAAAACGAGGTTTGTTTTAATAAAATTAGTTTCAAAATAAAACAAACCTATTAATCCAACAATAAGCGTTACTTGGTCCCCAAATGAATCCAGTTGTGATCCTCTGGGACTGGTTATTTTTAGTTTCCTAGCTAAATACCCATCAATGGCATCAGTAGAATAACTTATTAAAAGAAGCCATGTAAAAAAAAGTTGTAAATCTAACCAAATTAGAAGCAATAAAAATGGCGCGGCAAATATTCGGTAAAATGAAAACCAATCAGCAATATTATAGTTTTTAAAGGTGAGCATATCTTTTCATTTTTTAATATCTACTTTTATTTCAGGTATTTTGATAAGTTTGATATACCATTTGTTAACTAAAGTTTCCCACTGTAATTTTGAAGTGGCTGTGCACTCTGAAAGTATTTCTGAGACTTATATTGTGCATCTGTATCCCTTACTTTTTTTCCTAAAAACAGTCTTGTTATTTGAATTAAAATAAGAACAAAAACAACCAGTAAAATATACTTAAAATCATTTCATATACTTGGGTTTTAGACAATCCAATCTTTAATTAATTCAATCCATTTCATATATTATAAAGTTAACTGATGGATGTTATATTAAAAATGATGGATATCATTTCAAGTTTAATTTTTTAATCGTTTTTTTAATTTAAGTTAAAATTGTAAATCATGAAAAAACTAATTTATGCTTTTGTAATATTTACACTCCTAAATTGCTCATCTACGAGAATGGTTGATAGTTGGAGGAGCCAAGAATATACTAATTATATACCTGAAAAAGTATTGATTATTGGGATAACTGAAAATTTAACCGCAAGAAAAAAGTTTGAATCGCAATTAGCAACAGAATTAAAAAACAGAGGTGTTGAAGCGGTTGAAAGTTATGATGTGTTCACACCTACTTTTACTAGTTTGAAACAAACTGAGGCCGATATTGAAAAAGAAGTAGGGAAAATATATAATACTGGTTTTGATGCTATTTTGATATCGGCAGTAAAAGGGATTGATGAAAAAATGACTTACACTGGAGATCGGTACAGAACAGATTATTATTGGCGTCGTTTTGGACGTTATTACTATCTCTATCAAGATGTATATTTTGACAGTGGATATTATAATAAATATAATATTTACACTATCGAATCTTCTCTCTATAATTTAAAAGATAATAGTGATAAATCATTAGTTTGGGTGGCATCATACAAAGTCGTGGATACTTCTTCAATTAATACAACCATTAATGATTATGTGAAAGCCATTATAAAATCATTAGAAACTCAAGGTCTAATTGATGAAATCTATTAATCCTGTTAAGGTTTTAATAATGGATCTAAACGTTCAATAATTAAATATGTATTAGAGGCTGTGTTTTCTAATTTAGATTCGCCAGTTATAGCATCGATACCTTTCATTTTGAATGACCCTTGTCCAGAAGTTGTTAACACTACAATCTTATTGTGGTATGCTTGTGTTCGATCTATAAAAGCTTTTACATCTATCGGGGGTTTCCAGTTTTCCCAAGTATGCATAATAACTAAAGCAGTCCAGTTTTGAGGGTCTGTTTCTGATAAAGACGATATATCTATCACTTTGATGAATATTGAATCTGGTTTGTAAAACTCAACAATATTTTTAGTGATTTCGTTTTTAAACGCGCTGCCCTGTGTAGCGATTATAAGTTTGCGCTCGAGCTTTGACGTGTTAACTTCAAAGCTTTTTGCAGTATCCATCGAATATTGGTATTTATACCAAAATGCAAAGAGTAAAAACAGTAACCCAAGCATAATAATTGATAACGTTATCTTCTTTTTATTTGTCATGGCTTATTGGGATGTACATTATTATGTTCATGATATTAAATTTATTTACTAAAATATAGTTTGCCAATACGCTGTGTAATGATATTGGTCATTTATTACCTATAATGATTAATATCATTGTACAAATTGTGCTTTATTGATTTCTTTATAGAGTTAAAAAGATAATCATGAAAACACTTAAATTTTATTTTGTTGCATTTTTACTTATCATTTTTATGAGTTTAGAAAGTTGTGGTCCTGTAATTATTTCTTCAAGACCAAGCAATCCACCACCACCATGGTTTTACCCTAATAGAGTTCTGAATGTTAGGTATGTATACTTTCCAGATTATACCATTTATTACGATTTAACCCTGCGTAATTACCTGTATCTTAATAATAATGTTTGGATTCGTGTCAATGCATTGCCATCACGATATAATGGGCTAGATTTTAGAAGATCTAAACAAGTTCGTATTCATGATTATTTTGACAATAATATTAGAACATACCACTCTAAAAGACGTGTTAGTGACACAGAAAGTCGAACAAGTACAAGCAGAAGTAGGAGGTAAGGACATTGGATTTTTTAAGTAATCAGTATTTAAAAATCATTATGTGTTCTTATCTTATAACTATTTCAATTGTGTTCCAGGAAAGGTTTTGTTTTTTAATTTGGCGTTCCCCAATGGTTTAAGTCCATAGTTTATCTTGATTCTTCGAGGTTAATAATGACACTGATTTACATGTACCATTTGAAATACGTTACTCATAATAAACTTACTGATATATATCATTTCATATTTTAGGTTGCAATAATACATTTAAACTGTTATTCAGAATAATAATTAAAATTCATTAAATTATGAGAACAGATTCAAAAATTAAAGAAGATGTGCTAGAGGAATTAGCATGGCAACCTAACATTGACGAAACCCAAATAGGAGTGGTAGTTGATAAGGGTATTGTAACTTTATCAGGTACAGTTGATAGTTATTCAAAGAAGATTACTGCAGAAAAAGCAGCAAAAAGTGTTTTTGGTGTTAGAGCGGTAGCAGAAGACATTAAAGTGCAATATGGTAAAAGCTATCAAAAAACAGATTCTGAAATTGCAAGAGCTTCGGCTGATGCTTTAAAATGGAATACTTCCGTGCCTGAAGATAAGATCAATATCAAAGTTGAAGATGGCTGGGTTTATTTATCAGGAGCAGTTATGTGGGATTATCAAAAACAAGCAGCTAAAAAAACTGTAGAGAAATTGGCAGGGGTGAAATTTGTTTCAAACACTATTTCTATTGAACAACCCGTAAAACCTATCGACATTAAGAATAGAATTACTAAAGCATTTAAACGCTCTGCAGATATTGATGCAAAAAATGTAACGGTAGCAGTGGATGGTCATACTGTGAAATTAAGAGGCAAAGTACATTCACTAGCAGAAAAAGAAGATGCTAGAAAAGCAGCGTATTTTGCGCCTGGTGTTTACAAAGTAGAAAATGAACTTGAAATTGTATATTAATTTTTAAACGCAATGACCCATTATATACTAGTTGTATATAATGGGTCATTTTTTATTTATGATTTTTGGAATTTTTAATAATAGCAATTAAGGGCAGAGAAAGCTAAATATTAATCCATCTTAAAACGAAGAAGTCTTAATGCATTAAGTACGACAACGAGAGTTGAGCCCTCATGAAAAGCAACCGCTAACCCTATATTCGTAAGCCCCAAAATAGTAACAGGAATGAGCAAGCCTACTACGCCTAAACTTATCCAAATATTTTGTTTTATTATGTGTTTGGATGCTCTACTCAATCCTATTACAAAAGGTAAGTTCTCAATTTTATCAGACATTAAAGCAACATCGGCCGTTTCTAAAGCAACATCGCTACCTGCAGCTCCCATTGCGACGCTTACGGTGCTTAATGCCATAGCTGGCGCATCATTTACACCATCGCCAACCATGGCTATTTTTTTATATCTTTTAATTAATATTTTAATGGCATCGACTTTATCTTCTGGCAGCAAATTTCCTTTCGCTTCTGTCAGGCCTATTTGTTTCGCAATAGCATCACCAACATTTTGATGATCACCAGTAAGCATAACCATGTATTTAATTCCAATTTCTTTTAGTTTCTTTAGCGTAGCCGCTGCTGTTTTTCGAGGTAAATCCATCACACTTAGTAATCCGATAATGGCATCCTTATAAGCTACAAGCATGACTGTGTGTCCATTTTCCAAAAGATTAACCATTTTAGAAATAATGCTCGCTTCGATATTTATACCTGAATCTTCCATCAACTTTACATTTCCAATGTAAACGGTATTGCTATTATAAATAGCACGTATTCCTTTTCCTTGAATGGCATTAACGTGAGATGCTTTATTTTGAGATTCCATGTTGTAATGTGCTTTTATATCCTTTGCTATAGCTTTTGCAAGTGGGTGATTACTTAAGCTTTCAACTTCGAGAACTAACTCAATAAACTTGTTTTTATCAAAATTGTTTAGCGGAATGATGTTTGTTAGTTTTGGTTTTCCCTCCGTTAGCGTTCCTGTTTTATCAAATGCAATGGTGGTAATTTCACCTAAATTCTCTAACGCTCTTCCGCCTTTAATAAGGACCCCTTTTTGTGCTGCTCTTGCTATACCACTTAGTACAGCACTAGGTGTCGAAATGGCTAATGCACAAGGGCTTGCTGCTACTAATACTGTAATAGCGCGATATAAGCTTTTATTAAAACTTTCATCAATTACCAAATAAGCAAAGCATAATAACAAAACCACAATTATGACTAATGGGACGTACCATTTTTCGAACTTTTTGGTGAGTCTTTGTGTAGGCGATTTTTGAGTTTCTACCTCACTTACCATTTTAATTAATCTGGAAACAGTAGAATCTTTATTTAGTTTAAGAACTAAAACTTCAATGCTATTATCGCCATTAATAGTTCCAGTAAATACAATGTGCTTTTTATCAATGTCTTTAAACATTGGTAAATTATTAATAGTATCTATAGACACCTTATCTACAGGGATGCTTTCTCCAGTTATCGGAGCTTGATTAATACTGCTGCTACCACTAATAATAACACCGTCTGCAGCAATTTTTGTATTTGGTTTTACAACAATAATATCATTTAGACAGAGACTTTTTATAGGTATTTCTTCAAGTTTACCATGTTTCTTTATGAGTGCTGTTTTTGGGGATAGCTTACCTAAGGCTTCAATAGACTTTTTGGCTTTATTCATGGCGTAATGCTCTAAAGCATGTCCTACACTAAACAGAAATAAAAGTAATGCGCCTTCTGCCCATTTATCAATATAGAAAGCTCCTACGGCAGCTGCAATCATCAAAAAATCGATATCAAAACCACCCTTAATGATTTTTTTATAGGCTTGAATGGTTATAAAATAGCTTCCAAAAAAATACGAGATGATATAACTTGATAAAAAATACCAGTTTGATAAATTTGTTAGTTTTTGAATAAAAAACCCTAACAGAAGGAATAGGCCACAAAGACTAGCAAAATAAAGTTCCGTTTTCGGTTTTGAGCTGTATTTGCGCTCATGAGTTTCATCTTTCATAGTCGTTAAGATAACCTCCATCAATCAAGTTTAATTTTTTATTTATGTAGGGCTATAAAAGCAAGGTTTCAAAGTCCTCTTTTATATTCACTATTACTTCTGGTATTTTAAAAAGCTCTAAAGGTCATGATGCCATAATAAATTTGTCATTTATTTTTTCAATAGCTTTTTTAATGTTAGCGGTGTAAATATGGTTAGTGTAGCCTCTTTTTTATAATCTAAAACATCTCTTAAGTTGAATTCAATTAGCCTTTTTTAAATCTAAAAATCCTCATATAATCGTAACCTGTTGTTTAAGGTTGTTATTTCTTTTCTCAAAGAATTTACTTGTTCTAATAAGTTGTAAATAGCATCAATACCTTCAATATTTATTTCTAAATCATAATGTAAACGCACAATTTTTTCAACCTCTTTTATTTGTGCTTTGTGTATATAGAAATCATCTTTTTCAATGGTTAATTCTATAAGCTGAAACTCTTGCAATGTGTTTATAAAGGCAACAGGTACTTTGTAATGTTCACAAACTAAATCTATGGGTATTAAATCTTTTGTTTTCATTATGCACGTAGTGTTTGTAACTGTTTAATTAATTCTTTTTCTTTATCTGAAAGCGTCTTAGGTAATTTAATTTGATAGGTGATATATAAATCCCCAAATTCATCCACTTTTTTATACTTAGGAAACCCTTTACCTTTAAGCTTTACTTTTGTTCCATTTTGAGTTTCTGGTTTTATATTGAGCTTTACTTTACCGTTAAATGTATCTACCATGAGTTCGCCTCCTAGCAGAGCCGAGTATAAATCGATATCTACAGTAACATAAAGGTTGTCTTTGTCTCTTTTAAATTTTGAATGGTTTACAATTGAAAATTGGATTAATAAATCACCATTAGGTCCACCATTAGTACCTTTGCCACCGTGACCTTTTATTTTAATAACTTGACCATCTTGTACTCCTGCCGGAATGGTAATTCTAATGTTTTTCTGGTTAACCGTTAACGTGCGTTTATGTGTTGTATAAACATCTTTTAAGTCTAGCCTAAGCTCAGCATTAAAATCTTGCCCCCTAAATTTTACTTGTCTATTTCCAGGGCCCGAAGCTCTGCCACCAAACATGTTTTCAAAAAAATCAGAAAACTCTTCTTCGTTATATCCACCAGTTCCTCCGCTATACGTCTTTTGATATTGTTTTTGTTGATTTGCTTTTTCATATTCTTCAGAATGCTGCCAATGCTCGCCATATTGATCATACTTTTTGCGGTTTTCAGCGTTACTTAAGACCTCATTAGCCTCATTGATTTCTTTGAATTTTTTTTCAGCAATTTTATCATTGGGATTTAAATCTGGATGATATTTACGCGCTAATTTTCTATAAGCTTTTTTAATAGCACTTTCAGAAGCACTTTTTGGAACTCCTAATATTTTATAATAATCTATAAAAGCCATAAAATCATATATTTAGTTAGAAAGTTACTCCTCTTAAAGGAGAAAAAAAATGATTTAAATCATTTGGTGTGTTTATACTAAAATTTTCCCATCTGCCATTTGTATAATACGATCGGTTTTATTGGCAAAATCCTCATCATGGGTCACAATTAATAGCGATAACCCTTGTTCATCACTTAACTGTTTGAAGATATTGAAAACGTTTTCAGCGTTATAACTATCTAAATTTCCCGTTGGCTCATCGCCCATAATTATTGATGGATTATTAATAAGGGCCCTTGCTATTGCGATACGTTGTTTTTCACCTCCAGAAACTCTAGATGCTCGTTTTTTTGCAAGCTGCTCTATGTTTAGCATTTTTAATTTTTCAAAAGCATCATGTTCTATTTCTTGATGTGATTTTTCAGCTAGCTTTTTTGCAGGAAGCATAACATTTTCTAAAACCGAAAATTCTGATAATAAATAATGAAATTGAAATACAAATCCAATATGTTTATTTCTAATATTTGAAAGATGATTACTGCTTTGATTAGTTATCAATTTATTATTTAAAAGAAGCTCACCTTCATAATCGGTATCCATCGTTGATAAAATGTAGAGTAAGGTTGATTTTCCGCAACCAGACTTTCCCATTATTGAGGCAAATTCTCCTTTTTTTATTTGAAAATTGATATCCTTCAAAACATGAAACAACACAGGCTTTTTAAAATACTTATTTATATGTTTTGCTTCTAGTACAACACTCATTTTATTGGCCTCTAATAATTGTTACTGGATCTATTTTTCTTGCTTTTTTTGATGGTAAATACCCCGCTAAAAAGGTAGACAACATCGCAAAGGAAAAACCTATGATAAAAAATAACGGATTTAAGTTTATTGGATACGTTTCAACTGTTGGTAAGGCCGCCGTTTTAAATGGAATGGTATCAATGACACTCACTAAACCATAACCAATTAATAAACCTAAAACACCACCTACAAAACCAATGATCATCGCTTGACTCATAAAAATGAGTTGCACATCTTTTCCTGAAAATCCAGTAGCTTTTAAAATCGCTATATCATTCATTTTTTCATAAATAAGCATATTTAGAATATTGTAAATTCCAAATCCAGCCACAATAAGAAGTGTGATTGAAACGGCATAGGTAATAAGATTTCTTATTGTTGTTCCAGTTTCAAATTGAGCATTGGCCGTTTTAATATCAATAGCTGTTAAATTGAACTGGTGCTCAATTTTTTTTGATAGAGGTACCGCTTGCTCTATATCATATAGCTTAATATTAATGTCTGTAATATAGTTTTTTGGCTTTCCTAAAATATGCTGTATGGTTTTTACATTCGTAAAGCTTTGTATAGCGTCTAAATCGGCAACGCCACTTTGATAAAAACCAACTATTTTTAAAGGAAAAATACCACCGCTAATGGGGCTTACCTGTACTCGGTCGCCAACTTTTAAAGACATTTTCTTTGCAATACCAATACCTAATAAAATACCATTATCTATATTCTGTAATGCCTCTGCTGAGCCCTCAACAATATAGTCACCCATGTTAAATAACCGTGCTTCCTCATTAGGGTTAATACCTGTTATATTGCCACCTAATTCAATAGAACCTGCTAAGTAAAAGATTTGAGTTTTTACCTGCGGAAGTGCACCGCGAACGTTTTTATTTTCTTCTAAATAAGTAATAATTGGCAGTGCATTATGAATTTTGTTTTGAGTTAATTTTGGTTTTATAGAATGCACAACATGAAAACTTTCTGTTACATTATCATATAAAGATACAGGCTGATTTGTTGAAGGTTTTATCTCATTATAAACATGAATATGAGGGGTTTGGTTGAGAATTAAATTATCTAGCATAGCGTTTAATCCCGTCATAAAACACACCAAAGTTATGTAAGCTCCAATACCAAAAGTGACACCAAGCGCAGCGGTAGATGTTTGCTTTATTTTAGTTAGCAAATGCGTTTTGGCAATGTTTAATATCACTTTCCAATTCGTCATTATTCAGGTTTATAAATTTGTGTGTCTTTGGTGATTCCAGATAAAACTTCAATATATTCCATGTTTTGTAAACCTGTTTTAATGGATATTATTCCGTCATCTGTTTTTACTTTATCCCCTTCTATAAAGTACTCTTTTGGAATGGTTAATACATTCTCCTTTTTTGCTATAATAATATTGGCTTCACCAGAAAGTCCAGGATATAAAATATGCGGTGGGTTTTCAAAAACAGCTTCTATTTTAAAGGTTTGATTGCGTTCATCTTTTTTAGGATAAATCTTTGATACTTTTCCTTTAAAAACTTGACCATCATAAGCATCTAAATGTATAATAACATCTTGATCTTTGGAGATACAAACAATATCTACTTCATCAACAAGCATATTAATCACAAAATTAGTAGCACTTCCAATAGAAGCTAGCGGTTCTAGCGTGGTTACAATTTCTCCAGGTTCTTTATACAACGCATAAACTTTACCGTTAATATTACTTTTAACTACAAAATCTTTAGTGTTTATTACCGCTGTTTGATATTTGTTTTTTGCTTGTTTTACAGCGGTATGCAGTTCGTTTTTGGTACTATTATATTTATTCTGTAAAAGGTTTAAACCGTTTGAAGCTAGCTCATAATTAAGTTTTCTGGTTTCATATTCTACTTTTGAACCTATATGTTGAGCCCAAAGGTTTTTTTGCCTGAAATAATTTAAAGAGTCGTTTTTATATTTAAGCTTGGCCGCGGTTATTTCTTCAAGAATACTGTTTAGAACAGCAGCGTTACCGTTATAGTTTTCTTCTGCCAAATTTAAAGTGAATTTAGCATTTTGCGCATTGAGTTTAGGTGTGCTATTAATAATTTGAATAAGCATTCCATCTTTTAAAATGACATCGCCTTCTTCGACTAAATTTTTATCTAAAATACCCGCTACAATGGCATAAGCCTGATATAAACTATCTGGTTGAATGGTTACTGAAGAATAAACAGATTCTGTTAAATTTCTTTCCGTTGGCAGTATTCTATCCTCATTATTAAAACAGGAGAATAGGATAAAAAAGAGCACTAAATACCTGAAAAATTTCATAATCAATATGCTAGTTTTGCCTGTAGCAATAAGTATTCGTTTAAATTAACACTGTCAATAGCACCAACAAGTTTCGTGTTTTCTAAAACAGGAAAAAACGGGTGTTTGTTACTATATGTTAATTTGTATATGTCATCAAGATTATCAGTACTATTAACTGTTTTGAAATTTGTATTCATAATATCTTTAACCAATATATTTTTATTGGAATTATCTATAATATCTTGATGATATAGTAAGCCTTTGATAATATTATTTTTGACTATTACAAAGCTATTTTCGGTACTCGATATCAATTTGTTTACTACCAAATCTATAGAATCTTCAGGACTAAAAGTTGTTATATTTAACATCATAGCTTCTTCAACGCTATGCCCTTTAAGTAATTCCAAATGTTGTACCATTTGGTTTTCACCATATGCTCCAATAAATATAAATAGTGCTATTAAAATCAGGAAAGGGTTATACAATAAACCTATTAATAAGAAGAAAACTGCTATAACCTGTCCAATACTAGAAGCTATTTGAGTTGCTTTTACACGTTTCATTTTCATGGCAAGTAAGGCTCTTAAAATGCGACCACCATCCATTGGAAATGCTGGTATAATATTAAAAACCACTAAACCTACATTCACTACAAATAAAAGGAATAAAAAATTTTGCCAAGTGAAACTCATTAAGACCTCAAAAGTTTCCGTGAAATTTAAATATATAAATTCATTTACGGGTACAATGAAATAAAGTAATATAGCTATAATCACATTTACCAAAGGACCTGCTAGCGTTACTAAAAACTCTTGTTTGGGTGATTCTGGAATGCGCTCTAAACTGGCCATACCACCAATAGGGAGTAAGGTGATTTTTTTAGTGTCTATACCAAAACGTTTTGCGGTTAGTGCATGCCCTAATTCATGTAATACAACACATAGAAAAGTAGCTAGAACCAATGCAACATTAAACAAAATACTTTCGTTAGTTCCGCCACGTTTTAACTCACTAAAAACAATCCAAGCTATTAAGAAAAAGAATGTCCAGTGCACCTTAATTTTAATTCCAGAAACACTTCCTAAATTTAAATTTGCTTTCATTTTATAGATTTAATAACCCATTTATTATTCTCGTTAAGTGTAGCAAATAAATCATCTGAAATAAGCTTCGATGTTATTTTTGGAGGCTTTTTAAGGAATTTTTCATCTAAAACGACATTAACACCTTTGGGATTTAAATAATTTTTAATCGTTCCATTAGTGTCTATGATCACTTCATGATATCTATAATTCACCACATTTTTACCTAGTACATCATTTTCGCCAAGTTCTTTTTTGATTAATTGTAATGCAATGGTTTTATTTTTATTAAAATTTGAAGCATTTAAGAATTTTGTTTCTATAACTTTTTCACCTGTTTTATCGATATATCCAAAATACAGAATACTCTCTTTTTTTTCTGAAATTAAGCATCTGTCATTATTAAATTCAGGGTAATGGCCATAATCGGTTTCAGTTAAAACCAAGTCATCTCTAAAATTTATAAGAATAGCACCTTTATCATTTATAAACCCCCACGAATTGTCTTTTTTAATGGCTGCAACACCATCATTAAAAGGGGCTATAAAATCCAGTTCTTCAAGTGTTTGAGCTAGCGTAAAAACAGGTAGTAATAGCAGTGTAATTAGTGCCTTTTTCATGATCAAATATTTTATAATTGTAATCTAAAGTAAGGTGTTTAAATTTATTATAAAATGATATTCATCATTCTAAAGTCATACTCAGTTGGTATGGGTTAGCTGGATTTTATAACATTGATAATATCGTTTTTTTGGAGTACTCCAGATTGTCTCCAAACTTGTTCTCCATTTTTAAAAAGTATCATTGTGGGAACACCTCTAACTTGATATTTCGCTGCTAGGTGTTGATTTTTGTCTACATCAATTTTTATGATTTTTATCCCATCTTCAAGGTCTTTTTTTACTTCTTTTAAAATAGGAGCCAACATCTTACAGGGGCCACACCAGTCGGCATAAAAATCGACTAGAACAGCTTGTTTTGTATTAATTAGTGTACTAAAGTTATCTTTCATGTGTTTAGTCTATTATTTTTTTAATTCTAATTCTAATTTTGCAAGCATAATTAATTCCGATTTATTTAATCCCGAAAACGAAGCTGCAATAGCATGTCCTGTTCTTAATATTAATTTTTTAATATTGGCCGTAAATAAGTGTGGTTGTTCATTTTTATAATTTATAAACGCGGTGTAGCACGCTTTAGGGTCTAGATTTTCTTCTTCATTCAACCAATCAAAAATAATTTCTATTTGGTATGCCGCATCGGTATTGAAGGTGTCCTCAATAACATCGACTTCCAACCAATATGTTTTCACTAGTTCTTTTAACTTATCAAACTCCACGTCCCGCACATGCTTGTCTGCTGCTGCAATGGCATAGAACAACTTACCTAGGTTTTGGTAAAATTTTAGAGTCATTTTCTTTTTTGTTTTCATAGTCACCTAAATTTGAAATATTAAAGTTACGTACTTAATATTTTATTTTATATGATATAAATCAGTATTGTTAATGACAATTTTTTCGTACTTTTATGTGCTATTTACATACGGTTTTTTATGTTTCCACAAGACAAAAAAATATTTAATATTCTTTTAGAAATCGTTTCTGAAGCTGTTATTATTGTTGATAATAACCAAAAAATTGTGGAGGTTAATACAGCTTCCGTTCCTGTTTTTGGGTATAGAAAAAAGGAAATGATAAGCAGGAATCTAAACTTGCTTATTCCATCAAATTACCATAATAGCATTTCAAAGTATTTTAAAAAATTTGTTGAAAGAGGTAAACGCCGGAAATTGGGAGAAGCTACAGATATTTATGGCTTAAAAAAAGACGGTACTATTTTTCCAACAGAGATTGAATTAAATCCCTTTACCATCAGCAATAGATCATACGTTATGGCTCTGGTTAAGGATGTTTCTGAAAAGAAAAAGATTGAGAAAACCCTCATGTTGCGTACCCAAGCTTTGCAATCTGCAAACAACGGCATTATTATAACAAATGCTTTAAAACATGATAATCCGGTTATCTATTATAATTCTGCATTTCAAAAACTTACAGGGTATTCTGACGCAGAAATAATTAATCATAATTGCAGGTTTTTACAAGGTAAAGACAGAGACCAAAAACCTCTTAAATATCTTAGGGATTCCATAAGAAAAGGGGAGAGCTGTCAAGCAACACTTCGTAATTATAAGAAAGATGGTACGATGTTTTGGAATGATTTATATATTTTTCCTATAACCAATACTAGGGGCACCGTCACAAATTTTATTGGTATACAGAATGACGTGACTCAAAGAATAAAAATTGAAGGAGAACGACTTCATTTATCAACAATTTTCGACAAATCTTTAAATGAAATTCATGTTTTTGATGCCAAAACCTTAAACTATATTAATGTTAATTTTGGTGCCCGAAAGAATCTTGGGTATACTATGGAAGAATTAGCTAACATGACTCCCATAGACATAACACCTTATGCGGATGAAATTGAGTTAAGAAAGACTATCGATGTTTTACTTAATATGAATGTTGAAAAACTAAAACTTGAATCAGTACATAGACGTAAAGATGGAACAACATACCCGGTAGAAGTCCATCTACAACTATCCAATTTGGGTGATAAAAAAGTTTTCGTTGCCATTATTTTAGATATTACAGAACGAAAAAATTACACCACAAAACTTGAAAATAAAGTAGAAGAAAGAACGCAACAACTTAAAATTGCGCTAAGTAAAGAAAGAGAGCTCAATGAGCTAAAAACGAAATTTTTATCTTTAGTCTCACATGAATTTAAAACACCTTTAAGTGGTATTTCAACATCTAGCCAGCTACTTAGTAAATACCGATTAACCGAACAACAAGATAAGCGCGATAAACATATAAAAACGATAACCGATAAAGTTCACTTTTTAGATAATATTCTAAACGATTTTTTATCAATAGAAAAATTAGAAACTGGAAAAATAAACTATATGTTTAGTCATTTTAAACTTAGTAAGGTTGTTAATGAAGTGGTTTATAATTCTAATATGCTTTTAAAAGAAGGACAGCAAATAAACTATCCGGAAAATATTGATGATTTGTCGCTCTATCAAGACGAAAAAATCATTCAATTAATATTCTCAAATTTATTGCATAATGCCATTAAATATTCTCCTGAGGGTACCACTATAGATTTACAAATTAAGCAAGACAGCACGGATACTTGGCTCTTAATAAAAGATCAAGGCATGGGTATTCCAAAAAAAGATCAAACAAGTATTTTTGAACGGTATTTTAGAGCAGAAAATGCCATGAATATTCAAGGTACAGGTATTGGGTTAAATATTGCTAAAAACCATATGGAAAACTTAGGAGGGACTATATCTTTTGAGAGTAAAGAACATATAGGTTCAACTTTTATTATAACATTTCCTAATATAGCAGCACAATGAAAACAGTTTTACTTATAGAAGATGACACGGTTTTAAGAGAAAACACGGCAGAACTCCTGGAATTATCTGGTTATAACCCTATAACAGCTTCAAATGGAAAAACAGGTGTTGCATTAGCCAAAAAGCATCAACCTCATGTTATTATTTGCGATATTATGATGCCCGAACTAGATGGCTATTCCGCCCTTAAAATACTTTCTAAAAGTAAACTTACAAAGTACATACCTTTTATTTTTTTATCAGCTAAAACGGAGCTTAGCGATGTTAGAAAAGGTATGAATTTAGGTGCAGACGATTATATTACCAAACCCTTTTCAGAAGATGATCTTATAAGTGCTATTGAAAGCCGTTTAGCAAAAGTGTCCATTTTGGAAGAATGGAATCAGAGTCAAGAAAGTACTCCAATTTTACCAGTTGAAGATGAAATAAAAACACTTAACGATTTAAAGATTTTCTTTGATGATTATGGCACTGAATTCGCGTTTAAAACAGAAGACGTTATTTATCATGAAGGTGATCATTCTAATTATATTTATCTAATTAGTGCTGGCGCTGTAAAATGTTATAGAATAGATGAACAAGGAAAAGAATTGGTAACTGCATTATATAAAGAAGACGATTTATTTGGTTACACATCATTTACGCATAATACACCACACCAGGAAACAGCAACAGCTATAGCAGACACTAAACTGTTAGGCGTTTCCATTATAGAATTTAATGAGATACTCAGTAAAAACCATAAAGTTCTTTTTGAACTTATAGACCTTTTAACAGATGATTTATCTGTGGTTAAAGAACAGCTTTTGCATATGGCTTATGGTACGGTTAATAAAAAAACGGCAGCTACTATTTTAAAATTTGCAGAAAAAATAAACCGTAAACCAGACGACCCCATAAAAATTTCCAGAAACGATCTGGCAAGTGTTGCAGGAATTGCGACAGAAACATTTATAAGGGCGCTAACCGAGTTTAAAAATCAAGGTATTATAAAAGCAGAAGGTAGAAATATTAAGGTAGTAGATATGGGAAAATTAAAAAGCATCATTTAGTTGCCGCTTTCATTAAAGCAAAGTGATTAATATCATTTTGTGTTTAACAACTTCACTTTAAATTGCTAAATATAAAGATGTAGTTTGATGAGAAATATATTATTACCTACCGACTTTTCTGAAAATTCATGGAATGCCATTAAATATGCTATTCGTTTTTTTGAAAAAGAAACCTGCAATTTTTATTTACTCCATGTAAGCAGATTAAGCCATGCTATTTTGAACGATTCTACTTATATGGATACTCCAGATGTTTTAGTAGATGTGGACACCAAACCAGTAAAAAAAGAACTTCGAAATATTTTAAAGCGTATTGCGAAAGGTTTCTTGCCCAATAAAAAGCATAGATTTTATACCCTTTTTGATTATAATTTCTTTATTGAATCGGTAAGAAAACATGTCGAAGAGAAAAAGATAGATTTTATCGTTATGGGTACTAAAGGTGCTTCAGGTTTAAAAGAAATTATTGTTGGCAGCAATACTGGCGATGTTATTACCAAAGTAAAATGTACCACCTTAGTTATCCCGGAAGACGCTAAACTAGTTAAGCTAAAAGAAATAGCGTTTCCCTCCGATTTTTCGCTAAGCTATAATATCGAAATACTAGATCCGCTTTATGAACTTTTAGAAAAATGTAAATCAACATTACGAATCCTTCACATAAGTAAAAGGAAAGACAATTTGAATAGCAACCAAAATAAAAGTAAAGAATTATTAGAGGATTATTTTAGTCCTTTACCTCATAGTTTTCATTATTTAACCAATAAAAAAGTAGAAGATGCCGTGCAATATTTTATAGAAAATAGAAATATAAATATGATTTGTATGGTAGCAAAAAACCTTAATTATTTCCAACACATCTTATTTCATTCAAAAGTTGAAGCCATAAGTTATAACACTAAAACACCTTTTTTAGTACTACACGAAAAAACATAATAGATCATGGATAATTCAATATTTTTAGCAAAGTTTTGGGGATGGTATCTCATCATATTTTTTTTAATATTAAGTTTAAATCCCAAGCGCATTAAACAAATTTTTAATGATTTAAATGATGAAAAATTTTTAATTGTCACATCTTTTGTAGCCATCATTGTGGGTTTACTTAATATTTTATTCCATAATATTTGGGAGCCAAACTGGAAACTTATAATTACCCTTATTGGGTGGGTGTCGCTCTTTATAGGTTTATCGTTATTTATATTCCCAGCTCGGACTATCACAATATTAAAGTTTATTAATATTAAACTGGTACAAGTGATTTATACCTTGTTGTTTTTTACAGGTTTGTTTTTACTAAATGTTGTTTATGAAATTATACCCATATAATTTTTTCTAAACTGATGGATATCATTTTAAATTTAAAAATATCTATCTAAGTTAGCATCATATTTAAAACGTTCTTTCACATAATTAAAAAAAATATAGGTAGCGTTGTTGCAAAATGATGATACCGAAACAAAGTGTTTGAAGCAATTATTTGGCAAGGAAACCTCAATATGATCTTTAGCGATAAAGGTGTGTTGTAGAAAACGGAAAGCTCAATGATAACATTAAATACTTTGGAAAAGCAGGGAGTTTCGACTTCCTGCTTTTAAAAAGCATAGGTGTTGTTGTTGCAAAATGATGATACCGAAACAAAGTGTTTGAAGCAATTATTTGGCAAGAAAACCTCAATATGATCTTTAGCGATAAAGGTGTGTTGTAGAAAACGGAAAGCTCAATGATAACATTAAATACTTTGGAAAAGCAGGAAGTTTCGGCTTCCTGCTTTTTATAAAAAATCAGAGCTTTGCATTGCAAAATGTTTAGTGCGGTATAGAGATGTTTGGAGGTATTGATTATCTGTAGATTTAATATCGCTTTTGTTAGGCATATTAATGACTAGGAGACGTTAGTTAATGACATCAAACATTTCAAAAAAGAAACAGGAAGTTTAGGCTTCCTGTTTCTTATTAAAAGTGTGGCTATTAATCGATCCACAGACTTCATAATGTGGACTAAAAAAGGGAATGTTTTATAAACAGTCCCTTTTTTTTGTAATCCCTTTTATGACTTAATGTTTGTGTCTTTTGAGTTTTATTCCAAACGATAAATCTCCAGCATCGCCAAGACCGGGGACAATATAAGATTTCTTGTTTAGTACATCATCTATTGTAGCAATCCATAAATGAGTGTTTTCAGGAAATATAGAACTCACATAATCAACTCCTGATTTTGATCCAATTACAGAAACAATATGTATCTGCTTTGGTTTTTCATGATTTTTTAAAGCGTTAAAAACATTTTCTAGAGTTTTACCCGTCGCTAACATCGGGTCTATAAGTATCAGTATTTTGTTGTCTAAATTTGGTGCTGCCAAATACTCTATGACTATTTCAAAAGTTTCTGGATTCTCATTACGTTGTCTATAAGCTGAAATAAATCCATTTTCAGAGTTATCAAAAATGTTCAGTAAGCCTTGATGCAAAGGTAATCCAGCTCTTAAAATGGCACATAGTACTAATTTATCGATAGGCAGGTTAATCATTTTTTTACCTAGGGGTGTAGTAATTGTTTGGGGTTTATAAGTTAGTGTTCTACTAAGTTCATAACCCAAAATTTCGCCTATACGTTCTATGTTTTTTCTAAAACGCATCATATCCTTTTGAATATGCACATCTCTTAATTCAGCTATAAACTGATTCAGAATGGACTTTTTATTACTAAAATCATGTACTATCATGTCCTCTAAAATTTAAGGTCTTTAATAGTGTAGTCATCACATATAAAAAAACAAGACAACCTTATTTTAGATATTTAGTTGAAAGGTCGTATTGGCTTTTTCTAACAATGTAACAACTTCATTATCCTTAATCGGATCGAAATTTTTATAAAACTGGCCAACAGCACGAAAGTTTTCAGGAACAAGTAAACAAATAGTATCGTTTACGTAAGGTATATTCTTTATTTTTTCAATAACCGAAGGTGGTCCAACGGGTAATGCTACAATAATCTGAGAAGGTTTTTGTTTTTCAATTAGTTTTATGCTCGACATGAGGGTATTGCCGGTAGCGACACCATCATCAACCACAATAACTATTTTATTCTTAAAACTAATAGGTTTTCTTGTGTCATAGTAGCCATCTTGTCTTTCTTTTAAAATGGTACGAATACGACTGGTTTCTTCTTCAATGTACATGCGGGATATATCATTGGCAGCATCGCTTAAAATCCTATCGGTTAGCGTTACCGCTCCTATGGCGAATTCTTTGTGCAATGGGTGTCCAATCTTTTTAGATAACACAAGCTCTAAGGGCAGGTGTAATCCTTTAGAAATAACATAACCAAGGGGGATGCCACCTCTAGGTATTGTTACAACTACCGCATCTTTATTATTGTGATAATTGCTTAATTTTTTAACGAGCAATAATCCTGCATCTGTTCTATCTTTAAACATGATTATTCTTTTTTGATCCCAAATACATGTTAAGCCAATGAACTGTTTGTTGTGCCACAATATCCAGTGCACCAGGCTCCTCAAATAAATGTGATGCACCTTTAACGATCTTTAATTCACAAATACCATTCATTTTGCTTTTGGCTTGTTCATTTAATATTAAAACATCCTTATCATGACCACCAACTATTAAAAGCGTTGGAGATTGTATTTTATCTAAAACGGGCATCGCAAGATCTGGTCTTCCGCCTCTAGACACAATAGTCTTAATCGTCTTACCTAAATATGATGCGGCTGCAAGGGCAGAAGCCGCTCCGGTACTTGCTCCAAAATAGGCTATGGGTAAGGCCTTGGTTTCTTTATTATTAATAATCCAATGCGTCGCTTTTAAAAGTCTTTCGGTAAGAAGTTCTATATCAAAACGGTTTTTATATTGGGAATCTTCTTGTGGCGTAAGTAAATCGAAAAGTAAACTAGAAAATCCTTGGGTTAATAAAAAATCGGCTACATAGTTGTTTCTTGTGCTTAGTCTGCTACTGCCGCTTCCATGAGAAAATAGAACAATCCCTTTGCTGTTTTCTGCACTGCGCAAATACCCTTTTAATTTTACTGAATTTACAGGGATTTCAATTTCTTTATTATAAATTTCTGTTATCATAACTATAATACTTAAATCATTTTTTAACCAACGGTCATGCCTCCGTCAATAATGTGTGTGATTCCAGTTATATATGTGCTTGTATCAGAAGCAAGAAATAATACAGATTGTGCGATCTCTTCGGGTTCGGCATATCTTTTAAAAAGGATGTCTTTTTCAAAATCTTTTTTTACATCCTCAGCATGACTTGGTGAAATGCTTTCTTCAATGGCACGCATCATTCTGGTATTAACAGGTCCGGGGTGAATGGTATTCACTCTAATTTTACGTTCGGAAAACTCTATGGCTGCTACCCTCATAATACCAACAATAGCATGTTTACTTGCCACGTAACCGCCGAGTCCAGAAAATCCTTTTAATCCAGCTACCGATGATGTAATTATGACACTTCCACCATCATTCATTTTTGGAATAACATATTTACAGCCAAACCAAACCCCTTTTAAATTTATGTCTATAACATTTTCAAAATCGGCATTTGGGTAGTCTTTAATTGGTTCTACAGAACCTTCTATTCCTGCATTATTAAAAAAGACATCAATGCCTCCAAATTTTGATAGTGTTGCCTTCGTATAGTTTTGTACGTCTTCAGCTTTTGAAACATCAGCATTACAATATGCCAAATTCTCACTGTTTAATTCTTTAGCAGTGGCTTTTAGTCTGTCTTCTCCTCTGGCCACCAACATGACTTTGGCGCCTTCGGCTAAAAATAGTTTTGCGGTTGCTTTACCAATACCTCCAGAGCCACCTGTAATAAGTATCACTTTGTTTTCTAAAGTTTTCATGCCGTTCTTTTTAAAGATTAAAACATAACATTTTGATAAATCATCGATTTAAGATTTTTAGGAAGTTCTGTTCTTAAATCTTCTAACTCTCCTAAAGAAATGTATTTTCTTAGCAGTATAAATGTCGTGTCTATATAATTTTCAGCCAATTCGTCCGATCCAAAATCATGAATGGACGTAACACCATCATATTTTCTTATTAAATCAATAAACTCCGTCATTGTTTTAATTTTTTCTTTTTTATGACTTGTCCAACCATTTACATAAACAGCTTTTAAAAACATGGGGAATTGTGCAATAAGTTGCAAAGATTCTTGTGGGGAAATGACATCTCTTAAAGCGTGCAAAATTGAAGACAGGATACGACCAGCTTTTTCTTTGTCGTTATCTAAATTCATTTCTTTAGTGTATTTTTTTAAAAATGCATTTGCTTCTGCTGCAAATTGATTAAAATTAAGTGCCATAACAGTTTGTTTTTAGTTTCAATATAAATATGCAAACTACTTGGGTTTTACCAAATGATATATATCAGTGCTGTATGTCGGAATTATTGAAATGTACCAATCTGATATATATCATTGTAATTGTGTGTTTTAGTATTTAAATTTAGTCGTAAACAATTTATGACCATGAGAAAAATACTGATTCCTACCGATTTTTCTGAGAACGCAATGAATGCCATTCATTACGCCATAAAACTTTTTAAATACGAAAAATGCGACTATTACATTATGCATGCCTATCAGGACGATATATATGCCGATGAAGATTTACTGGAAAAAGAAACTTTGGAGGAAATCACCAGGCGCACCAGTGAAAAGTCATTGAAAGAATTAGGCATTATTTTAAAAGAAATACACGAAATATCACCAAATCCCAGACATACTTATAATATCATTTCATCTAATAACATGCTTTTGGATGAGACGGATAAAATTGTAGACGAAGAGAATATAGATGTTATAGTAATGGGAACTCGTGGAAAAACCAATGACAAAAAGTTAACCTTTGGTAGTCACACATTACAAGTCCTTAAATACGTGCAATGTCCTGTATTGGCAATCCCCCAGGGTTATAAATATAAACAGCCAAAACACACGCTTTTCCCAACAAACTATTTAATACCCTATAAAAGACGGGAACTAAAATTGCTTTGTGAAATGGTTTCGCCATATCGTGCGGTAATAGATATGCTTTATATATCCAAAAGCAAAAAGCTTTCTAGGCGACAAGAAGACAATCAAACTTTTATAAAAGAAGAATTGTGTAAAAACAGTCTCAATTTTAAAACAGAAAAGAGCAAACATATAATCAATGCGATATATACATACATCAAAGAGCATGACATTGATTTGCTAGTCATGGTAAATACAAGACATTCCTTTTTAGAGAGTAATTTGTTTTTATCCATCGTCGATGAATTGAGTTTACACCTTAAAATTCCATTTTTAGCATTACAAAACATAAAACGCGATTAGTTCTAACTTAAACTAGAGAGTCATGAAAAAAATACTGTTACCTACTGATTTTTCCGAGAATTCTTGGAATGCTATAAGCTATGCTTTAAACCTTTTTAAAAATGAAACATGTACATTTTTTTTGCTAAATGCATATACACCTGTCATTTATCATGTTGAATATGTTTTGGTTAATCCAGCACAATATGGATTGGGTGATGCGGTTAGGGAAAACGCCTTAAAGCAACTGGATATTTTTAAAGACAGGATGACTAAAACGTTTAAAAACCCAAAGCATACCATTGAAACAATTGCGGCGTTTAATACTTTAGTTTCAGAAGTTAAAGAACTGGTTGCAAAAAAGAAAATTGATTACGTGGTAATGGGAACCAAAGGTGCCACTGGTGCTACCGAAGTTTTATTTGGCTCAAATACCGTGCATGTTTTTAAAAATTTAGACTGTCCTATTTTGGCAGTTCCCGCTGGTTTTAGTTTTGAAACACCACATGAGATTTTATTTCCAACAGACTATGAGATTGATTACAAAGACCATCACTTAAAACCCTTAATTGATATTACATCACTTTTTAATACGAGAGTGAACATATTAAATGTGTCTTATGGCTACGATTTGTCAGAAGACCAAGAAGCACACAAAAATATCCTGCAAAAAAGCTTCGAACATGTAGCGCATTTATTTCATAGTGTAAGTAATAAAGATGTGGCTGAAGCGATAACAGAATTCCAATTAAAGTCACGAGTAAACTTGCTGGTTATGATTAATAATAAGCACTCTTTTTTCGAAAATTTATTTTTTAAGTCGACTATAAATCAAATAGGGTTTCATTTAAATATTCCCTTTTTAGTAATTCCTGTAAAATCAATTACAGCATGAATGATCTAATAGACCAAACTATGAAAGTTGATGTCAATTAGAACGGTTTAATGCCACTTACGTTCTTTAGTTATCGCAATAACAACTATAAAAAAAGAAAAGATGAGACACCATATTTTGCTTCCAACAGATTTTTCAGATAACGCTTGGAGTGCTGCTGTATATGCCTTAAAACTTTATGCAGACTTCGAGTGCACATTTTATTTTTTAAATACAACGTCGATCAAAGTATCTATGCTTTCAAATCTTTCTAATAAATTATTAAATGTGATGAAGGAAGCGGCTATGAAGGAGTTGTTGGATTTAAAGGCCTTAGCAGAAAGTGGAAATGCGAATAGTAATCATGATTTTGAAATTATTTTAAGTACAGCTGATTTAAACAAGGCCATAAAACATACTGTAAAAAAATACAGTATTCATCTCATCATAATGGGCACTAAAGGGTCCACTGGAGCCCAGGAATTTTTCTTTGGCAGCAATACGGTTCGCGTTATAAAAAACACAAATTGTCCTGTATTAGTTGTGCCAGAGGAATACGATTTTATTGAGCCCAAACAAATTGCTTTTCCAACAGATTATAATCGTTTTTATGATAGTAAGGAGCTTACGCCATTAACACAGTTGGCAGATTTATATGATTCTAAAATTAGGATTGTACACATTAATATCAAAGAAGAACTTAATGCTGTTCAAGAGTATAATTTAAGCGCACTTAAAGGCTATTTAAGCAATTATGAGTCTAGTTTACACTGGATGCCCAAGTACGCCAAAAAGGCCGTGGAAATTAATGATTTTATTGAAGAATTGGGCATTGATATACTAGCGATGCTCAAGTACAAACACAGTTTTATTCAAGCCATCATAAAGGAACCCGTTATAAAAAATTTAGGGTTTCATGCTAAAATTCCGTTTTTGGTAATTCCCGAGTGAACTGATTTATATCATTGCCACCACTAGTGTGTATCGGTAAATTTAGTAATGTAACTAAGTACAAAATATAAAGAGAGTGCCTGTAGAACTTTAGTCTGAGCGCAGTCAAAGGCAATGCAGATAGCATTCTAGTAGCATTTCGATCGCGCTCCATATGACACTTTTAATTTTTGTGATGTACACCAGTGAAACACTTTAAAAAATAAGCTCATGAAACGCAAAATATTATTACCAACAGATTTTTCTAAAAATGCCTGGCATGCCATAACCTATGCTTTAGAGCTCTATAAAAAAGAGCCTGTTGATTTTTATATTTTGAATGTGTTTTCTAATAGAGTCGATATTCTAAGTAGTTTAATAAAAATGGAACCTGGAAGTGAAATGTATGAAACCGCAAAACTAGATTCTGAAAACGGGTTAGCCAAAGTTTTGGATATGTTAACGTTTAGAGAGTACGATAATACAATGCATCATTTTGAAACGATTTCTAGGTTTCATAACGTTGTTGAAGCGATTACGGATATCGTAGAAGAAAAGGATATAGAGATGATCATTATGGGCACCAAAGGCAACACAGCCTCTAGAACAAACGTTTTTGGAGGTGTGGCCATAGATGTGATGGAAAAAGTAAGAAACTGTCCTGTAATCGTAGTTCCAGAGCAAGCCAAACATAACTTACCAAAAGAAATTGTATTTCCTACGAGTTATAAAACCCATGTAAAACGGAGAGAACTCAAATATTTAATCGATTTGGCTAAAAATTGTGATGCTTCCATTCGGTTTTTACATGCGGCTACCGAAGACACATTGAGCGAAAAACAACTCAGTAATAAAGCGTTACTGCAGGACTATTTTGAAAGTGTACCGCACACATTTCATACACTAAGTCATACAGAAATACCTACCGCTATTATATGCTTTATAGAAAGTAGAGATAGTGATATGGTGGCCTTTATAAATAAAAAACACGCTTTTTTTGGGAGCATATTAAGCAATCCATTAGTAAAAGAAATTGGGTACAGCTCTCATGTTCCCATATTCGTAATGCACGATTTAAGAAACTGAATATGAATTATAGTCTTTATAGAAAGACCTTTAAATTATTTTATTATGGTACAGTCAAAATTCAATCTAAAAAAAAGAAGTACAGGTGTTTGGTTAGATAAAGAAAAAGCCATCGTTGTAACCCTGGTTAATGGTGAAATTAGTGTAAACACCGTACTATCAAACATAGAATACTTTCATGTTATTGGTGGTTCGGGTACGCGACTAAAAGGAGGTCCGCAAGATGTAGTTCAAGATAGTAAATATTTAGAACGCGAAAAACTTCAGTTAAAAACATATTTTAAAACTATAGCTTCAGAAATCAAAGACTCAGATGCAATTGTACTTTTTGGTCCAGCAGAGATTAAAGACAAATTCAATAAAGCGTTAAACGCCTCTTATAAAGATTTAAGTGCTAAAGTTAAAGATGTAGTTACAGCAGATAGCATGACCAAACGTCAAGTAAAAGCTTGGGTAAAAGCCTTTTATAAAAAGGGTAGATTGTAGTTCGTATTTTTAAATGAATACCAGTTTATATGGAAACTAACACCATTGATATCATTAAATCATCGGGTGAGAAAGTGAAATTTTCATTGGATAAATTAAAGGCATCTTTAAGGCGTATTGGTGCAGATCAGCAAACGGTAAATCAAATTGTAGACAATGTAAGAGATGAGTTATATCAAGGCATTTCAACTAAAGAAATCTATAACAGGGCGTTTGCATTACTTAAAAAAAAGAAAAGTTATTTAGCATCCAAATACAAACTAAAAAAAGCGATTTATGAGCTGGGACCCACCGGTTTTCCTTTTGAACATTTTATAAGTGCCATTTTAAAATACTCCGGATATAAAACGGAAGTGGGTACAATTTTGCAAGGGCAATGTGTCACGCACGAAATTGATGTTATGGCTCATAAAAATAATAAAACTAGTGTTATAGAATGTAAATTTCATAATGAAGAAGGCCTTAAATGTAATGTCAAGGTGCCGCTATATATAAATTCACGGTATAATGATGTGAAAGCCTTTTGGAATGGGAATTCTAAAAACAGAAATACGCTCACTAAAGGGTGGGTAGTTACAAATACGAGGTTTACAGACGCTGCTATACAATATGGTAACTGCGTCAATTTGTATTTATTAAGCTGGGATTACCCTAAAAACGACGGTTTAAAAGAGCGTATAGACCGGTTAGGTTTATATCCCATTACCGTATCTACTTTATTAACCAATAGAGAAAAACAGTTTTTATTAAGTCGGGATGTTGTGCTTTGTAGACAATTAGTTGGCGATGCTTTTTATTTAGACCATTTGGGTGTTTCAGAGATCAGAAAAGAAAAAATATTAAAGGAAATAAAAATGTTATGTAACAATTAAACTTATGGACCCTTTTGTGAGAATAAATTTTTTAGGCGCTGCCGGTGTGGTTACAGGTTCTAAATTTCTTTTAGAAACCTCAGAAAAAAACATCTTGATAGATTGTGGTATGTTTCAGGGGTTAAAAGAATTGAGGGAACTTAATTGGAGCCCGTTACCCGTTAATGTTAAAGCTATCGATGTGGTATTACTAACGCATGGCCATTTAGATCATGTGGGCTACTTACCACGACTGGTAAAACAAGGGTTTACGGGTAAAATTCTAGGAACCGCACCAACGCTTGCTATTGCAGAAATCATATTAAAAGATAGCGCCAAAATTCATGAGGAAGAAGCCAAAAAAGCAAATAAAGAAAATTATTCCAAGCACAATCCCGCATTGCCCTTTTACACCAAATTTGAAGCTGAAAAAACCATAAAACAGTTTCAAGTAGAAATGCCTGATAAATGGATTCAACTTTCAGCGAACATAGCCTTTCGTTTTCAGTATAACGGCCATATTATTGGAGCTACTTTTATTGAATTGGATATAAACGAAAAACGATTTGTGTTTTCAGGAGATATTGGCAGAGCTAACGATTATTTATTAGACAATCCTAAGAAACCCGAATGGGCCGATTTTTTATTTATTGAAAGTACTTACGGGAATAAATTACATCCGGATGATGATATTGAAGCCATCCTTTCTCAAATGATTAGCGAAACCATTCAGAAAAAAGGAAATTTAATCATACCCAGTTTTGCTGTAGAGCGGCTTCAAACGCTTATGTATGTGCTTTGGAAACTGTATAAAAAAAATAAGATACCAAACATTCCTATTTTTATTGATAGCCCCATGGGAAATAATGTTTTAGAGGTTTTTAATCGGTTTCCAAAGTGGCATAAATTATCTCAGGCAGATTATAATGCCATGTGCAACCATATTAACATCATTCAATCGTATAAAGAAACCTGGGATACCATTGACGATACACGATCTAAAATAATTATTGCTGGTAGCGGTATGGTTACAGGTGGTCGTGTTTTAACCTATTTACAACAACTTATTGATGTGGCATCAACCACAGTGCTTTTGGTGGGCTACCAAGCGGAAGGCACCAGAGGGAGACAATTACAAGAAGGGGTGCATGAAGTACGTTTTTTTGGCAAATACTATCCTGTAAAAGCCACGATTAAAAGTATAGAAAGCTTATCGGCACATGCCGACCAAAACGATTTATTAGATTGGATGAGTAACATTAAAAACATTCCAGAAAACGTTTATTTAATTCATGGCGAATCGACTGCCTTAGATGCGTTTCGAGTAAAAATAGAAGACACCTACAACTGGCAGGTTACCATACCAAAACTTACAGATGTAGAAAAAGTGATGATATAACCTTAAAACATATAAATTATGGAAACACTACTAGCGTATAAAAGCTTCACAGATGATAAATCTATAGAAGAGTTACAATATTCTATAGCGACGGATATCACGAGCCTTGAGAATTTAAAATTCGAACTTCAATTTTATAAAGTATTATTAGAAAAGCCCATTTTCAAACCTCAGGTCATTAACCTTTATGAAACCCTGGTTAAGTTTAAAAATGAAATACAGGCGCTCCATGAAAACAGCACAGATTTTTTACATGATTTAAGTACACATGCCAATCAAATTGGAACTAAAATTGAATGCGAAGATTTGGCTTGCGATCATTTTTTTATTAATGAGCATGATGCCGTAAAACTCAAAATATTCAACTTTAAGGAAAAAATATTCATTTTTAAATTCAGGTTATTTCAGTATTTAGAAAGTGTTATTAACAGCTAAAAGTTAAAAAAAGGGCTCGTAATTTACTGGTCTGACTGATATATATCATTGTAAAAATCTGATTCTGATGATATATTAGTGTCATTACATAAGTTTAACCTAAAACATAATATTATGACAACATTAATGAAAAAACGAAGACGAAACAGTTTCTTTACACCTGAAAGTCAATTACTTACTCCTTGGAGTAGTAATCTATTAAGACCTTGGGGAAATAGATTATTTGAGCCTAGTTTAACACGGTTTGACGACATTTTTGATAATGATTTCTTAGAAGAAAATAGTTTGATGCCAGCAATGAACGTGCAAGAGCATGAGGAAGATTTTGAAATCGAATTTGCAGCACCAAGCTTTAATAAAAAAGACTTTGAAGTTTTTATAGAAGAGGATGTGCTTCATGTTCGTGGTGAAAAAGAAGAAGAAGATGAGACAAAAGACGAAGATTATACACGCAAAGAGTTTAGTTATAAATCTTTTGAAAAATCTATGACACTTCCAACGACTATAGATTTAGATCAAGATGTGAAAGCAGTTTACAAAAATGGTGTTCTTAAAATTAAATTATTAAAAAAAGAAGAAGCCGTTGTAAAAGAAGTTCCTAAAAAAGTTATTGAAGTTCTATAACTTTTTATGTAGAGCAGAAAGTAATCATACCAATTTAGCTTTAAAATGGTGTATTAATAATTTGAATTATTTTTTGTTCATATCAAATATAAAATATAAGTATAGCCTTGGTTACGGTTTGATTTTATATTGAAATATGAGCGCAAAAGAAACATAATTATATGTGGTATTTTATAGCTAAAGAGGTATTAACCCTCATTAAATTGCTTTCTGCTTTTTTTCAATCTCAAAATAAATCAAAATGAAAACAACAAAAAGAAAAGTAAAAAAATACGAAGCATGGTTAAGCCCAGAAACGATGCATAAAGGATCTCTTAATTGGCTATCTGAATTAAGGTTTGCTAAAGACGAGCAGCTGTTTTTTGATGATTTAGTAAAATCGTACACCCTTCAGCTTATAGATTCAAAACATTTTAAGGAAAGTAAAAAAATTGTCGACCAATTAAGCACACAGCAAAGGGAAACCGATGTACTAATTGATACCATAGTAAATCATGAAAAAGGACTTAACATTATGGTAGATGGTATTGATCAGCTTAAAGAAGAAAACGCGTATAAAGATGAACATGGAAAACTCATCATTCAAGTAAGTCTATTTTTAAAAAATTATAGAATTCTCAAAACAGAATTATTTACACTAATAAAAAGTATTATCAAAGAAGGAAAACAAAAACTCCTACTTCAATAAAACAGAGCACTCATGACACCTTTTAAAATCTTAGCCATTTGCTTTTTGATTTTTGGATGTTCCACAACAGAACTCGTTGAAAACTGGAAAAATCCAGATATCGAACAGTATAATCCCAAAAAAGTGTTGTTGGTAGGCATGACGGCTAACCTGGACGCTAGACTGCAATTTGAACAACAATTACAGGAAGAATACAAGGTTAGAGGTATAGAAGCGGTGATGAGTTCCACATATTTTGAACCCACTTTTACGTCCTATAAAAAAACAGAAATCGAGCTTCTGGCACTAGAAGGTCAGCTTATAATGGATGGTTTTGATACCATCTTATTCACAAAAGTTATAGGCGTAGAAGATAACATTATTTACAAGTCGAATTATGACGGCTATGATAGTACCTATAGAAAGTTTAGCGAAGATTATTTAATGTATCAAGATGCTTACTATAATCCAGATTATTATGAAGATTACACGGTGTATCATACAGAAACAGCCATGTATTGTATTTGCCCTACCAAAGGCAGATCGCTTATCTGGAAAGGCTATATAGATATTATGGATCCAGAAACTATTAGTGAGACTGTAAATGATTATGTAAGACTTATGGTTGTGGTTTTAGACGAGCAACAACTTATCAATTCAGAGTTAGTAATGCCTCAAATACATGAAGAAGCTATTAAGTAATATGAGTGTTGTGGTTAATAGAGGCGTGGTTTTGCTTTTTATTTTAATGCTACCAAGTTGCGCTTCCACAAGACTCATAAATAGCTATAAAAACCCGGAGTATGCCTTTTTTAAACCTCAAAAAATTTTAGTTGTTGGTGTTACGCCTAATTATGACGCTCGGAAAGCCTTTGAGTTTGAATTGATAACCCACTTAAATGCTAGAAACATTATAGCCTTACAAAGTGCCGTTGTTTTCGACAGCTGCTTTACAGATTCCAAACAAACCGCAAAAGATATTGAAGCCCAGGTGGATGCATTACTAGCAAATGGGTACGATACGGTTTTGGTCTCTGCGATTAAAAGTGTCAGTGCCAATACATCTTATGGCAGCGAATCCTCAAAAACAGATTATCATTTACGGCGTTTTGCCCTGTATTATTTAGCCTATCAGGAAGCTTATTTTAAACAAGACCCGCCCGGCAGTTATAAAGTAGTCACTGTCGAAGCATCATTCTATCATCTAAACAAAGCGGCAACTACGGCGTTAATTTGGCAGGGATCTTTCGATTTGGTAGACCCGTACCATAATAAGAAAGCTATGGAGGCCTACACTAAAAAAATGATTAAAATTCTAGAGCGCGATAAAATAATACCAAATAAACTTTAAAATAAACGTTTGTAGGGTATTTGGGCGCTGGTTTTTAAAGTGGCTACATATTCCCGTAAACCCGAGTTATAAAGGCGCCATTTAAAAAGGTCTTGGCATCGAGTTGACTTTGCAGTATCACACCTTTAGGCTTCGTTTCCAGTAACCAATGTATGGCTTGCACTAAGGGCGCCGCTGTGGTAGTTTGTATAGCGCGTAACATGTGTTTACCTATTTGTAGTGGCTTTATATGTTTTGCGATTTCGGTTCGGCGTAAAACACCTTTGGCGTCTTTACCTGCAACAGCAGCATACACTATAATTTGGTCGTCTTCAACATGCGGAATTTCAGCCAGCATGATGTCTTGCAATCCGGAAATGGAATCTTTGGTGTTTTTTAATCCTTTTAGTTGCTGCTCAACCCAGCTATAATGGCCGGGATGCCGCAAGGTCTTATAATCCAGAGACCGCACTTTTCCGCTCAAGGCATCAGGAAGGTCTATTGCACCACCAGAAGAGAGATCGGCTTCATAAGTCCTGCCGCTTCTGCAATACCACCAGCACCTGCAATTATAATATCATAGTGGGTTTTCATAAGTAATGCTTTATAAAAAGAGGTACTCTAAGTTAAGCATAATTTGCCAATTTTGGAGACTAAAAGGGTAGCGTTTAAAAATTAAATAAAGAATTTAACCATGACATAAGTCATAAAAAACTTTCAAAAAAAAGAACTACATTTAACATCCAATTAAACCCTACTCCATGTTATAAATTAAAAAGGTCTGAAAAACACTTTATGAAAGATTCTGTAACCCAACTTGAAATAATTCAAGCATCTTATTTGAAAGAAAAATTAAGAGAATTATATGAAATAGAAAGTGAGAATGATATTATACGCCTACATCGCGCTATTAGTTGGGTAAAATGTGCTGAAGAAACTAATAATACAGACTTGAAATTTATAACGCTTTGGATAGCATTCAATGCGTGTTATGCTGATAATGATAATCATGATATGTCACTTACTGAAAAGAAACGTTTTAAAGATTTTATCAGTAGGTTAGTTATGCTAGATAAGGAAGAGCGTTTTTTTAAGTTGCTTTGGTTTAAATTCTCGGGTCCTGTGCGACTGTTAATGGATAATAAGTTTGCGTACAAACAATTTTGGGATGCATGGCGTGGTGAAAAAGTAGATTGGGAGCGTTTATTTAAGCAATCAAAAATAGACTCAAGAAATTATTTGGCTCATCAACAAGTGGCAGAACTATTAGGGTTGGTTTTAGATAGATTATATACGGTGCGCAATCAATTAATACATGGTGGTGCAACTTACAATAGCAAGGTAAACCGCTCTCAAGTTAAGGATGCCAGTCAAATTTTAGAGTTTCTTTTACCGATTATAATAGATATCATGCTTACAAATATTGATGAAGATTGGGGCGTTATTAATTACCCTGTAATTAAAGTCTAATCTATAACTTGTATAAAGCATCAATATTAACAAATATTTAAATTGAACATAACATGAACGAAATCATTTGCCCAAACTGTAAAAAAGCATTTAAAGTAGACGAGGCGGGTTTTGCAGATATTCTTAAGCAAGTTAGAGATCATCAATTCGAAGAAGAATTACAAAACAGATTAGATCTGGCTGAAAAAGACAAAATAACCGCTATTGCATTAGCAGAAGCTAATCTTAGAAATGCATTACAAGAGCAACTTGCAAAGAAAGACAGTGAGCTCAACGATTTAAAAGCAAAGAGCATTAGCGAACTGGCTAAACAATTGGCCGAGAAAGAAGCTGAAATCTCTAAGGCAAATTCAATAATTCAGAATGCAGAAATCGTGAAGCAGCTCGAAGTATCTCAGGCCGTTATGGCGATCGAAAAAGAACGGGACAGCTTAGCGAATGATCTCAAAACTAACGAAACCGAAAAAGAACTACTTGAAAAATCCTTAAATGTAAAATACGCTGCCGAGCTCAAAACCAAAGATGATATCATCAAGCTGAAGGATGAAGAAATTACGCTTCGTAAGGACATGAAGCAGAAATTGTCCACCAAAATGCTTGGTGAAACCTTAGAACTGCATTGTGAAATAGAATTTAATAAACTTCGAGCAACCGCTTTTCAAAATGCCTATTTCGAGAAAGATAACGATTCTAGAGGCGGCACAAAAGGGGATTATATCTATAGAGAAACAGACGAGGCCGGCAATGAAATCATTTCCATTATGTTCGAAATGAAAAATGAGAATGACGAAACGGCTACTAAAAAAAGAAATGAAGACTTTTTCGCCAAATTAGATAAAGACCGTACAGAAAAGACATGTGAATATGCTGTGCTGGTATCGCTACTAGAATCTGAAAATGAATTTTATAACACAGGCATCGTAGATGTATCGCACAAACACGATAAAATGTACGTGGTGCGCCCGCAGTTTTTTATTCCCATCATCACGCTACTTCGTAATGCCGCCATGAATTCCATGCAATACAAAGCAGAACTCAATTTAATGAAGAACCAAAACGTGGACATTACCAATTTTGAAGAAAAAATTGATGTCTTCCGAAAAGGCTTTGCCTATAATTACGATTTAGCGAGCCGTAAGTTTAAAACTGCCATTGATGAGATCGATAAAACGATCAGTCATCTCAATAAAACAAAAGATGCCTTATTATCCTCAGAAAACAACTTACGCCTGGCTAATAATAAAGCAGACGATTTAACCATTAAAAAATTAACCCACGGCAATCCGACTATGAAAGCGAAGTTTGATGGGCTTTAGGATGGCAAATAATAAATTAAATATCTCGTATTTCGAGATATAAATTATTACATTGTAAGCTTAAAATAAGACTTGATGAACCGTATTAAAGAAGTACTTGAAGAAAAAGGAATAAAGCAGACTTGGTTAGCTGAAAAGCTAGGTAAGAGCTACAATATGGTGAATGGCTATGTGCAAAACAGGCAGCAACCGAGACTTGAGGTATTGAAACAAATATCTGAAATTTTAGATGTGAATTTAAAGGACTTGTTAAACTAAATAAGAAAATATAGATTTTATGAACATATTTAAAGTCCACAACCAAATTATTAGTGATTATAAGTCTTATATAAAAAGCTTTTTATTTATTAGAGATGAAAGAATAAGTGAAGTTGTTGATGAAGAATTAGAAGCAGGAAGATTATGGCCTGAACCTTTAATACAATTTAATCCAACATTCGAAAAAGGGACTTCAATGTCTAAGCTTGTCGATGAAGGGGTTGTAGCACCTGAATTGAATGATATTTTTGATGGCTTTGATTTATATAGGCATCAAGTAGAAGCGATTAAAAAGGGAGTTCAAGACCAAAGTTTTATTGTTACGTCTGGTACAGGTTCTGGTAAATCTCTAACCTTTCTTGCAACCATATTTAGTGATTTATTAAAAAACACAGGTACATCTGGTGTAAAGGCAATCCTGGTTTATCCGATGAATGCTTTAATTAATTCTCAAGAGGAAGAAATAAAAAAATATGCTGAAAATTATAAAGAGAGAAATAACGGAGAAGAATTTCCAATAACCTTTGCTAAGTATACAGGACAAGAGGCTGGGCAGGAAAGAAATGTAGTAAGGGATAATCCACCTGATATTCTACTTACCAACTATATGATGTTGGAGTTGATGATGACAAGGGCTTCTGAAGATGGACTTAGAGCTTCAATATTCGAAAGTTTAAAATATTTAGTTTTTGATGAGTTACACACATACAGAGGCAGACAAGGTGCCGATGTCTCTTTATTGATTAGAAGAATTCAATCTAAATCTGTAAATAATATTATTTGTATTGGAACTTCTGCTACTATGGCTAGTGGAGGAACGTTGAAGGAACAGAAATTAGTAGTGGCTAGTGTAGGGAAACAAATTTTTGATAAGGAGTTTGATACTTCTCAGGTAATTGGGGAATATTTAGAAAACACTACAAATAGTAAGGAAGTTGACATAAATATATTAAAGTCATCTTTAAATTATAAAATTGACAGATCCTCTGGGCCAGATGAGTTTATTGCACATCCAATAGCAATATGGTTGGAGAATGAAATAGCTTTAAGAGAATTAGACGATGGCTTTTTGCAAAGAGAGATTCCGTCCTCTTTATCTGATATTGCTACAAAACTTAATAAAGCAACTCAGATTGATTTTAGCATATGCAAAGAGCAACTTATTTCATTTTTAAATTGGGCAGAGACCTTAAATGAAGAAGCTTCCAAAATGAAGTATAGGAAAAGCTATCTTCCTTTCAAATTTCATCAATTTATTGCTCAAACAGGAAACGTATCTGTAACATTGAATGAACCAAACGAAAGACAAATTACTTTAGATAATACGCTTTATCTAAGAGATAAAGAAACCAATGAAGAACTTCATGTCTTTCCAGTATTATTTAGCCGATTTTCAGGGCATGAGTTTATTTGTGTTAAAAAGGATATAGAAAATGGAAAGATAATTCCTAGGCTACCTAATGATCTACCAACAAAAATCACTAAAACTTCCTTAAAAGGAAATAAGGCATTAGGAACCAAAAAAAGACAACTAGGTTGGTGTGATTTTCCTGAAGGCTATGTGATTTTTGATTTTGGAGATGAGCTTTTATGGGAGGAAGATAAAATTGCAGATTTACCAGAAACATGGAAAAAGAAATCTGATACCTCAGTACTCGAAAATTATTATGAGACTAAAATCCCTCAAAGAATATGGGTAGATAGATTTGGGAATTTTAATGAAAATGAAAATAAAGATGCCACCATGAAGCCTGCATGGTTTTTACCATGTCATTTACTTTTAGATCCAACTTCTGGTGTGATTTTCGATTCTAAAGTACACGAGTTTACCAAATTAATGAGACTTGGTAATGAGGGTCGAAGTACTGCAACAACGATTACAGCACTGAGTACGATAAAAGCGCTGAATGATCAAGGACTTCCGGCAGATCTTCAGAAGCTTTTAAGTTTTACGGATAATAGACAGGACGCGTCTTTACAGGCTGGTCATTTTAATGATTTTATCTCAACTGTTCAATTGAGATCAGCAATTTATTATGCCCTATTAGATGAGTCTGAAGGTTTAAATGCAAGCAACATAGCAAGAAAAACGGCTGATAAATTAAACTTAAAAGAAATTGAATTCGCAAGAAGACCGTCAGATAACCTAAAGTATCCTGATGCCAAGAATAGAGAAATGCTAGAAGAGTATTTGTTTACTAGAATAGTATATGATTTAAAGCGAGGTTGGAGATATAACACCCCAAACTTGGAACAATGTGCTCTAATTAAAGTAGGGTATTTAACTATTGATCAACTTGCTCAAGATGATGAAGAATGGGGTGAGATTCCTTTAATGAATAGTTTATCAAGTGAGGAAAGGCTTGATATTCTTAATCAGGTCACAAGCTACTTTAGAACATCATATGCTTTAGATCATAGGAAATTAGAAGAAGGTAAGAGGGCTGAATTAGCAAATGAAATAAAAGATAGACTTAGGACAGACAGTAATTGGTGTTTAGATGAAAACGAGAGAATTGATGCACCTTTAATTTTATTACCACGAGGAGTAGGTAAAACGCCTTATGGAGTTGAAATTGCAGGTTGTGGTCACCTTAGTGCAGTAGGTAAATATTTTAAAAGATTATTTATCAAATATCAGGGAGAGCTTCCGTTTAGAGGAGATGAGTTAACGGATTATTTGGTTAGAATATATGAAATAATGAAATCTGCCCAAATTCTTCACAGCACTGAGGTTAAAGGATCAAAAGGAACTGTTTTAGGTTATAAATTAAGACTAGATCAGGTTGTATGGAAACTTGGTGACGAAAAAACCGTAGAAATAGATAAGGTACGGATTAATGCCATTGATGAGATTACGTTGAAACCAAATACCTATTTCCAGGACTATTATAAAATTAATTATTCTAATCTTAATAAAAATATTTATGGTGCTGAACATACAGGACAACTTAATTCTGCAGACAGACAAGAACGAGAGATAGGTTTTAGAGCTGGAGAAATTTCGGCGCTATTTTGTTCACCTACAATGGAACTTGGTATAGATATCAGTAGTATGAATGTTGTGCATATGCGTAATGTACCGCCTGGACCAGCTAACTATGCACAGAGAAGTGGACGTGCAGGGAGAAGTGGCCAAACAGCATTAGTAATGACCTATTGCTCTAATAGTTCACCTCATGATAGAAACTACTTTCAGAATGCTACAGAGATGGTAGCAGGAGCTGTTGCAGCACCAAAATTAGATCTCTCAAATCAAGGTTTGATAGAATCTCATTTCAATGCTTATATCTTTATGGAACTGGGTTTGTCTCAAGTAAGAACATCGGTTGCTGAGATTTTAGATTTAGAACAATCCGAAGATTTGCCAGTACGTGAAAATATTAAGGACTATATTCTAGAACAGGTACAAGAAAGACGCCATGAATGGGTTATACAGTATAAAAAATCTTTAATTAATATTTTACCCGAATTAAAGGAGAGTAATTGGTATAGTGATAAGAAATTAGAACTTCAGGCATCAAAATATTTAGAGTTATTAGATAATAGCTTCAAGCGATGGCGTGAATTGTATAAAAATGCAAATAACCTAATTCTTCGAGCGAGATCCATAATGGATGACCCGACAATAAAGACCGGAGCTCAAGAAAAGAAAAATGCCAATAAAGATCACTTTTTAGCACAAAGACAAAGAGAGCTATTGCTGAATGATAGCTTAAGAGGAACATCACAATCTGAATTTTATATTTTCAGGTATTTAGCTGCAGAAGGATTTTTACCTGGATATAACTTTACAAGACTACCTGTTAGAACCTTTATTGGAAATCGTGATAAAGGTGAATACATTTCAAGACCAAGATTCATTGCTTTAAAGGAATTCGGACCTAATAATTTAATCTATCATATGGGGAATAAGTACCGTGTGAATAGAATGATGTTGACGGATTCAGAGCATCTTATGCACAAACTTAAAATTAGTAAAACAACAGGATATGTTTTTCTAGATCATGAAGGGGTTAGTATAAATAACGACCCAATAACCAATCTTGAACTAAATTCTGATAAACGAGTAGAGAATAAATCTAATTTGTTAGAATTAGCAGAATCTCAAACAAAATTACTGGAAAGAATTTCTTCTCAAGAAGAAGAGCGTGCTTCATCAGGTTATGATATTGAACAATATTTCTCTTTTGCTGGAGGCATTAGAAATACTCAAAAATCAAAATTATCTTATGATGGTGAACTATTATTAGAGATGCGTTATGGTCCATCAGCTCGATTACTTCAAATGAATAGAAAATGGAGGAGGTCTAAACCAGGAGATGAAAATGGTTATAATATTGGTTTAAATACTGGATTTTGGAAGAATCCTTCAGACGAAGAGAAAGATCCTGATAAAGATCCTATAAAGAAAGTACATGTTTATACAACAGATATTGCAGATGTTCTTTATCTACAACCTGTAAAGACGTTAGGTATTGAAGAGGACGGTGTAATCACATTGACTTATGCTATAAAACGAGCCATAGAAAAGGAATTTCAAATTGAGGAGAGTGAATTAGGCTCTTGGAATATGGGATCAGGTGAGCATTCAAATATTTTGCTTTATGAAGCTGCTGAAAGTAGTTTAGGAGTGTTGTCTGAACTGGTTAAGAATCCAGATAGACTAAAAACTATTTTTAAAGAAGCCTATAAAACATGTTACTATAACCCTGTAACAAGAGAAGATGATAAACCTGAAGCGCTTAGAGCATCTTATGATGATCTGCTTTCATATTATAATCAACGCCATCATAAAATCATCGATAGGGAACTGATTAAAAAACCATTAGAATTACTAATGGATGCTACTATTGAAGTAGGGAAAAATGTACAACAAGGGTATCACCAACAATTTGAACTCTTAAAAGAGACTTACGATAAAAATTCTTCAACTGAATTAAAGTTTATCCAATACCTGTATAATAAAGGATTAGCATTACCAGATAGAGCACAGATAAACCTGAAGGACTATTATATATCAGCCGATTTCGTTTATGATAATGATGAGACGGGAATACAAACGTTTGTATTCATTGATGGATCTGTTCATGATGATGATGAAGTTAAAGAACAGGATGCTAAGAAAAGAGGGCTTCTAGCGGACGCAGGGTACGATGTTTTTGTTTGGAGATATGACGACGATCTAGCAGAATCAGTTAATAATAGAAAGGACATTTTTAGAAAAGTTTTAGAAAATGAGTAAAGAGCATAAGCCAGGTACTTTAGTAAATTATAGAGGAAGAGATTGGATTGTTATGCCTTCCGATGACAAAGAGGTTTTAAATATTAAACCGCTAGGCGGATCAGATCACGAAATGACTGGTGTTTTTTTACCGTTGAAAATTGAAGGTCAAGAAATAACAGATACACAAATAGATTATCCTACAGAAAGTGATATAGGAGATTTCGAATCGGCTAAATTGTTGTTTCATGCATCACGCTTGTCATTTAGAAATGCCGCTGGTCCATTTAGATGTATGGGTAAATTATCATTCAGACCTCGATCATATCAAATGATTCCATTAGTGATGTCTCTAAAACAAGATGTTACGAGACTTTTAATTGCAGATGATGTAGGTGTTGGTAAAACCGTCGAGGCCTTGATGATTTTGAAAGAGGCAATGGAGCGTGGCGAGGTAGAACGTTTTGCGGTTATTTGCTTACCACATCTATGTGAACAATGGAAAGGGGAATTAAAAGACAAATTAGATATCGAAGCTGAAATAATTCGATCCTCAACATTATCTAGGTTAGAAAGAAGGATTTTAGATCCTAGTATAAGTGTGTTTAGGCATTATCCATTTCAAGTCATTTCAGTAGACTATATAAAGCAATCTTCGAAGAAAGGCATTTTTTTAACAGACTGCCCAGAATTTATTATCGTCGATGAAGCACATTCCTGTGCAATGCCAGCTGGAGCTAAATCTAAAAATCAACAGCAGCGCTATAGTTTATTACACGATATAGCAGCAGACGAAAAGCGGCATTTGTTATTATTGACTGCTACACCACATAGTGGAAAGGATGAGGAGTTTAGATCATTACTTGGGCTTATAGATAAAAAGTTCAACACCTTAGATTTTGAAAATATCACACAGCAACAAAGAGTAGAGTTATCTAAATATTTTGTCCAGAGAAAAAGAGCAAATATTAAAAGATGGCTGAACCAAAATACACCTTTTCCAGAAAGAGAAACTAAAGAGATAGGTTATGTATTGAATGCGGCCTATAAAAACTTTTATACTGAAGTTTTGCATTTTGCACAGGGCATTACTAAGAAGGGTGAAGGAACCAAAAAAGGCTTGTCACATTATTGGGCTGCTTTAGCATTATTGCGTGGCGTAATGTCTAGTCCACAGGCTGGATTAGAAATGCTTAAAGCCAGAAGAGTAAAACAACTAAACACAATTGAGGAGTCAGATGAAAATCCGCTGTTCTTCTCTGAGAATAATGATTCAGATGTTGTAGAAACAGATCTCATGGAGAATTTGGAGCTTCAGTCTGATGACGTTAAAACTATCGATAGTCTTATTGCTCAGATAGAGAATTTAATGACATTAAAAAATGATCAAAAGGCTAGGTTAGCGGTTGAACAGGCACATGATTGGATCAAAAAAGGTGTGTATCCAATAATTTTTTGCAGATATATAGCTACTGCCAAATATTTAGGAGCTTTGTTGAAAGAAGCGCTACCAAATAATGTAGATGTACAAGCGATCACTTCGGAATACGCAGATGAACAGCGTAAAGAAATGATTGATCATATGGGTAAAAGTGAACGACGCGTTTTAATTGCTACCGATTGTTTGTCTGAAGGTATCAATTTGCAAGAACATTTCACAGCAGTTTTACATTATGATTTACCATGGAATCCTAATAGACTAGAACAAAGAGAAGGACGTGTGGATCGTTATGGACAAGCGGCTGATTGGGTTTATGCCTATTTGCTTTGGGGAGAAGACAACCCTATTGATAGAGTAGTACTTAATGTCTTAATTAAAAAAGTAAGGGATATCCAAAAAGCTACTGGTGTGTCCATAGTGATAGGTGATCAAAACAAATCTATTATGGACTCTGTATTGAAAGAAGTGTTATTAGATCCATCAAAAGCACAGCATACTAAAAACCAAATAACCATGGATTTTGGTGATGAGGTTTCCAACGTGGATAAGATTATTACAAATCAGTTAGAGCAAGCAAAATTAAAGGCTGAAAAGCTAAGAAGTATTTTCGCTAAAGAAAGTATAGATCCTAAGACTATAGAGGACGAGTTAAAAGAAGTTGATGAGGTCATTGGAGATGTCAAAACCGTTGAGAGTTTTGTTGTTCAATCCTGCAGGTCACTCGGTGCTATTGTTAATCAAGATTTAGAAGGTTATAGTTTAGATCCTTCCAATTTACCAGAGCATCTAAAACGAACATTACCAGAAGTACATGAAATCCCGTTGAGTTTTGAGTCACCAACACCTAGAGGTAGAGTATATATTGGTAGAAATCACAATTTTGTTGAGCAATTAGCCCAAATTATAATGTCTTTAGCATTTGAACCTAAAGCAGGAGTTGGGCAGGTTGCTAGAGCTGCAGTCATTCAAACAAATGCAGTGGAGCAACGAACAACCATTGTACAGTTTAGAGTCCGTAATGTTATAAAAGAAGTAGGTAGAAATAGAGAGTTGATTGCAGAGGAAATGTATCTCTGGGGATATTCTGGTTCTGGTGAACAAAAGAAAATATTAGATTATTCAACGTGTAAAACGTTGTTGTTAGAGGCAAGTAGTGCAGTAAACATTCCTCACGAACGACAAGAACAATTATTTAAGGAAGTTTCAGATACTTATGATACCCTCAAAGATGAAGTGCAAACATTGTCAGAAGATCGGGCAATGCATTTAGTTGAATCGCACAGTCGCTTTAAAGAATTAGTAGGAGGTAGACGTTATGAAGCTGTTCATCCAGTTTTGCCGCCAGACGTTATGGGAATTTATATATTAATAAATAAACCTAAAGCCTTGTAATTATGAAGTTTTCTAGTATTAATATTCAAGGTAATATTCTTTCTTCAGAGATTCTGGATAAAATCCGTACAGAAGAAAAATTCAAGCATCAGTCACCAGAGGCTTTTGGTTTATCACGTTCAGCATCTTTAAGAGATGAAATTGGCCATGCATGGGCAATTATGCGCACACATTGGCAAGCTTATAAAAAGAGGTTAGAAACCTTACCACAAGGAGATACAGGTACTAGTCTAACCAGAGAACGTTTAATAATTCCATTATTGGCAGAATTGGGTTATGAAGTCTCACGCCAAAAAGCGCAACAAATAGATGGTAAATCTTATGCCATTAGCCATGGCGCGGTAAATAGAGATCATTTTCCCATTCATATCATGGGATATAATGATAACCTAGATAAGCGCAGAGAATCTGGTGGACCTCGATTATCGCCTCATGCATTAGTTCAGGAGTATTTAAATAGTACTGAACATTTATTTGCTTTGGTTACCAATGGAAAACAATTAAGGATATTACGAGATTCTACGCGCTTAGTCCGTATGAGCTATGTGGAGTTCGATCTGCAACGCATGTTTGAGGAAGAACTCTATGCTGATTTTTCATTGTTATTTAGAGTTCTGCATTCAACTAGAATGCCCGAGAAAATAGATGCTGGACCAGATTCAGTAATTGAGTACTACCATCAAGAAAGTATGGCATCGGGTACTCGAATTCGTGAAAAATTGAGCGAAGCAGTTGAAGAATCTATTAAAACCTTAGCCAACGGCTTTTTAAGCCACCGAAAAAATGAAGCATTAATACAGCTTATAGAGGATGATCATTTAGATGCGAATACCTTTTATACGCATCAATTACGTTTAATTTATCGTGTATTGTTTTTAATAGTTTTAGAGGAACGTAATCTTATTTATCCTGAAGATCCTTCCGAAGAACAACAACGCTTTAGAGATATTTACTATAAATATTACAGTATAGAGCGTTTAAGAAAATTGACTGAAAACAGAGTATATGTTGATGCTGATAAATTCGATTTATGGGAGAGCTTAAAAACAACTTTTTTATTATTTGAAGATGAGCGTTATGGCAGTAAAATAGGCATTAAACCTTTGGGTAGTGGCTTGTTTGCCTATAATGCTCTAGGTAATTTAAAATCTCAATATCTAAATAATGGTGAGTTGATTAAAGTTTTAAAACATCTTACAACTTTTGTCGATGATCAGAATCAATTGGTACGTGTTAACTATTCCGATTTAGATGTGGAAGAGTTTGGGTCTGTGTACGAAGGTCTATTGGAATACGATCCTTTAGTTGAAAAAATTGGAAACCAATATCAATTCAGTTTTATTGTAGGTGATGGACGATCCAGTTCAGGTTCACACTATACACCAGAAGCGTTGGTAAAACCACTGATTAAGCATTCTCTGGATTATATTATTGCAGACAAGCTAAAAGAAGATAATCCTGAAAAAGCACTGTTATCTATAACTGTTTGTGACGTAGCCTGTGGCTCGGGTCATATCTTATTATCTGCGGCTCGCAGAATCGCGATTGAACTGGCAAGTAAACGTGAAGGAGCAGAACAACCCTCACCAACCTATTATCGCGCTGCAATTAGAGATGTCATACGTAATTGTATTTATGGTGTAGATTTAAATCCTTTAGCTGTGGAACTCTGTAAAGTAGCCTTATGGTTAGAAGCTCATAATCCAAACGAACCCCTTAATTTTTTAGACCATCATATAAAAAACGGTAATGCCATTGTTGGTCTAGCACATTTTGAAGAATTACAAAACGGTATTGCTAGCGAAGCTTTTAAAACCTTACCAGGTGATGATAAAGTTATAGCAGCTGAATTTAAAAAACGAAATACTTTAGAGCGTAAAACCACGCAAATAAGTACTTACGATATCGATAATGTAGATCTTGACCTACAAGGCTTGCAAAAAGAGTTTGCAGAGTTCACCAAAATGTCAGAACACACACCAGATGAGATTACACTAAAATCAGAGACCTATAAAGCACTTACCCAAGATAAAAAATGGTATCGTTTAAATAACCTAGCAAACTTACAGGTAGCGCAATTTTTTATTCCAAAAACACAAGAGAATAAAGAAAAGCTAACCACAAATGCTAAATACCGAACCTATTTGAATACAGGAGCACAAATACAAGACAGAGGCACCGCAAATTTCATAGCGAATAAAAAACGAGTTTTTCACTGGTTTTTAGAGTTTCCAGAAGTTTTTAGCAATGGTGGTTTTGATTGTATTCTGGGAAATCCACCATTTTTGGGAGGTCAGAAATTGTCAGGAGAATATGGATATCCTTTTACTCAGTTTATTCAAACGAAATATTCACCAATTGGTAGTGTTGATCTCGTAACTTATTTCTTTAGAAGGATTTTTCAAATTATTAAGGATGATGGTTTCCAATCATTAATCTCTACCAATACTATTGCTCAGGGAGATGCGAGGTTAGGTGGATTGTTATTTATTGATAACCATGGTGGAGATATCAATCATGCTGTTAAAAGTATGAAATGGCCTGGCATTGCGGCAGTTGAAGTATCGCTTATTACAATTTTTAAAGGTAATTGGAATAAGCAATACTTATTGAATAATAAAAATGTTAAACAGATTAATTCTCTGTTGACTGATTCTGAACCCCTGGGTGACCCATTAGCACTGAAATCAAATGACAAAAAAAGTTTTCAAGGCTCAATAATTCTCGGCAAAGGATTCGTGTTGAATAAAGAAGAATCTGAAAATCTTATCAAAAAAGACAAAAAAAATGCAGATGTTATTTTTCCTTTTCTGAATGGCCAAGATTTAAATAATAACTTTAATCGTTCTGCCAGTAGATGTGTTATTAATTTTTTTGACTGGGACTATAATAAAGCTCAAGAGTATCCAGAGCCGTTCAAGATTATTCATGAAAAAGTCCTCAAAGAAAGAAAGGAGGCTAATGCAAGAAAAATTAAAAAAGGGAGATCATTAAATAATGATGATTTCGCTAAAGTTGAAACATTTTGGCGCTATTTAAGACCTAGGCATGAATTGTATGAAAGGACACGAACTAAGGATAAAGTACTTGCAATTGCCAGAATTAGTAAAACAGTAGCATTTGAAATGGTTCCATCAAACCAAGTATTTGCTGATGCATTAGTCATATTTCCAGAGTACTTAGAGGAGCATTTCGCCTGCCTTCAGTCTACATTACATTTTCATTGGGCATGGAAATATTGTACTACCATGAAAGCTGATCTGAATTACTCACCAGGACAGACATTTGAGACTTTTCCTTTTCCAGTTAGAATCTCTCAACTTTCATCCATTGGTTCACAATTGATTGAAAAGAGAAAAAATATATGTCAAGAAATGGACATTGGATTGACTAAACTTTATCGTCTTTTTAATAATCAGAATGAAAAGAGAGCTGATTATGTAGAGTTAAGAAAGATCCAAAAGGCTATGGATGAGGCTGTTTTAGAAGCATATGGTTGGCAAGATGTAGAGTTGCGTCATGATTTTTATGAAGTAGACTATTTGCCAGAAAATGATAGAGTGCGTTATACTATACACCTAGATGCCCGTAAAGAGGTGCTTAAACGTCTCTTGCTGCTCAACCATGAGCGATATGAGGAGGAAATAAAGCAAGGTCTGCACAAAAAGAAAGATGTGTCAGCTTTTTATAAACAAAAAGGAGAGGCAATACCAGAAGGCACCGTTTCTATAGATGATAAGAAAGCAAAGACTAAAAAGAAGGTGTCTGTAATTAAGGAGCCAAAGGAACAGTATGGTTTGTTTTCAGAGGCATCTAATGAGATAAAAGAAGGTTGTAAAGTAACTATTCAAAAAGCAGATGGTTCTGTATTTAAATATCACATAACTAAAAATGCCATTAAAGGTGACTTCACTGGTGAGTTTAAACAGATAGCAACAAGCTCGTCATTAGCGCAAGTGATGTTGGGTAAAAAAACTGGCGATAGTTTTGAGTTTGGGAGTTTTGAGTTTGAAATTTTGGAGATGGAATAGATAGCGTGATCAAAAAATAAGTAGCAAATCAGATTTTAATATTCTTATGATTAATTGAAGTTAAAATCTAAAACTAATATTCTTTATGGAAAAAAATATTATAGATAAAATACAAGATTTCTTTGATGGTAGAGAAAACGAAATTTCAATTATAGAATTTCTTCGTAGGTATGAAAAAGAAATGCCGACCAAAACTCTGAAAAAATGTATTCAAGATAATATCGTAAAAGTTGACGGTTATAATATAGATGAAAATTTCAAACTAAGAGGTGGTGAAAACGTCAAGTTTATGACTAATTCATATGCTTTTGGTGTATCTATACCAAGTGCAGACAATTTTTTCAACTTTATTCTTAAAAATTTCTCTAAAGAAAACTCGTTAAAAACGGTATCTGTAGAATACTATAGTACAATACTTTCTGCATTAATATTATTTATTCAAAAGTTCAAATACGTATCCATAATTAATTCAGAAAACAGTAAAAATTATAGAGAGTTACTTCGAAAAATGCATTCCACATTGCGCTTTTCAGATAGAGAAAATTATAAATCTTTAAGAGATAGAAAATTTATTGAGCAATTAATTATTGATAAAAAGAAAATTGAAGATGATTTAAAGACTCTTGTTCAGAACGTTAATCAAGATAATATCAATCCGCAAAAATTGCTTGCGAAACTTAGCCAATTGAATAAAAATTTAATTTATCAAAATATTGTTGCACCACTTTGTGACAATAAATATTCAAACGTAGGTGCGATTAAAAATATTGTTACACCTTTTTTTGAACTCAATAAATTATCAACGGATCAAGAAAAATATCAACATTTTGAAGAAAATAGAAGCAAATTTGAATCTTATTTATTGTTGCTTAGTGAAAATACGAATCATTATTATGTGAATAATTTTTATTCCCCATTAGCCGAGGCTTTATTTCATAAATTTAAAGAAGATTGTAGCATAAAGGAAGAGAAAAAGGGTCATCTTTCAGTAAGCGATGTTAAAAGGAAATACAATTTTAAAGCTAGTTATAATGATAATATCTCTATACATTTTGAGCTGGTAAATGAAGGTGAAGGACTAGCCAAAGATATAGAGGTTCAAATTGTAGAGAATGAAAGCTTTAGTTCGAATAACCCAAGAAAAATAGAGGCTTTGCAACCCAATGAAAAGAGATCTTTCGATTTAGTTGTAAAGGTGAAAACCGAAACCAGTGAAAATGCAAAAATTAGCCTTAATTTAATTTGGACCGATTTAAGTGGTGGAAATAATACGATTAAACAAGAACTAATAATACAGGCACAATCTGAAAATATTGATTGGTCTGAGTTAAGAAAAAGTTCTATTTATGGATTTAGGAAAATAAAGGAAGAAGGAGAATTATTCGGTAGAAAGGACACTTTAGACAAACTTAAAAATAATATTAAAGGATCTTTAATACAATCTTATAAGTTGTTTGGTCAAAAGAGGGTTGGTAAATCTTCTATTGTAATGACATTAAAAAACATGATTAAGGATGAAGAAAATTTAATTGTAGTATATCATACATTGACAGGTGCTGCCGATCCAATTGTAGCATTAAATAATTTGGGTTCTAATTTATGCGAGGATATAGAATTTGCAATTGAAGATAAAGAACTTGATAATAAAAATGAGTTGTTAAAAATTACTCATGAAGAATTTAGAGGCTCTTTAAATCCGTTGGTAAAATATATAAAACGCCTTTTGCGAAAGAATGATGAACTTAAATTTATTTTTATCATAGATGAATTTGACCAATTAAATGATAAATTTTTCCTTCCTGGCGAATTCGGCAGGGCGTTTTCCTTGAGTATTGGTAAAACCCTAAATGGTTACGAAAATCTTGGCTTTATACTTGTTGGCTCAGAGAATATGGACTTGTTAAATTATCAGGAAATCAATTATAACGAATTTAGATCAATAAGAGTTGATACATTCGATTTAGATAGTGATTATGATGAGTATAAAAATTTAATAACTAAACCAGTTTACCCTTACATAGATTATTCAGAAAATTCAATAAAATTAATACATCAGTACACTAATGGAAACCCATATTTTACTAATATTATTTGTAAGATTATTTTAAATAAATGTCTTGACTATAATAACGCGGAAATTCATTCTGATGATGTTATTTGGGCCGTTAATAATTCAATAAAATCGGAACAAAAATCAACATTTGCACATTTTTGGGAAGATGGGTTAACTGATGATACTTTAGAAAAAAGAGAAAAACTATCTGATATTAGGAGAAGAATATTAGTAAGTTTTATAAATTTCTTTGAGGAAAAGAATGATTATCCAAATGCGAATGAAATTATTAGAGGCGTAAAATATCCAAAAGGTTACATAATCACAGAGGAAGATATTGAAAGAGTTTATAAAAGCTTTTTTGATAGGGGGATTTTTGTTTTGGATAGAAAAAAAATAAGGATAGTACCCAAACTTTTTGAAAAATGGTTATGTGAAGGAAAAGGTGCAACTTCTGTAACAGAAGGTGTTTCGGACTTAGAAGCACAAAGAAGGAGTCAGGAGCGTGATAGGGAAAATAAAATTAATGATGAAGAATATTCGAGGCTTATTAGTGCAATTTATCCAAATGCTAAAAGAGAAGAGAGTAAACATTTAAAAAACTTTATTACACAATTTGGTTCTTATACTGAACAACGCATAGTCTATGATTTGTTGAATGAACTAACTTTTATTAGTGACGATTCTATAAGAGATTTCTTTAGAAAAAAGAAATCAGAATTTTTTGATAAGCATATAATGCTCTCAACTAAAAATAAGAGTATAATTAGAGAGGACGTTGAAATATTTTCGTCTGAAAGAAATTTTCAGCAAAATTCAACATATGCTGAAATGTTAAAAACAATTTCTAGTATTAAGAAAAATCTAAAAGTAAAAAAACTATATAAGAGTATTGATACATGGAGAAAAAGAAAAGCTAATACCATTATTATATTTGAAGCACTTTTAATAGAATACAAAAATATTTCCGAGGAATTGGAAGAATTTCTTTCTGAATTAAGTGATTTGAAAAATCCACCGAAGGTTGTTTTTATATCATTGGTAATTACAAAAACCGCTGCAAGAAAGATTATAAATTTATTTCATCATTTTGAACTAAAACAGTCAAGAGTATTTTCACTTGAAGAATTTGAGGCACACGAAATTTTACCTTTTTCTAGTCATTCCACTATATTTTCCGATTTTGACAAGAAAGAAAAATGCCTTTCAATAATCAAAAGTTTTGGACATAAAGTTTTAGAAAATCATAGCAATGTTTTATTTGAAAAATTAAGTCCAAATCAAAGTTTACCTATTTTATGGGAGAAGCGATTAAATTTCATGCCACTCTTCGAAAGCGATTATAATTTGTCAAAAAAAAATGTTTCTATTTCATTAAAAAGTATTGAAAAAAAAGAGGTAAAAACGGATTCTGAAAAAGTTAAAATTGCGGATTTACATGATCGGGTACTAGTAATTGAAAAGTGGTTGAAAGATTGCGTATCAGACACTCTTCTCAACCAGGTTGAATTAAATAATCCAATTGGGTACTTTAGATCTGGATATAAAGAGATTCTTTTAAAAGAGGTTGAAAAAGACGTAAGAAAAAACCCTTTCAAAGATGAAGATGAAATACTAAATGATTTTAGGAAACTTCTCGGATATGCATATATATCAGAGGCTATTGGAATAATTCGAAAAGCAAACTATTTTACATTTTTTGAAGAGATTTTTGGTGGTATAGATAATTTTAATATCAAAGCAGAATCAATAATTGAAGCTAGGAATAAATTATCTCATAGAGACGGGGAAATTGATGAAATGACCTTATATAATATTAAAGGAGCAATAATGTGGTTTGAAAGAATAAAAGAAAAACATATTATATCTAATGAGGATTGAAGAGACAGGTAAAAACTATATTAATGAACTTTCTAGTTTCATAAATTCAAAAAACAAATTATTTGTTTTATCGGGTTCAGCTGGGACTGGAAAAACTACATTGATAAATGATTTTTCCAATTGGCTTGAAAAAAAGGGATTTATACCTGTTTTGTTGGCAACAACAGGAAGAGCGGCCAAAATATTAAGAGACAAAACAAAAAGAAGTACTAGTACAATACATAGTGAACTTTATATCTTTGATAAAATTGATGAGCTTTCGGATAATGGTGAAGATGCTTGGGCCAGTGAAAGTGGTCAGTTGCAATTATCCTTTGATTTAAAACCTAAAGTTGAGAACGATAAAACTGTATATATTGTAGATGAGTCTTCTATGATTTCTCATCAATCATTGGAGCAGGCTCATACTGCTAAATTTGGAAGTGGTAATTTATTAAAGGATTTATATGAATTTATTGGGAACAATAAATTAGTTTTTGTTGGTGATCAATGTCAATTACCACCAGTTAGTCCTTCTGCTTTTTCACCAGCTCTTAACATAGAATTTCTTAGAAAGCATCTTTTGTGTGATGTCGATGGTTTTGAATTGACACATATATTCAGACAGCAGTTGGATGGTGGGATATTAAAATCAGCTAATTACTTTAGGAATTCAATAAAGTCTTCTACTTATATAAAATACCCGAAGATTTTGGTTGACAATAGTGGAGAAATTATTGTTCATTTAGATGAACCTTCTCAAATTAAAAAGTATGTGAATGAGATTTTGACTAATGGTTTTACAAATACAGTAATGATAACCAACTCAAATAAAAAAAGTCAAGAATTAAATATGATTATTAAACATCAAATTAGTTCTTCTTATGAATTAAAAGTTGGTGATATTTTACTCGTTACTCAAAATAGTTATTTGGTTAATTTATCGAATGGTGATCAAGTGGAATTAATAGAACTTGGAATATCTGAAAACAGGGCAGGTTTCAAATTTTTTAAATCCAAGGTGAAAACCTTGCATGATAATAAAATCTATGAAACTTTATTGATCAATGACTTTATTTACTCAAACTCGCCAAGTATTAGTCCTACTGATATTAAGCCATTAATGATTGATTTTGATCAAAGGATGAGAAACTTGGGATTAAAAAGAAACTCTTTAGAGTATAAAAATCAAATGAGAAAAGATAAATATCTCAATGCGCTAAGAGTTAAATTTGGATATGTTTTAACTTGTCACAAAGCTCAGGGAGGTGAGTGGGAAAACGTTTATTTAAATATCCAAAAGTCAATTTACGGTTATAAGTCAGAATATTTATATAGATGGTTTTATACTGCTCTTACGAGGGCATCAAAGAGAATTCATTTGAATAATGGTTGGTGGATAATTAAATAAATTTAAAGTATGAGTATCAAACAATTAGAAAAAAGCACGTACTTATTGCCTTTTTTAAGTGAACCCATGAATTCAAATGCTGGTTTAGATCAATTGGGTTTGAATTTAACCAGCGAGCGTATTTTCGATATGTTATTGCCTGGTCTTAATAATGTAACTGGTCGTATACGTTACTACTCTTTTTATTCATGGTTTTTCGAATGGTATTCAAATGAGATTGGAGTCTTAAGTTCTAAAGATCAAATAATTCATATAAGAAGAGCCGAATTTTTGTTGGCTTTAATAGCAACCAGTGTTAATGCTCAAGGTGTTCCTGGTATTACAAAAGCTAAAGAAATATTTGAAGATGCTGATGAAATCATCAATTTAAAAGATGGCACTTATGAGGATTTAGGTAAAACAGAAGGGTCTTATTGGAAAAACCCTTCTGGTATTTTTGGTCTAGATCAATTAGGCTTAAATTTAACTAGCGAGCGTATTTTCGATTTATTACTACCAGGTCTTAATAACGTAACACAACGCGTGCGTTATTATTCTTTTTATTGCTGGTTTTTCGATTGGTACGCAACAACAATAAGAAACACATCGCGGAGTAAGCAAAATAACTATTTAAGGCGCGCTGAGTTTTTGCTGGCACTAATTGCAGCTTATAAAAATTTAGGAGGTGTTCCTGGCATTACAAAAGCACTAGCTGTTTTTGAAAGTAGCGATGAAACTATTAATCTTGAGTTAGGAACAGAAGGTGTGCAATTAAGACAATTGCAGTACGAATTTGAGCAGGCGGAGAATTTTAAGAAGTATAATGGGTAATTAATAATATAGATTAAAGTAACACATGCTAAAAGAAATCATAAACTATTTTACATAATGTTTTTTCTAACAGAACAAGACCCGAATTACAGAATTAAAGGTTCAAGAGATCCACTGGGTTTTCAGACTATTTGGCAATCTTTAGGGCGCACAGTTATAAAATACCTGTCTACAGTTTCAGTTAATTTAAAGGACTTTCAAGTATTGTCTTATGCGTGGTATTTTTATGGCGATCGAGATCCAAAAGAATTTTTAAAGTTCTTTATAAGATTTGAACAAGTGTTTGGTTTTGCAAGAGGCATTTATTTAAAAGACGATGGTTTCAATGGTATTGACTTTGTTAGAAAGAATATGAATAAAGACGCCTTTCAGTTCAGTAATAAAAATGAGCATACCCTTTTAAGTAATCAAAAAAGTTATGGTATTTATGGTAAATACAATAGACCATACACTGAAATGAGAATTAAAGAACATGATAATTTTAGGGAAGTCATGGAAAATTCTTTACGCTCAAAAGTGAATTACAATACTTTGGAACAATACGTTAATAGGATTCTAAATGAGTCTATTATTTCATTTACAAAAGATGAATTAAGAATATTTGCAGACTGTCTAGTTAATATATCGAAAGATGAAAGGCAGTTTTATGAGGAGGTTATTTTACAATCGGATGATAACCATATACAGAATGAAATTTTTGACATTTTAAAATCGAATCCTGAAATTATGGAAATCGATGAATTCAACCTCTTTGGTTTTATCGATCTCCTATTTGATAAAACTAATAAACAAGATTTAAAGGATAAACTAACCTCTATAAGAAATGCTGAACAAGTATTAACGCCGTATTCGTATTTATTTAGAACCTTACAATCAGAACCAGTTTGGTCGATTGATAAAATTGAAGAAGCACCAATATTTCAATCTTTCCCAGATACAATAAATTATGAATTTCACAATCCTGTGTTAAATAATTTTAGTGAGAATTTTATGCGTGACCCTTATGATATGGCTTTGGCGCTAATCCAGCGAAATAAAGAGGTTAGCGATAAGCGGAAGAATGCCTCTTGGATAAAGCAAGATGGGGAATCTGTTATTATTTGTTACGCGGATGGTGCTCGGAAGATTACAGGTTTTGATTTGAATAAAGATTTTGAAAACAACTATTTTTTACCAACCTATATTTCATTGTATAGACAAATTTTGTTGAACAATGATTAAATATGTGCTATCAGAACGCCTGAAGGAAGAATTTAATGGTCGTAAAGTAACGGCAGCAGTTTTCCACACCTTTAATTTTGATTCAGAATTTTTTGAAAATTATTTATTGCCCTTATTTTTACCCGAGATTCCTTTTGGAGATAATAAAATTCAGAATACTATATTATGGAAAAAATTCCAGCATGATTTACCTCCAATTACCGTTTATTGTGATTTTCATGCTAAAGCTGAACGGGGTATTCATTTAAAATATTTAGTGAGGCCTATAGACATACCTCGAAAAAATGGAGTTAAGCCCTGTTATCATCCCAAGCACAGTTATATCTTACTAGAAGATAATGAGCTTCTGATTATTACGGGATCTAATAACTTAACCGAAGCTGGATGGTGCAGTAATTTAGAAGGAATTAACCTCTTTAAATTAAAGCCAAATATAAATTTCCCAAGAGAGTTTAAGGATCAGTTTAAACAATTTAACAGGAATATTAGAGAAACCTTTTTCGATGAAAATTTTCAAAATGAAAATTCTCATAGTATTGCTGATAATTTATTAGATAGATTTTTTAGATCTCAAGGATACACCTCTGAAAATATAGATTTTTACTTTGATACCTTATCCAGGCCAGATTCTTATTTACAGGATGTTGAGAGTTTGATTGAATATATTAGAATTGAGTTAAATGAAGAACAACGATTTGAGCAAGTCGAAGTTATTTCACCTTATTTTCCGAAGGGTATTCAATTATTTAATAAATTAAAAGAACTCACAGACTGTGATGATATTAATATATCCATACCTCAGGAAAACACAAATGTCGTCTCGCTTGAAAAGAAATTATTTGAGGATGTTGCGTCTATAGGAATTAAATGGAAAGTTATAAAGGAACTTAAGAATACTAAAGGCTTCCGATTTAACCATTCTAAAATATATCAATTTGTAGGTGTGAATCAAGTCTTTCAAATAGTGGGTTCAATTAATTTCACCAATATGGCTTGGAAAGGTGTAAAACAAGGAGGGAATTATGAATCTGCTGTTATCTATTGTTTGCCAAAAGAAAAGTATGTCAGTTTATTAGAACCTTGTGATTACGATCAATTAACGTTTACTGGACAGCATGCAGAGGAAGGGATTTCAGACAATAGAGAAGATGTTTTTAAGCTGAATTTCACAATAGATTGGAATGCATGTGTCTTAAAAATTCAAAATTTAGATGAAGCCAATCAACATGGTAAGATAGAGTTTGATAATCTACCGGCCTTATCTATAAATAAAACACGAGATGTAAAGCTAAATGAGGAGTATATTATTAGTTTAACCAACACACCAATAATAAAAGTAAGACCTTCAAATACGTCTATTTATTTTTATTACTATCCCATTCATGAAAATATAGAATCGAAACCGTTACCTCAATATCTAAACCTAAGTGATGTTGAATTGCTCGAATTGTGGCAAGAATTAGATGATTTAGGTGATATAACGGGTGTTTTAAGGATCATTGACGGGTTTATTGAGCGAATTACTGATGAATCAGGAGACGTTAATAATGAGGCCTTAAAAGAAACCCAAAGTACACTTAATTTAATGGCCACTCATTTAAGTGGTTTATTAAAACTTGAAAAGAGAGTTTTTGCTAAAGGTCATACTATTAAGGAAAGGGAAGCCATTGTACGTATGCGGGATTACTATTTATTGGCTAATAATGTGGATACGCTTATTGGATATAGAAACCTGTTAGTGAAAATGTCTAAAGAAGAAAAATTGAATAACGGGTTTTATTGGTTGCTTCTTAATTGTTTAGATCTATTATTTTACAAAGATTTAAAGGAAAGTGATTTTGAAAATTCTCAAGACTTTTCAAAAGTCGAAACTATTCAAAAGGACTTAAAAAAGGATATAAACGGACTTAAAAAGTTAATAGTGAGTGATAGGTTAACAGAAAAACATTTAAAATGGACTTTAAAAATGTTGCGCGATGATATTAAATGAAGCTGAAGCCAGGAAAATAATAAACTTAAACCCATATGGTGCCATTGATGCAGATATTGCGGAACGGCAGTTTCAGGTAATTATAAAAGGGTTTAATTACCTAATGCAAAAAGACTCTGAAATACTTTATATAGCAGATGAAGTTGGTTTAGGTAAAACCTATGTAGCACTGGGGATAGCTTCGTTATTAAGACATTTTGCTTCCATTGATAGAATGGGTATTTATAAAGACGTGATTTTAGTACCAAAACAGAATTTACAATACAAATGGATTAAGGAAATCAACAACTTTATTAAGCATAATTATTTACAAGAATGTAATATTGTAAAATCAGTTTTGGGATCACCAATAGGCGGCTGCTCGACAGAGAACATCCATCATCATTTGGGAAGCTTTAATGCAAATACGCCTTCTTATGAAATCTATAGAAATACGTCATTTAGTATAGCAACAACAGAAGGGTTTGACTGGAAGTTGAAGTTGGAAAACACATTGCCTGAAGCGTATAAACCAATTTTCAGGAAAGCTTGTGATTTGTATAAAGGCGAATCAGAAATATATTTAAAACGCTTGTTTGCTTTTCTTTTAAATATAATTCTGCCAAAAATAGATTTATTAATTGTTGATGAGGCTCATAACTTTAAACATGGAATAGGGAATGATGTATCCTACAGAAATCAGATTGTTTCGAGAGTAATGGGAGTCATACAACCTGAGGATGAAGAATACATTTTCAGTAAGTTTCCGGAATTGAAACCACTAATCACTCAAAAGGCCAAGAAGGTCATATTTCTTTCAGCAACTCCAATTGATAATGGTTTATATGAGTTGAAACAACAGTTAGATTGTTTTTTGCCAAATCATAAGTTTAAAAATTCAGAAGATATTGACGCAGATATTAAAGCTCAATTGAGTAGTTTCATGATTCGAGGTTTGATGAAAATTAATTTGGAACATGATGGCATTGTTAGCCGAAACATGTATCGTCATGAACATCGAAAAGGCAATGTTGAAAAAAGCCAAAATGCGCGACCGCAGTATATTGATGATGATTTAGAATCCATAATTATTGGCTTATTACAATTTAAGACCTTAAAGCATTTTGATGAGTCAAACAACAAAAATTTTGAAATTGGGATGTTGGCTGGTTTTGAAACTTTTAAAACTAACAATAGTGATGAGCCTGAATTTGAAGATTCTTCTGTGCGTAAAAACAAATCTGAAGATCATGATATAATTCAACAAATCGCATCTTCTTATTTCGAAACATTCAATAAACATTTACCACATCCAAAGCAAGATAATTTAATACGAGTGCTTTTTGATGGTATTAAAACAAGTCAAAAATCGTTAGTATTTGTAAGAAGAATTGCTTCGGTTATTGAATTAGAACGTAAACTAACTAATGAAGTTGAAAACTGGCACTATTCTAAAATTAAAAAATATTTTAGAGGTAATCCGCGTCTTAAGCAACTACAAGTAGCTTTTAAAGAGCGACATATAATAACAGAAATAGAAGATGTTTTAAATAGCTTGAGTGCAAAGATTTATGAGTATTACAAAAGAGATTTTGATTATTTATATGTAGATGAGGAGACTAATGTACAATTAAAAATACATGAGTTTTTATTTGAAATCTATAATTTAGAAGATAGTACTTCGGATCTTAATAAATTTAGAGAGCTTGTTAAAGACCATATTCGCCTATTGATTATTAAATCTGATTTAAGAGAATTATCTAAAAAATTACTCAATTGGTATCATGGTATGCAAGAGGGAATCGAAGAAATTGAAGAGGAGCATAATTTGGAAATTGCAGAAGATTCATTTGGTTATTTCTTTTCAACATATTTTAGTTCTAAAAGGTATTTGGAAGGGTTTAATTTCAGAAAGCGCTCTTCAACGAAGGATTGGTATAGGTTTAATATATACCATTTAAAAACTGTAATTCCTGATTTGCAATTTGATGCCTCCAAACTAACTTCAATTGAATTTTCACTAAAAGAGAAAACCGAAGCTAAACGAATGGATGTTATTATTGAAAAGCTGTATGAATCTATAGTTGTAAATCGCATAGATGTTAATGATAATTTAGTTGCTAGCGAATTTAGGAAGAAAACGTTTTTTAATCATTTGTTTGAAAAAGTTTTACAAGTAGAATTTAATCAGTGGATCATTAATAAATGGGACGTTGATCAAGTTGGTTCAGATTTTTGGAGCGATTTTAGCGCATTAATAGAAATATTTCAGGGTATATTTAGAAATGGCAGTGGTCTACTTGGGGCTTACGTTGCTGAATGTTTAGCCAAAAATGAATTTGAATACCAACTAGTAGAAATTCTTCAAAATTCATTTCCTGAAGTTATAATAGAGCTTAAACAGATCATAATTGATTTTGACAAGATTATAGCTACTAATTTTGGAAATCGTAATAATATTCAACGTACATTGTATGGTCAAAATCCCATTATTGGTGTAAGTGGAAATCATCGAAGAGATGTAAGTAGAGTCGCAACTCAATTTAGAATGCCAGGATTTCCTTATGTATTATTTACTACAGATGTACTTAAGGAAGGCGAAGATTTACATTTGTATTGTAAAGATGTTTATCATTATGGAATTGCTTGGAACCCATCAGATATGGAGCAAAGGACTGGTCGAATAGATAGAATAAATTCAAGTAGTTATTTTCAATTGAAAGGTGATGGCGAAATTAAATTCAATAATGCACTACAGGTATTTTATCCGTATTTAGCAGATACTCTTGAAGTTAATCAAGTAGCGAAGGTATTCAATAAAATGAATAAGTTTATTGAAACCTTTTATGATCCCACAGAAGTAGGAGAGAAGGATACGAAAGCCGCTACGGATGACATAATTAAAGAAATTCCATCGCAAATTAAGTCGTTTCTATCGTCTAAATATGATTATGAAACATTTGAGGGTTTGTCATTACATGCCAAGGTAGAACTAAATTCAAATGAAAATATCGGTCTAAAAAGAGAATATTTGGTTAGCAAACTGAAGTCGGTGTTTGATGGTGTAACTCAATATTTCACTACGTTTTTCACCAACCCTGTTTTAAATGAAAGACGTTTTCTTATTACAGCTAATATTAATTTAGACAATAGAAGAGCTCCGCTTATTATAGAATTAATAAAGGGTGAGGTATTTGATGAAATTTTATTTTCGATACAGTCTATTATTTGTCGTAATACCGAATTACGTTCTAGGAGAGACCGAGATGAAATAAAATTATTTTTAAACGATAAATCACTTAACCTATTAGAGAATAATGACTTCTTGTTAGTTCAGAAAAAAATGTCTTTGGAGACTGAAATGAATGAATTAATGCTAGTTTTAAATAACGTCATTCAAATTGCTGATAATCTTGAGGAAGAATATATTGGTAGTGATTTAGAAATATAATAGTGGCTTATTAAATTGCTATGATTACAAATATTAATGAAGATTGGGGCATTATTAATTACCCTGTAATTGAATAAAAGAGTTTTAGTTTTAAAAATGAGATATGAATGGACTTCCAAAGTATAAACTTTCAAAATCAACATTTATAAGAGGCTTACAATGTGAAAAATCACTGTACCTCTATAAGCATCATTATAATTTAAAGGATCCCGTCTCACCACAATTACAAGCCATTTTTAATCAGGGACATCGGGTAGGGGAACTGGCCCAGGATTTGTTTCCAGGAGGAGTGGATGCATCACCACCCAATCATTTTAAAATGCAGGAATCTGTTTTTAAGACGCAAGCCTTTATAGAAAACGGAGAAAAAATAATTTACGAGGCCACGTTTCAATATAACGGGGTGCTTGCAGCACTCGATATTTTAGTTAAAGATGATGATGGGTGGAAAGCCTATGAAGTGAAGAGCTCCACGAAAGTATCAGACACCTATCTTAATGATGCTGCGATTCAATACTATGCCATAGTAAATTCGGGCATCGCCCTTAAGGATATATCTATTGTATATATTAATAACCAATATGTAAAGCAAGGTGCTCTTAGCACTCAAGAGTTATTTACTATTGAGTCTGTGTACGATCGGGTGCAAGACGTTTTACCTAAAATTCCAAATCAGGTTGCACGATTTAAACAGATCATAGTGCAAGATGCCGTTCCGGATATTGATATTGGTGCTCAATGTTCAAAACCTTATGATTGTGATTTTAAAGGCCACTGTTGGAAGCATATTCCGGAGTATTCCATTTTTAATATTTCCCGTTTAGGCATCACTAAAAAATTTGAGTTATGTAACAATGGCGTAATGGTATTTGAAGATATTGATTTACAACGCACAGCATTAAATCCAGATCAAGTATTACAAGTGACTAGTGAACTAGACCGCACCTCATATATAAATAGACCAAAAATCAAGAATTTTATAGACGGCTTAAAGTACCCGCTTTATTTTCTAGATTTTGAAACCATGGGTACCGCAATACCAATCTTTGATCATAGCAGACCCTACCAGCAGTTAGTGTTTCAGTATTCGCTTCATATCCAGAATGAAGCTAATGAAGTGACGCACTATGAGTATTTAGCCGAAGCTAATCCTGATATAGACCCACGAGAAGCCTTTATAAAACAACTCATTATAGATTGTGGAGATTCGGGAGATATCATCGTGTACAATATTGGTTTCGAGCGAGGGAAACTAAACGACTTAATCACGGTATATCCTCATCTAGAAAATGACATTAATAAAATTATAAGTAGGCTAGTAGACCTTATGATACCTTTCCAAAAGAAATGGTACTACACACCAGAAATGAAGGGTAGCTATTCTATTAAGGCTGTTTTGCCAGCTTTAGTCCCGGCGCTCTCTTACCAAGATTTAGACATAAAAGAAGGTGGCACTGCGAGTACTAGTTTTGCTCAAATGGTTAGTGGTACATTTCAAGGCGATGTTGAAAAAACAAGACAGGCTTTATTAGCCTATTGTAAATTAGACACCTTGGCTATGGTTCAAATTTATAGGGTATTAAAAAACGTATAACATCATTTATTTCACGATTCTTAAATAGGCATATACGGGGTCTCTAGTTTTTCTGTATGTTCTGAGGTCGCGCTCTATTAAATGATTTTCGAGGATTTCAAAAATAGGGGCTCTATCACCATGGGTTGGAAAGACTCCCGTTACCCTCGAAATAAATAGATCATCAAAAAACCAATCTTCTAATTTACTTTTAATGGTATTTCGCATCTTAATATCAGACATTTCATGTACTGCAATTAATTCGACCTTATAGCTTATATACTCCTTAATAACACTATCAAAACGTTTATGAAGTATTTTAAACCTTTCATAACTTTCAATGAGTAATCGCGTTATACATTTATCGCCGTGTTCTGTTAGTAAATGATTAGGTGTCCCTCTGCACATTCCTGAAATCATAGTATGGTTTTCCCAGGTTTCGAAAGGGCTTATTAACTGCACTTCTAAATAAAATGCTGTTCTTTTCAGAATTAAACCTTTTAATAAAACAGAGTCATAAATGAATTCAATATGCGTCATGTCTTAATTTAGTTAGGGTGTTTAATTTTAAGTTATGAGGATGTTTAACAAATAGGATGGTTTTATATGCTGTTTGTAGCATATAACATGTGCCTAGCTTATTTAAACTGTAAGACGCTCCGCAGAATTCCAGTTTTTCATTAAAGAACAATAGGGCATAAGGAGAAACATGAGTGAGATCCAACAGGGTATTGGTTTTTGAGTGCCTGATTTTAAGAAGGCATACGTTCTGTTTAACGTTTAGTATCGACCTCATGTCAAGACCTACGCGATTTGTTTTTATGAGATCCACTGCAGTAAGTGTTACTGTTGTGTTGTCTTTTAATATCAGTTCTATTGATGTTTCTTTTGTGATGGTTTTCATTGTATAATTATTTAATATCGATTCATCCACCATTTACGTATATATTCAGATTGAATTTCCCCAAATTCTTCTATCTCCTTCATCATCCTAGATAGGTTTTCCTGATCTTTTTTAATTTGTATTTCCCGCAGCCATTTTTCAAGTTCTGCGATGCCTCCTTTACGTCTGCAATACCCGCAACCCCATTCATCATTTTCGGTGCTTACCATAATATGATGCTGTCCTCCCGAGGGACAGTTTGCAACCCAGCTATACAGATTGTGGCCTGTAGGTTCATGACTTATTTTTTTTTCTTTTAAATATTGGATTAAAGGGGTTTGTTTTGCATTTGCCATTATGGCTTGTCTGTTTTTTTCATCTTTTATCGATTGGACTATAGCCTCAAATTCTTGCTTAGATAAGACAGAACTTTTTATAAAGCATGGAAAGCCATCATAGGGTAAATGTGCTTCTATATGCTCTCTTACAATAAAGTTGATGTTCTCTTTAAGGTGTTTAGATCTTAATTTGAATTGCGCACTTAGCTTGAGCTCACCTCCATCCATTTTGAAGGCCAGCTGTATATAATTATCGTCTGTTATCCGGTAAAAATATTTGAATTGAACTTCCCACATGGTTTCGGTAGTATCCATGAGGTATTCAAATTCATTGGTAATGGTTTTGATGTCTCCGAAGTCCAATCTGGAATTCATAGTAACACCTTCTTGTTTTGTGAAAACAGTTTTCATAATGCATCGTTTTAAAGGTTATGCATCGGGAATAAATAGTAAAACAGTGTTGAAATCATTTATTTTGACTGGACTGTCCGTATACTAAACCACCGTAGCTTTTGTGCTCGGTTGGTACGCATTTTTTGCGTTCCTGATACTGTTATAAAAGTACAAAAACATTTTTGAAAAAACGCATAATTTCAAAAAATCACGTAAGAAAAATAAGATTTGTTAATAATTTTGACTTGTCAACATTATGATCTGTAGAGAACTATTTTTAGCCAATCGCTTTATTTTTTTAGTCTATTCCTTTAATTTTAGTCCCCATTAAAAAAAGAATGGCTAGATAATTATGAGTGCCTTTATTGATGATTTTTATGATGATAATGCGTTTAACCTCAACACCATTGAGGCGATGCTTAACAGCATGCCCAATCTTCAAGATGACTATGACCACTTTATGGTGTATTTTAAAGATTTAGAAGGATCCATCAACCAGTGTTTATACTTAAATACACTAGATGCCTATATTCCTGTTAGAGAGGTGAATATTATGATTGAGCGCATGAATCATAAAAAGGACTTGTGTGTTTCCAAATACGGTATATACAGAGACTGTGAAGACTATGTAGTGAAAACGGATTGGTTTTTTAATTTATCGAATACAAAACAATTTGAAATACGATTTGATTTTTATAGTACTATTGTTTTAGGTATTCATCAGGCCTTTTATAGAGTGTAGTTAAGTGCATGACAAATAATGCAAATGCCACATTGAGCATTAACGAGGTCAAAATATATTTTGAACAAAGGCAGCTTACACAGTAAGTCGAAATGCTACTAAAACTAGGATTCCCAATGTCTTCGACTACGCTCTGACTCACAATGAACCTTCCATCGTTTTTTGTCATGTATTAATAGGGCGCAGTGTATGTGTGTTATGGACGTATTTTTTCATTGAGATGCAACAGCACCTTATTATGAGGAGCCACTACACATGTTTTAGATCAAGATTTAAAGTTTTATTTAGTATGTTTATTAAGGACCGTGTTGTTTTAGGGTCGATTAAGTTTAGCGCAGGAACACGACATAAGCGTTCTACTAATTCGCGGCCGCCAAGAGTATTTGTTGAAATTCCGGTAACGATGTCTGGAACGATATCAAAAGCTTCCATGAGTCCGAATACTGCATAAGGATCAGAGGCACTTAGAATGATACATTTTATATGGTCTCTGATGGCTTCAATAGCCAGATCACCATTATAGGGTTCTAAGGGGGAAGCGCCAATTTCAATAACAGCGATATCGGCATCCACACCAGCGATCTTATTCTTTAAGTAACTTACTTTTTTTAAGTAGGTGGTTTTATCGCAAATAGAGGATGGTAAACCGGCATCAACAAAATCATAAACAGCATCGGCGCCAACATCTTTTATGGCTAAAACATCTTTATATCTTCCGGCGCCTGTGAGTTTAGCACCTACAATTTTAAGTCCTGCTTTTTTGAGAATATTAGTAACGATACGCGCTGAGGTTGTTTTACCGGCAGACATAGAGGTTCCTACAAATAACACGACAGGTATATTAAACGGGGCTTGTTTTACAGGTTTTACAAAATCATCCATTGTGAGCTTTTTATCCGCTCTAAACGCATGGCCTATGTATTTCACTTTCATCATTTCATGAATGTAAATAGATTTTGAAGTGAGCTTTCCCAAGAGACCAGCTGCCGTTAATACATGTAAAATGCCATCAGCTTCAGTGGCTTTCCACGTTCCTGTAGCTTCTAATGTTGCATGGCGTTCTCCTAATGCACCAACAAGAGATTCGCCGCCCATAACGCCACGCATTCTGCCGTTTTGTAATTCTAATTTAAAATTAGTGCTGCCTTGAGTTATAATCTCACAAACCACATAATCACCAGTTTGCCAGCGCGATTTGTCCAATTTTTTAACGTCAAAGGGCTTATCCTTTAAATCTGAAATTCGGGTGAGGCTGGCGTAAATATATTTATAATTCATGGCTCGTGGTTTTATTTTTAGTTGCCGCATCATTAAGCATCAGCAGGGTTAATAATGCGGTTCGTTCAATCAATTTATCACTAAAGATAAATTCGTGGGAGGCATGAGCGCCATCACCTGGTGTCCCTAAACCGTCTAATGTTGCGGTGTATAAGCTTGTGGTATTCCCGTCGGAACCACCTCCGGCTATCGCTTGTTCTAAGTTTAAACCGATAAGTTTACCATTAGCTTCTGCGTTTTCCCACAGGTGTTTATTTCTGGATGTTTGCGTCATAGGTGGCCTGCCGATACGGCCCTCAATACGAAGTTCTACGTTATCGAGTATGGGTTTTAGTTGATGAATTCTATCCGTAATATAGGCACCGTCTTCTATATTATATACCCGAACATCAATGGTTGCTTTGCTTTCAGCAGCAATAACATTGGAAGCATAACCGCCTTCAATGAGTCCAACATTTACCGTGATGCCCTTATCAAAGTCATTCATAGTATATAACCGCTGGACCTGATGCGATAATTCAACAATAGCATTCACCCCTTTTTCAGGATCTAATCCGGCATGTGCGGCTTTGCCTTTTACCGTAATGGTAAAGCGCCCAACCCCTTTTCTGGCTGTTTTTAAGCGTCCTTCTAATCCTAAAGGAGGTTCTAAAACAAAGGCACGGTGAACCAGTTTTGATAACCGCTTGATAATAGGGGTAGACTCGTGACTTCCTATTTCTTCATCTGTATTGATGAGAATAATGGGTGTTACCGCTAAATCTAATTGTAATGCTTTTATGGCGCGTAGTGAAAATAGTATCTGTATAATTCCAGCTTTCATATCAAAAACTCCGGGTCCAGAGAGTTTGCCGTTGCTTTGTACTACAGGCATGTCTTTTATGGATTGTAGTTCCCATACCGTATCGCAGTGGCCAATGAGTAATTGTAAGGGGGTGTTTTTTTTCCGAATTAGTGGTCGGGCATATAAATACCCTCCGGTGTTTTTACCAGAAATATGCAGGGTGTAAAAGCCTAATTGCTCTAATTCTTTACGAAGAAAACGGATGACGTTTTTAAGTGCTTTTTTATTATTTGAAGGTGATTCTATGGCAACCATTTCTTTTAGAAGTGCCAGCATGGGCTTATGATTATCTTTTAAATAAGTTATAATCTCTTTGGCCATATGTTTGTTTACGACGTTCAAGTTTTAAAATTCTTTGGAAAAGGAAAGTTGTACGTTTTGGTAATTTTTGCAAAGCGCCCGTTTGAAATGTAAGCCAGAAGCGGATTTTCCTTGAGTTGTTGTTGTTCGTCTTTTTCAAAAGTCTTCATATAGTTTTTATCAACATGGGCTGCCATAATTTTACCGGTAATGATGCTGTTTTCATTAAAACCGTCAATGATTTTAAAGAGTTTACATTCAAAAAATAAATAAGAGGTTTCTAGAAACAGAGCATCAACACGAGTTGCTTTTAGGCTTGGTAATGCCTTAATAATAGGTTTAGTACCCAAGGTATCATCAGAACGTGGCGTGGCACTTAATGCGGCTAATACGACTTGATCGGGGAGCGGGAAACTAACCGTAAATTCTTGAGTGTCTTTTATGTTTTGATAGGTAGCGTGCTTTAGTGTGCATACAAAACCAAAGTAATTATCAAAACCAATTGGGGTCGCCATGTGTTTTGGAGCTAAATTATATGCGCTACCTTCTTTAGTACCAATAACGATTAAAGGTGCTACCGTGAAAATACGGTCCCAAATGGGACTTGAAGTATCTAAGGTGTAGAATTTATTTTGTGGTAATGTTTTCATGACATAGGTAACTAATGATTCGTGCGAGCTTACAAAATGAAACGATGCCAAAATCGGATATCTAATAGTACCTTATTAGTGCCGCTTATAGCATGAAAAACAAGGTGGACTATCAAATTTCACCTCTTTATTAAAAGTGGTACTCTATACTTATAAATGAGGCTTCATTTTACTTTTTCGCTTGTTAAGCAGTATTTTTAGATCATCTATAGTGTTATCTGTTGCTTCTTCAAAATAGGTCTCATTAGAGGACGCGAAAATTTTTGGTCCGTATTGACTCAATTGAATTTCACAAATCTTTCCTTTTCCTTTCGGGTCATGTTCTAATTTATAAAACACGTCTGCTCTAATAATGGAATCATACTTCTTAGCTAGTTTTTCTATTTTGTTTATGACATATGCTTCCATGGCTTCACTGGTTTGCATTTTCACAAATTGAACATGTATTTCCATAGTTTTACGATTTAAGTATCTTTTGATTTTAGTTTACAAGTAGTTATTCCGAATAGAGTGTAAAGCGGACAGAAACCTATAAAGCTGGTTAAAACAAATACTACGGCTAAAGCAATTAATACAATGCCTAAGGTTCCTGTAATGTTTTCCGTAACAAAAAGGGTTATAAAAAGTATAGCGATTATAAGTCTCAAGGCTCTATCTGCAGTTCCCATATTTTTTTTCATCGTGATCCGTTTTATATCATTTCTAAAAATATGACGAATTATGTTTTTTGTAAATGATATTCATCATTTTTAGGCTGGTTTTTAGGTACTTATTTGGTTTAAGTTTCTTTTTTAGGCTAAAGCAGAGCGGCAGATTATTTGGTCTTGCAATAAGAAAATAGGGAAGAGCACTACGATTCTATTTTTTATAGTGAAGGATTGGAGCTGAATTTTACGATTCTAAAGACTAAATAGCCTAGGATGACTATTAGATTAATAGTATGAAGTACGCTTTGAGTGTGTTGGAAAAATGAGTACTAAAAGCCACCATATGTTTTAGCAAAATAAAAAACCCCGAGATATAAAATCTCAGGGTTTCCCTTGGTGTTACTTGTAGCGAGAATGGGGCACGATCCCATGACCTCCGAGTTATGAATCCGACGCTCTAACCAGCTGAGCTACCTCGCCATAATTTAAGGCTGCAAATATAAAAACAATATTATTGTAAGCAAACAGAAGTAGGGGAAAATATTATTAAAAATTGTTGTTATACTTATCAATTAATGTATATATTGAGAAAAATAATTATTATTAGTATTTATGGACGATAAAGTCAAATTTGAAATAGAATTCCCTATTCATGCTTCTCCTCAATTGTTATATCAATATATATCAACGCCATCAGGTTTATCTGAATGGTTTTCAGATAATGTAAATTCTCGTGGAGAATTCTTTACGTTTATTTGGGATGATAGTGAGGAAATTGCAAAGTTGTTAAATAAAAAAACCGGAGAGCGCATTAAATTTAGATGGATGGAAGATGAAGATGAAGGTTCATCTTGTTATTTCGAAATTAGAATTCAAGTTGATGAAATTACAAAAGATGTATCCCTAATGGTTACAGATTTTGCCGAAGAAGATGAGGTTGAAGAATCAAAAATGTTATGGACCAATCAAATTTCTAGTCTTAAGCAAGTATTAGGGTCTTCCTAATTATCAATAGCATATTTTAAATTATATTTGTCCCGCTTTTCAAATCAATGTAAAGCGGGATTTTTTATGATAAATTTTAACGGAACACTTTTAGAAAATAACACTATTTTATCAACCGAAAATAGAGGCTATGCTTACGGCGATGCCCTTTTTGAAACTATAAAAGTAGTGCATGGTAAAATACTATTTTGGGAAGACCATTATTTTAGGTTAATGGCTTCTATGCGTATTATGCGTATGGAAATACCAATGAACTTTACCATGGAATATTTGGAAGATCAAATTCAGGAAACATTAAACGCTAATACATTATCCAATGGATCTTCAAGAGTGAAATTACAGGTGCATAGAAACGATGGAGGTTTATATACACCAAATACAAACGATATTAGTTTTGTGATTTCAGTAAAACCTGTTTCTGAAGACTTTTATTTATTAAATGACGCGTTCTATGAAGTGGATTTGTTTAAGGACTATTATGTATCTCCTAGCTTGCTATCAACCTTAAAAACCAATAACAAAGCATTAAACGTAGTAGGAAGCATTTACGCCAAAGAGAATGGTTTAAATAATTGCTTGTTACTCAATACAAACAAACACGTTGTTGAAGCGCTTAATGGTAATGTGTTTTTAGTAAAAGGCACTACGATTAAAACAGCACCATTAAGTGATGGCTGTTTAAAGGGGGTTATGCGAACACAACTCCTTAATATTATTAAAGCATTACCCGATTATGAATTGGTGGAAGATGCTATATCGCCATTCGAAATTCAAAAAGCAGACGAAATGTTTATTACCAATGTGATTACTGGAATACAACCCGTTAGCAAGTATAGAAAAAAGGTATTTGGTAACGCCGTTTCTAAACTATTACTTCAAAAGTTAAATGTGAAAATAAGATTGACTTAATTGTAACTTGGATTCTCTGGTGCATTTGACCAAATGCTATACTCGCCGCCAAATTCTATCATTTTTTCTTTCCAAAACGTTTCATAATCTTTTTCTATGACGTTCTTTTTGTAGCTATTTTCGGTTACAACCCAAGAATTAGCTTTAAGTTCCGTTTCTAATTGAGTGGATTCCCATCCAGAATATCCCAAGAAAAACTTGATATCATTTTCTTTAATGGTTTTGTCTTTTATAAGTTCTGCAACTTTGCTAAAATCGCCACCCCAGTAAATACCTAAAGAAATTTCAATGCTATTAGGAATTAAATGCGGAATCTTATGAATAAAATATAGATTATCTTGTTCTACAGGCCCTCCATTGTAAACTTTAAATTTGACTTCAACTTCAGGGATTAAATCATTAATGGTATAGTCTAGTGGTTTGTTTAGAATAAAACCTATTGAACCATCTTCTGAGTGGTCTGCAAGTAACACGATAGAGCGGTTAAAAGAAACGTCGCCTATAATGGCAGGCTCAGCGATTAATAAATCTCCTTTTTTGGGTTTTGTTGTAACCATTTTTTGAGCATTTAATAAACTAAATTTAGTATTTATTTATTAAAAAAGCAACTCTTAGAGAGAGATATAAAAAAAGCCTCCAGGTTATGGAGGCTTTTATTATAATAGAAAGAAGTAAATGACTAGTTTACAGCACTTGATAAATCAGATCCAGCTTTAAACTTTACTACGTTTTTAGCTTTGATTTTGATAGTAGCACCAGTTTGAGGGTTTCTTCCATCTCTTGCAGCTCTTTTAGAAACTGACCAAGAACCAAATCCTACTAAAGAAACTCTGTTACCTTTTTGTAAAGCACCTTCAATTTCAATTAAAGCACATTCTAATGCTTTTTTTGATGCTGCTTTAGTGATTCCAGCATGTTCTGCCATTGCGTCGATTAAATCTGTTTTGTTCATAATATAAAATTTAATTATTAATAAATGGGTTAAACATTTTTGTTCCCCCTCTACAAATTTATACGGATTATGCAATCACGCAAGTAATAGCAAGGGAAATACACCGTTTTGTTGATAACTTACAGCATTTGTTAATAAAGGAAGTGTATTTTGTCGGTATTTTTATAATATCAGTGGTAATAAGGGTTTAGAGCATTTTAGCATTTTCATTAAAAGTATACCCATTTAAGAGTGATTTGATATCCATAGCGCGCTTTCCTGGAAGTTTAATTTCTGTTATAATTATGTAACCATCGGTAACTGCTACCTTTAGTTCTTTTTTTGAAGCTATTATAGTTCCAGATTTTAAAGAATGACTTTCAAATGCTTTATCAACCTTATAAATTTTAACGTCTAATGCATCTTCACCGTTAACTAACCTGCACCAAGCAGCTGGATAAGGGGATAACCCGCGTATGTGATTATATATATTCTTAATAGAGTCATCCCAATTGATTTTGCAATTGTCTTTGTTTAACTTGTAAGCTGTCTTAATATCTTGTGTTTCTTTCTGCGGAATGGTTTTAACCTTACCTTTTTGAATGGTGTTTACGGTCTTTAAAACCAATTGACTACCAATCGCCATTAATTTATCATGAAGACTTCCTGCATGTTCATTAGGATCTATATCTATAGTTTCTTGAAGAATCATATCTCCCGTATCTATTTTGTCATCAATAAAAAAAGTAGAAACCCCGGTTTTGGTTTCACCATTGATAATAGCCCAATTTATAGGTGCCGCGCCACGATAATTTGGCAGCAGAGAAGCGTGTAAATTAAATGTACCATATTCAGGCATTTGCCAAACCACTTTTGGGAGCATCCTAAATGCGACTACAATGTGTAGGTTGGCATGAAGCCCCTTCAATGCTTCAAGGAAGCTGTTACTTTTTAAATTTGTAGGCTGGAGCACCGTCAAATCTTGAGATTTAGCATATTTCTTTACGGCACTTTCATTAAGTTTTCTTCCACGTCCTGCAGGTTTGTCTGGTGCTGTAATAACACCAACAATAGTATAGTTGTTTTCGAATAATGCTTGTAATGTGGTAACTGCAAAATCTGGTGTGCCCATAAATACAATTTTCAAATCCCTCATAGATGACTTAATTTATATGTGTTTGTTGGTGTAATGGTAATAATGTGATGTTCTAATAATAGTTTTAAAACGGTTTTCATGTCTTTTTCTTCACAATCCAGATGTGCTAATAAAGCTCTGGAAGATTGATCTCCATTTTCTAATAATTCTATAATTTGTTTTTTAATGCTTTTTAGATCTTGTGGTTTTTTATGTTTCTTAAAGTTTATACAAACAGAGCAAATACCACAAGGTTCTGTATTTTTTTCTCCAAAATAGGCGAGTAGTTGCATGCTTTTGCAAACCGATTCATTTTCGACATAATCAAGTATGGCTTTTACGTGTTGTTGCTTTAATTTATTTTGTTGTTCTATGATTAAAGCAATCCTATTAATAGTTTTATCATCCTCCCTAGGTTCAATAAAAGTAATTTGCGCATCTGTTTTTGCCAAATTTAAAGTAATGATTTTGTCATGTTCTAACTGTTGGAGGGTATGTATTAATATGCCTTCTGAAACGGATGCTTTTTTAGTGATTTTCACTAAATCAATTTTAGTAATATGATCGAAAACACCACCATAAAGACGCAAGATGGATTTGACAATAATACTATATTTTTTGTGAGTTTCAAGGTAATTGAAAAGCGATTGGTTTGATATTATAAATTGAACGGTTACATTGTTTTTAAATTGGTTTGATAATGTGATAATACTATTTCTGTCTAATAATAAAAGGGAGTTATAGCATAAAATTGAACTAAATTTATAGGTCTTACAGAAGGTATTAAAATCAAAATCAAAAGTGTCATAGACCCCTTCACCATAAGAGATTTGAAAATAGTTGCATAATTTTCTATACACTTGTTTTACCAAATTAACCGTGGGTAAAACACTTAAAAACTGGTTTTTTACTAAAGCTTCGTCACTGTTGTTTTTTAATATAATGGCAAATGCCTTTTCACCGTTTCTTCCAACCCTTCCGGCTTCTTGAAAATAACTCTCAATACTTTCTGGTAAATTTAAATGAATAACCGTTTTTACATCGGGTTTATCAATACCCATACCAAAGGCATTTGTTGCTACCATAACTTGGTTTTGATTGTCTAACCAAGCGGTCATGTTTTTATCTTTATCAATATTTGAAAGCCCACCATGGTAATGTGTAGCTGTAATTTTTTTTGAATTTAAAAAGGAACTCAGCTCTAATGTGAGCTTTCTGTTTCTTACATATATGATAGAAGACGCCGTATGTTTTTTTAAAATAGTTTCAAGACGATAATATTTATCATTTTCATGAAATACCATGTAGGCTAAATTTGATCTTAAAAAAGAATGCTTAAATATCTTCGGATTTATAAAATCGAGCTCTTTTATAATATCTTGAACCACATCTGGTTTTGCCGAGGCGGTGAGTGCGACAACATTTACACTAGGTTGTAATTGTCTTAATACTGTTATGTTTTTGTAAGCGGGCCTAAAATCACTTCCCCATTGTGAAATACAATGTGCCTCGTCTACTGCAATTAGATTTACATTCATTTGCCGTATACGGCCTTGTACTAATTCTTGTTGTAAGCGTTCTGGTGAGAGGTATAAAAACTTATAGTTTCCGTAAATACAATTATCTAATAGGGTATCTAATTGGCTATAACTTATGCCACTTGTAATAGCCATGGCTTTGATGCCTTTATTATTCAGCGCTTGTACTTGATCTTTCATCAATGCAATTAACGGAGAAACAACAATGCAAATACCTTCTTTTGCTAAAGCTGGGATTTGAAAACACAGGGATTTCCCGCCACCTGTTGGCAGTAATACAAAGGTGTCCTCCCCATCAATAACCGCATTTATAATGGCTTCTTGTTCTGGTCTGAAACTCGTGAATTTCCAATAACGTTCTAGTATGTTAATTGGGTGTTCCATGTTACATACTTAACGTTTTTAGAATAAAATCTGTTCGGTTTTCAACAGTATCAAAAGGGACATCCACTAATTTATAATGGAAAGATTGGTAGGTGTTTAATAAATGGTCATGAATTTTTAGAGCTTGATCAAAGTTTTCATACCGTTCATTATCGCTGGTATAAATAGCTTCCCAAGGTTTTAAAATAAAAACGAGGTCGTAAGCTGAGTTTTTACAGGCTTCTACAAAATTTTCAGGATACGTATCATTAATATAGTCCATATAAGCTATAATATCAGGAATGCCTCTGTCAAAAAAAACGGTTTCGTCTTTATGCATATCGGCATCAATAAATTGCTTTTGCCTGCCTTTTAAAAGGAGTTCGCTAAAGAGTAGAGGCTTTGTTAAAAACAATTGGTCTATACCTTGTTCTTTTGCATCTAAGGTGACTTGTCTAGAAATTTCTTCAAGACAGGTATGACCTCTTCTAATAAGTTCATTTACTAGTGTAGATTTTCCTGTACCAGGACCTCCAGTAATTACAATTTTTTTAGTGCTCAATTCAATAATATTTGATGTAAAAATCGTAATTTATATGATGATAAAAAAGTAGAAGCCAAACTATTGCAAATGGTCTATGATTTTAGGTTGCTTTTTTATTGGCTGTAGGTTGCGCTGGGGATTGCATCGGCATTCTTTTTTGAGGTAGTAGAAAAAGACCTGCATCGGTAGTTAGCCATGGTGGAAAGCCCGACCCTTTTTCGGGAAGCGCCAAAATAATAAATGGGTGTTATTTTTAAAATGTATTTTGCTGCCGTATATTTGCATTTTATTTTTATACTTATGAGCACACCTCCAAACCCTGAAGAGTTTTATAATAAATTAAAAGCACAATTGCATGATACGGCGCTTTGGCCAGCAGAATATCTGTATAAATTTATTGTGCTTTCTGATAAAGAAAAGATAAAGCAAATAGGTGTTATTTTTAATAACCTAGGCGCTGTTATTGAAACTAAAGAATCGAAAAAAGGGAAATATACTAGTGTTTCTATTAATGTTACAATGAAAAACCCTGAGGCTGTAATCGAAAAATATAAGCAAGTTGCAGAAAAAGTTGAAGGCGTCATAAGTCTTTAGTTTTTTTTTGTATTTTGCGCATGCATAACAACTACATGCGACAACATTTAACTCTACACATTTTATTTTGATAGATAATTTAGAATACAACACAGAGCGTGAACATTTAATCATTCCGGAATACGGGCGCCATATGCAAAAGATGATTAATCATGCAAAAACTCTTGAAACTAAAGAGGAACGTAACAAAGTGGCAAAAGGTATTATTGCAGTAATGGGCAATATGCAACCGCACTTAAGAGATGTTGCGGATTTTCAGCATAAATTATGGGATCAACTCTTTATCATGTCTAATTTTGAATTGGATGCTGATTCTCCATATGAAATTCCTACCAAGGAAATTTATGAAGAGCGCCCAGAGGTTTTAGAGTACCCTCAAAATTTTCCTAAATATCGTTTTTATGGAAACAATATTAAAACCATGATTGATGTCGCTAATACATGGGAAGATGGTGATCTAAAGAAAGCATTAACCTACACCATTGCGAACCACATGAAGAAATGTTTTTTAAATTGGAATAAAGATACGGTTGAAGATGCCGTAATTTTTGACCACCTTTTTGAACTTTCTGGAGGAAAACTTAATTTAAAAGACTCTAAAGAAGATTTATCAGACTCTACCAGTTTATTGCGTACAAAGGGTAAATATTCAAGTAATACGAGCAAGAAACCGCATCATAAAAAGAACTCTGCCAACCGCCAAAGAAAACGCTACTAATCAAGCATGGGAACATTTAAAATTGAAGGTGGCCACCAATTAAAGGGAAGTATTCAACCTCAAGGGGCCAAAAACGAAGCATTACAAATTTTATGTGCCGTTTTGCTAACCCCAGAAGTCGTTACAATTAATAACATTCCTGATATTGTAGATGTCAATAAATTAATCAGTTTATTAAAAAAGCTTGGAGTTAAAGTTGAAAAGCTGGGTAAAGGTTCTTTTAGTTTTCAAGCTGATGAAGTTGATTTAAAATATCTAGAATCAGACCAATTTAAGATAGATGGTCGTGGTTTACGGGGTTCTATAATGATTGTTGGTCCGTTATTAGCTCGTTTTGGTAGGGGATATATTCCTAAGCCAGGAGGTGATAAAATTGGTCGTCGTCGTTTAGATACCCATTTTGATGGCTTGATAAAACTTGGTGCCAAATTCGGATATAGTAAGGAAGAGCAGTTTTATGGAGTTGAAGCTAAAAAGCTAAAAGGGACGTACATGTTGCTTGAAGAAGCATCTGTAACGGGTACAGCCAATATTTTAATGGCCGCGGTTTTAGCTGGAGGTCAAACGACTATTTATAATGCCGCTTGCGAGCCTTATTTACAGCAATTATGTAAAATGTTGAATAGAATGGGTGCCAAAATTAATGGTGTTGGTTCTAACATGTTAATTATTGATGGTGTTGATCGTTTAGGTGGTACCGATCATACGATGCTTCCTGATATGATTGAAATTGGAAGTTGGATTGGTCTTGCGGCCATGACCAAAAGTGAATTAACGATTACGAATGTATCTTGGAATGATTTAGGATTAATTCCTGAAACATTTAGGAAATTAGGGATTACTGTTGAAAGGCAGGGTGATGATATCCATATCCCAGCACATACCGATGGTTATGAAATTCAAAGTTTTATAGATGGATCTATCTTAACGATTTCTGATGCGCCTTGGCCAGGATTTACTCCAGATTTATTGAGTATTATTTTAGTTGTTGCAACGCAAGCAAGAGGCAGTGTTTTGATACACCAAAAAATGTTTGAAAGCCGATTGTTTTTTGTTGATAAACTAATCGATATGGGTGCAAAAATTATCCTTTGTGACCCGCATCGTGCCACAGTTATAGGTCATGATTTTAAGTCTACTTTAAAAGCAACTACAATGACTTCGCCAGATATACGTGCTGGTGTGTCCTTATTAATCGCAGCACTTTCTGCAAAAGGAACATCAACTATTCAGAATATTGAACAGATTGATCGTGGTTACGAAAATATTGATGAACGTTTACGTGCTATTGGTGCTAGGATTGAACGTATTTAGTTTTAAGACGCTTTAAAATAGAATAAACTATTTTTAAATTCGATTGAAATACTTCCGTGTTTTAACTAATTTATTATTGTTTTAAAGATTCTGCATAATCATATTGATAGTGGGAAATGTGTTTAGTGAACGTTATAATCGTGCAGCGTTTGAATTCTATGTCTAAAGATTAGTCTTTTTATTAAAACTAAGATTTTTTATCCTTAAAGGTTTCAAAATCTGATTTAGTAACGGCTTTTGGAAAGCTATTATTTTTCATGTCTGTATCTGCAAATTCAAAATTAGGATCTAAATTTACTTGGCTCACTTCCTTATCTTTTATAAACGTTTTCTGAATTTCATATTCATTTCTTCGCCAAATATCTGAAGGTAACCGATCAACTTCTGAAGTGCCGTCTGTAAAGATCCATTCTATGGTTACTGGCATCACAAGACCACCTAAATTTTTTATCGTAACCTCATAAATATTTTTACCAGAGAGTTGCTTACGTACTTCTGGTTCGTCAATTCTTGATAAAAACTGACCATAAGCGCGATCTGGAGTAGAAGTCATAGTTACCACTTCAGGGCCGTTTGAGAAATCATTAGCTTCAGTTTCAGTATTATTACCATCTGCAGCAATTTTTACTTTAGATGTGATTTTTTGGTCTTCAATATTAGAATTTTCTTCATACACTTTAAACCATTTTACTTTGCTTAGTTCCATATCTACATTATCGGTAGTGAAAAACCAACCTCTGTAAAACCAGTCTAAATCTGTTGCTGTAGCATCTTCTAATGTTCTAAATAAATCAGCAGGATTTGGATGTTTATATTTCCAACGGTTTGCATATTCTTTAAAAGCCTCATCGAAGAGTTCTTTTCCAATAATGGAGTTTCTAAGCATTTGTAAACCAACCGTAGGTTTTAAATAGAAATTAGCACCAAATTGCGACAATAATTCATTGTCAGAAGTCGTCATTATAGGTCTCAATATGTTTTTATCACCACTCATAAAAGGCACAATATTTTTTGGAGTGATACTATTAAAATCGGGGTAGCGTTCTGCAACCGTTCTTTGATGAAGAAAGGTGTTTAATCCTTCGTCCATCCACATCCATTTACGTTCATCTGAGCTTACAATCATAGGAAACCAATTGTGCCCAACTTCATGAATAATAGTGCCAATCATGCCTTGTTTTGCCCCGTCACTTATTTTACCATTTACAGGTCTCCCACCATTAAAACTAATCATTGGGAATTCCATTCCAATGTTTGAGGTGTTCACTGAAATACAAACAGGATAGGGGTAATCAAAAGTAGCTTCAGAATAAACCTCTAGAGCATGCATAATGGCTTTTGTAGATGATTCTTTCCATACCGGTAAACCTTCTTTTGGGTAGAACGACATAGCCATAACTGTATTAGTTGGTAATTTTACAGCTTGAGCATCCCACAAAAACTTTCTAGAAGATGCAAAGGCAAAATCTCTAACATTTTTTGCATTAAACTTCCAGGTCTTTTGTTTCGTAGATTTTTGTTTTTCATTGGCTTCAGCCTCTTCTTTAGTGATAACCATTATAGGTTTGTCGAAAGATTTTTTAGCGTCTTCTAACCTTTTTTGTTGTGTTTTTGTTAAAACGGATTCTTCATTTTGAAGTGCTCCTGTAGAAGCAATAATATGATCGGCTGGTACCGTAATTTCAACCTCGTAATCACCAAATTCTAAAGCGAACTCTCCAAGTTTTTGAAACTGTTGATTTTGCCAACCTTCAGTATCATTATAAACAGCCATTCTTGGAAACCAATGCGCAATGAGGTAAACGGTATTATCGTCTTCAGGAAAGTATTCATAGCCCTCTCTTGATAATAAATACATACTTCTATCGGTAATAGGATAAGACCAGGCAATAGAAAGTTTAGTAGATTCACCAGACTTTAAGGTCGTATTCAATTTAACTTTCATCATGGTATTGTTAACCATTGTTTTTATTTGGTTACCATTTTCATCTTTTACATGCTTAATGGAATAACCCGCAGGGAAATCGATAGTTCTAGTAAGGAATTGCATTTGCCTTGTCGTTATAGAATCTTTCATTCTATTATTGATACTGCCAAAATCCTCATTCTCTTTTTTGTTGACGTTTTGTTCGAGCTGCATCCATAAATAACTTAAATCATCAGGAGAATTATTATAATAGGTTATGGTTTCTTCACCGCTTAACGTATTATTTCTTTCATCGATTATGGCTTTAATCTTATAATCGGCACGTTGTTGCCAATAGGCGTTTCCTGGCGCCCCACTAGCTGTTCTATAGGTGTTTGGAGGGGCAATCATTTGGTCTATAGGTTCAAATTTACCTTGCCAAGGATTTGTTTGTGCTTGGATTGTGGAAAACGAGAAAAATGTTAGAAATGCTACAAGAAGAAATCGCATAATCTTTAAATTATTTAGAATTAGTCAGGTGCAAGATAACAATTATTTAATATAAACTACATGAGTTTTTGTTGCTTAAAGCATCTGTGTTCAGTACATTTGCAGCCCTAAATAGAAATAAAAACATGACGAAGAAAAAAGATTTAACATTTGATGTGTTAATAGAAATACCAAAAGGAAGTAGAAATAAATATGAATACGATTTCACATTACATAAAATTCGTTTTGATCGTATGTTATTTTCATCAATGATGTATCCTGGAGATTATGGATTCATTCCTGAAACTTTGGCGTTGGATAAAGATCCATTAGATGTATTGGTTATGGGGTCAGAGCCAACATACCCGATGGTGGTTATGGAAGTAAGACCTATTGGTGTATTTCATATGACGGATGAAAAAGGTCCAGATGAAAAAATTATTTGTGTACCAGTATCAGATCCTATTTGGAACAATAAAAAAGATATAGCAGATTTAAACCCTCATAGATTAAAAGAAATTGAACATTTTTTTCAAGTTTATAAAGACTTAGAGGAAAAGAAAGTTGATGTTGGTGGATGGGGAAATGCTGAGGAAGCTATTAAAATATATCATGAATGTGTAGCGCGTTATGATAAAAGTGAACACAAGAAAAAACGTACGTTTACAATCTAATTATCAGATTCTTAAAATACCAACAAAAAAAATGAACCATCTTTAATTTAGGGTGGTTTTTTTTATCACTTTAATTTTCCTATTTTTAGCCCCGTTAAAAAAAATAATTAATTTAAAATAACTAACTAAATGATGGATTTAATAGTAAAATTTTTACCTCTTTTTGGAGTTGTCGCGTTGATTTTCGTTTTTATTAAAAGCGGATGGGTTTCAAAACAAGAAGTTGGTGATGAAAAAATGTCACGTATTGCAAAGAATATTGCGGACGGGGCCATGGCATTTTTAAAAGCGGAATACAAAGTTTTAGCAATTTTTGTGGTAGCAGTAGCTATCTTGTTATATTTTAAAGGTGCTTCAGAAGCAGGATCAAGTGGTATGGTTGCGATATCCTTTATTATAGGTGCTATATGTTCTGCCTTAGCGGGATTCATCGGTATGAAAGTGGCAACCAAAGCAAATGTTAGAACAACACAAGCTGCAAAAACATCATTAGGACGCGCATTAGAAGTGGCGTTCGCTGGTGGAGCTGTAATGGGTTTAGGTGTTGTCGGTTTAGGTATTTTAGGCTTAAGTGGCTTATTTATGATATATCAAGGTATATGGCCAGGAGCTGAAAATTTATCAATGGTACTAAATGTACTTTCTGGATTTTCATTAGGTGCTTCATCGATAGCTTTATTTGCGCGTGTAGGAGGTGGTATTTATACCAAGGCAGCAGATGTTGGTGCTGATTTAGTTGGAAAAGTTGAAGCTGGTATTCCAGAAGATCATCCATTAAACCCTGCAACAATAGCAGATAACGTTGGTGATAATGTAGGTGATGTTGCCGGTATGGGAGCCGATTTATTTGAATCTTATGTAGGTTCTATTATTGGTACTATGGTATTAGGAGCTTTTATTATAACTCCGGATATTGTTGGAGGTTTAGGAGCGGTTTACTTGCCTTTAGTTCTTGGAGCTGTAGGTATCATCATGTCTATATTAGGAACGTTTTTTGTAAAAGTAAAAGATGGTGGAAATCCACAAACAGCATTAAATATTGGAGAATTTGGTTCTGCAGGTTTAATGGTTGTGGCGTCTTATTTTATTATAAATGCTTTAATTCCTGAATCTGTTGAAGGTTTACCATTTGGAGCTATGGGCGTATTTTGGGCAACTATCGCTGGTTTAGTAGCTGGCTTGGGTGTTGGTAAGATAACTGAGTATTATACGGCTACAGGTAAAAAACCTGTAATGTCAATTGTTGCACAGTCTGAAACTGGAGCGGCAACAAATATTATTGCTGGTTTGGGTGTTGGTATGATGTCAACAATGATTCCTATTCTTTTGATTGCTGCTGCTATTATGGTGTCACATCATTTTGCAGGACTATATGGTATTGCAATTGCAGCAGTAGGGATGTTAGCAAACACAGGAATTCAATTAGCAGTGGATGCTTACGGACCAATCTGTGATAATGCAGGTGGTATTGCTGAAATGGCTGAATTACCAAAAGAAGTTCGTGAACGTACTGATAAATTAGATGCTGTTGGTAATACAACTGCAGCTGTTGGTAAAGGTTTCGCTATTGCTTCTGCAGCTTTAACAGCTTTAGCTTTATTTGCAGCTTTTATGAAAACGGCAAATGTGATTTCTATTGATGTGTCTCAACCACAAATTATGGCTGGACTATTAGTAGGAGGGATGTTGCCATTTGTATTCTCAGCATTGTCTATGAATGCTGTTGGTCGTGCAGCTATGGCTATGATTGAAGAAGTAAGACGTCAATTTAGAGATATACCTCAATTAAAAGCGGCATTAGTAGTAATGCGTAAGTATGATTCTGATATGACTAAAGCTTCTGCTGAAGATAGAGCTATTTTTGATGCAGCCGATGGTGTTGCAGATTATGGAAAATGTATTGATATTTCAACAAAAGCATCAATTAAAGAAATGGTATTACCAGGATTATTAGCAATCGTTGTTCCTGTAGCTGTTGGTTTTATTGGTGGTGCTGAAATGTTAGGTGGATTACTTGCAGGTGTTACAACGTGTGGTGTGCTTATGGCAATCTTCCAATCTAATGCAGGTGGTGCATGGGATAACGCTAAGAAAACTATTGAAGAACAAGGAAAAAAAGGAACAGACGCTCATAAAGCTGCTGTTGTTGGAGATACTGTTGGTGATCCATTTAAAGATACTTCTGGCCCTTCATTAAATATATTATTAAAATTAATGTCGGTTGTAGCATTAGTAATTGCACCAAGTATTGCATTATCTGCAGATGATGTAATGGCATATGCTAACCAGACAGATGTTTCAGAGCAGGTAGAAGTTTCTAAAGAAGTTAAGGTCGAAATGACTAAGAATGATGATGGTAATACCAAAGCAGTAGTTACAACGGTAACCACTAAAAATGGAGAATCATCTACAGCTTATGAAGCTTTCGAAGGAACAGAAGCTGAAGTTAAAGCGAGTATTAGTGCTTTAAAAGAAGATGGTAGAGATATTACGGTTGAAACTAAAAAGCTTGTAAAAGAGATTGAGGAAGTAGTTGTAAACTAGTTACCTTTTATTTTTTTAAAGAATATAAAAACCACGCCAGTAAGCGTGGTTTTTTTGTATTTTTAAACTGAATTCAAAACTCTTATGTTCAAGAAAGATCCACTCCAAATTATTGCTTTCCGAACTTACGGAACAGCTAACCATTTATATATGCGTGGGCGTGCGCTAGAAGATGGAACTATTGAATTGGGACAAAAGGGTTTATTAGGTTTATTTATTAATTCATGGAAACGCTTTGAGAGTGATGAAATAAAACGTACTACACTCAAAATCACTTTATCAAACGGAACAATTTTAAACACCGTCACAGATGATCACGGTTATTTTAAGGTTGACGAATTTGTAGATGGATTGGTTGCATTAGTCAGTGATGATGGTTGGCTTAATTTTGAAATCTCATATGATGATGTGAATATTAATCGTAATATTCAAAACTCAAATCGATTTCCCGGTGAATTATTAATACCGAGTATTCGAGCTCGAATTGGTGTTATTAGTGATATCGATGATACCATTCTTCATACTGGAGTAGTATCGACTTTAAAATGGAAAGTATTACTTAATAGTATTTTTAAAAGTGCTGCAAGCCGAATTCCATTAGAAGGTGCAGCAGAGTTTTATCATAAATTACATAGAGGTGAATCTGGTGAAAATTCTAATCCAATTTTTTACGTGAGTCATAGCCCTTGGAATTTATACCGTTATCTTGATTTTTTTTTAAAACAGAATGCTTTTCCTAAAGGTCCAATCTTACTTAGAAGTTTTAAGGATATATTCAAAAAACAGTCTGGTGATCGTCCGCAAAAACATATAGAAATTGTCAATATTTTAAAAACCTATCCAAAATTAAAATTTATTTTAATAGGTGACAGTGGCGAGAACGATGCAGATATTTATATGGATGTCGCGAATGAATTTTCATCTCAAGTTGCTGCAATTTATTTAAGAAGTGTTAAGCATAAAAAGAAAATGTTACGAGTAAGATCACTTTTTAAAGATTATAAACAAATACCTGTATTACTCGTAGAAACTAGTGCCCATGCAATTACCCATGCAAGAAATCATGGATTTATTAAATAATAGCAAAATTAAATTACAATTATCTTACTAAGCGGTTATTTCAGTGTAATTAATGCTCGGTAATTTAGTTTATACAAGATAAATGGCGATAAATTATAACTATTAAATTCTTTTCAAAGTGAATGATTTATAATGATTAGAGAATTTTAAAACAAACCATTAATCTCGGCATCAATAGTATTAATGATACTTCCTAAATCTTCCGGATTATCTACAAAATCTAAATTATCTACATCAATAATTAATAACTTGCCTTTATTATAACCATGTATCCAGGCTTCATAGCGTTCATTTAATCTGCTTAAATAGTCAATGCTTATTGAGTTTTCGTAGTCACGCCCACGTTTATGAATTTGAGATACTAGATTGGGAATAGAGCTTCGTAAATAGATTAAAACATCTGGACCTTTAACCAACGATTCCATTAAATCGAAAAGAGATTTATAGTTTTCAAAATCGCGATTGGTCATTAAACCCATGGCGTGCAAGTTAGGAGCAAAAATGTGAGCATCTTCATAAATAGTTCTATCTTGAATGATGTCTTTTCCACTTTGACGAATTTGTAATACTTGGCGAAATCTACTATTTAAAAAATAAACTTGTAAATTAAAACTCCAACGTTCCATTTGATTGTAAAAATCGTCTAAATAAGGATTATCTACTACGTCTTCTAATTGTGCTTCCCAATTGTAATGTTTAGCCAATAATTTTGTGAGGGTCGTTTTTCCAGCGCCAATATTTCCGGCAATAGCAATATGCATAGTTTAGTTAGTTTTTAGTTGGAATTGTTGTAAGGTTTCGCTGTTGTAAATATACAAGGTTTCATTGGTTACTAAAAACTGATTTATCAACAAATTTGGAGTTATTATAGGTAGGATTTCGTCTTGGTTACTTTTCATAAAAAACAAATTATTTTCTTTTTTTAAGAAAATATTTTCATTGCTTTCTATTAAAGCGGTATATCCCTGATTTTCTATTTTTTTTACCATGCTACCAAAGTAATTGTATTGATATAAATAGTTTTCTGTTAGTAACCAACAAGAATTATAATTACTAGTTAAATCGAGCACTGCATTTTGTACAGGAACGGTTTGTGCCCGAGTTGTTCTGGATTTATAGTCAAATAATTCAAGCTTTTGTAAATTTTGATTAAATACCCAAATGGTATTATCGTGACCTGTAGACATATGAGAAACATCTTTATAGGAAGAAAGTGTGTTAAAGTCTATTTTGAATATTTCGGCTAATCGATTGTCAAGAATAATAACCGTATTAAAATCTTTATAGAATAGATTAATTTTTAAGGGATTGAAAGCATTTGCTGATTGTAAGGTTCCTAATTGTAAATTATTATAAGTGATGGTGTTTTCCGGGGTCTTTTTATGAATCACATCATTTTCTATATAATATATGGTGCCAAAATTATCAACGGAAATAAGAGTTTCTAATTTTAAATCCGTTTTATCGATGAATTTAGCTTCAATAGATTCTTGAGCGAATATTGAAATAGAAAAAAATAAAAAGATGTAATGTCTAGATTTCATTGTAGGTTGAAAAATACAAAAATCAAACCACTTTTAATAAATTAGTTTATAGCCGTAAACACAAGTAAATATTCAAATTGAGGAACTTACTAAAAGGAAAGAAGTCTCTCAAAAACATTTTGATTATAACAAGGATAATAAACCCAAAGGAATGAGGGAGTTATTTCAATCAAGACGATGAGTTCAAGTAGAAGGTGAGCATGTTATGATAAGAGTTGGTAGGTTATTTTTAACTTTAAATTAACAACCTTGGCTTAAACCAAAAGTAAATATTGTAGTCCAAGTGTAGTTAATTATTACCTATGTTTGTTAACATCTTAATCGTTTATACCTCAACAATGAAAACTTATATAATTAAATTTTATGTACTGTTTCTATTTTTATTAGTTACTGGTTCCATTAAAGCTCAAGACTTTCAAGGTAAAGCTTATTATTTCTCAAAAACCACTATGGATATGAGTCGCTTCAATAGAGGTGGTCAAATGAGTGAACAACAAAAAAAGCAAAGGGAAGCTCGTATGAAATCAAGGTTAGAAAAAACCTATGTGCTAACATTCAATAAGGAGGAGTCTATATTCAAAGAAGATGAAAAATTATCAACTCCTGTGAATGGCAGAGGTTCTAGTGTTTGGGGAAGTAGTTTTTCGCCTGGGCCGCAGTATAAAAACATAAAAGAACGTGTCTTTCTACAAGATCAAGAATTTTTTGGAAAACAATTTTTGATTAAAGAAGACATGGAGGCTCTTGAATGGAAAATGGGTACTGAATCGAAACAAATTGGTCAATATTTATGTTTTAAGGCCACGGCTAAAAAGGTTTCAATAGAAATTAATATGTTAACTCCAAGAAGCGGAAACAATGAAAAGGAAGAAGATTCTCTTAAAGTTAAAGATTCTACTAATTCTAAAGAGATAAACTTAAAAGATGAAGGTATTAAAATGATAGAAGTTATCGCTTGGTACACACCACAAATACCAGTAAGCCAAGGACCATCTGATTATTGGGGATTGCCAGGCTTAATATTGGAAGTAAGTGCAGGGAATAACACCATGCTTTGTTCAAAGATTGTAATAAACCCAGAAGAGAAGACTAAAATTGAAGCTCCTAAAAAAGGACAAGTTGTTACCAAAAAAGAATACAACGACATCATCACCAAAAAAATGCAAGAGTTTAGAGAAAATAGAGGGAGGAGTGGAGGACGATCTGGAGGAGGAAGGCCAAGATAAATTCTTATTTATATAAACAAACACATATTGTTTGATTATTTAGTATTTTTGATAAACAAAAAATAATCATTTATCATATTTTCAATGAAGTCATTTCTAAACAAATTAACAATTGCGACATTAATTTTATTCACATCTGCAACCCTTAATGCTCAAGACTTTCAAGGGAAAGCATACTACTTTTCAAAAACACCAATGGATCTTGGCGCTTGGGGGGCTAGAATGAGCGAAGCACAAAAAAAACAGGCAGCAGAGCGCTTAAAAAACAGATTAGAAAAAACCTATATTTTAACGTTTAATAAGGAAGAGTCTGTGTATTATGAAGATGAGAAATTGGATGCCGTTTCAGGGGCAACAGATTCATGGGGGAAGAATTTTACACCAGGTAAGCAATACAAAAATGTAAAGACAAATGAGTTTTCACAGAATCAAGAGTTCTATGGTAAACAATTTTTAGTTAAAGAAAACCTATCTAATATAAAGTGGAAGATGGGCACTGAAACCAGACAAATAGGTAATTATACGTGTTTTAAAGCCACTTGTAAACGACCTGTGTTTGATACCTCTTGGTGGAATTTTTCTTGGAGTAGTGCAAGAAACAATGTTGTAGAAAAGAAAGTTGATTCCATAAAAGGTGAAGATGCAGCAAGTGTGAAATCACAACCTATAGAAGAAGTTGTTGACATGATAGAGATTGAAGCATGGTATACACCAATGATTCCTGTTAGTCAAGGTCCCGGTGATTATTGGGGGCTTCCAGGTTTAATATTAGAAGTGAGTGTAGGTAATACAACATTACTATGTTCTAAAATTGTAATGAATCCGAAAGAAAAAATTAAAATAGAAGCTCCAGATAAAGGTAAAGTAGTTACCAAAAAGGAATATAAAGAAATTATTACCGGAAAAATGCAAGAAATGAGAAATAACCGAGGTAGAGGAAGTTATAGACGATAGTAATATAAGTGAATATTGATAACCAGTTTATAGTTCAATTAAAAGAATGAATAAGATATTTTTTGTAGTCGTCTTTTGTTTAACGAACATGGCTTTTTCTCAGATTAAATTACAAGGTGTTGTAAAAGACAGTATAGGTAACCCATTGGAATTAGCAAATGTAATAGCTATAAATCAAGAAACAAAAGCTTTAGAGTCTTATGCAATTACAGATGCCAAGGGGTTTTATAAGTTGGCCTTGTCTAAAAATTCGGAGTATGGTCTGCAAGTCAGTTATATTGGTATGAAAACCTTTAAGGAAATAATTGCGTTGAAGTCTGATGATTTAGAGAGAGATTTTACATTGCAACTAGATAACGTATTAGATGCGGTTGAATTAACATATGAAATGCCGGTAACGGTAAAAGGGGATACGCTAGTTTATAATGCCGATTCTTTTAAAAAGGGATCAGAACGTAAGCTTGAAGATATAATTGAAAAATTACCTGGAGTTGAAATTAATGAAGATGGTCAAATAGAGGTTGAAGGTAAAGTCGTTAACAAATTAATGGTTAATGGGAAAGACTTCTTCGATGGTGATACCAAATTAGCAACTAAAAATATTCCTTCAAGTGCCGTAGATAAAATTCAGGTGTTGCGCAATTACTCCGAAGTTAGTCAGTTAAGCGGTGTTACAAATAATCAGGATAATGTGGCAATGAATATTAAGCTTAAGCAAGGTAAAGAAAGTTTTTGGTTTGGAAATGTTACTGCTGGTGGTGGTTCATCAACAGATGAAGCGCTTTACTTAGCACAACCAAAATTATTTTACTACAGTCCTAAACTCAGTCTTAATTTTATTGGTGATTTAAATAACACGGGAGAGGTAGCCTTATCACGTCGTGATATTCGTGGTTTTGGTGGAGGCTTTAAGCCTCCAAGTAATAATAGTGGTACGAGTATTAATTTAGGAGATAATAGCCTTGGGTTTTTAACCAGCCAAAACAATGCTGTTGAGGTTGAGAACAAACTAGGAGCAACCAACTTTAGTTATTCGCCTAATAAAGCATTAGATATAAGTGGATTTGCTATTTATAATAGTAGCCGCATAGCTTCGAAGCAAGAAACTTTTAGGCAATATACAGATTCAGATTTGGGTATTCCAGATGAAACAACGGAGCGCACAAGTAATGAATCGTCAAATCAAGGGTTGTTGAAATTGAGCGCATCTTATAAACCAAATTTTAATAATCAATTGGATTATGATGTTTTGGGTAGAATTTCAAAGGACTCACAAGATCAAAACTTTTTATCTTCAGTTTTAGGAAATACAAATCAGTTTGATAGGGGAACACCTTTTAGTATTAATCAAAATATTAATTACTACTATACGTTAAGCGAAAATAATATTTTTTCTTTTGAGGCTCAACATGTAATAAAAGATGAGGACCCTTTTTATAATGCAGTATTGGTTAATGACCCTGATAATAACGATGAATTAAACTCTGATGATAGAGATGCGTTTGATACAACAGCTGATGCTTTAGGTTTAGTTACTAGTTTTGATAATTACGATTTAGGGCAGAATAGACGAATTAAGTCAAATCAATTAGATGCGAAGCTCGATTACTATAATATACTTAATGCTAAAAGTAATATCAATTTTACATTAGGTACTATTTTGAGTACCCAACAGTTTAATTCCAATATCTTTCAGTTTCTGGAAGATGGTTCTCAATTCAACCCAACACCAACGTTTAATGATGGTCGAGCAACCAATGATACAGAATATAATTTTAGTGATTTATATTTAGGTGTTCACTATACATTGAAAGCGGGGAAATTCACTTTTAGACCGGGGTTCTCCGTACATGCTTATGGAAATAAAAATACGCAGTTTAATCAGACGTTTAAGGATGATTTTTTAAGGTTCTTACCAGACTTTGAGACTCGAATTCAATTTAAAAAGAGTGAAAGTTTAACACTGCGATATAATATGCGTAACCAGTTTACGGATGTAACACGTTTAGCACAGGGCATAGTTTTAAATAATTTTAATAGTATTCAATTTGGTGAGCCAGATTTGCAAAATGCTTTATCACATAACATAAGTCTATTTTATAATAGTTTTAATCTGTTTAATTACACAAATGTGTTTGCGCGTTTGGCCTATACAAAAAACATAGACCAGATTAGAGGGTTAACAAACTTTGAAAATGTAATTACAACAAGTACTTTCTTTAATTCAAATTTTGCCGATGAAAATGTTTCTGCAAACGGACGAGTTCAACGCACATTTGGTAAACTAAGGGCCAGTGTAAGTACAAATTTTAATTACAGTAAAAATAACCAGTTTATTCAAGGAAGACAATCCGTAAATGAAAGATTTACACAAAGTTATACGCCTGGATTACGTACTAATTTTAAGGTAGCACCCAACGTAAGATTAAGATACCAGTATAGTATAAACACGAATAACCAAGGAACGAATAAAACAGTTTTTTATACAAATGCACCCTCTATAGATTTTGATGCATATATTTTGAAATCTATTACTTTTAGAACAGATTATGCTTATAATCGTCAAAAGGAAAAGACTGGCGAAGCTCAATACTTTGAAACATGGAATGCATCTTTGGCATATAGAAAGGATAGAGACGCAAAATGGGAATATGAAGTTAGAGCCACTAACCTATTAGATATTGATTCTAGAATTAACAATGGGGCCAATACGATTTCAGTGTCAACCTCAGAGACTTTTATCCAGCCTCGTTTTGTGACTTTTAGAGTTCGATACGAAATATGATGCTATTTTTAGTAACTCAATTTTTAGCGTGAAGTTATTATGTTTTTCTTTTGATAAATTAAGAAACAATAATATATTTGCGCCCAGTTTTGGGGAGATACTCAAGCGGCCAACGAGGGCAGACTGTAAATCTGCTGACTACGTCTTCGCAGGTTCGAATCCTGCTCTCCCCACTTAACTCGAAAAGTCTGCTTTGGCAGACTTTTTTGTTTTAAAATAGTTGCGAAATTTATTTCAGTAAGCATTTTAAATCAAAAATGTGTAGCTGTGAAAACAGCGTTACTTTTCATTTTCACGAGAGGGGAATTGGGATATTTAATCCTGCTCTCCCCAAGGATAAATAGAAAAAGTAAGCTAAATATAAAGCTTGCTTTTTTATTTTGTGATTTTTATATTTTCTAAAGAGAGAAACTAGCATATTTAACTATGTTTTCTCCAATTAACTTTTTAGTGTTTGGCTTTATTTACTTTAACCACTTATAGTAATTAACAAAAAAGGGTTTACGTTTGTTTTTTACTTTTATTATTGAATTAAGGATTCGTAGACCATAAAGCGGCACTTTTAAGCATAGCTCTTCTTGGAAGTTTTAATCCAGCAACTATTAATTCTGCAAAGTCTTCAGGTTGTAGAACACTATCTTGAGAATCTTTATCTGCAATTCCTAGTTCAATTGACATATCAGATGCTATAGTACTTGGTGTTAATGTACAAACTCTAATGTTATTCTTGCGAACTTCTTTCATTAAGGATTCAGACATCCCAATAACTGCGAATTTTGATGCTGAATAGGCAGATGTGTTTGCATTTCCATTTAACCCTGCTGTAGATGAAACATTAATAACATCACCTTCATTCTTGTCGATTAAGTATGGTAAAACTTCTTTAGTCACATAATACATACCCATAAGATTGGTTTGAATAATTTGACTCCATTGGCTAACTTCCATGTCATTAAAAGTTCCAAAAGCTGCAATTCCTGCGTTGTTTACTAAAATATCAACAGATCCTAACGTATTTACAATACTTTTGATGCCAGTTTTAACATTCTCATAGCGACTCACATCAAATACGGAGTACATTGCGTTAATGCCATAGGCCTCTAGTTCAGAAACGGTTTCTTTCAAAACGGCTTCATTTCTGCCTGTTATAGCGATGTCAATACCTTCTTTTGCAAATGCAATAGCAGTAGCCTTTCCTAGACCTCTTCCACCTCCAGTAATTATTGCTTTTTTATTTTTTAAATCTTTCATTTCCGTTTTATATTAATCTTTAAGTGTGCGTATTTATGAAAATATTACGTTTTTTTAATACTAAAATAGTGTTTAAAAAATGTAATATTTTTGGATAGGATAACTAAATTAAAAAAGCGCAAGCTTTAATGACTTGCGCTCAATTAACTATGTTATATAGGTCGTTAGAGACCGTTTTCTATTCTTTTGATCTTTTATAGTAGGTCACTATGCTTGCTTTTGCTAGCGTGTTGTTCCAAAGATAATAACCAACTATTGCAGGATTAGTGTTTTCGTCTAGTCCGAGTTTGTCTGTTTTTAGGGCGTAAACGGTAATGATATATTGGTGTAAACCATGACCTTCTGGCGGGCAAGGACCTCCATATCCACTAGCACCATAATTCGTTATACTTTGAATAACGCCTTCAGGGGTTAAATTAAGTTCTGTGTTTCCAGCTCCAGATACTAATTCGTTCGTGTTTTCTGGAATGTCAAATACAACCCAATGCCACCATCCACTGCCAGTAGGAGCATCTGGATCGTACATCGTTACTGCAAAACTTTTAGTGCCTTCAGGAGCATTTTTCCAAGATAATTGTGGAGATTGATTTTCTCCGGTACAACCAAAGCCATTAAATTCTTCATTAATAGTTGCTTCTCCGCCTAAATCATTACTAGATAGAGTAAACGTACTTTGTGCAAATACTGTACTTGAGAATGCAATTAGTACTGCTAAAATAATATTTGAGTTTTTCATAAAATTTGTTTTTAATTATAGTTGCAAATGTATAGAGGATAATAGAGGATGTTGTGTTTGATTCAGCTCAAAAAGTATTGATAAAAGTTCAATCTGTTTGATACTGTTTTGGAGTAACACCAAATTTTACTTTAAACGCTTGAATGAAATTTGATAGGGTTTCATACCCAATGTCCTCAAAAATATCTGATGGTCGTTTCGACTTATTTTTTAATAAAAATGCAGCATGTTCAAGCCTTTTTTCCTGAAACCACTTACTTGGTGAGCTATGAAAGTATTTCTCAAATTCTCTTTTAAATGTTGATACACTCATATTAGATAAAAAAGACAGTTCTTTTATGGTTAGTTTATTTAATTTATTGCTTTCAATTATCTGAAGAAATTTTTGGTTTTGATTATCACTATTGCTAATTAAGGAATAAAGAAAATTCACACCCTTAAACTCGATGAGGTATAACATTATTTCATTGAACTTGGCATCTAAAATGTTTTTTTGAATCGATTTTGAAAGCTTAGAGATATCCAAAAGACTGTCTACGAATCTTTTTATAAATGAATCATAATTAAATGAATATGTAGAATAGAATGTGTCGGAGTCTGACGGACTAAGTTCAAATTTTCTAATGAACTTTAATACATCTTCATTAGAAAAGAAGAATAGAACACTTCTATAGTATTCTGCGACGTTAGATAGCTTTTCTGTCATCAAACAATGTCCAGATTTCATTAATAGAAATTGATCGTTATTAATTGAGTATGAAGAATTGTCAAAAAAAACTTCTTTTGTTCCTTCTTGAAGAAAGCTAAAAGTGTTTTTGTTCAGTAAGATTTGCTGTTTGGAAATTTCCTGATTGCTTTCATAATAATAAACCCCGATAGACAGGGAAGGATTTAAATTTAATTCATCAGGTAGCGTAATTGTCTTCATAAAGTTTTAGTGGTCTCTAACGACCTGCTAAACGCAGTTCGGCTTTGAGAACGAAGATACTAAAAGTGAATGATAGGTTTTTGGTATTGATGTCAAGTTCTTCCTCGATAATGCAAATAACACTTACTCACGAAAATAAAAAATAAAGTTCTATAAAACCAAGAACTACATGGTTTATGTAAATTATTGGGTATTTGGAAAGACGTTACTTTGAAAAAAACTCTAACATCTTTAATGTTAGAAGGTTGTTTATAAAACACCCGGTAAGCATCTAAAGGCGAAACTAAATCATCTGTATACTTTGTGTTTAAATGGGTGTAAACGAAAAAGAAGTTATTAACCCTTTTTCTGCTTGTTAATTTCGTCTTGTAATTGACGTCTCACTTTTTGTTCACGCTCTAAAGCTGTTCTTCTATGTTCTTCGAATTCTTCTTCAATTTCAGCTAAATTATGTTTAGCTTCTCTAGTAATTGAATTGCTACTTTTAAATTTGTAGACAAAGAAAATAAGGAGCGCGAATAAACCTGCTATTATAGACCACATAAGTACATTATAGTTGATTTTACTCATTTGCATACCAAACAAAGCCATATTATTTTTTTCAGAATTGGTCGTGTCTAAATCCTTTTGTGTATTAGAAAGGTTCGCTTTTAAATCTGAAATCTCTTTAGCTTGGGTTTTAACCACAGCCTTTGTTTCTGCTAGATTTTTATGTACGGTTTTTAAAGAATCCATAGTATGCGCTCTTAGAGCAAGGAACATACTCCGCTTTACAGCTTCATAAGCTTGACCGTTTGTACCTTTAAAATTACCAGATTTTTTAAGAATATATTCAAACTGATTGTCGATAGTGCCTTTGTATAACGATAATGTTTCGTCAACTTGTTTCGTTTGTGAAAATGAAGTGAAGCTAATTAAGCATGTAAATACTATAAAAAATAAAGATTTGATAGGATTCATTTTTAAATGGATTTAAATGGTTCTATTTGGTTTACGAATTTATACAATATTGTTTATTAATTGATTATAAATCAATAAAAGCCTCATAAATGAGGCTAATTTAGATACGGTTTAAATTTGAATTTAGATTCTAAAATTCTAATAGTATGTATAACGTCTAACTTTAGCAATATATTTCGCTAGTCTAATAACTTGATGACTATAGCCATATTCGTTATCATACCAAATGTATAAGATGATATTTTTTCCATCTTTACGTACTATGGTTGCTTTACTATCATAAATGGATGGTGCGGAACAACCAACGATATCGCTAGAAACTAATTCATCGCTAAGTTCATATTTTATTTGCTCAACTAAATCGCCTTCTAAAGCATACTTCTTCAAAATAGTATTAATACCGTTGATAGATGTTTTGCTTTTTAATTCTAAATTAAGAATAGCTAAAGATCCATTAGGCACAGGCACACGAATAGCGTTAGAAGTTAATTTACCTTCCAGACTAGGTAACGCTTTAGCAACGGCACTTCCAGCGCCAGTCTCGGTAATTACCATATTTAATCCGGCAGCTCTACCACGACGGTATTTACTATGAAAATTATCTACCAGATTTTGATCGTTGGTATAAGCATGTATGTTTTCTAAATGGCCACTTTTAACTCCAAAAGAATCTTCAATAGCTTTTAAAACCGGGGTTATAGCATTGGTTGTACAGGATGCCGCCGAAAAAATATTTACTTTATCTGGATCGTGTTCTTTATGATTAACCCCGTATACGATATTTGGAACGCCTTTTCCAGGAGCTGTTAATAAAACTTTATCTACACCTTTTGATTTTAGGTGTTTACTTAAAGCTTCCTTATGTCTAAAAGCACCGGTGTTATCAATAACCAAAGCATTATTAATATTATATTTTGTATAATCAATGTCTTCAGGAGTATTTGCTGAAATAATTTTTACCGTTGTACCATTAATAATTAATGCGCTATTTTTTGCATCAATTGAAACTATTCCAGGAAAATCGCCGTGAACAGAATCGTTACGTAAAAGAGACGCTCTTTTTTCAAGTATTTGCGCATCAATCGCACCTCGTGTTACGATGGCTCTTAGTCGTAGTTGACTACCTTTTCCCATTCGTGCCATGAGCTCTCTGGCTACCAACCTGCCAATTCTACCAAAACCATAAAGAATAACATCTTTCGGTTCTATATTACTATTCTTATTTGCATCTTTTAATTTATCAACAACAAACGCTTTCGCATTGTTGTGTTTATTATCACTTAAATGATATTCATAAGTAAGTTTCCCAATATCTAATTTTGCTGGAGGAACATTTAGATCTTTAATTGCCTGAGCAATTTCTACAGAATCAAAAATTGAAATTGGTTTTTGAACAAATTTACCCGCGTATTCATGTAAGTTTAAAATCTGACTAACATTTCTGTCAATCAATTGATTTCGAAATAAAACCAATTCAATGGATCTATCATACCACAAATCACTTACGGTTTTAATAAATTCAACTGTAGCTTTTCTGCGGTCTGCCTGAAAAGCTAATTCTTTCTCATAAGTTTTGTTAGAACCCATTGCTTAAATTGTTTAGTTTGTTTTATAGATTTTGCCAAAAATACCATATTTCAAACGTTTTCGTAGCGTATATGGAAGAAAAATTATTCAGCTTTTGAATTCGAGGTTTCCTTTAAAATGGTTATTCCTGTTTGAACGAGAAAACAAAAAAATAACCCTTCAAAAAATCAATAAATTTGAAGGGTTTATAACAATTTAAAAAGGGAAGCTATTTAAAATTATAACGCTCTTTTTCGCCTTTTGAATTAATAAGCTCTATTCTTAATGCTCCTGAATTTTCTTGATTTTTTAAAGCATTTTGCACATCATCAATAGATGTAACTTTTATATCATTTACCGAGGTTATAATACAACCTTTTTGAATACCATTTCTTTTCCAATAATCAGCATATTTAGAATTTAAGTCCGTTATTTTGACGCCATAACTTGCTTTATACTTTTTTAAATCAGTAGGTTTAGCATTTTTTATTCGACCAACTAAAGGCATTGTAAACGTTTCATTTTTAGCTAATGTCACAGGTATGGTAGAAGTTTCTCCATCTCTTAATACGCTTAAATTAACAACATCACTCGGGCGTTTTGTATTTAAATGACCTGTTAAATCTGCAAATTTAGAAATTTTAATATGGTCAATTTCTTTGATGATATCACCTTTTCTAACCCCAGCTTTTTCTGCACCAGAATCTTCAATAACACGATCAATATAAATACCTTCCGTATCGGTAACGCCAATTTTTTCTGCAACCAAACTGTTTAATGCGCCACCTTGTATTCCTAAAATACCATTTTGAACATTGCCATATTCCATGATATCTTCAATTACTTTTCGAGCAATATTACTTGGAACAGCAAATGAATACCCGACATAAGATCCTGTTTGAGAGCTTATAGCTGTATTTATACCAACTAATTCTCCATTGGTATTTACAAGAGCACCACCCGAATTTCCCGGATTTACTGCTGCATCAGTTTGTATAAAAGATTGTTTGCTTGTTCCTGATAAGTCTCTGGCCTTAGCGCTTATAATGCCAGCGGTAACCGTTGATGTTAAATTAAAAGGGTTACCAACTGCTAAAACCCATTCGCCAATTTTGGCATTATCTGAATCAGCAAAAGTTATAAACGGTAAATCTTCATTCGAATCAATTTTTAAAAGAGCGATATCAGTTTTTGGGTCAGTTCCAATAAGATCAGCTACATACGTTTTATTATTGTTCATGGTAACTGAAATTTCTTGTGCATTAGTAATTACATGATTATTAGTAATGATATAACCATCTGTATTAATAATAACGCCAGATCCTGTACCAATTTGTGGGCTCTGAGAACGTCTTCCAAAAAACAAATCTTCAAAAGTCATTTGTCCAGAATTTTGTGCTAAATTTTTAACGTGCACAACTGCATTAACGGTATTTTCAGCAGCCACTGTAAAGTCAGGTGCTTTTTCAGTATTAATAAAAGTGTTAATGTTACTGGTAGGTAAAAATATAGGGTTGGCTGTTTCAGTTGCAACCAAAATAGGTTTTTCTTCTTCTAAAAAAAGTTTGTAGGATCCTAATGTAATAATACCACCTAAAGCTGAAACCAATATTAATGTTAAAATCTTCTTCATAATTTTCGTTTAAGTTTTATTTAATAACGATTAAAATTAATTAAATATTGAATGACTGATTAAGTTTTAACGATTTTTAACGCCAACTTTAACGGCGATTTAACAATCTGTAAAACGGTTTTATATTTATATATTTGTGCTTTACTATGCAACAGACTTTTTATAAATACCAAGGAACTGGAAACGATTTTGTGATGATTGATAATCGTCAACACGTTTTCGACAAAAATAATACCGAACGTGTTAAGTTTTTATGCGACAGACGTTTTGGAATAGGAGCGGACGGACTTATCTTACTAGAGGATCATCCGGAGTATGATTTTAAAATGGTTTATTATAATGCCGATGGTAATGAAAGTTCTATGTGCGGAAATGGTGGACGTTGTTTAGTGGCATTTGCAAAACAATTAGGCGTAATCTCAAATAAAGCAGTTTTTGAGGCGACTGATGGTGTGCATCATGCTTCAATAGATGGTGAGATTGTTAAGCTTCAAATGTTAGATGTTGATACTATTGAAAAGTATGAAAACCACGTGTTTTTAAATACAGGTTCTCCGCATCATGTGCAATTCGAAATTCAAATTGAAGATTTTGATATTAAGTCAAAGGGTGCAACTATTCGTTATGGTGAACCTTATAACACAGCTGGTAGCAACGTGAATTTTGTAAAGAAACAATCAGATACTACTTTTAGAGTTAGAACTTATGAGCGCGGGGTTGAGGGTGAAACGTTATCGTGCGGAACAGGTGTTACTGCGGTAGCTATAGCGATGCATTATATTGGTGAAACTCAAGAAAAGCATGTGATCCTAAATGTTGAAGGCGGAGAACTAGAAGTGTGTTTCGATTTTGAAAATGATACTTATAATAATGTGTGGCTCATTGGTTCTGCAACGTTTGTTTATAAAGGTAGTATATGATAACTTTAAAAGGCGATAATATATATTTAAGGGCCTTAGAGCCTGAAGACTTAGAATTTATTCATGCTATTGAAAATGATGAATCGATTTGGGAAATTAGTAACACCCAAACCCCATATTCTAAGTTTCTTATTAAACAATATTTAGAACATGCTCACAAAGATATTTTTGAAGTTAAACAATTACGGTTGGTTATTTCAAATTATGAAAATATGGCATTAGGAATGATTGATTTATTTGATTTTGATTTTAAGCATAGGAGAGCTGGAGTTGGTGTTTTGGTTAAAGAACCTAATGAGAGATTCAAGGGCTATGGTCGTGAAGCCTTAAAATTACTGATTGATTATAGTTTTACGCATTTGGATTTAAATCAATTATATTGTAATATTTCTGAAGAAAATGATGCGAGTATAAAACTATTTTCTAATCAAGGATTTAAAAAAATAGGACTAAAAAAAGATTGGAACTTCGTCAATGGTTCTTACAAAAACGAATATTTATTTCAGCTTATAAATAATTAAATGTACATAAAAAAAATACTTCTAGCGATTCTAGTTATTGGGCTTATTGTAGCGGCATTTTTCGCAAACTTTGTTTATAAAGCGATGTTGAAGCCTAATACGGCTTTTAATAATGAATTGGCTTTTGTCTTTATCCCTACAAATGCCAGTTATCAAGAAATTAGAAGTCAATTGGAGCCTTTGTTGGATGATATTGATTCTTTTGATGATTTAGCGGAACAAAAAAAATACACAACAAACATAAGAGCAGGGAAGTATGCCATTAAAAAAGGAATGACCAATAATGATATTATTAATTCTATCCGAAGTGGAAACTTACCAATAAGAGTTTCGTTCAATAACCAAAGTACATTAGAAAAATTAGCAGGACGTATTTCAAAAGAAATAGAGGCGGATAGTGTTTCACTTTTAAATGCCATGCATGACAATGCCTTTTTAGTTGAAAATAAATTTAGCGAAGCCACTGCATTGGGTATGTATTTACCAAATAGCTACGAATTTTTCTGGAACACTTCTGCTGAAGCTTTTAGAAGTAGAATGCTTAAAGAATATAAGAAATTTTGGACTGATTCCAGAATAAAAAAAGCACATGATATTGGTTTATCTCAAGATCAAGTGATTGCATTGGCTTCTATCGTTTATGAAGAATCCAAGCAAGCTGCAGAGCAACCTATAATTGCAGGTGTTTATTTGAATCGAATTGGAATAGGCATGCCACTTCAAGCAGATCCTACTTTAAAATTTGCGGCATACAAATTACCAAAGTATAAGAATACGGTTATAAAAAGAGTATTAAATGTTCATAAAGAAATAGAATCTCCCTACAATACTTATAAAAATAGAGGGTTGCCTCCAGGATTAATTGCTATGCCAGATATTTCTGCAATTGATGCAGTTTTAAATTTTGAGAAACATAAATACTTGTATTTTGCTGCGGACGCAAAACAGTTTGGCTATCATAAATTTGCTAAAAATTTAGCACAACATAATGTAAATGCAAGAGCATATCAACGGTATTTATCATCTCAAGGGATAAATAAGTAGTGCGTTTAGTTTTAGTAAAACATATAATACTTTTTGTTTTATTGCCATTAACCGCTTTCTCTCAATCAAAGCTTGATGCATTCTTAACACCAAGTGATTCACTTAACAGGCCCAGACTAAATACTATTGTTCTTTCAGAAGCTTCTATAGGAGCGATAACACTTTTGGGTTTAAATCAGCTTTGGTATGCTGATTTTGAACGCTCTAAATTTCATACCATTAATGATAACAGTTCATGGTTACAAATGGATAAACTGGGTCATGTATTCACATCTTACCAGTTAGGAAAATATGGGTCACATCTTTTAAACTGGAGTGGTGTTAGCGAACGTGATCAATTGTTTTACGGAGCTACTTTAGGTTTCTCGTTTTTAACAGCTGTTGAAGTACTTGATGGATATTCAAAGGAATGGGGGTTTTCGTGGGGAGATATTTTGGCTAATGGATCAGGTACTGGGCTTTATATTGGACAAGAATTACTTTGGAAGGAACAAAGAATTGCTTTAAAATACTCTTTTCACCAAACAAAATACGCTAAACAACGCCCAGACAAGCTTGGTGAAACGTATTTAGAGCAAACTTTGAAAGATTATAACGGGCAAACCTATTGGCTTAGTGCCAATTTGCATTCATTCTTCAAAGAAAGTAAAATTCCTAAATGGTTAAATGTTGCCGTAGGCTATGGAGCAGAAGGGATGCTTACAGGGACAAAAGATGTTGACAATCAAGTGTTAACAAGTAATGAGCGATACAGGCAGTACTATTTGAGTTTTGACTTAAATTTGAGTAAAATTAGTACAAATTCAAAATTATTAAGGTCTATCTTAGATGTTTTTAATGTGATAAAAATACCGTTTCCTACTCTAGAATTTAATAAAAAAGGTACTGTATTTCATCTATTCTACATCTAAAAATAGCACTTAAGCGATTAATTTTGAAGTTATTTAAAAAAAGACTAATTTTGCACGCTGAAATTTCAAGGTATATTTTTTATTTTAATATGCTGAAAAAATTTAAAATTATTGTAAAAAATATTGCAAGTTATGCGACCTTGACGCTTACAATATTAGCACTAGTGTATGTTTCGTTTCAGTCAAATGAAACGATTGATTTAAGTAAGTACTCTACAGAAGGCCTAGACTTAAATTACACAGTACGTATTGATGCTATTGAAGTGAATAATTCTTTAGTCTCTAATGATTCAGATAACATTTTTTCGCCTTATTTAGGAAAATCTTTTGTTGGCTTTAAAGAAGCGTTGGCTTTTAAAGAGTCTGGTGGAGATTATTCTTCAGTAAATACTTATGGATATTTAGGTAAATATCAATTTGGAACTGAAACTTTAAAAATGATTGGGATTAATAACCCTGCTAAGTTTTTAAAGAATCCAAGATTGCAAGAAAAGGCATTTATTGCTAATGCAGCCCGTAACAAATGGATTTTAAGACGTGATATTAAGAATTTCGTTGGAAAACGTATTAACGGTATTATTGTTACTGAGTCTGGAATATTGGCAGCGGCACATTTAGCTGGACCCGGAAGCGTAAAAAAATATTTAAGAAGTTATGGTTTAGATAATTTTGCTGATGGTTATGGAACTACAGTTCATTATTATATGAAGCGATTTTCTGGATATGACACCTCTTTTGTTAAACCAAATAAGCGAGCTAAAGCAATTTAAACTCGCTTTTATGAATAATAAATATGGTAGGTCGCTTATGGAGGTCTACCATATTTTTTTTCCATTGATTTGCGGATTGTGTTTTTATAAACTCACTTCTTAAAGTAATATCGCAAGCTACACAAACACGCGTGTTGTTTTCTAAAACAGAAGATAAATCTTCTATCATTTTATTATTTCTATAAGGCGTTTCAATAAATATTTGTGATTGATTATGCTCAAAAGATAAACGCTCTAAACGTTTAATTTCGCTTTTTCGTTCATCTTTATCAATTGGAAGATATCCATTAAAAGCAAAACTTTGTCCGTTCATTCCAGAACTCATTAGAGCCATTAAAATGGATGAGGGTCCAACTAAAGGCACTACTTTTATGTTCTTTTCATGGGCTAACTTTACAATATCGGCTCCAGGATCGGCTACACCCGGGCAACCAGCTTCAGATAATAACCCAACATCAATACCATTTAGACAAGGGTTTAGAAAAGAAGGTAAGTCAGCTTCATCAGTAAACTTATTTAAATGAAACATGTTTAGCGATGGCTGCGATTTTTCAGGACTAATATTTTTTATGAAACGTCTTGCTGTTTTGTCATTTTCAACAATAAAGGTGTCAATATTATCAATAGCGTGTTTAACTGTAATAGGTAAAACTTCTAATGGTTCGTTGTCTCCTAAAGTTGTTGGAATAAGGTATAATTTACCAATTTGATTTTTCATCTATTTTATAATAAAATTTTTGACAGCTTTTAAATGAGTATTCTCATTAATTTAGATGAGTTTCTTCACAATAATATCACAAGCTTCATCTAGCATTTGATAGACATTTTCAAAACCATTGTCTCCGCCATAGTAAGGGTCTGGAACTTCATAGTTCATGTTGGGGTGCACTTCATTCAAAATCAATGTCACTTTAGCAAGATCATTATCGTTTTTTGCTAGTTTGATAACGTTCATAAAATTCGATTCATCCATAACGTAAATTTTATCAAAAGTATCAAAATCAGAACTATTAAATTGACGTCCGCTTAGGTTTGATATATCCAATCCGTGTTTTGTAGCAACAGCTATGGAACGTATATCCGGAGAACGACCTATATGGTAATTAGCAGTCCCAGCCGAATCTACTATAAAATTATTTGGAAGTTTTGATTTCAAGATACCTTCTGCTAGAGGAGAACGGCATATGTTTCCTAGGCAAACCATCAAAATTTTAGTCATGACGCGGTTATTTTAAACGGAAAGTTTTTTGGTAATGTCTTCAACATATTTTCTGAATTGTTTATCCGTTGAAGATAAGTTGTCTACCGTTTTACAAGCATGGAGAACGGTGGCATGGTCCCGTTTTCCTATTTGTGAACCAATACTCGCTAAAGAAGCTTTGGTAAGTTTTTTAGCAAAAAACATAGCTAATTGACGCGCTTGAACAATATGACGTTTTCTAGTTTTTGATTGTAAAGTATCAACATCCATTTGAAAGTAGTCAGATACTATTTTTTGGATATAATCTATTGAAACTTCGCGTTTTGTGTTCTTGACAAATTTCTCAACTATAATACGAGCTAAATCAATAGTGATTTCTTTTTTATTGAAAGATGATTGCGCAATTAGCGAAATAATAGCACCTTCAAGTTCTCTAACATTAGATTTAATGTTTTTAGCAACGTACTCAATAATATCATCTGGCATTTCAACACCATCGCGATATAGTTTGTTTTTTAGTATAGAAACTCGAGTTTCAAAATCTGGATTTTGCAATTCAGCAGATAGTCCCCATTTAAAACGCGATAATAAGCGTTGTTCAATATCTTGCATATCAACAGGAGCCTTGTCACTAGTTAAAATAACTTGTTTTCCGTTTTGATGTAAGTGATTGAATATATGGAAGAATACATCTTGTGTCCCTGTTTTTCCTGATAAAAACTGTACATCATCAATGATAAGTACATCTATAATTTGATAAAAATGAATAAAATCATTTCTATTATTCTTTTTTACAGCATCAATATATTGTTGTGTAAATTTTTCAGCAGAAATATATAAAACTGTTTTTTCTGGGTATTTATCTTTAATGTCAACACCAATAGCATGTGCTAAGTGTGTTTTTCCTAAACCAACGCCACCAAATATTAATAATGGATTGAAAGATGTGCCTCCCGGCTTATTTGCAACTGCTAATCCTGCACTACGTGCCAATCTGTTAGAATCGCCTTCTAAGAAATTTTCAAAACTATAGTTTGGATTAAGTTGAGATTCAATTTTAACATTTCTAATACCTGGAATTACAAATGGATTACGTAATTCTGGACTCTTATTATTTAAAGGAACATCAACATCCTGAGATTTTAATGACCCTCTATTAGAGCTAGGGATTTTTTCAGTAAAAGGTTGCTTGTTGCCATAGGTGTTTTCCATTTTAATAATGTAAACAAGTTTGGCAGTTTCACCTAATTCTTTAGTAAGAGCTACTTTTAGGATTTTTACATAATGTTCTTCAAGCCATTCATAAAAGAATTTACTTGGTACTTGAATACTTAATGCATTATCTGTAAGTTTAACTGCTTTTATTGGTTCAAACCAAGTTTTGTATGCTTGCGGTTGGATGTTATCCTTTATAAATTCAAGACAATTAGTCCATACCGATTGCGCAGTTATACTCATGTTTTGTTTTGTTGGTTTTTTAGTTAGATTTTATATGAAAATAAAATTTTCATATCCCTCTTTTTGTTGAGAGGCAAATATGTGAACAAAATTCTTAAAAAAAAAATGATTTACTATTGAATTTTAAGAAATTTTTCCTCATGTTTAACTTCTGGTCGAAACTACAAAAAAATATTCAATAATACTTATGAAAATCGATAAAATACAAATAAGGGTGAGGTATGGTGAAACAGACCAAATGGGTGTTGTATATCACGGGAATTACGCGCTATATCTTGAAGCAGGGCGCATTGAATGGTTGAGAAAATTAGGTATTTCTTACAAATCCATGGAGGAAAATGGCATTATGCTGCCTGTAGTTTCTATGAATATAAACTATAAAAAATCAGCAGGTTACGATGATGTAATTAATGTAAAAACGCAACTAAAAAACATACCAACGGCTAAGATTGAATTTGAGTACGAAATTACAAATGAAAATGGCGAAATTATAACAATTGCAAATACAACTTTAGTATTTATAGATATGAAAACAAATCTCCCTGTGCGCGCACCGCAATACATTTTAGATTTGCTTGAGAATTAATTTAGACTTCTTTTATGTCAATTTCATAAAGATTGTTAAAAATTTTAAATATAAAATCAGCTTCTTTTTTTCTTATAGAAAGCGTAATCTGGCAGTTCATTTCTAATTTTTGATGAATAATATTAAGGGATTTCTCTTTGATAATCCGCATAACGGTATTCATGTTTTTGTAGTCAAAAGAAATCAAATAGTTAATATTAATAGTTTTTTCTATAATGTTTGAAGTTTCAAGAATTTGATGTGCACTAGTTTTATATGCATTAATTAAACCACCAACTCCTAATTTGACACCGCCAAAATAGCGAACTACAACAATTAAAATATTGGTAACTTCAAAAGATAGGATTTGTCCGTAAATAGGCATGCCTGCAGAATTGCTAGGTTCGCCATCATCATTAGCACGATAGGAGATGGTCTCTGTACCTAATTGATAGGCGTAACACCAATGTCGGGCAGAATGGTGTTCTTTTTTTAATTGAACTAAATATGATTTAATGTCATCTTCGTTTGTAACAGGAAAAGCATAACCAAAAAACTTACTGTTTTTGTCTTTAAACAAAACGGGTTCAGGTGCGACATCAATAGTTTTATATGTGTCTTTTTTAATCAAATTATTTAAAATAGGTCTTTCTTAATATCATATAAATTAATAACATCTTCAGTTTCAGGATTGATGTGCCACGTTTTAATCTTCAAAGTATTTGCTGTGTTTATATTTTCTTGGTTATCATCAATAAAAAGACACTCCTCAGCTTTGAGTTTATTTTTATTTAAAATAAATTCAAAAATATCTTGATTCGGTTTTACTAAATTTATTTCATGAGAAAGGTAGAAGGCATCAAAACAATTTTTGAATTCCTCATAAAATGAAACATGATCTTTTATGTAATCTATATGAAGGGCGTTAGTGTTACTCAGTAAAATCAATTTATATTTTGAAGATTGTTGTATTGCTTTTAAAAAGTCTAAACGGCTTTCAGGAAAATCTTTAAGCATAAAATTCCAAATATCAATTAGGGCTTCTTTAGATAATTTAGGAAAGTTTTCAGAATAAAATTCAAGAAACTCATCAGTAGAAATTAATCCTTGCTCATAAAAACTATTAAACCCTAACATTTCTTCTGAAAGAGATTCTATTTGAAAGGTTTCTAAGGCATGTTTGTGCGCGGCCTCAATATCTAAATTAACAAATACATTGCCGAAATCGAAAATGATGGTATTAATCATATTTGTAATTTTTTAGAGTATCTTTAATAATGTTTTCTTCGGAAATTAATTTCCCTTTGAATTTAGGTGCTTTAATACCTTTTTTGAATTCAATCTGTCCAGTAAAGACTCTAGCTTCATCCCAAAGATTGTCATCTATAAATGTTTGTAGTGTTTTTGCACCACCTTCTATGATAACAGAATTAATATGCTTTTCAAATAATAAATCACATATTTGTTGAGCCACATTTTTTGAAAAATCAATGTTATTTTTTGAAATTAAAATACTTTCAGCGTCTGCATTAAAGATAATATGCCTTTTTGAAAGCTTTTCATTTTTATCAACAATAATTCTAATTGGGTTATTTCCAGTCCAGTCTCTTGCAGTTAAACTTGGGTTGTCTTCAATCACAGTGTTTGTTCCAACTAAGATTGCTTGTTCTTCAGCTCTCCATTTATGCACTAACTGTCTAGAAAACACATTGGTAATCCATACAGGTTTTTGTTCGTTTTTAGTTTCTGGAGCAATAAAGCCATCTTTGGTTTCTGCCCATTTTAAAATAATATAAGGACGTTTTTTATTATGAAATGTAAAAAAGCGTTTATGGTGATTTTTACACTCGTTTTCCAAGACACCAACAGTGACGTCACAACCACTTGCTCTTAATTTTTCAATGCCTTTACCGGCGACTTTTATATGGTCATCCACACACCCAATAACCACGTTTGGTATTTGATACTTTATAATAAGATCGCTACATGGAGGTGTTTTTCCAAAGTGCGAACACGGTTCGAGAGTTACGTAAAGCGTGGCTTCTTTTAGTAACGTTTTGTTTTTAACTGAATTGATAGCATTTACTTCTGCGTGATGTCCCCCGTAAGGACTGGTAAATCCTTCACCTATAATACTGTAGTTATGAACAATTATACTTCCAACCATGGGGTTTGGTCGGGTATTTCCTAAACCATTTTTGGCAATTTGCAAACAGCGCTTTATGTAAACCTCGTGTTGTGTCAATACTAAAATTTAATTTTTACATCTTCAGTTTTGTCAATATTATAGGTGTATGAGAAGCCTAATGCTCTATATGTAATATCACCTATGTATTGCACTTTTACTTTCTTACTAAACAAACTACCAATTAATCCAACAATACTTTTGTTGCTAAAAACGCTATCAGTAGGAACTTTTGTTTTTAATGGAATTGTAAATTCCTTTTTTGCGGGTACTTTAAAGCTCTCTGTTGAAACGGATGCCATTTCATTATCATTTACAAATAATTTTATTTCATCAGTTTGTAATTCGCCGCCAATATCATTGGGGTTTTTGAATAATGCATCTGCAGTAAAAGCAACATACTTAGACGTCGATTCTAAAACCTTAATATTTTCTACACCAATAAGTTGAGGTTTTTCGTTTACAGAACAGCTAATAAAAGCGATGCAGATTGTTGATAAGATTATAAGTTTTTTCATTTCAATTTTTTTCGATTTAACGTATCTTCACTGCTTTAAAAGTGCCAATTAAAGTGAGTAAAGATACTATAGTTATTCGAGAAATTGAACCTCAAGATAATGCGCAATTAGAGCAAGTGATTAGAGGGTGTTTTCATGAGTTTGAAATTCCTTTAGAAGGCACAGCCTATTCTGACACTGAAACACCAATGATGTTTGAATCTTATCAAAATGATAATGATGTGTATTTTGTGATTGGTACTAGCGGAGAAATTTTGGGAGGAGGAGGCGTTAAACCTTTAAAGGATTTTGAAAGCGAGGTTTGCGAAATTCAAAAAATGTATTTCTCACCTAAATTAAGAGGAAAAGGTTATGGAAGAGCATTGTTTGAAAAATGCATGCAAACAGCTAAAGATTTGGGATATAAACAATGTTATTTAGAATCTGCATCACAACTCAAAGCAGCTATCCATATTTATGAGAGCTACGGATTTAAACATCTAGAAAAGGAACTAGGTAATACTGGGCACTATTCGTGTGGTGTATGGATGATTAAAGATTTATGAGATTAAAAGACATTCAAAATATATTCCATGAAGCGTTAGGTTCTATGTTTGGTAAAGAGGAAGTTGAAAGCTTCTTTTTTATGTTGATAGAATCCTATTATGGTGTATCAAGAATTCAGTTAGCCATGGATTCTGATTATGCTATTGATGGTTCTGAAAAAATCATAAATGCTTTAGAATTATTGAAACAACAAAAACCAATTCAGTATATACTGGGAGAAACTGAGTTTTATGGATTGCCTTTTAAAGTCAATGAAAGTGTTTTAATTCCAAGGCCAGAAACAGAAGAATTAGTAGAATGGGTTTTGAAGCGTGTTGATAGCAATGAATCTATTAATATTTTAGATATTGGAACAGGTAGTGGATGTATCGCTATTTCGTTAGCTAAAAACTTACCAAATGCTAAAGTTTATGCTTTGGATATTTCCGCGAAAGCGTTAAAAACAGCAAAACAAAATGCAGATTTAAATGAAGTTAATGTTGAATTTATAGAAGCAGATATATTAAAGAACGGGGATGGATTGCTAGGGGCTGATGTTAAATTTGATATCATAGTTTCTAATCCACCCTATGTTAGAGAGCAAGAAAAAGATATGATGAAACCAAATGTTTTAGATAATGAACCACATTTGGCTTTATTTGTAAAAGATGAAAACCCATTACTTTTTTATGATGCAATAACAAAATACGCATCCAAAAATTTAGCGAGAGTAGGGCATTTGTTTTTTGAGATTAATGAATACTTAGGGAGTGATATGATTAATTTGTTACAAGATAATAATTTTAGAAATATAGAAGTAAAGCAAGATATTTTTAAAAAAGACAGAATGATTAAAGGAGTTAAAAGGTAATGAATACAACAGAACAAGAAATAAAGGGTCTTCGTGATGAGTTAAGGGAGCATAATTATAACTATTACGTACTTGATAATGCTACTATTTCAGATTACGAATTTGATATTAAACTAAAAAAACTCCAAGAGTTAGAAGCTAAACATCCTGAGTTTTTTGATGCTAATTCACCCACACAACGCGTAGGAGGCGAGGTAACCAAGAATTTTGAAACAATTCCTCATGAGCATCGCATGTATTCCTTAGATAATTCTTATTCTAAAGAAGATTTACAAGACTGGGAAACCCGAATTAAAAAATTAGTTGATGGCGATATATATTATACCTGTGAATTAAAGTACGATGGAGCTTCTATAAGTTTAACCTATGAAGCCGGTAATTTAGTAAAAGCAGTTACCAGAGGTGATGGGTTTCAAGGTGATAATGTAACTGCTAATATAAAAACGATTAAATCGGTACCATTACAATTAAAGGGGGATTATCCTGTAAAGTTTGATATAAGAGGTGAAATTGTGCTGCCTTTTGAAGGGTTTCATAAAATGAACGAGGAGCGGATTGAAATTGGTGAAGAGCCTTATAGAAATCCACGAAACACAGCCTCAGGAAGTTTGAAATTGCAGGATAGTGCTGAGGTTGCTAAACGTCCACTAGAATGTTTGCTTTATAATTTAATGGGCTCTAATTTAAGAATCAATACTCAATTTGAAAGTTTGGATAAGGCTAGGCATTGGGGTTTTAAAGTACCTGAAGCTGCTAAGTTGGTTAATTCTATTGATGAAGTTTTAGAGTTTATTGAATATTGGAATATTCATCGTCACGATTTGCCTTATGAAACCGATGGTGTGGTTATAAAAGTTAATAATTTACAACAACAAGAAGAGTTAGGTTATACTGCCAAAGCACCACGTTGGGCTATGGCTTATAAGTTTAAAGCGGAACAAGTTTCTACACGATTAAGTAGTATTGTATATCAAGTTGGACGAACTGGAGCTATTACTCCAGTGGCAAATTTAGAACCTGTAGAATTAGCAGGAACAACGGTTAAGCGCGCTTCTTTGCACAATGCTGATCAGATTAAAAAACTAGATATTAGAGTAGGTGATACCGTTTATGTTGAAAAAGGAGGTGAAATTATCCCCAAGATCCTAGGTGTAGATTTAAGTAAACGGCCATTAAATTCTGAACCAACACGTTATATAGCACAATGTCCCGAATGTGAAACTGCGTTAGTTCGACAAGATGGAGAAGCCCAGCATTATTGCCCTAATTATAATGGCTGCAATCCGCAAATCATAGGTAGAATTCAACATTTCATTTCCAGAAAGGCTATGGATATTGATGGATTGGGTGGAGAAACTGTGGCACTTTTAGTAAATGAAGGTTTGATTAATAATTATTCAGATTTATATGAATTAACAAAAGAACAAGTTATTCCATTAGAACGGATGGCTGAAAAAAGCGCAGATAATTTAATACAAGGTATCGAGCAGTCTAGAAATATTCCTTTTGAGCGTGTTTTGTTTGCTTTAGGTATTCGCTATGTTGGTGAAACTGTGGCGAAGAAGTTAGCAAAGCATTATAAAAGTATTGATGCCATAACCGGAGCTTCACAAGAAGAATTGGTCAATGTTGATGAAATAGGAATAAAAATAGCTGAAAGTGTCACAGCATTTTTTGCTTTCGAAGAAAACATACTTACTATTAATCGTTTGAAGGACTTTGGTGTTCAATTAGAAATGTCAGCAGAACAACTTATTGGACAAACCGATAAGTTAAAAGGAGATATTATCGTAGTGACTGGTATTTTTGAAACTATTTCGAGAAATGACTTAAAGAAACTAATTGAAGATAATGGTGGCAAGGTGAGTAGTTCTATTTCTTCAAAAACAAGTTATATAGTTGCAGGGGATAATATGGGGCCAAGTAAAAAGGAGAAAGCCGAAAAACTTGGAGTTATTTTAATTTCTGAATTTGAATTCTTACAAAAAATAAAATAATTACATCTTTTTATCGATTAAATGTAAATTTTAACGTTTAATTGTAAAATTTTATTATATTTGTATTTCAATATAAAATTAGTCCCATGTACAAGTCGAAAGTCTTAATAAGTTTTGTTTTGATATTTTATTTATTATTTGCAGTTTTTGAATTTAGCGGTTATGAAATAATGGCATATTATTTTAATTCATTAATTGCACCATTAATAACAGTCCTATACATTGTATTTATCGAGCGGAAAAGTAAATTGTTTTTGATGTTTTTAATATGCTATTCTTTCCCTGATATATTGGGTTTAGTTATTCGTAACATGCCACATGATGAGTCATTAAAACTTTACGATTTTCAGTATTATCTAGGTAATGCATTATACATTTTAGCTTATCTTCTCCTATCCATTAAAATTATTAAATCTCTTAATTTTAAGCAAATTTTAAAATATTTTAAAACACATGTAATAGTTTTGAGTCTATTAAATATTTACTTATTGTTTGTATTACATACTATAATTAATCCAAATCTAGTTAGAGCAAGTGATTATTATTTAGAATTATCTTATAATATAATAGTATTTTTATTACTGTCTATGGCCTTATTAAATTATTTTTATAAAGACAATAAAAAAGCACTTTATTTATTTTTGGGTGCTTTATGTATTGTTTTTTCGGAGGTATTAGATATTGCATATATATACGTAGATCAAAGATGCTCTCTAAATATCTTAGCTACAACTCTTGCTCTGGGAGCCTTTCATTTCCTTTATCAGCAATCAAAATTACTAAATATTGAAAACGATCAAGGAAAATATGTAGTTTTAGAATAATAGTTAAGTTTTCTTTAAAATTGATGTATCTTTTTTGAATAAGAAAAGAATTATAGCATAAAGTGTAAATGTAAGTATGGCTAAGCTTAAAAGTAAACGACTATAGTTTTTTACTTCCACTACTAATCGTCTGGTATGCATAAAAATGGCGCCTTCAATAAGACCTAAAGTTAGCCCATAAAGAATCAAAACAGTTTTTGGAATAAGAAGCTATATTCTAGTAAAAAGCTCTTAAATGCCACTGCAATTCTTTCAACAGATTCTATGCCTAATGTTTTAAATATATAAATACTTTTTCGGGTGTTTAAAAAAACGTAACATGTAAGGGTTAAATTAAAATTCTTGTTACTAAAAGCTGCGATGTTAAAGGAAAGTGTTTTTTCGTAATTAAGGCAGTAGAGTTAAATACTTAGACGTATTTCAAATCAATTCTTAACTTAAAAAAGTGACTAAACTATTATAGAAGTTCCATTTGCAAATTTGTTTTTATCTGAATCAAAATAAAAATCTATTTTGCCTAAGTTTATGCCGTAACAACCCACTTGGTTAACTAACATATTTTTGTTGTCTATATTCTTAACAATAGTTGGTTTTGGAAGAAAAGTATGCGTGTGTCCACCAATGATTAAATCGATATCTCTTGTAACTTTGGCTAGAGATAAATCGCCTATTTTATCTGAGTTATTTCCATAATGATAGCCTAAATGAGATAAGCAGATAATTAAATCACAACCCTCTTCTGTTTTTAAAACTCTAGTCATATCTTGGCTAATTTCAATAGGGTCCAAATACTTTGTCTCTTTAAACATACTAGGTGATACCAAGCCATCAAGTTGAATACCTAAACCAAATACACCTATTTTAATACCATCTTTTTTAAATACTTTATAAGGTTTGGTGTGTGTATCCATTATAGTATTTGAAAAATCGTAATTCGCAGTTATAAATTGAAATTCTGCATGGGGTAGTTGAGCATACAAGCCATCAATTCCATTATCAAAATCATGATTCCCAATAGTCGCCGCGTCATACTTTAACATGCTCATTAATTTAAACTCCAATTCACCCCCGTAATAATTAAAATATGGAGTTCCTTGAAAAATATCACCAGCATCAAGTAATAGTGTGTTCGAGTTCTCTTTTCGTATAGATTCAATCAGACTAGCACGTCGTGCTACTCCACCTGTGTTAGGATTTCTGCCCTCTTCAGATCCAAAAGTGTCTATGTGACTATGTACATCGTTAGTATGGAGAATGGTAATTTTAGTGGTTTTTACTGCACTGGTAAATGATTGCAAACCTAGACTACCTAGTGTGACTAAAGCTGTTCCTGCCGATGTTTTCTGAATAAAATCTCTACGCTTCATAATTATTTTGTTTGAATAAATCTATCGTCAATAACAGGGTTTATGGTGTCGAGTTTGTAAAACTTATCGATTATAGCATTTCTAATTTTATAATTTAAATAATAAACGCTGTCGTTCGGTTTGAAAAAGCGCATATTATCACCACCATTATATAAGTAGTCGCTAGTAGCAACATAATAGGTTTTATTCTGCTTGATTTTTTCTCCTTTTATTTTGGCATCCACTACTTCGAAATCTTTGTTTAAAATCAATTTCAGTTTAGAAATAGGGTGAGCTCTTTTCGCTCTTCTTAAATAATCTATTAAACTATCCATTTGAGTGCCTTTCAGAGCTATGACCACAACACTGTTTTCAAAGGGCATTAATTGAAATGCAGTTCTTTTTGATACATGCCCTCTGTTTAAAGATGATCTTATACCGCCATGGTTAAGTAATACCATATCTATGTCGTATCCTGTTCTGCTTTTAAAAACTGGATTTGCTTCACTATATATCGCATCTACCATAAAATTACCTAAAGCAGTGTTTAACTCTCCGTCATTTTTTGAAAAGGTACTTTTAGAATATGCTAAAACACTATCTAGATCTTTTTGAATATTATCTCTATACGGTTTTACAAAAGCCTCAATATCAATATCAATAGGGGTAGTGTCTGTGATTTGAATTTGCTTTCCTTCGATTTTAGAAAGCTGTAATTTTTCTTCTTTACAATTCAATAAAACAAAAAAATATAACAAAAAAAATAAATGTGTAAACCTCATAATATAAAAAGAAAATTTGAATGTACTTTTGTTACCTTTGGACAAAGCATAAAGATAAATGATTTTAAAGGGTTTTAAAGAAAAATCTAATAAAAAGTACTTAAACAAATTGTTATCTGAGAGACAAGTAAATGTTGAGGGTAATAAGTTAATTAGTTTAGGGATTATCTTTAATAGTGATGAAATTCATGATTTTGAATCATTTCGAAAACTATCTGAATTTTTAAAAGTTAGACCAAATAAATTAAAAATCATTGCATTTTCCGAAAGCAATAAAAATGATTTAAATGCGTGGGATGAATGTTATAACTTAAAAGATTTTGGATGGAGAGGAAAGCTTAAAAGTGCTGATTTACAAGAGTTTTTGGATTTACCGTTTGACATTCTGATTAGTTATTATGAAAAAGATGTTTTAGAATTGAAATTAATGACTGCTAAGTCAAAAGCAAAATTTAAAATAGGCATCTTACAAACAGATGAGCGCTTAAACGATTTGATTATTAAAACAAGTCTAAAACAGTTAGAGTTGTTTAAGAAAGAAGTTTATAAGTACTTAAGTATATTAAATAAAATATAGTAAGAATGAATAATAGGTTTTTAGGAACTGGAGTGGCGTTGGTAACCCCTTTTAAGGCAGATTTAAGTATAGATCATGAAGCCTTAGCACATATTGTGGATTTTAACATTGATGGGGGTATAGAATATCTTGTAATTTGTGGAACAACGGGAGAAAGTGTAACGCTTACAAAACAAGAAAAAAAGGATGTTGTAGCCACTATTTATAAAGCTAATAATGGAAGAGTGCCTATGGTTTTGGGTATTGGAGGCAACAATACCATTCAAGTTGTTGAAGAAATAAAAGCAACTGATTTGAGTGAGATAGACGCTATTTTATCGGTGGCGCCATATTACAGTAAGCCTACTCAAGAAGGTATTTATCAGCATTTTAAGGCTATTTCAGAAGCTTCTCCAATAGATGTTATTTTGTATAATGTGCCAGGACGTACTTCAAAAAACATTGAAGTAGAAACGACTTTGAGACTAGCAAACGATTTCAAAAATGTTATTGGGGTTAAAGAGGCAGGAAATAATATGTCTCAATATTTAGAGTTAATTAAAAATAAGCCAGAAGATTTTTTAATAATTTCTGGTGACGATGATTTGGCTCTTGGCGTAACTTTGGCAGGCGGATCTGGAGTGATTTCAGTGATAGGACAAGCATTTCCAAAAGAATTTTCGAATATGATTCGTTTAGGTTTAAAAGGTGATGCTAAAGAAAGTTATAAATTGCACTTTAAGCTTATGGACATTATAAGTTTTATTTTTGAAGAGAATAACCCTGCAGGAATTAAAGCGGTTTTTGAGGCTTTAAATTTATGCCAAGATACGGTTAGATTGCCGTTGGTGCCAGCTTCGAATATTTTAAAAGAAAAAATAGCAAATTTCGTTAAAGCATTTTAGATTGTTAAATATTACTTAAACCTTACAATTACTTACATTAAGGAACTATTTTAGCCTTGAAATAATATTTTTAAAATCCATATTAATAGCGTATTTTTGCATGCTGTATTAAAAATCTATGAACAAATTTTTTTATATTCTAATAGTTTTCACAGTTTTAAGTAGCTGCAACGAATATCAGAAGGCTTTAAAAGCTGATGGGGAAGGTGCTATTGCTACAAAATTTAAAATGGGAGAAGCATTGTATAATGAAGGTAAATTTGCCAAAGCTAATAGGCTTTTTGCTCAAATTGTTCCAAATTATAGAGGGAAACCTCAGGCTGAAAAATTAATGTATTTATATTCAAATACATTTTACAAAATGCGAGACTTTTATATAGCGGGTTATCAATTTGAACGTTTCGCATCAAGTTATCCTAAAAGTGAAAAGCTGGAGGAGGCTTCTTTTTTGAGTGCTAAAAGTTATTACCAGTTATCGCCTATATATAGTAAAGAACAAAAAGAAACAAAAGAAGCTATTGAAAAACTTCAGGAGTTTATCAATTTGTTTCCGGGGTCTAAATATATCTCTGAAGCTAATACACTAGTACAAGAGCTTGATTTTAAACTAGAGAAAAAAGCTTATGAAATTGCTAGGCAATATAACCATATATCAGATTATCCCGCATCAGTTAGATCGTTTGATAATTTTATATTTGAATTCCCTGGTTCTAAATTACGTGAAACCGCACTTTTTTACAGGTTAGATTCAGCATATAAATTAGCAGTTAACAGTGTAGAATACAAAAACACACCCCAAAACGGTTTAGTACATTTGAAGAAAGAACGTTTGGAAACAGCTAAAGAGTATTCTGAGGCTTTCAAAGAGATTTACGCCAATTCAGAATATATTGAAAATGTGAATGAAATGGCATCAGCAATAAATGAAGTATTAAAAAGTTACAGCACCAAAAGTTAAATTATAATAAAATGGATTTAAAAAAAACCAATGCTCCAGTTAATACGGTAACGTATGATAGAAATCAAATAGATGAGCCGACTGAGAACATCTACGAGTCAATTTCAATCATTTCAAGACGTGCAGATCAAATTAACACAGAGATTAAGAAAGAACTCATTGATAAGTTAGAAGAATTTGCTACTTTCAATGATAGTCTTGAAGAGATTTTTGAAAACAAAGAGCAAATTGAGGTTTCTAAATTTTACGAAAAATTACCAAAACCTCATGCTTTAGCTGTTCAAGAATGGTTAACGGATAAAATTTATTTTAGAAATACAGAGGAAGATTCTCAAGAATAATTTCTAAATTTAAACACCATTAAATAAACTCCAATACCTTTTTAATAAATGGTCTTGGAGTTTGTTTGGTTATTAACAAATTTTTTATGAGCATATTAAGTGGAAAAAACATACTACTTGGCGTAACCGCTGGCATTGCTGCTTATAAATCTGCTTCGTTGGTTAGGTTGTTTATTAAATCTGGAGCTCACGTAAAAGTAGTTATGACACCTTCTGCCAAAGAATTTGTCACTCCTTTAACTTTATCGACATTGTCAAAACATCCTGTATACTCTTCTTTCACAAATGAGGAGGATGATAATGCTGTATGGAATAACCATGTAGAATTAGGGCTTTGGGCAGATGTATTTGTTATTGCACCAGCAACTGCTAATACCTTATCAAAAATGGCAAATGGTGTTTGTGATAACTTATTATTAGCTACATATTTATCAGCCAAATGTCCTGTGTATTTTGCGCCTACTATGGATTTAGACATGTATAAGCATCCATCGACACTTCAGTCTTTCGAAAAACTAAATGATTTCGGGAATATTATGATTCCTGCTACTAGCGGCGAATTGGCAAGTGGTTTAGTCGGGGAGGGTAGAATGGCAGAGCCAGATGATATAGTTTCTATTATAGAAAATGATATTTTAGGAAGACTTCCACTTCGTGGAAAAAAGGTTTTAATTACTGCAGGACCAACCCATGAAGCTATTGACCCTGTGCGCTTTATAGGTAATCATTCTAGCGGTAAAATGGGATTTGAAATAGCTAAAGCGGCAGCCAATTTAGGGGCTGAGGTTATTTTAATTACTGGACCAACACATCAAAAAGCACCTCATGCTTTGATACACGTTATACCCGTTGTGAGTGCACAAGATATGTATAAAGAGGTACATAAATATTTTACAACGTCAGATATAGCTATTCTTTCTGCGGCCGTTGCAGATTATAAACCTAAAGAAGTGGCTAATAAGAAAATAAAAAAGAAGTCTGAAACGTTAACTTTAGAGTTGGAAAAAACTAAAGATATTCTGGGGTCTTTGGGAGAAATTAAAAAGCAACAATATTTAGTCGGTTTTGCATTGGAAACCAACAACGAATTAGAACATGCAAAAGGAAAATTAAAAAGAAAGAATTTAAATTTAATTGTATTAAATTCGTTAAATGATAAAGGTGCTGGCTTTAAAACCGATACTAATAAAGTGACTTTCATTGACGATAAAGATAATATTTATGAGTTTCAGTTAAAGTCGAAAGCAGAAGTGGCTTCGGATTTATTAAATAAAATTATATCAGAAATTGATGCGTAATATTCTAGTTGTATTAATAATTTGCCTTGGACTAAAAGGGTTTTCACAGGAATTGAATTGTAATGTTGTTGTAAACGCAGAACAAACAGGTAATGAAAACTTTCCAATTTTCAAAACACTTGAAAAGCAACTCAATGAGTTTATTAATAATACGAAATGGACAAATAAAACCTTTAAAGATCAAGAACGTATTAGCTGTAATATGTTTTTGAATGTTACCAATTACAGTGGGGAGTCCTTTCAAGCAACACTGCAAGTACAATCATCTCGACCAATTTACGGATCTTCTTTTAGTACACCCATATATAACTTTAACGACAAGGATTTTAATTTTAGGTATTTAGAGTTTCAGAATTTAATTTATAATCCTTCTCAATTTGAATCTAACCTTATTTCTGTTATCGCGTTTCATGTAAACATGATGTTGGCACTAGATGCTGATTCGTTTCAAGAAAATGGAGGCGATGCGTATTATAAACAGGCTCAAATTATTACGAATTATTCTCAACAAGGTAATTTTAAAGGTTGGAAATTAGAAGACGGGTTACAAAGTAGATTCTCGCTTATTGACAATGTGTTGTCGCCAACATTTAAAGAGTTTAGAGATGTTATGTATACGTACCACAGAAATGGTTTAGATATCATGAGTGATGATGTTAAGGCGGGTAAAGTAGCTATTTCAAAATCTTTAGAGAAGTTTCAAGCCATCAATAGACGTAGGCCAAATTCTTTTCTTTTACGTATATTTTTTGATGCCAAAGCAGAAGAAGTAGAGCAAATTTTTTCAGACGGTCCAAATGTAAACATAGCAAGTTTAAAAGAAACATTACAAAAAATTGCTCCTATGCATAGTAGTAAGTGGCAAAATATTAAATATTAATATCTTATTAATATAGTTGCTAATCGTGAGTATGAGAATACTGAAAACTGTAGACTGAATGCTAACCTCCCTTTCCATAAAAAATTATGCCTTAATTGACAGTCTTAATGTTGACTTTAATGATGGTTTTTCAATAATAACAGGTGAAACTGGTGCAGGAAAATCAATATTATTAGGTGGTTTATCATTGATTTTAGGTAAGCGGGCTGATTTGAGTAGTTTAAAAGACGCCACACAAAAATGCATTATAGAAGCTGTTTTTAACATTTCTAATTATAATTTAAAACCACTTTTTGAGTCTGAAGATTTTGATTTTGAATCGCAAACTATAATCCGAAGAGAAATATTACCTTCTGGTAAATCAAGAGCGTTTGTTAATGATTCTCCTGTTAATTTAACAAGCTTACAATTGTTAGGAGAGCGCTTAGTCGATATTCATTCTCAACATCAAACATTGCAACTTACTAGTAACGACTTTCAGTTTCAGGTGATTGATGCGTTAGCGAAGAATGAAGATTCGCTTCAGAATTATAGAACACTTTTAAAGGACTATAAGAACCTGAAAAAAGAATACAAAGAACTCTTGTCTTTTCAAACTGAGGCCATCAAAGAACATGATTACAACTCGTTTTTATTAAACGAATTACTCGAAGCTAATTTAGTAGTTGGCGAAGTTGAGGTGTTAGAAGCCGAATATGAAACACTAAATAATATTGAAGGCATCAAAGAAAATCTTTCTGAAGCTTATCAACTTTTAAGTGATGAACAGCTTGGTGTTTTATCGTCTCTTACTTCATTGAAAAATATCTTTCAAAAGTTATCTGGTTTTTCTTCTAAGTATGAAGAGTTATTCAATAGAGCAAATAGTAGTTTAATTGATATGAATGATTTGTTTAGCGAGATTCATGTATTACAAGATAACTTAGAAGTCAACCCAAATAGACTCGAAGTTGTTGATGCTAAATTGAAAATGATTCATGTTTTGATGCAAAAGCATGTCGTTTCTGATGTGTCAGAATTAATTACCATAAAGAATCAACTGGAAGAGAAAGTTGCAGTGACTGAAAACTTAGATGAAACCATCCAGAAAAAACAATCTGAAATCGTTTCCAAAGAGACTGAGTTAAATACAATTTCTCAAGGTATACATACAAATCGTTCCGAAGTTATTCCACAATTAAAAAAAGAATTGGAAACTATTTTACTGGATTTAGGTATGCCAAATGCACAGTTTAATATTGATATAGTAATTAGCGATACGTTTTATGCAAATGGGAAGGATGAATTGTCATTTTTGTTTTCAGCTAATAAAGGCGGAAGTTTTAATGAATTGAAAAAAGCAGCTTCAGGCGGAGAGCTCTCAAGAATTATGCTAGCCATAAAGTCTGTCTTGGCAGAATATATACAATTACCAACCATTATGTTTGATGAAATAGACTCTGGTGTTTCTGGTGAGATTTCAAATAAAATGGGAGATATCATGTTGCAAATGAGTAAGAATATGCAAGTGTTTTCGATCACGCATTTACCGCAAATTGCAGCTAAAGGTCTTTCTCATTTTAAAGTTTATAAAGAAGATGTCAATGAGGTGACTCAAACCAATTTGATTGAGCTGAATCATGATGAACGAATAATCGAAATTGCTCAAATGCTTGGTGGTTCAGAAATGTCAACATCTGCCATAGCTCATGCTAAAGAATTACTCAATTAATTAGTATATTTGAGCGCTAAATAAACAAATAACTAACCCACATATAAACCATTAAATATGTATAACTTATTAAAAGGAAAAAAAGGAATCATTTTCGGAGCATTAGATTCTAATTCAATTGCTTGGAAAACTGCTGAACGTGTTCATGAAGAAGGAGGCCAATTTGTTTTAACTAACGCGCCTGTAGCAATGAGAATGGGACAAATTGATGAGTTAGCAAAAAAAACAGGTTCTCAAATTATTCCTGCTGATGCTACATCACTTGAAGATTTACAGAATTTAATAGACAAGTCTCAGGAAATTCTTGGAGGAAAAATTGATTTTGTTTTGCATTCTATAGGGATGTCTATCAATGTTAGAAAGGGTAAGCATTATACAGATCAAAATTATGCTTGGACGCAAAAAGGAACAGATGTTTCGGCGATGTCCTTTCATAAATTGATGCAAACATTGTACAAATCTGACGCTATGAATGAATGGGGAAGTATTGTGGCATTAACCTATATGGCTGCACAACGTGTTTTTCCAGATTATAATGATATGGCTGATAATAAAGCATATTTAGAAAGTATCGCACGTAGTTTTGGGTACTTCTTTGGAAGAGATAAAAAAGTTCGTGTTAATACCATTTCTCAATCGCCAACACCAACAACAGCTGGTAGTGGTGTTAAAGGATTTGATGGTTTTATAGCTTATGCAGAAAAAATGTCGCCGCTTGGTAATGCTACCGCTTTAGATTGTGCAAATTATACAGTGTCTTTGTTTAGTGATTTAACGAAACGTGTAACATTGCAAAATTTATTCCATGATGGTGGTTTTAGTAATATGGGTGTTAGCGATGCTGTAATGTCTACGTTCATAGGAGAAGAATAAATAATATTTACATTGAAGAAAGCCACCCTTAAAGCGGTGGCTTTTTTTGTTACTTTTGTTTTATGTTATTACAATATTCATTTATTATTCCTGTGTTTAATCGTCCTGATGAAATTCAAGAACTTTTACAGAGTTTTGAAACTTTAGAAGGGGATATGTCATATGAAATTGTAATTGTAGAAGATGGATCAACTCAAACTTCAAGAGATGTCGTTGAAACATTCACTAAAAATCTTAATATTTCTTATTTTTTTAAAGAGAACTCAGGACCTGGAGACTCAAGGAATTTTGGAATGAAACATGCTAAAGGGAACTATTTCATTATTTTAGATTCTGATTGTATTTTGTCGAAACAGTATTTGATTGAAGTAGAAAAGAGTTTGAAAATAGATTTTGTTGATTGTTTTGGCGGGCCTGATGCTGCTCATGATTCGTTTTCAAATCTTCAAAAAGCGATTAATTTTTCAATGACCTCATTTGTTACTACAGGAGGCATTAGAGGACATAAAAAAAGCATTAATAAATTTCAGCCTAGAAGTTTCAATATGGGACTTTCTAAGAAAGCCTTTGAAGCTTCAAAGGGATTTGGAAGAATTCATCCTGGAGAAGATCCAGATTTATCCATCCGATTATGGAATTTGGGCTATAAAACAAAATTGGTTCCTGAAGCTTTTGTGTATCATAAACGACGCGTTTCATGGAAGGGTTTTTATAAACAAGTTTTTAAATTTGGAATGGTTCGGACTATTTTAAATACGTGGTATCCTTCAACAAAAAAAGCCACCTATTGGTTTCCAACTTTATTTAGTCTGGGCCTAATCACGGCTATTTTGTTATTTGCTTTTGGATTTAAATGGCTCTTAATCGGATATGGATTGTATTTTGTGATCGCTTTTATATTAGCTTTATTTGTTGCAAAGAGTGTAATAGTCTCTATATTGGTGATGCCCGCAATTTTAATTCAGTTTTTTGGTTATGGCTATGGGTTTTTAAAATCTACTTTTGCGGTTTCTATATTGAATAAAAATCCTGAAACGCATTTTCCTAATTTATTCTTTAAATTGAAATAATGAAAAAATTAAAAGCAGATATTATAGCGTCCTTTAAAAATAAAAGAATCAATGTATTCATTTTATTCTTACTATTTGCTTTCGTTATTTTAATTTTTACCAAACTATCAAAAGAGTACACAAATACAATACCTTTTGAAATCAAAAAATTAAATGTACCTCAAGAAAATGTTATTTTAAATGACTCACTTAATTTAAATATCACGTTAAAAACTCATGGCTTTAAGTGGTTGAAGTACTATTTTTCTGAGCCAAAGATTGAAATAGATTTCAGTAAAGACGTTTACAAAAAAGAAGGTGTTTTTGTTTGGAATAAATCGAGTTCATATCTAAATAATACTCAATTTGATAAACAAGTAGAGATTTTGAGCATAACTCCAAATCCCATTACATTTCGATATGGTGATAATATGGTAAAAAAAGTACCCGTTATATTGAAGGCTGATATTAGTTTTAGTCCTGGTTTTAATATGTCTAGTAGTCTAATTTCTGAACCTGATTCGATTACAGTGGTTGGCCCCGATATATTGGTTTCTGAAATTACTGCCCTTGAAACAGAAGTTTTGACTTTAAAAGATGTACGAGCAGATTTGTCAGAAACGATACAGCTCAAATTACCAAAAAGCATTTCAAATTTAAAGTTTTCTTCCAAACAAATTGTATTAAAAGGGCAAGTAGAGAAATATACAGAGGGCACTCTTAAAATCCCTGTTTCTATAATTAATACTCCGAAAAACACAAAACTAAAATACTTTCCAAAGGTAGTTAGTGTTTCGTATTATGTAAGTTTGAGTAGCTTTAATACCATTGTGCTCAAAGATTTTAAGGTGGTTTGCGATTTTAATAAAACGAATGAAAGTCAATCTTTTTTAATCCCAGAACTTGTTCAATATCCTGAGACGGTTAAGAATGCAAGAGTTGGACAACAACGCATTGAATTTATTATAACAAAATGATTATTGTAGGACTTACAGGCGGAATAGGAAGCGGGAAGACAACTGTGGCAAAACAGTTTTTAGAAATAGGGATACCTGTTTATATAGCTGATGAAGAAGCAAAACGCTTGATGAGAAGATCTAAAATCATCAAAAGAAAACTCATCAAATTATTTGGTAAGGAGGCTTATGTAGGTGAGGAATTAAATAAACCGTTCCTAGCAAATATTATCTTCAATGATAAAAATTATTTACAAAAAATGAATGCTATAGTTCACCCTAAGGTAGCTCGGCATTTTGAAAAATGGGTTCTAAAACAAGAAGCACCCTATGTAATTAAAGAAGTTGCCATATTATTCGAAAATGGTGGGCATAATACCTGTGATTTTGTAATTACAGTAACTGCTCCAATAGAAACAAGAATAAAACGTTTACTTAAACGAGATAATACTTCATATGAAAAAATTGAAGCCATTATGAAAAATCAATGGACGGATGAAGAAAAAGTGAAGCAGTCTCATTTTGTAATTGAAAATATAGAACTTGAAAACACTAAAAAACAAGTTGTAAAGATCCATAAGGAAATTCTTAAAAAGGCCTAAGAAGCTACAATTTTAACATTTTTGTTAATGATAGGTTAAAACATAAGATTACTAAATGTTAAAATGTTAATTTTGAATGATGGGCAAAAAATTATTTATCCTGTTAATAATACTCATGAGCTTGTCTCTTGTTGGTATTATTGCTATTCAAGCTTATTATATTAATGATTCGGTAGATAACGAAAATGAACGTTTTAAATTTAATGTTGTTAAAGCGCTTAATTATGTTTCTAATACCATTGAAGAAAACGAATCAGAAATGTATTTCTCTAAGTTTTTGAACTTAGATAGTGAGAAAAAAACAGATGAAGATGCTGTTTCTCAGTTGTTAATATATCAGAAAAATAACAGCACAAAAGAAACGCTCATTTACAGAAGTAGTGTTTTACAAGAAAACTATAAACTATCTTCTTCGCTCTTTGACATTGGTTTAGATAGTCTTGATATTAAAAATATTACAGCAAAATCAACAGCTGAAATATATGACAATACAGGAATTGCTGAAAAGGATATTAAAAGTCCGATTACGAAAATTATTAGAAGTGGTACTATTGATGAAGCACAGAGGTTAAGTTTTGATAAGAGTTTTAAAGAAATCTCAAAACGAACACCAATTCATAAGCGCGTTTCTAAAAAAGAAATTAAAAAGTTGTTATCTGAGAAACTTGAAAAAGATGGTATTGATATCGATTTTGAATTTGCCATATATAGTAATGATTTAGCAACTAAAGTACGTAGTGATAACTTTGAGTATGATCCCAATTCTAAACTTAGAGTTCCTATTTTTTATGATGAAAACAATCAAACACCGTATAGACTTTTAGTTAATTTCCCTGATGATAGGAAATTTATTTTATCAGGTATTATTGGTATGATTCTTTTGTCGGTGATTTTCACATCTATTATCATACTTGCTTATTCAAGCGCTTTATTTCAGTTGGTAAAACAGCGTAAAATCTCAGAAATTAAAACGGATTTTATTAATAATATGACGCATGAGTTCAAAACACCTATAGCTACTATTAACTTGGCATTAGATGCTATTAGAAACCCAAAAGTTATTGATGATAAAGAAAAGGTGTTACGATACCTTAGGATGATAAAAGAAGAAAATAAACGTATGCATGCGCAAGTTGAAAATGTACTACGAATATCTAAACTAGAAAAAAATGAACTAAACATTAGTAAGGATAGAGTGGAGTTAAACGACTTAGTGGAAGACGCTTTATCACATGTAGAGCTTTTAGTAGAAGATAGAAAAGGTTATATTAAAACGTTTTTCAACGCTGAAAAGTCATCAGTTTTAGCTAACGAAACTCATTTTACCAATGTTATAGTAAACATTCTGGATAATGCTATAAAATATTCTCCAGAGGCTCCCAAAATTGAAGTGCATACTGAAAATGCGGGGACAAATATTATTTTAAAAATTAAAGATCATGGCAGTGGTATGAGTAAAGCGGCTGCTAAAAAAGTGTTTGAAAAATTTTACAGAGAACACACGGGAAATATTCATAATGTAAAAGGCCATGGTCTAGGCCTGGCTTATGTTAAACGAATTGTAGAAGACCATCAAGGTCATGTATCAGTAGAATCAGAAAAGGAAAAAGGAAGCACATTTATTATAAAGCTACCGTTAATATCGTAACTATGGAAGAGCATAAAAAAAGAATATTATTAGTTGAAGACGATCCGAATTTTGGAACCGTTCTTAAAGATTATTTAATGATGAATGATTATGAAGTTACACATGCTAAAAATGGTATGGAAGGCTTTGAGAAATTCAAGAAAGACGATTTCGATTTATGCATATTAGATGTTATGATGCCTTATAAAGATGGGTTTACATTAGCTAAAGAAATAAGAGAGAAAAATACAGATGTTCCTATTGTGTTTTTAACCGCTAAAACGATGAAAGAAGACGTTTTAAAAGGCTATAAGGTCGGGGCAGATGATTATTTAAATAAACCTTTTGATAGTGAGGTGCTTTTAATGAAGATCAAAGCTATAATTCAAAGAAAAGCTACCGAAACCATTTCAGATAGTAAACAATTTGAGTTTAAAATTGGGCGTTTCGATTTAAATTCTAAACTGCGTTTCTTAAAATTTGATGGTGAGAATCCAGTTAAACTATCACCAAAAGAAAATGAGTTATTGCGTTTATTAGCATTACATGAAAACGACTTAATGCCACGAGAATTAGCATTAACTAAAATTTGGCGTGATGACAATTATTTTACATCGCGGAGTATGGATGTATATATTGCGAAACTCCGTAAGTATATGAAGCTAGATGATAAAGTAGAAATACTTAATATTCATGGTGAAGGTTTTAGGTTGGTAATAAACAACTAGGGAATACTAATTTTATGATATGAAAAATCCAGCATAATGCTGGATTTTTTTATTTATAATTTTTAAGATCAATAAGTTAAATGCGCGTACTTAACCAATCTTTAAGCTCGTAAAAATTTTGTGGCGCTACACCATGACCAACAGGGAATTCTGAATACTTGTACTTAATATTTAAGCTATCCAAAATAGGAGATGTAAGTCGTGCCCAATTCACTGGAATTACTTGATCTGAGCTTCCGTGTGAGCAATAAAAATCTAATTTTGAATAATCTCGATTTTCTATATCCTGAGGAAAAATATCTTTATTGATGTAGCCACTTAGTGCTATAATATTTTTAATTTTTTCAGGATAGGTCAAAGCTACAGCATAACTCAAAATAGTACCTTGACTAAACCCCAATAGAGATACATTGTTTTTGTTTACCGGATACGTTGTTACTACTTCATCAATAAATGTTGCAATTAAATCGCGAGATTCTATAGCTTCTTCATTATCGCTCCACTTTCCTTTATCGGCATCAAAATTAATAGCATACCAAGCATTTCCATAAGGTTGCATCGGGTGAGGTGCTTTTACAGAAATTATAAAAAGTTCTTCTGGTAATTCTGAAGCAAAAGAAAATAAATCGTTTTCGTCGCTGCCATAACCATGCATCATAATTAATAGTGGTGCATTTTCGGTTAAGGTGGATTTACGAATAACGTGATGTAAAGAGAGTGTGTTGTCTATCATTTATGATCCAAGATTTCCAAATATTTTTTGGTATAAGCTTCCAACAAGAGGAACAGCTTCAGCTTTTCGGCTAATAGCATTGGTAAAGCCGTAAATAAAAAGTACTGTAAAAAACAAATAAAATGCCGAGGTAACTAACCAGCTGTTAAAACTTCCAATGATGTACCCTAAGGCAAAAAAAGTGAGCCATAAACCTAAAGACTGTCTGATGTGAAAACTTGCAAAGGTACTTTTTTTACCATCTTCATTATTCATGTAATAAGCTATAATAACTCCAATAATAGTTATATAGCTTATGATGGCGTTTTGACGCCCTCTGTCAATATCTTGTTCTGTCATGCTTAAGAATTAAAAACGACTTGGTTGTTTGCAATAATGCCATAAGCCTTTCCTTTTAAAGACTCATTTTCAAAAATGGAATTTTTAGACCTGGATACCATGTCTTTTTTGGAGAATGTATATTTGGTATCCGGATTAAAAAGGGTCATATTAGCAGAACAACCTATATTAATTGGCGAGTGTTCTAAGCCAAATCTAATTTTTCCTTTTGTTAAGACATCAATAGTCTTTTTTGTAGTAAATATTTTTTGTAACGCTCCAAAAGCACTTTCTAATCCAATGGTGCCATAATTAGCGTGATCGAATTCTATTTTCTTTTCTTCAATATCTATGGGATTATGGTCAGTTGTAACCATATCTATAGTGCCATCTTTTACAGCTTCAATTAAAGCGTCTATATCAGATTGCGTTCGAAGAGGAGGTAGCACTTTATAGTTTGTGTTGAAATCTGTTAAAACGTCATCAGTAAAGTATAAGTTGTGAATAGCCACACTACAGGTGATATTCAATTTTTTCTTCTTCGCTTCTCTAATTAAAGCGACTGAAGTTGCAGTCGAAATAGTTGAAATATGTAATTTTCCGCCAGTATACTCTAGCAAAAATAGATCTCTAGCAACTTGTAGTTCCTCAGCTAAAGCAGGAATACCTTTTAAACCTAATCGGGTACTAGTTATATTTTCATTCATTACACCTTGTCCAGAAATTTTATTCTCTTGCGGAAACGTGCATACTAATCCGTCAAAATTACTGGCATACTGCAAAGCAATTTTCATTAAGTTGGGGTTGGATATTGGCTTTTTATAATCATAAAATGCAACCGCACCGGCAGTACTCATGTCATAAAGTTCAGCTAAATATTCGCCTTTGCTTCCTATGGTTAAAGCTCCAATAGGTAATAAGCTTACAGCATTGTTATTTGCTTTTGAGTTTAAAAATGTAATATTAGAGTTGGAATCTATTATAGGATTTGTGTTGGAGTTGACAGCAACAGAAGTAAAACCAGAGTAAGCAGCAGTTTTAAGTCCATTTTCAATAGTTTCACGTTCTTCATATCCAGGTTCCCCAAAACTAACACTACTATCAAACCAACCTTGCGATATATGAAGGTTGTCAAGCTTTATTTCTTTGTAATTTTCAGGGTTTTTAATACTTCTCGAAATCTTAGTAATCACACCGTTTTCAATTAATAAATCTTGAGTTGTATTATGAAACTCGCTTTTAGAATCAATAATTGTGGCAGATTTTATAAGTATGTTCATTTAAAGAATTTTAAGATGAGCATTTCAATAATCAATAACGCTAGTGCAAAAATAACAAACCATTTCCATAGGGCGTTAACTTTTGTATCACTTTTTATAGTATCGAAAACTTTAGTGGTAGAATCACTAACCGTTACATTTTCTATGGAAGAAAGATTTCTGTATGCTAACTTACTTTCATTTCGGCTATAATTGTAACTCACATTTTTAATGGTTTCGCCTTTGTTTTTTATTAAATACGTACCTGAAAGCGATGGGTCTTCTAAAGTGTTTACGATCACTTTATTATTAAAATATTGCTGTTTTGGTATCATATTTATATTCCCATTTGTGAGAGATAAAACGGCATCTTGTTGCATTTGTGTGGCGACATCAAAAGTGTTTTCTTTACCAATAGTATAATACAATTCAGGAATTTTAAAACTCTGCTTCGCTATATTGTAAAGTGTAGGAACTATTAAGGGTGAGTTTTTAAAATTAGAATTATCTTGGTTCAAAGCTGCAGTAAATATATAAGTATTCTTCTTTTGTCCTAAGAATATTTTTTCATCTTCAAATTGTAAAACTGGTGATGGGCTAGTAGAAGCTATATTATAAAAACTCTTCACTTGTGGATATTGAAAGTTTTTAACTTGCTTTTCAAAAACACCATTATTATAAATCGGATGCGAATAATTTATGGTAGTTATGCGTTTTTCAGAAGTAATTACATCACTAAAACCACTATTGTAATTTGCTAAGAATTGATTATAGGATGCCTTATTAATTGTTACTGAAGGCATCAGAATTATGGAACCTCCTTGATCCGTAAACTGTTTTAAAGCTGAAACTAACGCAATAGGAATGCTATTCAATTCATTCAAAACAATTAAATGTTGGGAATCGATAAGATTATAGTTTAGCTGATTTATGGGTGACGAATTGTAATTAAATTCAGCTTTGGGATATATACGCTTTAAGAATGAATCATCCTGTCCATTGATCGCTAAAACATTAATTTTCGAAGCTTTATTGATGTTGAAATACAGCGTATTATCAAACTGTAAATTGGAATCATCAAGAGTTATTTTTCCATTAATCACTTGGTTTATAGGAAGCGTAAATGTGGTTTCAGCATCTTGCTCAATACCTACAGAAGTTTTTGCTATAAGTTTGTCATTATTGTACAGTGAGATAGGTAGATTTTCAATTGGGATACCACTATTTTTTAATATTAATTTTAGTTCAATTGAAGTCGAAATAGTTTCAGAAATATAAATGCTATCTATGGAAATATTATTTCTGTTTAAAGGGTTTAAGTTTACCAAATTAAAGTTAATCAAAGAATCTGATTCGATTTTAAAATCTGATTCATCTTGTTGAAAATCAGATATTAAAACAACATTTTTTAAAGTATTACTTTTCTTATTAAGATAGGCTATGCTTTTTAATAATGCTGCTTCAGATGATAAGCTGTTTGATGAATAATTAAGCTCTAATAAGTCATTTTTAATAGCCTTTAAAGATGTGTTTTTGAAAACCTCATCGTTCGTGATAATTGAAATATTTTCATCCTCAGGAACATTAGTCATAATATCTTGTACGGCACGTTTTAGCAATTCACCTTGATTGCCTTTAGCTTGCATACTAAACGAATTATCTAAATAAATAACCGTTTCTTTTTTAGTCTTAAAGCTATTCGATTTTGAAGTAAAAGGCTGTGCAAAAGCAAAAACTAAAGCTGCTAGCAACAATAGCCTAGTTATTAGAATTAACCATTTTTTTATTCGTGAACTTTTACGAGTTTGGAGTGTAGCTTCTTTAAGAAAAGCAACATTGGTAAAGGCAACTTTTTGAAATTTACGAAGTTGAAATAAATGAATAATAATAGGGATGAGCAGTAAAAATAATCCGTAAAGAAGTTCTGGGTGTTTAAACTGCATATTGTTTTAAATTGATCAAATCTATATAAATTTTTTCATTAACAAAAGAAAACATAATCTTCAATGGACATCATGTTTAAATTATCTAAATAGTAGCGAATTTCTTTCTGGTCTTTTTTGTTTGCAACGGTAATAATACTTTGCGTATTATGAATAGTTTCTAAATAATTAAAAGGTCTTAAAATTTTACCGTAAATATCTTTTCCTATCTTTTTGTGATTATCACAAACCCATTCAAAAGGCATATTTTTTTCAATAAGTAATTTTGCTATAAACTTACCCTTGTTCCCAGCACCCCAAACGACAAGTGTTTTTTTTGGATTAAAATCTAATTCTAAAAAGTAGTCTAACTTTAAAGGTATAAAATGATTTTCAGCATAGTGCTCATTTGTCCTAGAAGTACGATGGCTATAATCTCTCCAATCATGTAACACAACATCGCACGGGATGCATTTAAAATGATGCTTATAGAAGCGAAAGGCTAAATCATAGTCCTCGGGATATATGTTAGGGTTAAAACCATTACAAGCTATTAGATCTTCTCTATGAATCATCCAGCAAGGCGAGGGAATAACACATTCTTTATAAATTTCAGAATAATTGGTCCCATTTTGTGTTAAGCCATTTAACCAAATCTCATAACTTTTATATCCTGCTTTTATGCCTTCCGCGGAAAAATAATTAACCATGCCTAATGCAACATGTCCTTTACCGTTATTAAGTAAATTATTTGATAATATTTCCAATTTGTTACGATGCATCGTATCATCACTGTCCATTCTGGTAATAAATTCGCCAGTACTTTCTTTAAATGCTAATTGGAGCCCATCAATAATGCCATTTCCAGAATTTTTAAGAAGTTTAATTCTATTATCTTTCTGAGCAATAGTTTCTACCATAGAAAAACTAGAGTCAGTTGAGTTATCATCAACAATAAGCAGTTCCCAATGGGTATAGGTTTGTTTTATAATCGATTCCAAACAATCGATTATAAAATCTTCTGTATTCTTAAACGGAATTAATATGCTAACTAATGGGTTGTGCATATTGCGAATTTAACAAAACCTTAAGAAAGGAGCCCGTAACAATAAGGTATTTTGTACGTCAATTAAAAAACTATAAAATTAATTTAATGAATACAAAAACATTATTCGCGTTTTTTGCCGGAGCAATGTTAGTTGGCTGTGGGTCAACTAAAATTATCAGCAATGATTTAGCAACAAGTTTGCCTATTGAAACTTCAATAAATTTATCTAATATCACTGATGATAAAGCACCTGTAACTATTAATCCGGGGCGTTTTACAGTAGAAACCGTAACCTACAGATTGCCAAGAGTGATTCAAGGAACGTATTCTGTGAGTGACTTTGGTAAGTATGTGGACGATTTTAAAGCCTTGGATTACAAAGGATCTGAAATGGCTGTAAATAAAGTAGATACCAATACATGGACTATTGCAAATGCCAAAGAATTAGACAAAATCACGTATTTAGTGAATGATACGTATGATATTGAAGCAAGCGGAGGCATAGGGAAAGACACTCCTTTTTCACCAGCAGGGACGAATTTAGAACCTAGTAATTATGTATTAAACTTACACGGGTTTATTGGATATTTTGACTCATTAAAAAACAATCAATATAAATTGGATGTTACTGCTGCATCAGATTATGTTCGCACATCTGCTTTACAAAATGTGAGTTCAAAAGCGAGTGAAGATGGTAAAACCACGACCACAAGTTATTTTGCTCCTAGATATTTTGATATTACAGACAACCCAATGATGTACGGGAATCTTGATGTTGAAGAATTTCAAGTAGGTGGTATAAAAATTGTATTAAGTGTATATTCTCCAAATAAGATGCATAGTGCAGCGTCTCTTAAAGAAACAGTTTTTAAGATGATGCAAGCCCAAAAAGCATATTTGGGAGATATAAATGTTACCCCTCGTTATGATATTTACTTGTATTTATCAGAAGGTAAAGCAGAGTCTCCAAAAGGATTTGGGGCCTTAGAACATCATACCTCAACGGTTGTTGTGATGCCAGAGTCTATCAATAAAGCGGCGTTAGCAGAAAGCATGATAGATGTAGTTTCTCATGAATTTTTTCATATTGTAACACCTTTAAGTGTGCACTCAGAAGATGTACATTATTTCGATTATAACAACCCAACGTTTTCAAAACACTTATGGATGTATGAAGGCGTTACAGAATATTTCGCAACGTTATTTCAAGTCGATCAAGGTTTAGTTGAAGAGAGAGACTTTTACAATAAGATAATGGGAAAAATTGAAGGTTCTAAGCGACTAAACGACGCTATGAGTTTTACTATTATGAGTGAAAATGTATTACAAGCACCATACAAAGACCAATATTTAAATGTGTACCAAAAAGGTGCATTGATAGGTATGTGTGTTGATATTTTAATTCGCGAAGAAAGTAATGGTAACAGAGGCATTCTATCGTTAATGAAAGAATTGTCTAATAAATACGGAAAAAACAAACCGTTTGAAGATGATAAATTGATTGAAGAAATCACAGCAATGACGTATCCTTCTGTAGGAGAGTTTTTAAACACACATGTTGTTGGAGATATTCCAATCAACTACAATACCTTTTTCGAAAAAGTAGGCTTAGAGGTGGCCGAAGGACAAATAGAAGCTAATTATATCTTAGTAAACGGTGTACCAATCGTAAGCGGAGCTCCAGATAAAGGTATTTTCTTTGTGGACAGTGTTTTAGAAAATAGTTTTTGGAAAGAACAAGGAGCACAACCAAATGATATTATAAAAGCGGTTGATGGAAACGAAGTAACTCTTCAAAATGCTAATAAAGTTTTAGGAGAAGTGTTTGGTTGGAAACCAGGAAGAGACATAGAAGTGACACTTGAAAGAGACGGTAAGGAAGTGATTATCAAAACCACCACCACTCAAGGTTACACAACTGGAAAGGCTCTAAAACAAAAGAAAGATGCTACAGATGCTCAAAATATATTACGCGAAGCTTGGTTAAAAGGCTAGTAAAATTTTAGAAGTACAAATTAAAACTGACGATTGATGAACTAACAGTTTGTCAATCGTTTTTTTTATGGCGCCTGCCTGCGTGCTGGCAGGCAGGTTACCTAAAAGGGTCGGGCTTTACACTATATTTTTATGCGAAGCAGGTCAGAACGCGATTTGTGATTTCGTTATAATGTGACACCTCGTTTCAAATAATAGACTGCGTACCCAAAGCTCCCCAATAAGGATGCCGTTTCAATCCCTTTCGCACATACTTGCAGACGAAGCTATTTAATCCTTTGTGTATTTTGCAGCTTTCCCTTTAGATAAAGAATTATTTATAAATACCCGTAAATCATCATTCGCAGAAATTAAGTCATCTTTTCTTAAGTACATCATATGGCCACTTCTATAGCCTTTAAATGTAAAACGATCTTTCATTTTTCCGCTAGGGTCTATTTGCCACATGGTATATTTGGCTCCAAAATAGGTGGTAGCACCGTCGTAATATCCAGACTGAATCAATACTTTTAAATATGGATTTTTTGCCATAGCTTGTCTTAAGCCATCTCTAACATTATTGTTTTCTCTATTCCAAGGATTTACATCACCAAACATATTGTATTTAACATCCGTTTTAAAATTTAACTGCTCTCTTATATAGTAATTAATTGCAGGCGTAAAAGAATGCATCCAAGAGGTTAGTTCAGGGCTATAGTCTGGAGAGCTGCCGGCTTCTGTTTTATCAAGACCTAAGTATCTTGAATCTAATCGCCCCATTGTTTGTCCTGTCTTATCTCGTAATAATTCTTTCCAAAAGAATCGTGTAGGAATATCTAAATTATGCTGTAAAATAGATTTCTCACTTAATCCTGAGTAGTGAGCCATTTTTTGAGCAATAATTTGTTTTTCATTTTCAGAAATAAAACCACCCTTGGCTAATGCTGGCATTAAAGTGTTAATCGCAAAATCTTCGGCCTCTGGTAAAATATCTAATAAATCTTTTTGCTGCAATGCTTGAGGAAGGGCGTTTTGATACCAAGAAGCGGCGGTAAAATAAGGCAAATTTAAAGCTGAATAAACAGGCTGACCAGTGCTATATAGTTTGTAATCTGCTGGAGACACTAAAATCACACCATTTAAATACATCCATTGGTTATTTTGCAGCTCGTTAGCTAAGCCCATAACACGTGTACCGCCATAACTTTCTCCTACAATATATTTAGGTGATTCCCACCTGTTTTTTCTGGTTACAAAGGTGTTTATCCACTCGGCTAAATATTTAATATCAGCATTAATACCAAAAAACGTTTTACGCTCTGGCAGTTTGCCTTCTTTATCTTCAATCATTCTTGAATATCCTGTATTTACAGGATTTACATAAACAATATCGGCGACATCAAGAATAGAGTTAGGGTTGTCTTTAACGCCATAAGGTTGTAATGGGTAACCTTCGTTATCAATATTTAAAACCTTAGGGCCCGTGTAAGCGATATGCATCCAAACAGAAGCTGACCCTGGACCTCCATTAAATGAAATCACCAGAGGTCTGTTCGCTTTATTTTTTACATTACTACGTTCATAATACGTATAATATAGAGTCGCAATAGGTTCTCCTTTTTTACTCCAAACAGGTTGCGTTCCCGTGGTTGCTTTATAAGAAATAGGTGTATTTTTAATAGTAGTGGTATGATTGGTAACCACCATGGTGTCTTTTGGGATTTTAAGGGTTTGAGAAAATCCAAAAAATGATATTAATAACAAGAGTACGGTAAAGTAATGTTTCATATTAAGCAATTAATTTTTCTTTAAATATTTAAAAAATAATACTAAAATCCTTCAAAAACACCTAAACCGAATAATGCAAAATCATATTTTACAGGATCTTTTGAATCTAATTTTCGTAAAGCGGTATCTAACTCTAATAAGGCTTTAGCATCATTTTGTTTACGTTTTAACAAACCTAATTTTCGAGCGACGTTGCCAGAATGTATATCTAATGGACAAGATAGTAGGCTAGGAGATATGTTTTTCCAAATGCCAAAGTCGACTCCGGCATTATCATGTCGAACCATCCAACGTAAAAACATATTAATGCGTTTAGCTGCCGAGTTTTTTAATGGATCGCTTACGTGTTTTTTGGTACGTTGAAGATGTTCAATTTCAAAAAAAGTGTTCTTAAAATTTGAGATCGAGGGTTGTAGCGAATCTTTTTCAGCATGTTTTGCAAATAGGTTTTCTAATCCATTATGATTTGAATAAATATATTGAAGTGATTTTATAAACTGCGTGCAGTCGTTACCATTAAAGGTTCTATGAACAAAAGACTGAAGTTTTTCTAAATCGGTTTCTTGATGATTCATTACAAAATCAAAAGGGGAGTCGTCAAGCATCTCCATTAACCTATTCGCATTGTTTATGATACTTTTTCTGTTTCCCCAAGAGATAGTAGCAGTAAGAAAACCTGCGATTTCAATATCCTCTTTTTTATTGAATTTATGCGGAATTTGTATGGGGTCGCTTTCTATAAATTTTGGGTTATTGTATTGAATAACTTTGGTATCTAAAAAGTCTTTTAGTTCTGCTTTATTCAAAATAAGTAACTATTGATTAACAATTAAACCATCAACCATAGTCAGCTTTCTATCAGCCATATTAGCCAAATCTTCGTTGTGTGTAACAATAACGAATGTTTGTCCAAATTCATCTCGCAGTTTAAAAAATAGGTTATGTAAATTTTCAGCAGATTCACTATCTAAATTCCCAGAAGGTTCATCAGCAAAAATTAAATCAGGTTTGTTTATTAATGCTCTAGCAACAGCGACACGTTGTTGTTCACCTCCAGAAAGTTCATTCGGTTTATGGTTATAGCGATTTGACAATCCTAAAAAAGCTAAAAGTTCTTTAGCGCGTTTTTCAGCTTCAGCCTTTTTTGTACCTTTTATAAATGCTGGTAAACAAACATTCTCAATTGCAGTGAACTCAGGTAATAATTGATGGAATTGGAATATAAAACCAAGATGTTCATTTCTGAATTTCGCTAAAGCTTTGTCTTTTAGGGAATTTATGCTAGTATTATTTATAACTAAATCAAAATCTTCTTTTGAAGAGGCTTTGTCCAGAGTTCCTAAAATGTGTAACAAAGTTGTTTTTCCAGCACCAGATGCACCAACAATAGAGACAATTTCTCCTTTTTCAATATGGATATCTACGCCTTTTAAAACTTGTAAATCCCCGTAATATTTATGAATATTATTTGCTTTAATCATCTATAAAAAATAATAAGCGTGAATTTACTACTTTAAGCTGTTATGTACAATTAAGAATTTACTTTCTTGTTAAAAATACTTTTAATTGAACTATAGTCTATAAAATATTGAAGGCGCAATGAGAAGGTGTGTTGAATAGGTTGATTTATTAAAATATCTAGGTTACTACCAAAAGTAGTATCTGCGTCATTGTCTCTATTAAACAATTGATTTCTGTATAATGCAGTTAGAAAACTTCCGGGTGCCACTTGCCAAGAATAACTTAAATCTAAATTCCAAGTACTGAAATTAATATTTGGGTCATTTTCAACATTTGTTGCAGTATAACCACTACTGCTAGTTAATCGACCATTATCAAGTAAAGAAAAAAGTGTGTCATTATAATTAACAGTATCCCAATATTTTCTAAAATTTAAAGAAAGACTATGAAAAGGGTTAAAGTTATAACGTGCGGATAAATTATTAGATATAATAGTGCGATTACGTTCTCCAAAAATAGATTCATCGTTTTCCGAAGTAGCATAACCTCGATCTCCTTTATTGGAATTAAATTCAAAATTATATTGAAGTAAAAAATGTTCATTAAATCGCATTCTGGGACTTAATCTAATCTCGTAAGCAAAAAAATCACGTCCATCTTCAAACAGAGTCCTTAAGTTCGTTCTAACTTCAAAAGCAAAACGTTTGTTGTAGTTACTAGAAATAAAACCTCCTACCTTTAAAGAGTTTTCATAAACAAAATATTTGCCGTCCTGTCTGGACTCAAAATAGTCAAATTGTTTTCCTGGTTCAAAATTAAAGTCAAATCCAAATGAATTTAAATCCGTTGTAGTAGCTCTAAAATTAACGCCAAAATTGGCACTTGTAAATACATTTGGAGACGCCAATTGTCTATAATTAAAAAATGAACTTACTCTGTAGTTATTTAATTTTTTGGAAGGTGTAAAGGTTCTATAAGAAAAATCCAATCCGTAGTTATTGTAATTATTACGACGAATTAAACCAAGGTCATTTATATTATAGTTGGTATCAGCAAAACGATGATCGATACCATATCTAAAGTTCCCATGAGTTTTCCTTAATTCAAAAGATGAACTATAACCAGTAGAGGTTTCATCTGATAAGTAAATATTACTCATTTTAATTTCACCTTCGATGTTATAGGTATTTCTTTTGTTTGATACATCGGCTAATAACCCCGTAACATTTGCATCTCTAAAACCTCCTTCTCTAGTTACATTAGTGTTTATTAAGCTTACGGAGGAGTTGTTATTAAACTGCTGATCTAATACTAATATATTATAATTTGAAAATGGTTCTGTAATGGCTTCTCTAGAATTTCCTGATATGGTATCTAAAATCTGAGTCGTAGTCTTTTCAGTAATAGCATTAAAAACACCTACTCCAAGTCCATTTTTAGTGCGTCCTGATACTTTAACGGCATTTAGAACTTTAACGGTATTAGGGTAATTAATAAATGTTTCATTGTCATTTAATTCAGGTGAACTTATAGGTGCGCTTCCAACACGTCTTGAAAAAAACAAATTACCTTTATTAAATAAATCTACCCCTTCAGTAAAAAACTGTCTCTGTTCATTAAAGGTCTGTTCAAATGGGCCTAGGTTAAGTGTTAAATTATCAAAACCAACTTGACTAAAATCTGGAACTAGCGTAGCATCTAGAGTAAAATTATCGGTTATACCATATTTTAAGTCCAACCCAAAATTTAAATCGGTTTCCGATTCTCCATCAAAGGTTGTCCCAACACCAGACATAAACGGATATAAATTTAATCGAATAGGTGGTTTTATATTTTTTAATCCATTAATCTCACCATGATACTGATAATTACTACCTATAGTGGGGTCTATTGGATTCCAAGAGTAGCGGGCTCGTTCACGTCTTACTTCACGCTCAAATTGTATATCCCAGGTCTGAATAGCTTCATTTGCAAATCGTAATGCGCGATATGGAATTTTAATTTCAACAGACCATCCGTCGTCATCTTTTTTCACAGCACTATCCCAAACAGCATTCCAACCATAATCTTGATTATTTAATGTGGCAATAGCATCGGCTTGACTTCCTGAACTAAAAACAATAAATATAGTATTGTTTTGTGCATCGTTATTTGGATTAAGAATAATCTTAAAAAAGTCGTTTTGACCAAAATTATCACGTTGTGTTATTTGACTCATTATTTTATCAGGGTCATCATACATCTTAGCACTAAAATAAATGGCATTGTCATCATAAGTTGCCTTAACTTCTGTGCGTTCATTATTTGGGAGGGTATTACCAATATTGGGTCTAAACTGAATAAAGTCTGTGGCTATTTGTAAATCACTCCAAACACTTTCGTTAAGAACACCATCAATAGTTGGTGCTTTTTGTGTTCTGGTAATTTGATACGTTTTTTTGGATTGAGCTTCCAGATGCATAAATATGCATAAGAAAAATATTAATACCGAAGCTCGTTTCATGATTTTGATTTGATTGATGATTGAAGTATGTTTGTTATTAGTTACTTAACATTAGCAAAACTAAATTTGTTATGTTCTATTATTCACAATAAAAAGTTAAAAAGTTTTTCCGCTTATTAAATTGTAGGCATTCAAAATTATTTTTAATTACCTTTATTCGAAGAAACTTATTTGAAGAGATGCCTTTGAGTTTGCATTATAATTGTCATCCCCGATAAAACGGGAATCTAAATAAAAAATTAAATCGATTATGCCATATAAGAGTTTCGAAGAATACAACATAAAAGTAACAGACGATGTTAAAAGTAGTTATGAAAATATTATTAAAGATTTAGGTGAGGATACTTCTAGAGAAGGTCTTTTGAAAACCCCGGAACGTGCAGCCAAAGCGATGCAGTTTTTAACGCAGGGGTATGATCAAGACCCTGTTGAAATTCTTAAAAGCGCTATGTTTAAAGAGTCTTATAATGAAATGGTTATTGTAAAAGATATTGAATTATACTCACTTTGTGAACATCATATTTTGCCGTTTTTTGGTAAGGCACACGTTGCTTACATACCAAACGGACAAATTGTAGGGCTGAGTAAATTACCAAGAATTATTGATGTTTTTGCAAGACGGTTACAAGTACAAGAACGATTAACAGAACAAGTTTTAGATTGTATTAATGACACGTTGAAGCCTCTAGGTGTTGCCGTGGTTATTGAAGCATCTCACATGTGTATGATGATGCGAGGTGTACAAAAACAAAACTCTATAACCACAACTTCTGGGTTTAGAGGGCAGTTTGAAAAAATTGAAACTAGAAACGAATTTTTAAAGCTTATTGGGAAATAAATTTGGTATGTTTCTTGTTGTATTTTAGTAAAACAAACAACAATGAATTTAGAAAACTTAAGTAAAAATAAAAAACTCGCATTGAGTATCGCCTTTGATGCTATTGGTATGCTCACCATATTAGATATTATTTGGGCGCCAGCATCGGGTTATTTAATGAGTAAAATGTATAAAGGCACGAGAGGTAAGGTTGCCGGCGTGGTGTCTTTTATTGAAGAAATTATTCCAGGATTTGATATTATCCCAACCTTCACTATCATGTGGGTATTAACCTATGTGTTTCAAAAAGCAGAGGAAACCATAGAGGTTTAAAGTTGATTTTTGCTAACTTTAATAGTATGATATCGTTTTAAAGACTTATTTCAGTCGTTATCAAATTCGTTGAATTTTTTTATAAAGTCAAGAAAAGCATACCCATTTTTTATTTAAAAGCTTTAGTTGAACTCGTTTTCTTTTTCAAAAAGCGCACTAATTATAATCTTTTAGTCGTTTTTACATTTTTACAGCGATGACTTTAATGCAGTTGAAAAGTAGTTTATAAATCCTTTTAAATAACTAAAAACATTTCCCTAATAACTATTTTAATTTTGTAAATTTGGCTGCGTTTATAAGCGCAACATGACAACTACAGCAAAATACATATTTGTAACCGGTGGTGTTACATCATCCTTAGGAAAAGGAATCATAGCAGCATCTCTTGCTAAATTACTTCAGGCTCAAGGCTACAGAGTTACTATCCAAAAATTAGATCCATATATTAATGTAGACCCGGGTACTTTAAATCCATACGAACATGGAGAATGCTATGTGACAGAAGATGGTGCAGAAACTGATTTAGATTTAGGTCATTACGAGCGTTTTTTAAACCGGCCAACAAGTCAAGCAAACAATGTTACTACGGGTAGAATTTACCAAAGCGTCATTCAAAAAGAGCGTCGTGGTGAATTTCTAGGAAAAACGGTGCAAGTAGTGCCTCATATTACTGATGAAATAAAAGAACGTGTTCAAATTTTAGGTAATTCTGGTGACTATGATATTGTAATTACTGAAATTGGCGGAACTGTTGGTGATATTGAATCGTTACCATATATAGAAGCTGTGCGTCAATTGCGATGGGATTTAGGTGAAAATAACGGTATTGTTATACATTTAACTTTAGTTCCTTATTTATCTGCGGCCGGCGAGTTAAAAACTAAACCTACGCAGCATAGTGTAAAAACTTTAATGGAAAGTGGCGTACAAGCTGATATTTTGGTATGCAGAACAGAACGTCATTTACCTAAAGAATTACGTAGAAAGTTAGCTTTATTTTGTAATGTAAAAGAAGAAGCTGTTATAGAGTCTATTGATGCATCTACCATTTATGATGTGCCAAACTTAATGCTTGAAGAAGGTTTAGATAAGGTAGTTCTTGAAAAGTTAAATTTAAAAAGTTCAAAACCAGATATAGAGCAATGGAATCAATTTGTACATCGTCATAAAAACCCTAAAACGGAAGTGACTATTGGTTTAATAGGAAAATATGTTGAGTTACAAGATTCATATAAATCTATTTTAGAAGCTTTTATTCACGCTGGAGCGGAAAATGAAGTTAAAGTGAATGTCGAATCTGTACATTCTGAATTTTTAAACAAGGATAATGCAAAATTAAAGCTAGCACATCTAGATGGTGTTTTGGTAGCTCCCGGTTTCGGTGAGCGTGGTATTGATGGTAAAATTGATGCGGTGCAATACGTTAGAGAGAACAATGTGCCTTTTTTGGGAATTTGTTTAGGCATGCAAATGGCGGTTATAGAATTTGCTAGAAATGTTTTGGGAATTACCGATGCTGCTTCTACAGAAATGAATGCAAGTACAAATAATCCTATTATTGGATTAATGGAAGACCAAAAAAACATTACTGATAAAGGTGGAACTATGCGTTTAGGTGCTTGGGCATGTGACTTGAAAAAGGGAAGTGCAGTTCGTGATATCTATAAAACAGAAAGCATTACAGAACGTCACAGACACCGTTATGAGTTTAATGGTGATTATAAAGAAAGAATTGAAGCAGCAGGTATGATTGCAACAGGCTTAAATCCAGATACAGGATTAGTCGAAATTATCGAAATTCCAGATCACCCTTGGTTTGTTGGCGTGCAGTATCATCCTGAATATAAAAGTACGGTTGCTAACCCGCATCCCCTTTTTGTAGCTTTTGTTAAGGCTTCGTTAATTCATAAGAAAAAGAAAAATAATGCCACTATGGCACAAAAATAAAAATGGTTAGCTTATTGATGAGCTATTTTCATTCCTGGGTTATGCAGGAATATTTTTTAAACGATACGAAAGAATAGATGGAAGAAAAAAAATTAGATCTTAATTCAATTATAGGCTTTGTGCTTATTTTCGCAATTCTAGCATATATGCTTTGGCAAAATCAACCTACGCCAAAACAGATAGAGGCTCAAGAAAAGGCCAAACAAGAACAAGTTGAAGCTCAACAAAAAGTTATAGAACAAGAGCAAACGTTAGTAACTACTGCTGGAGATTATGCTGTTGGTTCTGGAGCAGATTCTCTTCAAATCGTTCAATTAAAAAACAAGTTAGGTGCTTTTGCATATTCCGCTATTAAATCAACAGATAAGGAAACGGTTGTTGAAAGTGATTTGTTAGCGCTTAAGTTTAACAACAAAGGAGGGTATCTGTCTGAAGTACGATTAAAAGAATTTGTTGATTACGATTCTATTCCAATCTTTATGATTAAGGATAATAATGCTTCTTTCAATATTAATTTTGGAACAACTGATAGTCGAATTCTCAATACTAAAGATTTACCATTTATTCCTTCGGTAACTAAAAATGCTGATATTACTGTTATTTCTATGAAACTAAAAGTTTCTGAAAGTCAGTTTTTAGAATATCGTTATGAGTTGAAAGAAGGCGATTATATGATAGACTTTGCGATCCGTTCGCAAGGTTTAAGCAATATTATTAATAGTTCCCAAGCCATTAATTTAGATTGGAAACTTAAAGGATTTCGTCATGCTAAAAGTATTTCTTATGAAAACAGATATACTGATGTTCATTACGATTACGAAGATGGGAAAGCCGACTACACTAGAGATGGTGAAGATGATATAGAAGATGTGTCTTGGGTTGGCTATAAGCAACATTTCTTTTCTTCGGTATTATTAACAGATACGCGCTTTAAAAACGTAAAAGTAAAAACTGAAAATTTAGTTGAAGACGAAACTATAGATACGGTATATACTAAAAGTTTTGCAACAACAATACCATTAGAATTACAAGGTGGAGAAATCAACCAAGCGATGGATTGGTATTATGGGCCAAGTGATTTTAAAGTTCTGGATACTTATAATAGAAACTTAGATGAATTAGTGCCATTTGGTTGGGGATTATTTGGTTGGATAAACCGATACATCTTTATGCCTCTTTTTGGCTTTTTAGGTGGATTTATGCCCTATGGTATTGCTATCGTGGTGATGACAATTTTAGTGAAAATATTATTATCATTTGTACAATACAAGCAGTTTTTATCTCAGGCAAAAATGAAAATTTTAAAACCTGAACTTGATGCTATTAGAGAAAAACACAAGGATAACAAAATGAAATCGCAACAAGAAACTATGGCGTTGCAAACCAAAGCAGGAGCAAGCCCAATGGCGGGTTGTTTGCCAGCTTTAATCCAGCTACCAGTGTTTTACGCGTTGTTTCAATTTTTTCCATCAGCATTCGATTTGAGACAAAAATCTTTCCTTTGGGTAGAAGATTTATCATCTTACGACGTTATTGCAAACTTACCATTCAATATTCCTTTTTATGGTAATCACGTAAGTTTGTTCCCCATATTAGCTTCTATTGCTATTTTCTTCTATATGCGATTAACTACGGGGCAGAATATGCAATCGCAACCACAACAGGAAGGGATGCCAGATATGGGTAAAATGATGAAGTACATGATGTATTTCTCTCCAATCATGATGTTATTTTTCTTTAATAACTATGCGTCTGGTTTAAGTTTGTATTACTTTATTTCAAACTTAATTAGTATTGGAATTATCTTAGTTATTAAAAACTTTATTCTGGATGAAGATAAAATTCATGCTGAGATGCAAGAGAAGAAAAAGAAGCCTAAAAAACAAGGACGTTTCCAAAAGAAAATGGCTGATATGATGGAGCAGGCAGAAAAGCAAAAACAAGCGCAACAAAAACGTAAATAAATAATGTTTTATTGAACTTGGTTTAGTATCACAAAAGATCTACTATTTAAAAAGCTGTCAATAATATTAATTGGCAGCTTTTTTGCTATAACAAAATTATAGTTTATTCGTTAACTAAGTATAATTTCCGCGAAAGCGACACAATAAAAATTTTTAGAATGAAAAAGTTTTATAGTTTATTATTTTTTTTATTGTCTTGTAGCTTCATGTTTGCTCAAGATTTTAATCAGTTTGATGCCAACGGGAAGCGTCATGGCGTTTGGAAAAAGAATTTTGAAGATTCCAATATTATTAGGTACGAAGGACAGTTTTCTCATGGAAAGGAAATAGGGCTCTTTAAGTTTTACAAAAATTATAAGAAAAAAGAAATTCTGTCTGCTACTAAACAATTTACGGAAGAGGATAATAAAGCTCAAGTAAAGTTTTTAGCATCAAGTGGTAAAGTAATTAGTGAAGGTAGAATGGATGGTAAAATATACATTGGTACTTGGAAATACTATCAAAAAAACTCAGATAAACTACTTACTCTAGAACACTATAATAATCAAGGAGAGTTAGTTGGTGATCGTTTAGTATATTATCCTAATGGACAAATAGCAGAAAAACAATATTATATAAAGGGTAAATTAAATGATGCTTGCTTATGGTATTCAGAAAAGAATGTGGTGCTAAAATCATTTTTTTATGAAAGAGGAGAGTTGCATGGTGATGCAAAATTCTATAATCCAAAAGGAGAATTAGTTTCTGAGGGCCAATATAAAAGAGGGAAAAAAGATGGGTTATGGAAGTACTATGAAAAAGATGATTTAATTAAGGAAAAAGATTTCACCTATAAACCTAAATACATAAAAAAAACGCCTTAATTTCTTAAGGCGCTCTTTTTCATAGACAATTTTTAGCTCGATTACTAAATGGTTGTCTACAATCAACAAACCAAACTAAATTCTTAATTAGAAGTTTAGCGTAATACACGATCTATAACGTGTACAACACCGTTGGCCCCTTGTATATCTACTAATGTTGTTACAATATTACTTGTACCACTTTCGTCTGTTAATGTAAAGGTTGTAGCGTCAGCAGTTATATCACCACCTAAAGTAGATACTACTCCACTTTCTAAATCACTAGACTGAACATTTGCATTTACTATATGCTTTAATAAAACAGCGTCAACCGTTGCAGTTGGAATATCAGTGAGTGCACTTACTCCCAAATCGCCTAACAAATTAACAAACGCATCATTAGTTGGAGCAAATACGGTAAATGGTCCAGCCGTTCCATCTGATACCGTAGCAATGTAAGGTACTGTAGGAGCTCCGGTATCTGCATACGCTAAAGCCTCAACTAAAATGGATAGAGCAGGGTTCGTAGTGGCAAATGTTGCTATTGTTGGTAAGTCTATAACCTGATCAACAACATGAACAATACCATTCGACGCTGCAACATCTGGAATTACTACATTAGCACCCCCGTTAAAAGAGACACCAGATGTTCCATCATAATAAATACTTAATTTTGTTGCATTTGGCCCGTCTGCTAATGTGTTTTCATAACCTGTGTTTCCAGAGAGGTCAGAAGACTGATAATTTGTACCTGCGATAACGTGGTTTAATAAAATCTGGGTTAATACATCATTTGGTACTTCAGATAAAGAGCTAAATCCTTTATCGGCTAAAAATGCAGTAAAAGCAGCATTTGTTGGAGCTAATACCGTTTTGTCTCCAGCGGCCGTTAACGCATCAACAAGACCCGCTTGTATTACCGCATCAACTAAAATACTTAAATCATCAACAGATTGAGCTGTTTCTACAATGTTTAATGGATCTGGAGTTGGTTCAGGCATTGGAGTTGAATTGTCATCATCATTACTACATGATGTAAAAGCAATCATCGTCAACATGATTACCGTTAATTTTTTGATAAGATTTAATGTTTTCATTTTGTTATAGTTTTAATTGTTTAACAAATATAAAAAATAATTAAACAAAATTCCAAATATTGTTTAATAAAATTATGTTAAAGTTAAACAAAAATGTATTTCAATTTTTTAGAAGAAATAGTATTTAGTATTAAAATAGTGGTATAATATGTATCTTTGTGAACTAATTTTTTAGGAATGAAACGTGTAATTATTGGTCTTTCTGGTGGTGTAGACTCTAGTGTTGCTGCTTATTTATTAAAGGAGCAAGGTTATGAGGTCATTGGCTTGTTTATGAAAAACTGGCATGACGACTCGGTAACTATTTCTAATGAGTGTCCATGGTTAGATGATAGTAATGATGCTATGTTAGTGGCAGAAAAACTTGGTATTCCGTTTCAAACAGTTGATTTAAGTGAGCAATATAAAGAACGCATTGTTGATTATATGTTCCATGAATATGAAAAAGGAAGAACACCAAATCCTGATGTACTTTGTAATAGAGAGATTAAGTTTGATGTGTTTATGAAAATTGCATTAGAACTTGGTGCCGATTATGTTGCCACGGGTCATTATTGCAGAAAAGGGGTTATTGAAAAAGGTAATAAAGAGCTTTATCAGCTTCTAGCAGGAGCCGACTTAAATAAGGACCAGTCGTACTTTTTATGTCAGTTATCTCAAGAACAGTTATCTAAGGCTTTATTTCCTATAGGTGAATTAACAAAACCTGAAGTCAGAGAAATTGCTACAAAACTAAACTTGGTAACTGCAGAAAAGAAAGATTCGCAGGGCTTATGTTTTATTGGAAAAGTGAAGTTGCCTGATTTTTTGCAACAACAATTGAAACCAAAAGAAGGCGTTATTGTTGAAGTTCCAAAAGAGCAAGACGTTTTTAACGATGTTGAAACTGAATTTAATTCTACAGAAGAAAAATTAAAATATTTATCTCGTAAAATTGAATATAAGATTTCCGATGGAAAAATTGTTGGTAAGCATCAAGGTGCGCATTATTTTACTAAGGGCCAAAGAAAAGGTCTTGCTGTTGGAGGAACGGTAGAACCTTTATTTGTTATTGATACGGATGTTGAAGAGAATGTAATTTATACGGGGCAAGGAAAGGAGCACCCTGGGCTTTTTAAGAAAGCTTTATTTGTTTCCAATGCAGAATTACATTGGATTAGAGAAGATTTAAAACTTCAGATAGATGAAACTATGGAAGTTTTAGCAAGAATTAGATATAGACAACCTTTACAAAAAGCCATTTTACATAAAGTTGATAGTGGACTGTATGTTGAGTTTAAAGAATTTCAGTCTGCCATAACAGAAGGGCAATTTGTAGCTTGGTATATTGATGATGAGCTTATAGGTTCCGGAGTAATTTCATAACTTAGCATTACTAATTATTAGTGCTATGAAAAAAGTGTCATTATTACTTTTAGGTTTCACCTGTATCAGTTTTAGTCTATTCGCACAATTAGAAGATGCTTGGGTTTATTTAACAGATAAACAAAATGTCACCGCTTCTGTAAACAACCCTATAAGTATACTTACCCAAAAAGCTATTGATAGAAAAAATGCTCATGGTGTAACTATTGATGCTCGTGATGTTCCTGTTAATGAAACGTATATTACACAACTTAAAAATACTACAGGTATCACCGTTATGGCAAAATCCAAATGGTTTAATGCGGTTCATGTAAGAGGTAGTCAAGTACATATTCAAGCATTATCAAGTTTGACTTTTGTTAATAGCATTGATTTTGCAGACAAAAGTTTAAACGCTAAGAGCACAAGTATATCAAAAAAACAAAAAAAGGAATCTAAATTAGAAAGTACTTTTACAACATTCAATTATGGAGATGCTTCCAATCAAATTGAAATGTTTAATGGCGATGATCTGCATCTAGCAAATTATACAGGAACAGATATGACTGTTGCGGTTATGGATGCTGGCTTTCCAAACGTTAATGCCATGACGTCATTTAAAAGACTTAGAGATGCCGGTAATTTATTGGGTAGCTACGATTTTGTAAATAGAACTGTTGACGTATATACTAGTACCGGAAGTAATCATGGAACTTTAGTTTTAAGCGATATAGCTGGTTATATTGAAAATCAATTTGTGGGTACGGCTCCAGATGCTTCTTATTATTTGTTTATTACTGAAGATGCCCCAAATGAAAATCCTGTTGAAGAAAGTTATTGGGTTGAAGCAGTTGAAAGGGCAGATAGTTTAGGTGTAGATGTTATTAATACATCTCTGGGATATACGACTTACGATAATGCTAATTACAATTATACTCCAGCCGATATGGATGGAAATACGGCATACATTACTAGAGGGGCTAACATCGCTTTTGAAAAAGGATTGCTTATGGTTACATCTGCTGGTAATTCTGGCAGTTCTGGTGTTGGAGCTCCTGCAGATTCTCAATACGTATTATCAATTGGAGCAGTAGATGCGTTAGGGGCTTATGTTACTTTTAGTTCTGTTGGTAGTGATATTCAGCCTTCACAAAAACCCGATGTTGTAGCTCAAGGGCAAGCTAGTTATGTTATTACAGAGGATAATATTATTGCTACAACCAATGGAACGTCTTTTAGTTCACCTATTTTAGCAGGCGGTATAGTCTGCTTATGGCAAGCATTACCAAGTAAAACTAATGTAGAAATTATGCAATTAGTCAGAGCGTCTGGATCTCAGTATACAACGCCAGATTATTTTTTAGGTTACGGCATACCAAATCTTGAATTAGCATTAAATAATGCTTTGTCAGTTGAATCTAATTTGGATAATGATCTAAATATTAAAATATATCCAAATCCTGCAAAAGATAAGTTTTTTATACTATTGCCTTCAGTAGATGATTTAATCACATTGGATCTTTATGATATTCTCGGAAAAAAGTTTAATAGCTATAGTGTTTCGAATAGTAATAATATAGTCGATATTGCTTATTTGCCGAAAGGGATTTATTTAATTAAATTAGAACTCAATACTATTTCAAAAACATTCAAACTTATTAAACAATAATGTCTAACAGAATTACTGAGCTTTTCAAAATAGAATACCCTATTATTCAAGCAGGAATGATTTGGAATAGTGGATGGCGATTAGCATCTGCATCAAGTAACTCAGGAATACTGGGGCTTATTGGAGCAGGTTCTATGTATCCTGAGGTATTGCGCGAGCATATTCAAAAATGTAAAAAGGCTACGGATAAACCTTTTGGAGTTAATGTGCCTATGTTATACCCCAATATTCAGGAGATTATGGATATCATTGTTGATGAAGGAGTGAAAATTGTTTTTACTTCGGCAGGTAATCCTAAAACTTGGACGTCTTGGTTAAAAGAGCGAGGTGTTACTGTAGTCCATGTTGTAAGTAGTGTGAAGTTTACTTTAAAAGCCCAAGAAGCGGGAGTTGATGCTGTTGTTGCTGAAGGTTTTGAAGCTGGTGGCCATAACGGTCGTGATGAAACAACTACACTTGCGCTTATTCCTATGGTTAAAGAACACATTCAACTTCCTTTGATTGCAGCAGGAGGTATTGCTTCTGGAAAAGCGATGCTGGCAACTATGGTCTTAGGAGCAGATGGTGTTCAAATTGGAAGCAGATTTGTAGCTAGTGAAGAAAGTTCTGCTCATGTGGAATTTAAACAAATGGTTGTTGAAGCGAAAGAAGGTGATACACAATTAACACTAAAAGAATTGGCTCCTGTTAGATTGATAAAAAACGAGTTCTTTAAGCAAGTTCAAGATTTATACAAAACTACTCCAACAATAGAACAACTAAAAGAATTACTGGGAAGAGCAAGAGCTAAACGTGGTATGTTTGAAGGCGACTTAAAGGAAGGCGAGTTAGAAATTGGGCAAATTTCTGGATTGATTCATGATATTAAGCCTGTTGCAAAAATTGTTGAAGATATTATTAAAGAGTTTGAAGAATCAAAAAAAAGGGTCTCAACGTTATAATTCCATTTTTTATTAAGAAGCTTACGCATTAATTTAAAATCCTTATAAATAAAGCCTAAGTCTCCATATATGTAGACTGTCAATTTTTAGTGAGCATAATAAATACCGCATATATTATCAAAAAATACAGGTAACTAGGAATACTTGTCGATTAGTCTTTTTTTCTAAAAAGAAATTATCAAATCTCTGAAATATAGTGCGTAAAGTTTACTTTTGCTAAATGCAAATAAGCAATTATACTAAAGAGTTTAAATACAATTGGCAACTAGCTGCGCCAGTAATGTTAGGCATGCTTGGTCATACTTTTGTTAGTTTTGTTGATAATATTATGGTTGGGCAGTTAGGTACAGCAGAATTAGCTGCAGTGTCTTTAGGTAATAGCTTTATGTTCGTTGCTATGTCTTTGGGAATTGGGTTTTCTACTGCGATTACGCCTTTAATAGCTGAAGCAGATTCCGCAAAAGATTTTAGCCGTGGCAAATCATCATTTAAACATGGGTTGTTTTTATGCACGATTTTAGGAGTGCTTCTTTTTTTACTTGTATTCTTTGCAAAGCCAGTCATGTATTTAATGAAACAGCCTGCTGAGGTTGTTGAGTTAGCGATTCCTTATTTGGATTTGGTTGCAATTTCATTAATTCCATTAATTATTTTTCAAGGATTTAAACAATTTAGTGATGGGTTGTCTATGACTAAATATCCAATGTATGCTACGCTAATAGCTAATATTATAAATATTATTTTAAATTATTTATTGATTTTTGGAAAGTTTGGATTTCCGGAATTAGGAATTGTTGGTGCTGCTTATGGCACGCTAGCATCAAGAATTATAATGGTTTGGTATTTATGGGTTTTATTAAAAGGTAAAGAAAAATCAAAAGCATTTGTTACCAACATTAAGTTTTTTGTACTTGATAAATTGATGCTTAAAAAACTCATCAATTTGGGAGCGCCAAGTGCTATGCAAATGTTTTTTGAAGTCGCCATTTTTACTGCAGCCATATGGCTAAGTGGCTTATTGGGTAAAAACCCTCAGGCAGCAAATCAAATTGCTCTAAATTTAAGTTCAATGGCGTTTATGGTGGCTATAGGCCTTAGTGTTGCAGCCATGGTTCGCGTGGGAAATCAAAAGGGCCTAAAAGCTTATTTTGAATTGCGTAGAATTGCCTTTTCTTTATTTTTAATGGGTACACTAATGGCTATTGGTTTTGCATTAATTTTCTTTGTATTACATGATTATTTGCCAAAAATATATGTAGATTTTGATGATGCTGAAAACCTTATTGATAATAAAGAAGTTGTGAGTATAGCTTCAAAATTATTAATAGCAGCTGCTATTTTTCAAATAAGTGATAGCATTCAAGTATTAGTCCTGGGTGCATTGCGTGGATTACAAGATGTTAAAATCCCAACTATAATTACGTTTATATCGTATTGGTTGGTGGGATTTCCAATAAGTTGGTTTTTAGGAAAAGAAGATGCTTATGGAAGTTTTGGAATATGGTTAGGTTTACTTGCAGGTTTAACTACAGCAGCAATTTTATTGTATATTCGATTTAACTATTTGACTAAAAAGCTAATTTTATCTAACAACTAAAAATTTTATAATGACACTACCAAAATTTATACTTGGTGATAATACAGAATTTCCGAATGCTATTTATGTTGTTCATACTGAATTCCCGAGGTTTATAATAAATCTTGAAAATGATGAAGTAGAGTGGTTTGAAGATTTTGATGCTGAAGACCAAGAGGAATTAGAAACAGAAACTGAAAATGCCATAAAAGAAGCTACTGCCTTTTATGATAATGAAGTAGCTAAATACGATGAGTAATTGCGTTAGGGATTGCAATAAAAATCCTTTTTGTGAGGCACGAACAAAAAGATTGTAATGTAAAAGCCCGACCCTTTTGGGTAACGCCCAAAACACTAATAAATGATTGAACATCTTTTAGAATACGATACCGAACTATTCTTGTTTTTAAATAACTTAGGTTCATCTACTTGGGATGGTTTGTGGTTGATTATAACCAATAAGTTAGCATTTATACCGTTATACACATTTTTATTATTTCTGCTTTATAAAAATTATGGATTAAAATCGTTGTTGATTTTTGTTGTGGTTATAGCCTTAATGATAACCTTTACAGACCAAATAACTAATGTTTTTAAACGTACATTTATGAGGTCAAGGCCTTGTGGTGTGGAGGACATAGCTAATGAGATTCGATTTATTGCTGTTCGTTGTGGAAAATATGGGTTTTTCTCTGGGCATTCATCAAACACAATGGCGGCAGCAGTTTTTGCCGGTTTAATATTGAAACCCTATTATAAAAACTTAATTTTTATTTTACTATTTTGGAGTGCGGTAGTGGCTTATAGTAGAATATATGTGGGTGTTCATTACCCATTGGATATACTATGCGGAATGACCTTTGGGGCTATCTCTGGATTTATATTTTATAAATTAACGAAGTACTTATTAAAAGAATTTTTAAATATTAGATTTTGAGTTTTAATAAATAATCAGCGGCTGCAAAAGGAGAAATTTGATTGTTTTCTATAAGCTGTATTTGAAGTGCTAATTCTTTTTTAATTTTTGGTGTGTTGAAGAAATCAGATTTTAATTGATCTTCAATGGTTTGAATAAGCCAAAATTTATTTTGTTCATGTCGTTTTTGACTAAAGAAATTATTCTTTGTAGTGACTTCTATATATTCTAAAATAATCTCCCAAATAGCATCAATACCTTCATTTTTAAGTGCGCTGCATAGTGTTACTTTAGGTTGCCAATTTGACGATTTTTCTGGGTAGAGGTGAAGCGCTCTATTAAACTCTACTTTGGCAAGTTTTGCCTGCTTCAAATTATCGCCATCTGCTTTATTAATAGCAATGGTATCGGCCATTTCAATAATACCTCGCTTAATACCTTGTAGTTCATCACCAGCACCAGCTAACTTTAATAGTAGAAAGAAATCTACCATACTGTGCACGGTAGTTTCACTTTGGCCTACACCAACAGTTTCAATAATTATAACGTCAAAACCAGCAGCCTCACATAAAATGATGGTTTCTCGAGTTTTTCTTGCGACACCCCCTAAAGAATTACCAGAAGCAGACGGACGAATGAAAGCGTTTTCATCTTTAACTAAATCTTCCATTCGGGTTTTATCACCTAAAATACTGCCTTTTGTAATGGTGCTGCTAGGATCTATGGCGAGAACAGCCACACGCTTTTGAAGAGAAGTTAAATGTTTTCCAAAGGCTTCAATAAAGGTGCTTTTTCCAACTCCAGGAACACCAGTTATGCCAATTCTAATGGATTTATTGGCATGAGGTAAACACCTTTTTAATATTGTATCTGCTATGTTTTTATGTTTGGCATTTTTGCTTTCTATTAAAGTAATAGCACGACTTAAAGCGGTAACGTCTTTTTTTAAAATAGATGTAATTAGTGCATCAACATCAATTTCAGCTTTGCGTTTATCTTTGATGGATTTAATTGAGGTTGCATTTGTGATTTCTGAAATAGAAACCCCTTCTTTTTCATGTATTGAAGATTTTTTTTTCTTTGACACTAGCAGACGAATGTTTGTCTAATTTACAATTTTATTTTCAGTAGAAAGAATTAATATTTCAAAGGAACAGCAACCTTTACATCATCCCAGGCCATAGTTATAAATAGATTATCTGTAGAGTTGTCAAAAGATATGGTAAACTGTTCAACAGTATTTCCTAGTTTTTGTACAGGGACTTCAATATTTATGACATCGTAATTAGGATCCCACATCGGTTTCATTTCAGCATTAACACCCCAAGAATATTGTTTGGAATTAAATATGACGTGCCATGTTGAATCTTTTGGAACTGTCCATAACGTATATTTTCTAGCAGCTAATTGAATGCCATTTAATTCCAATGGCTTGTTGGTTTCAAATGTTGTAGCTTCGTTTGCTCCAGTTCGCCATACTTGATTAAAAGGGATTAAAGCACCAAATATTTCGCGATCTTTTTTATAGGGTCTATTATAAAACACTTCAAGTTTTAAATCATTTAATTTAAACTCTACAGTGTCTTTAGGACTTAATCGTTTTGCGAAAATATTTTCGACAAAAGTAGAATATAAAAATAGCCCTAATGCTATCACGGATAATAGGATTAAGACACGTTTTAGAAAGGTGTTCATATATAGCAATTTAATAAGGCATAAAGATAATTTAAAAGGTATTACTACTAGAATACAAACGCCATTTTATTTAGCTTTGTTATATGTTTTAAAAAAAAATTTATGTATTGTAACACTACATTTTTTTAATCCCTACTTATTTTCCAGAATTTTAATTTTCTTCTAGTTATAAAACCAAGCTTTTTATACAAATTAATGGGGCCTAAATTTGTTTCATCTACATGTAAAAAAGGCGTTTTATTTTTCTCAAATATATTTTTTGAAGTGTGTGTAATGAGTTGTTTTGCATAACCGTTACCTGAGTGGTCTGGATGCGTTATTACTGCACTAATCTCAGTAAAATTTTTAGTTTGCATACGTTCGCCCGTTATTGCTACTAGTCTTTTGTTTTTATAAATACCATAATAACGTCCTAAGGTATTTGTTTTGGCTTTAAAATACTCTGGGTAAGCAAGCTTAATTAAACGGATTAAATCTTCATAGTGAGAATCATCAAGCTCAATAATATTTTCTGTTATAGGATAATCAATTTTGTTATAAAGTATCATTTGTAAACCCACATATTTTATTGGTGGATTTAAAGTTGGGGGCATTTTTGGTTTATTACCTACAATAAAGAAGTCTTTTATTAATTTGGAATGTTTTTCAATAGCTTGAGCTGTGTCTTCATATTTAACAAAAGCACCAAAAGGTGTGTAATCTGTTTGATAAAATTTCACATTACCGTAATCCATACAATTTTTATAATGTGTTTCTGTTAGTGAAAACCAGACGGGGTTATCTAAAACATCTTCGTTTATCATTTTTTTAAACTAATAAATGTGATTCAAGTTGAGTTATGATTTTTTCAATAGGAACATTGTAATCAAACCAAAGTGTATTTTCATTCCTTTTAAACCATGTAAGTTGGCGTTTGGCAAAGCGACGCGTATTTTTTTTGATTTCTGAGGTAGCAAATTCTAAATCCCATTCTCCAGACAGATAATTAAATAGTTCTTTATAACCTACCGTGTTAAGTGCATTTAAATCTTTAGAAACTAATAGACCTTTTACTTCTTCGAGTAAACCTTTTTGCATCATGATATTTACACGCTGGTTTATGCGGTTATATATCATTTCTCGATCAGCAGTTAAACCTACTGTAATCGTTTTGAAGTTGCGTTTTTCTTTTCCTTTGTTTAAGAATGATGAATAAGGTTTCTCTGAACCAATGCAAATCTCTAAGGCGCGAATAACACGATGCGGGTTATCTATGGCTATGGTGTTATATGAAACAGGGTCCAATGCTTTTAATTGCTCTTGAAGATCCTCTAGTCCTTTTGTTTTTAATTCTTTGTTTAGTTTTTCGCGAATATTTGAACCTACTTTAGGAAAATGATCTAACCCTTTAGTTATTACATCAACATATAATCCTGAGCCACCAACCATTATTACTGCATCTTTATCTTGAAATAATTTTTCTAAACATTGTAAAGCGTCTTTCTCGAAAGCGCCAACATTGTATTCGTCTTTTATGGATTTATGGTGAATAAAATGATGTTTCGCAGATGACAACTCATCTGAGGTTGGTGCTGCAGTTCCAATTTGCATTTCCTTAAAAAACTGACGTGAATCTGCAGAAATAATTTCGGTTTCAAAGTGTTGCGCTAGTTCTATGCTTAGTGCTGTTTTACCAATGGCCGTTGGGCCAACTATAGATATTAAATATTTAGTCTTCATTTAATTTAAATCCACAGTTGCTACAAAATTCTGCATTCTCAGCATGTACATCAAATAAACAATTATTGCAAGATTTAACAGAAGTAGGCTCTTCTTTTTTATCTGATTTTACCATTTGAGCAGATACTATTCCTGTTGGAATTGCAATAATACCATAACCAAGTATCATTATGGCGGAAGCTATTAGTTGGCCAAATGGTGTTTGTGGGGCAATATCTCCATAACCTACAGTGGTAAGAGTCACTATGGCCCAATAGACACTTCTTGGTATACTTGTAAAACCACTTTCTGGAGATTCTATAAGGTACATAAGGGTACCTAGAATAATACAAAGAATTACAACAAAAGATAAGAAGACTGCTATTTTAGCCCGACTTTCTTTTAACGCGGTAACAAAATTTGTTGATTCGCCCATATAACGGGCCAACTTTAATATTCTAAAAACACGAAGTAATCTTAAGGCTCTTAAGGCTACTAAAGATTGAGAGCCAACAAAAACAAACGACAAATACATAGGAATAGTAGATAGAAGATCAATAATTCCATAAAAACTAAAAATATATTTTCTGGGTGCTTTAATTGTTATAATTCTGGTAATATATTCAATTGTAAAGAGAATAGTAATTACCCATTCTAATACCTTAAAAAGTATATGAAACCTTGCATCTATTTCACGCACACTTTCAAGCATTACTAGAAGAATACTTGCAATGATTACATAAAATAAAACAATATCAAATAATTTTCCAGATTTTGTATTGGCTCCAAATATTATTTCGTGTAACTTAATTTGCCAAGGTCTTAGTTCTCGTTTTTTTAAGAATAATAGATCAATAATTCTATGATAGTATATTTTAGATTTCCTAAAAATCCTATTAATCTTATCCGAAATGCTTTTATTGTTCCCTTTTTTTGACATAAACTCAAATTTACTAAAAGATTATGTATTATTAGTATTAGGTTGAATTTGAATAATTTTTAAAAGCTTATTTTTTCTAACATAATTTTGAATAATATGTTGACTATCTCTATTATTCTCCATAGGTGTAATAATAGATTCCAATACTTCAAGATTAGTTATTTGATAATTTAAATTGAAAAATCCAATACCTTTAAAAACACCATTTTCGATTAATATGGCACTGCGCTCATCAACTTCTCGACCTCTATCAACGATTACCATGTTTTTATTGGAATAGCTGTTTTTTTCAATAAGCGATTGTACGCGTTTGTTATAGGATTCAGGAGACTCTTTCTGAATACAGGCACCTTCACAATTTTTAATTTCATAATTAAAACAACTCGTTTTTGTTTTATACAAACCTGCTAGTTTTTGGCATAAATTATAATCTTCAACGGCTTTGGTTATAAAGCTTTTTCCGCTTTGCCGATTGCTAAATGTGGTTATTGGTTTTTTACGACCGTCTGCCACATCAATCTTTAAATTGAGGTAATCATTTTCATCTTTAAACGCATATAAAGCATGAGTAAAAATGGATCGACGTAATGCTCTGTTATGTATAGGTTTAACTTTTTTTATTTCCTCACTTTCTTTTAAGAGAGCAACGAGCTCACTTCCCGTAGCTTCGTAAGTTACAGTTGATACTTGAGCTTGTATTTTTTTAGATTTAGCATTAGTGCCAGTGAAATGCTGATTAATGCGTTTTTTAATATTATTGCTTTTACCAATATAGATAATATCACCATCAGCTTTATGAATGTAATATACACCAGTGGCAGATGGTAATTCACCAATTATATCTAAATGTCTGGGTTCTAGTTGAAGTTTTGGGTTTAATCTTACGGATTTTTGAATAATACTCTTGGTAGTATCTTTATCGAGTAACATTTTAAACAACTTGACTGTCGCTAAAGCATCACCAGAAGCCCGATGTCTATCTGTTACTGGGATACCGAGCGAGCGCACTAATTTACCTAAACTATATGATGCTTGTCCGGGGATTAAATCTTTTGAAAGTTCAACAGAACATAATGATTTGCGTTCGTATTCAAAGCCTAGCCTTCTAAATTCAGTACATAAAATGCGATAATCAAACTGTGCGTTATGTGCCACTAAAATACAGTCTTCAGTAATTTCAACAATACGTTTTGCTACTTCATAAAATTTAGGTGCATTACGAAGCATATTGCTGTTAATTCCTGTTAGGTTAACTACAAAAGGTTGTATGTCACGCTCAGGGTTTACAAGGCTTATAAATTGATCAACTACTTCGTGACCATCATACTTATAAATAGCTATTTCAGTTATGCCTTCTTCATTATACTTACCACCAGTGGTTTCTATGTCTAAAATTGCGTAAATAGTATGTTGCTTTTTATTTGTTACTAAATTGTTTGATTTCTTAAACCAAAGATACTACTTCCAACCCTAATCATTGTACTTCCGCAGTCAATAGCTAATTTATAATCGCCACTCATTCCCATACTTATAATTTGCAGTTTGCAGTTTTCTGTTTGTAGTGCTTTTAAGGCATCAAATGTAAATTTTAAACGATTGAATTCGTTTATTATTTGACTTTTATCGTCTGTAAAAGTAGCCATGCCCATAACGCCTGTAACTCTTATGTTTTTCAATTCTGACATTATTTTGGATTGAGTAAATTTGGAAACATCTTCAAAGGACATTCCGAATTTTGAATCTTCTGATGCTATTTTAATTTGAAGTAAACAATCAATAATCCTATCATGTTTTTTTGCTTGTTTATCAATCTCTTTCAGCAATTTAAAATTATCTACACCATGAATTAAAGAAACAAAAGAAGCCATATATTTTACTTTGTTTCGTTGTACATGCCCAATCATATGCCATTTAATATCCTTTGGCATTTCCTCGTATTTCTCAGCCATTTCTTGGATTTTGTTTTCTCCAAATACGCGTTGTCCCGCATTATAAGCTTCCATTAAATCGCTAACAGGTTTTGTTTTAGAAACTGCCACTAGTGTAACATGCTCTGGGATAGAAGATTTTATGGTTTTTAGGTTCTCTTGTATACTCATTATTGTTTTTTAAGTTGGTTGTTGTGAAGCTATTTTTATGAACGACCTAACAAACAAACGTTTTTAGAATTCGTAAATCGTAATCCCACTTCTTAACTTAGGTTCAATAAAGGTGCTTTTTGGTGGCATAGTTAAGCCTGCATTGGCAATGGCCTTCATTTCTTCAATTGAAATTGGTACTAATCCGAAGCCAACAACATATTCGCCTTTATCTACTTTACTTTTTATATTTATTAAATCGTTTTTTCCATGAGAATAATCAATTCGTGTATTGTTGCGTAAATCTGAAATTCCTAAAATTGGTTCCAAAACCGTTTTATATAATATTTGTGTATCTAACGCTACCAAAGGATTATCGAGACTATAATTATGCTTTCGGAGATAAAGTGAATAAAATTCACCATCAAGATACATGCTGAAATGGTGTTTTCTGCTAGGTATATATAATTCAGGTCCTCTATTTTCTATACGAAAAATAGCATCTAGTTTTATTAAAAAGGCATCTTTAGTTAAACCGTTTAGGTCTTTGACTAATCGATTGAATTCATGAATTTTTAAATTGGATTCAGGAATTAAATAACTCATAAAAAAATTATAAGTCTCATTCCCAGTATGAGCATCATTGTCAGATTTTAAATCTTCTGAAAGTAAAAAAGAAGAAGCGGAACGATGGTGCCCATCAGCTATATAAATATTTTCAAGGCTCTCAAATTCCTTTTTAATTTGTTCTATGGATGTTGTATTGTCTACAAGCCACAAATAATGGGTATCTCTAAAATGGGTTGTAAATTCAAATTCAGCACGTTCTTTTTGAACTTCTGTAATAATATTAGCAATCACCTCATTATCGGGATAGGTGAGAAGTACGGGTTCAGCATTAAAGCCAACAGTTTTCAGGTAATCTTTAAATATGTTTTCACGATACTCAATGGTATCTTCATGTTTCTTAATGATATCATTTTTATAATCTTCAGAACTTGCTGCGGCTACTATTCCAGTAAATATATTACCGTCTCGATTTACAATTTTGTAAATGTAAAAGTTTGGCTTTTCATCCTCAACGAAAATCCCATCTTCTTTGAATTCTAAATATCTGTTTTTTACTAGAGTATAGCGTTCTTTACCAGTAATGTCTTTATGATATTTGTAGCCCGGATTTATAATATGTAAAAATGAAAAAGGGTTATTGTCTAAACGTGATTCTAATTCATCTTGTGTATAGCTTTGGTAAGAACGAGAAGCGACTAAACTAACTTTATCTCGCGCTGGTCTTACTGCTTTAAATGGGACTATTTTTGCCATATTAACGAACTTGTCATTACTAAGAGTTTTGCAATATGTTAATCTGTTTTTTTATAAATAGATTGCCACATCACGCAAAAAAGAGTGATTCGCAATGACTTATAATTGTTTACTTTGAAAACTGTTTTGAAACTTTTTCAGCTTTTCTGCTTTCAGAGTAATCGTAAAAACCTTCTCCTGATTTTATTCCTAATTTACCTGCTCGTACCATGTTTACTAACAAAGGGCAAGGTGCGTATTTGGGATTTTTAAATCCATCATACATCACATTCAAAATAGATAAACATACATCTAAACCAATAAAGTCTGCTAACTGTAATGGGCCCATAGGATGCGCCATACCTAGTTTCATAACAGTGTCAATCTCATCAACACCAGCAACACCATTGTACAATGTTTCTATAGACTCATTGAGCATGGGCATTAAAATACGGTTTGCTACAAAACCAGGATAGTCATTTACTTCAACAGGGACTTTGCCTAAGGCTCTAGAAAGCTCCATAATGGTATTAGTAATTTCATCACTTGTACTGTAACCTCTAATAATCTCAACCAATTTCATGATTGGTACAGGATTCATAAAATGCATCCCAACAACTTTGTCTGGTCTAGAAGTTACAGCTGCTATTTGTGTTATAGAAATTGAAGATGTATTTGTTGCTAAAATTGTTTCTTTAGGACAAGTATTATCTAATTCTTTGAAAATTTTTAGTTTTAAGTCTACGTTTTCCGTCGCTGCTTCAATAACTAAATCAATGGCTTTAACGCCATCTGCTAAGCTGGTGTAGGTCGATATGTTAGCTAGAGTTTTAGATTTCTCCGCTTCAGAAATTTTCTCTTTAGCTACCATTCTATCTAAATTCTTGACAATGGTTGCCATTCCTTTTTCTAAAGAAATTTCATTAATATCAATAAGAGCAACTTTAAACCCACTTTGAGCAAAGGTGTGAGCAATACCATTTCCCATGGTGCCCGCTCCAATAACAGCTACGTTTTTCATCTGTTTATTTTTATTTTGTTGTATCGGTCAGATGTAACATGTCATATTTGTATTTTAGAATGTATCTGAATTTTAGTTATAAATGTTTCATTTAAAAACTATTTATAATTTGAGTTGCAACACGTAAAGCTTCAGTACCATCATGAAGCGTAACAATAGGTGTTGTATCATTATTTATAGCATCGGCAAAGGTTTCCAATTCATCTAGAATTGAATTATTGTCTGGAATAGGTGGATTATCAAAGTAGATTTGCTTTTTAATGCCTTCCGCATTTTGAAGTATCATATCAAAATCTCCTGGGTTTTGCGGAGCATCTTTCATTTTTACTACTTCACATTTTTTCTCTAAGAAATCAACAGAGATGTACGCATCTTTTTGAAAGAAACGTGCTTTACGCATTTTTTTAAGTGAAATTCGACTAGCCGTTAAGTTTGCAACACAGCCATTTTCAAACTCTAACCTAGCATTGGCAATGTCAGGTGTGTCACTAATAACTGCAACACCACTTGCTGAAACGCTTTTAACTTTAGATTTCACAACACTTAAGATAATATCGATGTCATGAATCATTAAGTCTAAAACAACGGGAACATCTGTGCCTCTAGGATTAAATTCTGCCAAACGATGTGTTTCAATAAACATTGGTGAATTAATATCATCTTTCACAGCAATATAGGCAGGATTAAAACGCTCAACGTGTCCTACTTGTCCACGTAAATTATGTTCTGCTAAAAGTTCTCTAATATGTTCCGCTTCTTCAACAGTATTTGTAATTGGTTTTTCAATAAAAATATGCTTTCCTTTTGCAATGGCTTGTTTTGCACAATCATAATGAGATAATGTAGGCGTAACAATGTCGACTACATCCACGGCATCAATTAATGCATCAATAGAGTTAAAAAACTTATATCCAAATTCTGCCTCTACCTTTTTACCATTTTCTTCATCGGCATCATAGAACCCAACAAGGTTATATTTTTCTGATTGTTTAAGAAGTCTTAAATGAATTTTACCTAAGTGACCAGCACCAAGAACTCCAGCTTTTAGCATAATGTTTACGTTTTCAACAAAAATAAGATATTTAAAACATGAAGTTAAGTAATTAATCTAAAATTTTAGGTTTATAATTATGAAAAATAAAATCTGAACAAAAAGTTTAAAGCTTGAAAATCTTTGCCTAATTTTAGCAAACCAAACGCCACCAAAATTGAAAGATACTTTTAAGCACCAAGGATTAAGACAGCAACTTGTTAACATATTAAAAAACAAAGGTATAACAGATGCTAAGGTTTTAAAAGCTATCGACAAGATACCAAGGCATTTGTTTATGGATTCTAGTTTTTTAGATCATGCGTACCAAGATAAAGCGTTTCCCATTGGAGCAGATCAAACCATTTCTCAGCCATATACAGTGGCTTTTCAATCTGAATTATTACAAATAAAGCCTGGAGATAAAATTCTTGAAATTGGAACAGGAAGTGGTTATCAAACAGCCGTTTTATGTGAATTAGGCGCTAAAGTTTATAGCATTGAGCGCCAGAATGAATTGTTTAAAAAAACTAGTAAGTTTCTCCCAAAATTGGGGTATCGTGCTAAGAAACTTATTTTTGGAGATGGGTATATTGGTCTTGAAGAAGAAGCACCTTTTGATGGTATTATTGTAACAGCAGGCGCACCGTTTGTGCCTAAACCTTTACTTAGTCAATTAAAAATAGGAGGAAAGCTTGTAATTCCTGTTGGTGTTGATGTGCAAGTGATGACTATGTTTACGAGAAAAGGCCAAAAAGAATTCAATCAAGAAGAATTTGGAGAGTTTAGATTTGTGCCTTTATTGGAGGATAAGAATTAGTTTTTTTTCTATGCTTTCTCAAAAACACCAAATAGTTCTTTGCCCATTCTAGGTTCGATAGAATTATAACATTTCTCAAAAGTTTTTACTTTAAATAAAGGTTCAAAATAGCCTAAATACTCTTCTTTTGTACCACCAAAGGGACGCTTTTCCATATCGCCTGTTAGTGGTATATTAAACCATAAACCGGCGAGTTTTCCATTGTCGTTTAACAGACTATGTAATTTATGAGCATAGCCTTCACGATTAGATTTGGTAGGTGGAAATGAACAGAAGAACGTTTGCTCTAAAACTAAATCGTATGTTTCTTTATGTGTAAAAAAATCACCTTCTATACTCTGATTTAAAGAAAAATCTGGAACTCTATTCTGGAACGCCTCAAGTGGCGCTTTAGAAATATCTAATACATAAACATTCTTAAAACCTTGTTTAAAAAGGTATTCTGCTTCGTAAGAGTTAACAGCGCCAGGAATTAATATTTTTAAATCTCTATTATGTAATTGATCAATATAAGTTTTAATCGGTCTTGAAGGTGCACCAATATCCCAACCTGTCTGGTTTTTTAAATAGCGTTTGGACCAATATTGTTCTTGTTCTTTTGATGTCTCTTGATTAGACATATTTAATCTTTAAAAGCCTTATTAAATATTTCAGCACCACCAACAACAGGCAAATTTAAATGTGTTCCATCTAAATCAATAGTTAATTCTGTTCCTGGTTTTGGATGTAAAGTATATTCTTTATCACTAGAAAAAATTAACAACCCAATTTGCTGTCCAGCCTTAATTATTTGGTCGTCTGGTTGTAAATCAAAAGTAACGTCGTAAAATTTACCAGTTTTTAAGGGCTCACTTTCTGTTAATGATTTATAATTTTGAGGATCTGCCCAACCTCGCGTAATTACATTGTCGGTAGTTTTTGCTCTTCTACTAGAATTCCATGGAAGTGAAACTAACCAAACTGATAAATTAGCAGCAGGTTTATTACTTGCTAATTTTACGTTAATTTGTGCTAAACCTGAAATATGGATATCCTTAGAGAGTTTTGGTGTAACATATAACAGACGGTGATTCGTAATTTCTGCTTGTGCCAGAGCTTCGCCAGAAAATGAATAGTTATCAACTAAAGTTTCTTTACCTTGTTTTTCTTGTTTTATAGTGCTTAAGTTACCTGTTTGAGGAGCACCAGAAGTTAAATATAAAGTCACATCTGAAGTATCTGGGTTTGGGTAATCTTTATAAGCTGTTGGCGCTTCCATTTTATCGTCTTCACGAACAATCCATGCTTTATTTGGTTCATCCTCAATACCATTTTCAATACCGTGCAAATAATGAGTAAACCATTTGTTCATCATGCTTACTGGTGGTGGCCCACCATGACCATATTGATGATAGTATATACCTGTTTCTAAGCCCATTTCTTTGGCTTTCTTATAGATACGATAACTATGTTCTGGCATCACATTCCAATCGTTAAAACCATGAGACATCAATAAAGCTGCTTTCATAGGTTCCATATCGTTTAAATAATCTCGTCCGGCCCAAAAATCGTTATAATCACCTGTCAGTCTATCCATACCGTTTTTCATTTCGGTATCACGAACTTTTGTATTGTTGTGCGAGCGTTTCGATTCATCACCGCTATGTATGTAATCGTATAACACATCGATGTCTTCACCTAAATATCCACCCGGAGAACGCACTAAACCGTTTGAACGGTAATAATGATAATAGGATGTGTTTGGTGCAATAGGAATAATAACCTCTAAACCTTCAACACCTGTAGTTGCTGCTGCTAATGGAATTGTTCCGTTGTATGATGTACCAGTCATTCCTACTTTTCCAGTACTCCATAACGCTTTAACTTCTTTATCTCCATAAGGTTCTGTATACCCTTTTGCACGACCATTTAACCAATCTATAACTGCTTTAGGAGCTAGTGATTCGTTATCATCACCAACAGATGGTGAACCTTGAGATAATCCTGTGCCTGGAGAAGAAGAGTGCACGACTATATATCCCCTTGGAACCCATTTTTTTATTTGAGAAGTGGAAATGGTTGGTCTCTCACCTAATCGCGTTACTTCGGGATGGATACGCTCTTCCGCTGCTTCACCTAATTCATGATTCACATCCCAAAATACTCCATCGACATCTGGTGCAACACCTGCATAATAAGGGCTAGATTCGTAAACTACTGGTAATTTTAACCCTTCAGTATCTGTTTGGTATGGTCTTGTTACATCTACATGCATCCGATCTAATTTGCCATCGCCATCGGTATCAAAAGTGGTTTCAACAAATAAATCATGTCTAATCCATTTCTCAGGTGTGTTAAATGCTTCAACTATTTGTGCTTCACCATCCTTAAATACAGGCTTTGTTAGTTCTTGTGCATTATTTTTAAATACAAATGTGATTAAAAATAAGAGTAGTAAATATTGATTTTTAAACATAACAGATAGGAATTATGATGGTTAGAAAAATTTTATTTAATTTAAGTATTTTTTTGGAATTGGATGGTCTTTGGTTTCTTGTGCCCAATAAATATTAATTACCCACCAGCGTTTACCATCGTTTAGTAATTGAATACTATTGATACCTCGCATAAAAGGCATGTCATCAGACTCACTATGAAAAGATTCGTAAGTACTAAATACTTGAGTTATGTTCCCAAAGGTGTCAATTTTTCGGTGTATTTCCTTTTCAAAAAAACCATTTTCAACCAACCATTTGCCAGAACCTTCTATATAATCATTAGGACTCATATATCGCACTCTATAGTTTTTGGCCTTATCTTTGCCGGAAGGTATCAATTTTGCATCGGGTTTAAATAGAAACTTAAATTGTTTCCAATTTCTTTTTACTCCTTTTTCTCCTGAAATGACACCGTATAAGGTTTTAATAGTAGTATCTAAAGTTAAAACAGAAGTGCTATCAATTTCAAATTCAACTTCGTTCTCTTTCATTGATTTTTCTTGAGCCTGAATATTAAAAGACAAAACACTAATTAATAGAAATACTAATAATTTTTTCATAATGAAAATTTTAAAGTGGTAAATTATAGAATATCAATAATTTAAACCGTTAAGAAACCCTTAAAATTATTTGTAAATTTTCTTGATTCTATCAAGATCTCGCTTATTGTCTCTATCCTTTATAGTTTCACGCTTATCGAACAATTTTTTCCCTTTAGCTAATGCAATTACAAGTTTCGCATAGCCTTTATCATTAATAAACAATCGCAATGGTATAATGGTTAGCCCTGTGTTCTGGACTGCTTTATTAAGCTTTTTAAGTTCTTTTTTATTTAAAAGTAACTTTCTAGTAGCTTTTGGTTTGTGGTTGTAGTAATTTCCAAAAGCATATTCTTGAATGGTCATATTTACTGCAAAGAGTTCACCATTTTCACTAAACTCACAAAAACTTTCAGTAATAGAGGCTTTACTACTTCTGATGGATTTTATTTCGGTACCTGTTAACACAATCCCAGCGGTGTACTTATCTAAAATTTCATATTGAAAGCGTGCTTTCTTATTCTGTATGTTAATGTTTTTTTGCATGAAGTACAAAACTACATAAATTATTGTGAGAATTTCATTTGAATTTATTCAAAAGTTAAAGAAACATTAATCCGTTTTAAGATTGCACAAATACTACTATTTTAGCCAATATGAAGAGATTTCTGTTATCGTTTATTTTATTGATTGTTTTGTTCTCATGCAAAAGCGTTAAAAAGCATAATGCCCAAATCACCAAATTGCACAGCGTTGAAGATTTACATCGAGACATTGATAAGTTATACCAACAATTGAAACGTCATCATCCTAAATTATATCAATATACTTCTAAAGCAAAATTAGATTTTAAGTTTGACAGCTTAAAAACATCTATAAACACACCGATTGATTCAAGAACATTCTATAAAAAAACAGCTCCTGTTGTATCTTATGTAAAACAAGGTCATGTTTCTATAGGTTCTGTAGGCAAGTGGTTTACAAAAAAGGAACGAAAACAACTTAAAAATAAGAAGTTTGAATTTTATGATTTAGATTTTGATTATTTAGAAGGTAAACTTTGGGTAAGAGATTATAGAGGTAAAGATTCTACTTTGGTAGGAAATGAAATAGTAAGTATAAATGAAGAATCAGCTTTAAAATTAGTTGAATCCTATAAAACACGGTTCTCTTCTGATGGCTATAATAGAACCCTTTATAATAGGTATGTATCTAAAGGGTTTTCTGTGTTTTATTACAGAGACAAAGGATATGTTGATAGTTTAAAAGTCACCTTTAAATCGAATGATTCACTGTTTATAAAAATATTTAAACGCATTGATAAAAAGCAAAAGAAAGACAAACATGCAGATACCACTTCCGTAGAAAAAATAAAACCTAAAAAGCTCACAAAAGAAATAAAGAAGACTCGTAAACTAGCTAAGAGGAAAAGAAAAAAGGATCATAAAAAATACGGTTATTTAGGAAAGCGAAATCAGTATACGCGTAATTTTAGTTTTATTGGAAAAGATAGCTCTGTAGCGCATATGAAGTTGCGAAGCTTCACCAATGGCAATTATAAGAAATTTTACAAGGAGAGTTTTTCTAAAATATATTCAGCACAAACCAAACATTTTGTTTTAGACCTGAGGGATAATGGTGGAGGGCGTATCTCAGAAATTGATTATTTATATTCCTATTTAACAGACAAAGACTATCAATTTATAACAGAAAGTGAAGTTACAAGTAGGACACCTCTTATAAAGTCGTTCATGACCAATACCACATCAAACAGTCTGAAGGTTACAGGTGCTTTGTTATACCCAATTGTGGCAGCTCATAATCTTCTTAAAACACGAAAAAGAAATAAAAAACTGTATTATAAGTTCAATAAGCATACTAAAATCAAAGCTCCAAATGAGTTAAACTATAAAGGTAAAATATATGTACTTATAAATGGAAATTCATTTTCAGCATCTTCATTGTTATCTACACATTTAAAATCTAATAAACGTGCCACTTTTGTTGGCGAAGAAACTGGAGGAGCTTTTAATGGAACAGTAGCAGGGATTTATAAAACTTATCAACTTCCAACTTCTAAAATAAAAGTGAGGATGGGTTTAATGCAAATAGAAGCGCATCAAAAACAAAGTCCTGACGGTTATGGTATTAAACCAGATGTAAAGATGGTACCAACAGTTGAAGATAGAAAAATGAATCGTGATGCAGAATTAGAGTGGGTTTTAAAAGATATTTATAAAGACTAATAATTTCCTCAAAAAAACTGTTAATCCTTTAAAACCTTGAATCTAAATTCGTATTTTTGATTTCGATTTTTAAATAGAAAACTTCAAAATTATTATATGAATTCATACGATGTAGCCGTTATTGGTTCTGGCCCTGGAGGATATGTAGCAGCTATTCGTTGCGCACAATTAGGGATGAAAACTGCCATTATAGAAAAATATTCAACATTAGGAGGCACCTGTTTAAATGTAGGATGTATTCCTAGTAAAGCACTTTTAGATTCATCACATCATTACGATGATGCCGTTAAGCATTTTGAAGAACATGGGATTGAAATTCCTGGTGATATTAAAGTGAATTTAGAGAAAATGATTGCTCGTAAACAAGCAGTTGTTGATCAAACTACAGGTGGTATTGATTTTTTAATGAAGAAAAATAATATTGATGTCTATCAAGGTTTAGGCAGCTTTAAAGATGCTACACATATTACTGTTTCTGGAGAAGAAACTAATGAAATTGAAGCAAAAAATACGATTATTGCAACAGGCAGTAAACCATCGAACTTACCATTTATAAAACTTGATAAAGAACGAATCATTACATCTACTGAAGCTTTAAAGCTTAAAGAAATTCCAAAGCACATGATTGTTATTGGAGGTGGTGTTATTGGTTTAGAATTAGGACAAGTATACAGACGTTTAGGTGCTGAGGTTACTGTTGTTGAGTATATGGATAGAATCATTCCAACCATGGATGCAGGTTTATCGAAAGAACTTAATAAGGTTTTTAAGAAAGCTAAATTTAAAATGCAAGTGTCTCACAAAGTAAAATCTGTTGAGCGTGTTGGGGATGAGGTTATTGTGAAAGCTGATAATAAAAAAGGAGAAGAAGTAGAATTTAAAGGCGACTATTGTTTAGTGTCAGTTGGCCGCAGCCCCTATACGGCTGGTTTAAATACTGAAGCTGCAGGCGTGAAGTTAGATGATAGGGGTAGAGTAGAAGTTAATGGACATTTACAAACATCGGCTTCAAATATTTATGCTATTGGAGATGTTGTTAAAGGCGCCATGTTAGCTCATAAAGCGGAAGAAGAAGGTGTTTTTGTTGCTGAAATTATTGCTGGACAAAAGCCACATATTGATTATAACTTAATTCCAGGGGTGGTTTACACGTGGCCAGAAGTTGCTGCTGTTGGTAAAACAGAAGAACAACTTAAAGAAGCGGGTGTTGCATACAAAACAGGTTCTTTTCCAATGCGCGCTTTAGGTAGAAGTCGAGCGAGTATGGATATAGATGGTTTTGTAAAAATTCTTGCAGATAAAACAACTGATGAGATTTTAGGTGTACACATGATTGGTGCTCGTGCAGCAGATTTGATAGCAGAAGCAGTTGTTGCTATGGAATTTCGCGCTTCCGCGGAAGATATATCTCGTATGTCTCATGCACATCCAACATATACAGAAGCTATTAAAGAGGCGGCATTAGCGGCTACTGAAGATAGAGCATTACATATTTAATTAAAGATACTTCTGCTTAAGCAGAAATTGTAAACAAAAAGGCTGTCTTGAATTCAAGACAGCCTTTTTGTTTTTTAAATACCTTTTTCTAAAACAAATCATTCAAAACTTTTGCCAATCGAATTCCAGCAATTTGTAATTGACTTCTAACCGTTTTAAAATGATTATAAGAATACCTATATCTTAAGTTTTCATCAGGTTTAGCAGAAGCATATACTTTTTTTGTTAATTGATGTGTTTCATTTACCCAATCAATAACAGAACCTTCTTGAATCATTTTCACTTGTTGTTTACTTAAAACATCAGCGTTTTCAGCTAATTCATTATAACTCATATTAAAATTCTCAATCATTTCGCTATCCCAAACTCTATGTAAATTAGAATCTTTATAAAACCATTGTACTTTAAAATCGTTACCACCTTTATCTTCTTGTAATCCAACATGCATAGGTTGGTGTAAATCACCAATCAAATGAATTAAGAGCTTTAAGTAGAATGCTTTATCATCATCTGACGCATTATTATCAACTATAATCTTTTTGCAATATGCTATACCTGAAGCTAAATCACCTTTAGTATTCTTTTTAGAGTCTTCGTAGTTTTCATCCATAGACATATTAATATAATGCCATGTATAAAACTCATTGTAACGTTTGTCCGATTTTATCTCATCAGCAAATGTAGAAACGAAAGCTAGTGACTTTCTTTTTAATAAGTGCTTAACTTCTCTTTTGGCTTTTCCGCATAAATAATCATCTGCTATTTTTCCAACAACACGATGTCCAGTTGCTCCCCAAAAATCATCTAGCGCATGACTTTGTAATGGTAAAATAAAAAGCGCAGCTAAAAGGTAGGTGTATAGTAATTTCATGTGTTTGTATTTATTGTTTTTTAATTGGCACATGTTGTTCGCTATTAATCATTCTATTGAGTGATAACAACTTTAACATGCCCGATTCATAAATTAAAATTTTAGCTAATTTATAAATATCAGACTTAAGAATATAGATTTAACAAAAGTTTAATTTTTTTGAAACAAATGCGTATTAATTGCGTGTTAATGATGCAAGGATTTAAAGTAAAGACATATTATTTTTTGTTTTTTTGCATATCATGTGACTTTTAAAAAAGGCCGTGTCTTAAACAATGTAACAACTTAATAGCGAAAGCTAAATTTGAAAATTCTAGACAACATTAATAAACTATCTGACGAAGAGCTGGTTGAAGCCATTGTGAATACAAATAACACATTGCTTTTCGAGACCTTGTATGATAGGTATGCTGGATTAGTATATAATAAATGCTATGGTTTTGCAAAGGATGGTGACGAAGCGAAAGATTTAACACAGGACGTGTTTTTAAAACTCTTTGTTAAGTTAGCTAGTTTTAAAGGAAAATCGAAATTTTCAACATGGTTATATGCGTTTACTTATAACCATTGTGTAAATTATGTCACTAGAAATACGGCTAAGAAATTTGAAAAACAGTCGGTTGATTATAAAGATATAGAAAACCTATCTGATGATTATGATGAAGATGATCCTAGTTTTCTGAATATGAAAGTTGAAAAATTAAAAGTAGCATTAGAGCTTATTTCTCCTGAGGAGAAAATGATTTTATTGTTAAAATATCAAGATTATTTAAGCATAAAGGAAATTGAAAGTGCCCTTGGTATTGGAGAAAGCGCAGTTAAAATGAGAATTAAACGTGCCAAAGATAAGCTTATAACCGTATATAACAAAAACCAAAATTAATGGATAATCCATTTAAACATATAAACCAACCACTTAAAGAAGTTCCGCAGGAACTTAAGTCTAAGGTTATGAGTGATATTGCCATGGCAAAACTCATTATGGATTTGGCTGCCCTGTTTTCATATAATATTGGTGATGTTATTGAAACAGTTATGCGAAGTAGAAAACCCAATAAATAGAATATAACACCAAAAACAACCCTAACTAAAATAGATAAAAAATGGAAAAAGCGACACAATGGAAAGATATGGCGATGGAATCTCTATCGACGATGTGGCTGGAAATATCCAAAATATTCCCAAACATTATAGGAACTATAATTGTGCTGGTTTTTGGCTGGCTTTTAACAAAACTTATAGTAAAAATCATTAAAAAGGCATTAAAATTAGCAAAAGCAAACAAGCTAGACGATGCTATAAATGAAATAGAGATTGTTGAAGGTAAAAAGCTAAACTTTGATACGATAAAAGTGGTCTCTAGTTTTGTAAAGTGGATCATGTATATCATGTTATTGATAATGGCATCAGACATTATGAACTTAACAATGATTTCCGAGCAGATCAGTAATTTATTAGCCTATTTACCTCAATTATTTGCTGCGTTAGTCATATTTACCATCGGATTAATTTTAGCAAATCTTATCAAAAAAGGCTTAAAATCGTTTTTTGAGTCGATGGATTTATCAGGAGCCAAAATAATAAGTCAAGTTGTGTTTTTTATTATTTTAATTTTTGTTTCTATAACAGCTTTAAATCAAGCAGGAATTGATACTGAAATTGTTACAAGTAACTTAACAATGATTTTGGCAGCATTTTTATTAGCCTTTGCACTAGCATTTGGTTTCGGAGCTCAAAAAATTGTAGGCGATTTATTAAGAACTTTTTATACTAGAAAGACTTATGAAATAGGGCAGAAAATAGAGTTTAACAACATTAAAGGAAAAGTTGAATCTATTGACGGTATAACAGTAACGATAAAAACTAAAGAAGGAAAATTAATAGTACCAATTAAAGATATTGTAGAGAGTCTAGTAAGTATATAGGTTTAACTCTAAGTTAGGGTTAAAATTGGTTGGTTACTTTTCTGTAAACTGAAAAACTCTCTACATCTTATAATTCCTTTTCATTAATTTGAAAGGGGATTTTTTTTAGAATTTTTCAAGAATTTGTAATACATCCTTTTTGTAACTTCTACTAATCGTTAAAGTGATGTTGTTTATTGTAATTTCCTCGTTAGTGAACGACGTAATATGTTTTAATGCTATAATATAAGAACGATGAATTCTTATAAAACTTTTACTAGGGAGTTTTGCTTCAATGGCACTTATAGTTTCTCTAGTAACTATGGTTTCATCGGTTAAATGAATTTTAATATAATCGCTATAGCTTTCAATATAGATGATAGATTCAAAATCAATTTTAATCATACGTCGGTCTGAACGCACAAACATAAAAGCGTTGTTATCTATTTCTATATATTCAGTATGTTTTGAATCTATATGAATATCAAAATAATTATTCACTGCCTTTAATAATCTATCAAAAGAAATAGGCTTTAGCAGATAATCTACAGCTTGCAATTCAAAACCCTCAACAGCAAAATCACGATAGGCTGTTGTGAAAATAATTTTCACCTCCTTATTAATAGATTTCGCAAAAGATATTCCAGAGATTTCGGGCATATTAATATCAAGAAAAACTAAGTCTATTTTATGTGCTCTTAGCGCACTAAAAGCTTCAATGGCATTAATGCAACTCGCAATAATTTTTATATTAGGTATTTTTGATACGTGTGTAGCTATAACTTCTCTAGCAATAGCTTCATCATCAACTATAATACAAAATATGTCTTTGTTTTCTGGCATAAATTAAACGGTGTTAAGTTTTAAATTTACTTTAAATAATCCGTTTTCATTATTAATGGTTAGTGTGTATTGGTCTTTATATAATAAATCTAGTCGTTTTTTAATGTTGTCTAAACCTATTCCGTTTTCTGAAATAGCATTGATTGTACTTGTGTTTTTAATTTCAAAAAAGAGGCTCTTGTTTTTGCAAAACAACTTAATGCCAACATTAAGAATACCTTTTTTTAAGCTACCATGTTTAAAACTGTTTTCCACAAATGGCAGTAGGAGCATAGGCGCTATTTTGGTGTCTACTAATATGTTTTCAATCTCAAAATTAATATGAAGTGTATCATTAAAACGCATTTTTTCTAACTCAATGTAATCATTAATGTGGTTTATTTCGTCATTAAGAGATACAAAAGGTTTGTCTACTTGGTACAATAAATAATCCAATAAGTTGGAGAGTTTTAAAATCATTTCTGGCGTTTCATCTGCTTTTTTTAAAGCAAACCCATACATGGTGTTTAAGGTGTTAAATAGAAAATGTGGATGAATCTGCATCTTCAAATAATTCAGCTCTTGCTCTTTTAATTTTAGTTGTGTTTCTAGAATTTTAGTTTCTAGAATTTTTGTTTCCTCACTGTTTTTTAAATTTAGTTTGAGAAGTGTAAATGCGCTAACTAAAAGTACCACCATATATACACCTGTGGCTACAAACAAAATGTTTTTTGTAACCGGATTCATGGCCTCGTAATTAAACTGGGCGATATAAATAAGGCTAAAAAAAATAGATACCATAATTAAATACACCGAAACAATAAATGTATACAGGCTGTATAATCCGAAAAGGATATACCGTTTTGTTATAAGGTAATCGGGTATTAATTTATAAATTGAAACGTATGTTGTAGCTATGGTAATAGGCATTAAGAACAATGAAAACGCCAAAATATCATTAAAATTTTCACTTCCAGCACCAAAAAAATAAGTAAAAAAAAGCAAGACACCACACCAAAAAATAATGTGTAATAGCGCTCGTCCTAAACCTTTTAAAATAAATAATTTGATAACCATAAATTAATTTAAGTTATACAATAATACTATAATTTTGAGGTGTATTTTTATTTTGTAGATGAATAACTGCTTTAGTAAGGGTTTCTACATTATGTAATAACGATTGTTAATTTGGTCGTTCGTCGCATATTAATTTTTAAAGTATTTTTATCTGGTAAGTTTGAACCATATTAATCAAAAAACAAACAGTTATGTATTTAATTATGATGTCATCATTTCCATTATGTTTCTCAGCAGTAAATCCATTTGTAGACAGGTTTAATGAAGGTGGCCCTTTGTTTATGTCGCTTATACTCATTAGCTTTTTATTGTCTATAGGGTTTTTAATCAAAGGATTTATTAGCTTAAAGAAGAACGATTTAATCTCCGAAAAAATGATAAAAATGACTGTGGATAGCAGTTTGTTAGGTTTAGTGTTAGGCTTTTTAGGGTCTGTTATAGGTTTAATAACTGCTTTCGATAGTCTTGAGGCTATGGGAGATGTAGATCCTTCAATTTTTGCAGGAGGACTTAAAGTATCCTTACTAACAGCAACTTTTGGGTTGTTTACTTTCGTGATTTCCAGAATTGGCATATTAATTTTACGTGGGTTGCAAAAAAGCTAGTATTAGGCAGTAGTTCTTCATCAATCAATAAAAAGATCCTTCTTCTATGAAGATGAAAAGAAGCTTTTTAATTATATTTTTTGCATCTAGATTATTGAGGTTAGGTCTTAATGCTATTCATAAAGGTTTTCTTGTATAATCTTTTTTTGGGCTGGTTTGAAGGTTGACACATTTTTTAATTATTTATATCCGCCGATAAGCACTTCATAAAATTCAGGGCCTTAATACCAATTATTACAATTTTAATTAAATTGTAAATAGAATAAAAAGAGCAGTACATACACAGCTAGATAAAACAAATAAAAATTTCTAAATTTTTTATAGGCCTTGTTCTCTGGATACATATTTCCAAAAAGGGCTTTAATTTCTTTAAAAAAAAGCGGTTTTATATTGATTGTCCAACTTTCTGTTTGGTAAACAATCTTTCTAAATTTACTTCTATAATAGGTTAGAGGTAATCCCCATAAAATAAAAATAATAAGCCATATGTTGTTTTTTAAGTACTCTAACATGTTTTATTTTTTTGGAAACCAAGGGAAAAATGAACTTGTTTGCTTCATGTAATTTTGATACTCCGGTTTTTTATCTTTTAAAGAATCTTCTAAAAGGGATACACCAGAAATCTTAATAATTAAAAAAGTCATAGCCACAGATCCTAAAATTGGCCAATAAATACCTGATGACGCACAAAAAAGAGCGTAACCCCACCAAATTGCCGCATCTCCAAAATAATTAGGATGACGTGTATACTTCCACAAACCTGTGTTTAAGACTTTGCCTTTATTACTTAGATTACTTTTAAATTTTGTTAGTTGATAATCGCCTACACTTTCAAAAATAAACCCGATAATCCAAACGAGTATGGCTACATAATCTATCCACGATATTTGATTAGATTGAGTATAATTATTGGATCCTAACAATGGTAAGGAAACGATAAGTATTAAAACACCTTGTAATAGAAAGACTTGGAAAAAGCTAACCCACCAGTAGCGGTGTGTTCCATACTTTCTTCTAAATTCTTGATACCTAAAATCTTCACCCTTCCCAATATTTCTGTAAGCTAAATATATGGACAATCGTAAACCCCAAAGTGTTACTAAACCAATTAATATAATATGTCGTGTATAAACAACATCTTGATAAAAAAAGTAAACGGCATTAACAATGACAAAACCAGATCCCCAAAATATATCAACTATACTGGCATTTTTTAAGTAAACACTTAAAATCCATAACAGGATAATACATATAAGAATAACTAGAGCTGCTTTTAAGAATAAAAAGACCATGCGTGTAATTAAATTTATTTCCAAGTAAGATAATAAATTTTTACACCATAAAAATTTATTTAAGAAAATAGATTAGAGACATTCCTAGAATTCATTATTCAAAAATTACTACCTCTTATTCCGTCTATTATAATTCTTATCGCCTTTAGTTTTTGGCTTTTTGTATTTGGCAGCAATTTTAAACTTATAAGAACCTCCTAAGTTTTCTTTAGAGTTCTTTTCAGATTTATCATGAAACGCTGGTCCTGGCGCATCTTCGTCTTTACGTTTAAAAGGGTTGTTATGTTCTTTTATTTGTGGACGTTCCTCTTCGATAAGGTCGGTAGAAATTTCAACGGTGTCAGGAATGTCTATAACCGTGATGGTCATTTTCATTAACAACTCAATATTTTCAATAGATTCTTGTTCCTTTTCTGTAGAAAAAACTAAAGCTTGACCTTCGCGTTCAGCGCGCCCTGTTCTGCCAATACGGTGCATGTAGTTTTCAGGAAAATCGGGGGTATCAAAATTAATTACATGAGAAACGTTATCAATATCGAGTCCACGCGCCATAACATCAGTAGCTACTAAAATACGGTTATCACCATTTCTAAATTGTTCAATACTTCGCAGTCTGTAATTTTGTGTTTTGTTAGAATGTATAACACATAATTCATCATGAAAGCGTTCATCTAAATTTTCGAACAAACGGTCCGCCATACGTTTATAAGCAACAAAAACCAGCACCTTGTTATAGGTTTCGGTATCTTTTAAGAGATGCGTCAATAAATTCACCTTCGTGTAAAAGTTAGGCACATTATAACGTTGCTGTGAAATATTTTCAAGTGGTGTTCCAGAAACCGCTATAGAAACTCGTTCTGGACTTTTAAAGAAATCGTTAAGCAGCAAATTAACATCTTGCGTCATGGTTGCTGAAAACATAATGTTTTGTCGACGCTCTGGTAAAATGTCAAAAATATTTATAAGTTGATGTCTAAAACCTAAGTCTAGCATCACATCCACTTCATCAATCACTAATTTCTGAATCGATTTAAGTTGTAAAACCCGACTTAAAGCCAAATCATATAAACGCCCAGGTGTAGCCACTAAAATATCAACACCGTCAGCAATAGCCTGCTTTTGTGTATTAATATTTGTACCACCATAAACTCCTAAAATACGATTGTTAATGTATTTTGAAAGCTTTTCAATTTCATCAACGACCTGAACAACCAATTCGCGCGTAGGGACTAAAACCAAAACACGAGGGTTTTCTTGCTCTGAAAACTTCAAATCTTTAAGAATAGGCAACATGTAGGCAAAGGTTTTTCCTGTACCTGTTTGCGCAATACCAACGACATCCTTTCCTGAAGACACCACATTAAAGGCTTGTTCCTGTATTGGTGTAGGTGTAATGAACCCTAAATCGTCTAAGGCGTTAAAAAGTTGATTGTTTATGTTTAAATCGTGAAAAGTCAAAATGTTGCTATTTTGTTGGCAAAGTTAAACTTATTCTTGGCTTTAAACTAAATGGCTGTTGTGTATTTCAATATTATAAGCAGCCTCAAACGTTTTGTTAGAATCTAAACTCAAGATTCCTTCTTTGTCTTTAAGCTTTTGGTTAGTTGTTTCATTATCTGCAATACCAAGCCAAGGTTCAATACAAACATAATTGCCATTAGGTTTTGCCCAAATACCCAAGTATGGGAAATCGTTATAATCTACAGAAAGAATACCTCCGTTTTTAATACTTTTTAAAGTAACGGTTCTAGATTTTAGATCTTTAAAAACAAGCGCATCTTCATGAAATAAATCATGTGCTAAGTGAATTTTGTTTGAGTTATTAAAAACAGGTTCTGTTTCTGAAGAAATAAGCCCGTTTTCCATATTTATCATATGTCGTTTAGAATTTTCTACAGATTCGAACTCTAAAAAATAATCCTCATAATTTTCGTTTTTGAACACTGGGCATTTGAACGCAGGGTGTCCGCCAACTGAAAAATACAGGGTTTTAGTATCCATATTTTTAATGGTATGATTAACCTTAAGACTATTATCGGTTAAGGTATAAGTCATATAAAACTCAAACTTAAAAGGGTAGTTTTTAAATAAAACGTCATTTGAAACTAATTTAAAAGTTAAGCTGTTTTCGGTTTGTTCATGTAACATAACATCTTCATTATGTCTAACAAAGCCATGTTTTGGAAGCTCATATTTTTTATTTTCAAAAACATAAGCATCCTCTTTTAACGCTCCAATAATGGGGAATAAGTTAGGGGCATAACTTCCCCATACATTAGGATCTGCATCCCACATAAAATCTGTTTTATTCTTAATAGAAGTAATTTTATAGAGTTCAGCTCCATTTTTTTTTACACTTATTTCAAGTTTATCGTTTTTTAAAGTATACATGCGCTTTGTTATTATGTACAAAAGTCTTAATTTTTTAAGTATTCTAAGTAACTTCGCTTGATAATATTTTTATTTGAGAACAAAACACATTCATACTTTCGAGGATATCGAAAATTTTAAAAATCAATTACTGACTTGGGCGCAGCAATTTGATGATGTGGTTTGGTTAGACTCAAATAATTATGAACAGAATTACTCCAGCTATGATGCCGTTTTAGCGGTTGATGCATTTACAAGTATTCAAACCGATTACTTTCAAGGTTTTGTAAAACTTAAAGAATATTATAGCACTACGAAGGATTGGATTTTTGGTTATCTCACTTACGATTTAAAAAATGATGTTGAAGTTTTAAAATCTAATAATTATGATGCTTTGGGTTTTCCTGATTTATATTTTTTTCAACCTAAAAAGTTGTATCTATTAAAGGGCAATCAAGTCGAGATTCAATACTTAAATTGTGTTGATGATGAATTAGAAGCTGATTTAAACACGATTAAAAATATTAAAGAGGAGCAAAGTGATTCGTTATGCAGCGATATCAAAATCAAACTCCGAATTCATAAAGACGAATACTTTGATAAAGTCAATACCATGCTTACTCATATTCATCGTGGCGATATTTATGAAGCTAATTTTTGCCAAGAGTTTTTTGCCGAAAACACCTGTATAAACCCTCTTGAAACTTATAAAAAACTCAACAACATATCTAAACCACCTTTTGCATCTTTTGTTAAATTAGAGGACAAATATGTGCTGTGTGCATCTCCAGAGCGCTATATAAAAAAGGAAGATGATATTATTATCTCGCAACCTATAAAAGGTACTGCAGAACGTTCAGAAGGTATAGCAGAAGATAATCAGTTAAAAACCGATTTATTGAACGATGAAAAAGAACGCAGTGAAAATATTATGATTGTTGATTTAGTGCGTAACGATCTATCTAAAACCGCTTTAAAAGGAAGTGTTGAAGTAAAAGAATTATGTAAAATTTATACGTTTGATCAAGTGCATCAAATGATTTCAACAGTAACCTCAAAAGTAGATGTGAAAACACATCCTATCGATATTATTAAAAGCACATTTCCTATGGGCAGTATGACTGGAGCACCTAAAATTTCAGCAATGAACATTATTGAACATTTAGAAGAAACTAAACGTGGTGTGTATTCTGGAGCCATAGGTTATTTTTCTCCTAACGGCAATTTTGATTTTAATGTAGTTATACGTAGTATTTTATATAACGCTACAAAAAAGTACGTGTCTTATTCTGTAGGTGGTGCCATTACTGCTAAAAGTATTCCTTTAAAAGAATATGAGGAATGTTTAGTTAAAGCCAAAGCCATGCGCGAGGTCTTGGAAAACTAGTCCAAATGTTCTTTAAAATCTTCAATAGCCAATTTTAAAACACGCTCAACACGTTTGGTTTCAATAGCTTTTACTCTTGCTATTTCATCAAAAGTTAATTTACCAAAAACAAATAAATCTACAATATCAGAGACTCTTAAAGGCAACCAAGTATAAAGTTTTCGTAATAAATGTTTATTACGTTTTAAGGATATATCTGAGATATCCAAAGCATTTTTAATGATAGAGTTATTATCATTGTATAGAAATACATGCTTGGCGTCATTATCTTGCTTGTAAGAAATATCGTTTAAATCATCTTTCATTATAAAATCATAACCACCATCAACAGTAAATGTTTCATCTAGCCCATCAAGTTCGTCTTCTAAAATGGAATTTGTACTCATCGTATTTTGATGGAATTTTTCTTTTTTAAACAATTCATCTAAGTCAGAATCAACTATTTTAAAAAGCTTAATTTTTATGGTCGCTTCATCATCATCAATGTTATAGCCAGCTTCGTAAAATTTTGCTATACCTTCATCAATAATATCATTAGATTTATACATATTTTTTGGTATAATCCGCGTAGATTCTGCAATATATAAACGATGTTTAACATATGCTTGTAAATGTTGCGTTGCTGAAACTACTTTTTTATTAAATTCAGTTTGGGTGGTTTTATCGTTTAATTTATCTGTAGAGCACATAGCTTATGGTATTAAATTAGTTCTTTAAAATTACAAAATTTTTAGTTCAATCACATGATATTTGTCATTTGAAAACTAATGAAAGATGATTATATCATTAGCAAAGTTGTATCTTTGAGACCATGCTTAATCATTTTAAAACACATATTGAAAATAGGCTAGGTTTTTTAAATCAAAGTAAAATCCTTATTGCTATTTCTGGAGGTTTAGACAGTGTTGTTTTAACACACTTATGTCACAAATTAGGGCTCAATATCGCATTAGCACATTGTAACTTTAATTTAAGAGGAAATGAGAGTGATGCTGATGAAGATTTTGTTTTGCAATTAGCAGAAAATTTAGAATTAGAAGTATTTGTAGAACGTTTTGACACGGAGTTGTATGCAAAAGATAACAAACGCTCCATCCAAATGGCAGCGCGTGAATTACGTTATACTTGGTTCGCAGAACTCGCTGAGCAATTAAAATTCGATTATATTTTAACAGCACACCATGCTGATGATAACTTAGAAACTTTTATAATAAACTTTACTAGAGGTACAGGATTAGAAGGTTTAAAAGGGATTCCAGAAGTTAATGATAAGTTTGTTAGACCTTTGTTATCTTTCTCAAGTAAGGATATAGAAACTTGCGCTCAAGAGAATAATATGAAGTGGCGAGAGGATAGCAGCAATAAATCGGTTAAATATTTAAGGAATAAATTACGACATGAAGTTATCCCTATTTTAAAGGAGATTAATCCTAGTTTATTACAAAGTTTTCAGAGTACGCTAAGTAACTTAAATGACACGGCCGATATTATTGAAGAAAGTACAAATGCAGTATTAAAGCGAGCCATTGAAACCATTGATGAGAATCATGTAGCGTTTAAAATTTCAGAATTTAAAAATGTAAATAATCCAAAAGCATATTTATTTGAGATTTTTAAAGATTACGGATTTACAGAATGGAACGATGTTGTTGATTTATTAGATGCTGAAACGGGAAAGCAAGTGTTTTCCAATACACATAGACTTATCAAAAACAGAAACCAGTTATTGCTAAGCAAAATTCAGCTTAATGATTATCAAGAAATTTTGATTTCAGAAGCCGATAAAAAGAAACAAACAACGCTAGGAATTTTGTTTTTTGATGAAACTGATGCTGTTTTAGAACCTTCTTTAAACTGTATTTATGTAGATAAAGCATTATTAAAATTTCCATTAACTTTAAGAAATAAAAAAGAAGGAGATGTGTTTTATCCGCTGGGAATGTCTGGAAAGAAAAAATTAAGTAAGTATTTTAAAGATGAAAGATTATCGCTTTTAGATAAAGAAAATACGTGGTTATTGTGTTCCGGTGGCCATATAATTTGGGTTGTTAATAGAAGGGTAGATAATCGTTTTAGAGTAACCGAAAACACAAAGCATATTTTAAAAATAGAATTAAAACCATAATCACCATTTGAAGTTACAAGGACAAATAGTTGACATACAAAATAGGCGAATTTTTAAAGGTGAAATATCCGTAGAAAATGGTAAAATTATAAGTATTAAAGAAAAAGACCATGATGTAAATGATTATATCATGCCTGGTTTTGTAGATGCCCATATTCATATTGAAAGTTCTATGTTGGTGCCAAGTGAGTTTGCTAAATTGGCAGTAAAACATGGAACGGTTTCTACTGTTTCAGACCCGCATGAAATAGCCAATGTACTTGGAGTGGAAGGTGTGGAGTTTATGATTGAAAATGGTAAGGAAGTCTCTTTTAAATTTAATTTTGGTGCACCCTCGTGTGTGCCAGCAACCAAATTTGAATCAGCAGGAGCTGTTATAGATTCAGAGGATATTAAAACATTACTTAAAAATCCAGATATTAAGTATTTAGCAGAAATGATGAATTACCCAGGCGTTCTTTTTGATGATGAAGAAGTCATGAAAAAAATAGCATGGGCAAAACATTATAAAAAACCAGTTGATGGTCATGCACCTGGACTAAGAGGAGAAGATGTTTCGAAATATATAAGTGCAGGAATGTCTACAGATCATGAATGCTTTACTTATGATGAAGCATTAGAGAAACTTCAAAAAGGCATGAAAATCTTAATTAGAGAAGGAAGTGCAGCCAAAAACTTTGAAGCTTTAATCGATCTTTTGGAAGATCATTTTGAAAACATGATGTTTTGTAGTGATGATAAACATCCAGATGATTTAATAGTCGGGCATATTAATCAGCTTTGTGCTAGAGCAGTAGCAAAAGGAATTGATGTTTTTAAGGTATTGAAAGTGGCTTGTATTAATCCAATTAAACATTATAATTTGGATGTTGGTTTATTAAAAGTTGGTGATGATGCAGATTTTATTGTTGTTGAAGATATAAAGCGTTTTAATACGCTTCAAACTTATATTAATGGTGAGTTAGTTTTTAATAATGGCGTCTCAAATATAAAACCAGTGTCTTTTGAAAATTTAAATAATTTCAACTGTAACATAAAAGAAGTATCAGATTTTAAAATAGAATCTACAGCAAAACAAATTCGTGTTATTGAAGCTTTGGAAGGGCAATTAGTAACTAATGAACTCATAGAAGATGCTTTAATCGAAAACGGAAACTTAGTTTCAAATACAGAAAAAGATATATTAAAAATGGTAGTAGTGAATCGTTACCAAAATCAAAATCCGGCTATAGGGTTCATTAAAAACTTTGGTTTAAAGGAAGGCGCTATTGCGAGTTCGGTTGGTCATGATTCTCATAATATTATCGCTGTTGGTGTTTCAGATGAGGACATTTGTAGAGCAGTGAATTTAATTATTGAAAATAAAGGAGGTATTTGTGCTTTTTCAAACTTAGAAGAAAAAATAGTGTCACTGCCAGTTGCAGGAATTATGAGCGATAAGGATGGCGCAACCATCGGGAAACAATATGCTGAGTTGGATAAAATGGCTAAACGTTTGGGGAGTAAATTGAATGCGCCTTACATGACGTTGTCGTTTATGGCACTATTGGTTATTCCATCATTAAAATTAAGTGATAAAGGTTTGTTTAATGGCTCTGAATTTAAATTTACTACCATAGAAGTTAATTAGAATATGCCAATAATAGAGTCAACTTATAAACCACCATTTTACTTTAAAAACGGATTTATTTCAACAGTGTATTCCGGGTTAGTAAGACGTGTGTCTTTAAAGCAAGAACGAGAACGTATTAAATTAAAAGATGGCGATTTTCTAGATTTGGATTGGAGTTTTTCTGAATCTAAATCAAGTAAGCTTATTATTTTATTACATGGTCTTGAAGGAAATGGCCAACGTCCGTATATGACTGGAACTGCTAAACTTTTTAATAAAAATGGTGTAGACGCAATTTGTGTAAATTTTAGAGGATGTAGTGGAGAAGATAATTTAAAATATTATAGTTATCATTCAGGTGCTACGGAAGATTTAGAGGCTGTAATTGAACATGCTGTTTCAGTTAAAAAGTATTCAGAAATACATCTAAAAGGCATCAGTCTTGGAGCAAATATTATTTTAAAATATTTAGGAGAACGAGATAAAGTTCCTACGCAAGTTAAAACAGCAATTGCTGTTTCTGTACCATGCTATCTATCCGGGTCTGCTAGAGAATTACATACTTTTAAAAATAAACTATATCACGATAGGTTTTTAAAGCATTTAGTAAATAGATTAAGGACTAAGCAACAACGCTTCCCAGACTTATTAAAAATAGAAGAACTAGATGCTATTAAAACATTAACAAGTTTTGATAACGTTTATACTGCAAAAGCACATGGTTTTGAAAATGCTCTAGATTATTATCTTAGGTGTAGCAGTTTACAATTTCTTCCAAATATAAAAACACCCACATTAATTATTAATGCATTAAATGATTCATTTTTATCAGCAGAATGTTATCCTGTTAAAGAAGCAAAAAATAATCGTAATTTACATTTAGAGATGCCCAATCATGGAGGGCATTCAGGGTTTGTTGGCAAGAAAAATGTGTATTATAATGAGAGACGCGCTTTGGAGTTTATTAAGGATAACAGTTAATTTTTAAGACTCACAGTAAATTCTTCCATAACTATCTCCCATAATTCGGGAAGTACAAAATCTAAAATAACATCATACTTTTTAAAAGCGCAGTTAATCCATTGTTAAAATATGGTATTGGCATCTTAGTCATTTTATTTTTTTTGTATCTTAATACGAAAATAAAAATTATGCCAACATTCACATTAAAAATTAATAACAAAAGCCATACTGTTGAGGCGGATATGGATACACCCTTGTTATGGGTTCTTAGAGATCAAATAGATTTAGTAGGCACCAAATATGGGTGTGGTATTGGGCAATGTGGAGCTTGTAATATCCATGTAAATGGTAATGTAATGAGAAGTTGTTTGTTGCAAGTGTCCCAAGCAGAAGGTATGGATATCACAACTATTGAGGGGTTGTCTGAAAATGGTGATCATCCAGTACAAAAAGCGTGGAAAGAAGTTGATGTGCCACAATGTGGCTATTGTCAAGCAGGTCAAATCATGACGGCTTCAGCTTTTTTGAATAATAATCCTAGTCCTTCTGAATTAGAAATTAGAAATGCTATGAATGGTAATATTTGCAGGTGTGCTGCGTATAATAGTATCGAGGAGGCTGTAAAAGTGGCCTCTAAAAAAATAAGTTAATTAACCTGTAAATATCTTTATAATGAAACCTTCAAAACGAATAACATTTAATAGAAGATCATTCTTAAAAACATCGGCATTAGCCAGTGGTGGTATGCTAATAGGTTTTAATTTATTTAATGCATGTAAGCCGGATGCAAAAATGCCAGTTGATTTAAGTCAGTTAAATTACAATGATTTTAATGCTTTTATAAAGATTTCTCCCGAAGGGAAAGTCACTATTTTTTCACCAAACCCAGAAATTGGTCAAGGTGTTAAAACGTCTATGCCCATGTTAATTGCCGAAGAATTGGAAGTGGCTTGGGATGATGTTTATGTTGAGCAAGGCAAGCTTGATACTAAAAATTATACGCGTCAGGTAGCTGGTGGAAGTCAGTCAATAAGACAAGGTTGGGAGCCTTTAAGACAAACAGGAGCGACGGCAAGACAAATGTTGATTAATGCTGCAGCGGCTAGATGGGGCGTTGATGCTTCAGAATGTACTGCCAAAGTTGGCGTTATTACTAATTCGAAAGGAGAAACATTAGGGTATGGAGATGTTGTTTTAGAAGCTTCTGTGCTTGAAGTTCCAGAAGATGTTACTTTAAAGGACCCAAAAGATTTTACTATTATTGGTAAAGGAAAAGGGAATGTAGATATTGATAAAATTATAACTGGAAAGCCACTTTTTGGGATAGATTATAAAGAAGAAGGTATGCTTTATGCTACAGTTTTGCGACCACCAGCTTTTGGGCAGATCTTAGTATCTTATGATGATTCTGGAGCAAGGTCTTTACCTGGAGTTATTGATGTGATAACCATTGGTAAAAAAGTTAGAGACTATCAAGAAAGTGGAAAGTGGAATTGGTCCATGAAAATGAGTAATTCAGATAAAGTGGTTGTAATCGCTAAAACCACTTGGGATGCTATGAAAGGGAAGAGTGCTATTAGAGCAACTTGGAAAACCGAAACACCTCTTGAAAGTTCGGGAAATCACGACAGTATATTATTAGATTTATTGAATGGAAATGAATTTAATACAATGCGAAAAGATGGTAATGTAAAAGAGGCTTTTACCTCTGCAGACAAGGTAATGGAGCGTGTTTACGAATCACCTTTCTTACCTCATAATACGCTAGAACCAATGAATTTCTTTGCAAATGTAACACCTGATAAAGTGCATTTGGTTGGCCCAGTTCAAACACCGCAAGCTGCAGCTGAAGTAGTTTCAGATTTATTAGGTCGAGATATTGAAGATATTCATGTAGAGATGACTAGAATGGGAGGAGGTTTTGGACGTCGATTATATGGTGATTTTGTTTATGAAGCGGCTGAGATTTCTAATGCTATTCAAAAACCTATAAAAATAGTGTCATCAAGAGAAGATGATATGACTACAGGGGTTTATCGACCTTCAACAAAATATAAAATAGCAGCTTCAATAAAAGATGGTAAGTTAACAGGTTATCACCTAAAAGAAGCTTGTGTTAATGGAAATATGTATGGCTCAATTCCTAATTTTTTCCCAGCAGGTGCTATTGAAAATTATCAAGTGGATACAGCAAATTATAAAAGTAATATTACTACAGGCGCGTGGAGAGCACCTTTTACAAATTTCTTGGCAAGTGCAGAGCAAAGCTTTTTTGATGAGTTAGCTGAAGAATTAGGATTAGATAGAGTTCAATTGCACATGGATTTACTTGATAAGGTCAAAAAGAATCCTGATCCTAAAATTGATTACAGTCCAGAACGTTTACAAGGTGTGTTAAAATTAGCTGTTGAAAAATCAAATTGGGGTAAAACTGAAGCAGGTGTTTATCAAGGGCTTTCTGTTTATTATTGTCATAACACACACGTTGCTGAGGTTGCTGATATTACCATGGAAAATGGTGTCCCTAATGTTAAGAAGGTTACTTGCGCTATAGATTGTGGTATTGTTATCAATCCATTGGGTGCCATGAATCAAGCTAAAGGAGGTGTTATTGATGGCATAGGACACGCATTGTATTCTGATTTTGGTTTCAGCAATGGAATTCCACAATCTAATAATTTCAATACATATCAATTGATTCGTATGGGGCAAACACCCAAAGTAGATGTACATTTTATCGAAAGTAATATCGATCCAACTGGTCTAGGAGAACCTACATTACCGCCTGTTGGGGCAGCGGTAGCTAATGCCATTTATAAGGCAACAGGTAAGCGCTTAACCAAGCAGCCCTATATGAGTAACATGAATGTTAGTGAAAAGGTTTTAGGCTAAACTTAAACAGACTATGGCAAATAAAAGCCTTTTTATAAAGGCTTTTGCTAGTTTTAACGTATGACACACGAGTTTAATAAAATTGTAGAGGAAGGAATTAAAGCAAATACAAATGGGCTCAAATCTGTTTTGGCTTCAGTGGTTGCTTTAGACGGATCTTCATATCGTAGACCGGGAGTAAGAATGCTTATTTTGGAAAATGAAACCTTGATTGGAGCTGTTAGTGGTGGTTGTGTAGAAAAAGAAATTTTATTACAAGCTCAAACTGTTTTTAAAAACGGTGTCCCAAAAATAATGACTTATGATGGACGCTACCGTTTAGGTTGTGAAGGCGTTTTATACATTTTGATCGAACCATTTAATCCAGATCGGGAATTTATTAATACTTTTTCTGAATGTTTAAAAAATCGAAAACCGTTTGAAGTGTTGTCTTATTTTGAAAAACGAGAAGGCGTAAATTCCGAATTTGGGTCTTTTGTGAAGATCGATAAAGAATCCTTTCCATTAGATAGGTCGCATACTAAAAGCAGAATTTCTAAGTGGTCTGTATTTAAACAAGTTATGCCACCATGTTTCAAATTATTGATTGTGGGGTCAGAACATGATGCCGTTCAATTATGTAAATATGCAGCACTAACGGGGTGGGAAGTGACAATATTAGCAAGAGCTACAGAATCAAAATCTATTAAAGACTTTCCTGGAGCACATGCAATTTATGCAACTGCGCCAGAAGATTTTGATGTTTCCAATATTGATAATCAAACAGCTATAGTACTAATGACTCATAATTTCGCTTATGATTTACGTTATTTAGTGGCTCTGCAAAAAGTAACACCAAACTATATAGGATTGTTAGGCCCTATTCGAAGACGCGATGATTTACTGTCTCAATTTATAGAATACTGTCTTGAAATTCCAGATGAATTTTTAGACTCCATTCATGGTCCTGCGGGTCTTAATATTGGCTCTGAAACCCCTCAAGAGATTGCTATTTCTATTGTGTCTGAAATATTAGCATATACAAGAAATCAAGAGCCGATATCTCTTAGTAAAAAAGTTGGAAAAATTCATTCCAAATAATGGAGGCTAATAGAACACCGCAGATAGCAATTGTTATTTTGGCTGCTGGAGCCTCTAGTAGAATGGGAAGCCCTAAGCAGCTATTGAAGTGGGGTGACGATAGTTTATTAAATCATGCTATTAAGACTGCCATAGATTCAAATGGTTCAGAAGTCATAGTTGTTTTAGGAGCTAATCATAAATTGATTCAGAAAGAAATTCATAATCATGCTGTAACTATTTTAAAGAATACTGATTGGAAGCACGGTTTAGGAAAATCAATAGCTTGTGCGGTAAAATACATCCTAGATGCAAAACCTATAACTGAGGCTGTACTTATAACACTAGCAGATCAGCCTTTAATAGATTCAGATTATTTGAATGACATAATTCAAAATTTTACACCAAAAGAAAATCAAATAATAGCAACAGCTTATGACCTTGGTAAAAATGGAGTTCCAGTACTTTTTGATAAAACTTATTTTGAAGCATTATCAAAATTAAGTAATGATTATGGAGCAAAGCAGCTTCTTGAAGCTTATGAATCTTTAGTAAAAACTTTAAAACCTCCATTAAAAAATGTAGATTTAGATTCGAAAGAAGATTATGAAAAACTTCACAATGCGAATTTTAAAATTAAATGAATAAATCATCAAAAGATAAAGCACTAACTCCAGAGACATTTAAAAATCTAAAAATAACGAAACCACAGACAAATAGTGTAGGTTTTAAAAGTGTTGTGACCGCCATTAGTCAGGTTTCTAAGTATATGAATCCTGTTGATACTTTTAAGTTAGCGCTTAAAATGAATCAAAAAGGGGGTTTTGATTGTCCAGGTTGCGCATGGCCAGATCCAGATGATGAACGTTCTTCTTTAGGAGAATTTTGTGAAAATGGAATCAAAGCCATTGCTGAGGAAGCTCAAAATAAAACCATTGGGCCTGATTTTTTCACTAAGTATTCTGTTGATGAATTAGCAAATTGGTCTGATTTTGAAATTGGAAAATCTGGACGTTTAGCAGAACCTATGTTTCTTGCTGAAGGAGCAACACACTATCAGCCCATATCTTGGGACGATGCTTTTAAAAAAGTAGGACAGCATTTAAATGATTTAAACCATCCTGATGAAGCGGTATTTTATACCTCTGGTAGAACAACAAACGAAGCTGCATTTTTATATCAATTATTCGTACGAGAATTTGGAACCGCCAATTTACCAGATTGCTCAAACATGTGTCATGAAGCAAGCGGAAGTGCTTTGTCTGAAACATTAGGTATTGGAAAAGGCTCGGTTACTTTAGACGATTTATATAAAGCTGAGGTGGTTATGGTAATTGGCCAAAATCCAGGGACAAATCATCCTAGAATGTTGACGGCTTTAGAAAAGTGTAAAAAAAATGGTGGTAAAATAATTGCTGTTAATCCACTTCCAGAAGCTGGATTAATAAAGTTTACCAATCCGCAAAACCCTGTAAAACTATTATTAGGAGGAACCCAAATAGCAGATGTGTTTGTTCCAATTACAATTAATGGAGATGTTGCATTTTTTAAAGCGATACTTCTAAAGTTATTGGAGAAAGAAGACACTCTGGGCAATGTTTTTGATAAAGCATTTATCACTGAATTTACGCAAGGCTATGATAGTTTTATTACAGATTTAAAACAGTACAATTTTGATGAATGTTTGAAAGCATCAGGAGTATCTTTAGAAATATTTAACGACGTTTTCGATTTAATTCTAAACAACAATAAAATCATTATTTGTTGGGCTATGGGCTTAACACAACATGAGAATGCCGTTGATAATATCAGAGAAATAGTCAACTTATTATTATTAAAAGGAAGTATTGGTAAAGAAGGGGCGGGCACATGCCCTGTTCGTGGACATTCTAATGTACAAGGCGATAGAACGGTTGGAATTTGGGAATCTGCTCCACAAGCGTTTCTAGATAAAATAGAAAATAAATACGGTTTTAAACCTACAACAAAGCATGGTTATTCAGTTATAGATGCCATAAAAGCGATGTACGAGAAAAAAGCTAAAGTATTCTTCGGTTTGGGAGGTAATTTTATTTCAGCAGTTCCAGATACACGGTATTCGGATCAAGGATTAGCAAATTGTAATCTTACGGTGCATGTCAGTACAAAACTCAATCGTTCGCATTTAGTTACTGGAAAAGAAGCATTAATTTTACCATGTTTAGGGCGGTCGGAGAAAGATTACCAGAAAACTGGAGTTCAAGTACAAAGTGTAGAAAATTCAATGGGTATAGTATCTTCAACTAAGGGGGTTTTAGAGCCTTGTTCTAAAGATTTGCTAAGTGAAGTTGCTGTGGTTTGTGGCATTGCAAATGCCACTTTAAAAGAGCGTTCAAAAATCAATTGGTTGGAGTATAAAGATGACTATAAATTAGTACGTGATGATATTGCTGAAGTTGTTGATGGATTTGATGATTTTAATAAGCGATTAAAACAACCTTCTGGATTTTATTTGCCCAACGGGGCTAGAGTGAGACAGTTTAAAACCAAAACAGGTAAAGCTAATTTTTCTAGCAATAAACTTCCAGACTGGGAATTAAAGGAAGAAGAATTAATTATGATGACCATTCGTAGTCATGACCAATTTAATACGACTATTTACGGATTAGACGATCGCTATAGAGGTGTTTTTAATGAACGCCGAATTATTTTCATGAATCGTGAAGATATGAAAGCACGTAATTTACAAGAACAGCAAGTAGTTAATTTGAAGTCAGAGTATAGGGGGGTCATTCGAGAAGCTTACAATTTTAAAATTGTGGGTTATGATATCCCTAGAAACTGTTGTGCCACGTATTTTCCGGAAACGAACGTGTTAGTACCTTTAGATAGTTTTGCACACACAGCTAAAACACCGGCTTCAAAAAGTGTTATTATTACGGTTGAAGCTAATCAGTAAATTTTTATAGTTTAAATATTTTTCTATCTAAAAATCTTGTAATTTTAATATTTTTAAAAGTTAAAATATGAAGCCCACACGATTTGAAACTGCGATTGCATTAATTGATAAAGCGAACTCTGAAGATATAAATTCTTATGAGGTAGCAGGTTTAAACTACCCAAAAGAATTACTGTACTCGCTACGTATGACGAGGAAGTTGTTGAGGTTCGAACCTAATGCATCAAAAGCACTTCAGATAGCGGCACGTGCACAACATATTTGTCGTTGGAAAATAGCACGTGACGCCTACCCAATGGACCGCGTTGGGTATTTAAAATGGCGTGAAACCTTAAAGAAAATGCACGCAGATTTAACTGCCGACATATTAGAACAAGTAGGTTTTGATGACCAATTTACGGATAGAGTTAAAGCTATTATTCTTAAAAAACTAATTAAGAAAAACGAAGAGTCTCAAACTATAGAAGATATTATATGTTTGGTGTTTTTAGATTATTATTTTGAAGAGTTTGCTGCAAAACACAATGATGAAAAAGTTATTGATATACTAAAAAAAACTTGGATTAAAATGTCTGATAAGGGTCATGAGGCTGCTTTGAAAATTCCCTTTTCTGAAAAAAGTTTGATTTTAGTAAAACAGGCTATTTCTTAAATGTAAACAAATGACTAAACTAAGTAATTCATTAAGTCAAACAATGTTTGATAAATTACCCGAAACCTATGAATGTTCAAGTTGTGAAACCTTTATAAAATAAAATACCATTCGTCTAAACTAAAAAGTTATTCATCGATACTAAATTTTTAATAAACGAAGAATTTTTAATAAAATACTTACTTTTTTTAATTTTGTTAGTAAACTATTTATTGTAAAAAATGCGAAAGTTGAAAATATTGATTTTGGAAGATGACATCATCGAAGTGATGAAATTGAATAGAACCATTTCATCACTTAAATTAAATCACAAAATTATTGAGGCAAATAATGGTGAGGATGCTTTAAAACTATTAGAAAATAAAGAGGAATTACCTGATATAATTTTATTAGATTTAAACATGCCAAAAATTAATGGTATTGAATTTTTAAGTATGATTAAAAAAGATCCTATGTTACAATATTTGCCTATCGTTATTTTAACCACTTCAAATAATCACAAAGACAGATTGGAATGTTATAAATTAGGTATTGCGGGGTATGTTTTAAAACCCTTAAAATATAAAGAGTATGTGTCTAAAATAGAAAAATTACTGGCCTATTGGAGTATTAATGAACTAAGAATAAAATAATGAAAGGTATAGTTTTTACAGAATTTTTAGATTTAGTTGAAGATAAATTTGGATTGCAAATGGTAGATACCATTTTAGAGGAATCTAACTTAGAGTCGAATGGTATTTATACATCCATTGGAACTTATAACTTTTCTGAAATGCTTCAATTACTGCAAAGTTTAAGCAGCCATACTGATATATTAATTGATGATTTGTTATTGGTTTATGGAGAACACTTTTTTAGTGTTATTAATAAAAGTTATACTGGGTTATTAGCGACTTACAAAGACCCAATAGAAATGTTATCGTCCATAGAAGACCATATTCATATAGAAGTTAGAAAAATATATCCAGATGCCGAACTACCAACATTTGAAATAGAAGAGAAAACTGAGAATTCTTTAGTAATGATTTACAAATCTGGTAGAGCCATGCATCATTTTGGATTGGGATTAATGAATAAAACATTTGAACATTTTAATTCTACGGCTTCCATTGTATTAGAGAAAATAAAAGAAGATGGAACAGAAGTGAGGTTCATTGTAAACAAAAATTAATGTCAAATAGTGAAATAGATATCCTTAAACGTGCTTTAGCTCGCGAAAAATCAGCGAGAAAAGCAGCTGAAAAAATATTAGAAAGTAAAGCATATGAATTATATTTTATATCAGAACAACTCAAGGAATCTAACACAACACTTGAAAAGCTTGTAAAAGAAAAAACATCAGAGCTAAAAGGTGTTTTTGAAAATATTATTGATGCCTACGTTGTCATAGATCTTAATGGGGAAGTTATTAAAATGAATGATCCTGCAATAGGATTATTGGGTTTTGATAATTCAATTAAAGCATCTAATGTGTTTTCCATAGTCGAGATTTCTGAGGCTGATAATGTAGAAAATGCTTTTAAAAGATTATTGTATGATGGTTACCTCACCAACTTTGAGGTTAAAATTAAAACAAAATCAAATATAAAAAAGCTTGTACATATCAATGCAAGTCTTATTCTAGACGACAATAATAATCCAATTGCCGCTCAAGGAATTGTTAGAGATATAACAGCAAGTAGAAAAGCTGAAGATAATCTTATAGAATCTGAAAATCGTTTAGCTTCACTTATACTTAATTTAGATAGTGGTATTGTAGTAGAAGATGAAAATCGAAAAATAATTTTAACCAATAAAAAATTCTGTGATCTTTTTGATATTCAAGATGTTCCTGAGTCTTTAATAGGTATGGATTGTGCTATTGCATCTCAGTACACTAAAAAATTATTTGCAGATCCTGATGCTTATTTAGAAAAATCGAATCACATATTTAAAAATAAAACAACTGTTTTAGGTGATGAGTTAACAATGATTGATGGGAAAATATTAGAACGAGATTTTGTTCCAATAATGACAAATAATCAATCTAACGGGTATCTATGGACTTTTACTGAAGTAACAATTAAGAGAGGTTATAGAAAAAGTTTGGAATCTCAAAGACAGAAATATAGAAATATAATAGCTAATATGAATCTTGGTTTATGTGAGGTAAATACAGATGGTATTATTATTATGACGAATCAAAGTTTTTTAGAAATGTCGGGGTATACGGATGCTGAATTAATAGGAAAAGATGCGATATCAATATTTACTGATCTCAGCGAGGCTGATATTTTAGTTGAAGAAAATAAAAAAAGAAATAAAGGAGAATCGAATTCTTATGAGTTAAAAGTGAAAATCAAATCTGGTGAAGAAAGACTTTGGCTTATCAGTGGAGCCCCACATTATAGTATAAATGGAGAAATAGTGGGTTCTATTGGTATTCATTTAGATATTACTGAATTAAAGATGTTACAACTTCAAAAGGAAAATCTAGTAATTGAACTAGAAAAAAGTAACGATGAGCTTCAGGAATATGCGCACATTGTATCTCATGATCTGAAGTCACCATTGCGAAGTATTGATGCTCTAATTTCTTGGATTAAAGAAGACAATAAGGATAAACTTGATGAAGTTTCGATTGAAAATTTTAAGCATATCGAGACTACTTTAGAGAAAATGGAGTTACTGATTTCTGATGTTTTAGAGTATTCTAGTGTTGGTTTCTCGGACCAAGAAAAAAATCTTGTTAATTTAGATGATGTTGTACATGGCTTAATAGATATGATGTATAAGCCAGACCACGTTAAAGTCGAAGTTTTAAATAAACTACCGATATTAACAGGTGATAAAACGAAATTGCAACAAGTATTTCAAAACCTAATTAGTAATGCTATTAACTTTATAGATAAGGACCAAGGGTTTGTTAAAATTAAGGTTGAAGAATTGCCAGCACATTATCAATTTTCGGTTCAGGACAATGGAATGGGTATTGAGGAGAAGTATCATGATAAAATTTTTAAAATATTTCACGCTGTAAATAAGAGTAAAGACTCTACTGGCATTGGGCTTTCTATTGTTAAAAAAATTGTGGATTTACATGATGGTAAAATATGGTTAGAAAGTAAACCTAATATGGGAACAACGTTTTTTTTTACTATTAAAAAATAACTATGGAACAACCTAATTTGTCATATATAAATGACCTTTCTGGCGGAGATGAATCTTTTAAAGAAAAGTTAATAAATATTATTAGAATGGAGTTCCCAAACGAAAGGGAAATTTACTTCAAAAACATAGAATCTAAAAAATTTAAAGAAGCTGCAGAGGTTGTGCATAAACTTAAACATAAAATTAGTATTTTAGGCCTGGAAAAAGGTTATGAAGTTGCCGCTAATTTTGAAAATAATTTAATTCAAAACAGCGAGTTAGGTAAGGTAGATTTCGAAAGTATTTTATCTGCTATAACAGACTTTTTAGCAAGCTATGATGTTATTTTATGAATTGTATTATTATTGATGATGAAGTTACTGCTAGAGTAATTATTGAGCAACTTTGTTCGAAAATTCCTGATTTAAATGTTTTGGATGCATTTCCTGATGCTATGCAAGCCATAAAATACTTAAATCAAAACGAAGTAGATATCATTTTTCTTGATATTCACATGCCAGATTTTAATGGGTTTGATTTTATTCAGGCCTTAAAAAATCCTCCCAAAATTATTTTAACAACGTCTGATTCTCAATTTGCTATTGAGGCATTTGAGTATGATTGTATTGTAGATTATTTGGTAAAACCAATCGTTTTACCGCGCTTTAAAAGGGCAATTAAAAAATCATTAGCCATTGCTGTAAAACCTTCTGAAGGTTTGTTAAATTCTGTTAATATTGCTGTAAGTTCGGGGGATTACTTGTATATAAATATAGATAGGCGTCTTATTAAAATCGATATTCCTAGTATTTACCTTGTTGAAGCCAAAGGCGATTACATCCACTTAAAGACTGAAAGTAAAAATTATACTGTTCATTCCACTTTAAAAAAGATAGAAGAGAAGTTGCCGGATGATTTATTTTTAAAAGTACACCGGTCATTTATTATTAATGTTCAAGAAATAATCGATATAGAAGATAATAGTGTGCTTATTAAAAAAGATATCATTCCGGTTAGCCGATCTAATAGAGCCGAGCTAATGAAACGTTTAAATCTTCTCTAACACTTAGCAAAAATATTAATCCTTTCTGATTAATTTTTATGTTTAGAAAAGGAGAGCTTTAAATAGTTTTTTTTTGGAATAGACATTACATGATGGTTTTTATTAATAATCATGAAACGATTATAATAGAGATACACCAAAATATTATCCTTCATATTTTTTTACATTAAAATATTGATATTTTTTTTAATTTTACTACTAATTATCAAAATGTAAATAGTTACCCTATTTGGTAATAAAGCTGATTGGAGACTTTATCCTCCAATAGTAATCATACTTCTGTTATTGTTATGTAATTTTGGTTCTTTTAATTTTTTTAAAGTGTCCATACCTCCGCGCACTTTAAACTTGGCTTGCACTGCTTTTCGAATGATTGGTTCAATGGATTTCCCTGCTCTTAAAGTTGTTAATATATCTGATTCTCCAGATGAGAACAAACAGTTTTTAAGTTGTCCATTAGCTGTTAATCGGAGTCTATTGCAGGAATCACAAAACGGATTAGTAACCGAGCTAATAATAGCAAAAGTTCCTTTATAATCTTTTATTTTATAGTTTTTAGCTGTGTCGTTAGGAGCGTCTTGTAGGCGTTCAAAGTTTTCATTTTCAAAAGCTTCATTTACATATTTCATGACTTCAGCATAAGACACCATTTTACCCATATCCCATTTATTGCCGTCAAAGGGCATAAACTCAATAAAACGAACAGAGATTGGTAAATCTTTGGTGAAATTGATGAAATCTATAATTTCATTATCATTAAAACCTTTCATCAATACCGCATTTACTTTTACTGTAAAGCCTTCTTTAACAAGTAATAAAATGTTGTTGTATACCTTTTTAAACTCATTTCTTCTTGTGATATGTTTAAACTTTCCTTCATCTAAAGAATCTAAACTTACGTTGATTTTATTAACACCGTTAGCTTTTAACACATCAATAAATTTATCAATAATAACAGCGTTGGAAGTGATGGATAATTCAACAGGAAGTGTGGCTAGTTTTTCTAAAATAACAGGTAAATCTTTTCTAATTAGTGGTTCACCACCCGTAAGTCTAATTTTAGTTACGCCATGGTCTGAGAAGGTTTTAGCGATTTTATAAATTTCTTCGTAGGTCATTAAATGACTTTTGGGAGATAATGAAACGCCTTCTTCAGGCATGCAATACGTACAACGTAAATTGCAACGTTCAATTAGTGAAATACGCAAATAGGCATGGTCTCTACCGTGTGAATCTAGTAATATGTTTTTATGATTTTCCATTAATCGTGTCTAGCACCTTTTAAAATTCTGAAAATATGTAATACCGATGGAAATATAGCATCCATCGATTCCTTGGCTCCGTTTGTTGATCCTGGTAAAGCTAAGACTAAAGTGTCTTCAATAGTGCCAGCTACACTTCTTGAAAGCATGGAAAATGGAGTTCTGTCTTGACCATAATTCCGAATAGCTTCTTCTATACCAGGAATACGTCTATCTAATAATGGAATTAATGCTTCTGGAGTTACATCCCTTCCTGAAAGACCTGTTCCTCCTGTGTAAATGACCATGTCAATACCTTGTTTTTGGTATGATTTTACTTTTTCTTGAATGACATCTATTTCATCTGGGATAATCACAAATTCAGATATATTAACATCACATGATTCAAGCTTGTTAATAATAGCTTTACCTGCTTTATCTTCTTTATGACCTGCTGAAATACTATCACTACAAACCACAACGGCTGCAGTTAAGTCTTTTCTGAATTTATCTCTAAAATCAGATTTGCCACCTTTTTTACTTAAAAGCTTAATAGCATGTATTTCAATCCCCTTGTCAATAGGTTTTAGCATGTCATACATATTTAAAGCTACAACACTTGCTCCATGCATGGCTTCAACTTCAACACCCGTTTTATAGATGGTTTTTACAGTAAATAAAACTGTAATTTCAAGTCCGTTAACATTATACTCCACGCCTGTAAATTCGATTGGTAAGGGGTGACAGTCTGGTAAAATATCTGGGGTTCGTTTTACACCTAATAAACCAGCCGCTTTACTCATAGCAAATACGTTGCCTTTAGGAACGGTGTCATTTTCTATAGCTCGTATTGTTTCTGGTTTGCTAACTTTTACAATCGCCTGTGCCACTGCGGTTCTTAATGTTGTGCTTTTATGCGTGATGTCTACCATAATATGTTGATTCGTAGAGTTGTTTAATTGTTTAACTGTGCTTTTCGTAAAGCGTTTAGCTCATTAGAGATTTTTTCAACTTTTTCATAATTATTTTCATGATTAAAAATTTCAAAAAAACTACTAAGAGTTTTTCTTCCATTGATGCGATTCATCCTCAAAAATTTCTTTTCCAAAAACAGGAACATCTGCTTTAATGGCTTCTACAATATATTCTAAAGCTTCAAATACTACTTTTCGTCTTGGAGATGATACAAAAACAAAGAGGCATATTTCTCCTGCTTTTACAGTTCCTAAGCTGTGGTAAATGTGCATACAAGTCAGTTCGAATTGTTCAAAAGTAACTTCTCTAATCTCATGAAATTTAGCATTTGCCATATCCTCATAAGCCGTATATTCAATTGCCGACACTGTTTTTCCATCAATGTCATCGGCTCGCACTTGACCTAAAAAAATGTTATGTGCACCAATGCTTGTTTTTGTTTGATGTTTGTATATGGAATTCCCTATAAATTCTGAGGTAATCGCACCTTCTTTAAATACACTTTTAGGTTTTTTATCTTGCATTTGACGATATTTTATGATGTTCTGTTATAATAGTTTTTATTTCTGAAGCGCCTTCTTTTAAGCTAAAACAGTTTTCAATACTTAATTTTTGCAACACTTCTACTGCACGTTTACTTCGTATTCCTGATTGACAAAAAATGGCTTTATTTTTTTCTGAATCCATTTTATCTAGATTATTTTCTAATTGACTTAACGGAATATTTGTTACTTCTAAGCTCTCAATTTTTGGTAGTTCATGTATTTCTCTTATATCAATAAACTGAATGTTTTTTTTAGATAACAGATCTTTAAATGAGACAATTGCTACTTCAATTTCACAAATAGAATCTATTTTTTTTTTATGAAAGGTCTCTTTATTCTTTAGAACAGATTGAATCGTTTTTTCCGATCTACTAATTCTTATTATTGAATTTTGAAGCGTTAAGGCATTGAAGCACAATAACTTTCCAGAAAGCATATTACCGAATTCTAATATTATTTTTATGACCTCATTAGCTTGCATAGCCCCAATAATTCCAGGAAGAACACCTAATACACCGACCTCAGAGCAATTTGGAATACTACCTTTTTCTGGAGGATGGGGAAATATACAGCGGTAACTTGGTCCGTTTTTATAATTGAAAATAGAAACCTGTCCTTCAAATTTATAAATAGCTCCAAAAACCAAAGGTTTGTTTGAAATAATACAAGCATCGTTGACTAAGTAGCGTGTTTCAAAATTATCAGTTCCATCAACAATAATATCATATTTGTGAAATAAATCAACAGCATTACAATGGGTTAATTTTTTAGGATAAGCTACTATAGAAATTTCATCATTTAAATCCTCTAAACGTTGTTTAGCAGCTTCAGCTTTATTTTTTCCAAGTGTTGACGTTCCAAATAAAACTTGGCGTTGCAAATTAGAAATATTAACACTGTCAAAATCTACAATACCAATGGAGCCAACACCTGCAGCAGTTAAGTATTGTAATATTGGGCAACCTAAACCACCAGCACCAATGACTAATACTTTGGCGTTAGAAATCTTGTCTTGTCCAGCTTGACCTATTTCTGATAATATGATATGTCTGTTGTATCTACTCATAATTAATCAACCACCCGCAAAAGGAGGTAATAATGCAATGTCATTTCCAGTTAGTTCAGTCTCCATTGAAACCAATTCTTGATTTTGAGCAATTTGAAAATTTTTGGTTCTCAAATTTGAATATTTCAAATACAGGGTTTCTACTAGTTCTGAAACTATGATACCAGAAAACTCTAAATTTTCCTCTTTAGTCTGCGTTAATTCAGCTATTTGGCCAAAATATTTAATGTTTATATACATCTTCAATTGCTTTTAAGTCGGTTTGAGTATTCACATTCATAGTAGAAAACTCAAACTCTTTTTCTAATATTATATTTTTTGATTCACAGGCTTTAATAGCGAATCGCAAACGCCTTTCATCTTCTTGTAAAAGAGTGTTGAATTTGTCCTTAATTTTCCTTTTGTATAGTGCGATTAGAGGCATGGTTTTACCGTTACTTTCAATTTGAACGATATCAGAAGTTTCATCTAAACCATCAATCAATTTTTTTACTATGTTAGAAGTAATCAAGGGGATATCACAACTCAGAATCACATTATATTCTGTTGTTGAGGCTTTTAATCCGGAGTAGATTCCTGCCACAGGACCAGCATTTTTTGTTATGTCATTAACACGTTTTAGTCCGAGTGTATCATATTTAGAATCATCAGAAACAATAATAATTTCTGACACGAATGGTTTTAAAGCATCAATACTATACTGAACAAAAGGCTTGTTATTTAATAAAAGAAACCCTTTATCCGTTTTCATTCTTGAGCTTTTTCCTCCTGCTAAAATGATGCCCGTAATGTCTTTTCTATCTATCATTTAAGTGAAAAATAATTTAACACTAGCTATAATGAGTACAAATGCTAAAATGTACCTTAAATTCTGACTATTTATTTTTTTGCTACCATAGTAACCGCCTAAAACAGCTCCAATTAAAGCGATGCCAACTAATAAAAACGATTCTTTTTCTATGGTTATTCCACTACTAAGTTGTCCTGTTAAACCTGCCGCAGAATTTACCCAAATAAATAACGCGGAAACCGCTGCAGCTTCTTTCATATTCCCCCAATGTAATAGCAAAATAACAGGCGTTAATATAATGCCTCCACCAATACCAATCAATCCGGAGAAGAATCCAATAACACCGCCAACAACTAGTCCTTGCCACAGTCTAGTTTCTTTCGTTTGGTCGTTTTCTTTTCCAAAAACATGAAGCATTTTTAAAATGGCAAAAATGAGCAAAAGGGCCAAAATCTTTTTGTAGATTGGAGCATCGACTTCTATGGTACCACCAATAAATGCCAAAGGAACTGAAGCAAAAGCAAACACTAAAAATAGTTTTTTGTTAAAATAGCCTTCTCGATAATAGTAAAAAAACGAAATACCAGCAACAAATAAATTTAATAATAGGGCAGTGGGTTTCATACTTTCTGGAGCAAATGAGAAGAGTGCCATTAATGCTAAATAACCACTTGCGCCTCCGTGCCCGACACTAGAGTACAGAAAGGATACTATAGGTAGAATTGCTAGAAAAAGATATATGTTTTCGTTTTGTAACATTTAAATGCGTTCAATTTTTTCCAATTGCTTGTCTAAAAATTCCCAGCAATCTTTATTGATTTCATCAAAAACTAAAACTAAGGATTTCCCGTATTCTGTTAATTCCGCACCTCCACCACCTTTACCACCAATACTATTTATGGTTACAGGATTTTTTGCTGACTTGTTCACAGAGTCCAATAATTGCCATGCTTTTTTATAAGATATATTTAAAGATTTTGCTGCTTTAGACAGGGAGCCCATTTCTTGAATAGCTTTTAATAAATGCACACGACCTTCGCCAAGAAGGACTTTGTCTTCAGATTCAATCCATATTCTACTTTTTATTTTATAGCCCATAATAATTGCTTAAAGAGGTAATTGTATCACTTCAATACTATCACCTTCTACAATTTTTGTAATTGTTTCAGGAGCGTAAACCAAAGCATTAGATAGTGCGAAAGTTTGCAACATAGAAGAGTTTTGTCCTTCTAAAATTTCAACTTCACCATTTTTATAGATAGCTTTTAGAAATTGAGGTCTATCGCCTTTCTTTTCAAAATTTGATTTTGATATGGCTTCAATTCGAGGTAACTCTAGAATATCACGATTCATCATTTTTTGCAATGCGATATACACATAAACATAAAAACAGGATAGGGCAGCAGCAGGGTTTCCTGGTAAAGCGAAAATTTGAGTATCACCCTTTTTTCCATAGAATAAGGGCTTTCCAGGTTTCTGTTTTACTTTATAAAAAAGTTCTTCTACTTCTAATTCTTTAAGTGCTTTTCCAACAAAATCGTAGTCTCCTACTGAAATACCGCCTGTGATGAGAACCAAATCATTTTCATCTATAACAGCATTTAATTTTTCAACAGTTTGGCTATAATGATCTTCAACGTTGTGCAACGTTACATCATAAAATTTCAAACCGTAAAGCGCGCTCAACAACATTTTTGAATTGCTTTCGTAAATCTTACCATAGCTTAACTTTTGTCCAGCTTCAATCAATTCATTACCGGTAGTAACAATGGCAATATTTGGTTTTTTAAAAACAGAAACTGTTTTGATTCCTAAAGAGATTAAATAGCCTATGGCTGCAGGTGTTAATTTGGTGCCTTTTTTCAAGGCAATATCTCCTGCTCTAACCTGTTCACCAAAAGGCCGAATGTTATGTTCAATTGAAATTTGATGTTCTATAGTGATAAAATTACCGTCCGATTTCACCTTTTCCTGCATCATTATAGAATTTGCAGAATCTGGCACAGGAGCACCTGTAAATATTCTAACAGCGTCTCCTATTTTTAAATCAGGTTGATGACCATCTCCAGCTTTTACTTCTCCAATTAATGTATAAGTTAAGCCATCATGTAAATTCAAAGCATAACCATCCATAGCAGATTGTCTGAAAGGCGGCATGTTTATAGGGGAGTATATATCTTCAAATAATATATAGCCACCAGCTTTTTCAACTGATTTGGTAGTTTTTTTTAAAAGAGGATCAACGTTTAATTTTATTGAAGTAATAGCTTCTTTTATACTAATCATTTACTAATCGTTATGTCCTGGCAAATATAACGAATTTGTTTTAAATTAGTTGAAATTATTGGAAAGTATTGTGTAGTGAAAAAGTAAGTGAATTACTCAAATAATTATACAACCCGAATTTTATTTCGGGTTGATTAGATTTTGTTTTCATTATGCTATGGTTTTATGATATCCAGTTAAAATTTAATTGATAACATTTCATTTATATAATTTCAAATACATTTCTTACATTTAAGCAGTAAACAAAAATTATGCTTAAAAAAGTTTTTGCTAGCGCTGTATTCGGTGTTGAGGCTTCAACCGTTATCGTCGAAGTCAATGTAGATAAAGGAGTAGGCTATCACTTAGTGGGTTTACCTGATAATGCTATTAAAGAGAGTAATTTTAGAATTGCGGCTGCGCTTCAGAATAATGGCTACAGAATTCCTGGAAAAAAGATTATTATTAATATGTCGCCCGCAGATTTGCGTAAAGAAGGTTCTGCGTATGATTTGACTTTAGCGTTAGGTATTTTAGCATCGACAGATCAAATTAAAGCCGAAGATTTAGATAAATATCTAATAATGGGAGAACTTTCATTAGATGGAAGTTTACAACCTATAAAAGGCGCTTTACCAATTGCTGTTAAAGCTAGAGAAGAAGGGTTTAAAGGATTTATTCTTCCATCCCAAAATGCAAAAGAAGCAGCCATAGTTGACAATCTTGAAGTTTATGGTGTAGATAATATTGAGCAAGTCATTAATTATTTTGATAAGGGAGAGCCTTTAGAACAAACTATAATTGATACACGTGAAGAATTTGAGAAAAATCTGGACTTTCCTGAATTTGATTTCTCTGATGTAAAAGGGCAAGAAGGCATAAAGCGTTGTATGGAGATTGCAGCGGCTGGTGGTCATAATATAATTTTAATAGGACCTCCGGGAGCTGGTAAGACTATGCTCGCAAAGCGTTTACCCAGTATTTTACCACCTATGACATTACATGAAGCTTTGGAAACGACTAAGATACATTCTGTAGTTGGTCGTGTAAAAGACACAGGATTAATGGCGCAACGTCCGTTTAGAAGCCCACACCACACAATTTCAAATGTTGCGCTGGTCGGAGGTGGAAGTTATCCGCAACCTGGAGAAATTTCTATGTCTCACAATGGGGTTTTATTTTTAGATGAATTGCCCGAATTTAAGCGTGAAGTTTTAGAGGTTATGCGACAACCATTAGAAGACAGGGAAGTCACAATTTCTAGAGCCAAGTTTACGGTAACTTATCCATCGTCGTTTATGTTAGTGGCGAGTATGAACCCGAGTCCAAGCGGTTATTTTAATGATCCCAATTCCCCAATAACATCTAGTCCTGCTGAAATGCAACGGTATTTAAGTAAAGTTTCTGGTCCGTTGTTAGATCGTATTGATATTCATATTGAAGTTACGCCTGTACCTTTTGAAAAACTATCGGATGATAGAAAAGGGGAGTCCTCTGTAGAAATTAGAAAACGCGTTACAAAAGCCAGAAAAATTCAAACCAAACGATTTGAAGATTCTGATAAAGTGCATTATAATGCGCAAATGAATGTGAAACAAATTAGAAAGTATTGTGTTTTAGATGAAGATTCAAAGCAGCTTTTAAAAACCGCCATGGAGCGTTTAAATTTATCAGCTCGTGCTTATGATAGGATTTTGAAAGTATCTAGAACTATTGCCGATTTAGAGGGAGTTAGCGACGTAAATGGCTCACATATTAGTGAAGCGATTCAATATAGAAGTTTAGATAGAGAAGGGTGGTTAGGTTAAAATGAAAAATTATGAAAAAGATAATATTAGTTGTTATTGCATTCATAAAAATAGGTTGTAATAAAATAACTGAAGAAACAGAAAAAGGTCTAAGTGAATTAGTAGAAATTTCAAAAACCCCAGTTCTTAACCTTAATCAAGCCAATAAACTGGCTCAATTACCATTTAATTGTATCAATATTTAATACCCAAACAAGTTGTCAAACCCAAAGGTAATGATTCAGTTTTATAAAATTTAGATTTGAAATTTGAAATTAACGCATTAGAATTACTTTCAAAAATTGATCTAGAAAATATATGTGTATCCCTATAACTTAAGCTAATTTTAAAGCGATTTCGATCATATCTTTAAATGTGGTTTCACGTTCTTTACTAGTTGTTCGTTCTCCTGTTACCAGAGAATCAGCAATTGTTAAAATTGATAAAGCATTAACATTGTGTTTTGCAGCAACGGTATATAAACCCGCAGTTTCCATTTCTACACAAAGTACGCCAAACTTCGACCATTTTTTATAAGACTCGAAATCGTCAGCATAAAACTCATCCGAAGTAAAAATATTACCCGCTTTTATAGGAATATTGTTTGCTTTAGCGGCTTCTACCGCTTTTTGAAATAACTCAAAATTAGCAGTAGGTGCATAATCTGCACCGCCAAAACGGAGCTCGTTTAGTCCAGAATTTGAAGATGCTGCCATAGCCAAAACGATATCTCTAATTTTCACTTCCTTTTGATAAGAACCTGCACTTCCAACACGAATTAAATTTTTAACGCCATACTCTGTAATGAGTTCGTGAGCATAAATTGATATAGAAGGCACACCCATACCAGTTCCCATGACAGAAACTAATTTTCCTTGGTAACTACCTGTAAACCCAAACATGCCTCTAACCTTGTTAAAGCAAACAGGGTCTTCTAAAAACGTTTCAGCAATCCATTTAGCTCTTAACGGGTCTCCTGGTAATAGAATAGTTTTAGCAATTTCCCCTTTTTTAGCTTCAATATGTACACTCATTTTTTAATAATTTGAATTTGATGATTTATCATTATTAAGTATTGCAATTCCAGACGATGTGCCTAAACGTTCAACACCAATATTAATATATTCCAAAGCGGTTTTAGCATCTTTAATACCTCCAGAAGCTTTTATTTTAGCATTATTTTTTGCTACACTTTTCATAAGCTTTACATCATGAATCGTAGCGCCTCCAGTTCCAAAACCTGTTGAAGTTTTTATAAAATCTGCGGCACTTTGAATAGCAAGTTCACTCGCTTTAATAATTTCATCTTCTTCAAGATAGCAAGTTTCCAAAATCACTTTTAGAGTATTATCAGGCATTATTTTTTTAACGGATTCAATATCGTTCCAAACGGCATCAAAATCTTTGCTTTTTAGTAAACCTATATTAATAACCATATCAATCTCATCGGCACCATTAACTAATGCTGATTTAGCTTCTTCAACTTTGGCTTGAGTGCTCATGGCTCCAAGTGGAAACCCAATGACGCTGCACACTTTTACCTTACTATTTTCTAATTCTGACTTCGCCAGTGCCACATAGCAACTATTAATACAAACGGAAAAAAACTTATATTCTTTAGCTTCTTTACAAAGTTTTACTATGTCGCTTTTTGTAGCCGTCGGCTTAAGTAGTGTGTGGTCTATATAGGTGTTTAAAGGTTTCATAATCATGTTAAAATTAAGATTATTTTTAAATAAAAACGATTATTTGACAATAATTTATAAAATGCTAAGATGTACATAAAAACGACTTTGAAACTATGATTTAAGTCAGTTTTTTATTATTTGTGGAATACTAGATTCGCTATGAATAATAGTTTAAATGTTCGCAACGGTTGGTAAGTAATATATTAAACCCAATTCTATTTCAGCTTTTAGTAAATGGTAAGCTAGATTAAAGGCTATTGCTTTAGTTTCAGGTGAATTAGTCAATATTCAAACTATTGTCACAGATATTGAAATCAATCCATATTTAGCTGAAATGCTATTTTGAATTAAGTTTTAATTAAGAAAAACAATATTTCTAATTCTTAATTTTTTTCAGTGATATGTCTTTTTTGATTAAACCCTAGTGTAAGATAGTTTCGGTATACGCTTTGTAAACTTTGGTGTTTCTAATTTGTCTCTTGTTGTTTTTATTTTTTATTAACTTCGATGTACCTATTCTGTCAGCACGCACAGCGATATACTTTAGCGCCGTGTCAAAATCTACAATACCACCAGATGCTTGTATTCTAGCTTTATCTCTTACTGTTTTTTTGATGATTTTTACAGCAGCTAATGTTGCACCACTTTTTGAGAAACCCGTGGATGTTTTAATGAAATCAGCTTTAGCATCCAAGCATATTTCAGAAACTTTTATAATTTCATTTTTGTTTAACTCAGAAATTTCAATAATAACTTTTAAAGGTATTTTTCCTATGGCTAATTTCACATCGCTGATATCTTTTAAAACAGACACAAAGTTTCTGCTTTTTAAATATCCAAGGTTGATAACCATGTCAATTTCATCAGCCCCATTTTTAATACCATTTTCAGCTTCAAAGACTTTAGATAGTGTAGACATACTACCCATCGGAAATCCAACAACAGTGACTACTTTAACATCGGATCCTTTTAGTAATTGTTTCGCTAATGATACATAGCAACTACTTATACAAACACTATAAAAGCCATTTACTTTAGCTTCATTGCATAATTCAATAATTTCATGTTCAGTTGTAGAAGGTTTTAATAATGTGTAATCTATAAAATTGGAGATATCCATTGATATAAGTAGGATTTATAAGTTAAAAATTAAATCGTTAGGGAACGAAAAATTTAGATTTCGTTTAATTTAATGTATTGTTTGGGGCAAACATTCTAGCGAAAATATTAATTTATATGAATTAATCTATATAAACATACCAGTTTTAGATTAACGGTAAATTATTTTATGTAATAACTAGATAAACGGTAAAAAAGTGTGTTCGATTGATAAATTTAAAACCAGATTTGTTTTTAGTTGGTTAAACATATCATTACTATGTTATTTAGTTTTAAAATGAAATATGCTTTTAACCTGCGAATAGCTTAATTTTAATAACAAAGGAAAAGCAACAATCATCTCATTATAAGATTCATGTTGCTTTTCAACTAACCAACCAATTAATAGACTATTTATAAAACAATTTGTTACAAATAAGGTCTAATAAATTTTAATATTCTTCTTTAACTAGGTCACTTTCATTTCTAAAAACCAACTCATCATCAAAGGCATCTAGTAAAATAATGCTATCTGTAGTTACTTTTCCAGCTAGTATTTCTTTACTCAACGTATTTAAAATTTCTTTCTGAATAACTCTTTTTACTGGTCTAGCACCATATTCAGGATTAAAGCCTTTCTCAGCTAAATACTTTATAGCTTCTGGTGTGGCATCAAAAGTAATACCCTGTTCTGCTATCATTTTTGTGATACTTTTAATTTGTAAGCCAACTATTTCAACAATATTTTCCTTGCTTAATGGGGTAAACATAACCGTATCGTCAATTCTGTTTAAGAACTCAGGGCGCACTGTTTGCTTTAAAAGAGCTAATACATCAACTTTTGCAGCTTCAATAGCAGAATCTATGTCTTTAGTTGCCTCAAAACGTTCATGTATAAGCGTACTTCCAATATTGGAGGTCATGATGATAATCGTGTTTTTAAAATCAGCCACACGGCCTTTATTATCTGTTAAATGGCCCTCGTCTAACACTTGCAATAAGATATTAAATGTATCTGGGTGTGCTTTCTCAATTTCATCTAACAGCACTACAGAATATGGTTTACGTCTTACGGCTTCTGTAAGTTGTCCACCTTCTTCATAACCTATATATCCTGGAGGCGCACCTACTAATCTACTTACGGCATGGCGTTCTTGATATTCACTCATATCAATTCTCGTCATGGCATTTTCGTCGTCAAATAAGTATTCAGCTAATGCTTTTGCAAGTTCTGTTTTACCAACACCAGTAGTTCCTAAAAACAAGAAGGTTCCTATCGGTTTTTTTGGATTTTGTAAACCCGAACGACTTCTTCTAACAGCATCACTAACGGCTTCGATAGCTTCGTCTTGCCCAACTACACGTTTATGTAATTCATCCTCTAATTTTAAAAGCTTTTCGCGTTCGCTTTGTATCATTTTGGTAACAGGAATTCCTGTCCATTTTGCTACAACTTCAGCAATATCATCATAAGTCACCTCTTCTTTTATTAAAGACGTTTCAGATTGTTCATCTAGTTTCTTTTGATAGATTTCTAGTTGTTCTTGGGCTTCTTTAATTTTTCCATAGCGCAACTCTGCTACTTTACCATAATCACCTTCTCGTTCTGCTTTTTCAGCTTCTAATTTGAAGTTTTCAATATCCTGTTTTGTATTTTGAATATTGTCTACAACCTCTTTTTCAGACTTCCATTTAGCATTTAGCGCATTTCTGGTTTCTTTAATATTAGCTAAATCTTCACGAAGTGATTTTAATTTTGTTTCATCTTTCTCACGTTTAATAGCTTCAATTTCTATTTCCAACTGCATGATTTTTCTATCCAAAACATCCAATTCTTCGGGTTTAGAATTGATTTCCATACGCAATTTCGCAGCGGCTTCATCCATTAAATCAATAGCCTTATCTGGTAAAAATCGATTTGTAATATATCGTGTTGAAAGTTCTACCGCACCAATAATAGCTTCGTCTTTTATACGTACTTTATGGTGCGTTTCATACTTTTCTTTAATACCTCTAAGAATTGAAATAGCACTTTCTGTATCAGGCTCATTCACCATTACTTTTTGAAAACGACGCTCTAAAGCTTTGTCTTTTTCAAAGTATTTTTGATATTCATCTAAAGTCGTTGCTCCAATAGCACGCAGTTCCCCACGAGCCAAGGCTGGTTTTAAAATATTGGCTGCATCCATAGCACCTTGTCCGCCACCAGCACCAATAAGCGTGTGTATTTCATCAATAAATAACACGATATCACCATCACTAGTGGTAACTTCTTTTATAACGGCTTTTAAACGCTCTTCAAATTCACCTTTGTACTTCGCACCAGCAATAAGTGATCCCATGTCTAGAGCAAAAATTTGCTTATTCTTTAAATTTTCGGGAATATCACCATCAATAATTCTATGCGCTAAACCTTCTGCAATAGCGGTTTTTCCAGTTCCTGGTTCACCCACTAGAATGGGATTATTTTTAGTTCTTCGCGATAAAATTTGAAGTATTCTGCGTATTTCTTCATCACGTCCAATAACGGGGTCTAGTTTGCCATCCTTGGCTAGTTGATTTAAGTTTTTAGCATATTTATTAAGCGCATTGTAAGTTTCCTCTTGACTTTGAGAGGTTACGTTTTCACCTTTACGTAATTCCTGTATCGTGGTATTTAATGTCTTTTCGGTAATGCCTTGGTCTTTTAGCATTTGCGCTATTTTGCTTTTCGATTTAAAAACAGCCAGAATCAAATGTTCAATAGATACAAAATCATCTTTCATGTTTTTAGCAATGATAGATGCTTCGTTTAGTGTTTTTCCAGCTTCGCGTGATAACATAAGTTCGCCACCAGTAACTTTAGAAAAGCTTTCTAATTGTTTATCTAAAGCTTGTTGAAGCATATTAATATTTACATTCAGTTTTTTCAAAAGGAATGGCAATACGTTTTCATCAACTTCTAAGATGCCTTTAAAAAGGTGTTCATTCTCTATTTGTTGATGTCCGAAACCCTGAGCAATCTGCTGAGCTTGCTGTATAGCTTCTTGCGATTTTGTTGTATAATTATTTAAGTTCATATTGTTTTATTCTTTTACTTTACAACTGGATAAAGTCAAAAATCTTACCAACCTGTTTTTGACGACAGAATGTCTGTTTAAGCCTTGTTTTTAATGACTTTTTGTCGGTTTGTAAGGTTAAGAGAAAGCCTCGACTTATTAAAAGAATTAATGAAAAGAATAACTTTCCTCGATACTAAGGAATGAAAAAAATTGAATATTGATTATGGGATTAATAAATAAATTGTTTGGTGGTTCATCTGAACCAAGAGAAGAAAAAGTGTTACCTTGGATTACTTTGAGTGAATTAGAGCAACTTGACACTATAACCGAGAAATCCAGTACAAAAACTCAAGTGATTTTTAAACATTCCACAAGATGCGGTATCAGTAGAATGGTAATGAATCAATTTGTTAGTGCTTATAATTTAACCGAAAATGATTTAGACTTATACTATTTAGATTTGTTGAGTTATCGAGATGTTTCCAATGAAGTAGGATATAAGTTTCAAGTCATCCATCAATCACCACAGCTTTTGGTTATTAAAAATGGGGTAGTGGTAGCTCATGATTCTCACGGCGCTATTAATGAGATTGATTTGAGTCGATTTTAGAAAAGGCTTTCCTAGTCATTTTATTTTTTTAAATATTAAGTATACTGTATATTAAGAATATTATTTTCTTAATAATCTAAATATGCGCCAACGAATTTTACTAATATTATTACTGTTTATTTCCTTTTCAACAACACATTGTGCTAAGTCAAATGCAACATTTGATACATTAGTTTGGTCAGATGAATTCGATGACAATGGCCCCATAAATTCAGAGAAATGGTTTCATCAAACGCAATTGCCTGCTGGTGGAGATTGGTATGGTGGCTTAATAAATCATTACACTAATCGAATAGAAAATTCATATGTAAAAGATGGTTTTTTAAATATTGTTGCTAAAAAAGAAATATTTAATGATCAAGGAGAAATTAAAGAATATACATCGGCCAGATTAAATTCAAAATTCGCATTTACTTATGGTCGGGTAGAAGTAAAGGCAAAACTACCTTTTGGGATTGGCACTTGGCCAGCTATTTGGATGCTAAATAAAAACATAGATGAACCTGGTGCTTATTGGCAAAAACAAGGCTTTGGTACTACGTATTGGCCCGTTTGTGGCGAAGTTGACATTTTAGAGCATTGGGGAAAAAACCAAAATCATATTCAAAGTGCAGTCCATACTGCAGCTAGTGCTGGAGATGATGTTGGGAATCTTGGAGGTAAAGTTTTAGAAAATGTTTCAAACCAATTTCATATCTATGGAGTTGAATGGTATGAAGATAAATTGGTGTTTAGTGTTGATGGATTAGTGTATTATACCTACGCGCCTGCGACTAAAGATTCAAGTACATGGCCATTTATTTCAGATCAATATTTATTACTTAATATAGCTATTGAATCAGATATAGACGCTTCTTTTGAAGAAAGTGCTATGGTGGTTGATTATATAAGAGTTTATCAATAAATTTTTAATGAAAAATAGAATTGGTTTAAATATAATCAGAAGGTTAATTTACCTTGTTTTGTTTCTTTTTTTCGGTTGTGAAAAAGATTCAATAAACAAAAGTGAAATAACAGAATTTAACAACAAATGGGATTTAGAGCAAATTAAAGCATCTGGGACTTTAAGAGCTCTAACGGTATATAGTGGAACATCTTATTTTCTATATAAAGGACGCCCAATGGGCTACGAATTTGAATTACTAGAACGATTTGCCGAGTATCTAGATGTCGATTTAGAAATGATAGTTGTAAAAAATATAAATGAGCTTTTTGAAAAATTGAATAATGGAGAAGGCGATATTATAGCTCATGGATTAACGATTACTACCGATAGAAAAGAGGAAGTTTCTTTTTCTAATCATTTGTATTTGACAAAACAGGTTTTGGTACAAAAAAAGCCTGATAATTGGCGAGGTATGTCTTGGACAAAGTTAAAAAAGGCATTAGTGCATGACACCATAGATTTATTAGGAGATACCATTTCTATTAGAAGTATGACGTCTTATAAAGAAAGAATATATAATTTATCTGATGAGTTAGGGGGGACAATACATATAAACTTATTGTCCGGAGAGCTGGCGACCGATGAAATAATTGAAAAAGTTGTTAATGGCGACATTAAATATACCATTGCGGATAATAACATTGCTAGTATTATGGCAACCTATTATCCAATTTTAGATGTAAAGGTTCTTGTTAGTTTTTCTCAACGTATAGCGTGGGCCACGAGGCATGACTCTCAAAATTTATTAAACGCTACAAACAATTGGTTAAAACAAATAAAAAGAAAAATAGACTTTAATGTTATTTATAATAAGTATTTCAAAAACAAGAAATACTTCAGAAGACGAATAAAAAGTAATTTTTATAGTTTAAACAATCAGCAAATAAGTCCTTACGATGGTTTAATAAAAAAATACTCAAAAGTATTAAATTGGGATTGGAGACTAGTCGCTTCTCAAGTTTATCAAGAGTCAAAGTTTGATCCAAGAGTAAGTTCTTGGGCAAAAGCATCTGAGTTAATGCAATTAATGCCAAATACAGCTAAAGAACTTGGCGTAACGAATAGGTCAGATCCAGAACAAAGTATAAAAGGAGGGACCAAATATTTGAAACGAATATGGAAGAATTTTGAACATATTCCGGATTCTATTCAACGAACCAAATTTGCAATGGCATCATATAATTGTGGTATGGGTCATGTTTTTGACGCACAAAGATTAGCAGAAATTGAAGGTTTAAAAAAAGATGTTTGGGATGATCATGTTGAAACTATGGTTTTAAAACTAAGCAAGCCTGAGTATTATAATAATCCAATTGTGAAATATGGTTATGTTCGTGGTTTAGAGCCTTATAATTACGTGAAACAAATATTTGAAAGGTACCAACATTACGTTCAGTTTATCAATGAATGACTACTTGTTAATGATAAACCATAGTTTACTTTAATTCATAAAAAAACCTCCCAAAATTAATTTTGGGAGGTTTTTTTATGAATCATCTCACAGCATAAGAATTAATAATATTCTTCAACTGTAGTTTTAAATCTTCACCAGTATCAAATACCATTTGTTCGTTACTTGGGAAGGGGAGACGTCTTTTATTCAACAATTGTCTGTCGTTTTTAATTAACGCACGTTTATCTCCTTTATATCTTGCAAAAATATGCTCGAATACAAAACCACTATCTATGGTAAAAGTATCAATAGGTTGGTTGTTTTGGGTATCAATATACACCACATCGGCAATAACTTCTGCAGTTTTGGTTTGTATGGTTTCATATAGACGTCCTCTAACTTTAATGATTTTTTCAAACTTAATATCGTTTCCTAAACTGTCTTTTACCACATTACCATTACTATCTTTTTCGTATTCCCAACCATCGACAACTTCTTTTTCTCTTAAAAACTCACGTTGGTTAACACGTTCTGGAGACACATCAATTTGCTTTAAATTAAGGTGCATGGCATAATCATAGTTAAGATTTGGTACTTTATTAGCGTGATATTCACTCCAAAACTTATTTAAGCCATAAGTATCAAAGTTTAATAACTCCACTTCTAAACGCTGCGGTATTACTTGTTGCGTATCGTTATGTACAGATACTAAAATATGATCTTTTCCACGTTCATGAGCTTCCGCTAGTAGGTCTCTAGTATTCTCGTAATTAGGACTGATACGATCTAAATACGATAACTCGCTATGTGCTTGTCTAATAATATGTTTATCATCAGATTCTAAAAGATCTAAACCTTTTTCATATAAATAATCTGCGAGTTGCGTTTTAGAGCCTATAATGTCATTACTATAATCGTTAAACGTAAACGGAATATTTTTTCCATTAATGTTTAATGGCAAAATAGGTTTTATAGCTTCCTGTCTCGCATCTAAATCTAAATAGAGCTCGTAGATGTTTCTGAATGTTTCGGGATTGTTGTCTTTTTTAAGATGTTTAATAGTCTCTAAATCGCGTTCAGCCACTTTGTAATAGGCATCTTGAAGCATGATTACATAATCGTAATTACGCTTTTTATCTTTATTCTTTCTTAGCTTATCAAGTGCCGTGTTTATGGCACGGTCGTAATTACCAGAATTAACTGCAATTTCAACTTGCTTTTTTGTGTTACAAGCTATTAGCAATAAAAATACAACTGAAAGTAGTAGTAGTTTTTTCATAGGTCAAAAGTTTTGGTTATTTGGGATACTAAATCAATAGTGGTGCCAAAATACAAACACTACACATGAAATACTAATAAAACCGATAAAGTGTTTGAATATATGTATTTATATAGAATTAATCTTACAGTTTTTAATGTCGACGTGTCTATTTTGCTAAGGACAGATTTATACAGAAGATATAAAATTATGTAGTTTGGAATTGACTTTAGTAGGTTGCTAGCGTTAGGGATTGCATCCGTTCGATTATCTCTCGATAGTCTTAACCTTTTGAGTAACTTCGAATACCAAGCCTATTATTTGAAACGAGGTTTTTATTAATAGCGAGATCCCGAAGCTAGATCGGGACTGCTTCTCAGAAAGATATAGCGCAAAGCCCGACCCGATAGGGGAACCTGCCTACTAGCAGGCAGACGCCCAAAGCACAGTAAAAAGTTTAATTTATTTCTTGTTATAAACAGGTAATAATTGAGTAGAAACTTCGCCAAAACCAATACGAGTACCATCTTTTTCGCAATGTCCGCGCATAATAACGGTATCATTATCATTGATGAATTTGCGTTCGGTACCATCTTTCATTTTAAGGGGCTTTTCACCTCTCCATGTTAGTTCTAACATAGAACCGTAACTATCTTCGGTTGGGCCAGAAATTGTTCCGCTTCCCATCATATCTCCAGAATTTACTGGGCAACCATTTACAGTATGATGTGCTAGTTGTTGCGCCATATTCCAATACATATATTTGAAGTTAGAGTTGCTAACTAAGGTTTCCTTGGCACCTTTTGGTTGAATAGCGACTTCTAAATTAATATCATAGCTCTTTTTACCTTTAAATTGAAGGTATTCTAATTGTTTTTTTAGAGGTTTTGGACTTTCAACTTTATAGGGCTCTAAAGCATCTAAAGTTACAATCCAAGGTGAAATAGAAGATGCAAAATTCTTAGCTAAAAAAGGACCTAAAGGCACGTATTCCCATTTTTGAATATCTCTAGCGCTCCAATCATTCAGTAAAACCAATCCAAAAATATATTCTTCAGCTTCAGCAATTGGGATAGGCTCTCCCAAATCATTAGCATCAGTGGTAATAAAAGCCATTTCTAATTCAAAATCTACCAATCTACTAGGTCCAAAAACGGGTTCAGAAGCACCGTTTGGAAGTGTTTGTCCGTTTGGTCTATGAATTGGGATTCCAGATGGTATAATAGATGAGCTTCTGCCATGATAGCCCACTGGAATATGCAACCAGTTTGGTAACAAGGCATTATCAGGATCTCTAAACATAGTGCCAACATTGGTTGCGTGCTCTATACTTGAGTAAAAATCAGTATAATCACCAATCTGTACTGGGAGCTTCATTTCAATTTCATCTAAACGAAACAGAATAGTTTCTTTATGCTTATTATTATTTTTTAAAGTATCGTTATTGGCATCAAAAATCTCAGCAATTCTATTTCTAACGGTACGCCATGTTTTTCTACCGTCTGCAATAAAATCATTTAGTGTGTCTTGAAGAAAAATATCATCGGTTAATGGAATGCCTTCAAAATACCCTAATTGGTGTAATGCACCTAAATCTATAGCGGTGTCTCCAATACGGGTTCCAATGGTAATAATATCATCACGAGTTAAAAACACACCAAAAGGAATGTTCTGAATAGGAAAGTCTGAACTTTTACCAACGTGTAACCACGAGGATCTATCTGGATTATTAGCGGATAATGGCATAACGATATTTTAAGTTTTAATTATTGAATTCTTATCAAACGTACACATTTTTTTTATTTTAACGGAAAAAAACATATAAAATATGCTTAAACGTTAATCGTTAATAAACCGTTGAAAACTTAGAAGTAAAACTGTGTTTTTTAATACTAATAACTAATCTATTTGCTATTTTTGCACCTTAATTTAACTAGAACACTATTTTATGCAACGCGACGAACAAATTTTTGAACTTATTGAAGCAGAAAAAGAACGCCAACTTCATGGTATTGAGCTTATTGCATCAGAAAATTTTGTAAGCGACCAAGTTATGGAAGCTGCAGGCTCTGTGTTAACTAATAAATATGCTGAAGGCTACCCAGGAAAGCGTTATTATGGCGGTTGCGAAGTGGTTGATGAAGTAGAACAAATTGCTATAGATAGAGCAAAAACATTATTTGGGGCTGCTTATGCAAATGTACAACCACATTCTGGAAGTCAGGCTAATACAGCAGTGTATCATGCATGTTTAAAACCTGGTGATAAAATTTTAGGGTTCGATTTGTCTCACGGTGGGCATTTAACGCACGGGTCGCCAGTAAATTTTTCTGGTAAACTTTACAATCCAGTATTTTATGGCGTAGAGGAGGAGACAGGTGTTTTAAATTATGATAAAATTCAAGAGATTGCTACAAAAGAGCAACCAAAATTAATTATAGCAGGAGCTTCGGCATATTCTCGCGATTTAGATTTTGAACGTTTTAGAGTTATTGCTGATAGTGTTGGCGCGATATTGCTCGCAGATATTTCACACCCCGCAGGATTAATTACAAAAGGGATTTTAAACGATCCTCTTCCACATTGTCATATTGTAACCACTACAACACATAAAACCTTAAGAGGTCCAAGAGGTGGCATGATTATGATGGGACAAGATTTTGAAAACCCATTTGGTATCACGCTTAAAAATGGAAACTTACGTAAAATGTCTTCTTTATTAGATTCAGCTGTTTTTCCAGGAAATCAAGGTGGCCCTTTAGAACATATTATTGCTGCTAAAGCCATAGCTTTTGGTGAAGCATTAACAGATGATTTTTTAACCTATCAATTGCAAGTTAAAAAGAATGCATCTACTATGGCCGATGCTTTGGTTGCTAAAAACTATAAGATCATTTCTAACGGAACAGACAACCATTGTATGTTAATTGATTTGCGTAACAAAAACCTTTCTGGTAAAGATGCTGAAAACGCTCTAGTAAAAGCAGATATTACGGTAAACAAAAACATGGTGCCTTTTGATGATAAATCGCCATTTGTAACCTCAGGTATTCGTTTAGGAACTGCCGCAATTACAACGCGTGGTTTAAATGAATCTGATATGGTAACTATTGTAGATTTGGTTGATGAAGTGATTACTAACTTTGAAGATGAAGCAATTCTGGCTAACGTTAAAGAAAAAGTAAATGCTATGATGAAGGATAAACCTTTATTTATATAGTGCAGCGTTATGCTGAATTTATTTCAGTAGCTCATCAATAAAATATAGTAGCCTAAAAGAACTTTGGGTTTACAAGAAAATCCTGCTTTGTGTGGGGTTTTATATTTTTTTGGTAACCTGCCTGCCGGTAGGTAGGTTACCACAAGGGTCGAGCCGTCGGCTGTCGCTCTCTGCGAGTAGCTCCAACTAATGTTTCAATCACTAACGCAATTATTTGCTAACTTAGAATTTAATCTGTTTTTTTTTGATTTTTTTTATGTTTTTTTGAGTTCGACTCAATTAACAAGTATGGTATTCCAATAATCATAGAAGTCCAAAAAGCATAATTTTGAATATTCGGATTTTCAGTTAATCTAGCAATGAAGTACCCAACGACTATGATTAAAGCCATTCCGAACATTACATTCCTAAATACAGTTGCTATTCCTTCGATATTGTATTTTTCTTTTTCTTCTTTCGGCATAGTATTATATCCAGCAATTAGAAAATACATTTTTCCGTACTTTATTAAAATTCCGAGAACGATAAAAAGAATTGCTACTCCAATCATATTTTTTTATTTTAAAATTCGGTCAGTTTATTTTATATTTTTTTTCTGTTATATGCAGTTTCATTAAATGCCCCAACGGTTTGAATAAACAGTCGTTTTAATGCCGTTTATTTTATGTTTGCAACTGTTTCCTTTTTGTAAACTGTGGAGCCTTCTTTTATCGTTTGAAGCACAACGATGTTTTTAATGTTTTCTATGTCAACTTTTATAGGATTTGAATCAAGAATGACTAGGTCTGCTAGTTTACCCACCTCTAAAGTGCCTTTACTTTCTTCTTCAAAATGCTGATAGGCGGACCATTCGGTAATGCATTTTAATGCTTCATAAGGGGTTAATCTTTCGTTTTCGCCTATGATATTTCCGGATCTTGACACTCGATTCGTAGCAGTCCATATTACTCGCATCAAATTTGGTAAGGCCACAGGAGCATCCGTATGGATGGTAATTCTTAAACCTTTGTTTAAGGCCGTTCTAGTGGGGCTTATTTTATTGCCTAAGCTATCACCGATTAATTCCTTATGCCAATCACCCCAGTAAAAGGTGTGTAATGGAAATAGTGAAGCGATAATGTCTAAGTTTTTAAATTCATCTAGCTGATCTTCTCTTACATATTGGCCATGAATCAGAACATCCCTTCTGCCTTCATTTCCATATTTATTAGTTACCTTTTTTAGGGTTCTAATCATTTGATCCATCGCGGCATCTCCATTTGCATGAGTATGTATTTGCCAATTATTTCGAAAAGCATTTTCATATATATTTTCAACATCTTTATCATTTGGTATAGCTGGATATCCTAAATACCCTTCCTCTGCGCCATCTGGCGCGATTAGGTAGGGTAGGGTTCTCCATGCTGTTCTGCCTTGTGGAGATCCATCTAGTGTGAGCTTCACTCCTCCAATTCTGTAATGATTTTTATAAGAGGAGCTATACCAATCAGTATTTAGTAAAGAATCAGCAACAGAGTAATCAATGTAGCTCACCACATCTAATTTTAAGAAATTAGTCATTGCAGCATGCTCTAAAAAAAGATGAGAACTTGGCATTGCTCTCCCTTCTTGGACTGTCGTGTAGCCGTAGGATAAAGCCATATCTTGACCAGATATTAGAAATGATTTTAAGGCTTCTTCACTCTTTGGACCTAATACCATAGGCATAATAGGAATTGCAGCTAATTCTTCTAATACTCCATTAGGTTCTTCTGTTCCAGAAATTCTCCTAATTATGCCACCTTCGGGATTAGGAGTTTCCGAAGTAATATCTAATAATTCCAAACCCTTGCTATTCACAACGCAAAAGTGACCGGAGATATGTATAATCATAACCGGATGTTCTGTTGATACTTTATCCAAGTCCTCTTTCGTAGGAAACCTCTTTTCTGCTAACACTGAATCATCAAATCCCATCCCGAATATCCACCCAGTGAGTTGAATGTTTTCAGGAGTCGACCAAGCTTTTAATATTTTAATTAGTGAACTGATATTGTTTGCCCCAGCATCTGGGGGTGGCAGAATTTGCGCGCCTATTGATTGACTTGGAAATCCAGCGAAATGAGCATGTGCATCTATAAATCCTGGTAATAAGGTTTTTCCATTAAGATTTACTTCTCTTACTGAAGGAAATAGCTCTTTAGATTCAGAAAGTCTTCCAATAAATACTATAGAATCTGCATTTGTTACGATTGCTTCAACATAATTAGGTTCAGTTCCCTGCATGGTGAGAATATCTCCTCCAAAATATAGAATCTGATTATTGTCTAGTGCAGTATTTTTGGCTTCAAAGCAACTGATAATAAATAGTGTTAAGGCTAAGTATGCAAGCAGATTACTAATGCGTTGTTTCATAATGTAGTGTTGATTGCTAAAGGTTCGTACCTGATTTCGTTGCTTTGTTTAGGCTACTAATTTAACAAATACTAACCAAATAGAAAATCTTCGAGGATTTTCTTAAGTACGCTAAAACCAAGCCATTAATTATACGTGTCTTAAGTTCGTTATTTTTATTATAAATCTTTTGCAAGACAGATACTGTCGGGAATAGCCTTTAATTTACCGTATTTCTCAATTAAATCGTAATTATTTCGTTGATATAGTTTACTTGCTTCAGGTTGTTTTGAGCCCATAAAAAGTAAACATTTAGTATTTCCTAATTCTCGAGACCAATTTTCTAACTCTAATAAAATTTTTTCTCCAATTCTTTGGCCTCTAGCTTCTGGAGAAACATACATTCTTTTGATTTCCATAGAGTTATTGTCGTATTTAGAAATAGCTCCGCAACCAATTGCCTTGTCTTTTTTCATTACTAAAATAACATATTTAATACTGGAGATATTATTAAATTGAGATAGAGGATGAATTTTTCCATCCCTCTTTGCAAGGTCAGAATTCAGTAATTGTACAAGTTTTTTAAATTCTAAATTTTGAGAGTCTGTCCTTATTATTTCTATCATATTTTTGAGTAATCTAAAATGATGTACAACGTTATTATATATAAAAAGTGCGTCTTTTTGGGAGTCGGATTTTTTGGATATTCTTGTTTGATATTCATTCAAATATATTAAGCATCCAAAATTATTTAGCCCAATAATCCAATACCAACACATCTTCCAAATGCGAGCTTAAAACATTCACAAATGCTATATGTGCGGGATGAGGAAGGTATATGGATCTTTCTTCCTCACTATTAAAAGTTACAAAAAAACAATGAGTAAATCCTTTATTTAGTCCTTCTGGACTATTATTTAAGCCCCATTCAAATTTTTTTATTTCTTTTATTTTAGAAGGTAAATCGATAAAGGCAGCTTCCACTTTTTGAATATCAGCAGAGGTAGAGGCTTCTGTAAATTTAAACAGAACTACATGACGTAACTGCTCAGTAATTTTGTTTGCAGTAGGCGTATTGCTCTTAGCATTATCTGTTCTATTCATACAACTACTAAATAAAATTAAGGTAAATAGTAATAAAATATTATTTTTCATATCTGTTAAGGTTATATATTATTATAGTTTTAGCAACATTTTGTTTAATGTAAATTTGATATAATGTTCTAATACTTTACAGCGGTTAGTATAATAATAGTTACGTATTTACAAAGGAGGGTTTTCAGTAGAAAAAAAATTAGACCTAATAAACTTGCGACAACCTTTGGTTAATACTACAATTAAGTAATTGTTTTTATACATTTTTAGACACTTTCTTTTTTGTTTTACTTATTAGTTTATGCTCTATTATTAGCCATAAATATTTAAAAAAGACAGACCATCCACTTAACTCAAGGTTAGGTTTTTTTCCTTGTCCTATTCGTTTTATTTGTGATTCATACCATATTATATTCATCATTCCATCAATTGCTTTTACTCCTGTTTTTTTAATTTTTGTTGTAAAATTAGCTCGACTTTCATTAAATATTTCGTTCCCAATATTAGGGAACACAGCAAAAGGTCTAGCAATTCCAATAATATCTAATTTATTAGAAGCAATGGCACTTCGCATCACTGAAGTAGTACGAAATCCTCCTGTTAACATTAAAGGAGTATTTGTTATTTTTCTCACTTTCTCAATATAATCGATAAAATAAGCTTCTCTTTTTATTGTGCTCTCTTTGCGTTTTCCCATCATTGCTGGAGCTTCATATGTTCCTCCTGATATTTCTATTAAATCAATTCCTTCCTTTGAAAGGGTTTTGACAACTTCCATTGATTCTTCTTCTGAAAACCCACCTTTTTGAAAGTCTGAAGAGTTTAATTTAATTCCAACAGGAAAATTTTCTCCTACGCGTTCTCTAATTTTTCTATAAACTTCAACAACAAATCTGGATCTATTTTCTAAGGTTCCTCCCCATTTATCCATTCTAATATTTGTATAGGGCGATAAAAATTGACTAACTAAATAACCATGTGCACCATGAATCTGAATTCCTGAAAAGCCTGCTTCTTTTAATATAATGGATGTGTTGGCAAAAGCTTCAATGATTTCTAGAATCTCATTTTCACTTAAAACCTCAGGTACTTTTTTTGTTGTTTTTTTTCTTCCACCAGTTTTTAGAGGTACAGCAGAAGGCGCTTTTAAACTACTGTTAATTTGCTCCATAGCTTGTCTGCCAGGATGGTTTATCTGAGCCCATAAATGCGTATTTGTGCCTTTTACACTTTCAGCCCATTCTTTAAGAATTTCAATATTTTTTCTATTTTTAACAACTACATTTCGTGGTTCTCCAATTGCCTCCGAATCAATCATAATGTTTCCAGTAATCAATAATCCTGCACCACTTTGAGCCCATGTTTTATATGCATTTATCAGAATAGGTGTTGGCTCATGATGTTTGTTAGATAAATTTTCGCTCATTGCTGATTTAGCAATCCTATTGCTTAGGATTACTCCATTTGGTAAAATCATTTCTTCTTGTAATACATTCATGGGATTAGTTGTAAAAGTGTTTTAAATAAAATTCAATTTATCAGAGTATGCTATAACTCAAAATTCGCTTGTGCCTAAAGGTATTGTATAAGATTTGTGCGGCTTAAAATCCGTAGGATTTTCAGTCTAGTACAAATGTTAGTTGGTTGTTTTGGTTTTACAATTTTTCTTTAAAATTAGCATAAATTTTATATGGCGTTGGCAAACGGTTTTTAGGTCCATTCCACATTCAGTTTTTCAAGTTCGGCATTTAATTCCGTAAGTGAATTTTGGTCAATTATTTGAGTATTGATTGTTAATTCAGTTTTATCAGTTTGTAGAATATAATCTCCAGCAAATTTTTTAATCCGTTTTATTTCATTCAGATTTATTTTCTTTCCGAAAAGATGATTTTCCTTAATTACATTGTTTTGAATTGTCAAATATTGGTTGAAATAATCAAATGAATATATTGCTATATACATTACAGAAATTCCCAACCAAGTATACGCAGTCCACTCTCCGAAATCATTAGAGATTAAATTAAACACTACAAATATTAACCAAAGAATAGTCATAATTAAGTAGAATTTTAATCTTTTCTTTTTATATCTTATTTTCATTGTTTTTACTGTTTGTTAAGTTTGGTGTATTGATAGTTGTGTGTTTTAAGTACCTAATTTAGCCAATACAAACCAGATAGAAAGTCCGGGAGGGCTTTCGTAAGTAGGCTAGTACTAGCAATTAATTTTATACGTTGTCCCTCAAAGTTATTTCTATCAATTATTGTTTCATTTGGTATTCTAATCCAAAGCCAAATTCAAACAAAGGATTTTCACTGTCATAAGGCATATCAGTTTTTTGATTTTTTACAGCTTGCATAGATGAAGGTAATTCAAAAGGTAATTTTCCTTGAGGTTCGACATTTCCAAAAATAACTTCACATACAGATTTGTCACTCGAGCCATAATCTACAATAACAGAAGCTGCTAGTTGGGTAATCTCTGGTATAACTGCGGGTCTGTCTAAATAAAGATTAACTATGGTTGGAACAGTTTTAAGTAATTTTAAAATGTGCTCTTTTTTACCGCCTTTAAAATCCAAGTCGCCGTGATGAAAAGATGCTGCAAAAGAGTTGTTTGTATCCACTGGATACCAAGGCGTATTTAATCTAATAATAGCAAAATCGGCTTCTTCTGGATTAGTTACAATTTTCGCATAATTAGAAACGGTCGTACTATCAATATTTTTAATATAAACTTTTAGTATATTTTGTGATAAAGGTAAGACAGAGTTGTCATTTTTTAAAAGTGTCATCGAGATTTGCTGTGTTTTTTCGCCTAATTTTATTGAAGTTTCAGTGCCAATAATTTCGGTCACTTTAGTTTCATCAACAAAAGGGTTATCAAATAAACCTAAATCAAATTTCTGTTTTAATAAGCGCCTTACTGATTGGTCAATTCGTTCTTCAGATATTTTTCCTTTGCTAACTAGTTGTATTATTAATTCTGTTCTACTTTCTCCCCCAAATTGATCACAACCAGCGTCAATAATTTTAAAAACTCTTTCTTCGTCACTTAAATCTTCAACTCCCCAAGCTCTTGCTTTCCATATAACATCTGGTCCAAATGGTACATCCGTAATTAAGCCCCAATCAGTACATACTACTCCATTGTACTTATATTTTTCTCTTAAAAGTGTAGTAATAATAGTTTTGTTATAAGACATTGCAACATTTTCGTCCGTTTGGTCTATTGGCACACCGTAATATGGCATGATTGCAGCGGTGTTAACTTCGAAAGCTGCTTCAAATGGAATAAGGTGATAATTAAAATTGTTTCCTGGATAGATTTGCCCTTTTTGAAATGAAAAATGTGGATCTAAACCTTCTTTCTGTGCCCCTCCACCTGGAAAGTGCTTGGTCATACAAGCTACACCATCTTTAAGAGACTTGCCTTGTAACCCATTAATGTAGGGTTTTACTAATCTAGCGGTTAAATCTGCATCTTCACTAAAATTCCCACTTATTCTTGCCCACCGAGGTTCTGTTGCCAAGTCAATTTGTGGATGTAGAGCCTCTCTAATACCAATTGCCATATATTCTCTACGAACAACATCTGCAAATTCACTAACCAATTCTTCGTTTCCAATTGCAGCAAAACCAGGCATTTCACAGAACTGACTAAATCCTGAAGATGCCATACCTATGACATTTTTTCCTAGATGATGTCTAGGGTCCGATGCAATAGTTATTGGAATACCCAACCTGGTGTTTTCGGCGACCTGTTGTGAATTATTATACCATTTGGCGAAAATAATCGGTTCAGAAGGAATATCCCAAATGTTAAAATGGGTCATCATACGTGTCTTTATATTTTCAACAATGGAAGGCATTCTAGCTGCAGGACCTGTAAGTTCAAAATTTCCATCAGGTTTAGCATCTTTACTAACGGGGGCCCCATTGATGAACATTATTCCTGCTTTTTCTTCTAAAGTCATTTGGCTTAATAAATTTTCTAATCTAGCCTCAGTTGGTTGACTTAAATCTTCATAAATATCAAGTTTTTGATTTTTGTTCAAATCTCTAAACTTAATACCATCTTTTTCAATAAATATTTGAGATTTAATTTTCAGTAATTCAGAAAATTGATTGCCTTTTTGTTCTTTATTTGAATGTTTACAGCCTAATAATATTGTAAGCCCTAAAAAAAGGAGGGTTGATTTATTCATTTTGTTTATTTTTCCTTATTGCTGGTAACGGTTTGGCTATGGTTAGTGTGGGGAGCAGAGAAGCGATTTTCATTCCGCCAAGCTCATAGCAAAATCTTTTTGTTTTGTTTTAATTTTTTCTTGTCTAAAGCAAAATCCTAATGATTTTGCGACCTTATAAATATACACAGACCTTGGCTTAAAACCTAAACCCCGCATTAATTATAGCCGTTGTTGTACGCTGGTTTTTTAGTTTAAGTGTCTTGATATATAAACTTTGATGATCATCAATTATTTTTTAGCTCTTCAGCTACGTCATCGTAATATTCTTGTGCTACTACTTCAGTCCAAGTAGTTGGTTGTCCAGCACCATATAAAGCCAAATACGTTACATCACTGAACTTGGTGGAAGAATGCCAATGTTCGATATCTTTCTCACATTTAATTACATCACCTTCTTTCAAAATAACAGGCTCATTTCCTCTCTCCTGATAATAGGCTTCTCCATCTACAATTATTAAGACTTGTGCAGAATTATGTTTATGCCAATCCAAGGTTGAGTTGGCTTTAAAGGTTGCCTTTGTAATATTATAACCCAATTCTTTGTCATCGTGAATAATGGCATTCAACCAAGCTTCTCCTATATAGTGAGTATTTGGTGCTTTTGCACCCTCTGTTAGATAAGAGGAGACCGCATATTCAGAATTTTGGGAAAATACAGATATAGAGGCTAAAATTAACAGGAAGCAAATTGTATTTTTCATTTTATATTTTTTAAAGTTTTATTTTTCTTGTTTATTCGGAGTTTTATGCTTGCGTAAAACGGTTTGGCTAAACTGCGTTTCAATGCGGTTTAGGTTTTGTTAGCAAATCGTTTTTATTTTATAATCAACTTTGATGTAGAAGTTGAACGGTTGGTTTTAATAACTATCATATATATTCCTGGCGGTTGATTTAATGTAATTTGGCTATTTGGGCTCAAATTGTCCTCAGAAAAGACCAACTCACCAATTAAATTATATATTTTGATTGAAGGAGTAAATGTGTGGTTGGTCCGGATATTTAAGATTCCTGAAGAAGGATTAGGGTATAGTAATATATTTTCTCTATAATTTTCAGTTGTATTTTCAGTTGATAGAGTTGCGAGCATATTCTCGTACACTCTTGGCTTGTGTATATCAGCAGATAACTGGGCAATTCCTGTGATTATAACATCTAGATCATTGTCATTGTCAATATCTCCAAGGGCTGTTGTGGGTATATAAACTGTTTCCAGTATATCCACTAGGTTAAAGTTGTTCATGCCTTGATTTTCATAGATATGAGCTGCAAAAGTTCCCACTCCTACTGCACCAGTTATCAAGACATCCATATCATTATCATTGTCAAAATCAGCAAAGTCGACTGTACCAATAGCTGCTTGAATAAAAGGTGTACCAACAAGAAGATTGAATGCACCGGTACCGTCATTTAAATATAGTTGACAAATCACAGCAGAATCATTCTCTCCGTTTATGAGTACATCTAAATCACCATCGTTATCAGAGTCATCTATAGCAATGGCAGCAAAATCAACGTTTTCAAAAGGTGTATTGCTTACCAAACTAAAATTGCCCGACCCATCATTTTCATACAGCATTGTCTTTTTTTGATTACTGTTATTCTTTCCTGCTAGAATAAGATCCAGATCATTGTCATTATCCATGTCAAAAAAAGCAGAGGCTGAACCTCCTTCAGAAAGAAAAGGATTGGATGTTACCTCAGAGAAATCTCCTGTACCATCATTTTGGTAAAGTTTTGAAAATATCAAATTGTTGTTGTGACGGCCAGTCATAAATAAATCCAGGTCTCCATCATTATCTATATCCGCAAATTCAAGATTGCCCCCTATAGATGGTTCAAAAGGTTGGGTGGTATCTGGCGTGAAATTACCGCTTCCGTCATTTAAGTAAAAATGGGCATAATGATTTGGACTATTATCTCTTCCGGTAATCAGCAAATCTTGGTCACCATCGCCATCAGTATCAGCAAAAGCAATGGAACCTCCATCAGTCAAAACAGAAAGACCGGTTTCGGTTATTTCGGTAAAATTCCCAATACCGTTATTGCTGTATAAAGTAGTTCTATCGTTCGTTAAATTACCATCTTTACCTGTGATTATTAAGTCAAGGTCTCCATCATTGTCGATATCTGCCATGGCACAAGAGCCATTCCTGGAATCATATAAGTTGTTTACGGTTGTGTCTTCCTGAAGATTTATAGACTGAGCAATATATGTAACAGGAGATAGAATAATTAAGATAAGTAAAGTGTTAATTTTCATTTTCTGATATTATTTTTTGTTTGCTGACGGTTTGGGTATGGTTAGTTGCGTGTTTAAGCAACTAATTTAGTAAACAAATCACAGATAGAAAGTCTGTGAGGGTTTTCGAAGGTTGGCGAGAACAAGCAGTTAATTATACAAATTGTTATGGGTTGTTTTTAGTTTTGGGAAAATCGTAACTTTATAGTGCCAACATTTAATTCTAATCCAACGCCCGGATTATCAAAGAATTGAAATTCGTACTGTAAGAACCCCTCTCTAGCAGTTATAATCTGATAGTTCACTCCAGATGATGTTTTTCCTTTTTCGATAGGAACATCTGATGTTTTTTTATAGAGAATCATTTCTTTATTCGGTCTGAAACGAGCAATATCACCACTATGATTATAGTTCTATACAAAAACCTCTTCTGTTTTTTTCCATTTACTCCATTTTTTTGTTGATTGATCATAACTTGAGATTAAATTATAATCTCTTTTATCGTTTTCAGATTTTTCCGTTTGCTGTCCGTAACTGCTCGCCAGGATTGTAAGACAAAATAATATTGTTAAAATTGATTTCATATTTATATTTTTTTAATTGCCCATAACGTGCATATATAGTTACTGGTAACTATATATCTATTATATACGCACCAAAAGGTGGACTTATTTTTTTCTAATATAAAAAAATATCTAAAATTTAAAAAATTAGTTATCATTACAAATCATTTAATCCATTATTCGATTTTTACAGCTTATTTATTTAAGTATACTCTAGATTTAAAAGTTCTTACTTTGGTTATAGTGTTATTGTTAAACTGATAAGCATCAGTTCTTATAATGTTGTTATTTTATATTTTGGTCTTACGAACAGAAGAACACATTTCTACTATCATATTTTAGATTTTAGGGTGTCTAAACAATTATGGTATTTGTGTCCTTCTGTTTTTTGTTTTCTATCTTTAAGAAAGTGATTTTTATATCCCGTTTTAATGTATTCATATTCGAATTTTAATGCGTTCTAATACGTTTATTCTCTTGTTTAGTATTGCTATTGAAGGTATTGTTTATACAAACAACTAAATCTTTGAGCATATTTGTCGCGACTACTACTACTACTACTACTACTACTACTACTACTAGATTTAAAACTTCTTATTTTTATTACTAGTGTTGTTATACGTTTTAATTCAGGCTATTAATAACCTTAATGAGTTTTAGTTGAACTTTAGAAGCTAGTTCTCCTAAAGTTTTATTTTGAACCGCACTCATTGATGCCATTGGATTAACAGCAGAAATTTCGACCGCTCCATTTTCATGTTCTTGCACAATGACATTGCATGGTAATAAAACACCTATCTTATCTTCACTTTGCAGCGCTTCATATGCAAAATGCGGATTGCATGCACCCAAAATCTTGTATTTTTTAAAATCAACATCTATTTTGCTTTTTAACGTCTCCTTTACATCTATTTCTGTTAATATTCCAAACCCTTCTTTTTTCAATTCGGCGGTAACTAGGTCGATTGCATCATTGAAACTTTTTCCTTTTAATACTTTATTAAAATAATAGCTCATAATTTTATTTTTAAGTTATTTTTAAAATTTTACAATGCTAATAGAAAGTACCGTTTCAATACTGAAGCAAGTTCAGTACAGGTGAACTTTATGCGGTGTAAGACGAAGTTAATTATTTTTTCTGACAATTTCAAGTGTCTGTGTCTGAGTTGAAAACTTAATTTATAGTCTCTTAATTTTAAAGAATTCAGTAAATAAAAAAGACCTGAAATTTTTTTAAAAGCTTACAGGTCTTATGTATGGTTATGTATTTCGAGTCAATTAATCATCCTCTGGAAAAGTAATATGCTGATACGCGCCCAAATCAGGTAAGCTTGTTCTATTAACATTTAAAATATCAAAAGGTATTTGTGTAGCGAAAGATGATAAACCTTGACCATTAGCTGCCGAATCGTCCCCAATAATTAGTTCATTAAACTCGACATCTTTAAAATTAGGATCTTCATTAAAAATGTTGCCTTCATATTTAGCAGTATCATTAAAATCGTAATTTACACCAGTAAAATTATTACTATTATCCTCAAAACGAATTAAACAATTAGTAAACTTAAAATTGAAAACCACAGAGGCATCTTCAATTTTATCTAATAGAATTTCAGGGTTATCATTTCCGTAGATAATACAGTTATTAAAATTGGCTTCAGTTAAATCTGCAATCGTCGCAACGTTGTCTTCATCTAAAACAAAATTGTTCAATAAAACAGCAGGGAATTGTCTAAATCCATTATCCCAATAATTTACAATAGTGGAGTGTGTAAAATTATATTTCCCACCCAAAGTACCGGCAAAAGATGATAAGCCAGAATTGTTAATTACTACATTTTCTCCAGAAATAGAAGTGTTTCTTCCTAAAACTCCAAAACTACTTGAATTATAAATTTGTGTATTTGTTATAGTAAGTTTATCGTTAGCCTCATCTGGATTGCCATCGGATAAAACACCGATAGTAGAATTTTTAATAGTGGCATAATTTATCGTATTATCAACACTACCATCTAATAACCAAATAGTTCCCCATTGCCCAGGAACTTGTGAAAAACCGGGTTCTAAACGGTCACCTTCAAAAATCACTTCGTTTTCTAGTAAGTCGAGGTCGTTACTATAAGCCCCGTTCACATTAATGGAAGCACCATTGGAAACTATAATACCAGAATTTTCATGAAAATGTATACGCGAACCCGCTTCAATGGTTAAAGTTTCTCCATTTGGGATTGTTGCAAATCCATAAATAACATAAGGTTTTTCTTTTGTAAAGGTCTGTTCTGTGGGTAATAATTCTCGCCCTTGTAATTCCGTTTCAACCAATTCACCTCCAATATCAAGCGTTAAGGTTTCAACAACTTTTGTGGTATTATCTAGATCTGGATAAATAAAAATAGCATCTTGTACTAAGGTTACTAGTTCCACTTTCTGAAGATTGGAGCCTGCATCGAATTCAATTTGATCCGTATATAAATAGGTTCCATTCGGATTCGTGAAGTTATTAATATCTATGGTCGATTCAATAAAAATAAACAAGCTGTCTTTTGCTAATACTTCAATGTTATTGAAGCTTTTTCCAGCAATACCATCAACACTTAATCTGTAATTGGAGGTTTCGCCTAATGCTAAACGAACAGCAGGTATAGAAATATCATCATCACTTTTATTGTAAACTTTTAAATTATAGGTACTAGAACCAATGTTGGTAAAAACAGTATCTAAATACACCGTGTCTTTTGAAAATTGCAAACTCCCAGTACTTGGTGAGAATTCAAAATCTTTACGACAAGAACTCCAAAGCATTAAAAATCCTAGAGTGATTAAAAAGTATATGTAACGTTTCATTAAAATGATTGGTTTTGAGCGTTAAAAATATAACTTTTGAAATTATGATTTAGTATGTATTGGACTAAAATTTAAAAATAAGATAGAAGGCTTAAATTAATTAAGATTGATTACTTTACTAGATGAGTTCCTTCCGAGATTTCTATAAAATAGACAGAACACGTTTTATTAAATTCTCTATGATACGCTTTAGAAACTTTTTCTGCAAAGGCTTCGGCCTGGGTTTTGGCTATTAAATTAATAGTACAACCTCCAAAACCACCACCCATCATTCTGGCTCCTAAAATATTTGGGTTTGCTTTTGCTTGATCTACAAGAAAATCTAATTCGTGACAACTCACTTTATATTGATTTGATAAGCCATTATGCGATTGATAAATTAAAGAGCCTAAAGTTTCTAAATCACCATATTCAATAGCTTTTGCTGCTTTTAACGTTCTTGAATTCTCTTGAATAACATATAAGGCTTTCTGATAATTTGCTGGTGTTACTTTATCAATTATTTTTTCTAGGTCAGCTTCTGTTGCATCTCTTAAAGCTTTTACACTTAATAGTTTAGAAATACTTTTACAAGCAGACCGTCTGTCGTTATATTCAGTGTCAGATAAACTATGCTTAACATTAGTATTAATAAGCATTAATTGGTAGTCTTTAAAGTCAATTTCATAGGGTTGAGATTCTATCGTTCTGCAGTCTAATAGTAGGGCGTGGTTTTTTAAACCAAACATACTAGCATATTGATCCATTATTCCACATTTCACTCCTACAAAATTGTGTTCGGCTTTTTGAGAAATAAGAATCATGTCATGTTTTGATAGTTCTAAATCAAACAATTCATTTAATCCAAATACTATACTGTTTTCTAATGCTGCAGAAGAAGACATACCAGCACCACTAGGGATATTACCTTTAAAGACTATATTAAAGTTACCGATTAATTTATTTTTATTTTGAATTTCGTGAACGACACCATAAACATAATTTTCCCAACGCCCTTCTTTTAATGGTTTTAATTTATCTAAATTAAATTCTACTTTACCATCTAAATCTAAGGCATATGCTGTTGAAAAATCTAATTCACTTTTCTGAATGGCAGCAACAATTCCCTTATTAATAGCAGCAGGAAATACAAACCCTTTATTATAATCGGTATGTTCACCAATAATATTAATCCTTCCAGGAGAAAAAATTAGTAATGGATCCGTTTTAAATGTGCGAATAAAAGTGTTTTTTACATTATTAATTAATGTTGTACTCATATACTTAAACTTATATTTTAGTTAGGTTCCGTATTTTAGGAAGCTTTTTTAAAAAAGCTTTTTCAAAGTATGTATTAAATTCAGATAATGAAATAAATCTTTATATTTGAAATCTACAATAGTACAAACTAAACTTAATTATAATTATGATTGGAATAATTTCTTTTGTTGGCTTCACATTAATGGTGGCCATTATATCTTACTATGCGACTAGATCGACCGATGAGAAGTCTTCTGATGGTTATTTTCTAGGAGGTAGAAGTCTAACTGCGGGAGTTATAGCGGGTTCGTTGCTACTAACCAATTTATCTACAGAACAAATTGTTGGATTGAATGGTAGCGCTTATACAGATGGCTTATCAGTTATGGCCTGGGAAACGCTTGCGGCAATTGCCATGGTAGTGACAGCAATCTTTTTATTACCAAGATATTTAAAAGGAGGTTTAACAACAGTACCACAATTTTTATCTAAGCGTTTTGATGTTTCTACAAAAACAATTACATCTGCATTATTTTTAACAGGTTATGTTGTTGTATTGCTACCGGTAATTTTATACTCTGGTTCTGTAGCTATTAGTGGGATGTTTAATATTCCAGAAATGCTTAATGTATCGAATACTAAAGCATTATGGTTGTGTATTTGGGGTATAGGAATTATAGGCTCTATTTATGCTGTTTTTGGAGGTCTAAAAGCTGTTGCGGTTTCAGATAGTATAAATGCTATTGGACTTATTATTGGTGGGCTTTTAATACCTATTTTTGGTCTTATGGCTATTGGCGACGGTAGCATAGGCGCTGGTTTAGATACACTAATGAGTGCTAATCCTGATAGATTTAAATCTATGGGGCAACCTGGTCAAGAAGTGCCATTTAGTACTATTTTTACTGGAATGATGTTGGTGCAGTTATTTTATTGGGGAACAAACCAGCAAATTATTCAAAGAGCTTTAGGCGCTAAAAATTTAGCTGAAGGCCAAAAAGGTTTAATATTAGCGTCCTTCTTAAAAATTTTAGGGCCATTAATTTTAGTGTTACCAGGTATCATTGCTTATCATTATTTTGAAGGCGGTTTATCTTCAAGTGATTTAGCATATCCGGAGTTAGTTCGCGCAGTATTACCTAAATATTTAGTTGGATTTTTTGCAGCCGTTTTATTTGGTGCAATTTTAAGTTCTTTCAATAGCGTTTTAAATAGTTCTGTAACGTTATTTGGTATCGATATTTATAAGCAACATATTAATAAAGATGCTGATGAAAAAACTGTAGTAAAATACGGAAAAATATTTGGTATTATATTAGCTATTTCTGCAATGTTTATTGCACCACTTATTGCTAATGCAGGAAGTTTATTTAATTATTTACAAGAAATTAATGGAATTTATAGTATTCCAATCTTTACTATTATTGTTGTTGGTTATACTACAAAAAGAGTCCCAGCTATTGCAGCAAAAATTGGAGTTGTTTCGGGATCTTTACTTTATATATTGAGTCAGTTTATTTTAAAACCTCATTTTATAGAGAGTGCACTTGAAAACGCAACGACCTTGGGAGTTACTGATGCAGCCGCTTTAAAATTAATTGAGGCCGATGCTTATCCTCATTTTTTACATGTTATGGCCATTTTATTTATTCTAAATATTATAATAATGTTAATTATTGGTAAAATAAAACCAAGAGAAACTCCTTATGAATTAGAATACACAGAACAAGTTGATATTGTACCATGGAAACACACTAAAACTGCTGGAGCAATTGTAGTTTTAATAGTAGTTTCTATTTATATTTATTTTGCATAAAATTATAAGCATTTCCTTTGGTTAGATATATAGTTAATTTTATATTTGCAACCGGAAAACAAAAATGTTTTCCATGAGGGCTCTTAGCTCAGCTGGATAGAGCACCTCCCTTCTAAGGAGGCGGTCGCAGGTTCGAATCCTGCAGGGCTCACGAAAAGCTTCAATATGAAAATATTGAGGCTTTTTTGTTAGATTTAATTTGGAAGTTAGCCATATAACTCATACTTTTTTTAATCAACCAATTCTTTTTTAGTACCCTTTCTATAACAACGCTCTTGACCCAAAAACAAAGGATTTCCGTGTTTTTCAGACCAAAAGCCATCTAGAATGTCTTTGGTAATACATTTATAGACTACGACGCCTTTATACACGTTATTATCGTCATTCTTGTAATTAAAATTAATAACAAGAATATCATCTTTAAAAAAACCATATCCAGATTGCTTTTGGTTATCATTAATAAGCCATCTGGCTCTTATTCTATTGGTATCCTCAATAGATAAGGTAAGTGTGCCTTTATACGTATGTGTTTCTGCATCTTGATTACTGCCTACTATAGTGTATTCTCCTGATAATTCTTGAAGTGTCATTAATTAGGTTTTATATCCTTGTACAGACTATCATTATTTTGGTATCGTTTAAATCTGTGGTAAAAAATAAATACAAGTCACCACCATCTTTAATATTCAGCTTTTTGCGTAATTGAAGAACGCTTTCTGGGAAATTACGTGTTGTAATGTTGGCTTTAGTAATATCTAGTTTTTTTAAAGTCTTTTTATTGAAGGGTAAAATTGAATTAATTTTAAAGACTCTTCCAGGGAATTCTATTTTATTGTTTGATGTATATAAGTGCGCATGTTTATGCAACTTAGAAACCATCAATTGCGCTGAAATTAGGTTAAAAGCCCCAGCTTTTAAAATGGCAGCATTAGGCTCGTATAAATAGGTGAGCGGTAAGCTGTATTTTGGTTCAGTCTGTTTTTCTTTTTTTAAATTAAATTTAAAAAACTCATGGGTTTTCTTTTTAATATTTATGGTTTCAATGGAAATAGCATTATCAAAATTAGCTTCTAAAACCCACAGTAATTCTTTTACTTCATTATTTACCGCAACAACATGAATTGTTTTTACATGTTTTAATTCATTAGTCCCGACAGTAAAATCTAATAAAGGGGATGTTTTAATCATGATGCTTTTAGAATGACTAAAAAGTAATTCTAGGTGTTCAGGGACATTAGGCAGACAATCGTTTAAAAAGAAGACTTTGCCTTTACTATCGTGCCGCCGTGAAGGGTCAATATATATCCAATCATATAATTGAGATGAGTTTTTTAAATATTCAATGCCATCCGTTTGAATAGTTTCAATATTTTTAACAGCTAATTGATCAAAATTATGCTTAACAATTTCTGAAAGTCTTTCATTTATCTCGCAATGCTTAACTGTTTTAAACTGCTTAGAAAAGTAAAATGAATCAACTCCAAAACCGCCTGTTAAATCAATAATAGAATGACCTTCTAATAATCCAGATTTATATTTTGCTGTAATCTCAGATGATGTTTGTTCAATATTTAGTTTATTTGGGTAGTAAACATTTTTAGCAGAAAACCAAGTAGATAGTTTCGTTTTACTTCTTTTTTTAGCTTCAATTTGCTCAATGATTGTTTTAGTTTCAACTTCTGAAAATGATGTTCCTTTAAGCAATAAAGTGCTAATATTAGAATCTAAATTTAAATTTATAAATTTTTGTATTTCAGTATTTAATAGAGCTTTATTCAAAATAAAACTTAAAGGCCTTTAGTGAGTTTTTTTACAATCTTATTTTCAGATAAAAATGCTTTTAGAATAACTTTTATAGCGGTATAAGCAGGTACAGCTATTATTAATCCAATAACACCAAATAAAATACCTGTAGTCAGAATAACTAAGAAAATCTCAAGAGGATGTGATTTTACACTTTTTGAGAATATGATTGGCTGGCTTCCAAAATTGTCAATTAATTGGCCAATCATAAACACTATAAAAACCCAAAATGTTTTAGGTAAAATAACAAGGCTAAATGATGCTCCAAGATTACTCGTCATAGTTAATGTTAGCATTAAAAATGCTCCAACTAATGGGCCAACGTATGGGATTAAGTTTAAAAGTGCACATAAAAATGCTATTACTATGGCATTTTCAACACCAATAATGAGTAAACCAATGGTATAAATAATGAATATAATGAGTATTTGAAATATAAGACCCACAAAGTATCTAGAAAGCAAATCTTTAATTTCTGTAGAAGAGGTTTTCCAACGAGATTCTTTGTTATCTGGGATAAATGTTAATATACCATTTTCAAATAATCTGCTATCTTTTAAAAAGAAAAATGATATAAATAATACCGAAAATAATCCAATACTAAAGCTGCCTAAACCACTAATTACCGAGTTTAAAAAATATGGGATTAATGCAAAATCAATTTTTGAGAGTAAATTAGATTCTTTTAAAGATTGCTCTACATCTATTTGATGCAAATCAAAGTAAGTTATAATTTCGCTATATAGATTTTCAATATTTTTTTGAAGCTCTTCAATGTTTAACAATGATAAATTTTGTCCTTGTTTTATTACTAAAGGAATGAATAGCCCCACTAAACCTACAAAAATCCCTAATAGTAATACCATGGACACAATAACTGCAATGGTGTTTTTAAATTTTAATTTGCGTTCTAAAAACAAAACAATAGGTCTGCCAATTAATGAAATTACTGAAGCAATTGCTATGTAGCCAATTACAGATTGAATTTGGTATAAGAAGTAAAGCAATAAAGCAATGCCTAATATGACACCAATTGCTTTTAAAATACCGTTAGAGATGGCGTTAGAATTCATATAGTAAATATAGGAAACTTGTTTATAATAGCTGTTTAGTTATTTCATATAATGCAATATTAGTGGCTTGTACCACATTCATACTGCTATTCTGACCAAACATTTCAATATGAATGATAACATCCGAGATATTTAAAATATGTTCTGAAACACCAAAATTCTCATCCCCAATAATTAATGCGATTGGTTTATTTGTTGAAAATTGAACATTGTGAACTGCTTGACTTGAATTCGTTATTTCTAATGAAATGATTTGATAGTTTTTACTTTTTAAATCTTGAATTACTTCTAGCGCATCTCTATGAACTTCATAATTAACTATTTTTTCAGTAGCTCTCGAGGTTTTTGCCATTTTCCGACCTAACGAAATATCATCACCACAAAGTATCAGTTTTTCAATACCAAAAGCATCAGCGATTCTAAATAAGCTTCCAATGTTTGGTGCGTTGGTAACATTATCACAAATTAAAGTGATTGGAAAGATTTGATTTTTAAAATTAGTATTGTAGTGGTTGAGTTGCATATTTCAGTCGCAGTATTCAGTCGCAGTATTCAGTTGGAGTTTGCAGCAAATATATAAGTGAATTTTTTGCAATCTAATTCTCAAATGCATATTTCACAATATTAGCTCCCATTTTTAGTGCTTTTACTCTAACATCAGCAGGATCGTAATGGACTTCGGCATCTTCCCATCCATCTCCTAAATCACTTTCATATGTAAATAATAGTATCAGTCTATTTTCATGAAAAAGGCCAAATGCTTGAGGACGTTTGCCGTCATGTTCATGTATTTTTGGTAGACCTTTTGGAAATTTGTATACCATATTAAAAATAACATGACTTTTTGGTAACTCAACTAAATCTTTATCAGGAAATACTTTTTTTAACTCTTTAGTTACGTAGGGTTCCATGCCATAGTTGTCATCAATATGCAAGAACCCACCAGAAATTAGATAATTACTCAAGTTTTCAGCATCGGTTTCACTAAAAAACACATTGCCATGACCAGTCATGTGTAGTAATGGAAACTGAAAAATATCTGAGCTACCAACTTCAACCGTTTGAGGTTTAGGATTTATTTTAGTGTTGATGTTATCATTGCAAAATTTAATAAGGTTTGGCAGAGCAGTAGGGTTACCATACCAGTCACCACCACCATTGTATTTTAAAATGGCTAAATCTTGTGTATATGAGAATACAGAAAATAGACAAAAGAAAAAAGAGATAATTAACTTCATTAAATAAATTATTGCCCATTATGGGCTTCGTTTATAAAGGCTACAGAATGACAAGCCACTATAGCTGCCGTTTCTGTGCGTAATCTAGTTTCACCCAAAGTTACAGGAATAAAATTATTTTTTAGCGCTTCTGTAATTTCTTTAACAGAAAAATCACCTTCTGGCCCAATTAAAATAGTAATGTCTGTTTTTGGGTTTAGTTGTTGCTTTAAAGATTTTCTATCGGTTTCTTCACAATGTGCAATGAATAGATCACCTTCAAAATCTAGATTTATAAAGTCTTTAAAGGAAATGGCATCATTCAGTTTAGGTAAATAACAATTTAAAGACTGTTTCATGGCCGATTGTAAAATCCGTTCAAAACGTTCTGGTTTAATAACTTTTCGTTCGCTATGATCGCATATAATAGGAGTGATGCTATCTATCCCAATTTCGGTAGCTTTTTCTAAAAACCATTCGTATCGGTCGTTTATTTTTGTTGGAGCAACAGCTAGATGCAAATTATAGTCTCGTTTTGGTTGCTGTTTTTGAGAAATAATTTTCGCCGTACATTTATTAATGTTCGGCATAGAAATTTCAGCAATAAATAACCACCCTTTACCATTTGTAATATACAAGGTGTCCCCAATATTTTTGCGCAGGACTTTTACAATGTGTTTACTTTCTTCTCTTTCAAAAGTAAACTGAGTCGTGTTCTCTGATATGTCTGGATTAAAGAAGAGTTGCATAAAGGTAAGATATAAGGATTTAAGATTTTTGGTTAATGCTTTTTTATTTATTAATACTAAACACTAAATCTTTAAACGTGCCGAAGCTACAACATCTTGTTTAGCAAAATCCCTTTCTAAAAATTTTAAATAACCAACAATAGCAATCATAGCAGCATTATCGGTTGTAAATTCAAATTTGGGAATGTATGTTTTCCATTCAAATTTTTGTTCACCATCTTTTAAAGCTTGTCGTATTCCAGAATTGGCCGAAACACCACCACCGATAGCAATATGTTGTATTCCTGTTCGTTGTGTTGCCAGTTTTAATTTGTCAATTAAAATACCAATAATGGTATATTGAATTGAGGCGCAAATATCATTTAGGTTTTCATCAATAAAATTTGGATTTGCTTTAACTTCGCGTTGAATAAAATAAAGTACAGCAGTTTTGAAACCAGAAAAGCTAAAGTTTAAACCATTTACTCTAGGCTTTGTAAATTGAAAAGCGTTAGGGTTTCCTAATGTTGCACGTTTATCAATTTCTGGTCCAGCTGGGTAGCCTAATCCTAAAATTTTTCCGCTTTTATCAAAAGCTTCACCTACAGCATCATCAATGGTTTCACCAATAACAGTCATGTCAAAATAGTTATCTACTCTAACGATTTGCGTATGCCCGCCAGAAAGCGTCATAGCCAAAAACGGAAAAGGCGGTTTTTTAAACCCATCTTCTTCAATAAAATGAGCTAAAATATGCCCTTGCATATGATTCACATCAATTAAAGGAATTTTTAAACCATAGGCCAAAGATTTTGCAAATGATGTTCCAACCAGTAAACTTCCCATTAACCCAGGACCTCTTGTAAAGGCTATAGCATTTAATTGTTCTTTACGAATACCAGCTTTTTCTATAGCTTGATGTACCACAGGAACAATGTTTTGTTGATGTGCTCTTGAGGCTAATTCAGGTACAACACCACCATATTCTTCATGTATTTTTTGGGTGGCTACAACATTGCTTAAAATACGGCCGTTATGAATTACAGAAGCTGCTGTATCATCACAAGAAGACTCAATTCCAAGGATGTAAATATTTTGTGAAGACATTAATAAATTTTAGGCACAATAATTGTTAATTTTGAAAAAGAATAGACATCTCAATCATTATTTTTATTCGTAATTACAAAAGTAGTTTATTCTTAATAAAGTTATAACTTTAAGGGCATCAAAAAATTCCTAAAAATACTATCAAAAGTAGCAGGTATTCTGTTATTGTTATTCATCATTTTGGTGTTAGTGTTGTCCATTCCCGCTGTTCAGACCGGAATAGGCAAGCGCCTCACAAAAATGTTGAATGATGACTTCAAAACCAACATTAATATTGATCGAGTTAGTTTAAAGTTTAATAGCGATGTAGAAATTAAAAATATTTACATTGAAGATTACAAAAAAGATACGCTTATTAGCATTAAAGAACTTAATACATCTATTTTAAGTTTTAAAAACTTGTACCATGGTAATCTAGAGTTTGGAGATATTGATATTGAAAAACTCATTTTTAATATCAAAACTTATGAAGGTTCTACTGAAACAAATCTTGATGTTTTTGTAAATAGGTTTGAAGATGATAATCCAAGAACAGGAGAAAGTACTTTTTTATTGTCGTCAAGTGATGTTTCTATTTATAATGGGGTTTTTACGCTGTCTGATGAAAACCGGGAAACAACAAAAGTGCTTCATTTTGACGACTTAAATATTAATGCTACCAATTTTCTTATAAATGGGAGTAATGTTAGTGCAAGAATAAATACGCTTTCGTTCAAAGATAGTAGGGGTTTGATTATGAAAAACATGATGACCGACTTTGCCTATACACTGCAAGATATGACATTTGCTAATCTGCAAATAAAAACTCCTGGTTCTGTTCTAAAAGGTGACTTGAAATTTTCTTATAACAGGGAAGATTTACAATACTTTGTTGATAAGGTACAAGTAGCTGCGAGTTTTAAAGATTCAAATGTTTTATTAGATGAGCTTAATACTTTTTACAATGAATTTGGTGTTAATCAATATGCGAAATTTAGTGCGGATTTATCAGGTACTTTAAACGATTTACAAGCGAATAATTTGAGGTTAAATACAAATTATAATACAAGAGTTTACGGAAATATTAATTTTAAAAACTTATTTAATAAAGAAGCTGATAATTTTTATATGAATGGAAATTTTAGCAATTTGTCTTCAACATATAAAGATTTAAAAGCATTATTACCAAATGTTCTGGGAGAAGCAATACCCACATCTTTTGACCGATTGGGTTATTTTACCATAGTTGGAAACTCTCAAGTTACATCTTCAAAAGTTATAGCAGAAATTGAAATTGATACCGAGTTAGGTTTTGTTGATTCAAATTTAGAAATCACAAAAATTAATGATATTGATAATGCTGATTATAAAGGGAAACTAATTTTTGAGCAATTTGACTTTGGTATATTTCTAAACGATCCTAAAGTAGGTAAGGCATCTCTAGACTTTGATGTTAATGGGAAAGGGTTTACTGCTGAAAACATAGATACCCAGATAAAGGGAGAGGTTTTTGAATTGGTTTATAATGACTACAATTATAATCATGTGAAAGTATCTGGTAATGTTAAGAATAAAATTTTTGACGGAAACTTAAATGTGAATGATAAAAACCTTCAACTAAATTTTACTGGTTTAGTAGATTTTTCAGAAACTGTAAGAAAGTATGATTTTGAGGCTGTAGTTGATTATGCTAACCTGAACACCCTTAATTTTATAAAGAAAGATAGTATATCTATTTTTAAAAGTAAGGTTAAGATGAACATGAATAGCAGTAGTCTTGATGATGCTTTTGGTAAAATTGCATTTAGCAATACCATGTATAAAAATGAGAATGACACTTATTATTTTAAGAAATTTGATGTGTCTTCAAGGTTTGAAAAAGATATTCGTTTTGTTGAGGTTAATTCACCAGATATTATAGAAGGTGATTTAAGAGGACGTTTCTTTCTGAAGGATTTAAAAAAATTGTTTGAAAATTCTATTGGACACATATATACCAATTATATTTCTCATGAAGTTGATACCAATCAGAGTATAGATTTTAACTTTAGAATTTATAATAAAATCGTTGAAGTTATTTATCCTGAGGTTGAACTTGGTAAACACACCTTCATTAGAGGACGGGTTGAGAGTGATGAAAAGAATTTTAGACTAACTTTTAAATCGCCAAAAATCAAATTCTTGGATAATTTCGCGAATAATATTGAGTTACAGGTTGATAATAGCAATCCTTTATTCAATACTTATGTAGAAATTGATAGTTTAAATACTAAATACTATGATGTTTCAAAGTTTAATTTAATAAACGTTACCGTAAATGACACTTTATTTATGCGTTCTGAGTTTAATGGCGGAAAACGTAATAATGATGTCTATAATTTAAGTTTTTACCATACTATAAATGAGGAAAATGAATCGGTTGTTGGCTTCAAAAAATCTGATGTTACCATAAAAAATAACAAGTGGCAGATCAATGAAAACCAAGATAAATTTCACAAAATATCCTTTGATAAAAAGCTTACAAAGTTTAAAGTTGATAAGTTTAGGGTTAATCACAACAATGAAGAAATTAAACTGTCCGGCTTTATTAAGGATTCCACACAAAAAGATATTAAGCTAAATTTTACAAACGTTGATTTGGCTAAAATAACACCAGATATAGATAGTTTATCCCTCGCAGGAAATGTTAATGGTAAATTGGATGTATTACAAAAAAACGGTAGCTATCTCCCAAATTCAACTATTGTAATTGACGACTTTAAGGTTAATGATTTTTTATTAGGCTCCTTTGATGCTACAGTAACTGGCAATGAATCACTAACTAATTATAGTATAGATGCAATTATTAAGAATGATATAACACGGTCATTTGCTGCAAAAGGAAATATTTTTGTTTCAGGAAGGCGATCAACAGTTGATGTAACACTTGATTTTAACGCGTTTAATTTGGTTCCTTTAAATCCCCTATTGGATGGTGTTTTGTCAGATATTCGAGGTGAAGCTAATGGTAATGTAAAAGTAGTTGGAGACCTTATAAAGCCAGATATAAATGGTAATTTAATCATTAAGAACGGAGGTTTAGGAATTCCTTATCTTAATGTAGATTATGATTTTAATACCAATGCTTCAGTTAGCTTAAAAGACCAGAGTTTTATTTTTAATAATATAAGGTTAACAGATTCGAAATATAATTCTGAAGGCTTATTAAATGGTTCTCTGAGTCATGTCAATTTTTCAAATTGGAGCTTAGGTTTAAATATTACAACACCTCGTTTACTAGTTTTAGATACTGAAGAATCTGAAGAATCACTCTATTATGGAACTGGGTTTATAGGAGGAAGAGCAAGTATATATGGACCTACAGAGCAATTGGTTATAAGTGTTGTTGGAGAAACCAAAAGAGGAACAGTATTTAAAATTCCTTTGAGTGATGCAGTGTCATTTGGGGATAATACATATATACATTTTGTAACCAAAGAAGAAAAAGAAGCTAGAAAAAAAGGAGAAGAAGTAGAATTTAATGAAATAAAAGGACTGGAACTTACTTTTGATGTAGATGTAACTGAAGATGCAGAAGTAGAATTAATTATTGACAAAGAAACAGGACACGCTTTAAAGGGTAGAGGTATTGGAGGTTTGTTAGTTGAAATAAACACAAATAATAAGTTTAATATGTGGGGCGATTTTGCGGTGTTTGAAGGGGTTTATAACTTCGCTTTTGGTGGGCTAGTTCAAAAAGAGTTTATAGTACAACCAGGAGGAACTATTGCTTGGGAAGGTGAACCATCAAAGCCTAAAATAGATATGCTGGCTACCTACAAAACACAAACAAATCCTTCACCCTTACTTGATAATCCTATAAATAGAAGTATTCCCGTAGAGCTTAATATTAGTTTGAATGGCGATTTAGAACAACTTGATCCTAATTTTAGTTTTGAGTTCCCTAATGTGAATTCTACTATAAAGTCTGAGCTTAATTATCGTTTAGAATCCCAAGATGAGCGAGATACTCAAGCACTATTTTTAGTGTCAACAGGATCTTTTTCAAGTGGTTTTAATGATTTAAATGCTTCTGGTACTATTGCTGAACGTCTTAATGGTATTATTAATAGCATATTTACTTCTGATGATAGTAAAGTTAATGTAGGTTTAAATTATGAAGCTGGACAAAATAGACCGGATTATCAAACTGATGATCGGTTTGGTGTAACATTACAAACTCAAATTAGCGACCGTGTATTAATAAATGGTAAAGTAGGGGTTCCAGTAGGTGGAGCAACAGAAACTGTAATTGCGGGTGATGTTGAAATTGATTTTCTTTTAAATGAAGAAGGAACACTTACTGCTAAAGTATTTAATAGGGAAAATAGTATTAGAAATTTTGGTGAAGCCATAGGTTATACTCAAGGTGTTGGTCTTTCGTATAATGTAGATTTTGATACGTTTAAAGAACTTATTAAAAAGCTATTTAAATCAAATAAAAACCAAAAATCTACAGAACAATCTTTACAAAAAGAAGCCAAAAAATCTATTCCAGAATATATTTCATTCAAGTCTTCTTCAAAAAAATAGCAGCTTTTTCGCTCTGTTTTTCAAATCGTTAACTTTTTTTATCAACTAAAACGTTATAGTTTTAAGAGTGATAGTAATTTACTGTAAATGCCATAGATATATGGGTTTTGTTTAGTAGTTTTACCTTGTTAAATTTAAAAATTAATGTCGAAGGCAATAAAAAAAATAGCGGTTTTAACCTCTGGAGGGGATTCTCCTGGAATGAATGCAGCCATTCGTTCTGTAGTTAGAACATGTGCTTATCATAATATAGAATGTGTTGGTGTATACCGCGGATATGAAGGATTGATAGAAGGCGATTTCAAACAAATGGATGCCCGAAGTGTAAGAGGAATTATAAATAAAGGAGGTACAATTTTAAAATCAGCACGATCTAAAGAATTTAGAACTAAAGAAGGAAGGCAAAAAGCTTTTGAGAAATTAGCTCAGAATGACATTGAAGGTTTAGTGGTTGTAGGAGGAGATGGATCGTTTACTGGAGCTATGATATTTAATGAGGAGTTCGGTTTTCCAGTTATGGGAATTCCAGGTACCATAGATAACGATATAGTTGGTACATCTCATACACTTGGATTTGATACCGCTTTGAATACCGTAGTTGATGCTATTGATAAAATTCGTGACACAGCAAGTTCGCATAACAGGTTATTTTTTATTGAAGTTATGGGTCGTGATGTAGGACATATAGCACTAAATGTTGGTATAGCCGGTGGAGCTGAAGAAATCTTAATACCAGAAGAAGATTTAGGGTTAGATAGATTGGTAGAATCTTTAAATAAAAGTAGAAGTTCAGGAAAAACATCGAGTATTGTTATAGTAGCTGAAGGCGATAAAATAGGTAAAAATATTTTTGAACTTAAAGACTATGTAGATGAAAACATGGAAAATTATGATGTAAGAGTATCAGTACTCGGTCATATGCAACGTGGAGGAAGCCCTTCGTGCTTTGATCGTGTATTAGCAAGCAGAATGGGAGTGAAGGCTGTAGAGTCTATGTTGGAAGGAAAAACAAACTTTATGGTAGGGTTGATGAATGGTAATATGGAATTAACACCATTAGAAATGGCTATAAAAGGAAAAACAAAAATAAATTTAGAATTATTGCGTGTCTCAGATATCATGAGCATTTAACATTTATAAACAAGAATATGTCAAAATTAAAATTAGGAATTAACGGATTTGGTAGAATAGGTAGAATTGCTTTCAGAGTAGCAGCTTCAAGACCAAATGATATTGAAGTAGTAGGAATAAACGATTTATTAGATGTAGATCATTTAGCTTATTTATTAAAGTATGATTCTGTTCATGGGCAGTTTGATGGAACTATTTCAACGAACAACGGCAACTTAGTTGTTAACGGAAACGAAATAAGAATTACAGCAGAGCGTAACCCTGAAGATTTAAAATGGGATGCAGTCGGAGCTGAAGTTGTTTTAGATTGTACCGGTATATTTACTAATTTAGAAGGAGCCCAAAAACATATTACTGCTGGAGCTAAGAAGGTTGCTATTTCTGCACCATCGGCTGATGCACCAATGTTTGTAATGGGAGTAAACCATAAAGACATTACTGCTGCTGATACTATTGTATCTAACGCATCTTGTACTACAAACTGTTTAGCGCCTCTTGCTAAAGTAATTAATGATAAATTTGGGATTGCAGAAGGTTTAATGACTACAGTTCATGCTGCTACGGCAACACAATTTACAGTTGATGGACCATCTAGAAAAGATTACAGATTAGGTCGTGCTTCTTTAAATAACATTGTACCAGCATCAACTGGGGCTGCAAAAGCAGTAGGGAAAGTTATTCCTGAATTAAATGGAAAATTAACAGGTATGGCATTTAGAGTACCAACTGTCGATGTATCTGTTGTCGATTTAACTTGTCGTTTAGAAAAAAGCGCATCTTGGGATGAAGTTAAAGCTGCATTGAAGGATGCTTCTGAAAATGAATTAAAAGGTGTTTTAGGATATACTGATGAAGGTGTAGTATCACAGGATTTTGTATCTGAGCCAAGAACAAGTGTATTCGACGCCAATGCTAGTATGGCATTAAATGACAACTTTGTGAAATTAGTATCTTGGTATGATAATGAGTTTGGTTATTCAACTAAACTAGTTGATTTAGCACAACATATCGCGTCAGTATAATATTTAATTAATAATAATAACTCCGCAGAGTTATTGTGTAAATAGCACAGTAGTCTGTGGAGTTTTTTTTTCTTTAAAACTTATGATTTTAATTGTAGATAGTGGTTCTACTAAGTCTGATTGGATTGCGGTAGATAGTAACGGAAATAAATTATTGGAAAAGATTCGTACTAAAGGTCTAAATCCTGCAATTCTGGCTGAAAAAAAGCTGGCTAAAAGAATTTTAAAGAGTCAAGAATTAAGGAGCAACAGAGAGAAGGTTACCCATGTCTTTTTTTATGGTGCTGGATGCGGAACAGAAAATGCTAAAGAACTTTTAGAAACTGTTTTGAAAGATATATTTATTAATGCACTTATAGAAGTTAATGAAGATACTTTAGCTGCAGTATACTCCACTATTAATCATCCTAAAGAAGCCGCAGTAGTGTGTATTTTAGGTACAGGCTCTAATTGTAGTTATTATGATGGAGAGCAATTACACCAGCGCGTTAAATCTCTAGGCTATATACTTATGGACGATGCTTCAGGTAATTATTATGGTAAGCAGTTAATTAGAGATTATTATTTTAACCATATGCCCGAAAATGTAAGATTGGCTTTTGGTAGTAAGTTTAATATGGATGCCGATTTTATAAAATATAATTTATATAAACAACCCAGTCCTAATGCATATTTAGCAAATTTTGCTGAGTTTATGTTTTTGCATAAAGATTCAGAATACACAATAAATCTTATTAAAAAGGGTATTAGAATATTTGTTAATAATATGATTATGCAGTTTAAAGAGGAGCTTAAAACAGTTCCTGTTCATTTTGCAGGTTCAATAGCTTATTTTGCTCAACAAGAAATTAAAGAAGTTGCAGATGAAATGGGATTTAAAGTTGGTAATTTTGAACGTAGACCAATTGATGGCTTAGTTCCTTTTCATACAAAAAGCTTGTAATTTTTAGCAATAATATGTTGTGCCAAAGCATATAGCTATATATATATCCAATAAAGAGAATAAAAATAAACTCTTAAACAGAATTACTTCCGGAGAACTTATTAAAGAGTTGTTCAATTTAAATGGTGCTGTTTTTTCTGAAATAAAGCTGAATAAGTTTATCGAAGGGGAAATACGTTACGGACATTTTGATATTCAAACCAAAACTAAAAATAGTCTTAGAAATTCCTCTGAAGGTGAACGTAAAAAGGCATTACTTAGCCATATTCTATTACAAAATCCAGATTATATAGTATTAGATAATGTTTTTGATTCTCTTGATATAAAGTCTCAATCAGAAATTAAAAACAAATTAATTCAATTGAGCAATCAATTATTGGTAGTTCAAATTACCACTAGAAAGATAGATATTTTATCATTTATTAAAGAGGTGTTTATGCTGCAAGATGGTAAGCTTCAGTTTTTAGATATTACCAAAAAAAATAAAGAACCCTCAGGACGCTTTATTAGAAACATTCCTAAAAGCTACAAACTAGAAAAGAAAAACTTTAAGTCTTTAATAAAACTAAAGAACGTTAATGTTAGTTATGGACAAAGACCAATACTAAAGAATATTTATTGGGAAATAAAGCCAAATGAATTTTGGCAACTAATTGGTCCAAATGGTTCTGGAAAGAGCACTATTTTAACACTCATTTCTGGAGACAATCCAAAAGGGTTTTTACAAGATATGACCTTATTTGGGATGAAAAAGGGGAGCGGGGAAACTGTTTGGGATATTAAAAGGCATATTGGATTCTTTTCTTCCGAAATGCTAATTGGTTTCAAACGTTCAGATACTATCGAAAATATGATTATTTCAGGTTTTTTAGATTCAATTGGACTTTATAACTACCCTACCGATATTCAAATTGATATTGCACAAAAATGGTTGCATGTATTAAATATGTTCCAACTCAAAGATGAGTATTTTAATTCGTTATCAAACGGACATAAAAGGTTGGTTTTAATTGCTAGGGCCATGGTAAAACATCCACCATTATTAATATTAGACGAACCGACTAATGGACTTGATGATAATGATTCAGAGATATTAGCAAAATTAATTAATAAGATTTCAGAAGAAACTAATACTGCTATTATTTATGTGTCGCATAGAAAAGAGGCTCATATAAATCCCAATTATGTTTATGAGTTAGTCCCTTATAAAACGGGTTCAACAGGAAAAATAATTAAAGACAATTAATGCTTAATTGCTTTTTTGGTTATACACTTTATTCTCTTGTTCCGCAACCCTTATAAACGTAGTACGTTTTGTCAATTCTTTTAATCTAGCGGCACCAACATAAGTGCAAGTGCTTCTTAATCCTCCTAAAATATCTTGCAAAGTATTTACAACCTTACCACGGTAAGGTACTTCGACTGTTTTTCCTTCGCTAGCTCTATATTCTGCAACACCTCCAACATGTTTTTCCATGGCAGTTGATGAACTCATTCCATAAAAGCATTTATAAGATTTACCGTATTTATTAATCATTTCTCCTTCACTTTCATCATGTCCAGCTAACATTCCGCCCAACATTACAAAATCGGCTCCAGCGCCAAAAGCTTTGGCAATGTCTCCCGGAGAAGAACACCCTCCATCACTTATAATTTGGCCACCTAAACCATGAGCTGCATCTGCACATTCAATGATAGCAGATAGTTGGGGATATCCAACACCTGTTTTTACGCGTGTCGTACAAACCGACCCTGGTCCAATGCCAACTTTAATGATATCTGCGCCAGAAAGTAATAACTCCTCAACCATTTCACCGGTAACGACATTACCCGCAATAATTACTTTTTCCGGATATTGTTCTCTGGTAAGTTTTACAAATTCAGCAAAATACTCTGAATACCCATTAGCAACATCAATACAAATAAATTTTAATTTTGGATTTAATTTAATTATTTCTGAAAGCTTTTTCGCATCATGCTCGCTAATACCAATACTTACAGCAATATAATCTTCAATACCTTTTGCAGCACTTTTCAAAAATTCACTCCATTCAGCAATTGAATAATGCTTGTGTATGGCAGTAAAGAGTTTGTTCTTAGACAATACTTTTGCCATTTCAAAAGTACCAACGGTATCCATATTTGCTGCCATAATAGGAATGCCTTCCCATTTTAATGGACTATGTAAAAATTTAAAATCGCGATCTAAGTTGACTTCTGATCTGCTTTTTAAGGTAGAACGTTTTGGGCGTATCATAACGTCCTTAAACCCTAATTTTATATCGTATTCAATACGCATTTTTAAGATATGTATTAGTTCTTATTAAAATTTTAAATACAAATAAATTCATAATAAATATAAGACTTATTACGCATAATACTTTTGTTAATTAGTATAATTATAGATATGTTTGTTAAAAAGCAACATTTAATGAAGATTGTCCCTAAATCTATTAGACAGATGAAAATGAAGAAGAAATTATCCTTTTTCATTTTCATATCTATAGCTGCTATATTACTTATTGGGTACTTTTTTCTAGAAAAAAAAATATACGCGCAAAGTGCTGCTATTTTCTTATTCATACTTGCTATTATTCAAGTTTTAGCGTTACAATTCTTTTTAAAAAATCAATTAAAAAATGAGGTTATAAAAACCAATTTACAACTTAGAATAGATGGGTTGAAGGAGAGTTTAGAAATTGCTGAAGATTTGGCAAATCATAATTCTATTTATCTGGAGAATATGAGCTATGAAGTGCGTACGCCACTAAACACTGTTTTAGGGATGTTGAATATGCTTAAACAGACAGAATTAAATAGTGACCAAACAGTACAGGTTGAAATAGCTGAATACTCTTCGAAACACTTATTACAGTTGGTTAATATGGTAACTGATAATGCTAAAGTTAATGAAGAGAAGTTAGAATTAAATTTAAAAACATTTGATTTAAAATTCAATTTATCTAAGCTTTTTAAAGTCTTTGAATATCAAGCGTGGGAAAAAGGTTTAGAATTTGAGTATAAATTTATATCTGAAGATAAAGGCAAATTCTTGGTTTTAAGCGACGCATCTAGAATTCAGCAGGTATTAATTAATTTGATAAATAATGCCATAAAATTCACTAATAATGGGAAAATATCGATTATTGTAGATCAATCTGTTGGTATTGATAACGACCAAATCATCACATTTTATATCAAGGATACTGGAATTGGAATGAAACCAGAAGACGCCAAGCGTGTTTTTGAGAATCCTAAAGGAGTTTATAATGGGTCAATCAAGAAAGATTATAGAGGTGGAGGTATGGGGCTTTCAATTTCTCATGGTTTGGTAGAACTTATGGGTGGCGAGCTTAAATTAGAAAGCAAAGAAAATGAAGGCTCTACATTCTATTTTAGTTTACAGTTAAAAAAGACATTAAATATTAAACCTGTTGAAGAAGTTCAGCAACCCATTTTATCTGATAAGTTTAGTGTTTTAGTTGCTGAAGATAATAGGATGAATCAAAAAGTAATAAAGTTTCTTTTAGAGCGACAAGGTGCGGATTGCACGTTTGTAAAAAATGGATTAGAAGCCGTGGAACTTTATAAAATATTAGATTTTGATATGATTTTTATGGATATATACATGCCGGATATGGATGGATATGAAGCCACAAAATATATTAAGGAAACTGATAAATATTCGACTAATAAAACACCTATTATTGCGGTTTCAGCTAGTGCTTTTGAGAAGGATATTGAAAAAGCGAAACATGCTGGTATTGATGATTTCTTGGCAAAACCAATTGATGTTGAAAAATTAAAAAAGTTATTAATAAAATTTGCTAAAAGGAATACTTCTGCTTAACACTATTTTACAGCAATCACACTTATTTCTACATTAACATTTTTTGGTAATCTTGCTACTTGTACGGTTTCTCTTGCTGGTGCGTTAGCTTCATCAAAATAATGACCATAAACTTCATTTATTAATCCAAAATCATCCATATTACTAATAAAAATAGATGATTTGATAACATGTTCAAAGGTCATACTTGCGGCTTCCAAAACGGCCTTTAGGTTTTGCATCACTTGTTTTGTTTCTGTTTTTATATCCTCCAAAACTAACATATTCGTTTCAGGGTTAATAGCAATTTGACCGGATGTGTATAACGTGTTTCCAGTTAATACAGCCTGACTGTATGGGCCAATAGGAGACGGAGCATTTTTGGTAGTGATTATTGTTTTCATAAGAAAGTATTTATTTTTCATTTCCGCGAAATCGTAAGATTCTTGAATTCATTATTATTAAATATTAAATAATGAATAAAGCGAAAACCTTTAATTTTAATTTATACAATAAGAATCGCTACGTTTTTGTTCAATTTTTAGAATTGAACATCTGGCTGTCTGCGTTTCTCATATTTAAGATCTTGTAAAATACTAGATTTTATACCAATAAAGAAATTCCAAGAACTTCTATCGCTAAATGGTACCCAAGAAAAATTCATCCGCCAACTTAATAAATCGCGTTCAAAACGCAATTGTGTATATGTAAACCCTGCGTTTTTTAAATCGTATCCTGAAGAGGCTCCGATAGACCATTTGGGTGATAGTTCCACATCGCCAGAAAACATAAGAGAATGCGAAGAAATTTCATTTTGGCGCCTACTGTTCGAGTAGTTTACCGCATAAGCAAGCCTTAAATTCCAGGGTATTTTGTAGTTATAAAGGTCACTTGGAGATTCGCTTTCAGTATCTTCTTTTTTACTCAATTGTTGATTTGCAAAATCCTCAGAAACACCAAACAAATCATCTGCTCGACCACCACTACGCACATTTTCTGTAATACCTTTATCTTTTTTATTACTTTTATCATCCGCTTTTTTACTAGCCAAGGTCCAACTGGCATTTAAGCTAGCGCTCGATAATCTAAAGAGACTTCCTCCGTTATCTACATTAAATTTATCTATTCTTCTATTGTTATTATCTAATGCATAAGGGTCTAGAGTGGCATTAAAATTAACACTCATTTTATTTTTAAATAATTGTGTACCTCCACTCATTCTTACTGGGCTCCATTTTAAAGAATCTCCAGCAAAATTATAAGATGTAGAAAAGTTTAAATTGTTTAATAAAATAATTTTTTTTGGTTCTGTGGCAGTACTATCTCTATCTCTTATTTTTGCTTCAAGGTTATTGGAAACAGAAATACCCATGGAGCTAGAAAAGTTTTTATTGGGAGCACCAAAAATACCACCTTCAAATCGGCTGTATTCTATAAGATCTCTTGAAGTAGTACCATCTGCATCGACAATTTCATCGCCTTCATAAGTATCATAATATTTATCAAAAGCTGGATTAATATTGTAACTAATCGATGGTCTGATTATATGGCGTATGGCCTTAATTTTTTTATCTTCCCCTTCTTTTTCAAAATTAAACATACCGTAAATAGTACTACCTATACTCGTACTAAAATTATATGTTCTAAAGGCATCAAAACCTTTTATATCTGTTGTAATTGTTTCATTTGATGTAGTATCAAATCTTTTGTCTATAGTTTTAAAAGTCCAGACTTCATTAAAACTAGTGCTAGCACTAGCACTAAAATATTTAAATAACTTAAAGTTTGTTGTTAAAGGTATAGAATGTTGAAAGCCTGCCTTTGCATCATCAAACATTTCTTTTTTGAAGAATAGTGAATCGGTAGTTTGTATTCTGTTTTCAGCCCTAAGGTTATATTGAAAATTAACATTTTGGATGACCCCTTTTTTAGAACCTGTTTTAGACCCAAAAGGATACATTCGGCTTACACTTCCTTGAAATGTAGGAAGCGTCATGTTTATAGTTTCAGTATTCGTATTTTGAGAATGGGTTGCAGTAAGGCTAAAATTAACTTGAGGTTCACCTTGAAACGACTTTGAATAAGAAACGGAAGACGCTAATGTGTTATTTAAAAATGATCCTGAATTCACTTGATTAACAGATTGTCTAAAATAAGTACTACTACCTAAGTTTACCGAGGCAGAAAAACGAGAGCTTGGATTTGCTTTTGAATCTTGGCTATGCGACCACCTAAAGTTATATATGGTGTTTTTTGCATAATCAGGAAAACCAAGTTCGCTGGTAATTAAATTTTCATATCTAAAACCAATATTACCTCTAAATCTATAGCGCTTTGAGTAAGTGGTTTCTGTACGAATACCGTAACTTCCATTTGTGTAATAATCGCCTAGTACTGCTAAATCTAAATAATCGCTAATGGCGAAATAATACCCTCCATTTTGTAGAAAATATCCTCGATCATTTTGTTCTCCAAAAGAAGGTATAATAATGCCAGAAGTTTGTTTTTCACTTTGAGGAAAGAAACCAAAAGGTAATCCTAAAGGCGTTGGTACATTATATATAAAAAGATTAGCCAATCCTGTTACAATTTTTTTACCAGGTACAATTTTAGCTTTTCTTAATTTTATATAATATTCTGGGTCATCTAGATTATTCGCTGTGGTATATTTTGCATCTTTTACGAAGTAAACAGAATCGTTCTCTTTTTTTGTAGTTTCTGATATTACAGTCCCTTCTCCTTGCTCTGTTTTTGAATTGTAGATAAGCGCTTTTTGTGATTCTGTATTAAAAATAATAGAGTCGGGTTCAACTACATTACCAGCTTGGGTAAAAACAGGTTTTTGAGTATAGCCGTTCACAGTATCAGTAATACCTATAGCATAAACGGTGTTTTTATTATAGTCTATAGTTATACTTCCCGCAGTAATATTCATATCGCCATAGTCAATTTTGGCTTCATTATATAAATACAGTTTTTGATTTTTTTGACTAAACCTGGTATAATCTTTAGCGTGATATTTAACAATGGTTTCTAAAAGCTCTTTTTTAGGCTTAATAGAATCCTTGATAATCGTATCTTGAATTTTTTCGGAAGGTGCAGTAACAGAAAGACTATCTGTTTTTTTAATTAAGCCATCCTTTAAGCTTCTATTAATGGTTTTTCCATTCTTTGGAATATCTTGAGAGAAGCTTAACGTGTTAATAAACACTGTAAAACTTAATGCAAAAAGTATTTTAAAGTTGTTTGTACGCAACGCTTTTAAATGTATTTTTGTAGAAGTATGGCTCGGTTTTTGAAAAGTCAAAATTACATATATTTTTTTGGGATTAATTTATTATTCAAGTAAATATTTGAAATTAAAATAAACCGAGTTTTTTGGTCGTTAAAAGCCTATTAAACTTCTACTAAATTTGTATCAAAAATGATACCTTAGGTTGATTTAGTGTGCAATCGATTAAAAAAATTGTAATTACCACATGAAAACGCAAAACTTTTTACTTTTCGTATCTTTTATAACAGTATTAATATTTTCTTCATTTATTGATAATGATGAGAATGATTTAAAAGACAAGTTTGTTGTTGTTTTAGATGCTGGCCACGGAGGTAAAGATCCTGGTAACCTAGGTAATGGTTACAGAGAAAAAGATATTGCTTTAAAAACGGTATTAGCTGTTGGGAGAGAGCTTGATAAAAATCCAAATATAAAAGTGGTTTACACGCGTAAAACAGATGTGTTTATAGATTTATTTGTGAGAGGAAAAATAGCCAATAACGAAAAAGCAGATTTATTTGTTTCTATTCACTGTGATTCTCATACCTCTCAAGCTTATGGAGCTGGAACTTTTGTATTAGGGACCCACAGAAATAAAACCAATTTTGAAGTAGCCAAAAAAGAAAATTCAGTAATTTTCATGGAGGATGACTATGAAAAAAATTATGCTGGTTTCGATCCTAATTCTCCAGAATCGGTTATGAGTATTCTATTGAGTCAAGAGGAGTATCTCGATCAAAGTATACAATTAGCGAGTTTAATTCAAAAAAGTTTTTCAAGTAAATTAAATCGAAAAAACAGAAAAGTAAAGCAAGCTGGTTTTATAGTTTTACATCAAACAGTGATGCCTAGTGTTTTAATAGAGCTGGGATTTTTAACTAATAAAAAAGAAGGTGCTTACCTGAATTCTAAAAAAGGGCAGCAGCAAATGTCAACCGCTATAAAAGATGCCATTCTCGAATATAAAGCGAGTTTAGATAAAAATGTTAGTGATTATAACACCGTTGATAGTGTTAATGAGCCGGTAACTCAATTTTCAGATAATATTATATATAAAGTCCAAATTTCTGCAAGCTCAAAAGCTCTAGAAACAAAATCTTATAACTTTAAAGGCCTCAACTCTATTTCAAGATTAAAAGACGGGAGTTTATATAAGTATTTCTATGGTAGTACTTCTAATTACGAGGAAACAAAGGTGCTCGAACAAGAGGCAAGGAGTAAAGGCTACAATTCAAGTTTTATTGTAGCATTTAAGGATGGAAAAAAGATTGCTTTAATTGATGCTTTAAAATCAACAACTAATTAAAGGTTTTCTTCTAATAATTATATTAAATTTGTTTTTCTAAAGCATTCAATTTGAAAATATCAAAAGAAGTAAAAACAGGGATACTCGTATTGTCAGGTATCGTATTATTATATTATGGCCTTAATTACCTAAAGGGAAGAGATCTTTTTAATTCCTCACTTACATTTTTTACTGAATACAATAATGTAGAAGGATTGGTGCCATCTACACCTGTTACAATTAATGGGCTTAGTGTTGGTAAGGTTACTAATATTGATTTTAAGGGTGATGGTTCTGGGAAGTTATTAGTAAAACTTATAGTCGATAGTGAATTTGAATTTTCAAAAAACAGTAAAGCCGAATTATACGAAACAGGTTTAATAGGCGGAAAGGCTATAGCTATTGTTCCCGCTTTTGATGGATCAGAAAATGCTAAAGAAGATGATATTCTTCAAGGCACTATTAAAGCAGGATTAACAGATTTAGTAAATCAACGTTTAACACCATTGCAAGAAAAAATAGAAGTAATGATGGTAGGTGCAGATTCATTACTTAATAATTTAAATGATGTTTTTGATGCTAAAACAAAAGCAAATCTAAGAGCAAGTGTAGCTGGTATAAATGATGTTATTCAGAATTTTAAAAAGACCTCAAGTTCGTTAAATAACTTGATGGCAAATAATGAAGAAAAGTTAAATAATACCTTATCCAATGTTGATAAGATCTCTTCAAACTTATCAAAAACAACCCAACAACTTGCTAATGCCAATTTAGAGGAAACTATAAAAAGTCTTGAAACAACCATTCAAAATTTTAATGGCATAAGTGATAAATTAAAAAATGGAGAAGGTTCTATTGGAAAACTTCTTCATGATGATGGGTTATATAATAACATTAAGGGCGCTACAGGAGAACTTGAATCGCTCTTGAACGATATTAAATTGCATCCAAAACGATATTTTAGAATACTGTCAAAAAAAGAAATCCCTTATAGCGAAGAAAAATCTAATCAATAACCCATGGAATATTTGCCAAATATAATTTTTGCAATCATATTAGTTCTTGGTCTTGGCTTTTTTACTAAAAACGTTAAAAAGCTTCTTAGAAATATAAAACTAGGTCAAGATGTTGATGTTAGTGATAATAAATCACAACGTTGGAAAAACATGGCGATGATAGCCTTAGGGCAAAGTAAAATAGTACGTCGACCAATTTCAGGTTTCTTACATGTTATCGTTTATGTAGGTTTTGTGATAATTAATATTGAAGTCCTTGAAATTATTATTGATGGGATATTTGGTACACATAGAATTGGTTTAAAAGTTTTACCAGATTCCGTTTATGGTTTTTTAATAGGAACGTTTGAAGTTTTAGCCTGTTTGGTATTTTTAGCTGTAATTGTATTTTGGATTCGCAGAAATATTTTGAAGCTAGCGCGTTTCTGGAAAAGTGAAATGACGAGTTGGCCAAAAAATGATGCAAACTACATTCTGTATTTTGAAATGGTATTGATGACCTTATTTTTGGTTATGAATGCTACCGACTTGAATTTTCAAGCTATGAGTTCTGGAAATGTTATTAGTCAATTTTTATCACCATGGTTTTCTGTATTTTCAGAAGGCACATTGCACGTTATTGAAAGAGGTGCTTGGTGGGTGCACATTGTTGGTATATTAATCTTTCTGAATTACTTGTACTATTCAAAACACCTTCATATTTTATTGGCATTTCCAAATACTTATTATGGTAACTTAAAACCTAAAGGCCAGTTTAATAATCTTGAAGCAGTTACCAATGAGGTGAAAATGATGATGGATCCCAACATTGATCCGTTTGCTGCAACACCAGAAGGAGCTGAAGAAGAAGTTCCTGCTAAGTTTGGTGCTAGCGATGTTCAAGATTTAAATTGGGTACAATTATTAAACGCTTATACCTGTACTGAGTGTGGACGGTGCACTAGCGAATGTCCTGCGAACCAAACAGGTAAGAAGTTGTCACCTCGTAAAATCATGATGGATACTCGAGATCGTTTAGAGGAAGTTGGTAAAAATATTGATGTAAATAAAGGTGAATTCAAAGACGATGGAAAACAACTTCTAGATGATTATATCACTAAAGAAGAACTTTGGGCATGTACATCTTGCAACGCTTGTGTAGAGGCTTGTCCTGTAAGTATAGATCCGCTATCCATTATTCTAGAAATGCGTCGCTATTTGGTTATGGAACAGTCCGCTGCTCCAGTAGAATTAAACAACATGATGACCAATATAGAAAACAATGGTGCACCATGGCCATACAATCAAATGGACAGATTAAATTGGAAAAACGAATAATTAAATAATTTGGGCGTTACCCTAATAGGGTCGGGCTTTCGGCAGTCGCTTCCCGATAAAAAATAGGGAGAGCTTCAACAAATGCTTTAATCCCTAACGCAAAACAAAGAACCTTAAACAATGAGCGAATTACTAAAAGTACCAACCATGGCAGAATTCATGGCTCAAGGAAAACAACCCGAAGTATTATTCTGGGTAGGTTGTGCTGGAAGTTTTGATGATAGAGCTAAAAAAATAACCAAAGCATTTGTTAAAATTTTAAACAAAGCTAATGTTGAATTTGCAGTTTTAGGTACCGAAGAAAGCTGTACAGGCGATCCTGCAAAACGAGCAGGAAACGAGTTTTTATTTCAAATGCAAGCAGTTACAAACATAGAAGTTTTAAATGCTTACGAAGTTAAAAAGATAGTTACCGCTTGTCCGCATTGTTTTAACACCATTAAAAATGAATATCCAGAGTTAGGTGGAAACTATGAAGTGATGCATCACACACAGTTTTTGAAAACACTTCTCGATGAAGGGCGATTGACCATTGAAGGCGGTAAATATAAAGGAAAACGAATAACATTTCATGATCCGTGTTACTTAGGGCGTGCAAACAATGTTTATGAAGCACCTAGAGAATTAATTATTAAGTTAGAAGCAGAATTAATTGAAATGAAAAACTGCAAACGTAATGGGTTATGTTGTGGAGCAGGAGGCGCACAAATGTTTAAAGACGCGGAAAAGGGTGACAAAGAGGTTAATGTTGAACGTACCGAACAAGCCTTAGATGTAAAGCCAGAAATTATAGCTGCAGGCTGCCCATTTTGTAACACCATGATGACCGATGGTGTAAAAGCTAAAGAAAAAGAAAGTGATGTTACCGTTATGGATGTTGCTGAATTAATTGCTAATGCCCAAGATTTATAAATGAGGCCTCAAAATTTGAAATCTCAAATTATTTATGGAGTTTTAAGCGGTGTCATTTATGCTACGTTTATTGCTGCTGTTGATTATTTCAGGGACAAAGATTTTAGTTTTAAAAAATTCATTTTTGGGTTGATTATTTTTGCAATAGCAATGATTATAGCCACAAGAATTAATAGAAAAAATAATTAGATGCTAGTAGATTTCAGTATATTACCAGAAGAATCTCGTGTTTGGATTTACCAAGCTAATCGTTCGTTTTCAGAAGACGAACTTCAGGAGATTCAATCTAAACTAGATATTTTTATTGAGAATTGGACTGCTCATGGCAGTGATTTACAAGCAGGTTACACTACAAAATATAAGCGTTTTATAGTTTTAGGTTTGAATCAAAACTTAAATTCTGCTACAGGTTGCAGTATAGATGCATCAGTTCATTTTATTCAACAATTAGAGAAAGACTATAAAGTTGATTTAATGGACAAAATGAATGTGTCATACAAGCAAGGTGATTATGTAGCATACAAGACACTTACCGATTTTAGAAAAATGGCAAAAGATAAAGCGGTATCGAAGAACACCATTGTTTTTAATAATCTAATAAATAATATTGCCGAGTTTAATGAAAACTGGGAAGTTCCTGCAAGTGAAAGCTGGCACAGTCGTTTTTTAAAGTAGAAACTGTTTATTAACTACTTTATAAATCTATCTTAAAGTCTTTTCATCTTCTTTATAAAAGTATTATTTTGGCATTATTATTAGTGTTAAGCTCATATTGGCTTTTTGTTTTTAGGAAATATAAAAAGTAAAAATGAGTTTTAAATATTATTACTGGTAATTCCCCTTAATAAATCGTTTATGCGTCAAATCTATATTATACTAATTACTTTTTTATTTGCATTACCAGTAGTTAGTCAAACCACAAATAACCCTTTATTAACGGGTGATTATGAAGCTCAAAAAAAATGGGTAGATAGTCTTTATTCATCCATGACTTTAGCTGAAAAAGTAGGGCAGTTGTACATGGTACAAGTTATGTCTAATCAGGATGAAGCGACTAAAAACAAAGTTGTTGAAATTATTAAAGACCATCACATTGGTGGAATTATATATTCTAATGGTGGACCTTTAAGGCAAGCGAGATTGAATAACGAATTACAATCATTTTCAAAAACACCAATGCTTATAGGAATGGATGCTGAATGGGGCTTAAGTATGCGTTTAGATTCTACATATGCGTTTCCATGGAATATGACACTTGGTGCTATTAAAGATAATAAGTTAGTTGAACAAACAGGAAGGCAAATAGGGGAGCACTGTAAGCGATTAGGTGTTCATTTTAATTTTGCTCCAGTTGTAGATATAAATACAAATCCAAAAAATCCAATAATTGGGAATAGGTCTTTTGGGGAAGACAGAGATAATGTTACCGAAAAAGCATCAGCGTTTATGAAGGGAATGCAAGATGCAGGTGTTTTGGCTAATGCAAAACATTTTCCTGGTCATGGCGATACGGATCAAGATTCACACAAAACGTTACCAACAATTAGCTTTAACGAAAAACGTATTGATTCAATAGAGCTTTATCCTTATAAAAAATTAATTCAAGAGGGGTTGTCAAGTGTAATGGTTGCGCATTTAAATGTGCCAAGTTTAGAAGCTCGTGATGGCTATCCTTCTTCGTTATCAAAACATATTGTTACTGATATTTTAAAAGTCAAGTTAGGCTTTAAAGGGCTCATTTTTACAGATGCATTAACCATGAAAGGTGCTGCCGATTTTAGCGAAACAGGCGCTATTGATTTAGCTGCTTTCAATGCAGGTAACGACGTTATGCTTATGTCTGTAGATGTTGGGATTGGTGTTTCTAAAATCATGGATGCATATAATAAAGGTGAGATTAGCGAATCACGTTTAGAACATTCCGTTAAAAAAATTCTTCAAGCAAAATATAAAGTAGGTTTAAATAATTATGAGCCAATCGGACTTTATAATCTGTCAAAGGATTTAAACAGACTGAAAGATGATATTTTATATGAGGAATTGCTTGAGAATGCAATAACTATAGTGAAAAATGAAAAAGACTTATTACCGCTTAGACGGTTAGAAACTAAAAGTATTGCTTACGTAAAATTAGGTGATGACTCAGGTTCTGCTTTTTTCAATGAATTAAAAAAGTATGCTAAAGTACATGAGATTGAGTCAGACAATCTTTATTCTCTTATAGCTAAACTTAAACCTTATAATACCGTTATAATTGGTTTTCATCGCTCTAATGATAACCCTTGGGAGAGTTATAAATTCAGTAATAAAGAATTAGTTTGGTTGCATGAAATATCACAAACACATACTGTTATTATTGATGCTTTTGTAAAACCTTATGCGTTGTCTAGATTAAAAACTTTAGAAAATATTGAAAGTATTGTTGTTAGCTATCAAAACAGTGAGATTGCTCAACAAAAATCCGCGCAACTAATTTTTGGCGCTATTCCATCAAAAGGAAACTTACCAGTTTCCATAGGAAATTATTTTAAAGTTGGTGATGGTATTTATAACAATGAACTTAAACGTTTAGGCTATACCATTCCAGAACGTGTTGGGATGAGTTCTGAGAAGTTAAAGCGCATTGATTCCGTAGCCAAGGTTGCTGTAGGTTCTATGATGACTCCAGGAATTCAATTGTTAGTAGCTAGAAAAGGGAAAGTCATTTATAATAAGAGTTTTGGTAAACACACATACAAAGGGAAAGAAAAAGTGGCTTTTGATGATATTTATGATGTCGCTTCACTAACTAAAATTTTATCAACGTTGCCATTATTAATGGAACTTGAAGAACAAGGTATAGTATCTTTAAACACCAAATTACCTGCAATATTACCAGAATACAAGGATTCTAATAAAGCACATGTTACCTTAAAAAGTATGTTGTCTCACTATGCGCGTTTAAGACCTTGGGAACCTTTTTATTACCATACTTTAGACACCATAACAAAAAGGCCAAATAGAAAATATTACAGATATAAACGTAGTAATAAATTTAATGTTGAAGTATCTAAAAACTTATTCTTAAGAACTGATTATCAAGATTCTTTGCCGGAAATTATAAAGAATTCTGAGTTGCTTGAGCGTCAAAGATACCGCTACAGCGATTTTCCTTATTATATTTTAAAGAAATTTATTGAGCAACATTACGACAGAACCCTAGATGAGTTGGCACAGTCCCATTTTTATGAATCTCTAGGAGCAAATTATACGTTGTACAACCCGTATTATAAAATTAGCAATAAAAAAATTGTACCTACAGAGATTGATGATTACTACCGATATCAAAAAGTGCACGGTTATGTGCATGATATGGGAGCAGCCATGCAAAACGGCGTTGGCGGACATGCAGGTGTATTTAGTAATGCAAACGATGTGGCAAAAATCATGCAGATGTACTTGCAGAAAGGCTATTATGGCGGAAAACGTTATTTGAAACCAGAAACTATTGATAAGTTCAATACCTGTTATTACTGTGATGATAATAACAGAAGAGGTATCGGATTTGATAAACCACAACTGGGTGATGATGGACCAACATGTGGTTGTATATCCATGACAAGTTTCGGGCATTCTGGTTTTACAGGAACCTATACATGGGCAGATCCTGATGAAGAAATTGTTTATGTGTTTTTAGCCAATAGGACGTATCCGCATGCAGGAAAAAACTTATTGCTAAAAGAAAATATTAGAACAGAAATACAGCGCTTAATTTATGAAGCGATAGAAGATTAAAAAAGATAGTAGAGAGGAGATAAAAGAAAAAGAATCATTTCCAAAACGGAATTTTATATAACAAGCCTTTTTTCTTGTGTCTATTTTCTTTACTCTGAAAATTTAGAATAAATTTTATGAAAATAGGTATTGTTTGTTATCCAACATTTGGAGGTAGTGGCGTAGTAGCAACAGAACTAGGTTTAGAATTGTCTAAACGTGGTCATGAAATACATTTTATTACATACAATCAGCCAGTGCGGTTAGAGTTAATAAGTAATAATGTGCACTACCACGAGGTAAACGTTCCAGAATATCCACTGTTTCATTATCAACCTTACGAATTAGCGTTATCTAGTAAGTTGGTAGATATGGTTAAACTGCATGAGATAGAAATATTACATGTTCATTATGCCATTCCTCATGCTTATGCAGCGTATATGGCGAAAAAAATGTTGCAAGAAGAAGGTATCTATTTACCCATTGTAACAACTTTACATGGAACTGATATTACACTTGTTGGGAGCCATCCTTTTTATAAACCAGCTGTAACGTTTAGCATTAATAAATCTGATGCAGTTACTACGGTTTCTCAAAGTTTAAAAGATGATACGTTGCGTTTATTTGACATTAAAAATGATATCAATGTCGTTCCAAACTTTATAGATTTAGAGAAATACAATCACGAATTTACAGATTGCCAACGTGCTATGATGGCAAATGATGATGAGAAAATAATCACGCACATTAGTAATTTAAGGCCTGTTAAGCGCGTTCAAGATGTTATTAGTGTATTCTATAACATCCAAAAAGAAATGCCTGCAAAATTGATGTTTATAGGCGAAGGTCCTGAAAAGGAAAAAGTAGAATTACGTTGTCAAGAATTAGGCATTTTAGACAAGGTAGTTTTCTTCGGAAGAAGTAATGAGATAGATAAAATATTATGTTTTAGTGATTTATTTTTATTACCATCTCAAACAGAAAGTTTTGGCTTAGCTGCTCTAGAAGCTATGGCATCAGGAGTACCTGTTATCTCCAGTAACACTGGAGGTTTGCCAGAAGTAAATATTCATGGTGAATCTGGGTTTTTAAGTAATGTTGGTGATATAGAAGATATGACAAAAAATGCATTATATATTTTAAGTGATGAAACGCGTTTAAAAACCTTTAAAAATAACGCACGCAAAGAAGCTTTAAAATTTGATTTACATGCTATTGTACCGCAGTATGAAGCTATTTATGAAGATACACTTGCTAAGTGTTTGGTATTATAGTTTCTTGTAAATTTCGTTTAACGTTTTGTCTTGGTTCAGTTACTGGTTTAGTGAAGATTTCATGTAGACTTTTACCAAGCAATTAATTGAGCACGGGGTTAGCCCAAGGATTTTTATTTTGTATAAGCACCTGAAGAATATGTCAATTCATAACTATGCGTGTAGATTTCAAAAACAATTCCGAATGGGTCTTCAACATAGCACATTTTGAAAGGCTTGTCTTCTGGGTAGTATTCTCTAATTGGCATTCTTTGCTTTCCTCCATAAGACAAGATTTTATCAATAAGTTCTTCAATATTTGGGTCTTGAACGCAAAAATGAAAAAGACCCGTATTGAAAGGATTAAATTCTGGAGCTTCTTTTATTCCATTTGGAAAGGAAAATAATTCAATTCCAATGCCGTCTGAAGTTGCTAAATGCGCAATTTCAAATTCAGTCCAATCGTCTCCAAAAACATCAATGCACATTTTACCAATAGCAGTTTTCTTTTCCTTTTTGACTTTAGAGGGTTCCATAATTATATACCAACCCATTACTTCTGAATAGAATTTTACTGCTTCATTTATATTTGGTACTGTTAATCCAATATGTGAAAATGATTTTGGATAATTTTTAAGATTTGTCATAAGTTATAATTTAGATTGTAAAATTAATCTATATTTGTTTTATAGGCAATAACTTACTAAAAGGTAGTATAGTTACCTAAACGAGTAAAATATTGATTATTAATACTATAAAATTATAATTTTGACTAAAGATAATAGTTGTCCTTTAAATTATACAATGAATTTAATAGGAACTAAATGGAAACCTTTAATTTTATTTCATTTATTGGAAGGCGCTTTACGCTCTGGAATATTACAAAAAAAAATTAAAGGGATTTCAAATAAAATGTTTACCCAAACAGTAAGAGACTTAGAAAAAGATGGACTTATTTATAGAAAAGTTTATCCCGTAGTACCTCCTAAAGTGGAATACAAGTTAAGTGATAGAGGAAAATCACTTGAGAAGATTTTGAGAAGTTTAGATAAATGGGGGTTGGAGGATATCAGTACTAATTAAATAGGCTCAGTTTCAAACTAGCATTAACAGATTCTGTTTAAAGTTTCAAAATACACCTTTGCAATTTTATTTCAACGGCACAACGATTCTTTCAACTTCATTAGCACCGGCTGGAATTTCTTCAAGTTCAAGGTCAGGATATGAAAGAGAATTTTACTAATTTTGAATGGTTGAAATAAAATATTGAGAGGCTAATGAATCAGTTTTATAAATGACTAAGTCAAATGATTCTCCTTTATCTGCGCCAAATCTAGTAAGAACTTGCCTTGCCCCGTTTCTGTTATAAGAGATTTTGGTTTGGTGCCATTGGGGCAATATTTCTTATTAGAAGGCTCTAATGTTTCCCCAATGGAATTCTCAATTATGAATCTTTAGCCTTTATAATATTAGCGAGCGCTAAAAGAACGAATACGGCGCCAATAATTATGATTACTATTTCTGCGGGCATTTTGTGAAATTTTAGAATTAGTACTTACGAGTTATAAAATTTTTATAACAAAGTCAGGTTTCTAATTACTTAACACAACCCACAGAGAGAGCAACTACAAAGGTTATATTTAGTTTATAAGTTTTCAATATAATTAGAATTTACTTCTATATAAGTAATGGCTATTTTTTATTTAATTTTTATATCTTTCTATTCAATAACTAATTTCTCATAAAATGAATAGAAAGTCCTTTTTAAATTTAAGTTCTAGAGCTGCTTTTTTTTTAGGTTTTTCACCTTCATTGCTTGCTTGTAAAGTAAATAAAATTGATTTAGAAAAAGCTAACGATTTACTATTGATAAATAAAGCATTAGGAACGAATGTTAACCTAAAAGCAGATCCAATTAATAAAGTTCGAGTTGGTATGCTAGGTATGGGAAATAGAGGAAGTGTGCTCATTCAAATGTTTGAGTATTTAATAAAAAATAATTTCGCCGAAATTGTTGCTATTTCTGATTTAAAGGAAGATAAATTAACCAAAAATAATGAGTACCTTAAAACTATTCAACCTTCTGGAGCCGACTTGTATTTTGGGGGAGAAGATAAATGGAAAAAAGTGGCAGAACGGGATGATATTGATTTGTTAATTATTGCAACACCTTGGAACTATCATACTGAAATGTCTGTTTATGGAATGGAAAATGGTAAACATGTTGCTTGCGAGCAACCCATGGCGATGACACTTGAAGATTGTTGGAAACTTATTGAAGTAGCAGAACGTACAAAAATGCATTGTATGTATATGGAAAATTGTTGTTTTAATGGAGAAGAGCTTTGGGTTTTGAATATGATTAAAGAAGGCGTGTTTGGGGAAATAAATCATGCTGAAGGGGCTTATATTCATGACTTGAGAAAGCACATGATGCATGAATCCTATTATGAAAATCAATGGCGAATAAAACATCATCAAACAAAAAACGGTAATTTTTATACAGGTCATGGTTTAGGGCCAGTGAGCTCCTATATGGATATTGGTCGTGGTGATAATTATGATCATTTAGTGAGTATGAGCTCTCTAGAGTCAAGTTTAAGTGATGCTGCAGAGAAGGAAAATTTTTGGGCTAAAGAATTTACTTGTGGAGATATGAACACAACTTTAATTAAAACCAAAAAAGGAAAAAGCATCATGCTGCAGTTTGACACTCATACAGGAAGACCTTATTCAAGATTAAATACCGTCACAGGAACAAAGGCGGTTCATCAAGGTTATCCTTCACGATTATATATCGGGCATAAAGATTTGCAATGGGGGCATAGTTGGCTTAAAGATGAAGACTATAAAAATTACAGAGAAAAGTATGATCATCCTTTATGGAAAAAACTACGAGAGCAAATTGATGCGAATGCTGTAGGTCATGGAGGAATGGATTTTGTAATGATTTATAGACTTATTCGTTGTTTAAATCAAGGTTTACCATTAGATATTAATTTATATGATAGCGTACTTTGGAGTGCTATAACACCTTTGTCTCAACTATCAGTAGCTAATAATAGTGCAAGCACTAAAATCCCAGATTTTACTGGCGGTACATGGAAAAATCCAAGAAATAATGAAGTGTTAAGAGATATTATTTAGCGAAATAAAGACTAGTTATCTCTTGTATTTGTTTATGATTAGAATCAACACTTTTCAATAGCTTAAATTGATTTTTTGCCCTGTCTAGATTTTGTTTAGGATGATTTACTTTGTAATAGATGTTTCCATTTAGATAGTCTGTTAAAAATCGTAATCCCATAATATATATCATAGTTTTTATAGATAGAGGCAAGTATTTAATCTCTAATTCACTTAAAACGGTTTTTGTATATATTGAATATCCTTTGCAATAGGCTTCGTAAAAATCAAGGTTAATTTCAACCAAATCAAGATTTTGTTCATCTTCTTTGGCTGTTGAACAAATGGATCGGATAGAATCTCCAAAATCGAAATGAACAATACCAGGCATTATGGTGTCAAGATCAATTACAGCTAATCCTTTTCCATTTTTATCAAATAAAATGTTTGATAATTTAGTGTCATTATGGGTCACCCGCAACGGCATTTTATTTTCTGCTTTTAATTGCGAAATAATGCACATTTCTTCCCTATAACTAAAAACAATATTTAATAATTCGTTTATAAGTTTAATATCAATTTTAGTATTTTCCAATGCAGTATCAAATTGACCTAATCGCATTGGCATACTATGAAAATCTACTATAGTTTCTTTAAAATCCGTAGTTAGAACATCAGAGGTTTGTAGCAAAAAGTCTCCATATAGTTTTCCAGCTTCAAATACCATTTCTGTGTTTTGTGCTACATCAAACGTGTGTGAATTTGGTATATAAATCATTAGGTTCCAATAACTATTATTTGGGTCTATGTAAACGATAGAATTAGAATTGGTTTCAATAAACACTACAAATTGATAGTTAAGTGATGTAGTAATAGATTTAAAGTAATCACTTAATATTTGTTTATTATTAATAACGGCAATAACATTTTTAAAAACAGTTGTATTTATTTTTTGCAATACAAACTTCTTATTGGTAGATGTACTAATTAAATAAGTATCATTGATATGTCCAGATTGTAATTCAGAAAAGGAAACACATTCAGAGTCTATTTTGAAGTTTTTAGCAATTCTATTTATAGTTTTTAAATCTACCATAGTATTTTAGGGTAACACCTTTTGTTAATCAAACTTTCCAAATGTTTAGAAACCATTTTCGCATCTTCTTTATAAGTTATTCCAAACCATTGCGAGTTGGTTTTTATAATTTTAAAGGTTTTTTTATCATTTAAAGCAGCTTCAACTACTTTAGTGATGTAGAATTCTGAATCGTCATTTTTATAATATTCCAAAAATTGATTAAATTCTCTTTCGGCTATGTCTAATATTTCCGGATTGAAACCCCAAAAATTCATTGAGACTATTGAATCATTTTGAATAGCTTTTATTGAATCTTTTTCAAGATAGCTAGTATGATTACTTCTTATCGCTATTTGCTTTCTTTCAACTATATGGCTCAAATTGTTATTTACGCTGAAAAAGCATTCGCCTCGAGAAACACTGCCGTTTTCAGATAGTGTTTTATCTAATTGATAGCCAATGAGAAAATTGTCATTTATATTATTATTATTATTACTATTAAACAAAGACTCATGCATCAGTTTAAAAGCTCCTTTACCATAAAAATCGTCTGCATTTATAATGGCGAACTTATCATTAACTTGTTCTTTCAACAATAATAATGCTTGTCCAGTTCCCCAAGGCTTTTTTCGATTAATAAATTTAAACTTTGTTGGAATGGAATCTATTTTTTGAATAACAAAACTCACCGAAATATGTTTAGGTAAAGTAGTAGCATACTTTTGCTGAAACTGATTTAATGTATTCTCGTTAACAATAATTACTATTGAATTAAATCCAGCTTGAATGGCATCATAGATTGAAAAATCTAAAATAGAATAATTCCTAGATGTCATCGAAAACAATTGTTTCAACCCTCCAAATCTGGATCCAAATCCAGCTGCCATTATTGCGAGTATTTTTTTTTGCAAAGTTTATAAATAAAAAAAGCACCTATTAATAGGTGCTTTTAAAAATACTGTTTTTTTTTTAAAATTGATAGCGAATACTAAAAGCAATATCAAATACTGTGTTATTTGTAAAATTGTTATTTCCTATTTCTGGTTTAAAATCTAATGATAATTGCAATGGAACATCAAAACTATACTCAACTCCAATATCACCAGCAACAAAAAAGCCAGTTTCATTATCAAAATTTGAATTTTTATTTCCTGAAAAGGAGGCACCACCAACACCAGCACCAACATACCAATTGAAATCACCATTTAAAGGAAATACCCATTGGTATAAACCTGTAATTTTCATTGCACTATAACTGTTGCCATTTCTCCAACCTAAGTCAGCCTCTAATCGGTTGTTATCGCCTAAAGCCCTTTGATAGGATACTTCCGCGCCTAAGCCATCGCTATCACCTAATCGCAATCCTATCGCATTTTCTGAAATTTCTTGAGCATGTGATGAAAATACAAAAGCGAATACTGTAACTGATAATAAAAATAATTTCTTCATAAATATTGTTTTTAGTTTGATGTAATTATATACGGTCTGCTATGTTAAAAAGACCATTTTTAAATATTCATTATGTTTTTGCAAAAATAACGCCAAAAATGTATTTATATTTAACTACTTAATTAGTTTTATAAAGATATTTGTTAGTAAATGGCGTTAAATCCACATTTAAAGGAATTAAGAGAAATATTAGAAGGCGAAATATATTATGATGATTTAATAAAATCTATATACGCTACTGATGCTTCGGTTTATAGAAAGCTTCCATTAGCAGTAGCGTACCCAAAAAACGCAGAAGATTTAAAGCAGCTTATTAAGTTCGCTAAAGCACATAAAACCTCATTAATTCCCAGAACTGCAGGAACTTCATTAGCAGGGCAATGTGTTGGAGATGGTATTGTAGTTGATGTCTCAAAATATTTTACAAAAATTATAGAGTTAGATGAAAAGGCACAAACTGTAACCGTTGAACCTGGTGTAGTGCGTGATACTTTAAATAATTACTTAAAACCATTTGGGTTGTTTTTCGGGCCAAATACATCAACATCAAACAGATGCATGATTGGGGGGATGGTAGGTAATAATTCTTCTGGAACTACATCTATTCAATATGGTGTAACTCGTGATAAGGTTATAGAATTACATACCATTTTAAGTGATGCTACCGAAGTTGTGTTTGGTGAATTGTCTTCGGAAGAATTTCAACAAAAAAAGACATTAGAAACTTTAGAAGGTAATATTTATAAAACCCTTTATAATGCGTTGAAACCTGAAGCTGTTCAAAAACAAATCATTGAACATTTTCCAAAACCAGAAATACATCGGAGAAATACAGGCTATGCTATAGATGAATTGATAAAATCAGACGTATTTTCGGAATCTTCTGAATCCTTTAATATGTGCAAACTTCTTTCTGGTAGTGAAGGCACATTGGCATTTACAACACAAATTACTTTAAAGCTAGATGCCTTACCGCCACGGGAATCTATAATGATAGCTGCACATTTTGATAGTATTGAAAACTGTTTAAATGCTGTTGAATTCACCATGAAACATAATTTGTACAACTGTGAAATGATGGATAAAACCATTTTAGACTGTACAAAACATAATAAAACCCAACAAGAGAACAGACAATTTATAGAAGGAGATCCTCAGGCTATATTGATGTGTGAAGTAAAAGCAAAGACTTTAAGAGAAGTAGAAATTTTAGCAAACAACCTTGTTAATGATATTGATAAATCTGGATTAAGTTATGCGTTTCCCAGGCTTACAGGAAGTGATATAGATAAAGCAAACAATTTACGTAGTGCTGGATTAGGGCTGTTAGGAAATATTATTGGAGATAAAAAAGCGGTGGCATGTATTGAAGATACAGCTGTGGCATTGGTAGATTTGGCAAATTACATTTCTGAGTTTACGCAACTCATGAAAGACTATAAACAAGATGCTATTTATTACGCGCATGCCGGAGCTGGTGAATTACATTTACGTCCTATTCTAAATTTAAAGAAAGGTGATGATGTTACGTTATTTAGAAAAATAACGACCGATGTCGCGCATTTAGTTAAGAAGTACAAGGGCTCCATGAGTGGGGAGCATGGTGATGGGATAGTACGTTCTGAGTTTATTCCATTAATGATTGGTAAGAATAACTATCAAATATTAAAACAAATAAAAACGGCTTTTGATACAGACAATATTTTTAATCCAGGAAAAATAGTTGATGCTGTTCCTATGGATAAAAAGTTGCGTTATAAAGCCGATCGGGTAGAACCTAAAATAGAAACGTTACTAGATTTTTCAAAATCACAAGGCATTTTAAGAGAAGCAGAAAAGTGCAATGGCTCTGGAGATTGTAGAAAACTACCTGAATTTGGTGGTACCATGTGCCCAAGTTACCGGGCTACAAGAAACGAAAAAGATACAACACGAGCTAGAGCAAATGCGTTGCGAGAGTTTTTAACCAATTCAGAGAAATCAAATAAGTTCGATTACAAGGAATTAAAGGATGTTTTCGATTTATGTTTGAGCTGTAAAGCCTGTTCAAGTGAGTGTCCAAGTAGTGTGGATGTGGCAAGTTTAAAAGCTGAATTTCAGTACCAATATCAAAAAGAAAACGGGGTATCTTTGCGTACCAAATTGTTTGCTTATAATAATAAGTTAAATCAGTTAGGAAGTAAACTTCCTGGACTTGCAAATTTTGTTTTTTCAAACAGATTTACATCTGCAATATTAAAAAAATCATTTGGTATTGCTAAAGAAAGAAGTTTGCCTTTTATTTCAAATAAAAGTTTAAGTAAGAGGTTTCAATTATCTGATAATAAATTAATTAAAAATAAAATTGCGAATTCCGTAATCCTGTTTAATGATGAATTTACAAATTATTTAGACACCCAAATAGGGGTTGATGCAATTGCACTTTTAACAGCATTAAACTACGAGGTTAAGTTGATTGACAATGCTGAGTCTGGACGGTCATTTTTATCAAAAGGTTTATTAGAACAAGCCAAAGATATTGCTAATAAAAACGTGTCTCTATTTAAAGATATGATTTCTTCTGACACACCATTAATAGGCATAGAGCCTTCAGCAATTTTAACTTTTAAAGACGAGTATTTAAGATTAGCAGACGATAAAACTTCCGCGGAAGCGATATCAAAAAACACTTTTTTAATAGAAGAGTTTATTCAACAAGAAATAGGTTTAGGAAACATAAAACCAGAACAGTTTACTTTGGAGTCCAAAAGCATCAAGTTTCACGGGCATTGTCATCAAAAGGCTATGAGTAACCAATTGTCAAGTTTTGCAGTATTGAATTTGCCGAAAAACTACAAGGTGACTATAATACCAAGTGGGTGTTGCGGAATGGCGGGCAGTTTTGGTTATGAAAAAGAACATTATGAAGTAAGTATGCAGATTGGGGAGCAAACCTTATTTCCAGCAGTAAGAAAAGCTGCAAACGATACTGTAATCGCTGCAAACGGAACAAGTTGTAGGCATCAAATTAAAGATGGAACTAATCGTGATGCCAAACATCCAATTTCAATTTTAAGAGAAGCACTTGTATAGTATTCAGTCACAGTTGGTAGTTTTTAGTTTCTAAATCATCTTTTTTTGTCATATCAAAATGAGGTAAGATTTAGGCATCTTATTATCATATTTTGGCTAAATAAACATTTATAACTTCAAGTCTTTTCAAGAAAACAGAATTTCAATTTCCGTATGTCTTAGAATAGATTTATTTTAGCACCAAAATTCTACTTATGGCAGGAAATTCATTCGGAAGACTATTTAATTTAACAACTTATGGTGAATCTCATGGACCTGCATTAGGCGGTGTTATTGATGGCTGCCCATCGGGTATAGAGTTAGATATAGATGAAATTCAAAACGAATTAAACCGAAGAAAGCCAGGGCAGTCGGCTATTGTTACACAGCGTAAAGAACCTGATACAGTAAAGTTTCATTCAGGTATTTTTGAAGGAGTAACTACCGGGACTTCTATTGGTTTTGTTATAGAAAACACCAATCAAAAGTCTCATGACTACTCACACATAAAAGATAGTTACAGACCAAGTCATGCCGATTACACCTATGATAAAAAATATGGTGTAAGAGATTACAGAGGCGGCGGCCGAAGTTCTGCTCGCGAAACGGCATGTCGTGTTGTGGCTGGTGCTATAGCAAAACAAATGCTAAAAGGGATTGAGGTTACGGCTTACGTTTCTGGAGTTGGTACAATGAGATTGGATACACCATATAATGAAATAGACCTTTCAAAAGTGGAATCTAATATTGTGCGTTGTCCAGATCAAGAAATGGCCTCTAAAATGGAGACCTATATTAAAGAAGTACGCGGAAAAGGAGATACCGTTGGTGGTATTGTAAGCTGCGTCATTAAAAATGTACCTGTTGGGTTAGGCGAACCTGTGTTTGATAAATTACATGCCGAATTAGGAAAGGCTATGCTGTCTATAAACGCTGTAAAAGGTTTTGAGTATGGTAGCGGATTTCATGGAAGTACTATGTATGGAAGTGATCATAACGATTCTTTTAACAGTGATGGGTCAACGAAAACCAATTATTCTGGAGGTGTTCAAGGTGGAATAAGCAACGGAATGGATATTTATTTTAATGTGGCTTTCAAACCTGTAGCGACACTTATACAAAAGTACGAAACGATAGATAAGGCAGGTAATATAGTAGAAATGCAAGGTAAAGGACGTCACGACCCTTGTGTGGTGCCTCGTGCTGTTCCTATAGTAGAAGCTATGGCTGCTCTAGTTATAGCAGATTTTTACTTAATTAATAAGCTTTATAATTAGAAGCTATTTCCCGCTTTCCACTATATCTTTTTAAAACTATTTTATTGTTGGGGTGAAGGACGTGGCAATCTGTTAATGCTCTTTCTTAGTCAAAGTTTAGCTTTCTTTAAATTTAAAAAGGATGCCGTTTCAATCGGGGCTATGCTATCCGCTTTGGTTTAACTCTTACCTGAAAAATAAGTCAGTTGTAAAGATTCTTTTAAATAAATTTAATTTAATACTCTATTCGGGTTTCTGTCCACGATGTTTCCAACGTTTGTGGGTCCAGAAGTAGTATTCCGGAGCTTCATTAATTTGCTCTTCAACACGCTTTAGGGCAAGGTCGGTAATCTCAAAATCTGCATAATCTTTAGCATTTCTATTGATATCTAGGAAAGTAGCTTCATAATGACCACGTTTTACCTTTTTTACCTTTAAAAAAAGAGTGACCATATCCAAACGTTTTGCAAGTATCTCAGCACCAACATGAACAGGGACTTCTATACCCATAAACTCCTGCCAATAAACTGCTTTATTAAGTTTAGGAGATTGGTCAAAAACAAAACCGTTAAACGTTAATTCGTTATTTTCTTTAGCTTTTATAAGTATAGAAAATGTTTCTTTAGTCGTTATTAAATGGCTGTTATACTTCGCTCGTATGCGTTTTACAAGCGCATCAAAATATTTATTGCTAAGTCTCTTGTAAACAGCATAGCCTTTATGGTTTACATGCGTTTGTAAGATGAAAATCCATTCCCAACTGGCATAATGCCCCATAAATAAAACGATGCTTCTGTTTTCTTTTTCAAGCTTATGAATTTCTTCAACATTAGTAAAAACATAACGTTTTTGCATTTCGGCTTCAGAAATCGTGATTGACTTTATGGCTTCAAACATCATATCACATAAATGATGATAAAACCGCTTTCTTATTAAAGATATTTCTTGATTTGTTTTTTCTGGAAATGCGAATTTTAAATTATTTGAAACCACTTTTTTTCTGTAGCCAATAATGTAATAAAGTAGTACATAAAAACCATCGGATAAAAAATACATTAATCTAAAAGGCAATGTAGATATTATCCATAACAGAGGATAAACCAAAATATAAACTAGAAATTGCATGAATTAGTTTTAGATTTGTAGCGCAAATATATACTATACTAATTACAAACAATAATTAATAGTATTCTAGAATAAACGTTTATACCACATGGGGAAATTAGATTTAGTAACTATTATAATAATTGCGGCTAATGTCATTATATCATATAAAGGCTTTAGTGATTATAGTTTTTTTGATAAGTATAAGTTTCAGGTCGGTGGCGTGCGGCGTGGTGAACAAATAAGAATGGTTAGTTCTGGGTTTTTACATGCAGATACACAACACCTATTATTTAACATGTTGTCGCTATACTTTTTTGCAGATGTTGTTATAACACTCTTAAGCCCAATTCAGTTTCTTTTTGTGTATTTTGGAAGTCTTCTCGTTGGTAGTTTGTTGTCCCTTTATTTTCATAAAAATGAATATCATTATAGTGCAGTGGGAGCAAGTGGAGCAGTAAGTGGTATTATTTATTCTGCAATTTTATTGCAACCAGGAATGAACCTTTATATGTTTTTTATTCCCATTCCTATTCCTGCCTATATTTTTGGTATTGGCTATTTATTGTATTCTATTTATGGAATGAAAAATAGAATAGGAAACATTGGTCATGACGCACATTTTGGAGGTGCTATTGGCGGATATTTAATTACTTTAATATTGTCACCGTGGTTATTTGAAACGAATTTGTTGATGATTGTTTTATTGGCTATTCCTATTGCTCTTTTGTTTGTTTTGAAAAAGATGGGAAAGGTGTAAAACCTGAACTTTTAATTTTTTTGAATCTCTATTTTCATATATGGCATAGCTATTGAATTTATAGGGGTGTTGCGTATGTTTATCTAATTTCAATTTACTCATATTCAGCATGTTATTATGTTTAATATAAAACATCAAAAATTATCAATTTTGTTTTAATGACAGATTGACCTAGAATATATTTATGAAGAAATCTAAATTTACTACCCTTGACAGTTTGTCATTACAGGAGTTTGATGAAAACTCAGAGTTAATTCCGTTAATGACGCCAGAGGACGAAGAAGCTATAAATAATGAGGAGTTACCGGAAACTCTACCAATCCTATCCTTAAGAAATACGGTGTTGTTTCCTGGTGTTGTTATTCCTATAACCGCTGGTAGAGATGCATCAATTAAGCTTATAAATGATGCTAACAAAGGCGGGAAAGTTATTGGTGTAGTTGCTCAAAAAGATGAATCTGTTGAAAAACCGAATGCAAAAGATATTCATGAAACCGGTACGGTAGCTAGGATTTTGCGTGTTTTGAAAATGCCTGATGGTAATGTTACTGTAATTATTCAAGGAAAAAAACGTTTCAAAGTAGCCGAAGTGCTTACTGAAGAGCCATACATGAATGCAACGATAAGAGACATTCCTGAGGCAAAACCGGCTCAAAAGAACAAGGAGTTTTCAGCAATAATAGATTCTATTAAAGAATTAGCCTTAGAAATTATAAAGGAAAGTCCAAACATTCCAAGTGAAGCTTCTTTCGCTATAAAAAATATTGAAAGCAACTCGTTTTTAATCAACTTCGTGTCATCGAACATGAATCTTTCTGTTACTGAGAAGCAAGAGCTTTTAGAAATCAATGATCTTAAGAAACGTGCTTTAGCGACGCTTAAGTATATGAATGTTGAGTTTCAGAAATTAGAACTTAAGAATGATATTCAGTCTAAAGTTCAAATGGACATGAGCCAACAACAGCGTGAGTATTTCTTGCATCAGCAAATGAAAACCATTCAAGAAGAATTGGGAGGCGTAAGTCATGATGAGGAAATTGATGAGATGAAAGCTAAAGCTAGTAAAAAGCTTTGGGATGAAGATGTAGCTAAACATTTCGAAAAAGAAGTTGCTAAAATGCAACGCATGAACCCTCAGGTGGCTGAATATTCTATTCAAAGAAATTATTTAGAGTTGTTTTTAGATTTACCATGGAATGAGTTTAGTAAAGATAAATTCGACCTTAAACGTGCCATGAAAATTCTAAACAGAGATCATTTCGGTTTAGAGGATGTAAAACAAAGAATTATTGAATATTTAGCAGTAATCAAGCTTCGAAATGATATGAAGTCTCCTATTTTATGTCTTTACGGACCTCCAGGTGTTGGAAAAACCTCATTAGGTAAATCGATAGCTGAAGCTCTAGGTAGAGAATATGTTAGAATTTCATTAGGCGGTTTAAGAGATGAAGCAGAAATTCGAGGACACAGAAAAACGTATATTGGAGCGATGCCTGGGCGTATTATTCAAAGTTTGAAAAAAGCAGGGACATCAAATCCAGTTTTTGTTCTTGATGAAATTGATAAGCTTTCAAATTCAAATCAAGGTGATCCGTCTTCAGCAATGTTAGAAGTGCTTGATCCTGAGCAAAACAGTGAGTTTCACGATAACTTTTTAGAAATGGGTTATGACCTGTCAAAGGTTATGTTTATTGCAACCTCCAATAGTTTATCTACTATTCAGCCTGCTTTACGAGATAGAATGGAAATCATCAACGTTACAGGATACACTATAGAGGAGAAGGTAGAAATCGCTAAGCGTCATTTATTGCCAAAACAGTTAAAAGAGCATGGTTTAACAGATAAGCATCTAAAAATTGGTAAACCTCAATTAGAAAAAATTGTTGAAGGTTATACACGTGAATCTGGTGTTCGTGGTTTAGAAAAGCAAGTCGCAAAAATGGTGCGTTATGCGGCCAAAAACATTGCTATGGAAGAAGACTATAGCATCAAAGTTTCAAACGAAGATGTCATTAAAGTTTTAGGTGGACCAAAGCTTGAGCGTGATAAATATGAGAATAACAATGTAGCTGGAGTGGTCACTGGTTTAGCGTGGACTCGTGTTGGTGGTGATATTCTGTTTATAGAATCTATCCTTTCAAAAGGAAAGGGTGCTATGACCATTACTGGGAATCTTGGTAAAGTCATGAAAGAGTCTGCTACAATTGCTATGGAGTACATTAAATCTTATGCTGATGAATTTGGAATTAATCCATCGGTTTTTGATAAATATAATGTGCATATTCACGTACCGGAAGGCGCCACACCTAAAGATGGACCAAGTGCAGGTGTTACCATGTTAACATCATTAGTGTCACTTTTTACTCAGAAAAAGGTAAAGAAAAGTTTAGCTATGACAGGCGAAATCACATTGCGTGGAAAAGTACTTCCAGTAGGAGGGATAAAAGAAAAGATTTTGGCGGCTAAGCGTGCTAGAATTAAAGAGATTTTATTGTGTGAAGATAACAGGAGAGATATTGAAGAAATAAAACCTGAATACTTAAAAGGGTTAACATTTCATTATGTTACAGATATGAGTGATGTAATAAGATTTGCAATAACAGATCAGAAAGTTAAAAACGCAAAAAAAATATAATTACCATCAAGAAAAAACCTCGATTAATTTCGAGGTTTTTTCTTGATGTAAAATAAAAGATACATGCTATCGTTTTAAGATAGATTTACTTAATTTGTATCGTAAATATGTTAAGAAAAATTATCACACTTTTTTGTTTAACTATAGCTTCTTTTTCTATGGCTCAGGTTGGAGGGGAAACAACATACCAATTTCTTAATTTGGTATCTTCACCAAGACAAGCAGCTTTGGGGGGTAAAGTGTTAACAAATGTAGATTATGATGTAACACAGGGTATGTTTAATCCAGCAACTATTAATGTAGAAATGGATAATCAATTAGCACTGAATTACACCAGTTATTTAGGAGGTATTGGTTACGGAACAGCATCATATGCTTACACAGTTGATAGACGTACACAAACATTCCATGCTGGTATTACCTATGTAAATTACGGTTCTTTTGATGGATATGATGAAGCTGGAAATTCTACAGGATCATTTACAGGAAACGAAGCAGCACTCTCATTTGGTTATGCAACACAAATAGATTATTCTGATTTTTATTTTGGTGCTAGTGCTAAATTAATTACATCAAAACTAGAACAGTATAACTCACTTGGAGCTGCACTAGATTTAGGGCTTATTTATATTAATAACTACTTAGACTTTAATGCTGCACTAGTAATAAGGAATTTAGGTTCTCAAATAACTACTTATGCGGGTCGGAATGAGCGTTTGCCATTTGAAGTTGCTTTTGGAATGTCTCAGCGTTTGGAGAATGTTCCAATACGTTGGCACGTAACACTAGAAAACCTGCAAGAGTGGCCAATTTCAAGACCAAACCCAGCACGAACAACTAGCGATTTATCTGGTAACCAATCTTCAGATAAAATTGGTTTTATAGGTCAAGTAATCAGGCATACCATTGTTGGAGCAGAAATATTTCCTGAAGGTGGCTTTAATATTCGTTTGGGTTATAATTTTAGGAGAGGAGAGGACTTAAGAATCGTAGATCAACGAAATTTCTCTGGATTATCAGCTGGTATTTCTATAAAAATGAACAAAATGCGTTTTAGTTATACGCATGCAAAATATACAAGTGCGGCAAATTCAAACTTCTTCGGCTTGCAAATAGATTTGCAATAAATACCTATTTTTGTTTCACATAAATTAAATTCATGAATAAAATTACCATTGCTATTGATGGGTTTTCATCAACAGGAAAGAGTACTGTTGCTAAACAACTGGCAAAAAAGTTAAATTACGTATATGTTGACAGTGGAGCAATGTATAGGGCGGTAACGTTTTATGCGATGCAAAACGGGCTTATAAGCGATAATGATTTTAATTCTGAAGCCTTAATTTATCAATTATCAAATATTAGTATCAGTTTTAAGTATAATAAAGCTTTAGGCTTCGCTGAAGTTTATTTAAATGACATAAATATTGAAAAGCAAATTAGAACACTTGAAGTTTCTAGTTTTGTTAGTCAAGTAGCAGCAATATCAGAGGTTCGTTTAAAGTTAGTAGAGCAACAAAAAAAAATGGGACAAGATAAGGGTGTAATTATGGATGGCAGAGATATTGGAACTGTTGTTTTTCCAGCTGCTGAACTCAAATTATTCATGATAGCTTCCGCTGAAACAAGAGCAGAACGTCGTTTTCAAGAACTTATAGAACGTGGTGATAAGGTTGAATACAAAGAGGTGTTAAATAATGTTCAAGAGCGTGATTATTTAGATTCGAATAGAGAAGATTCGCCTTTGGTAAAAGCAGAGGATGCTATTGAAATTGATAATTCTAATATGACTTTAGATGAGCAATTCAATAAAATTTTGCAATTAGTTAAAATGACTATAGAAGATTGCGAGTAATTCCCGGTCTTAGCCCGAATTGAATAGATTTTTTTAGAGTTAGAAAGAACAAAAAAAGCGAACCTTTAAATTAATTAAGGATTCGCTTTTCAATTTTTATACTATTGTATTCCTATAATTTAGGGATAATCAATTCTTGATCTGGGTGAATGACATCAGGATTTTTTAAGATATCAGAATTAGCCTTAAAAATGTCTTGATATTTTGAAGCTTTTCCATAATAATGCTTAGCAATTTTACCTAAAGTTTCACCGCTTTTCACAGTATGTCTAGCATAAACACTGTCGTCAGCAACTGAAATGTTTGCCATAATATCTGATGGGTTATCGCCACCTATTTCTTTTATTTTATCTCAAAGAACATCCTTATCATAAAGCGTGTTAGCGGTTCCTTTAATTTTAAGAACACCATTTTCTTCTGTTACATTTCCATTTTGAATATTTAATGCTTCGCCTAAGCTTAACACGTCTTGATACTTTGCTTTAACCATGATTTTATAAGTTTTTATTGTAAAATTTGTAATCAACAATATACTCAAATATTCGAATAGTTTAATTAGATATTAGTTAATATATTGTTTCTAAATATTAGACCCAATCTTTTGTAAAAGTCACAACTATTTTATTTTCTCATTTTTAGGTAATTATATCAATATTATGTATTTTTGCACTCCTTTTAGCAAATCGTCGGATAGATAAAGGGGATGAAACTGAAAATAATATAACACTTCTGTGTGGTACTTGCATAAATCTTCCGAAACATACAGAATACAAATTTTAATGCCTTCGTGTTTTCATAAAGACTGAAACCTCTAAGCATTATTTAAATAGTTTAAATGGCTGAAAAAGCAAAACAAACTGAAGTTGAAGCAACAGAAGCTCCAACAGTAGAAGCTCCAGTAGTATCTGAAGCTCAAGCAAATCCTGAAAAATTCTTAAAAGACTTTAACTGGCACAATTACCAAGAAGGTATTGATGAGGTTGATGATCAACAATTAAAAGAATTTGAAAAATTAGTAGCAGCAAATTTCGTTGACACCTTAGATGATGAAGTAGTTGAAGGTACAGTAGTGCACATTTCCGATAGAGATGCGATTATTGACATCAATGCAAAATCAGAAGGTGTTATTTCTTTAAACGAATTTCGTTACAACCCAGATTTAAAAGTAGGAGACAAAGTAGAAGTATTAATTGATGTTCGTGAAGACGCAACAGGGCAATTAGTATTATCTCACAGAAAAGCTCGTGTAATTAAAGCATGGGATCGTGTAAACGATGCTCATGATACTGGCGAAATTGTAAATGGTTTTGTTAAGTGCAGAACTAAAGGTGGTATGATTGTAGATGTTTTCGGAATTGAAGCATTCTTACCAGGTTCTCAAATTGATGTTAAACCAATTAGAGATTACGACCAGTATGTAAATAAAACTATGGAATTTAAAGTTGTGAAAATCAACCACGAATTCAAAAACGTAGTAGTTTCTCATAAAGCACTTATTGAGGCTGATATTGAAGAACAAAAGAAAGAAATTATTGGTCAATTAGAAAAAGGTCAGGTATTAGAAGGTATTGTTAAAAATATTACTTCTTACGGTGTATTCATCGACCTTGGTGGTGTTGACGGATTAGTTCATATTACAGATTTATCTTGGTCTAGAATCAATCATCCAAACGAGATTGTTGAGTTAGATCAAAAACTTAATGTAGTAATCCTTGATTTTGATGAAAACAAATCAAGAATCCAATTAGGTCTTAAACAATTATCTAAACACCCATGGGAAGCTCTTGCAGAAGAAGTGAAAGTTGGGGATAAAGTAAAAGGTAAAGTAGTTGTAATCGCTGATTACGGTGCTTTTATTGAGGTTGCAGATGGCGTTGAAGGATTAATTCACGTTTCTGAAATGTCTTGGTCTACACATTTACGTTCTGCACAAGATTTTGTTTCTGTTGGAGATGAAGTAGATGCAGTTATTTTAACTTTAGATAGAGAAGATCGTAAAATGTCTCTTGGAATCAAGCAATTAACGCAAGACCCATGGACAGATATTACTACTAAATACCCATTAGCTTCTAAGCATACAGGTATTGTACGTAACTTTACAAACTTTGGTGTTTTTGTTGAATTGGAAGAAGGTATTGACGGTTTAATTTACATCTCTGATTTATCTTGGACTAAGAAAATTAAGCATCCATCTGAGTTTTGTGCTGTTGGTGATAAGCTAGATGTTGTGGTATTAGAATTAGATGTTGAAGGACGTAAATTAAGTTTAGGTCACAAACAAACTACTGTAAACCCTTGGGATAAATATGAAACTGAGTTTGCTTTAGAAACAGTTCATAAAGCATCTATTTTCGAAATAGTTGATAAAGGAGCTACTATTGAGTTTAACGAAGATATCGTTGCTTTTGTACCTTCTCGTCATCTTGAAAAAGAAGATGGAAAGAAACTTACTAAAGGTGAGGAAGCAGATTTCAAAATAATTGAATTTAATAAAGAGTTTAAAAGAGTAGTTGCATCGCATACTGCTATTTTTAAAGCTGAAGAAATGGCAAATGTAAAAGCTGCTGTTAAGAAAGCTGCTAGTGCTGCTGCTGAAGCTAAACCTACTTTAGGTGATGCTAATGATGCTTTACAAGCTCTTAAAGATAAAATGGACGGAAAAGTTACTAAAGCTAAGCCAAAAGCTAAGAAATAGTTAGATTCATAAAATTATTTATTTATACTAAAGCCTTCAAGAAATTGAAGGCTTTTTTATTAACATACTTGGGTAAACACAATAAAACAACTGTATAGTATAGCGTTGTTGTAAACTGTAGCGCAAGGGTTTACTTGGTTTGTTTGAGCTCGCCGACTTAGTAGGCAGCGAGTAAAAAAAGCCCGACACCCTAGAGTTACTCCCAAATAAAGATTAGCATTAATGGTTTTAACTTCTAAATTTTTGCATTATCTTTACCATCCAAATACGTTTGGATAGTACTATGAGTCAAAAAGTTTTACTTAACGCTAAAGAGGTAAACATCATTCTTCATCGATTGGCTTGCCAACTTATTGAAAATCACAACGACTTTTCTAATACGGTTTTAATTGGTTTACAGCCCCGTGGTGTGTTTTTAGCAGATAGATTAGCTAAAATTCTAACCGAGGACTACAAGGTTAAAAACATAAAATTAGGCCATTTAGATATCACGTTTTATAGAGATGATTTTCGTCGTGGAGAAAAAACACTTCAAGCGAATACTACAAAAATTAACTTTATAGTAGAAGACAAAAATATTGTGTTTGTGGATGATGTATTATATACAGGGAGAAGTATTAGAGCTGCTTTAACAGCGATTCAGTCTTTTGGAAGGCCAAATGAAATTGAGCTTTTAACCTTGATCGACAGACGTTTTAGTCGGCATTTGCCAATACAACCAAATTATAGAGGGAGGCAAGTGGATGTTATAAATAATGAAAAAGTAAAAGTAAATTGGAAAGAGCATGATAATGAAGACTCGGTTTACTTAATTGAAAAATAATCATAAACAATGAGCGAATTAAGTGTAAATCACTTATTAGGAATTAAGTATCTTAACAAACAAGATATCCAACTTATTTTTGAAACTGCCGATCATTTTAAAGAAGTGATTAATAGACCTATCAAAAAGGTACCTTCGCTTAGAGATATTACCATTGCTAATTTATTTTTCGAAAATTCTACCAGAACAAAATTATCCTTCGAATTAGCTGAAAAACGATTATCTGCCGATGTTATTAATTTTTCGTCAGCACAATCATCTGTTAAAAAAGGAGAGACTTTAATAGATACGGTAAGCAATATTCTGTCCATGAAAGTAGATATGGTTGTGATGAGACATCCTAATCCGGGAGCAGGTGTGTTTTTGTCAAAACATGTGAATGCAAGTATTATAAATGCAGGCGATGGAGCTCATGAACACCCAACACAAGCTTTATTAGATTCTTATTCTATTCGAGAAAGACTTGGTGATGTTAAAGGCAAGAAGGTAGTAATAGTTGGTGATATTTTGCACAGTAGAGTAGCGCTTTCAAATATATTTGCACTGCAATTACAAGGCGCTCAAGTGATGGTTTGTGGGCCTAAAACCTTGATTCCTAAGTATATTGATAAGCTTGGAGTAAAAGTTGAAACAAATCTTCGTAAGGCTTTGAATTGGTGTGATGTAGCAAATATGCTTCGTGTGCAAAATGAACGTATGGACATAAGTTATTTTCCGTCAACTAGAGAATACACCCAACAATTCGGAGTGAATAAAGACTTGCTTGATTCTTTAGATAAAGAAATTACTATCATGCATCCTGGTCCAATAAATAGAGGTGTAGAAATTACCAGTGATGTTGCAGATTCAAAACAATCTATTATATTAGACCAAGTACAAAATGGTGTAGCAGTAAGAATGGCAGTTATTTATTTATTAGCATCAAAAATTAAACAATAGATTATGATATTTGATCAAAACGGAAATACATCTATAATTACACAAGAAAAAGTTTCGGTTATAGAGTTGGTTAAAAAGCTACAGGCTCTATATCCAAAATTTAAGAACCATAATATTATTGTGTCTTTAACGAGTTTAGATGCTTTAACACAAGCAGAAATAGTAGAGTTTTTGGAATTATCCAACACACATAAAGCGTCAAAGCATTCTTTTGTTATAGTTTCTAATAAAATAGACTCAGATGTCGTTCCTGATGAACTGGTTGTAGTACCAACAACTCAAGAGGCCTTCGATATCATTGAAATGGAAGATATGGAACGCGATCTTGGGTTTTAAAATGGGAATTCTGCACCTTGCTCAAGTAAATATTGCAAAACGATTGGCCCATATGGACGACCCAATTATGCAAGGTTTTATAAATAATATCGACAAAATGAATGCTTTAGCAGATTCTAGCGATGGTTTTATTTGGAGATTACAGGATGAGGATAAAGATGAAGCAGGACGTGTTTTCCAGGATGATTCTTTGTTAATAAACATGTCTGTTTGGGAAAATTTAGATGCTCTGTTTAACTATACTTACAATTCTGGACACGTTGAAATTTTTAAAAGGAAAAAAGAATGGTTCAGTAAAATGAAAATGATGCACATGGCTTTTTGGTATATCCCTGAAGGTTATGAACCTACTTTACAAGATTCTAAAGAGCGTTTAGAATATTTAAATACACATGGAGATACGCCTTATGCATTCTCTTTTAAAAGTAAGTTTACTCTTGAAGATGCACTAACCTATAAACAGCTAAGCTAATATGAAACTTTCTATTTTAGGCTGTTATAGTGCTACACCACGCACGTTAAATAATACAACATCGCAAGTTTTAGAAATTAACAACCACATGTTTTTAATTGATTGCGGTGAAGGTACACAGGTGCAATTACGTAAACATAAAATTAAGTTTAATCGCATTAAGCATATTTTTATATCGCATTTACATGGCGATCATTTTTTTGGTTTAGTAGGTTTAATTTCGACGTTTAGATTGCTAACGCGTGAAACGGATTTACATATTTACGGACCTAAAGGTATTAAAGAAATTGTAACACTTCAAATGAAGTTGGCTGATTCTTGGACAAACTATAATTTATATTTTCATGAGCTTACTTCAAAGAAATCAGAATTAATTTTTGAAGATGAAAAAGTTGAAGTATATACCATTCCGTTGAATCATCGAATTTATACAAATGGGTTTTTATTTAAAGAAAAAGAAGGTTTGCGTAAATTAAAAATGAATGCTGTAGAAGACGCGAACATTAATATGGCTTATTATAGAAAACTAACACAAGGTTTTGATGTTAAAAATGAAGACGGAGTAACTATAAAAAATGAAACCGTTACTAAACCTGGTCTTAAACCAAAAAGTTATGCTTTTTGCAGTGATACTATGTATAAAGAAGATATTATTCCAATTATAAAAAACGCAGATGTGTTATATCACGAATCTACTTTTTTAGAGCAACATGCACATTTAGCATTAAAAACAAAACATTCTACAGCAAAAGAGGCAGCCAGTATAGCAAAACAAGCTCATGTGGATACTTTGATATTAGGGCATTATTCAACACGCTATGGCGGCATAGATGCTTTTAAGGACGAGGCTAAAGCTGTTTTTGATAAAGTAGAATTAGCAGAAGATGGCAAAACCTTTGAGTTTTAATCAAACTCATTAAACGTTCCATGAAGTCAATTACCTCTATCAAACATAAAATACTTAATAGTTTTATTATGAATTATAATTTCAACTAAATCAAACTTTTAATAAATTAATTTAAACTTAGTACCAATTTTATCTTTATTTTCTATTTAATGCTACATTCTATTAAATATTATTTGAGATAAAGTTTAGAATCTTCAAAATGCTTTCAACCTCACAAATTGGTTTATTTATATTGATACG